>Ga0075424_100000001_pt1 | contig 222917 bp, 250 predicted proteins | sample SoiMethybrSBSTD3_FD_75301 | JGI IMG/M metagenome (GOLD analysis project Ga0075424, IMG submission 75301) | Bulk soil microbial communities from a Populus tree surrounding site in Tennessee, USA - Soil MetaG P. TD hybrid SBSTD3 | ecosystem: Environmental > Terrestrial > Soil > Tree plantation...
GCGAGCTCGGCCTGGGAGATGGTGCGCTCGGAGATGATGGCGCCGCCGGCGTCGCGCGCGCGCACCACCAGCGAGCGGTCGGCCTTGACGAACACCTCGAGCGGCACGATGCGCGGCTGGCTCGCCTTGCCTACCGTCGGCAGGTCGATCACCGCCGGCGTGATCAGCGGCGCGGTGACCATGAAGATCACCAGCAGCACCAGCATCACGTCGACGTAGGGCACGATGTTGATCTCGTGCATCGGGCCCTTCCTGCGCAGCGCGGGCATCGCTACTTCTTGACCGCCTGGCGGTGCAGGATATTCGAGAACTCCTCCATGAAGCTCTCGAAGCGGTTGCCGAGGCGGTCGACGTCGTGCGCAAAGCGGTTATAGGCCACCACCGCCGGGATCGCGGCGAACAGGCCGATGGCGGTGGCGACCAGCGCCTCGGCGATGCCCGGCGCCACCTGCGCGAGCGTCGCCTGCTGCACGTTCGCCAGGCTCCGGAAGGCGTGCATGATGCCCCACACCGTGCCGAACAGGCCGACGTACGGGCTTACCGAGCCGGTGGAGGCGAGGAAGGCGAGATGCCGCTCGAGGAAGTCCATCTCGCGCTGGAAGGTGGCGCGCATCGCGCGGCGCGCGCCGTCGACCATGTCGCTCGCGTCGGTGCCGCTCTGCCGCAGCTTGGCGAACTCGCGGTAGCCCGCCTCGAACACGCGCTCGAGCGAGCCGATCGAGTGGCGGTGGTTCACCGCGCCCTGGTAGAGCGCATTCAAATCCTGCCCGCCCCAGAACTCGCGCTCGAACTTGACGGTCTGCGACACCGCGCGGCGGATCACGAACCACTTCTGGAAAATGAACATCCAGGACATGAACGACACCGCGAGCAGCAGCACCAGCACGACCTTGACCACGAAGCTGGCGTTGAGCACCAGCGTCCAGATGTCGAGGTCCTGAGTGACGGTCATTTGAGAGCCTGTTCGAGTTCTGCGGGCATGCGCGCCGGGCGCATGCGGCGGCGGTCGACCACCGCGAGCGCCACCTCGGCCTCCACCAGGAGCTCGGCGCCGCGCTCGACGAGCTGGCGGAAGACGAGGCTCGCCCGGCCGATTTTAACCACTTCGGCGCTCACCGAGACGAGCTCGTTGAGCTTCGCCGCCTGGTGATATTTCACGCTGAGGCTGTGGACCATGAACTGCACGCCATGCGCGTCGGCGACGCGCGCGAGGTCGAAGCCGGCCTCGTTGATCAGCTCGGTGCGCGCGCGCTCCATGAAAGCCAGGTACTGTGCGTGGAATACAACGCCGCCCGCGTCGGTGTCCTGATAATAGACGCGGACCGGTAGCGTCAGCTTCCGGATAGCAGGTCCCGCGACGAGCCAGGCGCGACGATGCCGAAGTGGCGGTAGGCCGAGAGGGTCGCCATCCGGCCGCGCGGCGTGCGCTGCAGGTAGCCCTGCTGGATGAGGTAGGGCTCGAGCACGTCCTCGATGGTCTCGGCGTCCTCGCCGACGGCGTGCGCCAGGTTCTCGAGCCCCACCGGTCCGCCGCCGAACTTCTCGATCACCGCGAGAAGCAGCTTGCGGTCCATCACGTCGAGGCCGAGCGCGTCGACCTCGAGCATCTTGAGCGCGGCTTCCGCTACCGGGCGCGTCAGGCGGCCGTCGGCCTTGACCTCGGCGTAGTCGCGCGCGCGGCGCAGCAGCCGGTTGGCCACGCGCGGCGTGCCGCGCGAGCGGCAGGCGATCTCCGTCGCGCCGCCTTCCTCCAAATCGACCTTGAGGAGGCTCGCGGAGCGGCGCACGATGGCCGTCAGCTCCGTCTGGCTGTAGAACTCGAGGCGCGCGACGATGCCGAAGCGATCGCGCAGCGGGTTGGTCAGCATGCCGGCGCGTGTCGTGGCGCCGGCGAGCGTGAAGGGCGGAAGATCCAGCTTGATCGAGCGCGCCGCCGGGCCCTCGCCGATCATGATGTCGAGCTTGAAATCCTCGAGCGCGGGATACAGGATCTCCTCGACCACCGGCGAGAGGCGATGGATCTCGTCGATGAACAGCACGTCCCTCGGCTCGAGGTTCGTCAGCAGCGCCGCGAGATCGCCGGGGCGCTCGAGCACCGGGCCCGAGGTCTGGCGCAGGTTGACGCCCAGCTCGCGCGCGAGAATGTGCGCGAGCGTGGTCTTGCCCAGCCCGGGCGGGCCGAACAAGAGCACGTGGTCGAGCGCCTCGCCGCGCTTGCACGCCGCCTGGATGAACACCTCCAGCTGCGCGCGCACCTTCTCCTGGCCGATGTACTCGCCCAGCGTCGCCGGGCGCAGCGAGCGCTCGAACTGCTCTTCCTGCGCCGTGGCGGGCCGGGCGGCGATCAGGCGGTCGGTTTCTACAGCCATCCGGCCGCTATGGTGCCCCAAAGCGCCCGAGCCCGCCGAAAGCGCGCCTAGCGGATCGGCTTGGTGAAGGGGAAGACCTTGGTCAGTCCGAGCAGGTCGGTGATCAGCAGGACGAGGAACACCACCAGCGCGACCCAGACGATCGTGCCCAGCGCGTCGCCGCCGGCGGGCAGGCTGTCGATCTTGCCGGCGAGCTGCGAAGCTTCGTCGTCGCTGAGCGCGGCAACCCGCGCCTTCGCGTCGGCGGGGTTGACGCCGTAGGCCTGGAGCTGCGCGTGGACTTCCGGCCGCGCCAGAAAATTCACGATCCGCTCGCGTGCCGGCGCGGAGAGCGCCGCGTCGGTGCTGACCATGCCCGCGTTCGCCGGAAGCGGCACGCCGGCGCCGGTGATGCAAACGATGAGGGACCCCGCTAGGAAGCGGCGCAGATTTCTGAGCATGGAGTTGTCCTTTCCGAGAGTTGGTATTTGTTGCAGCCTCGCTACATCGCAGCGCGAGGGGGCCGCAACAGCCCCGTTTGTACGCTTATTCCCCGTTACGGCGTCACCCCGGGGGCGGCGAAACCGTTGTATGGACGCGACGTTCCTCCTTGACAAAGCCTGACGGCGGCCAGAACAATCGCCTACCGTTCTCGAGGCGCACTGGGAACGCAAATTGGTCGAGGAAACAACGACTTCTCGTTTTGACGTCCCTACAGGGAGATCCGATGAAGAAGCTTCTGGCAGTGGTTTCGGTAGCAGCGCTGTTCCCCGCCGCCGCGATGGCCGCGGGCGAAAACAACGTTGGTAGCTGCGGCTGGGGTTCAAAGCTGTTCGACGGCCAGCAAGGCATAGCTCCGCAGGTTCTCGCGGCGACGACCAACGGCACGTTCGGCAACCAGACTTTCGCGATCACGAGCGGCACGTCGGGCTGCACCCAGGACGGCGCGATCAAGTCGAACTGGAAGACGGCGCTGTTCATCGACGGCAACAAGCAGCAGCTGGCGCGCGACATGTCGGTCGGCAGCGGCGAGACGCTCGACTCCCTCGCCCACCTGCTCGGCGTGCAGGCGCAGGACCGCGACGCGTTCAACCGCATCGCCAAGGAAAACATGGCGCGCATCTTCCCGAGCGACAACGCCTCCACCGACCAGGTGCTGGCGGCGCTGCGCCAGGTGCTGGCGGCCAACGCGCAGCTCGCGCGCTACACCGCCGCGCTTTAAGGCACACGTAGTCCCGAAAACCCTGCGGTCCGCCGCAGGGTTTTTTTTCGTGCGTCTCTGGCTTCTGGCCCTGGGCTTTTTCTCCGCGACGGCGGCCGCGGCGGCCGATGCCGCCTATCTCGGCGAGCTGATCGGGAAAGCGCGCGCGATGCGCCTCGCCGAGCGCCCGGAGTGGCGCAAGCTCATGCACTACGAGCCCGATTTCCTCGGCCGCGGCGTGCACAGCCTGGTCGACAGCCCCTGGTTTTTCAATTCGCCCCGCGGCAAGACCGACCCCCAGGCCGAGCTCGAGGCGACGCTGGCCGCGTTCCAGGCCGAGATCGTGGAGACGCGCGAGCAGCAGAACCCGCAATGCGCGTTCATCGCGCGCCGCTCGTGGCTCGACGCCGAGCTCGGCTTCGACCGCCGCCGCCTGCCGCTGGTCGATTGCCCGCGCTACCGCGAGTGGCATGCCGCACTCGACGCCAAGGGGCTCACGCTGGTCTTCCCGTCGGCATTCCTGAACAGCCCGGGGTCGATGTACGGCCACACGCTGCTGCGGGTTGACGCGACGGGGCAGGACGAGCGCACGCGGCTGCTGGCCTACGCGGTGAACTTCGCCGCCAACACCACCGAGCGCAACGGCCTCGCCTTTGCGATCAACGGCCTGCTGGGCGGCTACCCCGGGACGTTCTCGGTCCTGCCCTACTACATCAAGGTCCGCGAATACAGCGACCTCGAGAATCGCGACGTCTGGGAATACGAACTCGACATGACGTCGCAGGAAATTGACCGCGTTGTCCAGCACGCGTGGGAACTCCTACCGGCCTATTTCCAATATTTCTTTTTCGACGAGAACTGCTCCTATCATTTGCTCGGACTGCTTCAGGTGGCACGGCCGGACCTGGAGCTGACGGCGCCGTTCCGCTGGTGGGCTCTGCCCTCGGACACGGTGCGGCAAGTGGTGCGGCAGCCCGGCCTGGTGGTACGCACCGTCTACCGCCCGGCAAACTCGACGGTCATTGAAGCAAGGCTGAAGCGCCTCACCGCGCAGGAGCGCATCCTCGTGAAAGAGCTGAGCTTCGGAAGCACCACCCCCGGTGACCCGAGGCTGGCCGTGCTCGCCCCCGGACGCGCTGCGGCGGTGCTCGAGGCGGCCCACGATTACGTCGGCTATCGCCGTGCGACCGGCGACGCGGGCGACGAGGCGGCGCCGCGCGCCCGCGAACTCCTGCTTGCGCGCAGCGCCCTTGACGCAGGTAGCCAATTGCCGGAAATGAATCCGGGCATCCGCCCCGACGAAGGCCATGGCACCGCGCGGCTCGGATTCGGCGCCGGCCGGCGCGCCGGCCGTGGCTTCGCCGAGCTGCAGGCGCGGGCGGTCTACCAGGACATCATGGATCCCGACGCGGGCTACGCGCGGGGGGCGCAGGCCGAGTTCTTCAATATCGCGGCGCGCCGCTACGACTCCGGAGAAGCGCGCCTTGAGCACTTCATACCCGTCGACCTGATGTCGCTTGCCCCGCGCAACGAATTCTTCCAGCCCAAGTCCTGGCGCATCACCGCGGGCTGGCGCCGCGCCTTCGTCCGCGACGGCGGCGAGCCCCTCCTCGCCACTGTCGACGGCGGCGGCGGCGGCACCTGGCAGCTGGGCGAGCGCACGCGCGTCTACGCACTCGCCGAGGCCGCCGCGCGGCAGCACCATTCGCTCGACAAGGGCTACGGCGTCGGCGTCGGCGCGCGCTTGGGCACGCTGGTCGACCCCTCGCCCGCCTGGCGCGTACACCTCTACGCGCAAGGGCTGAACTACGTCTTCGGTGAGCGCGATCAGCCCCGCACGCTCGGCCTGCAAACCCGGCTTACCCTCGGGCGCGACGCGGCGTTGCGCCTCGAACTCGCGCGCAACCGCGAGGCCGGCCGCGCGTTCGGCAGCGGCTCGCTCTCGCTGCAGCTCTACTTCTGACCATGCGCGCCCTTGCTCTCCTCGCCCTCGCGCTGATCGTCGCCGGCTGCACGCCGGTGTTCTTCCAGCCCAGCGGGTATGTCTACAGCTCCCCGGGCCTCTACGGCCTGCAGTACGAGCCGGTCGAGATCAAGGCCGACGACGGAACGGCGCTCTTCGCCTGGTTCTTCCCGGCGCGCGGCGAGTCGCGTGGCACGGTGCTGTTCCTGCACGGCAATGCCGAGAACATCAGCACGCACTTCGCGAACGTGGCGTGGATGCCGGCCGAGGGCTTCAGCGTGCTGGCGCTCGACTACCGCGGCTACGGCGGCTCGAGCGGCTCGCCCTCGCTGCCCGGCACGCAGCTCGACATCGATGCCGCCCTGCGCTACCTGCTCGAGCGGCGCGACGTCAATCCGAACCGCATCATCGTCTTCGGGCAAAGCCTCGGCGGCGCGCTCGCCATCCATTACGTCGCCCACAGCGTCTACCGCAGCCACGTGCGCGCGGTGATCGCCGACAGCCCGTTCTCGGACTACCAGCGCGTGGCGCGCGAGAAGCTGGCCGGCTTCTTCATGACCTGGCCGCTGCAGTGGCTGGCGAACTTCACCATCAACAACGACTATGCCCCGATCGCCTCGGTGCACGCGCTGAGCCCGATCCCGCTGCTCCTGATCCACGGCGAGGAGGACACGATCGTGTCGCCGAAGCATTCGCAGGCGCTGTACGCGAGCGCGGCGGAGCCCAAGGACCTGTGGCTGCTGCCGGACACCGGGCATATCCAGTCGGTGCGCAGCGCCGCGCTGCGCAAGCGGCTGACACAGTTCCTGATGAGCCATTCCGGCCAGCCCATTGCCGAGCTGGCCGGGCACTGACCCTCTCAGGGCAGCTGCAGCACCAGGCCGATCAGGAAAACATCGATGTTGGTGTCGCCGACTGCGCCGCCGCCCGCCTTCTGATAGCGGCTCCAGTCGCCGCGGATCCCGAGGTTGCGCATCGCGTTGTATTGCAGGCCGCCGCCGAAGGTAAGGCCGCCGGTGCTCTCGTCGATGCTGGCGCCGGTGCCCTGGTTGAGCCCCCTGAAACGCGAGTAGTAGCCGCCGACCTTCCCGAACAGGGCTGCGCGCTCGACCTGGTAGCTGATGACCGCCAGCGCTTCCACCGCGTCGGCGGTCTTGAACTTGTCTCCGGTCGTCGGGTCGCCGCGCTTCAGCGTGCCGAAATTGATATAGCCCGCCTCGAAGCCCACATGGCGGTGGAACTGGTAGCCGGCGAAGGCCCGCCAGGCCGTGTCCTTGTTGTCGCATCCGCCGCTCGCCGTGCAGAAATCGCCCTTCGCTTCCGACGAGCCAAGCTGCGCGCCGGCGTACAGCGCGCCCTTGCCCACTTGCGCGGCGGCCGGAGCCGCGAGCGCCGCGCCGGCAAGCGCCAGCACCGCGAGGATCGCCTTGGAATGGTTCACGCCTGCCCCCTTTATTGGAGTTGGTTTCCCGGATTATTCCCGAACTCGCGGCTCAGCGCTTGGCGAGCGCCTTGAGGGCGGCGCGGATCGCCTCGGCGAGCGGCAGGTCGGCGGCCTGGCCCTTGAGCGCTGCGAGCGCCTCCTTCTCGCTGTAGCCGAGCGCGACCAGCGCGTTGGTGACATCGCTGCGGCTCCCGCCGCCAGTGCCGCTCACCGCATCGGCGAGCTTGCCCTTGAGCTCGAGGAGCAGCCGCTCGGCGGTCTTGTTGCCGATGCCCGGCACCTTGGTCAGCCGAGCGCCATCCTGCAGCGCGACGGCGTGCGCGAGGTCGGCAACCGACATCCCCGAGAGCACCGCGAGCGCGGTGCGTGCGCCGATTCCGGAAATGCGGATCAGCTGCCGGAACGCCGAGCGCTCCTCGAGCGTGGCGAAACCGTACAGGTTGTGCGCGTCCTCGCGCACCAGGAGGTGGGTGAAGAGCGTCACCGGCTCGCCCACGCCCGGCAGGGCGTAGAAGCTGCTCATCGGCACGTCGAGCTCGTAGGCCACGCCGCCGACGTCGACCAGGACATGCGGCGGCTGCTTGGCGGCGAGTTTGCCCGAGAGACGGCCGATCAAACGATCCGTCCCTTGCGGTAGCGAAGGCCGCGCCCGTGCGCGTGGCAGATCGCGCACGCCAGCGCGTCCGCGGCGTCGGGCGAAGGCGCGCCGGGCAGCGCGAGCAGGCGGCGCACCATGTGGTTCACCTGCTCCTTGGCCGCGTGGCCCTTGCCGACCACCGACTGCTTGACCTGCAGCGCGGTGTACTCGGCCACCGGCAGGCCGGCGAGCACCGCGGCGCAGATGGCCGTGCCGCGTGCCTGGCCAAGCGCGAGCGTCGACTGCGGATTGGCGTTGACGAAGACCTTCTCCACCGCGACGGCCGCGGGCGCGTGCTGCGCGATCACCTCGTTCAGCCCCTCGAGGATCGTCTTGAGCCGCGCCGCCAGGTCGCCGTCGCCCGAGCGCACGCAGCCGCTCGTCACGTAGCTCAGCCGGCTGCCCTCGGCCTCGATCACGCCGAAGCCCGTCACGCGCAGGCCCGGGTCGATGCCGAGGATCCTCAGTCGATCACCGCGGTGGTGTAGACGTTCTGCACGTCGTCGAGGTTCTCCAGCGCCTCGAGCAGCGGGCGGATGCGCGCCTGCTCGCCGGCGGAGAGGGCCACCTCGGCGGCGGGCTTCATCGTGATCTCGGCCAGCTCGGCCTTGAGGCCTGCCTTGTCGAGCGCGTCCTTCACCGCAGGGAAGTCGCCCGGCGCGCAGATCAGCTCGACCGAGCCGTCGTCGTTCTTCACCACGTCCTCGGCGCCAGCGTCGAGGCCAACCTCCATGACGCGGTCCTCGCTCGTCCCGGGCGCGAACACGAATTGCCCGACATGGCGGAAGAGATAGGCGACCGAGCCGTCGGAGCCGAGGTTGCCGCCGTTCTTGGTGAACGCGTGGCGCACCTCCGCCACCGTGCGCGTGCGGTTGTCGGTGAGGCAATCGACCATCACCGCTGCGCCGCCCGGGCCGTAGCCTTCGTAGCGCGCCTCCTCGTAGGTGACGCCGTCGAGCTGGCCGCTGCCGCGCTTGATCGCGTTCTGCACGCTGTCCTTGGCCATGTTCGCCTCGCGCGCCTTGTCCATCGCCAGGCGCAGCCGCGGATTCGCGTCCGGGTCGCCGCCGCCGAGCTTCGCCGAGACGGTGATCTCCTTGATCAGGCGGGTGAACACCTTGCCCTTCTTCGCGTCGGCGGCCGCCTTGCGGTGCTTGATGTTCGCCCATTTGCTGTGACCCGCCATAGATTATGATTTTAGCCTCCATGGCCGCGTCGCTTCTCGTCGCGAAGAACGTCCCGGGCGGCAAGCGTCGTTGAATTCCTATCGTGGCTGGGGCGTCGCTTTCGCCGTCGCCGGGACGCTCGCCTTCTCGCTGCGCCCGATCCTGATCAAGCTCTCCTATGCCGCGCATCCGGTGGCGCCGACCACGCTGCTCTTCCTCCGCATGACGCTGTCGCTGCCCTTCTTCCTCGCCGTGGCATGGTGGCTCCGCGATCAGCAGCCGCGCCTGTCGGCGTGCGAATGGGCTGCGGTGGCCGGCCTCGGCTTCCTCGGCTACTACGGCGCGAGCTTCCTCGACTTCATCGGCCTGCAGTACGTCGGCGCCGGGGTCGGGCGGCTGATCCTGTACCTCTACCCCACCCTCGTGCTGCTCATCTCTTTCCTCTTTCTCGGCCGGCAGCCGACGCGCCGCCAGCTCCTCGCGCTCGCCATCACCTACGCGGGCGTGGCGCTCATCCTCTCGAGCCAGGCGCACGGCGGCGCGGAAGGGCGCCTCTTCGTCTTCGGCGCGCTGCTGGTCTTCGCCTCGGCGCTGCTCTACGCGGTGTACCTAGTCGCGGGCGGCGAGCTGGTCAAGCGCGTCGGCTCGATGCGCTTCACCGCCTACTCGATGGCGGTGGCGACGATCCCGGCGGTCGTGCAGTTCGTCGCGCTCGAGCCTGCCTCGGCACTCGAGCTGCCGCGCTCGGTGTGGACCTACGCCGTCATCCTCGCGACGGTGAGCACCGTGCTGCCGCTTTTCCTGCAGGCGGAGGCGCTGAAGCGCATCGGCGCCGCCGAGTTCGCCCTCATCGGCGCGCTCGGCCCGGTGAGCGTCGCCATCACCAGCGCGCTCGGGCTCGACGAGCCCTTCACGCTCATACAAGCGCTCGGCGGTGCGCTGGTCATCGCCGGCGTGCTGCTCGTGTCACTCAAGAGGAGCTGAACCATGGATCTCGGCATTCGCGGCAGGACGGCGCTGGTCTGCGCCGCTTCGAAAGGCCTCGGCAAGGGTTGCGCGACGTCGCTCGCCCGCGAGGGCGTGAACCTGGTGATCACCGCGCGCGGCGCGGAGGCCCTCGAGGCGACGGCTGCCGAGCTGCGCAAGCTCAACGTCAAGGTGACGGCCGTGGCCGGCGACATCACCACGCCCGCCGGGCGCGAAGCCGCGCTCAAGGCGTGCCCCGCGCCCGACATCCTGGTCAACAACGCCGGCGGGCCGCCGCCGGGCGACTTCCGCGACTGGGACCGCGACACCTGGATCAAGGCGCTCGACGCCAACATGATCGCGCCGATCCTGATGATGCGCGCGGTGGCCGACGGCATGATCGCGCGGCGCTTCGGGCGCATCGTCAATATCACCTCGGGCGCGGTGAAGAGCCCGATCCCGGAGCTGGGGCTCTCTAATGGGGCACGCACCGGCCTGACCGGCTTCGTCGCCGGCCTCGCGCGCAAGACGGTGCGCCACAACGTGACGATCAACAACCTCCTGCCCGGCCCCTTCGAGACCGACCGGCTGCGCTCCAACCTCGAGTTCCACTCCAAGGCGACCGGCAAAACACCTGACGAACTCAGGAAAATTCGCACTGAAGCGAACCCGGCCGGACGCTTCGGCACGATCGAGGAGTTCGGCGACGCCTGCGCCTACCTCTGCAGCGCGCAGGCGGGGTTCATCACCGGGCAGAACCTGCTCCTCGATGGGGGCGCCTATCCCGGCACGTTCTAGAATGGCGCGAGAGGAGGCTCCATGAGGATCATCGTTGCAGCAGTGCTCGCGCTCGCCGCCGCGGCGGCATCGGCGCAAGGCTATCCCAACCGGCCGGTCAGAGTGGTGGTGCCCTGGCCCCCGGGACAGGCGACCGACATCGCCGCACGCATCATCGCCGCGAAGCTGCAGGAGGGCCTCGGCCAGCCGTTCGTCATCGAGAACAAGCCCGGCGCCGGCGGCGCCATCGGCACCGAAGCGGTGGCCAAGGCCGCCGGCGACGGCTATACGCTGCTCGCGGCATCGAGCGGGCCGATCTCGATCATGCCGAACCTGCAGAAGACGCCCTACGACCCGCTGAACGACCTCGCACCCGTCAGCGTCACCTGCACGAACTCCTTCGCGCTCGTGACGCGGCCCGACTTCCCCGCCGCGAACGCCCGGGAGTTCGTCGCGCAGGTGAAGGCGAACCCCGACAAATACGCCTTCTCGTCCTCCGGGACCGGCGCGACCGCGCATCTCATCGCCGAGCTGTTCAACTCCATGGCCGGCATCAAGGCGCGCCACGTTCCCTACAAGGGCAGCGCCCCCGCGCTCACCGACGTCATCAACGGGCAGATCGACTACACGCTGGAGACGGTCGCCGCGGTTTCCCCGCACGTGCGCTCGGGCAAGCTCAAGCTGCTGGGCGTCACCTTCGCGAAGGGTAGCTCGGCGTTCCCCGACGCGCCGTCGCTCGCCAAGGCGGCCGACATCCCCGGCTACGACATCGGCGCGTGGATCGGCTATGCCGCCTCGCCCGGCACGCCGAAAGAGATCACCCACAGGCTCGCTTCTGAAATCGGCAAGGCGGTCAAGGATCCGCAGGTGCGCGAGCGCATGCTCTCGCTCGGCCTCGAGCCCACCTCGATGACGCCCGAGGAGATGACGGTCTTCCTGAAGAAGGAGCAGCAGCGCTACGGCGACATCATCCGCGCCGCCAACATCTCGATCGGCGAGGGAAACAAGTAGCGCCGCCGGCGCAACCGCTCTCGCACCGGGCGAGAGTAGAATTTTTCTTTTGGAGGTCCGCATGAACGCTCCCGCCCAGGCCGGCCTTGCCGCGCTTTCCCTGAAGGATCCGAAGCTCTTCCGCGAGCAGTGCTATCTCGACGGCGCGTGGCTATCGGGCTCCGGCACGATCGCCGTGACCAACCCGGCGACCGGCGCCACGCTCGGCTCGGTGCCGCGCATGGGGGCGGCGGAGGCGCGGCGCGCGATCGAGGCCGCCGAGCGCGCGTTGCCGGCGTGGAGCGCAAAGACCGCCAAGGAGCGCGCCGTCATCCTGCGCAAATGGTTCGACCTGATGATGGCGAACCAGGAGGACCTGGCGAAGATAATGACCGCCGAGCAGGGCAAGCCGCTCACCGAGTCGCGCGGCGAGATCGCCTACGGCGCCTCGTTCATCGAGTGGTTCGCCGAGGAAGGCAAGCGCGCCTACGGCGACATCATCCCGACGCACCAGGCCGACAAGCGCATCCTGGTGATGAAGCAGCCGATCGGCGTCTGCGCGCTGATCACGCCGTGGAACTTCCCGAACGCGATGATCACGCGCAAGGCGGGACCGGCGCTCGCCGCCGGGTGCACGGTGGTGATCAAGCCCGCCGGCCAGACGCCTTACTCGGCGCTCGCGCTGGCCGAGCTTGCCGAGCGCGCCGGCATCCCGAAAGGCGTGATCAACATCCTCACCGGTGATTCCAAGGCGATTGGCGCGGAGCTCTGCGCCAACCCGGTGGTGAGGAAGCTGTCGTTCACCGGCTCGACCGAGACCGGCCGGATCCTGATGAAGCAGTCGGCCGACACGGTGAAGAAGCTCTCGCTCGAGCTCGGCGGCAACGCGCCCTTCATCGTCTTCGACGACGCCGACCTCGACGCCGCCGTCGAGGGCGCGCTCGCCTCCAAGTACCGCAACGCCGGCCAGACCTGCGTCTGCGCCAACCGCCTCTACGTGCAGGACGGCGTCTACGACAAGTTCACGGCCAAGCTCGCCGAGAAGGTGAAGGCGTTCAAGGTCGGCCCGGGCACCGAGACGGGCGTGGTGATCGGCCCGCTGATCGACGAGAACGGCGTGAAGAAGGTCGAGGAGCACGTCGCCGATGCCGTCGGCAAGGGAGCAAAAATAGTCTTGGGGGGGAAGAGACACCCGCTTGGCGGCCTGTTCTTCGAGCCCACCGTGATCGCCAACGTCACGCCGCAGATGAAGGTGTCGTTCGAGGAGACCTTCGGCCCGGTGGCGCCGCTGATCCGCTTCAAGACCGAGGACGAGGTCATCGGCCTCGCGAACAACACCGAGTTCGGCCTGGCGGGCTACTTCTACAGCCGCGACGTGGGCCGCATCTTCCGCGTTGCCGAAAAGATGGAGACCGGCATCGTCGGCGCCAACGTCGGCATCATCTCGACCGAGGTCGCGCCCTTCGGCGGCGTGAAGCAGTCGGGACTCGGACGCGAAGGCGCCAAGTACGGCCTCGAGGAGTACCTGGAAGTCAAATACGTCCTCATCGGCGGCCTCGATAAGTGAGCGGTGAGGAGTTCAAGGACGACCATAGGAGCGCAAACGGCCGCGCGAACGGCAGCCGCGCGCTGCCCAGGGAGCTGATCCAGGAGCTCACGCGACGCTCAGGTTGGCGCGCAAGCCTCGCGATCCTGCATGACGTCGCGGTGCTCGCGGCCGCCATCGCCGTCGCGCTCTTCTGGTGGCCCAACCCGCTCGTGATCCTCGCCGCGATCGTGGTCATCGGCACGCGCCAGCACGCGCTGTTCGTCATCGCGCACGACTCCGCTCACTACCTGCTCTTCGAGAACCGGCGGCTTAACGATTGGGCCGGCCGCGCCTGCGCCATGCTGCAGGGCCTGTCGATGTGCACCTACCGCGTCATCCACCGCCTGCACCACAACAACCTCTACGGCGAGCTCGACCCCGACACCGCGCTGCATGGCGGCTATCCGCGCGGCCGCAGCTATCTCGTCAAGAAATTACTTAAAGACCTGTCAGGCCTCACCGCGTGGAAGACGTACGCCTATTTCCTCGGCGGCGCACCCGCGATGAACACCGCGACCAACAAGGCGATGCGCCCGCTGGACGACACGTCCGAGAAATTACGTCGCGAGGCGCAGGTCGACCGCAACATGGTGATCGGCTTTCACCTGATCCTTTTTCTTGTTTTCGCTTGGAGTGGCCATCTGCTGCAGTACCTCGTGCTCTGGGTGCTGCCGCTCGCGACCGTGGTGCAGGCGATCCTGCGGCTGCGGGCCATCGCCGAGCACGGCGCGACCACCGACTTCTCCTCGCCGCTCACCGCGGCGCGCACCAACCTCGGCCCGGCGTGGCTGCGCTGGGCGATCTTCCCGCACAACGTCAACTACCACATCGAGCACCACCTTTACGCCTCGGTGCCGCAACACAACCTGCCACGGCTGCACGCCGAGCTGCGCAGGCTGGGCGTGCTCGAGGGTGCGGAAGTCCTTCCGTTCCGCGCCACGCTCGGAAAAATCTTCGCTAACCCTGCCTGATTTTCAGGCGCATCGGCTTCATCGGCGAGCCGACGAAGCCCGCGCGCCGGTACATCGCCTGCGCGCGCTCGTTCTGCATGTCGGTCAGCAGCGTGATGCGCAGGATGCCCTCGGCGCGCGCCTGCTGCACCACGTGCTTGAGCAGCGCCTCGCCGATGCCGCGCTTGCGCTCCTCGGGATGCACCACCAGGTCCTCGAACCACGCCGCCTTGCCGCCCTCGGCGGTGCTGATGGTGTAGAGCAGGCTCGCCATGGCGAGCACGCGCTTGCCTTCGCGCGCGACGAACAGCCTGCCGAGCGTCGGGTTGGCGAGGAGCGCCTCGAGCGCGCGCTTCTGCTTGCCCGGGTCGGGCTGGAACTCGGCCTCCTGCTCGAACAGCACGCCGAGCAGCTCGACCAGCTGCGGCAGGTCCTTGCTGGTCGCGGTCCCAAAGTCGAGCTCCATTGCGCCTCCTCAGACGTTGAAGCGGAAGTGGATCACGTCGCCGTCGCGCACCACGTAGTCCTTGCCCTCGAGGCGCAGCTTGCCGGCCTCCTTCGCGCCCTGCTCGCCGCCGTGCGCGACGAAGTCATCGTACGCGGCGACCTCGGCGCGGATGAAGCCGCGCTCGAAGTCGGTGTGGATCACGCCCGCCGCCTGCGGCGCGGTCGCGCCCGCCCGAATGGTCCAGGCGCGCACTTCCTTAGGCCCGGCGGTGAAGTAGGTTTGCAGGCCGAGGAGCCCGTAGGCGGCACGGATGACACGGTTGAGCCCCGGCTCATCCATTCCCATGTCCTCCAGAAAAAGCTTCTTGTCCTCGTCCGACATGTCGGCGATCTGTGCCTCGACCGACGCCGAGATCTCCACCACCGGCGCGCGCTCCTTCGCCGCGTGCTCTTTCACCGCCTTCAGTGCCTTGGGTGATCCCTCTTCGGACACGTTGGCGATGTAGAGGGTCGGCTTCATCGTCAGGAGGAAAAGCGGCACCAGCACTGCCCGCTCCTCACGCGACAGCTCTGCGGTGCGCGCCGGCCGTCCGGCATCGAGCGCCGCATGCACCTTCTTCAGGGCGGAGACCAGGCGCTGCGCCTCCTTGTCGCCGCCGCTTTGCGCCACCTTCTCGTATTTCGAGAGCTGTCGCTCGACCGCGTCGAGGTCGGCCAGGGCGAGCTCGGTATTGATGGTCTCGATGTCGGACACCGGATCGACCTTGCCGGCGACGTGCACTACGTTCGGGTCCTCGAAGCAGCGCACCACGTGGGCGATGGCGTCGGTCTCGCGGATGTTGGCGAGAAACTTGTTGCCCAGGCCCTCGCCCTTCGACGCGCCGGCGACCAGCCCCGCGATGTCGACGAACTCGACCACCGCCGGCACCAGCTTCTGCGGCTGCGCGATCTCCGCGATCACGTCGAGCCGCAGGTCGGGCACCTCGACGATGCCGACGTTCGGCTCGATGGTGCAGAAGGGATAGTTCTCCGCGGCGATCCCCGCCTTGGTAAGCGCGTTGAATAGCGTCGACTTGCCGACGTTCGGCAGGCCTACGATGCCGCACTTCACTTACGAGCCGCTCATTTCTTGCCGAACAAGCCGCTGAGCAGACCTTTCTTCTCGGGCTCCTTCTTCTCAGGCGCCCTGGCCGGCGGCTCCTTCTTCTCGGGCGCTTTCGCGGGCGGCTCTTTCTTCTCCGGCTCGGTGTGCAGCTTGTTCATCGCGCCCTGCATGTCGCCGACGAGCATCTGCGGCAGCACGGCGAGGGCGCGCTCGATCGCGTCGTCGATCTCGGTTTTCTCCTCGGCTGCGGGCTTTTCCAGCACGTAGTCGGCTCCTTCGCGGCCCGGCGGCGGCTTGCCGACGCCGAGGCGCAGGCGCCAGTAGTCGTGCGTGGCGAGGCGCTGCGAGATGTCCTTCAGGCCGTTATGGCCGGCGATGCCGCCGCCCTGCTTGAGGCGCGCGGTGCCCGGCGGGAAGTCGAGCTCGTCGTGCACCACGAGGATTTCCTCGGGCTTGATCTTGAAGAAGCCGGCGAGCATCTGCACGGGCTGCCCGCTCGCGTTCATGAAGTTCTGTGGCAGCAGCAGCCAGCACCCATTGGAAGTTTTTGCAACAAGCGCTTTGAACTTGGGGTCCTTGCGCAGGGCGACGCCGCTCGCGGTGGCATGGCGCTCCACCAGCCAGAAGCCGGCGTTGTGCCGCGTGCGTTCGTATTCCTTGCCCGGGTTGCCGAGCCCGACAACGAGACGGATCGCCACGTCTTACTTCTTGTCTTTTTTCTCGGCGGCGGGCTTCTCGGGCGCCTTGGCGGCGGCGGGAGCGCCCTTGTCGCCACCCTTGGCGGGCGCGGCGCCTTCCTCGCCGCCCTCGCCTTCCTTCGGCGCAGCCTGCTCGGTGGTCGGCACGTCGGAGGGCGCGACCGCGGCCGCGGCGGCGGCGGCTTCCTCTTCCTCGGTGATGAGCTGCGGCACCACGACGGTAGCGAGCACCGGGTTCTCGGTCCTCTGCAGCGCGAGCTCGACGCCCTTGGGCAGCGCGATTTCGCGCACGTGCAGAGAGTGGCCGACCGCCAGGCTGCCGAGGTCGATCTCGATGAATTCCGGCAGGTCGGCCGGGAAGCAGACGATGTCGAGCTCGTTCAGCACGTGATTGACCACGCCGCCCTGCTCCTTCACCCCTGGCGACTTCTCGGCGTTGACGAAGTGCAGCGGCACCTTCATGTGGATCTTCCGGTCCTTGGAGACGCGCTGGAAATCGATGTGCTGCACCTGCGGCTTCCACGGGTGCATGTTGACCGCGCGCAGCAGCACCTGCTCCTTCGCGCCGCCGACGTCGAGCGTCAGGATCGAGGCGTGGAACTTCTCGCTCTTCAGGTTGAGGTACAGGTCCTTGTGGTCGAGCTCGATGTTGACCGCATCCCTGTCGCCGCCGTAGACGATGCCCGGCACCCTGCCCAGGCGGCGCAGACGGCGGCTCGCACCCGTTCCTTGCGCCTCGCGCTTGCGCGCGCTGATTTCGATTGCCATTTCGTATTGCTCCTAGTTAAGGGCCCAGACCCGCGACCAGGCACTGGGCTGTTGATGAACCTACTCAATAAAGAGAGAGCTGACGGATTCCTCGGTGTAGATGCGCAGGATGGTCTCGGCGATCAGGCCGGCCACCGACAGGCTGCGGATCTTCTTGCACGCGCGCGCGTCCTCGCGCAACGGAATGGTGTCCGTCACCACCAGCTCGTCGAGGTCGGACTGAGCGATGCGCTCGACGGCGGGGCCGGAGAGCACCGCGTGCGTGCAGTAGGCGACCACCTTGGTGGCACCCTCTTCCTTCAGAACCTGCGCCGCTTTTACCAAGGTACCGGCGGTGTCGACCATGTCGTCCATGATCACGCAGGTGCGGCCCTTGACCTCGCCGATGACGTTCATCACCTCGCTGACGTTCGCCTTCGGCCGGCGCTTGTCGATGATCGCGAGGTCGGATTCCAGCCGCTTGGCGAGCGCTCGCGCCCGCACCACGCCGCCGACGTCGGGCGAGACCACGATCAGGTCGTCGTAGCGCTGCTTCCAGACGTCGCCCAGCAGCACCGGCGCGGCGTAGATGTTGTCGACCGGCACGTCGAAGAAGCCCTGGATCTGGTCGGCGTGCAGGTCCATGGTTAGGAGGCGCGCCACGCCCACGGAGGTGAGCATGTTGGCCACCACCTTGGCGCTGATCGCGACGCGCGCCGAGCGCGGCCGGCGGTCCTGGCGCGCGTAGCCGAAGTAGGGGATTGCCGCGGTGACGCGCGCCGCCGAGGAGCGCTTCAGCGCGTCGATCATCACCAGCATTTCCATCAGGTTGTCGTTGGTCGGGGCGCAGGTCGACTGCAGCACGAACACGTCCTTGCCGCGCACGTTCTCCAGCAGCTCGACCATCACCTCGCCGTCGGAGAACTTGCCGACGATGGCGCGGCCGATCGACAGGTTCAGGTGCTTCGCCACCTCCTGCGCGAGGCGCGGGTTGGCGTTGCCGGTAAACACCATCAGGCGGTCCAGCGCGGCGCTATTCATGGCGGCGTTCATCGCGGTCATGGATTATGGCTGGGGAGGAAGGATTCGAACCCTCGTATGCCGGAATCAAAATCCGGTGCCTTAACCAGCTTGGCGACTCCCCAGTTGTTCACTTTGTCCAGTCATAGAGTGGGTGACGCCCGAGCCCCTTGGTCACAAATCCCTTGTAGCCCGGCGGCAGCCGCGAATGCAACGCCGCCGCCTCGCCCTCGGTGGCGAACTCGGCGAACACGCACGCGCCGGACCCTGTCATTCGTGCCAGCGGCGCGCCGCGCCTGAGCCACCCCAGCTGCGCCGCCACCTCGGGATGCCGGAAAGTCACGATGGGCTCGAGATCGTTCTTTCCCTGCCCCGACAAAAAGGGCGGTATTTTGAGTCGTTTGGACCCTGCTGTCAACGCGGAAGAGAAAATTTCCTTCGTGGAAACCGCGACTTGCGGCGCGAGAACGAGATACCAGGCCGGCGGCAACTCGAGCGCCGTGAGCCGCTCGCCTACGCCTTCGCCAAGCGCGTTGCCGCCGAAGATGAAGAGCGGCACGTCGGCCCCCAGGCGCTGGCCGAGCGCCATCAGCTCGCGCCTCTCGAGCTCCAGCTTCCACAGCCGGTTGAGAACCAGCAGCACCGTCGCCGCGTCCGACGAGCCCCCGCCCATCCCGCCGCCGACAGGCAGGGTCTTTTCCAGCTCGATCTCGGCGCCCAGCCGGCAGCCGGTGTGCTCCTTGAGCGCGCGCGCGGCGCGCAGGCACAGGTTGTCGTCGCCAAAGGGCCCTAGGAAGCGCAGCTCGTCGGCAAGAGCGATGCGCAGGCGATCGGCGCGCTCGACAATCCGGAAGACGGTCTGCAGCTCGTGATAGCCGTCGCGACGGCGGCCGAGGACGTGCAGAAAGAGGTTGAGCTTACCGGGCGCGGGGTACCAGCCTACTTCCATTCGTTGACGACCAGGCGCAGCTCGATTCCCGGATAGGTGAGGCGCAGGCGCTGCGGCCGCGCCCCCTGGTATTCCTGGAACTCGACGCGCCATCCGCTCTGCTCGAGCGCGCGCAGCCGGCCGTCGTCGCCCGTTTCGGTGCGCGCAGGCACGCCGGGCGAAGGCCGTCCCTGGACCCAGTCGGCCAGGCCCACGAGCGGCAAGCGAAAACCGAGCACCCGTTCGGTAAGCGTTTCGGCGTCGGCGGCGCGGAACTCGCGCCCTTCGGAGGTGACGAGCTGCACCGCGTCGCCCTCGCGCACCAGCCGCGCCACGCCCTGCCCGAGCGGCGTGCTGATCATCACCTCGTCGCCCGCGCGCGCGTGGCGCCAGCCGAGGTTGCCGGTGAAGCCGTCCTTGCCGTAGCGCACCGCGATGCGCCCGGCGAGCTCGAAGTCCAGCGCGCCCTCGGGCGCGCGCAGCGGCGCCTGCGCGCAGGCGCCGACGACGAGCGCCACGGCCAGCAGCACGGCGCGCTTCACTTGCGCAGCCGCTTGATCGTCTTCAGGACGGTTTCGTTGTCGGGCGCGGTCTTGAGGGCTTCCTGCCAGACCCGGTTCGCCTCGCTGCGCTCGCCGAGCATCCACAGCACCTCGCCCAGGTGCGCACCGATCTCGGCGTCGGGCCGACCGTCGTAGGCGCGCCGCAGCGTCGCCGCCGCACCTTTCAGGTCGCCTTCGCGGTATTGCACCCAGCCCATGCTGTCGATGATGAACGAGTCCTCGGGCGAGAGCTCGAGCGCGCGCTCGATCAGCTTGCGCGCCTCGGGCAGGCGCAGGTTGCGCTCGGCGAACGAGTAGCCGAGCGCGTTGTAGGCATGCGCGTGGTCGGGGCGCACCGCGATCAGCTTGCGCAGGTTGGATTCGAGCGTGTCGTACTGCTCCAGCTTCTCGGCGGTGAGCGCGTAGTCGTAGAGCAACTCGGGCTGCTCCGGCTGGCGGCCGAGCGCGGCGCCGAGCAGGTCGAATGCCTCGCGATTGCGGTTGGCGTCGCGCAGCAGCTGCGCCTCCGCGACGGTGAGCTGCACCTCCTGGTCGGGGTTGTCGGCGCTAACACGATGCAGGTAGTCGCGCGCCGCGTCGAGCTTGCCGTCCTTGGCCATCGCCGCCGCGGTGCGCATGCGCGCCGGCATCGCATGCTCGCCGTCCTTGATCGCCTCGTACCACTCGATGGCGCGCGGCCACTGCTTCTGCTCCTCGGCGATCTGCCCGAGCAGGAAGCGCGCGGCGTCGGGGTCGCGGTAGTCGGAGGCGAGCAGGCGCTTCATGCTGTCCTCGGCCACCGGGTAATCCTTGAGCTGGAAGGCGAGCAGGCCGACCGCGTACATCACGTCGCTGTTGCCCGGGTTGGCGGCGAGCAGGGCCTCGAACTGCTTGCGCGCCTCGGGCAGGCGCTTATCGAGCACCAGCACACGCGCGTAGTTGAGGCGGGCTTCGCGCGACTCGGGATTCTTCTCGACGAACTGGCCGAGGCGCTTGGCGGCCTCGGCCGGCGAGCGCTTCTGCAGGATCTGCGCCTCGAGGAGCGCCGGCGCCTCCCATTGCGGGCGCAGCTCGGCGGCGCGCCGCACCTCGGCGAGCGCGGCACGCTCGTCGTTGGCCGCGAGTGCCGCTTGGGCGACCGCAAAGTGGGACTGGGCAAGCTGCGGGTTCTTCGTCGCGAGCGCGCGCACCACGCGCAGGTTGGCGGCCTTGTCGGGGTTCGCCGAGAGCATGCGGTTCAGCTGCACGTAGCCGGCTTCGAGGTTGACGCCCGGCGTGGCGAGCAGCTTCTCGAGGTAGGGCTGTGCTTCTTCGACCTTTTTCGATGCGATGAGCATCGCCGCCAGCACCTGCAGCGCGGTGCTCGACTCCGGTTCGATGTCGAGCCAGGTCTTCGCCGCCTCGAGCGCGAGATCATTGAGGCGCCCCTGGTTGGCGACCTCGACGGCACGGCGCGCGACGCGCGCGTCGCGCGTGCGGCGCGCTAGGTCGAGATAGGTTTTCGCCGCGAGCGCGTAGTCGCCGCGCTGCAACGCGATCTCGCCAAGCAGGAACTCGTAGAGCGTCGGCTCGGTCAGCTCTCGCGCCGCCGGATCGTCGAGCTGCTTCAGCTCGCGCTGTGCCGGCTGGGCCGCTGCGCCACTGGCAAATGCGCCCAGCGCGACCGACGAGACGAGAATCGGCAGGAGTTTTTTCAGCATCTGGATTCGACCGATCTTAGGTATATTTGGTGCCCCGCACAAGCAAGCTTCTGCAATGCCCGAGCTTCCCGAAGTCGAAGTCACGCGTCGTGGTCTCGCCCCGCAGCTGGCCGGACGCGTCATCTCGGCGGTCGAGGTGCGCGAGCCGCGGCTGCGCTGGCCCGTGCCGTCAGCCGTGCGCAAGCTCGCGGGGCGCACGGTGCGCGCGGTGCGCCGTCGCGGCAAGTACCTGCTGGTGGATTGCGGCGACGGCCACCTGATCCTGCACCTCGGCATGTCGGGCAGCCTGCGCATGATCGCGCCGGGCACGCCGGCGCAAAAGCACGATCACTTCGACCTCGTGCTCGGCGACCGCGTGCTGCGCCTGCGCGACCCGCGGCGTTTCGGCGCGGTGCTGTGGGCGGGCCGCGACGTCGCATCGCATCCGCTGCTCGCGCACCTGGGCGTCGAGCCGCTCTCGCGCGCGCTCACCGGCGAGCGACTGCATCGCCTGTCGCGCGGCCTGCGCATCCCGGTAAAGCAGTTCCTGATGGACGCGAAACGCGTGGTCGGCGTCGGCAACATCTACGCGAGCGAAAGCCTGTTCCGCGCCGGCATCAATCCGCGCAAGCGCGCAGGGAAGCTGTCGCTTAAGGAAGCCGAGAAGCTGTCAGCAAAGATCAAGCTCACGCTGCGCGCGGCGATCAAGGCCGGCGGCTCGAGCCTGCGCGACTTCGTCGGCACCGATGGCGAGTCCGGCTACTTCCAGAATCGCGCGCTCGTCTACGACCGCGCGGCGAAGCCCTGCCGGCGCTGCCGCACGCCGATCAGGCGCATCGTCCAGGGAGCGCGGGCAACGTATTACTGCCCTTCCTGCCAGCGATAGCTGGCGCTATTTGCCAGCGCCAGCCTTTTTCTTGAGCATCTTGGCCACGCTGGGGTGGACGAATTCCGCGACGTCTCCGCCCAACGTGGCGATCTCGCGCACCAGGGTCGCCGAGATGAACATGTGCTGCTCCGAGGGCGTCATGAAGATGGTCTCCATCTCGGGGTAGAGATTGCGGTTCATCCCGGCGAGCTGGAACTCGTACTCGAAGTCGGACACCGCGCGCAGGCCGCGCAGCACCACCCGCGCGCGCTGCTTGCGCACGAATTCGGTGAGCAGGCCCGAGAACCCCACCACCTCGACGTTCCTCATGTCGCCGAGCACCTCGCGCGCCAGCGCGATGCGCTCCTCCAGGGTGAAGAAAGGGCGCTTCGCCTTGCTGTCGGCGATGGCGAGCACCACGGTGTCGAACAGCGTGGCCGCGCGGCGCACCAGGTCCTCGTGACCGCGCGTCAGCGGATCAAACGTTCCCGGGTAGACGGCCTTGATCATCGCCTCTCCACTCGAAGAGCTGGTAGCTCACCTGGCCGGCGCGTGCGTGCCTGAGCTCGCGCCACGATTCACCTGCATTGAACCGTTCGTCGGCCTCGACATAAACGCGCGCTCCTGCCGAGACCCTGAGATGCCCGAACAGCGCCGGCAGCGCATTCTGCCTGAAGGGCGGATCGAGGAAAACCACGTCGAAGCGCTCCGGGTTTTTCTGCAAGTACGCAAAGGCGTCGCCAAACTTGAGCTCGACCTGCTGCGCGCCGATCGCGGCGCGCGTCTTCTCGAGCGACTCGAACGCCGCGCGGTCGTGCTCCACCATCACCACCCGTGCGGCGCCGCGCGACGCGGCCTCGAAGCCGAGCGCGCCGCTGCCGGCGAAGAGATCGAGGCAGCTCAGGCCGGTGAGCCATTGTCCGAGCCAGTTGAAGAGCGTCTCGCGCACGCGGTCGGGCGTCGGGCGCAGGCCGGGCCGGGCCGGAACGCGGATGCGCCGTCCGCGATATTCGCCGGCGATGATCCGAATACCGGCTTTGTTAGAATGCACCGACCCATGGTAGCGACTTCCTGGGCCGCGCGCCTGAAGGCTGGACTCGCGCGCACGCGCGAGGTTCTCAACACTCCGGTTTCCGAGCTCTTCGTTCGCCGTCGCGTCGACGAGGCGCTGTATCGCGATCTCGAGAGCGCGCTCTTGCAGGCGGACTGCGGCGTGGCCGCAACCGGGTGGCTCATCGCTTCGCTGCGCGAGAAGGCGCGGCGGCAGCAGATCGAGGATGGCGAGACCCTCAAGCGCGCGCTCACGGACGCGCTCGCCGAGCTGCTCGCGCCGCTCGAGAAGAAGCTCGACGTCTCGGGTGCGCGCCCCTACGTAATCATGGTCGCCGGGGTCAACGGCTCGGGCAAGACGACTTCCATAGGCAAGCTGGCGAAATGGCTGCAGGCGCAGGGCGCGAGCGTGCTGCTCGCCGCCGGCGACACCTTCCGCGCCGCGGCGCGCGAGCAGCTCGTCGCCTGGGGCGCGCGCAACGCCGTGCCGGTGATCGCACAGGCGGGCGGCGACCCCGGCGCGGTGATCTACGACGCGCTCGCTGCGGCGCGCGCGCGCAGCGCGAGCGTGGTGATCGCCGACACCGCCGGCCGCCTGCCGACGCAGCTGCATCTGATGGAGGAGATCAAGAAGGTGAAGCGCGTCGCCGCCAAGGCGCAGGCCGGCGCGCCGCACGACGTACTGCTCGTCCTCGACGCCAACACCGGGCAGAACGCGCTCGCGCAGGTGAAAGCGTTCGACGACGCGCTCGGCCTCACCGGCCTGGTGCTCACCAAGCTGGACGGCACGGCCAAGGGCGGCGTCGTCTGCGCGATCGCCCGGGAGCGAAAGATCCCGTTGCTGTTTGTCGGCGTGGGCGAGGAGATCGACGACCTGCGGCCGTTCGTGGCACGCGAGTTCGCGGAGGCGCTGGTTGGTTAGCTTCTCCGCGGTCGCGAAGCGCTATCCCGGGGGACAGGAGGCGCTCAAGGACGTGAGCTTCGCGCTCGGCGCGGGCGAGCTCGCCTTCCTCACGGGTCGCTCGGGCGCGGGCAAGTCCACGGTGCTGAAGCTGATCCCGGCGATCGAGCGGCCGAGCGCGGGCACGGTGCTGGTGGGCGGCCAGAACGTCGGCGCGCTCAGGCGGCCCGCGTTGCCCTATCTCCGGCGCAACATCGGACTCGTTTTCCAGGACCAGAAGCTGCTCTACGACCGCAGCGTCTACGACAACGTGATGCTGCCGCTCGCGTTCTCTTCACACGCACCGAGAGAGGCGGCGCGACGCGTGCGTGCGGCGCTCGATAAAGTGAGCCTGCTCGAAAGGGAGAAAGCAAACCCGATCGAGCTCTCCGGTGGCGAACAGCAGCGCGTCGCGATTGCGCGCGCGGTGGTCAATCGTCCGGCGCTGCTGATCGCCGACGAGCCGACCGCCAACCTCGACGCCGACTCGGCGCGGCGCATCCTCGACATCTTCGTAGAGTTCCAGCGCGTCGGCGTCACGGTGCTGATCGCGACCCACGACGAGGCACTGGTCGCGCAGTACGGCGCGCGCCTCCTGCGCCTCGAGGCGGGGCGCGTGCAATGAACGCCTGGCTGCGGCAGCACGCGCGCGCCGCGGCGCAAGGCGCGCGCCGACTTGCGGTGCTCAACGCGCTCGTCATCGGCATCGCGCTCGCGCTGCCGGCCGCGGGCTACGCGCTGCTCGAGAGCCTGCGTGCGCTCGCCGCGCGCGCGAGCCTGGAGCCGCAGATTTCGGTCTTCCTCCCGGGCGAGGCGAAGCGCGCCGACGCCGATGCGCTCGCCGCTCGGCTGCGCGCTGACCCGCGCGTCGCGCACCTGAGGTTCGTGCCGCGCGAGCAGGCGCTGAAGGAGCTCGGCGCCGTGCAGGGCGTGCAGGAGCTGGTCGGCGCGCTCGGCCGCAATCCGCTGCCCGATGCCTTCGTCGTCGACGCGGCGGCCGACTCGATCGAGCCGCTTGCCGCCGACCTCGCCCGGCTGCCGGGCGTGGCGCACGTACAAGCCGATGCGCTCTGGGCACGGCGCCTCGCGAGCCTCGCTCGCCTGGGCCGCCTTGCGCTGTCGCTCGTGGCCGGGCTGCTGGGCGCTGCGCTGGTGGCGGTGACCTTCAACACCATCCGCCTGCAGATCCTCACTCAGAGAGAGGAGATCGAGGTCTCGAAGCTGATCGGCGCAACCGATGCGTTCGTGCGCCGGCCGTTCTACTACACGGGCTTCCTGCAGGGCGTAGCCGGTGGGCTGATCGCGCTGCTCCTGGTGGGCCTGGCGCTCGGCCTTCTCAACCGCGAAGTGCGGCTCCTGGCCGAGTCCTACGGCTCGGGGTTCCGCTTCTCCTTTCTGAACGGAGCGGACGCCGCCACAGTGGTACTCCTCGCCGGCGCCCTCGGCTGGCTGGGCGCGCACCTCTCGGTGAGTCGCCATCTGCGGGTTATCGGTCAATGATGTTAGCGCTCGCTACCGATAACCATGCCTTATATAAAGGAACTATGCCGATAGTTAGCACTCTAATAGCCGGAGTGCTAAAATCGAGTTCCCAAGGAGGAATGCCTATGCCTGCCCAAGCTGCGATGCCGCTCTCTGCGTCGGTGCCCATGCCGATGCCGACGGGCAGCCTCGACGCTTATATCCAGACCGTTGGCCGCTTCCCGATCCTAAGCGCGGAAGAGGAGCGCGCCCTCGCTCTGCGCTTTCGCGACCGGGGCGATCTCGACGCCGCGCGAGAGTTGGTGCTCTCGCACCTCAGGCTGGTGGTGGCGATCGCCCGCGGCTACCTCGGCTACGGCCTGCCGCACGCCGACCTAATCCAGGAAGGCTCGATCGGCCTGATGAAGGCGGTCAAGCGCTTCGACCCCGACCGCGGCGTGCGGCTGGTGTCGTTCGCGATCCACTGGATCAAGGCCGAGATGCACGAGTACATCCTGCGCAACTGGCGCCTGGTCAAGGTCGCCACCACCAAGGCGCAGCGCAAGCTCTTCTTCAACCTGCGCTCGATGAAGAAGGGCCTCGCGCCGATGAGCAACGCCGAGATCCAGCGCGTTGCCGGCGAGCTGCGCGTCAAGCCCGAGGAAGTGGTCGAGATGGAGACCCGTCTCTCGGGCCAGGAGCTGGCGTTCGAGGGCGAGCGCGACGACGAGGACGCCTACGCGCCCGTCCACTACCTCGCCGACCCGCACGCCGAGCCCTCGCTCGAGCTCGAGGCGCGGGAGCAGGAGCGCACCGGCGGCGAAAGCCTGCAGCGCGCGCTCACCGCGCTCGACCCGCGCAGCCGGCGCATCGTCGAAGCGCGCTGGCTGCGCGAGAAGGACCCGGCGACGCTGCACGAGCTCGCGGCCGAGTTCCACGTTTCGGCCGAGCGCATTCGCCAGATCGAGGCCAAGGCGCTCGAGCGTATGCGCAAGGCGCTCCCCGCCCCCGCCTGATCAGCCCTGCTTGAGGAGGGTGCGCAGGTCCTCGGGCAGGTCCTGCGCGATGCGGTCGTGGCGCACCAGGAGCCGCAGCCTCCCCTGCGGGTCGATGACGTAGCTCTGCGCGCTGTGGTCGATGGTGTAGCTCGACCCCTGCTTGCGCTTCTCGAAGAAGATCTTGAACTCCTTGGCGACCCGCTGCGTCGCGGCCAGGTCGCCGCGCAGCGCGATGAAGCGCGGATCGAAGGCGCCGACGTAGCGGCCGAGGGCTTCGGGCGTGTCGCGCTCGGGGTCGAGCGTCACGAACAGCACCTGCACCCGTTCGGCCTCCGGGCCCAGCCCCTTCATCACGCCGGCAAGCTCGGCGAGCGTGGTGGGGCACACGTCGGGGCACTGGGTAAAGCCGAAGAAGAGCACCACCGCCTTGCCGCGGAAATCGGCGAGCCGGCGCACCTGGCCGCGCGTGTCCGTCAGCTCGAGCGAGCGGCCGTAGTCGGCGCCGGTGATGTCGGCGCTCCTGAACTTCGGCGCGCCGCTGCCGCAGCCCGCGGCGAGCGCCAGGCTAAAGATAATGGTCGACGAGAAGCGCAGCGAACAGGGCGGCGAGGTAGCCGATCGAGTAGCGGAATGTCTTCTGTGCCAGCGCGTCGCTGTAGGCGACATACAGGCGCAGCGCGTAGCCGATGAACACGCCGCCCAGCGTCAGCGCGGCGAGGAGGTAGGGCACGCCGCTCATGCGCACCGCATAGGGCAGCAGCGACACTGCGAACAGGATCAGCGTGTAGAGCAGCACCTGCAGCCTCGTGTACTCGCGGCCGTGCGTGACCGGCAGCATCGGCACGCCGGCGCGCACGTAGTCCTCGGTGCGGTAGAGCGCGAGCGCCCAGAAATGCGGCGGCGTCCAGACGAAGATGATGAGGAACAGCAGCATCGCCTCGGTGCTGACCTCGCCGGTCACCGCGGCCCAGCCGAGCACCGGAGGCATCGCGCCCGAGGCGCCGCCGATGACGATATTCTGCGGCGTCGCCGGCTTGAGGAGCAGCGTGTAGACGACGGCGTAGCCGACGAAGGTGCCGAGCGTGAGCCACATCGTCAGCGCATTGACGAAGCCGCCGAGCAGCCACAGTCCGGCCGCGCCGAGCACTGCGGCGAAGGCGAGGGTCTGACCGACGCCGAGCTCGCCGCGCGGCAGCGGCCGCCAGCGCGTGCGCTGCATCAGTGCGTCGATCCTCTGCTCGACCAGGCAGTTGATCGCCGCCGCGGCGCCGGCGACGCAGGCGATGCCGAGCGTGCCGGCGGCGAGCACCTCAAGCGGAACCATGCCCGGCGTGGCGAGGAACATGCCGATCACCGCGGTGAACACGATCAGCGAGACGACGCGCGGCTTCGTCAGCGAGTAGAAGGCACGCAGACGCTGGGCGAGGCCGGCGGAAAGGACGTAGGCAGTCACGAGGAGAAACGCAAGCCGCGGAACGCGAAGAAGTTTAGCACGACGAGCCCGCCCAGCAGCAGCGCCGCGCCCGCGTTGTGCGCGGCGGCGAGCGCGAGCGGCAAGCCCGCAGCGACATTCGCGACGCCGAGCGTGAATTGCAGCGCGACGAGGAGCGCGAGCAGCGCGGCGAGCGCGCGGCTGAGCGGCCAGGCGCGCAGCGCGGCGAAGAGCACCGCGGCGAGCGCGACGAGCGCAAACAGGCGGTGCGTCCAGTGAATCGCGCGCAGCGCGTCGTTCGAGAGCAGCGCGCCCTCCGCCGTCTGCCCAAGCTCGCGCACGACATGAAACGCGTTGGCGAAATCCATCGCCCCGGGGCAGGCGGGCAGGCCAGGGCACGCCAGCGCCGCGTAGTTCGCGCTGACCCAGCCGCCGAGAACCACCTGAATCGCGACGAGCACGAGCGCCAGCAGCGCGCTCCAGCGCAGCGCTCTCATCCGCAAATCCGGTGTGTGCTCCGATTGGGCGAGCCACAGCCACAGGAGGAGCAGAAGCGTGACCATGCCGCCGGCGAGATGCGCGGTGACGATCGCCGGCCTGAGCAGCATCGTCACCGTCCACTTGCCGAGCGTCGCCTGCAGGACCACCACCAGCACCAGCGCGCCCGCGAGCGGCGCGGAGCGCCGCAGCCGCCACGCCATGCCGGCGATGAGAGCGATGAGCAGGCCGAGCGTTCCGGCAAGGTAGCGATGCCCCATCTCCTGCCACGCCTTGACGAGCGCGTCGGGCTCGGCGATCCCGCCGGGCAGCGGCTTGCCGTAGCAGAGCGGCCAGTCGGGGCAGCCGAGCCCCGCGTCCGACAGGCGCACATAGGCGCCGACCACAACCACGACGAAGGCGAGCCCGAGGCTGCAGCCGATGAGCGTGCGGTAGGCCTTCATCCGAAACGCGAGTACTTCAGCAGACGCTCCAGGTCCTTGATCATCCTCGACGGATCCGGATCGGGCGGAAACCGCATCATCAGGTTGCCGAGCGGATCGACGAGATAGATGTGGCGGGTACGCTCGCCCGGGAAGTCGAGGCGGCGGGCGTTGGCCGAAAGCTGCGTCCCCTCGATGGCGGCGAGGAGCTCCGGGCGCGGCTGGCCCGCATCGGTGAGCACCCAAAGCCGCTCGATGCGCTCGGATTCCTTCCCCTGCGCGCGGCGGATCTGCCGGACGATGTAGAGCTTTTTCTCGCATGCCGCGTCGCAGACCGCGGCGTCGAAGGTGACGAGAACCCATTTGCCGCGCAACGGCTGCAGCGGACCGGAGATTGGCCTCGGGGAAAGCAGCTCGCCGTAGTTGCCGGCCCGGCCCGCGCCCCAGCGGAACTCGTAGGCGAGCCAGCCGAGCACGAAGGGCACCGCGCAGACCAGGAACACCAGGCCGAGCTTAGCCCTGGGAGACACGGCGGAAGGAAAGGCCGACGGCGAGCGCGACCGCGAGCGCGGCGAGCGCATACCACTGCACGGCGTAGCTCTCGTGCTTCTCGATGCCGAGGTCCGGACGCGGCCACTCGCGCGCGAGGCCGTCGTCGAGCGGGGAATGCTGCTCGATGACGATCGGCTGCAGCCGCAGGCCGCTCTCGGCGGCAAACGCGGCGAGATCGAGGTTCTGCCGCACCGCCCCTTTTGCCTCCGCGCCGGCCTGGAGCACGCGCGGCAAATGCTCGAGCGCGATGCCTTCCACGCGAACCAGGCCGCCGGGCGTGCGCATCCCGTCCGTCTTGCCGGTCCAGCCGCGCGCCACGAGCACGTGCCACTCCGAGCCTGCCAGACGCAGCGGCGTCACCACTTCGTACCCGGGCTGACCATGGCGCAGCTTGTTGGCGAGGAACACCGTGCGCTCGGCCACGAACTCGCCGCGCACGGCGACACGCTTCCACGCAAGCGCCTTTGCATCAATGGGCGCGGCCGGCAGATCCGCGGTGAGACGCGTGTCATCCAGCAAGGCGCGGATCGCGCGCTTCTCGTCAGCGCGGTGCGACTGCCACTGACCGAGCGCGATGAAGGCCACGCACGCCGCGGCAGCAAGGGCGAGCGCCCAGCCGCGCGGATGGAAAGAGTATCCTCGGAGCATGCGCTACGTGGTGATCGCCGTGTTCATCGCGATCGTGGTGAGCCTGTTCTCGGCTCTGGTCTTCGTGTACCGCGACCGCAGCGGCTCGAACCGCGCGCTCAAAGCGCTCGCGATCCGCGTCGGGCTTTCGGTCGGCCTGTTCGCTTTCCTGATGCTCGGCTATTACCTGGGCTGGTTCAAGGATCGTCTATAGCCAATAGACGAAGATGAAGAGGCCCAGCCACACCACGTCGACGAAGTGCCAGTACCAGGCCACGCCCTCGAAGCCGAAGTGGTGCTCGGGCTTGAAGTGGCCGGCGATGCAGCGGAACAGAATCACCGTCAGCATGATCGCGCCGCAGGTGACGTGGAAGCCGTGGAAGCCGGTGAGCATGAAGAAGGTCGAGCCGTAGGCGCCGGTCGAGAGCTTGAGGTTGAGCTCCGAGTAGGCGTGGCCGTATTCGAAGGCCTGCAGCCCGAGGAACAGGGCGCCGAGGGCGATGGTCAGCGCCATGAACACGATCAGCTGGCCGCGCCGGTTCTCCTTCAGCGCCCAGTGCGCAATGGTCACGGTGACGCCGGAGCTGAGCAGCAGCAGCGTGTTGATCGCCGGGATGCCCCATGCGCTCATCGGCGAGAACTGCTCGACGAACCCCGGTCCGGCCGAGGGCCAGTGCGGCGCGAACCCCGGCCACACCAGCGCGTTCGACTCGATGTTGGCGAGGTCGGGCACCGAGTACTGGCGGATCCAGAAAAGCGCGCCGAAGAATGCGCCGAAGAACATCACCTCGGAGAAGATGAACCAGCTCATGCCCCATCGGAACGAGAGGTCTTCCCAGGCGCCGTACTTGCCGCCCTCGGACTCGCGGATCACGTCGCCGAACCAGCGCACCATCATGTAGAGCAGCAGCATCAGGCCGGCGGCGATCGACACCCAGCCGCCGGGGCGGCCGTTGAACACGAACACGGCGCCGAGCGCCATCAGGAAAAGGGCGCCCGCGCCCATGATCGGCCAGGGCATCGGCTGCGGCACGGCGTAGTGGGCTTGCCGTTCGTGGGTGCCTGCGCTGTGCGCCATTTGTTTCCCCCTGGGATTCTTCTAGCTGACGACGATGCCGACGATGGTCCGGATGGTGACGATGAACAGGACCACGCACAGCACCGCGATGATGATCACGTGCACGGGATTGAGCTGCACGCGCTCATGGTCGGCGCGCCTGCGCACGCCGACGAAGCCGGACAGCACCGTCTTCAGCGTATCGAGGAAAGAGGCGCGCTTCACGGTCAGCAGCGTCACCCCTTCCCCCCTCGCCCCGCCACCTCGAAGAAGGTGTAGGAGATGGCGATGGTGTTCACGTCGTGCGGCAGCTTCGGGTCGACCACGAACACCACCGGCAGGCGCCGCGTCTCCCCCGGCGCGAGCGTCTGCTGGGTGAAGCAGAAGCACTCGATCTTCCTGAAGTACTCGCCCGCGCTGGCCGGACCGAAGCTCGGCACGGCCTGGGCCGTGACCGGCACCGCGCGCTCGTTGTGCACCTCGTATTCGACGGTGGTCACCTGGCCGGGATGCACTTCCAGGTGGTTGACCAGCGGCTTGAAGCGCCACGGCAGGCCGTGCGCGTTCGAATCGAACTCGATCGTGACGCGCCGCCCGGCGTCGACCTGCGTGTTGACCGCCGCGTCGGGCAACTGGCCAAGGGAGTTCACCCCCCAGGCGGCGCAGATCTGGTAGTAGAACGGCACCAGCGCGTAGCCGAAGCCGAACATCGCCAGCGCGACGAACGCGAGCTTGCCGAACAGCCGCTGGTTGGCGTTGAGCGTCATCGACGCCTCATTTTCCAAGCAGCCAGTACTTGGCGATGATGCCCAGGAAGAAGGCGAGGGCGATGGTGGCGAGCACGAGGGCGGTCTTCGCGTTGCGGGTCACTTGATGACGGGCGGCGTCTCGAACGTGTGGTAGGGCGCCGGCGTCGGCAGGTGGGTCCAGTCGATCGAGTCCGCGCCCTCCCACTGCTTCTGGGCCGCGGGCTGGCCGCGGCTCAGCGTCGTGAACAGGTTATAGAGGAAGATGAACTGCGCCAGCGCGAAGCCGAAGGCGCCGATCGACGAGACCTGGTTCCAGGTCTCGAACATCAGCGGGTAGTCCGGGATGCGCCGCGGCATGCCCGCCATGCCGAGGAAGTGCTGCACGAAGAAGATCATGTTGAAGAAGACCAGCGTCAGCCAGAAGTGCCACTGGCCGAGGGTCTCGTTGTACATCCTGCCGGTCCACTTCGGCAGCCAGAAGTAGATGCCGGCGAAGGCGGAGAACATCGCGCCCGCCACCATCACGTAGTGGAAGTGGGCCACCACGTAGTAGGTATCGTGCAGCTGGATGTCGATCGGCACGAGCGAGAGCACCAGGCCCGTGAACCCGCCGAGCGTGAAGAGAATCAGGAAGCCGATCGCGAACAGCATCGGCGTCTCGAAGGAAAGCGACCCTTTCCACATCGTCGCCACCCAGTTGAACACTTTCACGCCGGTGGGCACCGCGATCAGGGTGGTGGCATACATGAAGAAGAGCTGGCCGGTCACCGGCATGCCGACCGTGTACATGTGGTGCGCCCAGACGATGAACGACAGGATCGCGATCGCCGAAGTGGCATAGACCATCGAGGCGTAGCCGAACAGCGGCTTGCGCGAGAACGCCGGGATCACCTGCGAGATCACGCCGAAGGCCGGCAGGGCGATGATGTACACCTCGGGGTGGCCGAAGAACCAGAAGATGTGCTGGTAGAGCACCGGGTCGCCGCCGCCGGCGGCGTTGAAGAAGGTGGTGCCGAAGTGCCGGTCGGTGAGCGTCATGGTGACCGCGCCGGCGAGCACCGGCATCGCCGCGACCAGCAGGTAGGCGGTGATCAGCCAGGTCCAGACGAAGAGCGGCATGCGCATCAGCGTCATCCCCGGGGCGCGCATGTTGAGGATGGTGGTGATGATGTTGATCGAGCCGAGGATCGAGCTCATGCCGAGGATGTGCACGGCGAAGATGGTGAAGTCCATGCCGATGCCCTGCTGCACGGTCAGCGGCGCGTACAGCGTCCAGCCCGCGCCGGGCGCCCCGCCCGGCATGAAGTAGGCAAGGATGAGCAGCGTCGCGGCGAACGGCAGCAGCCAGAACGACCAGTTGTTGAGCCGCGCGAACGCCATGTCGGGCGCACCGATCATCATCGGAATCTGCCAGTTCGCGAAGCCGACGAACGCCGGCATGATCGCGCCGAAGATCATGATCAGGCCGTGCGAGGTGACCAGCTCGTTGTAGAAGTCCGGGTTGAGGAACTGCAGGCCGGGATGGAACAGCTCCAGGCGGATCGCGAGCGCCATCATCCCGCCTATGAAGAACATGGAGCCCGCGAACCACAGGTACATCGTGCCGATGTCCTTGTGGTTGGTGGTGGTGACCCAGCGCATGAAGCCGCCATAGGGGCCGTGGTGGCCGTGGCCGCCGTGATCGTCGTGGGCGGGACCGTGACCGTGGGTATCGGCGACTGCGCTCATGCGGTTTCCTTTTCTATTTGCGACGTGCCTTCACTTCGGCGGGCTGCACCATGCCCGCGTTGTTGCCCCAGCTGCTGCGCTCGTGGGTGATGACCGCGGCGATGTCGGTGTCGGAGAGCTGCTTGCCGAAAGGCTGCATCGCGGTGTTGGGCTTGCCGTTGAGCACCATGTCGATGTGGCCGGCCTTGGCGCCGGTGACGATCTTCGAGCCGGCGAGCGGCGGGAACGCGGGCGGGTTGCCGCGGCCGTTCGCCTGGTGGCAGGCGACGCAGTTGGCCGCGTAGACCTTCTCGCCGCGCGCCGCCAGCTCCTTCGCGTCCCATTTCTTGTTCGGGTCATCGGCCGCGCTGGCGGCGGCCTTCTTGAAGTCGCCGACCCACTTCGCGTAGTCCTGCTCCGACACCACGCGCACCACGATGGGCATGAAGCCGTGCTCCTTGCCGCAGAGCTCGACGCACTGGCTGCGGAAGGTGCCGGTGACCTCGGGCCTGAACCACAGGTCGCGCAGGAACCCGGGGATCGCGTCCTGCTTCGCGCCGAAGGCCGGCACCCACCAGGAATGGATCACGTCGGCCGCGGTGGTGATGACGCGGATCTTCTTGCCGATCGGCACGACCAGCTCGTTGTCCACCTCGAGCAGGTAATGCTCGCCTTTCGGCGCCTTGCCTTCGATCTGCTCGCGCGGCGTGGAGAGCATCGAGACGAAGCTGATGCCCTCGCCTTCGCCCTTGATGTAGTCGTAGCCCCATTTCCACTGGTAGCCGGTGACCTTGATGGTGATGTCGGGCGCGGAGGTGTCCTTCTGCGCGATCACCACCTTCGTCACCGGCCAGGCGATTACCACCAGGATGATCGCCGGGATCACCGTCCACAGGATCTCGACCGTGGTGTTCTCATGGAACTGCTCGGCGGCATGGCCCCTCGATTTGCGGTGCGCGTAGCAGGCCCAGAACATCGCGCCGAACACCGCCACGAAGATGACGATGATCAGCCACATCACGTACTGGTGCAGGTGGTCGATGTCGCGCGCCAGCGTCGAGCCCGGCGTCTGGAAGTACCACTCGAGCGCGTGCGCTGCGCCCGATGCGGCCAGACCGGCGAAGCCGGCGAGCGCCAGAACGACTTTCGATCCCTTCATGTTCTTCTTTCCCCGAGTCAGATGCTCAGTCTTCTTCCCAGCTCCGCCGCGAATGCCCGGCGCGCCTCGGCGTCGAGATGACGGCCCACCACCAGCTCGCGTCGCCCGTCGCCGACGGTGACGCGGTCCTCTTCCAGGCCCAGCCGCGCCCGCCGCGCGTCGAGCTCGTAACGCGCCACGCTCGCCCCTTCACCGACCTCGACCCTGAGCCGCCCGCGGTCGAGCTCGATGCGCTCGTAGTCGGTCGCGTGGCGCGCCTGCAGCACGAACGCGCCGGCGAGCAGCAGCACTTCGAGCCCGGCGAACGGCAGGATCAGCCACGCGCCGGCGAGCGCGAAGCCCACGCCGATCGCCAGCACCGCGACCGCGAGCGCGCCGAAAACACATGCCAGGCCGGCCGGCGAGATCGAGCAGTTCCGCTTGAGAGTCAGGCTGAAGCCGCCGTGCTCCTCGAGGAACGCTAGCTCGCGCCCCGCAGTACCCCAAGGCCGCTCGAGGCTCGGCGTGCTCACTGAGCGGCGTAAATTACCACAGGTGGCGCTGCGCTCTCAAGGAATGCGCTTGAAAACACGGATGGTTTTCGCTGTTTCAGCCTTCCAGGCATGTCCGTAAACCACTTCATATGTCGCGCTGAGGCGCGCGCGGCGAAACGCGTCGAGGAAACGCCGCCCCGCGAGGCCGCGCGCGCGGTCGGCGCGCGCATTGGTCTGGCCGCTCGCCCGCAGGTCGTCGAGCAGGCGCGCGCCGCTAGCGTACTCGATGCGGATCAGCTCCATGTCCATCACCGGCGCGGCGAGGCCGGCGGCGAGCAGCATGTCGCCGAGATCGTGCATGTCGACGAACGCGTGCACGCGCGCGCTGCCCGCGGCGTCGCGCAGCTCGCGCAACGTGTCGGGACCGAGGGTGCTGAACATTGCCAGGCCGCCGGGCGCGAGCACGCGCGCGAACTCGCGGAACACCGCGAGCGGCTCGTTCACCCAGTGCAGCGCCATGTTGCACCAGACGAGCCCGACGCTTTCGGCCGCAAGCGGCAGCCGCGCGAGGTCGGCGCATAGCCGCAGCGGCGTAGCGCGGAACCAGCCGCCCTTGATCGCGCGCACCATACCGAGCGCGTAGTCCAGCGCGATGACCCGTGCGTGGGGATATTTTCGCTGCAACGCATGCGCGTCGCGCCCGTCGCCGGCGCCGGCGTCGAGCACGCCCTTCGGGGCGAGCTTCACCAGATCGAGCCGCTCCAGCATCCGCGCCGCGACCTCGGTTTCGAGCCGCGCCACGCCGGCATAGCGTGCGGCGGCGCGCGAAAAGCGCCGCCGCGCGAGCCGCGCGTCAATGAGTGGCGAGCGCTCGCTCAACCGCGGCGGCCACGGCGAGGATGCGGCGGTCGGCGCCGCCCGTGCCGCAGACCATGAAGCCGACGGGCGCGCCGCCCGGCGCATGGCAAGGCAGCGTCGCCGCGCAGCCATCGAGGAAGTTGATCAGCCCGTTGTTGCGCATGATGCGGAAGTTCCAGCGGAAGTAGGCCTCGTCGCCCGCCTCGGTCTCGGCGATCGTCGGCGCGATGCAGGGCACCGCGGGCATGACGATCGCGTCGAACGGCGCCGCGAGCTCGCCGACCTCGCGCATGAACGCCGCACGCAGCTCGAGCAGCGCGACGTAGTCCGCGCCGCTGAGGGTGCTGCCCATGGCGATGCGCTTGCCGACGCGCGGGTCGTATTCCGCCGCGCGCGCGATATAGGGCCGGTGCACATGCACCACCTCGGCGCCGGCGAGGCCGCCGCCCTTGAAGTACTCGTCCTGGCGGTTGAACGCCGGCACCGCGAGCTCGGTGAGCAGCGCGCCTGCCGCCGCGAGCTTTCGCACTGCCGCGTCGAAGGCCTTCGACACTTCGGCATCGAGGTCCTCCAGCGCAATGGACTTCGGTAGCAGCAGGCGCAAGCCCTTGACGGGCAATTCCGCCAGGGGGCCGGGCTCGCCACTGAGGATCTCGTCATAGGCGGCGCAGCACGCGACGCTGTTGGCCAGCGGCCCGACCGAGTCGAGGGTGTACGAGAGCGGAAAGGCACCGTCGCGCGGCACGCGGCGCGCCGTCGGCTTGAAGCCCGCCACGCCGCACAGTGCCGCGGGTTGCCGGATCGAGCCGCGCGTATCCGAGCCGAGCGCCATCACGCACATGCCGTCGGCCTGCGCCACCGCCGCGCCGGAGGATGAGCCGCCCGGCACGCGCGCCGCTTTGCGGTCGAACGGATTCTTCGGCGTGCCGAAATGCGGGTTGAGCCCGACGCCCCCGAAGGCGAACTCGACCATATTGGTGCGGCCGACGAAGATCGCGCCGGCGGCGCGCAGCCGGGCGACCGCAGTCGCATCCCTCTCTGCCCTTTTTTCGTAGACCTTCGAACCCGCCCGGGTCACATCGCCGGCGACGTCGAACAGATCCTTGAGCGACACCGGCAGGCCATCGACCGCGGAGCGGCGCACGCCGCTCTTTCGCAGCCGGTCGGCATGGTCGGCCTCGGCGCGCGCGCTCTCGGCGTACACCTTGAGAAATGCGCGTGCGCCCTCCCCGTACGGCGCGCCGATGCGCGCCAGTGCCTGCTCGACGAGCTCGCGGCTCGAGGTGCGGCCGGCGTCGAGGTCGCGCGCGAGCTGCGCTACAGTCCACATCGGCCATATGGTATGCGAGAACAGAGAGTCAGCCTGCCTCTGAGCATCCCTTCCTATTTGTTCGGGGGCAGCTGCTTCGTGTGCCGCGGCGCGGCGCGCGCGCTGCTTTGTGCGGAATGCGACGCCGAGCTGCCGCGCCTTGCGCAGCCGCTCTGCCCGCGCTGCGCGCTCGAATCGCCCGGCGGCCAGGTGTGCGGCCGCTGCCTCGCGCAGCCGCCGGCTTTCGACGCCACCTGCGCTGCGCTCGCCTACGAGTTTCCCGCCGATGCGCTGGTGCACGCCCTCAAGTTCCGGGGAGAGCTCGCGCTCGCGCCGCTGCTCGCTTCGCTCCTGTCCGAGAAATTGAAGGATCGGGTGGACCACGTCGTCCCCGTTCCCCTGTCCCGCGAGCGCTTGCGCCGGCGCGGCTACAACCACGCGGTCGAGATCGCTCGTTGCCTGGGAACGGTGGATATCGGGCTCTGCGAGCGGATCCGCGAGGCGCCGCCGCAGATGGAGCTGCCCTTCGACGAGCGCCAGCGCAACGTGCGCGGCGCCTTCCGCTGCACGCGCTCCCTCGCCGGCGCGAGCGTTGCCGTGGTCGACGACGTCATGACCACCGGCGCGACGCTCGAGGAGATGGCGCGCACGCTCAAGGCCGCCGGCGCGGCGCGGGTCGTCAACTGGGTGCTCGCGCGTACCTTCAGACATGATTGAGATCGTCCTCGTCCATCCCGAGATCCCGCCCAACGCCGGCAACGTGATCCGGCTGGCGGCGAACACCGGCGCCGGCCTGCACTTCGTCGAGCCGCTCGGCTTCTCGATGGACGACCGGCAGCTGAAGCGCGCCGGGCTCGACTATCACGAGTATGCGAGCGTGCAGGTGCATCGCTCCTGGGCCGAGCTCGCCCGGAACATGAACGGCAGGCGCATGCTCGCGTTCAGCACTTCGGGCACGCGGCTCTTCACGGACGTGCGCTATGCCGCGGACGACGTGCTGGTTTTTGGCGCGGAAACGGCGGGCCTTCCCCGGGAGATCCTGGGCGGCTTCCCCGCGGAAAACAGGCTGCGGCTGCCGATGCGCCCAGGCAACCGCAGCCTGAACCTGTCCAACGCCGTCGCCGTCGCGGTGTTCGAGGCGTGGCGGCAGCTGGGCTTCGCGTGAGGCTGATCGGGCTGGTGGCGGCCGCGCTCGCGGCGTGCGCGCCTGCCGCCTACGTCGAGCCGACGGGAGACGACGCCGCGACGCTCACCATTGAGAACCAGGGGCCGGTCGTGTTCGGCTACGAGCTCGAGCCGGCGGCGTTCCTCGATGCGCCCGCCTGCAGCGGCCGGCTGCGCATGGGCCAGCGCGTCGCGTCGAGCCGCGGCGCGACGCTGAGGACACACGTACCTGCCGGCGCCGATTTCACCCTCGCGCTGCGCGCCACGGGCGGCGGCGCGGCGGGAGCCGATGCGTGCGCCGCGGCGGTGAGCTTCAGGCCGCTCGCCGGCGGGCGCTACCTTGCCGTGTTCCGCGTGGAGGAAGGCAAGTGCGAGGTGACGATCCTGCGCCAGCGCGCGCTCGCCGCGGGCGGCGGGCGTTTTCCCGAGCGGCAGCGCTCGCGGCGCGAGCCGGCCTGCCTCTAGCGCTCCATCTTCGATTCGCGCGCGAGCAGACGCTCCACCGCATTGGCCGCCGTCATCGTTCCGGAAAGGACAGAACTCACGGCGTCGCTCACCGGCATGTCGACGCCGCGCGCCGCGGCGAGGCGCGCCACTTCCTTCGCCGAATGCACGCCCTCGGCGACGTGCCCCAGGCGGGAAATGATCTCCGCCAGGGAGCGCCCGCGTGCCAGCTCCAGACCGACGCGTCGGTTGCGCGAAAGGTCGCCGGTGGCGGTGAGGATCAGGTCGCCGGCGCCGGCGAGGCCCATGAAGGTCTCCGGGCGGCCGCCCATCGCGGCGCCGAGGCGCGCGATCTCGGCGAGGCCGCGCGTGATCAGCGCGGCGCGCGCGTTGAGGCCGAGGCCGAGGCCGTCGGAGATGCCGGCGGCGATCGCCATCACGTTCTTCACCGCGCCGCCGATCTCGACGCCGACCAGATCGGCGCTGTAGTAGACGCGCATGCGCCCGCCGTGCAATTGCGCCGCCGCTTCGCGCGCGAAGGCCGCATCGCGCGAGGCGAGCGTGAGCGCACAGGGCAGGCCGCGCGCCACCTCCTCGGCGAACGACGGGCCCGAGAGCGCGCCGCTGGGCGCCTGCTCGCCGAGCGTCTCGGCGGCGATCTGGTGCGGCAGCGCGCCCGTGCCTTCCTCGAAGCCCTTGCACAGCCAGACGAGCGGCGGCGCGCCGCGCAGCCCGCGCAGCAGCTCGCGCAGGCCTGCGACCGGCGTCGCCGCGAGCACCAGCCCCGCCGAGCCCGTCGCCTCGGCGAGGTCGGCGGTCACGTGCACGGTGGAAGGCAGCTCGAAGCCCGGCAGGTAGCGCTCGTTGCGCCGCGTGCCGCCGATCCGGCGCGCCTGCGCCGCGTCGCGCGCCCAGAGCGCGACCTCGAGGCGCGCGGCGAGCACACAGCTGATCGCGGTGCCCCAGGCGCCGGCGCCGAGCACCGCCACCTTCTTCATCAGCGCGCGACTTCGATGCGCGGACCGCCGGCCTGGCCCTGCTCCTGCATGCGCTGCATGTAGAGCGTCTCGAACGAGAGCGGCGCGAGCAGCACCGACGGGAATCCGGCGCGCACGATGGTGTCGGAGACGCTCTCGCGCAGATAGGGGAAGATCGCCGCCGGACAGGCGATGCCGAGCAGCGCCGGCAGCTCCTCGGGGGGCACGCCGCGGATCGCGAAGATGCCCGCCTGCACCACCTCGACGAGGAACAGGGTCTTCTCGCCGAGTTTCGCCGTCACCGTCGCGGTCACCGTGACCTCGTGGTAGCCCTCGGCAAAGTTGCCCGACGCCGTGTCGATGCGCACCTCGAGGTTAGGCTGCACCTGCTCGAGGAACACGCGCGGCGCGTGCGGGATCTCGAGGGACAGGTCCTTCACGTAGATCTTCTCGATCTGGAAGGTCGCCGCCTGCTGCTGCTGGGGTTCGCTCATGAAGTGGCCTTCAGCATGGCATCTAGCCCGCCTTTGCGCTCGAGCGCGTAGAGATCGTCGCAGCCGCCGACATGGTGGCTGCCGATCCAGATCTGCGGCACCGTGCGCCGGCCGCCGCTCTTGTGCACCATCTCCGCGCGCCGCTCGGGCTCGAGGTCGACGCGCACCTTTTCGATCGCGACGCCCTTCTCGCCCAGCAGCCGCTCGGCAGCCTGGCAGAACGGGCAGGCCGCGGTGCAGTACATCAGCACTTTCTGCATGTCATTTCTCGACGGGCAGCCCGGCCTGCTGCCAGGCGCCGATCCCGCCGGCAAGGTTGGCGACGCGCCCGAAGCCCTCGCGCTTGAGCACCGAGACCGCCTTGCCCGAGCGCTCGCCGCCGTCGCAGTAGACGATCACCGGCCGGTCCTTGCGCTTGGCAAGCTCCGCCGGATCAGCGACCAGGCGCGCGAGCGGCAGGTTCTTCGCGCCGAGCACATGGCCCGACGCGTACTCGCCCGGCTCTCGCACGTCGAGCACCAGCGCGTCCTCGCGGTTGATGAGGTGCGTCGCCTGCGGCGGGGTCACCCACGGCCCGCCGGTGGTGCGCCGCACGAGCGGCCAGAGCAGCATGCCGCCGGAGACCAGCGCGACCGCGATGAGGAGAAGGTTGTTGCGAACGAAATCCACGAGGAGTCGAACATTATAATCACGCGATGCACAAGCTCGTGCTGCTGCGTCACGGCGAATCGACGTGGAACCGCGAGAACCGCTTCACCGGCTGGACCGACGTCGACCTCTCGGCGAAAGGCGTCGACGAAGCGCGCGCCGGCGGCCGGCTGCTCAAGTCGGGCGGCTATGAGTTCGATCTCGCCTTCACGTCGCTGCTCAAGCGGGCGATCCGCACGCTGTGGATCGCGCTCGAGGAGCTCGACCGCATGTGGCTGCCGGTGGAGAAGAGCTGGCGCCTGAACGAGCGCCACTACGGCGCGCTGCAGGGCCTCAACAAGTCCGAGATGGCGGCGAAGTTCGGCGAAAAGCAGGTGCACGAGTGGCGCCGCAGCTACGACACGCCTCCTCCCTCCCTTGCCCCGGAAGACGACAGGTATGAGGGAAAGGACCCGCGCTACGCCGGCGTCGAGGTGCCGCGCACCGAGTGCCTCAAGGACACCGTGGCGCGCGTGATCCCCTATTGGAACGCGGCGATCGCGCCCGCGGTGCGCGCCGGGCGCAGGACGCTGGTCGCCGCGCACGGCAATTCGCTGCGCGCGCTGGTGAAGCACCTCGACGGCATCGGCGACGCCGAGATCGTCGGCCTCAACATCCCGACCGGAATCCCGCTGGTCTACGAGCTCGACGCCGGCCTCAAGCCCCTCAAGCACTACTACCTCGGCGACGCCGACGAGGTGGCGAAGCGCCTCGCCGCCGTCTCGGCGCAGGGCAAGGCCAAGGTCTGACGCGCACGCTCCTCGCTGGCCTCGCCTTCGCGGCGCTCGCCGCGCAGGCGGCGCCCAGCGAGAGAGACTTGGACCTGCTGCGCGCGCGCATCCGCGCGCTGCAAGGCGAGCTGGACGGAAAGGAAGCCGCCCGGCGCGAGGCGCGCGACGCGCTGCGCGATTCCGAGCGCGCGATCTCCGAGGCGAACCGCAGCCTCGCCGCCCTCGCGGCCGACAGCCGCCGGGTCCGCGCCGAGGCGGCGCGCATCGCGCAGCGCCGCGGCTCGCTCGAGCGGCTACTCGCGGAGCGTCGCGGCGCGCTCGAGCGCCTGCTCGTCGCGCGGCAGGCGGCGGGCGCGCCGGACGTGGTGCGTGCGGCGCTGTCCGGCGACGACCCGGGCGCGCTCGGCCGGCGCCTCTATTACATCCACATCCTGTCGCGTGCCACCGCGGCCGCGATCGCCGCCTACCGCGCCGACCTCGCCGAGGCCGCGCGGCTCGCGGCCGATGCCCAGGCGAGCCGTGAGCGTCTCGCCGCGCTCGAGCAGTCGGCGCGCGGCGACCGCGCGCGCCTCGCCGCCGAGCGCGCGGCGCGCCGCCGCGTGCTGGAGCGCACCGCGGGCGAAATCCGCAAGCAGCGCCGGCAGATCGGCGTGCTGCGCGCCGACGAATCGCGCCTCGCGCGCCTGGTCGAAGGGCTGGGACGGGTGCTGGCGCGCGTCGAAGCCGTTCCTGACAGGAGTTCACAGCAGGAGGCCTTCTCCCGGTTGCGCGGCAAATTGCGCCTGCCGGTTCGCGGGGAACTGACCGGGCGCTTCGGCGCTCCAACCGCAGGGTCCGGCATCGAGGCGAAAGGCGTGTTCATCCGCGCGCCGGAGGGCGAGCCCGTGAGGGCGGTGGCGCGCGGCCAGGTGGTGTACGCCGACTGGATGCGCGGCTTCGGCAACCTGCTGATCCTCGACCACGGCGAGAGCTACCTGTCCATCTACGCGAACAACGAAGCGCTGCTGAAGCAGGTCGGCGACGCCGTGGCGGCGGGCGAGCCGCTCGCGCGCACCGGCGCGAGCGGTGGCCGCGAGGAAACCGGTTTATACTTTGAATTACGGCATTTAGGCCGTGCTTTCGACCCGCTCCGCTGGGTCAAGCTGAAATAAGCGATCCCCCACATGCAAAAGCTTCGCAGCATCGGTTTCATCCTCGTCGGCGCCGTCGCCGGCGTGCTGATCAGCCTCAACTTCCAGGCCATCGCCGACCGGGCCGGCCGCACGCCGCTGCCGATCGAGGAGCTGCGCGCCTTCACCGAGGTGTTCGGCGCGATCAAGACCAACTACGTCGAGCCGGTGGAGGACAAGAAGCTCATCACCGAGGCCATCAACGGCATGCTCACCGGGCTCGACCCGCATTCGGCCTACCTCGACCAGGAGGCGTTCAAGGAGCTGCAGGTCGGCACGCAGGGGCAGTTCGGCGGCCTGGGCATAGAGGTCGGCATGGAAGACGGCTTCGTCAAGGTGGTCTCGCCGATCGAGGACACGCCGGCGTTCAAGGCCGGAATCAAGCCGAACGACCTGATCGTCAAGATCGACGAGACCCCGGTCAAGGGCATGACGCTGAACGACGCGGTGAAGCGCATGCGCGGCAAGCCCAACACGCAGATCACGCTCACCATCACGCGCAAGGGGGAGAGCGCGCCGATCGTGGTCACGCTGACGCGCGCCATCATCCGCGTGCAGAGCGTCAAGTCGAAGATGTACGAGCCGGGCTACGCCTGGATCCGCGTGGCGCAGTTCCAGGAAGCCACCGCCGAGAACATGGTCAAGCAGCTCGACACGCTGTTCAAGCAGGGGCAAGTCAAGGGCCTGGTGCTCGACCTGCGCAACGATCCAGGCGGCCTGCTGCACGGCGCGGTCGCGATCAGCGCCGCGTTCCTGCCGCAGAAGTCGCTGGTCGTCTCGACCGACGGCCGCGCCGAGGACGCGCGCAAGAAGTTCTACGCCACGGCCGACGACTACGCGCGGCGCGGCGACGACGTGCTGAAGGCCCTGCCGCAGGCGGTGAAGAGCGTGCCGATGGTCGTGCTGGTCAACGGCGGCTCCGCCTCGGCCTCCGAGATCGTCGCCGGCGCCCTGCAGGACCACAAGCGCGCCAAGGTGATCGGCACGCAGACCTTCGGCAAGGGCTCGGTGCAGACCATCATGCCGCTGGGCAACAACACCGCGATCAAGCTCACCACCGCTCGCTACTACACGCCGAGCGGTCGCTCGATCCAGGCGCTCGGCATCACGCCCGACATCGTGGTCGAGGACCCGAGCGATACGCTGACGCGCGTGCGCGAGGCCGACCTGCAGCGCCACCTCGAGAACGGCAGGGCCGAGCAGAAGAAGGACCCGTCCAAGGAAGCGACGGTCACGCGCGCGAAGCCCTCCGCCGCGCCCGACCAGAAACCGACCGAGCTCGGCTCGAAGGACGACTTCCAGCTCACGCAGGCGATCGCCTACCTCAAGGGCGAGCCGGTGAAGAGCACCGCGCCGACGGTCGCGCAGTCCAAGCCGGCCGCCGCCGCGCCCAAAGTCGATTAACGACCAGCAGCTTCTCCGCTACAGCCGCCACATCCTGCTCCCCGAGATCGGGGTGGAGGGGCAGGAGAAGCTGCGCGCCGCCTCCGTCCTGGTCGTCGGCGCCGGCGGCCTCGGCTGCCCCGCGTCTCTCTACCTGGCCGCCGCCGGTGTCGGCCGCCTGACGCTCGCGGATTCCGACGAGGTCGACCTCACCAACCTGCAGCGCCAGATCCTCTACCGCACCGACAACGTCGGCACGGTGAAGGTCGAAGCCGCGCGCTCCGCGCTCAACGCGATCAACCCGGACGTGACGATCGTGCCGCTCCACGAGCGAGTCAAAGATTTCTCGAATCTGGTCGCCAGTACTGATGTCGTGCTCGATTGCTCCGACAACTTTGCTACGCGTCACGCCCTGAACCGCGCCTGCGTCGCGCACAGGAAACCGCTCGTGTCGGGCGCGGCGATCCGATTCGATGCACAACTGATGGTTTTCGATCTGAGAGACGCGAAGGCACCGTGCTACGCGTGCGTATTCCCCGAGGACTTGCAGGTCGAGGAGGTGCAGTGCTCGCAGATGGGCGTGTTCGCGCCGCTCACCGGCATGGCGGGCGCGATGCAGGCGATGGAGGCGATCAAGCTCCTCGCCGGGATCGGCGAGTCGCTGAATGGCCGCATGCAGATCCTCGACGCGGCGCGCGCCGAGTGGCGCAGCGTAAGAGTGAAGAAGGATCCTGCCTGCCGCGTGTGCGCCCGCTGACGGTCAGGATAGCCGCCGCGGCGGACGGTCGAGCCGCGTCGCGCGAGCTCTGGAATGGCCTGGTGCGATTCAATCGGAGCCAGGCGGGGCCGCTTCGATACCGGCGCACGGTGCTGTGCGCGCGTGATCGCACGGGACGGCTGCTCGGCGGTCTGATCATGCAGTCGTACTGGCGCGAGACGTACGTCGAGCTGCTCTGGCTTTCGGCGCGGGCACGCGGCTTCGGCACCGGCGCGAAGCTCGTCGCGGAAGCCGAGCGCCGAGCGCGGCGGCGCGGCAGCCGGCTCATCCACCTGAATACCTACTCCTTCCAGGCGCCCGGCTTTTACGAAGCCCTGGGCTATCGGCGCTTCGGCGCAGTCTCGGGATCACCGCGCGGCGAGCGCCGCTACTACTACGCGAAGCGGCTCGCCGCGCTTCGCGCTCAGGCGAGCAGGTAGCGGCGCTGCGCGGAAAAGGTCTCGGTCGGCTTGCGCGAGAAGCCGCTCCTGCCGAACTGGTGCATGCAGCCGATGGCGTAGCGCAGGATCGCGCCGGCGCGCGCGGCCGAGTCGGCGTCGTCGCCGGTGCGCAGCGACTGCTTTAGGGTGGCCTCGAAGCGGTCGAAGAACTGGTTCATGCGCGCCTGCAGGCGCTCGTGCTCGCCGACCAGCGCGTCGCCGGTCATGACGCGCACCATGCCGGGGTTCTTCTCGGCGAAGGCGAGCAGCATCTCGGTCAGCTTCTCTGCCTGGGCGCGGCCGTCCGCCTCGTCCTGGGTGATCTTGTTCGCCAGGGTGAAGACCGACTGCTCGATGAACTCGATCAGGCCCTCGTACATCTGCGCCTTCGAGGCGAAGTGGCGGTAGAGCGCGGCTTCGGAGACGCCGAGCCTCTCGGCGAGCGCGGCGGTGGTGATCTTTTCCCACTTCGGCGCCTCGAGCATCTGCGCGAGGGCTTTCAGGATCTCCAGCCGGCGTTCGCCTTTGGCGCGGGGCATGAGTGAGCGTTGACTCCGCGCGAATTCTAGTCTCAGCCGATACGGAAAACTAGGCGAGGCAGCTCGATCACGGAAGCGACGCGCAAATCGACGAACGGCACGCGTCTGCTTGCACTGCTGACCCAAACCGTCGACATGCCAAGGCGATGCGCCGCGCGCAGGTTCTCGAGCGCGTCGTCGATGAAGGCGCAGCGCGCCGGATCGAGATGGTGCTTTCGTAAGAGATGGTAAAAGCCGTGCAGCGCCGGCTTGCCGCGGTAGCGCGCGTCCTCGATCGAGTAGACGGCGTCGAAGTAGCGCTCGAGCCGGATCGCGCGCAGCACCTGCCCGACGTAGTGGCGCGGCGCGTTCGAGAAAATCAGCTTGCGGCCGCCGAGCAGGCGCAGCGCGTGGCGGGTGGCGTTCTCGTGCACCACCATGTCGGCGAGCTCGGGAAAGACGTGCGTCTCGCGCAGGAAGTGGCGCGGGTCTGCGCCGTGGTGGCGCATCAGGCCGTCGAGCGTGGTGCCGTAGGTGCGCCAGAAGCGCTCGCGGATCGCGTCGGCGCCCGCCGCGTCGACGCCGAAGTAGCGCCTGAGGTAGGCGTTGATCTGCTCGTGCATCGCCGGGAAGATGCGCGCGCGCGCATCGTGCAGCGTGTTGTCGAGGTCGAAGATCCACACCCGCCGGGACGGCGGCAGCCTTGCGATCCTCACATTACTTCGAGCGGATGAGGGTGCCGACGCCCTGGTCGGTGAGCACTTCCAGGAGCAGCGCGTGCGGCACGCGGCCGTCGATGATGTGCACGCTCTTGACGCCGTTTCGCGCCGCGTCGAGCGCCGAGCCGATCTTCGGCAGCATGCCGCCCGAGATCACGCCCTTGTGCACGAGGTCGTCGATTTTCTTGGGCGTGAGCCCGGTCAGGAGCTTGCCCTGCTTGTCGAGGACGCCAGGCGTGTTGGTCATCACCACCAGCTTCTCGGCGACCAGGATCTCGGCGAGCTTGCCGGCGACGAGGTCGGAATTGATGTTGTAGGTGGTGCCGTCGGCGCCGGTGCCGATCGGCGCCACCACCGGGATGAAGCCGCCCGCCTCGAGCGCCTGGATCACCGCCGGGTCGATCGACTCGATCTCGCCCACCTGGCCCAGGTCGACGCCGCCGTTCTCCTTGGAGGGCAGCAGCATCTTGCGCGCGCGGATGAAGGCGCCGTCCTGCCCGGTGAGCCCGACGGCCTTGCCGCCCGCCTGGTTGATGAGCTCGACCACTTCCTTGTTGACCTGGCCACCGAGCACCATCTCGACCACGTCCATGGTCTCGCGGTCGGTGACGCGCATGCCCTGCACGAACTCGCCCTTCTTGCCCAGGCGGGTGAGCATCTCCTCGATCTGCGGCCCGCCGCCGTGCACCACCACCGGGTTCATGCCGACCAGCTTGAGCAGCACCACGTCGTGGGCGAAGCCCGCCTTGAGCTCCTCCTCGGTCATGGCATTGCCGCCGTACTTGACGACGATCGTCTTGCCGTGGAAGCGCTGGATGTAGGGCAGCGCCTCGGCCAGGATGCGCGCCTTCTCGGCGGCTTCCGGAGAATGAGCCGAAGGAGAACTGAGGGGGGCGTTCATAGGCGCCCCCGATACTACAGAAAAAGCTACTGGATCGTGACCTGCTTGCGCGCGGCCGGAGCTTTCTTCGGCAGCGTGAGCTCGAGGATGCCGTCGCGGAACTTCGCTTCGACCTTGCCCTCGTCGATCTCCTGCGGCAGCGAGAAGCTGCGCGTCACCTTGCCGTACACGCGCTCGCTGTGCAGCACGCGCTCGTCCTTGGCGGCTTCCTTCTCGCGCTTTACCTCGGCCTCGAGCGTCACCTGCGCGCCGTCGACGTTGACGTGGATGTCTTCCTTCCTCACCCCCGCCAGCTCGGCCGTCACCAAGTAGGCGCCGTTCTTCTCGGCCACGTCCAGCTTGGCGCGCGGCAGGACCCCGGCGTCGCCGCGGCCTTCATAGGCCAACGGGCGCACGAGGAAGCCCTTGAACAGATCGTCGACCAGTTCATTGAAGGGGTCGTATCGGGTAATGCTTGCCATAACCAATGCCTCCTATCCCTAAGCGTTCGGGCCTAATCGCCCGCAATCTTAGAAATAGGGTCGAAGCCCGGGATTTCAAGACCCCGGTAAACTTTTCCGCATGAAGGACTTGGCCTGCGCGGGGTGCGGCGGGAAGTTCGCCTGCGGAGCCGACGAGCCAGGCTGCTGGTGTGCCGGCTTGCCGCCGGTGCAGCCCCTGTCCGGCAAGGGCTGCTATTGCCCGACGTGCCTCAAAGGACGTAGCGCGCCAGGTCCTCGTCCGTCGCGAGCTCGGCGAGCCGCGCGTTCACGTACGCCGCGTCGACCGTGACCTCGCCCGGCCCGCGCCGGCCGGCCTCGAAAGAGATCTCCTCGAGCAGCTTCTCGAGCACGGTGTAGAGCCGTCGCGCGCCGATGTTCTCGGTCTTCTCGTTCACCTGGAAAGCGATCTCGGCCAGGCGCCGGATGGCTTCCGGGCGGAACTCGACCTTGACGCCCTCGGTCGCGAGCAGCGCCTGGTACTGCTTCACCTGGCTCGCGTCGGTGGCGGTGAGGATGCGCTCGAAGTCGTCGACCGAGAGCGAGTCGAGCTCGACGCGGATCGGGAAGCGCCCCTGCAGCTCGGGGATCAGGTCCGAGGGCTTGGTGAGGTGGAAGGCGCCCGAGGCGATAAAGAGGATGTGGTCGGTCTTCACCATGCCGTAGCGCGTCGACACGGTGGTGCCCTCGACCAGCGGCAGCAGATCGCGCTGCACGCCCTGGCGCGAGACGTCGGCGCCCTGCATCTCCGAGCGGCTGGTGATCTTGTCGATCTCGTCGAGGAACACGATGCCGTTCTGCTCGGCATTGGCAAGCGCGCGGCCCTTGAGCTCGTCGTCGTTGACCAGGCGCGCCGCCTCCTCGTCGGCGATCGCCTGCGCCGCCTCGCGCACCTTCATGCGCCGCAGCTTGCGCCGTCCGCTGCCGATCCCGGAGAGCATACCCTGGATCTGCGAGGTGAGCTCCTCCATGCCCGGCGGCGCGAGGATCTCCATCTGCGGCGCGGTCGCGGCGACCTCGACGTCGATCTCCTTGTCGTCGAGCTCGCCCTCGCGCAGCTTCTTGCGGAATTTCTGCCGCGTGTCTTCGGCGCCCTGGCCGACGAGGACGTCGAGGAGGCGCTCTTCCGCCGCTTCGTCGGCGCGCGCGCGCACGCGGCGCGTCGCCTGCTCGCGGGTCTGCTTGACGCTGATCTCGACCAGGTCGCGCACGATGGTGTCGACGTCGCGCCCGACGTAGCCGACCTCGGTGAACTTGGTCGCCTCGACCTTGATGAACGGCGCGTCGGCGAGGCGCGCGAGGCGCCGCGCGATCTCGGTCTTGCCGACGCCGGTCGGGCCGATCATCAGGATGTTCTTCGGCGTGATCTCCTGGCGCAGGGGCTCCGACACCTGCTGGCGGCGCCAGCGGTTCCTGAGCGCGATCGCCACCGCCCGCTTCGCCTTGGACTGCCCGACGATGAACTTGTCGAGCTCGTGGACGATCTCCTGCGGCGTCATCGCGCCGCCGCCGCTCATTCCAGCACCTCGATCGTGCGGTTGTGGTTGGTATAGATGCACAGATCGGCCGCGATGGCCAGGGCCTTGTCGACGATTTCCCTCGGACCCAGCTGGGTGTTGTCGAGCAGCGCCTTCGCCGCGCTCTGCGCATACGGCCCGCCCGAGCCGATGGCGACGATGCCGTGCTCGGGCTCGAGCACGTCGCCCGAGCCGGTGATGATCAGCGAGTGCTCCTTATCGGCGACCGCCAGCATCGCTTCCAGCCGCCGCAGGATGCGATCGGTGCGCCAGTCCTTGGCCAGCTCCACCGCCGAGCGCAGCAGGTTCCCCTGGTGCTTGTCGAGCTTGCCCTCGAATCGCTCGAAGAGGGTGAAGGCGTCGGCGGTGCCGCCGGCGAAGCCGGCGAGGATGCGGTCCTGGTAGAGGCGCCGCACCTTCTTCGCGCCGCCCTTGACCACGATCTGGCCCAGCGTCACCTGGCCGTCGCCGCCCAGCGCCACCGAAGCGCCGCGGCGCACGGACAGGATCGTCGTTCCGTGTAGGGTTTCCATGGGATGGCCTAAAGATGGCGCTTCATGCGGCGGATTTCAACCGCGTCGCGAAGACGGCCAATCCGGCGAGCGCCATCACGCAGACGATGAGCGGCCCGGGCGGCATGTCCGTGACGAGCGAGAGCCCCAGGCCGACCGCGTAGGCGACGATGCTCAGGGCATATGCAGCGGCGAGTCGGCCGCGGCCGAACCGGCGTGTCGCGAGCGCCGGCACGATCAGCGTGGAGAACACCAGGTAGATGCCGACCAGCTGCACCGACGCGGTCACGGCGCACGCGAACAGGAGGTAGAAGCCGATCCGCCCGATCCGCTGCCCGGCTCCGAACCAGAGCGCAAGCAGCACGGCATACACCGCCGCGACCACCGCGAGCCGGCGCGCGTCCGCCCAGAGAATCTGGCCGACGAGGAGATCTTTCAGATGCTCGGCCCCGTGCGGATTGGACGCGAGCACCAGGATCGCCGCGTTCGCCGCGACGATGAAGGTCACGCCGATCACCGCCTCCTGCACTTCGGGCCAGCGCTTGTCGGTCCAGTTGAGGAGCAGCGCACCCGCGAGCGCGGCGCTGAGAGCCGCGACCTGGACGGCCGCGCCGTGCGGCTCGAACCCGAGCCGGTCGGCGAGCACCACGCCGAGTCCGGCGATCTGCGCCACCGCGAGGTCGATGAAGACGATGCCGCGGGAAAGCACCTGGATGCCGAGCGGCACGTGCGTCGCCGTGACGAGCAGCCCGGCGGCGAGCGCCAGGCCGACGATGTTCAGGTAGCCGTCGAGGCTCATGGCGCGGGCGAGCCCAGCCGCGCGACGATGTCGTCGAAGTACCCGAACAGGTCCTTCGCGCGCTCGCTGCCCCCGACCGTTGCCGGCAGCATCACTTTCGGGATGCCGGTGCGCTGCGAGAGGAACTCGGCGGCGCGCGGATCGTTGTACGACGAATAGAGGATGAGCTTCGCCGGCGATTGCTTCATGCGCTCGACCAGGCCCGCCAGCTGCGCGGTGCTGGGCGGAATCCCGGGGCGCGGCTCGAGCGTGCCGACCTCGCGCATGCCGAGCCAGTTTTGGAGATACGAGTAGTACTTGTGGTGCACGACCACCGGCATACCCTTGAGCGGCGCGGCCTGCTTTTCCCAGCGCGCCGTCGCCTCGCGCCAGCGCTTGCCGAAGTCCGCGGCGCGCGCGGCGTAAATGGCAGCGTTCGGCGGATCGAGCGCCGCCAGCCGCTGCGAAAGCGCGCTCGCGATGCGCGCGATGTTGCGCGGATCGGTGTGCACGTGCGGATTGCCGCCGGGGTGCACGTCGCCCATGGAGCGGTCGACTACCTGCGGCACTTCCAGCTTCAGCACGTATTGCGAAGCCTCGAAATAGCCAGGCGAGCCGGACTGCACGCGGTCGTTGCCCGACTGCGTGAGGAGCAGCGGCAGCCAGCCGGCCTCGAGCTCGGCGCCCGAGCAAACCAGAAGGTCGGCGTTGCGCATGCGCGCGATCAGGCTCGGCCGCGCTTCCACCTGGTGCGGGTCCTGCAACGCGGTGGTCGCGGCGAACGTCGTCACCTTGTCGCCGCCGAGTTCCTGCGCGAGCGCGGCCCATTCGGGCTCGCAGGCAAAAACGCTCAACGCGGTTAACAGAACGATTCCCATGGCGGCCTCAGAACTTGTGGGCGCCGTGCGCGCCCAGGCTCATGATGTACTGCACGAACACCTGGTTGTCGGGCTCGCCGGCGCGCGAGTAGTCGCGCGCGAGCTGCAGCCGGATGCGGCTGAACTCGCTCGGGCTCCAGTCGACCATTACGGTGTGCCGCTTCGGCGAGTACGGCGAAAGAATCGGGAAATCCGCCGCGGTGATCGCGCCGCTGAAGCTCGACGAGCCGGGGCTGAGCCGGTCGTAGCGGTAGCCCGCGCGCCACTGCGGCTGGAACTGGTAGACGGCCTGCGCGTACCCGCCCGACTGGCGGCTCGAGTAGCCGCCCACCGTGGGCGCGGTCACATCGCGCGTGAGGTCGCCCGCTTCGCTGCGCCGGAAGTATTCGCCCTGCAGCTTGAAGCTGCGGTACGTCGCGTTGCGGTTCGGCGCCCACTTCAGGATGCCGTCGAGCACCCAGAGGCGGCTCGAGCCGGTGAAGCTGTTGGTCAGGCCGGAGCCGGGGTCGTCGAACTGGCGCTCGTGCGGCGAGGTGCGCAGGTGCGAAAGCCCGGTCTGCCACGCCGTGCCCGTGCCGAGGTCGCCGCCGATGTGGGTGAAGAAGCTGGTCGAGCCGAAGCCGTTCTTGCCGCTGTCGCTGATAGCGGCAGGGAACGCCCGTCCGCGGCCGAGCTCGGCACCGAGGTCCCAGTACATATCGGTCGGCGCGAGCCAGCGCAGCTGCACGCCGTCCTCGCCGAGCTGGCCGCCGAGGAAGGCCTTCAGAGCGAGCGGCGCGTCGGTGAAATCCCAGGCATGGGGATGGATCTGGTTCTGGTAGCCGACGCCGGAGAAGAAGCGCCCTGCCTTGAGCGTGAAGCCGCGCGGCAGGCGCAGCGTCTGCAGATACGCTTCCTCGACGCCGATGGCATCGGTGTCGGGAGCGAGCGCGGCGATCAGCGTGCCGCGGAACATCGGGTCGATGTTCGCCGCCAGCGCCAGCTCCGACTCGCCAAGGCTCAGGCCGCGCGGCGGCGGCGCCACCTCGCCCGAGGTCGGCACGAAGCCGTTGAGGCGGTAGGTCGCCGGGTCGCGCGAGAGATTCGCGTAGACGCCGTTCAGGATCGCCGAGACCGCGGGGTTGAGCGCGTTCTCGGCCTGCGGCCGGGCTGGCTGCTGCGCGCGGCTCTCGAGCTCCTGCACGCGCTGCTGGAGGATCTTCAGCTCCTCGCGCAGCTCGGTGTCCTCGGCCCGCGCCGGCATCGCCGCGGCCAGTGCCGCGGCGCAAAGCAAGAGGCGATACATCCCGATCTCCCTCGTATGGAACAGCGTTGCGCCCGGTCAGGGCGCGCCGATGAACCGGTTCAGGAGGCTCGGGGCGGGCTGCGCGAGTGGGGTGAAAGCGGCGCGCTTTGCGCGCGCTGGACGGTCAGGAACCCGTAGCGGGCTTCTTCGAACACCGGCACTTCGTGGCCGACGGACAGGCCGCTCGCCACGCCCAGGACGGTGCCGAGCAGGTCATGCAGGTCGCACTTGGAGTTTTTCTTGAGCTCCCCCGCCGCGGGCGATGAAGCGGCGTGCCAGAAGTCGTGCGCGAGCGCGGTCTGCTGCGCGAGCAGGACCGCGCAGACGAGGAGCAGCCGGTAGATCAGGCGGCGAGGCATTCCTCTAGGCCCGCGAGGAATATGTCGCGCGGCAGCTTCTTGCCGATGAAGACGAGCAGCGAGCGCTTCTTCTCGTTCTTGGCCCAGGGCTTGCCGATGTCGCCGCCCATCATCATGTGCACCCCCTGGAACACTACGCGCTCCTTGCGCCCCTTCATCCAGAGGATGCCCTTGTAGCGCAGCAGATCCGGCCCGTAGACCTGGATCATCCCCGAGAGGAAGTTCTCAAGCTTCTGGCCGTCGAAGGGCTTGTCGGCGCGGAACACGAACGATTCGACCTCGTCGGCGTGCTCGTGGTGGCTGTCGACCAGGAACTCCGGGTCGAGCTCGAGGATCGCGTTCAGGTTGAAGCCCCGGATGTCGAGCACCTCGTCGATCGGCGCATTGCCGAAGTGGACTTCCTTGATCGGCGCGCGCGGGTTCATCTTGCGCAGCCGCTGCTTGAGCGTTTCGGTCTGCGCCTTCTCCGCCACGTCGGTCTTGGAGAGCAGGATGCGATCGGCGAAGCCGACCTGCTCCTGCGCCTCGTGAAACTCGTCGAGCTGCTTCGGCGCGTGCTTGGCGTCGACCAGCGTGATGATCGAGTCGAGCAGGTAATAGTTGCCGATGTCCTCGTCGGTGAAGAAGGTCTGCGCGACCGGGCCGGGGTCGGCCATGCCGGTGGTCTCGATCACCACCCGGTCGAACTTGAGCGCGCCCGCCTCGCGCTTCTCCTTCAGCGTGCCGAGGATGCGGATCAGGTCGCCGCGCACCGTGCAGCAGATGCAGCCGTTGTTCATCTCGACGATCTGCTCGTCGGACTTCTCGATGATGTCGCTGTCGACCCCGACCTCGCCGAACTCGTTCTCGATCACGGCGATGCGCCGGCCGTGATCCTCCTTGAGGATGCGGTTGAGGAGCGTCGTCTTGCCGCTGCCGAGGAATCCGGTCAGGATGGTCACCGGGACCATGTTCGCTTCTTGCATGGCGCGCATTCTAGCGTGTAAGGAAAAGCGGCTCGACCGCGACCCTGTTGCATGATCTCCAGACGTAGATTCCTGGCGATGAGCGCGCTGCTGCCGCTGGCGGCGCGCGCCCAGCCGGTCGCGGGCGTGGTGCACGAGCTGTCGGGCGAAGTCCTGCTGAACGGCTTCGCCATGGACGTGAACAGCGCGCTCCTGGCGGGACAGACCATCAGCACCGGCGCCGATGGCCGGGTCTGGTTCAGCTTCGGCGGGGATGCCTTCTTCCTGAGGCCCAACAGCCGGCTGCGGATGGACGCCACCGCGCCCAGCGAGCCGCTGATCGACTTCCTGCGCCTCTTCACCGGCGCGCTCGGCGCCACCTTCGCGAAAGGCCGGCGCCGCTCGCTCGTCACTCCTACCGCCACCATCGGCATCCGCGGCACGGGGGTCTACCTCGAGTCGTCGCGGGACGAGACTTACGCCTGCACCTGCTTCGGCTCGGTCGAGATCGAGTCGCCGATGACGCGCACGATGATGGGCGCGGTGACCGTGCAGACCGAAAACCACCAGGCGCGGCGCATCCTGCGCGGCACCAGCATCGAGCCCGCGGCCTTCGCGCGCCATACCAACGGCGAGATGATCCGGCTCGAGAGCCTCGTCGGCCGGCCGGATCCCTTCAGGTGACGACGGCCAGAACTCCCTTCAGGTATTCGCCCTCGGGGAACTCGAGCGCGACCGGATGGTCGGCGGCGGCGCCGAAGCGCTCGATCATCTTCGCTTCCACCCCGGCGTCGAGCGCCGCTCCGGCCACGATCGACTGGAAGAGCGCCGCGTCGACGCCGCCCGAGCAGGAGAAGGTGGCGAGCAGGCCGCCGGGCCTGAGCAGCTTGAAGGCGAGCAGGTTGATGTCCTTGTAGGCGCGCGCCGCATTCTTGGCCTGCGCCGCGGTCGGCGCGAATTTCGGCGGGTCGAGGACCACCAGGTCGAAGCGGCTGTTCTGGTCGCGCAGCTTGCGCAGATGCGCGAAGACGTCGGCCTGCGCGAATTCCACCTTCGCGGCGTCGAACGGATTGGCGGCGAGGTTCTCCTTCGCCACCTGCAGCGCGTCCTTCGACGATTCGATGGCGTAGATGCGCGTCGCGCCGCCCGCGAGCGCGTTGATGGCGAAGCCGCCGGTGTAACAGAAGCCGTCGAGCACCTCGCGCCCCGCGGCGAGCGCGCGCACGCGCTGGCGGTTCTCGCGCTGGTCGAGGAAGAACCCGGTCTTCTGCCCCTGCTCGACGTCGACGCGGAAGTTGAGGCCGTACTCCAGGATCGGGCAGCGGGTGGCGTTGCGGTTGCCTCTCACGAATCCGGCCCGCGGCGGCAGATCCTCGAGTTTCCTCACTTCCGCGTCGGAGCGCTCGTAGATCGCCTCGCACGCGGCGAGCTCCTGCAGCGCGTCGAGGATCGGCTCGCGCCAGCGCTCGACTCCGGCGGCGAGGAACTGCGCGACCAGCACGTCGGCGTAGCGATCGACCACCAGGCCCGGCAGGCCGTCGGACTCGCCATGGATCAGGCGCAGGGCGTTGGCGTGGCGCGCCGCGGGCAGCGCCGCGCGCAGCGCGAGCGCCTTCCGGACCCGGTTGCGGAAGAAGGCCGCGTCGACCTCCTCCGCCGGATCGAAGGTCCAGACGCGCGCGCGGATCTGCGACGCCGGGCTGTAGGCCGCGCGCGCCAGCAATTTCCTGTCCGAGCTGAAGACCTCCACCGTGTCGCCGCTCTTCGGCTTGCCCTTCACGCTCTCGAGCGCGCCGGAAAAGATCCACGGATGGCGGCGCCTGAGCGACTTCTCGCGCCCGCGCTTGAGCTGGATCACTTCTTGCGCGCCCGCGGGTGCGCGGCGTCGTAGACCTTGGCGAGCGCCTGGTAGTCGAGATGCGTGTAGACCTGGGTGGTCGAGATGCTCGAGTGCCCGAGAAGCTCCTGCACCGCGCGCAGATCCTGCGAGGACTGCAGCACGTGGCTCGCGAACGAGTGCCGCAGCATGTGCGGGTGCACGCGCTGCGCGAGCCCGCGCGCGCGGCCGAGCGCCGCGAGCCGTGCGCCGACCACGGCCGGCGAGATGCGCCGGCCGCGCGCGCCGACGAAGAGCGCCTTCTCACCCGGCGCGGCGAGCTGCGCGCGCGCCGCGAGCCACTCGCGCAGCGCTTCGCGCGCCCGAGCGCCGACCGGCACGGTGCGCGTCTTCGCGCCCTTGCCGGTGACCGTCACCTCGCCCTCGCGCAGGTCCAGCCGGCCATCGGCCGCGTCGAGCGCCACCAGCTCGGCGAGGCGCAGGCCCGAGGAGTACAGCAGCTCGAACATGGCGCGGTCGCGCGCCTTCGTTGGCGAGGATTGACCGTCCGGGCCGAGAAGCTTTTCCATCGAATCCACGGACAGCGCCTTGGGCAGCGGCCGCGCCGCCTTCGGCGCCCGGATGCCGAGCGCGGGGTTCGCCTTGAACCCTTTGTGCCGCGCCAGCCAGCGGAACCAGCCGCGCCAGGCCGAGAGCACCAGCGCAAGCGTGCGCGGCGCGAGGCCTTTCGAGTGCAGGACGGCCATGGCGCGGCGGATGTCAGCCGATTCCATCGACTCCAATGAACGCCGCTCGTGCATCTTAAGAAGTACTTCAATCGCGCGTCCATAGTTCGCGAGCGTCGCGGGGGCCAGCCGGCGCTGGTGCTTCAGCGCGGAGAGGTAGTCCCTTGCGAGCTCGGCGCTCAGAGGCGCGCGGTCACTCCGGCCGCGCACAGCTCGCCGATGCGCCTCAAGTACAGCGTGCCCATTTCGGGATAGAAGCGCTTCGGGTCCTCGCTGCCGAGGGCGAGCAGGCCGAACACCGCAGTCTGGCCGAGCGGCACCAGCGCGAGCGAGCGCACGTGCTCGGCCGCGTCGCGGAACCAGGCGGCGAACGCGCTGCCCTGCGCGGGGCCGCATTGCGGAGCGCCCATCATCGTCGCCTGCTCCTTCTGCGCCGCGTCGACCGCCGCCGCCTCCTCGAAGTCCACCGGCACCGACTTGCCCCAGATGCGCAGCGCGACGTGCGGCACGGCGAAATCCTCGCGCAGATGGAAGTAAAGCGAGCGCGCGAGCGCCGGGAAGTCGCGCGCGCCGGCGAGCGCCACGGACAGGCGGTGCACCTTCTCGCTGATCGCGTCGTTCTCCTCGCCGAAGCGCAACAGCTCCGAGAGCCGGCCCTCCAGCCCCTTCACCTTGTCGCGCAGCTGCACCGTCTGGCGCTCGGCGAGCGGAATCGCGCGCCCGCCGTAGGGATGCGGCACGTGGATCGATTCGAGGAGCTCGGGATTCTGGTCGAAGAACTGCGGGTTGGCGCGGAGAAAGCGGGCGAGATCGTCGGCGTTCATTGGCTCTTATAGTTCCAGCGTTCCGTCGAAGACGGCTTCGGCCGGGCCTTTCATCGTCACGGCATTGTCGCCGCCCGCCCAAGCGATGGTCAACGCTCCGCCGCGCGTCTCGACGCGCACCGGCGAGTCGAGCATGCCCTGGCGGATGCCCGCGACCGCGGCGGCGCACGCGCCGGTGCCGCACGAGAGCGTCTCGCCCGCGCCGCGCTCCCACACCCGCAGCTTGATGCGATGCCGGTCGAGCACCTGCAGGTAGCCCGCGTTCACGCCTTGGGGGAAGCGCGCATGGCGCTCGATCAGGGGGCCTTGCGTCGTCACCGGCGCGCTTGCCACGTCATGGACGACCTGCACCGCATGCGGGTTGCCCATCGAGACCAGCATGACTTTCACACCCTCCAGGGTTTCAGTCCCGGAAAAGGCGGGCCGACCCATGTCGACGGTGACCTCGCCGTCCTTCTCGAGCCGCGGCCGGATGCGCCCGCCGAGCGTCTCGACCTCGATCTCGCGCTTCTTCGTCAGGCCGCGCCCGTGCACGAACTTGACGAAGCAGCGCGCGCCGTTGCCGCACTGCTCGACCTCGCCGCCGTCGGCGTTGAAGATGCGGTAGCGGAAATCCACGCCCTTGGCGCGCGGCTTCTCGACCACCAGGATCTGGTCGCAGCCGACGCCGCGGTGGCGATCGGCGATTTGCCTCAGCTGATCGCGCTTCAGCTTGAACGGCTTTTTCGTGCAATCCAGCACGACGAAATCGTTCCCCGCGCCCTGCATCTTGGTGAAGGCGAGCTTCAAGCCGCCTTGCGCACGCACGCGGCGATGCGGTCGATCGACGCCTCGTCGAGGAGCGGGTGGATGGGAAGCGACAGCACCGTCTTCGCCACTTTCTCCGACACCGGAAGCGACACGCCTTTCGCCAGCGCCGCGTAGGCAGGCTGCTGGTGGAGCGGCATCGGATAGAACACCGAGCTCGCGATGCTTTCCTTCGCCAGGGCCTCGCGGATCGCGTCGCGCCGCTCGGCGCGGATCGTGAACTGGTGGTAGACGTGCGTGCCCCGCCCGTGCTCGACGGGCAGCTCCACCTGGGTGTCCTTCAATTGATTGCGGTAGCGCGCCGCCACGCGCCGGCGCGCCGCGTTGAAGCGCTCGAGGTGCTTCAGCTTCACGCGCAGCACCGCCGCCTGCAGCTCGTCCAGGCGGCTGTTCCAGCCGACGCGCTCGTGCAGGTAGCTCTGGCGGCTGCCGTGGTGGCGCAGCATGCGCAGCGTCTTCGCATGCTCCTCGGTCTTCGCGGTGATCAGGCCGGCGTCCCCCGCGGCGGCGAGGTTCTTGGTCGGATAGAACGAGAAGCCGCCGAAGTCGCCCCAGCTCCCCGCGCGCTTGCCCTGATAGTCCGCGCCGATGCACTGCGCGCAGTCCTCGACCAGGAGCAGCTTCTTCTCGGCACAGATGCGCGAGATCTCGTCCAGCGCCGCGCACTGGCCGAAGAGATGCACGGCGATGACCGCCTTGGTTCTGGCGGTGATGGATCTGCGCAGGGATGCGGGGTCGAGGTTGAACGTGCCCGCGTCCACGTCCGCGAATACGGGCGTCGCGCCGGTGTAGGAGACGGCCTCGCCGGTGGCAAAGAACGTGAAGCCGGGGATGACGACCTCGTCGCCGGGGCCGATGCCGGCGGCGACCAGCGGCAGGTGCAGCGCGTCGGTGCCGGAGTTGCAGCCTACCGCGTGCGCCGCGCCGGTGAAGGCGCCGATCTCGCGCTCGAGCGCCTCGCCTTCAGGGCCGAGCACGAACCGACCGGAGGAGAACACGCGCGCCACCGCGGCGTCGATCTCGGCTTTCAGCGAGCGGTATTCGCCCGCGGGGTCGACCATCTGGATCGGGGTCATTCGAAGCGGCTCAGGCGCTCGCGCACCAGGCGCCCGACGGTGAGCGCGAGCTCGAGCGCCCGGCGGCCTTCGCGGCCATCGATTTCCACTGATGAGCCTTTGCTGACTGCGGATATGAACGCATTCGCCTGCTCCGCCAGCGCGTCGCCGCCCTCGTGCGACTCCTCGGTTTCCTCGATCGCGCCCGCCTTCTGGCGAACGTAGCGCAGCTTGCCAGCGCCCAGGTCGGCCGAGACATAGAGGTCGCCCTGGAATACGCGCAGCTTGCGCACCGGCGCCTGGCTGACGCGGCTCGCGGAGAGGTTGGCGACGCAGCCGTTGCCGAACTCGATGCGCGCGTTGGCGATATCGATGTCCCTGGTCAGCACGCGGAAGCCGCATGCGCTCACCGCGGTGGGCTCCGAGCGCGCCAGCGCGCAGGCGAGGTCGAGATCGTGGATCATCAGGTCGAGCACCACGTCGACCTCCGCGCCGCGCTGCTTGAAGCCGGCGAGGCGCTCGGCCTCGATGAACACCGCGCGGTCCATGCGCGCGACGAGCGCGCGGTACGCCTTGTTGTAGCGCTCGACATGCCCCGACTGCAGCACCAGGCGCTTCTTCTCCGCCAGCTCGATCAGCTCGTCCGCCTCGGCGAGCGTGGTGGCGATCGGCTTCTCGATCATCAGGTGCACGCCGTGCGAGAGGAACTCGCGCGCGATGGCGTAGTGGCGATCGGTGGGCACTGCGATCACCGCGGCGTCGACCTTGTCCATGATCTGGCGGTAGTCAGCGCACGCGCGCGACTTCACCTTGATCGCCACTTCCTCGGCGCGCGCGGAATCGCGATCGACGATCGCGGCGAGCTCGACGCCGGGCAGCCGCGCGAGCTTCTCCGCGTGGTAGCGGCCCATGTGTCCCGCGCCGATGACGGCGAGCTTCAGTAGAACCTCGCTTCGCCCTCGGGGCGCGTCTTGAAGCGCTTGTGCAGCCAGTGGTACTGCTCGGGCATCTCCAGGATGCGTTCCTCGATGAAGGCGTTCATGCGGCGCACGTCGGCCGAGTCGTCGCCGCTAGGGTAGTCGCGCCACGCCGGATAGAAGCGGCCGACGTAGCCGCCGCCGGGCAGCATGCGCGCGACGCACGGCACGACCACCGCGCGGGCCATGCGCGCAATATACGGCAGTCCGAGCACCGTCGCGGCCGGCACGCCGAAGAACGGCACGAAGATCGCCCCGCGGCGCCCGACGTCCATGTCGGGCAGGAAGTACAGGGGAAAGCCCTGGCGCACCCAGCGCACTACGGGACGCAGTCCCTGGATGCGCGAGGCGATCTTCTTCGGGTCGGGAGCAAAGCGGGTGCGGCTGTTATAGAGCAGCCGGTCGAGTACCGGGTCCTTCTGGTGCGAGTAGAACGTGCACATGTCCCGCTCGAGCGAGAGGCGGATGCCGACCGCGTCGAGCCCGGCAAAATGCGGCGCGAAGACGACGACGCGCGGGCCAGCCGCTGCCAGGTGCTCGATGCCTTCGATGCGCACCATGCGCTTGATGCGCTCGGGCGAATCCCACCACAGCACCGAGCGCTCGACGAACGCGCGGCAGAAGGCGCGGAACGCGGCGCGCGCGAGGCGCTCGCGCTCCTGCTCCGGCATCCGCGGAAAGCATTTCGCGAGGTTGATGCGCGTCACGACGCGCCGCTCGGGGATAAGCCAGAAGAGGAGCGCCCCCGCCGCCTCGCCCACCGCCGCCATCGCGCGCAGCGGCAGCAGATGCACCAGCCAAATCAACGCAAAGACGAGCCGGCTCACGGCGCGGGCGGCGCCCCCATCGGCCGCTTGTAGCGGTTATAGCCCCACAGATATTGCTCGGGGCACTCGCGCACCAGGGCCTCGAGCGCGCGGTTGAGGTGGCGCGCCGGGGTTTCTCCGGCGATGGGCTTCGGAAAAGCCCGCAGAGCGATCGCATAGCCCCGCCCGCGCGGCAGGCGGCGCGCGAAGGCGAGGAAAGTGGCGACGTTGTCGCGCTCCGCCAGGCGAGCCGCGAGCGTCACGGTGTAGGCCGCTCTTCCGAAGAACTCGGTCCATTCGCCCTCGCCTTCGCCGGGCACCTGGTCGGGCAGGAAGCCGACCGCCTCGGCGCGCTGCAGCGCCGCGAACACTTCGCGCACGCCGGCGAGGTCGGCGGGCACCAGGCGCAGGCCGGCGCGCGCGCGCCCGGCGTGCATGAGCGGCTCGAGCCACGATACCTTCGGCGGGCGGTAGAGCACGGTGATCGGCACATGCTGCGCGGCGTATTGGGCCGCGACCTCGAAGCAGCCCATGTGCGGCGTGAGGAAGAGGAGGGCTTTTCCGCCCGCACGCGCGTCGAGCGCCGCCTGCGCCCCTTCGACCTCCTTCACCAGAGAAAGCACTTGCTCGTGCGGCCGGAACCAGATCGCGGGCAGCTCGAGGACCATCTGGCCGGCGGCGCCGATCGCGGCGCGCCGCACACGCGCATCGCCGCCGTAGCCGGCCACGGCGAGGTTGTCTCGCAGATGGCGACGATAGGTGGGCGATATCCCATAGAGCGCCCAGCCGAGGACGCTTCCCAACCCGTGCAGAAAGGCGAGCGGCAAAGCCGCGATCAGGCGCAGGAGGAGCCGCACAAATTTGGTATCCTTGCGCCCTTCCCAAGAGGGCGGCCGCACGCTAAATGAGCGATTTTCTGTTCACTTCCGAATCGGTATCCGAGGGCCATCCGGACAAGGTCGCGGACCAGATCTCCGACGCGGTGCTCGATGCGATTCTAAAGCAGGACAAGACCTCGCGCGTCGCCGCCGAGACGCTGGTCAAGGACAACCTGGTGGTGCTGGCCGGCGAGATCACCACCCATGCGCGCGTCAGGTATGACGAGATCGCGCGCCAGACGATAAAGCGCATTGGCTACACCGACCCGGCGATCGGCTTCGACGCGTCGACCTGCACCGTGCTCATCGCCTACGGCCAGCAATCGCCCGACATCGCGCGCGGCGTCGACGAGGGCAAGGGCCTCGACCTCGAGCAGGGCGCGGGCGACCAGGGCCTGATGTTCGGCTACGCCTGCGACGAGACGCCGAGCCTGATGCCGATGGCGATCTTCCTCTCGCACCGCCTGGTCGAGCGCCAGGCCGAGCTGCGCAAGAACGGGCGCCTCGCGTGGCTGCGTCCCGACGCGAAGTCGCAGGTGACCATCCGCTACGCCAACGGCAAGCCCGAGTCGATCGACACGGTGGTGCTCTCGACGCAGCATGCGCCGGGCATCGAGCACAAGAAGCTCTCCGAGGCGGTGATCGAGGAGGTCATCAAGCCGGTGCTGCCGCGCAGCCTGCTGAAGGGCCAGGTCAAGTACCTCGTCAACCCGACCGGCGCGTTCGAGATCGGCGGCCCGAAGGGCGACTGCGGCGTCACCGGCCGCAAGATCATCGTCGACACCTACGGCGGCTCCGCGCCGCACGGCGGGGGCGCGTTCTCGGGCAAGGATCCGTCCAAGGTCGACCGCTCGGCGGCCTACGCCGCGCGCTACGTGGCGAAGAACATCGTCGCCGCCGGCCTCGCCTCGAAGTGCCTGGTGCAGCTGTCCTACGCGATCGGCGTCGCGCGCCCGACCAGCGTGATGGTCACCACGCAGGGCACCGGCCGGATGTCGGACGACGTGCTCTCCGGCCTCGTCGGCCAGCATTTCGACCTGCGTCCCAAGGGCATCATCCAGATGCTCGACCTCTTGCGCCCCATCTACGAGAAGACCGCCGCCTACGGCCACTTCGGCCGCGAGGACCGCGACTTCACGTGGGAAGCGACCGACAAGGCATTGGCGCTCAAGCAAGCAGCCTAGTTCCCCGAAGGAGGAGTCCATGAAAAACCTTGAGGACGTGCTCAAGGCGGCCGGCAATCCCGTCAACCTGCTACGCAACTCGCCGATCGGCGCCTACGTGTACCCGGTGGTGCCCTACGAGTTCTCCAACTGGCGCGACGAGCAGCTCGCCTGGCAGAAGACCGCGGTGCTGTTCGACCAGTCGCACCACATGGTCGAGCAGTACGTGCAGGGGCCCGACACGCTCAAGCTCTTCACCCACCTCGGCATGAACAGCTTCGCGAACTTCCCGGTGAACCGCGCGAAGCAGCTCGCGCCCGCCAATTACGACGGCTACGTCATCGGCGACGGCATCCTCTTCCACCTCGAAGAGCACCACATGGTGTTCGTCGGCCGCGCGCCGGCGGCGAGCTGGATCCAGTTCCACGCCGAGACCGGCGGCTTCAACGTGAAGACGAAGAAGGACGACCGCTCCCCGGGCAACACCAAGGGGCTCGCGATCAACCGCACCAATTACCGCTTCCAGATCCAGGGCCCGAACGCCTGGAAGGTGATCGAGAAGCTGAACGGCGGGCCGCTGCCCGAGCTCAAGTTTTTCCACATGAGCACCATGAACCTCGCGGGCCGCAAAGTGCGCACGCTGCGTCACGGCATGGCGGGCGCGCCCGGGCTCGAGATCTGGGGCCCCTATGCCGAGCGCGAAGAAATCCGCGCGGCGATCGTCGCCGCGGGCAAGGAGTTCGGCCTGAAGGAGGTTGGCGCGCGCGCCTATGCCACCAATACCTGCGAGTCGGGCTGGATCCCCTCTCCCCTGCCCGCGGTCTACACCGGCGAGAAGATGAAGAAGTACCGCGAATGGCTGCCCGCCACGAGCTACGAGGCCACCGGCTCGATCGGCGGAAGCTTCGTCTCGCAGAACATCGAGGACTACTACGTCACGCCTTACGAGATGGGCTACGGCTCGTTCATCAAGTTCGACCACGACTTCATCGGCAAAGAAGCGCTGCAGAAGATGTCGGGCAGGCCGCACCGCAAGAAGGTGACCCTCGCCTGGAACTCCGACGACGTGATGAAGGTGTTCCGCTCGCTCTTCGAGCAGGGCGACCCTTACAAGTACATCGACCTGCCGCTCTCCAACTACACCTCGGCCACCTACGACAAGGTGACGCTCGGTGGCAAGACCGTCGGCCTCAACATGTTCAGCGGCTACAGCTACAACGAGCGCTCGATGCTCTCGCTCGCCATCGTCGACCCCGACGTGCAGCTCGGCACCGAGGTGAAGCTGGTCTGGGGCGAGGAAGGCGGCGGCACGAAGAAGACCACGGTCGAGCGCCACAAGCAGACCGAGATCCGCGCCATCGTCAGCCCGGCGCCCTATGCCAAGCAGGCCCAGACCACCTACCACGAGGGCTGGCGCAGCAAGGCGACGGCCTAGATGTCGGGGCCGTTCCGCGCCGACCACGTCGGCAGCCTGCTGCGGCCGCACGAGCTGCACGAGCTGCGCGAGCAGGTGCGCATGGGCAAGGCTTCGGCGGCGAAGCTCAAGGAGTCGGAGGACCGCCTGATCCGCGAGGCGGTGAAGCTGCAGGAAGACCTCGGCCTGCCCTCGGTCACCGACGGCGAGTTCCGCCGCGACTGGTGGCACATCGACTTCATCGCCGGCTTCGACGGCATCGAGCTCCAGCGCGAAGGCGACTCCTACCACGGCGTGCAGTTCAAGGGCGTCGAGGCGACGCCGCCGACCATGTTCGTCAAGCGCAAGCTGCGCCGCACGAAACCGAGCATGGTGCCGCATTTTGAATTCCTGAAAAAAATAACCACCCGCGGAGTGCCGAAGTTCACCATGCCGTCCCCCGCCATGCTGCACGCGCGCGGCGACCGCGACTCGATCGCGAAGACCTACCCGAACGTCGACAACTTCTGGGCCGACCTCACGCAGTGCTACCGCGAGGAGATCGCCGAGCTCTACAAGGCGGGCTGCCGCTACCTGCAGATCGACGACACCACCATCGCCATGTTCGGCGATCCGAAGGTGCAGGAGACCTTCCGCAAGCTCGGCGACGACCCGAAGAAGGACGTCGCCGTCTACGCCGAGGCGGTCAACGCCGCGATCCGCGACGTGCCCGACGACATGACGGTGTGCATCCACACCTGCCGCGGCAACTTCAGGAGCACCTGGCTCGCGAGCGGCGGCTACGACTACGTCGCCGAGACCGCGTTCTCCAAGCTCGACGTCGACGGCTTCTTCCTCGAGTACGACGACGAGCGTTCCGGCGGCTTCGAGCCGCTGCGCCATATCCCCGGGGGCAAGAAGATCGTCCTCGGCCTGGTCAGCTCCAAGGTGCCGCGGCTCGAGTCAAAAGAGGCTCTGAAGAAAAGAATCGAGCAGGCCGCCAAGGTCGTACCGCTGGAAAACCTTTGCCTCTCGCCGCAATGCGGCTTCTCCAGCACCCACCACGGCAACAACCTTACCGTCGAAGAGGAGCGCGCCAAGCTCAAGCTCTGCATCGACACCGCGAAAGAAGTCTGGGGCTCGCTGTAAGACCCATTGCGGACACCAGTATCTTCGACCTGCGCCTGTCGCGGCGCGGCAAGCGGCTCAACCGGATGTGCGCGGCGCTGTGCTCGCCCACCGAGCGCGAAGCGTACAGGCGGGACGAAGAAGCCTTCATGGCCAGGTTCGGGCTGACCGACGCGGAGAAGGAGCTCCTCCGCAAGCGCGACTTCAAAGGCCTGATCGAAGCCGGCATGAACATCTACGCAATGCTCAAGGTCGGCTCCGCGACCGGCAACAGCCTCTACCGCATGGGCGCGCAGATGCGCGGCGAGTCCTACGAGCAGTTCCTCGCCACGCGAAAGATCAAAGATGCCGTCTAGGATCGTCGCGGGCATCGGCCTTTCGCACGTGCCATCGGTCGGCCCGGCGTACGACCGCGGCAAGCAGCAGACGCCGGCGTGGAAGCCGCTCTTCGACGCGTATGTCCCGGTGCGGGAGTGGCTGGCCAAGCTCAAGCCCGACGTCGCGATCGTCGTCTACAACGACCACGTCGCCGACTTCACGTTCGACAAGTACCCGACCTTCGCCCTCGGCGCGGCCGAGCGCTATCCGATCGCCGACGAAGGCTTCGGCACGCGGCCGCTGCCCGAGGTCCAGGGCGATGCGGAGTTCTCCATCCACCTGTGCAACGAGCTCGTCCAGGCGGAGTTCGACCTCACGGTCTGCCAGGAGATGAGCGTCGAGCACGGCTTCCTCGTGCCGATGAACCTCTGCTTCCCGCACACCGACGCGGGCTGGCCGGTGAGGACGGTGCCGCTGCAGGTGAACGTGATCCAGCACCCGCTGCCCACCGCGCGGCGCTGCTACCGCCTCGGGCAGGCACTGAGAGATGCTGTTCTCTCCTACGAAAAGAATCTCAACGTGGTCGTCCTGGGCACCGGCGGCATGTCGCACCAGCTCCAGGGCAAGCGCTTCGGCTTCATGAACGAGAGGTTCGACCGCTGGTTCCTCGATGCGCTGGAGGAGAATTCGCCGAAGCTGCTCGAGCTCAGCCACCACCAGATCATGGAGCGGGCGGGCGCCGAAGCGGTCGAGCTGATCATGTGGCTCACGATGCGCGGGGCGCTCTCGCCGCGCGCGAAGCGAGTGCATCGCCACTACTACGCGCCCATGACCACCGGCATGGGCCTCATCACCTTTGAGGACGCTAGAGCAGCGCCAGCCAGGCGCCCGCGGCCAGCGCGAGCACCCCGCTCAGCGCGAGCCGGCGCGGCGGCGGGTCGCGCCACAGCCGGCGCAGGACGCCGACCGGGCGCGGCGCGCGCGAGAGCTCGCCCCGCGAAGCGTCCCTGATCCGCTTCAGCGCCGCCGACGCGTCGAACAGGCGCGAGAGCGGCAGCCGCGTGTCGACGGCGATCGCGCGCGCCGCCGGCGCGTCGGGCGCCTTCTCGGGTTGCGCCTCAAGCTTGACGGTCTTGCTGCCTTCGACTTCCTTCGATACCTGGCTGCGCAGCTCCGCGAGGCAGGTGACGAGGTCGGCGGCGAGCTCGCGCGCGTCCTGGTAGCGCGCCGCCGGCTCCTTTTTCAGCGCGCGCGCGGTGACGAAGTCGAGCATCGCCGGCAGTCCCGGCACCTGCCGCGTCGGCGGAATGTGCTCGAACTGCGTGATGCTGTGCATTACCTGGTGCATGTCCTCCCCGGCGAAGAGGCGCGTGCCGGTGAGCATCTCGTAGAGCACTATGCCGAGCGAAAAGACATCGGAGCGCTGGTCGACGGGCTGGCCGGAGATCTGCTCGGGCGACATGTAGCGTGGCGTGCCGAGCACCATGCCGGTGCTGGTCTTGCTCGAGCGGTCGGCGGCGCGCATCCGCGCCAGGCCGAAGTCCATGATCTTCGCCCGCCCGGCGCCGTCGAGCATGATGTTGCCGGGCTTGATGTCGCGATGCACGACGCCCCGCTCGTGCGCGTAGGCGAGCCCCTCGGCGACCTGGCGCGCGATCTCGACCGCCTCGAGCGCGGTCACGCCCTCCTTCATCAGCTTGCTGCGCAGGTCGGTGCCCTCCAGCAGCTCCATCGCCAGGTACGCCATGCCCTCGTGGTCGCCGCAGTCGAAGGTGGTGACGATGTTGGGGTGGTTCAGCTTGCCCGCCGCCTTGGCCTCGAGGATGAAGCGCTTGTGGTATTCCTCGCGCCCGTCCGAGTCCTCCTCGAGGATGATGGTCTTCAGGGCGACGATGCGATCGAGGTTCGGGTCCTCGGCCTTGTAGACGATGCCCATCGCGCCCCGGCCGAGCTCGCCGAGGATCTTGTAGCGGCCGATGCGCCTCGCCTTCGCCATCAGCGGCTCACGCGCCGGGCCAGCTCGCGGAAATACGGCTGAACCTTGCTCAGCCAGGCACCGACGATCGGCTTGTCGCCGTCGGCCGAGGCGCGCGCGCCGATGCCGCCCCCGACCAGCGCGACGATCATGGCGAGGCTCGCGAGCGTATAGCGGAGCGAGCGGCGCGCCGGCGCCTTCGCATCCGGCGCGAACAGCTCGTGCGCACGCAGGCCGGGATCGGTGAACGTGCCCGCGCGCGCGAGCGCGACCTCCTGCCCGGGCCGCGCATCGGCGAGGGCGTCGCGGAACGCGCGCGACGCCAGCAATTTGGGCGACGTCGCGAAGTCCGCGACCGCCGCGGCGACGGCGATGCCGTCTCCGGTCATGGCCTCGGCGCCCTTGCGGCCCGAGAGCTGCAGCGCGCCGTGGTTGAGGCCGGCGGACAGCGGCAGCCCGGCCGCCGCCGAGGTCAGCGCCTGCTGCGCGAGCCGCAGCGCGCCGACCGGATCATCGAGCAGCACCAGCGCGACGCCGTCGGAAGCCTCGAGCACGATGCGGCTCGACGGCTTGAGATCGGCCGTGACCACCGCGATCACCGCCTCGAGCTGCGCGCGCATGCGCGCCTGCTCGCTCGCCGGGCGCCGGCCGAACTCCTGGACTTTGAGGAAAACCACGCTCGCGATGATGGAAGCGGGCATCCGCCGAAGGATGCAGGCATCGGCCGTTCTTGAACAGGTATAATTTCGGCCGCTGAGGAGCGTTGCGTCCCGACGCCCCGACAGGGGCAGTCCAGGTCAGGCTCAGCTAAATTCAACGGCGCTCGCACTGGAGACGGTGCGGGCGCTTTGCTTTTCCGGAGGCAGTCAATGAAAGCCGCAGATTCGAAGTTCACTGATTTTCGCGTCGCCGACCTGTCGCTCGCCGACTGGGGCCGCAAGGAGATCGCCATCGCCGAGTCGGAGATGCCGGCGCTGATGGCGATCCGCAGGGAGTTCGCCGCCACCCAGCCGCTGCGCGGCGCCCGCATCGCCGGCTCGCTGCACATGACGATCCAGACCGCGGTGCTGATCGAGACGCTGAAGGCGCTCGGCGCCGAGGTGCGCTGGGCGTCGTGCAACATCTTCTCGACGCAGGACCATGCCGCCGCGGCGATCGCCGCCTCGGGCACGCCGGTCTTCGCCTACAAGGGCGAGTCCCTCGACGAGTACTGGGAATTCACCCACCGCATCTTCGAGTTCGGCAATGGCCAGGGCCCGAACATGATCCTCGACGACGGCGGCGACGCGACGCTGCTCGTGCACCTTGGCCAGCGCGCGGCGAAAGAACCCGGGCTGCTCGCCAACCCGACGAGCGAAGAGGAGGTGTCGCTGTTCAAGTCCATCAAGGCGCGCAAGCAGGATTGGTACAGGAACGCGGCGAAGGACATCAAGGGCGTGACCGAAGAGACCACCACCGGCGTGCACCGGCTCTACCAGATGGCGAAGGAGAAGCGCCTGCTCTTCCCCGCGATCAACGTCAACGACTCGGTCACCAAGTCGAAGTTCGACAACATCTACGGCTGCCGCGAGTCGCTGGTCGACGGCATCAAGCGCGCCACCGACGTGATGATCGCGGGCAAGGTCGCCGTGATCGCCGGCTACGGCGAGGTCGGCAAGGGCTCGGCGCAGGCGCTGCGCGGGCTGCAGGCGCAGGTGTGGGTCACCGAGATCGACCCGATCTGCGCGCTGCAGGCGGCGATGGAAGGCTACAAGGTGGTGACGATGGACTACGCCGCCGACCAGGCCGACATCTTCGTCACCGCCACCGGGAATTTCAAAGTCATCACCCACGAGCACATGAAGCGGATGAAGAACAACGCCATCGTGTGCAACATCGGCCACTTCGACAACGAGATCGACGTCGCCGCGCTCAAGGCCTACAAGTGGGAGAACATCAAGCCGCAGGTCGACCACATCATCTTTCCCGACGGCAAGCGGATCATCCTGCTCGCCGAGGGACGCCTGGTGAACCTGGGCTGCGCCACCGGCCATCCGTCGTACGTGATGAGCTCCTCGTTCGCCAACCAGGTGCTGGCGCAGATCGAGCTCTATGGCAACACGGCGAAATACCCGATCGGCGTCTACATCCTGCCGAAGCAGCTCGACGAGAAAGTGGCGCGCCTGCAGCTCTCCAAGCTGAGCGCGATGCTCACCGAGATGACCGACGAGCAGGCGCGCTACGTGGGGCTGCCGAAAGAGGGCCCCTACAAGTCCGACCACTACCGGTACTGATCTGAAAATCGCGGTTTACGGCGCCGGGGGCGTTGGCGGCTATTTCGGCGCCCGGCTCGCTGCGGCCGGGAACGACGTGCATTTCATCGCGCGCGGCGCGCACCTGCGCGCGATGCGCGAGCAGGGGCTGAAGATCGAGAGCGCGCTGGGCAACGTGCACGTCGCGAAGCCCTCGCTCCACCAGGATCCCTCGACGATCGGCAAGGTCGACGCGGTGCTTTTCGCGGTCAAGCTGCGCGACGTCGAGTCCGCCGCGCAGAAGCTCAAGCCGGCGCTGCACGAGCGCACGATCGTCATCCCGTTCCAGAACGGCATCGAGGCGCCCGAGATCCTGAAAAAGCACCTCGGCGCGAAGCACGTCGAGACCGGGGTCGCCTACATCGCCACCAGCATCAGAGCCCCCGGCGTCGTCACCCACACCGGGACGATGCAGCGCCTGCAGGTCGGGCCGGCCGCCAGGGAGTTCGCCGCAGCCTGCAAGGCGGCCGGCATCAACATCGAGGTGGCGGACGACATCGAGCGCGCCCGCTGGGAGAAGTTCGTGTTCCTGGTCGGAATCTCCAGCGCGACCGCCGTCGCGCGCGCGCCCCTCGGCGTGGTGCGCTCCGACCCCGATCTGCGCTGGCTGCTCGAGCAGTCGATGCGCGAGACCTGGCGCCTGGCGAAGCAGCGCGGCGTCGAGCTGCCCGAGGATTTCGTCGCCGCGCGCATGAAGCACGTCGACGCCCTGCACGCCGAGATGAAGGCCTCGCTGCTGCACGACCTCGAGGCGGGCAAGCCGCTCGAGGCGCCCTGGCTGTGCGGCGCGGTGGCGCGCATGAGCGCGGAGCTCGGGCTCGACGCGCCGGTGAACCGCTCGGTGTACGCCGCGCTCAGGCCCTACGTGAATGGATCTGCGCCAGCGGCTGCTTGACGCGGCCGCGCCGGTCTTCCTCTACGGCACGACGCCGCCGCGCGCGGGCTCGACGCGCGAGCAGGAGCTGCACGCCGCCGAACGGCTGGGCGAGCGCCTGCGCGGCCTGCCGGCGCACGGCGTAGTCGTCTACGACATCCAGGACGAGAGCGGCCGCACCGGCACGCCGCGGCCCTTCCCCTTCACCGGCACGATGGACCCGCGCGCATACTCGGCGCTGCTGCGCGAGCGTACCGGGCTCGCACCGATCACCTACAAGGCGCTCGGCCAGATCGACGAGGCGGCGTGGCAGGCGTGGCTGGTGCAGTCCGCGCAGGCCGACCTGCGCCTGGTGTCGATCGTCGGCCGGCCCACTTCGGGAGTGAAGTACCCGCTCGCGCTGTCGCGGGCGGTGCGCATCGCCGCCGAGCACCCGGCGCGCTTCACCGTCGGCGGCGTGGTGATCGCCGAGCGGCACGACGAGACGCGCAGCGAGGCGGCGCGGCTGCTGGCGAAGACGGTGCAGGGCTGCGGCTACTTCATCTCGCAGGCGGTGTACTCGGCCGCGGCCACGCAGCGCCTGTTGCGCGACTACCTGCGCGACTGCCGCGGCGCGGGCGTCGAGCCGCGGCGCATCGTGCTGACCTTCGCGCCCGCCGGGCGGGAGAAGACCCTCGCCTTCCTGCGCTGGCTCGGCGTCAACGTCGCGCCCGAGACCGCGCGCGAGATCCTCGGCGCTGCCAATCCGCTCGGGCAGTCGATCGCCATCTGCCGCGACAACCTGCGCCGCATCCTCGACGAGCCCGCCGCGCGCGGCATTCCGCTCGGCGTCAACGTCGAGAGCGTGTCGATCAACCGCGACGAGATCGACGCGAGCATCGACCTCTTCCACGCCCTCAGGGAAGAATTCCCGGCTTGACCGCGTCTCGCCGCTCGTAGGCGCGCCAGGCGCCCGCCTCGCGGCAGGCGCCGAACTGGAACGGCATCGCCGCGCGCCCCGGCGTGGCGAAGCGCAGGTCGACGAACCACACGCAGCGCCCGGCCTCGCTCACGCCGTCGAACGCCGGCAGCGCGGCGAACCAGCGGAAGAAACCGAGCGCTTCGGAATTCCACGCTTCCCGGTGCCGGGCCTCGTCGAGCTCGCCATAGCGCGTGCGCGTCAGCCAGATCGCCTGGCCGGGAGGCAGGTAGGGCGAATCGACGCGCGCGACGAAGCCGTCGCCCGGCTGGTAGCGCTTCGGCTCCTCGCGCTCCAGGTTGATATGCGCGAAGCGGTGCGCGCGCTCGTCGCTCGCGAACACCGTCCAGTTGAAGGGCGACACCGGCCGGGGCTGCGCGTCGAGGCTCATTCGCTGCATTCCCTTCTGGGCGACATACCGGGCGGCAAAATCGAGCGCCCGCTCCTTCTGCGCGTACTGGAAGCCGACGTACGCCACCAGGACTCCGAGCGCGCCCAGCGAGACTGCTCGCGAGTTCCTGAACACGATCGAAACAAGCAGGCCGGCGACGATGATGCCGCTGAACCAGAGGTCGATGATGAACGTGGTGCCGATCGCCGCGCGCCAGTCCGAGAGCGGCGCGAAGATCATCGTGCCGTAGCTCGTGATGACGTCGCCGGCAATATGCAGGCCGATCGCCGTGGCGCAGATGCCATAGAGCGCGCGCCAGCCTGCAGTTCCGTCTTTTCTATCGGGTTCACGCAGCAGCTTTGCGAGTAACCAGGCAACGGCAAATGCCCAGGCCGGGAGCAGCACGAGCGAGTGCGTCACGCCGCGGTGGTTGAGCAAATACGCGACCGGCCCGGCGAAGCCGGTGACGAAGTCGAGGTCCGGTGCGGCGCAGGCGAAGAAGCCCGCGGCGATGCGACGCGGCAGCGAATTCGGCGGCGCGTCCCTAGGGGCGGTAGCCCGGGCGAGCAGCGCCCCGGACAGCGCGTGCGTCAGGGTGTCCAGGCAGAAATCGGGGTCAGAGCCCTAATTCCGGTATCTCCGCTGCCGCTTTGGGAATTAGGGCTCTGACCCCGATTTCCTCGGCTCTCAGGCCGCGCGTTTCTTGCGCTGCGCGTCCTTGACGTGCATCTGCGCGTACGCGCCGTGCGCCGCCGCCTCCGCATCGCCGACGTGCACCGGCAGGCCCATGTCGGAGAGCACCGAGCCGAGCGCGGAGAGGCAAAGCATCACGTTGTCCGGGCGGCAGCTGTAGCCCATCAGGCCGATGCGCCAGATCTTGCCGGCGAGGGGCCCGAGGCCCGCGCCGATCTCGATGCCGAATTCGTTGAGCAGCGTGCGCCTCACATCAGCCTCGTTCACGCCCTGCGGGCAGAGCACCGCGTTCATCTGCGGCAGCTGGTACTTCTCGGCGACCAGCATCTTCATGCCCATCGCCTCGAGGCCGGCCTTCAGCGCGAGGTGGTGGCGCGTGGCGCGCGCCCAGGCGTTCTCCAGCCCTTCCTCGCGGATCAGGAGCAGCGCCTCGTGCAGCGCGAAGAGCGAGTTGGTCGGCGCGGTGTGGTGATAGGTGCGCGTGCCCGCCGTCCAGTAGTTGAACAGCAGGTTCATGTCCATGAACCAGCTGTGGATCTTGTCCTTGCGCTTCTTCACGTGCTCGACCACGCGATCGGAGAAAGACACCGGCGAGAGGCCCGGCGTGCACGAGAGGCACTTCTGGCTCGCCGAATAGATGGCGTCGATCTCCCACTCGTCGACCTTCACCGGCGTGCCGGCGAGGGAGGTGACGGCGTCGACGATCACCATCGCGCCGTGCTTGTGCGCGATCTGCGTGAGGAGCTTCGCGTCCGACTGGCAGCCAGTCGAGGTTTCGGCGTGCACGAAGGCGACGATCTTCGCATCCTTGTTCTTCTTGAGCTGGTCGTCGAGCTTCTGCGGATCGACCGGCTCGCCCCACTTGTCCTCCACCAGCACCGGGCTGCCCCCGCAGCGGATCACGTTCTCCAGCATGCGGCCGCCGAACACGCCGTTCTGGCACACGATCACCTTGTCGCCGGGCGCGACCATGTTGACGAAGCAGTACTCCATGCCGACCGAGCCCGGCCCGGAGAGCGGGAAGGTGAGCGGGTTCTTCGTCTGGTAGACGTAGCGCAGCAGCGACTTCAGCTCCTCCATCATCTCGACGAAGATCGGGTCGAGGTAGCCGATCGCCGGCTGGCTCATGGTGGTGAGCACGCGCGGATGAATTTCGGTCGGCCCCGGGCCCATCAGCGTGCGCTGCGGCGGGTGGAAGGAATGGATGCGTTTCGTCGGAGCGTACTGGCTCATGGGATCACTCTCGTGAAGACCAAAGGGAACATGTTCCGGCCGCGACTTGACCCGCACCGGATTCTTGGCGCTCGCCTCGTTGATGACTTCCAGCGCGCTGAGTCTGCCCTGCGTCACGCGCTCGACCTCGCCCGCCCAGCGCGCCGGCACGTAGCCGATCTTCATCCAGTTGTGGACTACGGCGCGGTCGAGCTGGAAGGCGCGCGCCACGTCGGCCTGGCTGCCGAAGATCTCGACGAGGCGTTCGGCGCAGTTCATATGAGCGCCGAGTGTAGGGTGTCAAACTGATCTTGACAAGGCTAGTTTCAACAGATTGGCGGGGCGTAAACTGCCGGCCCATGAAAGCCGAACGCCCCCAGACCTTCAAGCCCGAAAGCCAGTCCTTTAAACCCGAAACGGCAGCCGAGGCGTGGCTCGGCCTGCTCGCCGCGCGCGGCATCGAATACCTCTTCGCCAACGGCGGCACCGACTTCGCGCCGATCGTCGAGGCCTACGCCAAGGGGGAGCGCGAAGGCTGGCGCCTGCCCGAGATCGTGATCGTGCCGCACGAGAACATGGGCGTGGCGATGGCGCACGGCTACACCATGGTCACCGGCCGGCCGCAGGCGATGATGGTGCACGTCGGCGTCGGCACGGCGAACTCGATCAACGGCCTGATCAACGCCTCGCGCCAGAACATCCCGCTGCTCTTCACCGCGGGACGCACGCCGATCACCGAGTCGGGCGCGCTCACCGCCGCGCGCAACAACTACATCCACTGGGCGCAGGAGCACTTCGACCAGGGCGGCATGCTGCGCGAGTTCATGAAGTGGGACTACGAGCTGCGCCACGCCGAGCAGGTCGAGACGGTGGTCGACCGCGCGCTCGCCATTGCCAAGAGCGAGCCGCAGGGCCCGGTCTACGTGACCTTGCCGCGGGAGGTGCTGGCCTCGGGTTTCCCACGTGAGCTCTCGAGCACGGCGACCATGGTGCCGACTGCGCCGCCCGCCGCGGATCCGGCTGCGCTCGAGGACGCGGCGAGGCTTCTCGGCCGCGCGCGGCTGCCGCTCATCATCACTGCCAACGGCGGACGCACCGCCGAGTCCTCGCGCGCGCTCGCCGAGCTCGCGGAGACGTTCGCGATTCCGGTCGTGCATTACCGGCCGCGCTACCTCGCGCTCTCGACCGAGCACCCGATGCATTGCGGCTGGGATCCGCACGCCCTCCTCAAAGAGGCCGACGTGGTCCTCGCCGTCGACTGCGACGTGCCGTGGATCCCGAAGGAAGGCGGTCCGCGCGCCGGGGCGCGCGTAATCCACATCGGCCCGGATCCGCTCTTCGCGCGCTATCCGCTGCGCGGCTTCCGCACCGACCTCGCCCTCGCCGGCGGCGTCGCCTCGACGCTCACCGCCCTGCGCGAGCGCACGCAAAGCCACGCCGCCTCGCCGGCCGCGATCGAGGAGCGCAGGAAAACCATCACTGAGAAAAGTTCTGCCATCCGGGCGAAAGCCCGGAGCGGGACCGAGCCCATGCCATCGGCCATCAACGGCAAATGGCTTTCGGCGTGCATCAACAAGCTGCTCGACGACGACACCATCGTGGTCAACGAGTACCCGATCGTGCTCGAGGAGATGAGCATCCGCTCACCGGGCCGCTACTTCGGCAACGCGTCGGCGGGGGGCCTTGGCTGGGGTCTCGGTGCGGCGCTTGGCGTCAAGCTCGCCGCACCCGAGAAGACGGTGATCTGCGCCCTCGGCGACGGCGCCTACATGTTCGGCAACCCCACCGCCGGGCACTACGTGTCGGAGGCGATGCGCCTGCCGGCGCTCTTCATCATCGCCAACAACGCGCGCTGGGCCGCGGTGCATCGCTCGACGCTCGCCACCTATCCCAAGGGGGTCGCTTCTACCAGAGAAAAACCGCCATTCGCGACGCTGGAGCCCTCGCCGCGCTTCGAGCACGTGATCCAGGCTTCGGGCGGCCACGGCGAGGCGGTGCGCGAGCCGAAGGAGCTGATGCCGGCGCTCGAGCGCGCGCTGAAGATCGTCAAGGAAGAGAAGCGCCAGGCGCTGGTCAACGTGCGCCTGGAAGTGAGCTACGTCAAGACGAGCTAGGCCTCGCCACCCGGATCGGGTCGGTGAGCATCTTCGAGTTGGGCACCAGCACGCGCTCGCTCGGGTTCTCGAGCGCGGTGTAGCGAAGGTTGACGTCCACCACGTTGCCGGCGAGGCCGCCGATGTCGATGCGGTCGCCGACCTCGAAGGGCCGGTACAGCAGGATCAGCACGCCGGCCAGGAGATTGGCGATGCTGTCCTTTAGCGCGAAGCCGAGCGCAAAGCCGGTGAGGCCGAGGCCGGCGACGATGCCGGTGATGTTGACGCCGAGCGTGCCGAGCGCGGTGACCACGCCGAGGACGAGCAGCGAGACGCGCGCAATGCTCGCGAGGAGCTGGCCGAGCGGGCCGTGCGCGCGCGTGCGCTCGACCACGCGCAGCACGCCGAAGTGCGCGACGCGCGACAGGACCAGGAACAGGATCAGCAGGCTGAGCGCCACCGCGACCGTCGGCACCCAGACGATCGCCTGGGCGAGCGCTTCGTGGCGCAGCTCGTCCACGGCTACGGCTTAGCGCTCGCCTCGGAGAAGTGCGGCAGGCCGACGCGGCCGACGAGCGGCAGCTTGACGCCCGAGGCGCTGAGGCCGAAGTTCAGGCCGAGGAGGTTGAGCTCGAAGCCCTCGACCGGGCCGGCGGCGACGCCGAACAGGCCCGCGAGCGAGAACTGCACGCCGCTGCCGCTGGGCGCCCTGGAGAAGAAGCTGCCGCCGATGTAGTCCTTGCCCACCGCGGTCGCCGGCAGGTCGACCTCGAGCTCGGGCACGGTGCGCGCGATCCAGGCGGTAAAGGTATTCGAGTTCGGTCCGGGCCAGAGCGTGTAGGTCCCGGCGTAGGGATAAACACGCACCGCCTTCTCGATGCGAGCGATCAGCTCGTCGACGCCGGCGCCGCGCTTGTCGGCGTAGAGCTCGGCCCTCGAGCCGAACCACGGCGCGTCGGGTTGGCGCTCGCGCACCACGACCGCCGTGTCGGACCAGCGCAGGCGCCAGCCGATGACCTCGTAGACGGTGTAGGTGGGCGCGTCGGTCGGCTTGACCGCGATCCAAGTGTGCACCCCAAACAGCCCCTTCGCGCCCAGCGTGCGCGCGCCGTAGACCTGCACCACCGCCTCGCGCGTGCTCGCCGGGTCCGGTGCGAGGCCGGCCGCGTGGCACTGCACGGCGCCCAGACCGGCGAGCAGGGCAAAGATCAGCCGCCGCGTCACCATAGCAGCGACATTCTAGGAAGGCTGTGTGACGCGAGGGTCACCGCAGCCCGACGAAATCGTAGAGCGCGCGGTCTAGGAGGTGCGAGGGCCTGACTTCGGAGAGGGCACGCACGATGGATTCGATGCGGCCGGGATGGCGCTTCTCCCACTCCCCGAGCATCTCGCCGATCACCTTCCTCTGCAGGTTCTCCTGCGAGCCGCACAGGTTGCACGGGATGATCGGGAATCCCTTCAGCCCGGCGTAAGCCGCGAGGTCCGCCTCCGCGACGTAGGCGAGCGGACGGATCACCACGTGCCGGCCGTTGTCGGAGCGCAGCTTGGCCGGCATCGCCTTCAGCTGTCCGCCGTGGAAGAGATTCAGGAAGAAGGTGGCGAGGATGTCGTCGCGGTGGTGGCCGAGCGCGATCTTGCTCGCGCCGAGCTCGCCCGCGACGCGGTAGAGCGCGCCGCGGCGCAGCCGCGAGCAGAGCGAGCACATCGTGTCGCCTTCGGCAACGACGCGCTTCACCACCGAGTAGGTGTCCTGCTCGACGATGCGGTAGGGCACGCCGCGCGACTCGAAATACTCGGGCAGCACGTGCGCCGGGAAGCCGGGCTGTTTCTGGTCGAGATTGACCGCGACCAGCTCGAACGGAACTGGAGACTTGAGCTGCAAGGAAAGCAGCACATCGAGGAGCGCGTGGCTGTCCTTGCCGCCGGACAGGCACACCATCACCTTGTCGCCCGACTCGATCATGCCGAAGTCGGCGATCGCCTCGCCCACCTGGCGGCGCAGGCGCTTGGCGAGCTTGCCGGATTCGTAATCGGCCTTCCGGGTATCGACTCTTTTCAGGGAAACGTTCATATGAATATCGATCGTCCACCGTCGACCGCGATGATCTGCCCGGTGACGTAGGACGCGCAGGCGAGGAAGTGTACCGCCTGAGCAATGTCCTCCGCGCTGCCGGCGCGCTTGAGCGGCGTGGTGGCGAGGATGCGCTCGCGCTCCGCCGGGTCGAACTGGCCGTCCTCCGGCCAGGCGATCGCGCCCGGCGCGACGCCGTTGACGCGCACGTCGGGCGCGAGTTCGAGCGCGAGCGAGCGCGTCATCGCGGCGAGGCCCGCCTTGGCGATGCTGTAGACCGGGTAGCCCTTGAGCGGCCGCTCGGCGTGGATGTCGACGATGTTGACGATCGCGCCCTTGTGATGCGCGAGCTTGGGCGCGGCCTCCTGGCAAATGAAGAGCGGCGCGCGCAGGTTGGAGCCGACCAGCTCTTCCCAGTGCGAGGGCTCGATCGCGCCGAGCGCCACCGGGAAGAAGCTCGAGGCGTTGTTGACCAACAGGTCGAGACGGCCGAAGGCGTCGAGCGCGGCGCCGACCAGCGCGCGCGGCGCGATCGGCGCGAGCAGCTCGGCCTTCACCTTGGCCGCGCTTTTCGGCCGCAGCGCGTTCAGCTCGGCCTCGAGCCTGGCCGCGTCGGCCTCCGAGTCGCGGTAATGCAGGAGCACCGAGGCGCCGGCGGCGTGCAGCCGCCGCGCGATCGCCGCGCCGATGCGGCGCGCGCCGCCGGTAATGAGCGCGCTCGACCCGTCTAATCGGTCGTCCATGAGCTTGATTCTAGGGTAAATTTCCTGCGTGACGCCGCGCGGCCGCATAGCCCGGGAGATCGACCAGCACGAGGGCTGGATCTCGTTCGCGCGCTACATGCAGCTCGCGCTGCACGAGCCCGGGGTCGGCTACTACGCCGGCGGCGCGCGCGTGTTCGGCGCACGCGGCGATTTCGTCACCGCGCCCGAGCTCGGATCGCTCTTCGGCCGGACGCTCGCGCGCGAGCTGGCGCAGTTCCCGGCGATCCTCGAGATCGGCGCCGGCTCCGGCGCGCTCGCCGAGACCCTCACCGCCGCGCTCGATTGCGAATACTCGATCCTGGAGACCAGCGGCGAGCTCAGGCAGCGCCAGGCCGCCCGGCTTCCCGGCGTGAAGTTCCTGGACGAGGCGCCGAGCCGGTTCCGCGGCGCGATCATCGCCAACGAAGTGGTCGACGCGATGCCGGTGCACGTCGTGCACTGGACAGCGCAGGGCATCCTCGAGCGCGGCGTGAACCGCGCCTTCGCCTGGGAGGACCGGCCCGCCAACGGCGCGCTGCTCGAAACCGCGAGCGAGATCGCGCAGCACATCGCGCTACCCGCACCCTATGTCAGCGAGATCAGTCTGCAGGGCGCGGCGTGGATGCGCCATCTGGTCGAGCGCCTCGAGAGCGGCGCGATCTTCGTCATCGACTACGGCTTTCCGCGCCGCGAGTACTACCACCCGCAGCGCGCCGCCGGCACGCTGATGTGCCACTACCAGCACCGCACGCACGCCGATCCGTTCGCGCGCCCGGGCGAGGAGGACATCAGCGCCCACGTCGACTTCAGCGCGCTCGCGCAGGCCGCTCGCGCCGCGGGTGGCGAAGTGCTCGGCTATGCAACGCTTGCGCAGTTCCTGGTCAACTGCGGCATCACCGAGGTGCTGTCCGAGGCGAATGCCGAGAACGCGCTCGTCTACGCGCCGATTGCCGCGCAGGCGCAGAAGCTCCTGTCGCCCGCGGAGATGGGCGAGCTCTTCAAGGTGCTGGCGGTGGGGCGCGGCATCGAGCAGCCGCTGACCGGCTTTACGCACGGGGACCGCTCGGCGAGCCTATGAGAGGCCTCGTTTTCCTGCTGCTGGCAGCCTCGCTGGGCGTCCGGGCGGATGAAGCCGCCGATGCGCGCAAGCGCTGGGCCGAGAGCCCGCACGGGCCGCTGCTCGAGCGCATCCTGCCGCCGAGCTTCGACGCGGCCGAGCTGCCCGAGCCCGGCTCGGAGGGCGCGCGCCTCACGCAGCGCTACTGCGTGCAATGCCACAACCTGCCCAATCCTGCGATGCACCATGCCGCGCGCTGGCGCCCGGTGCTCGAGCGCATGGTGCTGCGCATGCAGGGCCGCGGCAACATGGGCACGCTGATGAAGGACATGATGGCCGGGGTGGAGGCGCCGTCGGAGGAGGAGTCGCGCGAGCTGCTCGCCTACCTGCGCCGCCACGCCCAGAAGCCGCTCGACCCGAAGCGCTATCCCGACGCCTACCGGCCCGAGGGCGAGGCGTTCAGGCTCGCCTGCAACCAGTGCCATGTGCTGCCCGACCCGCAGCGCCACACCGCGGAGGAGTGGCGCGCGGTGGTCGCGCGCATGCAGGACAACATGCAGTGGATGAACCGCGTGGTCGGCTCCAAGCCGATCCCCGGCGAGCCGCAGCTGCGTGTCGAGGAGATCCTCGCCTTCCTCGAGAGGCACGCTCGCAAATGATCCTGGCTTCCGTGCCGCTGCGCGGCCGCCTGCTGCTCCTCGCCGCGGCCGGCATCCTGCCGCTCGCCCTCGCCGTCGGCGTCGGCCTGGTCGCGCTCGCGCACCAGCAGCGCGGGCAGGCGGAGCGGGCCGGGCTGGAGATCAGCCGCGCGCTGATGACCGCGGTCAATGCGGAGCTGGACCGGACCTTCGCCGTGATGGACGCGCTCACGGTGGCGCGCACGCTCGAGCGGGGCGATCTGCGCGGCTTCCATCGCCTGGTCTCGGAGGTCGTCAAGCGCGATCCGACCTGGCTCACCATCCTGCTCGCCGACGCCAACGGCAGGCTGCTCGTCGATGCCGGCGCGAGCTTCGGCGCACCGCTCGGCCCGGTGATCGAGCGCGACAGCTTCGACCAGGTGCTGCGCACCCGCGCGCCGACGGTCGGCTACCAGGCGAAGGGCCGCTCGGGGGCCTACGCGGTGCCACTGCGCATGGCCGTGGTCCGCGGCGGAAAGGTGCGCTATGTCCTGAGCATCGTGATCAAGCCCGACGGCATCCGCGCCGTGGTCGACCGCCAGCGGCTGCCGGCGGATTGGGTCGTGTCCGTATTCGACGGCAAGGCGCGGCGCGTCGCCCGCTCGCGCCAGCATGAGGAGTACCTCGGCGGCCCGCCCGCGCCGGAGCTGCAAAAGCTGATGCAGACGCAGCGCAGCGAAGGCGTGCTGTTCGGGGCCACACTCGAAGGCGATATGGTGTACACCGCGTTCACGCGCTCGGCTTCGACCGGATGGTCGGTCGCCATCGGCATCCCGGAAGCCTATGTGGCGGCGACGGTCCGGCGCTCGGTGGCGCTGTACGGCGGCGGCATCCTGCTCTCGCTTGCGTTCGCAGTGGCGGCGGCGCTGCTGATCGGGCGCGGGGTCGCGCGGCCGATGGAGGAACTGAGCGCCGCGGCGCGCGCGCTCGGCCGCCGCGAGCCCGTCGTGCCGCCGCGCACGCCGATCCGCGAGATCGCGCAGGTCGGCCAATCGCTCGTCACCGCCGCCGACGAGCGCAAGCGCGGCGACGCCGAGCGCGAGGAGCTGCTCGCGCGCGAGCAGCAGGCGCGCGCCATCGCCGAGGCGGCCAACCGCTCCAAGGACGAGTTCCTGGCGATGCTCGGCCACGAGCTGAGGAACCCGCTCGGCGCGATCGCCAACGCGGCGCAGCTGCTCGAGGCGCGCGACGATGCCGCGCGCAGCCACGCCGCCGCGGTCATCGGCCGCCAGGTGCGCCACCTCTCGCGCATGACCGACGACCTGCTCGACGCGGCGCGCGCCATGACCGGCAAGATCGTGCTCCAGCGCCATCCGCTCGATCTCGCCGAAGCGGCGGAGCGCGCGCTCGGCGCAGTGCGCTCGAGCGAGCGCTCGCGCGGCCGGCGCCTGGCGCAGGTGCTCGAGCCGGTATGGGTCGACGCCGACCCGACGCGCATCGAGCAGATCGCCGGCAACCTGCTTTCCAACGCCGTCAAGTTCACCCCTGCCGGCAGCACCATCACGGTGTCGGTGAAGCGCGAGGGCGGCGACGCGGTGCTGCGCGTCGCCGACGACGGCATCGGCATGGCGCCCGAGCTCGCCGCGCGGGCATTCGAGCCCTTCGTGCAGGGCGAGCGCGCCCTCGACCGCTCGCAGGGCGGCCTCGGCATTGGCCTGACGCTGGTGCGGCGGCTCGCCGAGCTGCATGGCGGCTCGGCCGAAGGCTCGAGCGACGGGCCCGGCCGCGGCAGCGTGTTCACCGTGCGCCTGCCCGCGGTCCAGGAGCCTGCGGTGTCAAAGACCCGGCAAAAAGCACAGAGCGCTTCGGCCCCGCGCGACGTCCTCATCGTCGAGGACAACGAGGACGCTCGCGACACGCTGCGGCGCCTGCTCGAGATGGACGGCCACCGCGTGCGCGTCGCGAGCGACGGCATCGCCGGGCTCGAGGCGGTGCTCGAGGCGCCGCCCGAGATCGCGCTGATCGACGTCGGCCTGCCGCGCATGGACGGCTACGAGCTCGCGCGGCGCATCCGCGGCGCGCAGACCCTCGAGCGGCGCCCCTACCTCGTCGCCATCACCGGCTACGGGCTGCCCGAGGACCGCGCGCGCACGCGCGACGCGGGCTTCGACCTGCACCTGGTGAAGCCGGTCGACGCCGGCGCGCTGGGATCGGTGCTGGCGAAAATCTAGGCTGGAACCGCCATGCCGCGCGCCACGGCGGGGCGCGCGCCGACCTTGTCGTACCAGCGCTTCACGTCGGGGAAGGCGGCGAGGTCGACGCGATGCCACTCGTGGCGCGCGGTCCACGGATAGATGGCGATGTCGGCGATGGAATATTCGTCGGCAAAGAACTCATGCTGCGCGAGGTGGCGGTCCATCACGCCATAGAGCCGCCTGGCCTCCTTGCCGTAGCGCTCGCTGCCGTAGGGAATCTCGTCCTTCTTCGCGCGCATGAAGTGGTGCGCCTGGCCGAACATCGGCCCGACGCCGCCCATCTGGAACATCAGCCACTGCAGGACTTCATATTTCTTCTTCTGCGGGAAAAACTTTCCCGTTTTCTCGGCGAGATAAATCAGGATCGCGCCCGATTCCATCATGGCGATCGGCTTGCCGCCGGGCCCCTCGGGGTCGACGATCGACGGGATCTTGCCGTTCGGGTTGATCTTCAGGTACTCGGGCGCGAACTGCTCGGCGTTCGTGCCGATGTTGATCCTGTGCACGTTGTACTTGAGGCCGCACTCCTCGAGCATGATGGACACCTTGCGGCCGTTCGGCGTGCTCCAGGTATAGAGTTCGATCATGTTGAAGTGGCTCGCGACGCTGTTCGTGGTGCTGCTGATTCTAGCCATCGCCACGCCGTGGCTCAGAGGAGTTCCGCTGGGGCGGCTGCCGGGAGACCTGCGCATCCCCGTGCGCGGCCGCGTGCTCTACGTGCCCTTCACCAGCACGGTGCTGCTCTCGCTCCTGCTCTGGGGAATCGGCCGGCTGGTCTAGACGCTCTTCGCGATCGCCTCGATCCGGCGCTCGTCGATGAGCCTGGCAATGTCACGTTCCGAGGACGCTTGCTTCGCAACTGCGCCCGCATCGACGCTCTTCGCGGCCGCAAATGCCCTTTCCAGGCGCGAAGTGTCGACCACCGGCACGTCGCGCCGCGCCACTTCGAGCAGCTCGCGGAAGCGCTCGGGCCGCCGGAACGCATCGGCGCGCTTCAAGAGCTCGAGCAGCGCGGCCGGAGTCGCGAGACGCGAGGCGCGCAGCGCGATGCGGTTGCGGCAGGCGAGCAGCGCCAGCTCGCGCGCCTCGTTCGGCACGCGCAGGCGCTCGCACAGCGCCTCGACGTCGCCCTCCTTCAGCGGCCACGCGAGCTGCGCGAAGCGCACCGGCAGCGAGCCTTCCAGCTTCTTGGGCGGCCGGACCTCGGGCAGCAGGCGCCGGGCCAGGCTGCATTCGTCCAGCACGGCGAACATGCGCTGCGGCTCCTTCTCCGTCAGGCCCTTGGCGAACTCCTGCCACACGCGCTCGGGGACCAGGTAGTCGGTCTCGCCGGAGGCGACCATGCGCTTCATCAGCGCCATCGTCTCGGGCGCGACCTCGAAGCCGAAGCGCGCGGCGAAGCGCGCCACGCGCAGGATGCGCACCGGATCCTCGGCGAACGCCTCGCTGACATGGCGCAGCACCCGCCTTTCGAGGTCACCCTTGCCGCCGAAGGGATCGATCAGCCGGCCGGCCTCGTCCCTGGCCATCGCATTGATGGTCAGATCGCGCCTTTCCAAATCCTGCTCAAGGGTGACATCGGGCGCGGCATGGACGGTGAAGCCCTTGTAGCCGCGCCCGCTCTTGCGCTCTGTCCTAGCGAGCGCGTATTCCTCGTGCGTCTTCGGGTGCAGGAAGACCGGGAAATCCTTGCCGACCGGCTTGTAGCCCGCCTGCTCCATCTCCTCCGGGGTGGCGCCGACCACCACCCAGTCGCGGTCCTGCACCGGCAGGCCGAGCAGCTCGTCGCGCACCGCGCCGCCGACGACGTACGCCTTCACTTCTTCGCGTAGGGCTCGTCGGCCGGCACGGAGTCCTTTTCCTTGCGCGCGGCGTCCATCCACTCGCGCACCGCTGCGAGGGATTCGACCGCGGCGCAGTACTCCTTTGCCGCGCGGGGCGCTTCGACGGCGTAGGTGCGAAAGCGCATCACCACTGGCGCGAAGTAAGCGTCGGCGATCGAAAACTTGCCGAAGAGCAGTGGCCCGCCGCTGCCGAACTTCTCCCGGCACTCGCTCCAGAGCGCGACGACGCGGTCGATGTCGCGCTGCGACTCGGGCGTCAGGCCCTTGCCGGGATAGCTGCCGCGGATGTTCATCGGCATCTTCTCGCGCAGCGCCTGGAAGCCCGAATGCATCTCGGCGCACGCCGAGCGCGCGACGCGGCGCGCGCGCGGCTCGGCCGGCCAGAGCTGCTTGCCGCGGAATAGCTCCGCGAGCGTCTCGGCGATGGCGAGCGAGTCCCACACCGGGTCGCCGTCGACGACGAGCACCGGCACCTTGCGCGCCTTCGAGTACTTCTCGATGCCGATCACGCGCACGTCGTTGTCGAAGCGCAGCTGCACTTCCTCGAACGGGATGCCGGCCTGGCGCATCAGCACCCACGGGCGCATCGACCACGACGAGTAGTTCTTGTTGCCGATGACGAGCTTCAAGTCCATGGCGAGCGATTCTACGGCTACCATCGAAATGATGATCACGGCACACACCGTCGGCCGCTTCGCCCGCGACGCGCTCGCCGCCGGCGACGGCGCGTGCCGCGCGGTGTTCCGCCGCAGTTTCTACCTCGAGTTTCCGGGCGGTCGCTATGCTTGCGTCGGCGACGATGCGCTGGGGCGCGGACCGCTGAACGCCCTGGCGGGTGATTTCGCTCTGCCAAAGCTCGGCGAGCGGGTCGCAGTCGCAAGCGACGGAGCGAAGCTATGGACGCCGCCCGCCGCGAAAGGCGCCTTGCACGTCGACCGGCTGCGCCGAATCGCGGCGCCACGGCTTCCCGCCGAAGGGCTGGCCTGCCTCATCGTTGGCGCGCACAACTCCCTTTCCGGGCACTTGCAGCCCGCGCTCGACGCGCTCGACCGCTGGCTGGTCGGCAATGCGCTCTCCAACGAGATCGAAGCGCTGATCGGCGCGGGACCGGGCGTCACCCCGGCGGGCGACGACTATCTAGGCGGCGTGCTGCTCGCGCTGCACCAGCTCGAGCGGCGGCCGCAGGCGGCGAGCCTGTGGCGCTGGCTCGAGCCCCGCCTCAAGCGCACCAGCGCGCTCAGCGCCGCGTACCTCGTCGCTGCTGCGGCCGGCGAAGGCCACGAGGCGCTGCATGCACTGCTGAATGGCGGTCTGGAACTCGACCGCCTCGATGCCGCCGGCCAAGCGCCCGCATGGGACGCCTTGGCCGGCATGCTTACCGTTATCGTGAGCGAGTAGGTCACCTAGTCATGGGATGAACGGCCGGCGATTGCGCGTGTATAGTCGATTCGTTTTCGCTAGCGCCCCATGGGAGGGATCATGCGAGCGAATCACCCCGGTCTTATCTTCGCCCTGCTGTTCGTCCCGGCGATCGCGTTCGCCCAAGTGCCGAACGTGGCGCCCGGCTTCACCACGCTGCCGAAAGGCGCCAAGGTGGCGATCATGCCGAGCGACATCGAGCTCTTCTCGATCAGCGGTGGCGGCGTGGCCGAGCCCAGGGCCGACTGGACTGAAGCTGCCAACCGCCACTTCAAGGCGGCGCTGGAGAAGAAGAAGCAAGCCCTGGCGCTAAACACCGTCGAGGTCTCGGAAAAGGACGCCGACGAGCTCGCAGAGCTCAATGCCCTGCATGCGGCCGTCGCGCGCGCGATCGCGACGCATCACTTCGGGCCGCCTTCACTCCACCTGCCGACCAAGGACGGCAAGCTCGACTGGTCCCTCGGCGAATCCGTGCAGGCCATCAAGAAAGCCACCGGCGCCGACTATGCGTTGTTCAGCTGGGTGCGCGACAGCTATCTCTCCGCCGAGCGTCAGGCGGCGATGGCGGCGGTCGCAGTCCTGAGCCTCGGGCGCGTGGTCGCCGTCGGCGGGGCGCAACAGACCGGCTATGCCTCGCTGGTGGACCTCGACACCGGCAGAGTCCTGTGGTTCAACCGGCTGCAGCGAGGAACGGGAGATCTGCGCGAGGCCGACAAGGCCGCCGAAACGCTCGAGGTGCTGCTAGACAAGTTCCCCGTCGCGCAGCAGCCGGGCGCGAAGGCCTCGGCTCCGACTTCCGGGCGCTGCCCTTCGGGGTTCACGATCATGGAATGCCGCGCCCGCGGGTATCAGTAACCTCACAGTGAAGCGACGTCGCTTCCTCCGCGCCGGCTGCCTCTCCTGCCTTGCTCTGCTGCCGCGGCTGTCCTCGGCGCAGGAGGAGTGGAAAATGCCCGCGCGGTTCAGCCGGCCCGATATCGGCACCGACGAAGGCGGCCTGTGGGCGATGATGGATCGCGAAGAAACGCGCTTGCGCCGGAGTCCCTTCAATTTGCGCGATCCACAGCTCCAGGCGCACGTCCAGGAGATGGCCTGCCGCCTCGCCGGGGAGCATTGCCCGGACATCAGGGTGCACCTCGTCCGCACGCCGTACTTCAACGCCTCGATGGCGCCCAACGGCATGATGCAGGTGTGGAGTGGGCTGATGCTGCGCGCCGACAACGAAGCGCAGCTCGCCGCGGTGCTCGGCCACGAGATCGGTCATTACCTCGCGCGTCACAGCGTCGAGCGGCTGCGCGACGCCAAATCGCGCACCGCGTTCGGCCAGTTCCTCGGCATGTTCGGCGTAGTCGGGCTGATCGGGCAGATGGGCGTGATCGCGAGCATGTTCGCCTATTCGCGGGAACATGAACGCGCTGCGGACCGCATCGGCGCAATCCTCATGCAGCAGGCGGGCTACGACCTTACCGAGGCGCCCAAGGTATGGGCCAACCTCCTCCTCGAGGCCAACGCGCGGCCTGGCGGCAGAGAGCGCAATCCGCTGTTCGCCACGCATCCGGCGCAGGAAGATCGCCAGGCCGCGCTGGCTGAGCTCGCCGCAAAATTTCAGGGCGGCGTAGCCAACGATGCGGAGTGGCAGGCGCGCATCCAGCCGCACTTGCGCGACTGGCTGAACGAGGAAGTGAAGCGCGGCCAACACGAGGAAAGCCTCGCGTTCCTCAACCGCGCCAGCGGCCGGGCCATGGGCAAGCCCGATTACCTGTGCGCGCGCGGTGAGGTCTATCGCCTGCGCGGCGGCGAAACCGATCTACAGGCCGCGCTCGATGATTTCCGCGCCGCTGCCGCGCTCGGCAACGAGCCGCCCGAAACGCATCGCGGGCTCGGCATGATCTACCGCCAGCAGAAGCGCGGCGCCGAGGCCAAGGCAAGCTTTGACCGCTACTTGGAGCTCGCCCCGCAGGCACCCGACGTACTGATGATACGCAGCTATCTCGAGGAGCTACGCGCATGAGAACCCTCACGCTCTTGTTGCTGGTCACCCTGCTCGCCGCCTGCGCCACTGTCTCGACCCAGAAGATGGAGTCGGGCGACCGCAGCCTCGGCGAGCGCATGGTCGTCAACCTGGACGCTGCCTGGAACAAGGTTGCGCTGCCCAACACCGGGCCGGCGCAGACCTGGACCATGGAGGGTCTGCCGGTGGATCAGCTGCTCATCTACTCCGGCGTCAAGGACGGCGAGGTGATCCATGGAACGGTTTTCGGCTCGAAGCTCAAGAGCTTCGCGTTCCGCTCGGCGATGCAGCCCGACGAGATCGTGGCGATGTTCGAGGGCATGCTCACCCGCGACGGCTCCGCCTTCAAGCTGGTCAAGCTCGAGCCTTCGAGCTTCGGCGGCGCGAAAGGCCTGCGCTTCGAATACAGCGTCATCCGAAAGGTCGACAATGTGCGGCTGTCAGGCGTCGGTTACGCCTCGGTCAATGGCGGCGAGCTGTTCGCCATGGTCTATAGCGCGCCGCAGCTCGGCTTCTTTCCGCGCCACCAGGCCAATGTCCAGCAGATCGCTCAGAGCGCGAGGATTTCACTGAAGCCGGGCGGCGGGATGGGCGAGGGCACGCGCAAGCCCGCCGCAGCCCAGCCTGAGCCTGCGTGCCGGACGCAAGCGGAGTGCCGCGCACTGGGAATAAATCAGAAGTGACTTACCGCCGGGCGCTGCTGCGCATCTCGGGGTAGCGCTCGCGCGGGATGGCGTGGCCGAGGTAGAGCGGCGCGACTGCCTCGAGCGCCTGCGGCTGGATGCCGAACGGGAAAGGCGCGCTGGAGACGTTGGGCACCTGCATCGAGAGCACGTTGTCGCGCGTCATCAGCTTGCCGGGCAGGTGCTCGAGCATGAACGCCTGCAGGTACGACAGGCGCTCGGGCAGGCCGACGACCAGCCGTTGCCGCCCGGTCATGACGCACACCAGCGCGACCAGCTCCTTGAGCGTGTATTCGCGGGGGCCGGCGAGCTCGTAGCGCCGGCCGTGCGAGGCGAGCTCGTCGAGCGCGGACGCCATGGCGCGCGCCACGTCTCCGACGTAGACGGGCTGGAAGCGGGCCTGCGGACAGGGCACCGCCAGCACCGGCAGCAAGCTCGCGAGCGTGGCGAACTGGTTGAGGAAGCGGTCCTCCGGCCCGAACACGACCGAGGGCCTGAACACGGTGACGTCGAGATCGGCGCAGTCGAGCACCGCCTGCTCGCCACGCGCCTTCGAGCGCAGGTACTGCGACGGCGCCTCGGGCGACGCTCCGAGCGCGCTCATGTGCAGCACGCGGCGCACGCCGTTGGCGCGGCACGCCGACACCACCGCGAGCGGAATCTCGACGTGCGCCTGCGCAAAATCGCCATGCAGGACGCCGACCAGGTTGACCACCGCGTCCTGGCCGCGCGCCAGGCGCTCGAGCACGCCGGGCTGGTTGACGTCGGCCTCGACCACGTCGAGCGTCGGCAGGAGGATCAGGTCGCGCTTGGCGCGCTCGCGGCGCCGCGACGGCACGGTGACGCCCAGGCCGCGGCGCGCCAGCTCGGCGCAGAGGTGGCGGCCGATGAAGCCCGAGCCGCCCACCACCAGGACGTTCTGAAACTTCACTGCAGCTCCTCTTCGGCGGGCTCGGCGCCGCTGCGCGCGGCGATGGTTCCGAGGCGCTCCTTGAGCGGGCTCGGTTTCTGCCCGAGGAGCGCGGAGTAGAACACGGTATTGGCCATCACCTTGCGCACGTAGTCGCGCGTCTCGGGGAAGGGGATGGTCTCGATGTAGATTGCGCCCTCGAGCGGGCGCTCGGCGTCGCGCCAGCGCCGCGCGCGCGCGGGTCCTGCGTTGTAGGCGACCGAAGCGAGCACCGGGTGGCCGAGCTGGTCGAGCACCAGCCTGAGGTAGCCGGTGCCGAGCGTGACGTTGGTCTCCACCTCGGCGACGCCCTTGGCGCGGTAGTCGCGCAGGCCGATCTTGCGCGCGATGAAGCTCGCGGTGCGCGGCATCACCTGCATCAGCCCGGCAGCGCCGGCCGCGGAGCGCGCATCGCTGACGAAGCGGCTCTCCTGGCGCACCAGGCCCAGCACCCAGGCCTCGTCGAGGTCCTGCGCGCGCGAGCGCTCGCTGAACACCTCGCGGTAGGGCTGCGGATAGCGCAGCCCGAAGTTGTGGCTGCGCACCGTGCGGTCGGCGGCCTGGATCGAGCGATCCCAAACGCCGGCGCGGCGCGCGAACTCCGCCGCGGCGAGCAGGTGCGCGTCGTCGAGCTCGCGCGTGGCGAACTGCCATTCGCGCACGCCCTCGGTGCGGATGCCCAGGCGGATCAGCTCGAGCGCGCGCGCGAGGCTGGGGTCGCGGCTCGCCTCGTCGACCTGGCTGTCGGAGGGGACATGCGCGCTCTCGGGCAGCGTCTCGAGATAGCCGAGCTCCTCGGCGGCGAGCAGGCCGTAGAAGTCGCTGCGGCCGGCGATGCGCAGGAAATAGGCGCGGCTGCCGGCGTCCTCGCCCAGCGCGACAAGCGCGCGCGCATACCAGTACGTCCAGGCGCCTTCGCGGCGCATGTCGGCCGGCATCGCGTCGATTGCGTCGCGCACCACCTCCCAGCGTCCGGCGCGCAGGGCCGCGCGCGCCCGCCAGGCGTGCTGCGCCGGGTCGAGGCGCGAGAGGTCGGCGTGCTCGAACCAGGCGAGCGCCTGGGGCTCGTGCTCGCGCGCGCCTTCAAAGCCGACGCGGCCCCAGAGGTACTGCGCGTCGGCCTCGGGCAGGCGCGCGCCGATGCGCTCGAGCGCTTCCGCCGCGCCGGAGGGGTCGCTGCGCGCCATGCGCAGCACCGCGAGCACCACCACCTCGCGCAGCGGGCGCGAGTCGATCGCCTTCGGCAGGTGCTCGAGCAGGCGCTTGGGCTGGCGAGCGGCTTCGGTGAGCAGGCGCTCCTCGGGCGTGTCGTGCTTCGACAGGTAGCCGAGCGTGGTCTTGGCCGCGGTGATCTGGCCGCGCTCGAACAGCACGCGCACGCGCTCCCAGATGTCGCTCACCGACAGCCGGCCGTCGCCGAACATCAGGTCGGCGAGGCGGCCGCAGCCCTCGGGCAGCTCGCCGGGCTCGAGCCACGCGCTGCGCGCTTCTTCGTAGACGGCCTCGTCGCCGCGCTGCGCCCTCATTACCCACGCATAGCAGCGCACGTCGGCATCCTCGCGCGGATAGCGCGCGAGCTCGCGCTCGAACTCCGGCCAGTCGCCGCGCCGGCCGAGCACCTTGAGCCAGTCGCCGCGCAAGAGCTCGGCGACGTAGCTGTCGGTCTGCGCGTCGAAGAAGGCGCGCACCTCGGCGTTGGTGGCGTCGTCGAGGCGCAGCGACAGGCGCCAGTAGTCGACCCAGGGCGCGAGCAGGCTCGACTCGTCGAGCAAGCGCGCGGCGCGACCGAACTTGAGCGCGTCGCCGGCGCGATAGGCGTCGTAGGCGGCGAGCAACGCCTCGTCGGCGGTGGGTTTCGCAGCCGCGGCGGTGCCCGCCCCCGCGGCGAAAACCATCGCCGCCGCGAGATTGCGCAACCGCCTCAAAGTCATAAACTCAAGCATGTCCTTCAGTGCCCCCGAGCTCAAAGCCTGGCGCAAGGCGCAGCGCGAGAAGCTGATCGCGGCGCGCGAGGCGTTGAGCGCGCCGCAGCGCGAAGAATGGCGGCGACGCATCGATTCGTATCTGGAACGTTCATTCCCCGGACTCGTGCGCTCGCGTCTCGCCTTCTGCTGGCCGATCAAGGGCGAGTACGACGCCCGCCATTTTGCCAGAACGCTGCGCGCGCGGGGCGCGTTGACCGCGCTGCCGGTAGTCGTCGCGCCGCGACAGCCGCTGGCATTCCGCGAATGGCATCCCGGCGTGACGCTCGCGCGCGGCGCGCTGGACATTCCCTACCCCGCCGATTCGCCGCAGGTGCAGCCGAACGCGGTGCTCCTGCCGATGAACGGCTGGGACTCGGCGGGCTATCGCCTCGGCTACGGCGGCGGGTTCTTCGACCGTACCCTGGCCGCGGCCGAGAAGCGGCCGGTGAGCATCGGCGTGTCCTACGAGCTGGCGCGCATCGACACCATCCACCCGCAGCCCTGGGACATCCCGATGGATTACGTGGTGACCGAGCGCGGCGTCTATCGCCGCGATCCCGAGGGGCTGGCGTTCCTCGGCGCGCCTCAGGGCGGCGAAGGCAGCGCGCTCTCCTCGCCGGTGTGCTACCTGGGCGAGGTCGAGCGCTAGGAAATCGGGGTCAGGCACCGATTTCCGGCGCCACGTATGCGGAAATCGGTGCCTGACCCCGATTTCCGGGCGCTAGACGAGGAACAGGCGGTATGCCGGGTTGCCGGTCTCGTCGGCGTACGGGTAGCCGAGCTTGCGCAGGAAGCCGCGGAACTGCGGCATCTCGTCCCTCGGCACCTGGATGCCCACCAGCACGCGGCCATAGTCGGCACCGTGGTTGCGGTAGTGGAACAGGCTGATGTTCCAGTCGCTGCGCAGGTTGTCGAGGAACTTCATCAGCGCGCCGGGCCGCTCCGGGAACTCGAAGCGGTAAAGGAGCTCGTCCTTCGCAAAAGGCGCGCGGCCGCCGACCATGTGGCGCAGGTGCAGCTTCGCCATCTCGTTGTCGGAGAGGTCGAGCGTGATCAGGCCGTGGCGCCGCAGGTTCGACACGATGCGCGCCGTCTCGGTACGGCTGCGCACCTCGACGCCGACGAAGATGTGGGCATCCCTCGAATCGGCGATGCGGTAGTTGAACTCGGTGATGTTCGCCGCGCCCAGCGTGGCGCAGAACTTCTTGAAGCTGCCGGGGCGCTCGGGGATGGTCACCGCCAGCACCGCCTCGCGGTGCTCGCCGAGCTCGGCCTCCTCGGCGACGAAGCGCAGGCGCTCGAAATTGGTGTTGGCCCCCGAGGCGATGGCCACCAGGGTCTTGTTTCTCGCGGCGTGCTTTTCCACCCAGGCTTTCGCCCCCGCGACCGCGAGCGCGCCGGCCGGCTCGAGCACCGCGCGCGTGTCCTCGAACACGTCCTTGATCGCGGCGCACATCTCGTCGGTGTCGGCGAGCACCATCTCGTCGACCAGCTCGCGGCACAGGCGGAAGGTCTCCTTGCCCACCTCCTTTACCGCGACGCCGTCGGCGAAGAGGCCGACGTGCTCGAGCTTCACCCGCCTGCCGCGCTTCAGCGACTCGAACATCGCCGCCGCATCCACCGGCTCGACGCCGATGATTCTTATTTTTGGATCGATTTTCTTGACATAGGCGGCGATGCCCGAGATCAGCCCGCCGCCGCCCACCGGGACGAAGATGGCGTCGATCGCGCGCGGATGCTGGCGCAGGATCTCCATGCCGATCGTGCCCTGTCCCGCGATGACGTCGGGATCGTCGTAGGGATGCACGAAGGCGAGGCCGCGCTTGCGCTTCACTTCCAGGGATTTGCGGTAGGCCTCGGCGTAGGAATCGCCATGCAGGATGACTTCCGCGCCGCGCGCCTTGACCGCGTCGACCTTGATGCGCGGCGTGGTCACCGGCATGACGATCACCGCGCGGCAGCCCAGGCGCTGGGCGGCGAGCGCGACGCCCTGCGCGTGGTTGCCGGCGCTCGCGGCGATCACGCCGCGCGCGAGGCGCGCGCGGCCGAGCCCCGCCATCTTGTTGTAGGCGCCGCGCAGCTTGAACGAGAATATCGGCTGCAGGTCCTCGCGCTTGACGAGCAGGCGGTTGCGCAGCCGCTTGGAGAGCGCGGCCGCCGGCTCGAGCGGCGACTCGACGGCGACGTCGTAGACGCGCGCTTTCAGCACCCGTTCGAGGTAGTCATTACGCATCCAGTGCGCAAAATCTAGCATGAGCTTCGTCCAGGCCCTGAAAGCGCGTACCCGCGAGCTGAAGATCGAGCTGGTCGCGCTCGCGCTCGCGGCGAAGGATCCGCGCACGCCGTGGTACGCGAAGCTGATCGTCGCCGGCTGCGTCGCCTACGCGCTTTCGCCGGTCGACCTGATCCCCGACGCGATCCCGGTGGTCGGCCTGATCGACGACCTGATCTTCGTGCCGCTTGCCGCGGCGCTCGCGGTGCGCTTCATCCCCGGCGAGGTGCTCGCCGATTGCCGCGCGCGCTCCCGCGAGATCGACGAGCGCGGCCCGAAGCTCGGCCGGAGCGCCTGGATCGTCATCGTGCTCGCCTGGGCCGCGGCAGTGTTCCTCATCGCCTATTGGAGCCTGTGAAGACCCGGGTCGGCATCGTCGGCGCCGGGCCCGCGGGGCTGCTGCTTTCGCACCTGCTGCACCTCGAGGGCATCGAGTCGGTGGTGATCGAGTCGAGGAGCCGCCGGGAGATCGAGGCCACGATCCGCGCCGGCGTGCTCGAGCAGGGCACGGTGGATCTCCTCGCCGCGACCGGCGTGGGCGAGCGCATGAAGCGCGAAGGCTTCGTGCACGAGGGAATTTACCTCCGCTTCGCGGGCGCCTCGCATCGCATCGACTTCCCCTCGCTCACCGGCGGGCGCGGGATCATGGTCTATGCGCAGCACGAGGTGATCAAGGACCTCGTCGCCGCGCGCCTCGGCGCCGGCGGACAAGTGCTTTTCGAGGTGAAGGACGCGGCGCTCTACGACCTGGACACGGTGGAGCCGAAGCTGCGCTTCCACCACGCCGGGAAGCTCGCCGAGCTTCATTGTGATTTCGTGGCCGGCTGCGACGGATTCCACGGCATCACGCGCCCGGCGATCCCCTCGCGCCTGCGGCGCGAGTTCACGCGCGTCTACCCCTTCGGCTGGTTCGGGATCCTGGTGGAGGCGCCGCCCTCGACCGACGAGCTGATCTACGCCCACCACGAGCGCGGCTTCGCGCTGGTCAGCACGCGCAGCCCGCAGATCCAGCGCCTGTACCTGCAGTGCGACCCCGACGACGAGGTGAAGAACTGGCCCGACGCGCGCATCTGGGAGGAGCTGCACGCGCGGCTCGAGACGCGCGCGGGCGACTGGAAGCTCGCCGAAGGACGCATCTTCCAGAAGGGCATCATCGCCATGCGCAGCTTCGTGATCGAGCCGATGCGCTACGGGCGGCTCTTCCTCGCCGGCGACGCCGCGCACATCGTGCCGCCGACCGGCGCCAAGGGGCTCAACCTCGCCGCGGCGGACGTGCGGGTGTTATCGAGGGCGTTCGCCGGCTATTACGCCTCGGGAAGCGAAGACGGGCTCAAGGCCTACTCCGCGACCGCGCTGAAGCGCGTGTGGCGCGCGGAGCACTTCTCGTGGTGGATGACATCGATGCTGCATCGCTTCCACGACGAGTCCGCATTCCACCACCGGCTGCAGCTCGCCGAGCTCGACTACGTGGTGAGCTCGCGTGCGAAGGCGCAGACATTGGCGGAGAATTACGTCGGCTTGCCCCTCGAATGACCGTCGACGTCTTCGAAATGCTGCTGCGCCTGCTCGCCGCGCTCGCCGCGGGGGCGATGATCGGCTACGAGCGCTCCTACCACGGCCGGCCGGCCGGGTTCCGCACCCACGCGCTGGTGTGCATGGCGTCGAGCCTGCTGATGCTGGTCACGGTCTACGAGGCGCATTGGGTCGGCGTCGCCGCCGGCCGCGTGCAGATCGACCCGACGCGGATGGCGCAGGGGATCATGACCGGCATCGGCTTCCTCGGCGCCGGCGTGATCATCAAGGAAGGCCTCTCGGTGCGCGGCCTGACCACCGCCGCTTCGATCTGGATCACCGCCGCGATCGGCATCCTCGCCGGCATCGGCTTCTACTTCCCGCTGGTGATCTCGGCGGCGCTGACGCTCGGGGTGCTGTCGTTCTTCCGCTGGATCGAGGCGCGCATGCCCTCGCAGGCCTACTACCACTTCGACGTGCGCTTCGCGCGCAGCGCCGGCATGAACGAGCGCGCGGTGCGCGAGCTGGTCGAGTCGCACGGCTTCAGCATCGCCAACTTCAGCTACCGGCTCGAGGGCGAAGGGCGCCTGCGCCACAGCATGGTGATCCGCTCCGACGACCGCTCCGGCGCCGGGCGCCTCGCCGTGAAGCTCGAGGCGATGGAGTCGGTGATCGAGTTCCGCATCGCCCCGACGGGCGACTGAGCGGGGCGAGCGGCTACTCGAGCGCGTTGGTCAGGTCTCCCGCGTTGGCGCGCACGCCGGGCAGAGGCTCGAGACCGAAGCGGCGCGTGAGGAGCTTGATGATCGACGTCGTGTCGTAGGACGTCTTGTCGACGTAGCCCTTCTTCGCGAACGGCGAGATGATCAGCGCCGGAATGCGCGTGCCCGGCCCCCAGCGGTCGCCCGCGGGCGGCGGCACGTGGTCCCAGAAGCCGCCGTTCTCGTCGTAGGTGACGATCACCAGCATCTTCGACCACTGCGGGCTCTTCCTGAGCCGCTCGAGGATCATCGCGATGTGCTCGTCGCCGCTGACGATGTCGGTGTAGCTCGGATGCTCGGTGTAGCGCCCGGCCGGCTTGAAGAAGACGACTTGCGGCAGCGTGCCGGCGTCGATCGCCGCGAGCATCTCCTTTTCGTCCTTCAAGTGCCGCGCGCGCTCGGCGGTGCCCGGCGCGAAGCGCGCGTAGAAGTTGAGAGGCTGGTGGTGCGGCTGGAAGATCGGGCTGCCCGGGTCGCGGTTGTAGATGACCCTGCGCTTCGCCTTCGGGTCCTGGCGTCCATCAGCGAGGGCGGCGTCCCAGCCGCCGGCATACCAGGCCCACGAGACCCCTTTCGCCGAGAGCGTGTCGCCGATCGTCTTGTCGGTAAACGCCGGGGCCGGGTGGCGAGCAGGGTCCGCGAGATCGGGGCTCCCGCCCGGCGCGGGCGGAATGCCGCTCGGCTGATACAACGGCTGCGAGGTGTTGACGAGGAATCCGTCGGGCGACGAGCGCCCGTCGAACACCTGAACCGGGCCGCTCAGCGCGCTCGGCGGCGAGCCTGGCATTTTCTTCAGTTTGCCGTTCTCGATCTGCGCCATTGCCTCCTTCGGCGCATTCGGATCGCGCGGCGTGCACGCGCAGACCAGCCACTGGTGATTGAGGTAGGAGCCGCCGAATGCGGCCATGAAGAAGTGGTCGGCCAGCGTGTAGTCCTGCGCCCACTTCCATAGCTTCATCTTCGAGCCGTCGAAGTAACCCATTGCCCAGCCGCCCACGTTCGCCATGGCGGCGAACATGTTGTTGCTGCCGCCGTTGATCTGCTCGACGTTCTGGTAGTACAGGTGCCAAGGGCTCGGCAGCACCTCGTCGATGCGTCCGTTGATCGGCGGCGCGTCGATCCGGAACGGGCCGTTCGGCAGCTTCTCGGTGGCGAAGCGCGCCGTCGGCTTGCCGTGCTCCCAGGTCGGCGGCAGATGCGGCAGTGGCCGGCCGTCGTGATCGAGCTGAGTCTTCTGCTCCGCACTGGCCTGCGCGATGCCCTCCGCGCCGGGAAAGAGCCCATAGAGGTGGTCGAAGCTGCGGTTCTCGGCGTAGATGACGACGATGGTCTCGACGCGGGCGAGGCTCGAGTCGGCGGCGCGTGTTGCGCAGCCTGCCGCGAAAGCCGCGAGGAGCAGCGCCGCGCAGAACTGGATGAATTTCTTGTTCACGTTCTCCTCCCTATCACAAAGATAGCGCATTACCGGATTGTTACAGCGATATCCACAGCTTTTGTGGATAACGCTGTGGATTAGTCGTCGGCGTGCAATGCGCGTCATTGTTTTTACAGCAATCTCGCGGCGCGCGATCGATGCTTGCGCGAAACGCAAGAAAAAATTCGTTGCCGCGGTGCGTGCGGCGAAACTATGATCCCCGCACCGTGAATGTCTTGTTCGTCTGCGAGGACAACTCCGCGCTGAGCATCATGGCCGAGTCGATCCTCAACTCGGTCGCTCCCGGGCGCTTCCACGCCTATAGCGCGGGCTGCGCCCCGCGCGGCACGCTCGACGAGCACGCGCTCGAGTTGCTCAGCGCGCACAACCTCTCGGTTGAACGCGCGCAGGCAAAGAGCCTGGAGCAGCTGCGCGCCAGCGCTACGCGCATGGACTTCGTCATCACGCTGTGCGACGCTGCCGCCGCCGAGCCCTTTGCCGAGTGGCCCGGCGAGCCCTTCGTCGCGCACTGGAACGTGGAGGAGCGCGAGTTGCGCGACAGCTTCTGGACCCTGATGCGCAGGATCAACATCTTCGCCAGCCTGCCGCAGGGCAAGCTCAGCCGTCGCGCCCTCGAGCGGCGCGCGCGCACCCTCGAGGCCGGCTACCACTAGGCGCCCGCCGCGCCGGTCACGATCCGGTAATACCCGCGAACTAGCCTGCGCGGCGTGTTCAACCCGCAGGAGCAAATCCCTTGAAAGCATGGCTGATCGCCGGCGCGTGCCTCGCCGCCGCCGCGCCCGCGCTCGCGCAGGACCGGATCGTCAAGATCGACGGCTCGAGCACCGTCTACCCGATCACCGAGGCGGTCGCCGAGGAGTTCCAGAAGGCGAAGAAGAACGCGGTGAAGGTCACGGTCGGCATCTCGGGCACGGGCGGCGGCTTCAAGAAGTTCTGCCGCGGCGAGACCGACATCTCGGACGCCTCGCGACCAATCCTCGAGAAGGAGATGGCCGATTGCAAGGCCGCCGGCATCGAGTACTTCGAGCTGCCGGTGGCGTTCGACGCCATCACCGTGGTAATCAATCCGAGGAACGCGTTCGTCAAGCAGCTCAGCGTCGCCGAAATGAAGAAGATGTGGGAGCCCGCGGCGCAGGGCAAGCTCACGCGCTGGAGGCAGCTCAACCCCGCGTGGCCCGACGCGCCGATCAAGCTGTTCGGCCCCGGCGCCGACTCCGGCACGTTCGACTACTTCACCGAGGCGGTGGTCGGCAGGAGCAAGTCCTCGCGCGGCGACTTCACCGCTTCCGAGGACGACAACGTGCTGGTGCAGGGCGTGGCGCGCGATCCGAACGCGCTCGGCTACTTCGGCTACGCCTACTACGTGGAGAACAGGGACAAGCTCAAGGCCGTGCCGATCGTCAACGGCAAGGGCCAGGCAGTCGCGCCCTCGCTGGAGGCGGTGGTCAAAGGCGCCTATCAGCCGCTGTCGCGGCCGATCTTCATCTACGTGAACGCGAAATCGCTGGGCAAGCCCGAGGTGAAGGAGTTCGTCCAGTTCTACCTGGAGCAGGGCGCGCAGCTCGCCGACGAGGTGAAGTACGTGCCGCTGCCGGCGAATGCCTACAAGAGCGCCTGGGAGCACGTGCTCAGGAACCGGAAAGGCACGGTCTTCGGCGGCAGCGCCGAAGTCGGCATCACCATCGAGGAGCTGCTCAAACGCGAAGCCAGACCGTAAGGAGCCGCGCGCGCCGGCTGCGCGAGCGCGCGATCGAGGCCGCCCTGTTCCTCGCGGCGCTCGTCTCGGTGTTCACCACCGTCGGCATCGTCTACATCCTGGTCAAGGAGTCGGTGGTGTTCTTCCAGCACGTGCCGCTCGCGCTGTTCCTCGGCGACCGGCAGTGGACGCCGCTCTTCGACGACGCGCACTTCGGGATCGTGGTGCTACTCTCGGGGACGCTCACCAGCTCGGCGGTGGCGCTGGCGATCGCGATCCCGCTCGGCACCATCATCGCCATCTACCTTTCGGAGTTCGCGCCCTTCCGGCTGCGCGAGAGCGCCAAGCCCTTCCTCGAGCTGCTGGGCGGCGTGCCGACCATCGTCTACGGCTACTTCGCGCTGCTGTTCGTCACGCCGCTCCTGCAGAAGATCTATCCCGGGCTGCCCGGCTTCAACCTACTCTCGGCCGGGATCGTGATGGGCATCATGATCATCCCGTATGTGAGCTCGATTTCGGAGGACGCGATGCGCGCGGTGCCGATGGCGCTGCGCGAAGGCTCCTACGCGATGGGCGCGACGAAGCTGCAGACCGCGCTGCGCGTGGTCGTGCCGGCGGCGTTCTCGGGCCTCGCCTCGGCCTACATCCTCGGCATCTCGCGCGCGGTAGGCGAGACCATGATCGTCGCGGTCGCGGCCGGCATGCAGCCCAACCTCACCTTCAACCCGCTCGAGCCCGCCGCCACCATCACCACCTACATCGTGCAGGTCGCGCTCGGCGACCTGCCGCACGGCTCGGTCGGCTACCAGACGATCTTCGCCGCCGGCCTCACGCTGATGCTCTTCACCCTCGCCTGCAACATCGCCGGCCACCTGCTGAGGAAACGGTTCCGTGAAGCCTATTGAGGCTCCCCTCCGGCGGGAGATCCAGCGTCGCAAGCGGACTCAAACGCTGTTTGCCGCGCTCGGCCTGGTCGCGCTCATGCTCGGCGTGCTCACCTTCGCGGCGCTCTTCGCGGAGATGGCGTGGAACGGCTTCGCGCGCCTCGACTGGAGCTTCTTCACCCATTTTCCGTCGCGCCGCGCCGCGCAGGCCGGCATTCTCTCGGCGTGGGTCGGCTCGACGCTGGTGATGCTGGTCACCGCGATCGTCGCCGTGCCGCTGGGCGTGGCGGCCGGCGTGTACCTCGAGGAATACGCCGGCAAGAACTGGCTGACCGACCTTATCGAGATCAACATCACCAACCTCGCCGGCGTGCCGTCGATCGTCTATGGGCTGCTCGCCCTCGGCCTCTTCGTCTACCAGTTCGGCTTCGGCCAGAGCATCCTCTCGGCCGGCCTCACGCTCGCGTTGCTCATCCTGCCGGTGGTGATCGTCGCGACGCGCGAGGCGGTGCGCGCGATCCCGCAGTCGATCCGCGAGGGCTCCTACGCGCTCGGCGCGACGCAGTGGCAGACGGTGCGCTACCACATCCTGCCCTACTCGTCGCCGGGCATCCTCACCGGCGTGATCATCGGCCTGGCGCGAGCGATCGGCGAGACCGCGCCGATCATCACCATCGGCGCGCTCACCTTCATCGCCTTCCTGCCGCCCTCGCCGCTCAAGGCCGAGCCGCCGTACCTCTCGTTCGAGTGGCTGTTCTCCCCGTTTACCGTGATGCCGATCCAGATGTTCAACTGGACCTCGCGCCCCGAGGCGGCGTTCCAGGCCAATGCCGCCGCCGCGGGCTTCGTGCTCGTGCTCATGACCCTCGCCATGAACGGCGTCGCAATCTGGCTGCGCTACCGGCTCCGGTCGCGCATCAAGTGGTAATGTCCGCCCCCGAGACCTTCATGGAGCAGAGAACCGCGCTGGCCGCCAAGGCCGAAGTCAGGCAGCTCGACTTCTACTACGGCGACTTCCGCGCGCTTAAGAGCATCAGCATGCCGGTCTACGAGCGCCACGTGACGGCGCTGATCGGCCCTTCCGGCTGCGGCAAGTCGACCTTCCTGCGCTGCTTCAACCGCATGCACGATCTCTATCCCGGCAACCGCTACTCGGGCGAGATCGTGCTGCAGCCGGACAACGCCGACCTGCTCGCGCGCGGCGTCGATCCGATCGAGGTGCGCATGCGCGTCGGCATGGTGTTCCAGAAGCCCAATCCGTTTCCGAAGTCGGTGTTCGAAAACGTCGCCTACGGGCTGCGCGTGCGCGGCGAGGGCTCGCGCCGGCGCATCGAGGAGAAGGTCGAGCAGGCGCTGAACGACGCCGCGCTGTGGGACGAGGTCAAGGACCGCTTGCACCAGCCGGCCTACAACCTTTCGGGCGGCCAGCAGCAGCGCCTGTGCATCGCGAGGGCGCTCGCCACCGATCCGGAGCTTTTATTGTTTGATGAGCCGACATCGGCGCTGGACCCGATCGCCACCAGCTCGATCGAGGAGCTGATCCACGACCTGAAGCAGCGCATCACCATCCTCATCGTCACGCACAACATGCAGCAGGCGGCGCGGGTGTCGGACTTCACCGCGTACATGTACCTGGGCGAGCTGATCGAATACGGCGTGACCGACGAGCTGTTCATCAAGCCGGCGAAGAAGCAGACCGAGGACTACATTACCGGAAGGTTCGGATAGCCATGGGCGCCAGCGACCACGCATCCAAGCAGTACGACGTCGACCTCGACTCGATCCGCTCGCGCGTGCTGCAGATGGGCGGGCTGGTGGAGTCGCAGATCCGCCGCGCGCTGGAAGGCCTCGGCTCCGGGGACTGTGCCGCGCTCGACGAGATCATCGCCAACGACCACAAGGTGAACGCGATGGAGGTGGCGCTCGACGGCGACTGCAGCCAGGTGATCGTCAAGCGCCAGCCCGCCGCCAACGACCTGCGGATGATCCTCGCCATCACCAAGACGGTGACCGACCTGGAGCGCATGGGCGACGAGGCGCAGAAGATCGCGCGCATGGCGAAGAGCATCCACGAGCGCGGCGGCGCGCACGCCGCGCCGGTCGAGCTGGGCCATGCCTCCGAGCTCGCGATCTCGATGCTCAGGCGCGCGCTCGACGCGTTCGCGCGCCTCGACTGCGCCTCGGCCGCGGCGGTGATCCGCGACGACGCCGGCATCGATGCCGAGTTCCGCTCGATCCTGCGCCAGCTCATCACCTACATGATGGAGGACCCGCGCACCATCTCCACCGCGCTGGAGATCGTCTGGATCGCCAAGGCGATCGAGCGCATCGGCGACCACGCCAAGAACATGGCCGAGCAGGTGATCTACATCGTCAAGGGCACCGACGTGCGCCACACGCAGAAGCTCGACCTGTGAGCGCGACGGTGCTCGTGGTCGAGGACGAGCCGCAGATCCAGGAGCTGGTCGCGGTCAACCTCGAGCATCTCGGCCACAAGGTGCTGCGCGCGGCGAGCGCAGAGGAGGCGGAGAGCGCGATCCGCGCCGAGCTGCCCGACGTGGTGGTGCTCGACTGGATGCTGCCAGGCGAGTCGGGCCTCGCCTTCGCGCGCCGGCTGCGCGCCGACGAGCGCACGCGCGATCTGCCGATCCTGATGCTCACCGCGCGCGCCATGGAGCAGGACAAGGTCTCGGGGCTGGAAGCGGGCGCCGACGACTACCTCACCAAGCCGTTTTCGCCGCGCGAGCTCGGTGCGCGCATCAAGGCGGTGCTCAGGCGGCGCGCGCCTCAGCTTTCCGGCGACGCGGTCGAGGTCGGGGGCCTGCGCCTGGATCCCGCGTCGCACCGCGTCACGGCGGCGGGCGCGCGCGTCGAGCTCTCGCCCGCCGAGTTCCGGTTGCTGCACTTCCTGCTCACCCACCCCGGCCGGGTATATTCGCGCGCGCAGCTGCTCGACCAGGTCTGGGGCGACCACGTCTACATCGAGGAGCGCACGGTCGACGTGCACATCCGGCGCCTGCGCAAGGCGCTCGAGGCGAGCGGCCACGACCGCCTGATCGACACGGTGCGCGGCGCGGGCTACGGCCTGCGCGCCGCTTGAAGCGCGTCTACGCGAGCGCCGCCGCGGCGGTCGCAGCCTTCGCGCTGATCGGCGCCGTCGTCGGCGCCCTCGCCGACGCCACCTGGGGCTGGGCGGCGTTCGCCGCCGGCCTGCTCGGCATCGTCGCCTACCACGTCAGCCATCTCGCGCGCCTCGCGCGCTGGGTCGCCAACCCGCTCGCCGGAAACGTGCCGGAGGGCTACGGCGAATGGGATCGCGTGCTCGCGGCGCTGCACCGCTTGGAGCGCTCGGCCGAGCGCCGCGAGCTGCAGCTCGCCGAGGCGCTGACCCGCTTCCGGCGCGCGGCGCAGGCGCTGCCCGACGGCGTGGTGATCCTCGACGGCGCGAGCCGCATCGAGTGGTGCAACCCGACCGCCGAGAGCCACCTCGGCATCGACGCGCGCGCCGATCTCGGCCAGCCGATCGCCAACCTGGTGCGGGACCCGCTCTTCGTCGACTATCTCGCCGCGGGCGAGGACGCGCCGGCAGTTCGGGTGCAGCGCGGACCCGGGCTCGCGCTGACACTGCGCCTCGTGCCCTACGGCGAAGACCAGAAGCTGCTCCTGTCGCGCGACGTGACGCATGCCGAGCGCGTGGAAACAATGAGGCGCGATTTTGTCGCGAACGTTTCGCACGAGCTGCGCACGCCGCTGACGGTGCTGGTGGGATTCCTGGAAACGGTGCGCAGCCTCAAGCTCGACCCGCAGCGCGTGCGCGACTACCTGGGAATGATGGACGAGCAGGCGGCGCGCATGCAGCGCATCATCGAGGACCTGCTCACGCTGTCGGTGCTCGAGGCCGCGCCGCCGCCGCCCGAGGAGCGCATACGCGTCGCCGCGCTTCTCGAGCGGCTGCGCGCCGACGCCGAGGCGCTCTCGCGCGGCCGGCACACCCTAGAAGTCACCGGACAACCTTCACAGGATCTTGTCGGCGCCGAGGCAGAGCTGACGAGCGCCTTCGCCAACCTCGTGAGCAACGCGATCCGCTATACGCCCTCGGGCGGACGCGTCACGCTCTTCTGGAGCGACGGCCCCGAGGGCGCGTCCTTCACCGTCGCCGACACGGGCATCGGCATCGCGCCGGAGCACATTCCACGGCTCACCGAGCGCTTCTACCGCGTCGACCGCAGCCGCTCGCGCGAGACCGGCGGCACCGGCCTGGGGCTTGCCATCGTCAAGCACGCGCTGGCGCGCCACCAGGCGACGCTCGAGGTGGAAAGCCGCCCCGGCGCAGGCAGCCGCTTCACGGTGCGTTTTCCGCCGCAGCGCGTGCAACCGGCCGAGCCGGCTACGCGGCCTGAAGCTTCGCCACGCTGACCGCCAGCCACTTGACGCCCTGGCTGCCGAAGTTGACCTGGACGCGAGCGTCGCCGCCCTGTCCCTCGGCGTCGATGATGACGCCGGAGCCGAACTTGGAGTGGATCACGTTCTGTCCGATGCGGAAGCCGCCTATGTCTCGATTCTTGTTTCGGGTCACCGTAGTCCTCGTTTGCCTTGAATAGTCGGGGGTAAAGGCCTTCTGCCGCGAGAAGCGCGGCGTGAGCCACTTCATCAGGTTCTGCGGGATCTCCTCGAGGAAGCGCGACGGCAGGTTGTAGCGCGTCTGGCCGTGCAGCATCCGCGTCTGCGCGTGGGACAGGTACAGGCGATGCCGGGCGCGCGTGATCGCCACATAGGCGAGGCGCCGCTCCTCCTCCAGCCCGTCGCGCTCGGTGACGCTCTGCTCGTGCGGGAAGAGGCCCTCCTCCAGGCCGGAGAGGAACACCGCGTCGAATTCCAGCCCCTTGGCCGAGTGGACGGTCATCATCTGCAGCGCGTCCTGGCCTTCGCCGGCCTGGTGCTCGCCCGCTTCCAGCGCGGCGTGGGTGAGGAAGGCGGTGAGCGGATCGGCCGCCTCGCCCGATTCCGTGGTGCGTTCTTCTTCGGTGAACGTCGCCGCGGCGTTGACCAGCTCCTCGAGGTTGGCAATGCGGTCCGCGCCCTCGCGCTCGGTCTTGTAGTGCTCGATCAGGCCGCTCTTCGCCACCACGTGCTCCACGACCTCCTTGAGCGGCACGCCCTGGGTTTCGCTGCGCAGACTCTCCACCAGGTTTCTGAAGGTCGCGGCCTTCGATCCGGCCGCCACCGCATAGAGCGACGTCGCGGCCTGCTTCGCCGCGTCCTGCAGCTGCTCGATGGTGCGCGCGCCGATGCCGCGCGGCGGGAAGTTGGCGACGCGCAGGAACGCGTTGTCGTCCCCGGGCATGGCGATGAGGCGCAGGTAGGCGAGCGCGTGCTTGATCTCCGCGCGCTCGAAGAAGCGCAGGCCCCCGTAGACGCGGTAGGCGATGCCGCGCGAGAAAAGCGTGTGCTCGATCACGCGCGACTGCGCGTTGGAGCGGTAGAGCACCGCCATCTGCACGAGCTTGGTGCCCTCGCGCGCCAGCGCCTGCACCTCCTCGACCAGCCAGCGCGCCTCGTCCGAGTCGCTCTCGCCCTCGAAGACGCGGATCGGCTCGCCCGCGCCCGCGGCGGTCCACAGGTTCTTGCCCAGCCGATTGCGGTTGTTGGCGATGAGCGCGTTCGCCGCGTCGAGGATGTTGCCGTGCGAGCGGTAGTTCTGCTCGAGGCGGACCACTTTCGCGACCCTGAACTCGCGCTCGAAGTCGGCCATGTTGCCGACGTGCGCGCCGCGGAAAGTATAGATCGACTGGTCGTCGTCGCCGACGCAGAAGAAGTAATTCTCCTTCGAAGCGAACAATTTCAGCCAGCGGTACTGGAGCCGGTTCGTGTCCTGGAACTCGTCGACCAGGATGTGGCGGAAGCGCTGCGCGTAGTGCGCGCGCAGGATCTCGTTCCTCTTCAGGAGCTCGTAGCTGCGCAGCAGCAGCTCGGGAAAGTCGACCACGCCCTCGCGCTGGCACTGCTCGTCGTAGGCGGCGTAGAACTCGGCCATGCGCCGCGTGTTCTCGTCGGCGACGGCCACCTCGCTCGCGCGCACGCCCTCTTCCTTGTTGCCGTTGATGAACCAGGCGAGCTCGCGCGGCGGGAAGCGCTCCTCGTCCATGTTCAGGCCCTTGGCGAGCCGCTTCACCGCGGCGAGCTGGTCCTGCGAATCGAGGATCTGGAACGACTGCGGCAGCCCGGCGTCTCGGTGGTGCGCGCGCAGCATGCGGTTGGCGAGGCCGTGGAAGGTGCCCATCCAGATGCCGCGGGGATTGACGGGCAGCATCGCGGTAAGGCGCGTCAGCATCTCGCGCGCCGCCTTGTTGGTGAAGGTCACCGCCAGCACCTGCGCCGGCGTCACGCGGCCCGCGCGCACCAGCCAGGCGATGCGCGTGGTCAGCACGCGCGTCTTGCCGCTGCCCGCGCCGGCGAGGATCAGCGCGTGCTCATCGGGAAGCGTGACTGCGGCGAGCTGCTCGGGATTTAGAAGTTCGAGATGAAGCGACAAAGCAACGCGATTATAGGGCGCGCTAGCGCAGCGCGGCCTCGAAGAACTCGAGCGCGTCCTTCGCCCATATGTGGCCGCCGCTGCGGATGCCGCCGAAACAGTGCGTCTGCAGGCGCCCCGGAATGTCGTCCGGGTAGACCTTCGCCTTGGAAGGCCTGCCGAGCCGCTCGAACTCGGCACCGAGCACGCGCGCGGGCTCGAGGCTGCCGTCGCGCGGCGGCTGGATCAGCAGCACGGGAATCTGAATGTTCTGCGCGGCCCGGATCAGCCGGTTCTGCAGCTGCGGATTGCTCGACCAGGAAAGCGCGCCGGGCGAGATGGCAAGCGCCGCCTTGAACCCGGCGCCGCGCTCCGCGGCGAGGAGGGTCTGGATCCCGCCGTAGGAGCAGCCGGCGACGACCAGCCGGTTCTGATCGACGTAGGGCAGGCTCTTCAGGTACGCGAGCCCGGCGAGCTGGTCCTCGACCTGCTCTTCCAGCAGCTGGACCTGGAGCGCCTCTCGCCGCCCCTGGAAGCGGAGCTGCGACTCGATATAGGGCCCCTCGGAGTCGCTATGCCCGCGCCGCACCGGCGCGAACACCACGTAGCCTGCCGGCACGAAGATGCGCGCGGCCGCGTCGAACTGCGGCCCGCCGGCCGGGTCTTTCTCGCTGCCGTGGTTCCAGATGAGGCCGGGGAAAGGCCCCGCCCCGTCAGGCTTGAAGAGGTACCCGACCAGCGCGAGATTGCCGCTCCTGAAGGTGACGCGCTCTTTCGCCTGTACTGAAGAAACAAGCAATAGCGCGACGATGAGCGCCCTAACCACGCGGCGGAGCGGTCGCAGCGAAGGACGGCCGCGCGGCGATCGGCTCGTACCAGGCGCACAGCGCCGGGTGCCGCGGCCGCCAGTGGAAGTGCGGGTTGCGCGCTTCCATGCCGAGCGCGCAGGCGAGCGTGAGGTGGATCATGTTGAGCGGCCCCTGCATCAGCGGATGGGCGACCTCGCGCTCCCAGAGATCGGCCATGCGCATGGCGCGATCGGCTTCGTGCGCGACCACGCTCGGCGAGCGCTCGTTCTGCGGGCGCGCCGTCTCGCGCCCCCAGACCGCGAGACCGTCGAGCATGCTCCGCGCGAGCGCTTCGAGCCTCCTCGCCTCCCAGCCGGAGGCCTGGAACTGCGGCTTGCCCTCGAGCTGGTCGAGGTAGTCGCAGATGACCTGCGACTCCTCCATGCCAACGCCATCGTCGCGCACGAGGTAGGGCACGCGGCCCGAAGGATTGATTGCGTAGTACGGGCTATTGGCGATGCGCGTTTGGGCGACGATGACCTTGACGCGCTTCTCGAGGCCTTTCTCGATCACCACGATGCGCGCCATGCGCGCGTACGGCGATCCGGCTGTGATGTAGAGCTTCATTGGCGGGCGAGCAGGATCGCCGAGGAGGACATGACCAGAGCGCCGGCGAGCGCCTCCGACCAGATGGTCATGTTGGCCACGAGCGTATGTTCAGAGCAGAGCGCCAAGGTGTAGTGCGCCAGGCCATCGAGACCCAGCGCGCCGTAAACAGCCAGCAGCAGTATCGCCGCACGGTGAAATCCGAACCTGAAAGCCGTGAATGAAAGCGCGCCCACGCTCGTAATCCCCAGCCAGGCGAGATAGACCGCCTCGCGGCCGATCGAGCTCGGCATGCCCGGGTAGAAGGCGATGTATTCCGCGTTGTGGCTGAAGTGCGCGACGCTCGCCAGAAAATACAGGGCAACGAGTACCCGCACGGCCTTCGGCAGTGCCAAGGCTTACCCCGAAACCCGCGGCTCCGTGATGCCGAACTGCCCTTTCAGGCGATTGCCGAGCGCCTGAGCCTCGGGGCGCGAGGGCAGGCCGCGGATGCGCACGTGGTAGACGAGCGCGTCGCCCTCCTTGCGCGGCAGGATCTCGGCCGGATAGCCCGCAGCGCGCAGCTGGTCGTAGAGCGCGAGCGCGGCGCCCTGGTCAGCGGCGCTCGCGAGAATCACGCTGAAGCGGCCGCCGGCGCGCGCGGCGCCCTTGCCGGTTTCGAGCTCGGTCTCGGCTGCCCATTGGTCGAGCTGCGCTTTCGCCACGGTTCCCACCGGCTGTGTCTTGCCGCTTTCGCGGCGATAGAACTGCAGCGGCTGGTTCATCGCGACAGCCTGCTCGCCGTCGGCGGCGACTTCGATCTCGCCTTCGATCAGGCAGACGATCTCGTTGCCGGCGCGCGAGCGGCCCCACAGATCGGTGCCGCGGATCCCGGCGGTGACCTGCGCGGCGCGGATGCTCACCTCGCGCTTGCGGCCTTTGCTGAGCACGTCGGTGGTGAAGCGGAATGCGCCCTCGAGCACGTTGAGCGCGGCGCGGAAGAGGTCCTGTCCCGGAGTGAGCTCGGCAAAGCGCAGGCTGCCGTTCTCGCCGAGCTTGACGAGGCTGCCTTCGGCGAGCTTGATCAGCGCGCGCGAGCCAGGGCCGGTGACGACCTGATCGCCCGCGCGCAGCTCCATCCCGGGCGCGAGGGGAGCGCGCTGACCGGCCCGCTCGACCCAAGCCGGCATCTGCACGCCTTCGACCGTGGCCGCGACCTGGGCAAGCGCCGCCTGCGTCGAGATCAGGAACGTTGCCAGGAAAACGAGCAGCGATTTCATGCGCGCCTCACGCCCTATAATTTCCGCGCTCCCCATGCAAGACGCTTACGATCCGCAGGCAGTCGAGCGCGACGCCCAGTCGTACTGGGAGAAGAGCCGCTCGTTCCACGTCGAGGAAGACGCCGCCAGACCGAAGTTCTACTGCCTGTCCATGTTCCCCTACCCCTCGGGGAAGCTGCACATGGGGCACGTGAGGAACTATACCATCGGCGACGTTCTCACCCGGTACTACCGGATGCGCGGATACAACGTGCTGCAGCCGATGGGGTGGGACGCGTTCGGATTGCCCGCCGAGAACGCGGCGATGGCGAACAAGGTCCCGCCGGCGAAGTGGACGTACAGCAACATCGCCGCCATGAAGGCGCAGATGAAGAGCCTCGGCCTCGCGCTCGACTGGGAGCGCGAGCTCGCGACCTGCCGCCCCGACTACTACAAGTGGAACCAGTGGCTCTTCACGCGGCTCTTCAAGAAGGGCCTCGCGTACAAGAAAACGGGTGTCGTCAACTGGGACCCTGTCGACCAGACCGTGCTCGCCAACGAGCAGGTGATCGAAGGCCGCGGCTGGCGCACCGGCGCGGTGGTCGAGAAGCGCGAGATCCCGATGTACTTCTTCCGCATCACGCACTACGCGGAAGAGCTGCTCGCCGCGCTCGACGATCTGCCGGGCTGGCCCGAGCAGGTCAAGCTGATGCAGAAGAACTGGATCGGCAAGTCCGAAGGCGTGCGCGTCGGATTCCCCTACGAGCTAGAAGGCAAGAAGCGCACCCTGTGGGTCTTCACCACGCGCGCCGACACGCTGATGGGCGCGACCTTCATGGCCGTCGCGGCCGAGCATCCGATCGCCGAACATGCGGCGAAGAAGGATCCCCGGGTGCGTGCCTTCGTCGACGAGTGCAAGAAGGGCGCGGTGATGGAGGCCGAGCTCGCGCAGATCGAGAAGAAAGGCGTGCCGACCGGCTTCTTCGTCGCCAACCCGATCAGCGGCGAGAACCTGCCGGTCTGGGTCGGCAATTACGTATTGATGGGCTACGGCGAAGGCGCGGTGATGGGCGTGCCGGCGCACGACGAGCGCGACTACGCGTTCGCAAGCAAGTACGGCCTGCCGATCAAGCCGGTGATCCGCACTCCTGCCGGCGACACGGTCCCCGAGCCGTGGAAGCCGGAGTACGCGGAATACGGCGTGTGCATCAACTCCGGCAAGTACGACGGCCTGGACTACCCGCGCGCGGTCGACGCCATCGCGGCCGACCTGAACAGGAAGGGGCTCGGGGAAAAACAGGTGCAATGGCGCCTGCGCGACTGGGGCCTCTCGCGCCAGCGCTACTGGGGCTGCCCGATCCCGATCGTGCACTGCGCTTCGTGCGGCGACGTGCCGGTGCCCGACGCCGAGCTGCCGGTGAAGCTGCCCGAGCACCTGGTGCCCGACGGCACCGGCAATCCGCTGGCGAAGATGCCGGAGTTCTACCAGACGAAATGTCCCTCGTGCGGCAAGCCGGCGAAGCGCGAGACCGACACGATGGACACCTTCGTCGATTCGTCGTGGTACTTCGCGCGCTACTGCTGTCCCGGCCAGGACGGCGCGATGGTGGACGAGCGAGCGCGCTACTGGATGGCCGTCGACCAGTACATCGGCGGCATCGAGCACGCGATCCTGCACCTGCTCTACTCGCGCTTCTTCCAGCGGGCCATGTGCGACGAGGGCCTTCTGCCCAGGGACATGCGCGAGCCCTTCACCAACCTCCTGACCCAGGGCATGGTGCTCGCCGAGTCCTACTACACCGAGGCGAGCGGCCGGCGCGAGTGGGTGAACCCGGCCGACGTGAGCGTCGAGCGCGACGCGAAGGGCAAGATCCTCTCGGCCAGGCGCACCGCCGACGGCGCGCCGGTGGTCTACGACGGCATCGGCACGATGTCCAAGTCCAAGAACAACGGCGTCGACCCCCAGGACCTGATCGAGAAGTACGGCGCCGACACCGCGCGCTTCTACACCATGTTCGCCTCGCCGCCGACCAACACGCTCGAGTGGAGCGACGAGAGCGTCGAGGGCTCCTACAAGTTCCTGCGCCGCGTCTGGGATTTCTCCTGCAAGTTTTCGCGGGCGAAGTGCGCGGAAAGCGTGGACCGCAAGGTCCGCTTCCTCGTCCACTCCGAGCTCAAGAAGGCGAACGACGACATCGAGCGGCAGAAGTTCAACACCGTCGCCTCGGCGTGCATGAAGATCCTCAACGCGCTCGAGGAAGTCGAGGAGTGGGACGCGACCTCGAAGGAGGGCCTGTCGATCCTGCTGCGCCTGCTCTCGCCGATCGCGCCGCACCTGACGCACCATCTTTGGCGCGAGCTCAAGTTCGGCGAGGACGTCATGCTCGCACCCTGGCCGCAGCCCGACCCGGCGGCGCTCGAGCAGGACGAGGTCGAGCTGGTGGTGCAGGTGAACGGCAAGCTGCGCGGCTCGATCAGGGTGCCCAAGGCCGCCGGGCGCAGCGAGATCGAGGAGCTCGCGCGCGCCAACCCGAACGTGCAGCGCTCGATCGCCGGGCAGAACGTGAAGAAGGTGGTCGTGGTGCCGGGCCGCCTCGTGAACCTGGTCGTCTGAAGACCCTCATCGCCTTGCTGGTGCTGGGCCTCGCGGGTTGCGGCTTCCATCTGCGCGGCACGGCCGACGTGCCGTTCAAGACGATCTACATCCGCAACGCGAAGACCGGCATCGCCCTCGACCTGAAGCGCAATATCCAGGCGGGAACCACAGCCAAGGTGGTCGATGAAACCAAAGGCGCGGACGCGATTCTCGAGCTGTCGAACGAGTCGCGCCTGAAGACCATCCTCTCGCTCACCGGCGCCGGGCGCGTGCGCGAGTTCCGCCTGATCTACACCGTCAGCTTCCGCGTGCACGACGGCAAGGGCGGGGAGTTCGTGCCCCCGACGGTGCTGCAGCTTACGCGCGACATGACCTACTCCGATGCCGAGATCCTGGCCAAGGAGTCGGAGGAGCGGCTGCTGATCCGCGACATGCAGGCCGACATGGTGCAGCTGCTGCTGCGGCGCCTCTCGCAGGCCGGGCCCGCGAAGCCGGCGGTGCTGCCGTGACGCAGCTGCGCGCGAACGATCTCGACGCGAGCCTCGCGAAAGCGCTCGCCGCCTGCTACACGATCCACGGCGACGAGCCGCTGATCGCGCTCGAGGCGGCCGACGCGGTGCGGGCGGCGGCTCGCAAGCGCGGCTTCGCCGAGCGCGAGGTGATCGAGCCCGGGCGCGGCTACGACTGGAGCGAGTTCGCGCACGCCGCGGGCAGCCTGTCGCTCTTCGCCTCGAGGAAAATGGTCGAGCTGCGCCTGCCCGGCGGAAAGCCGGGGCCGCAGGGCTCGGCGGCGATCCAGGCCTACCTCGAGAACCCGAGCGAGGACACGCTGCTCCTCGTCACGCTGCCCCGCCTTGACCGCACCGGGCAGAACTCGCCCTGGTTCGCCGCGCTCGGCGCGAAGGGCGTGGTGGTCGACGTGTGGCCACTCGATCGCGCGCGCCTGCCGGCGTGGATCGGCGAGCGCCTCGCGCGCCAGAAGCAGCGCGCGCCGCGCGAAGTGCTCGAGTTCCTCGCCGGACGCGTCGAGGGGAACCTCCTCGCGGCGCACCAGGAGCTGCAGAAGCTCGCTCTCCTCGCGCCGGAAGGCGAGCTCTCGCTCGAGACGGTGCAGCAGGCGGTGGCCAGCGTCGCGCGCTATGACCCGTACGACGCCGCCGAGGCGCTCCTCGCCGGCGACATCGCGCGCTACGCGCGCGTGGTCGAAGGCCTGCGCGGCGAGGGCGAGGCGCCGACCTTCGTCCTCTTCGTGCTCACGAACGGCCTGCTCGCGCTCCAGGAACTGCAGCGCGGCGGCAGCGCCGAGCGCGTGTTCAACCGCCCGCTGCGCCGCGCGGTCGAGAGCGCGCCGCGCCGCTTTGCGCCCAAGCGCGTCGACAAGGCGATCGCCGAGCTGGCCGCGATCGACCGTGCGATCAAGGGCGTGGGCGTGGGCGACGCGTGGCCGGCCTTTCTCGCGCTTGGGCTAAAATTGGCCGATGGATCAAAAGGTTGACGTGAAGTCGCTGATGCGCGAGATCGGCGTCGCGGCGCGCGCCGCGGCGCGCGAGCTGGCGCGCGCGTCGACCGGGCAGAAAGACAAGGCGCTCAGAGCCATCGCGGCCGAGATCCGCGCCGGAGCCAAGGCGATCCTGGAAGCGAACAAGGGCGACACCGCGCAGGCCAGGCGCGACGGCTGCGACGCCGCGTTCGTCGATCGCCTCGCCCTCACGCCCAAGCTCGTCGAGCAGATGGCGGAAGGCGTGGAAGAGGTTGCGAAGCTGCCTGATCCCATCGGCGCCATCACCGAGAAGGTCAAGCGCCCCACCGGCATCGAGGTCGGCCGCATGCGCGTGCCGCTCGGCGTGATCGGCATGATCTACGAGTCGCGTCCGAACGTCACCGCCGATGCGGCGGCGCTGTGCGTGAAAAGCGGCAACGCCTGCATCCTGCGCGGCGGCTCGGAGGCGCTCGAATCCAACCGCGCCATCGCCGAGCGCGTGCGCGCCGGCCTGAAGAAGGCCGGGCTCCCGGAAACCGCAGTGCAGCTTGTCGCGATCGCCGACCGTGCCGCCGTGGGCGAGCTGATCACGATGCGCGAGTACGTCGACATCATCGTGCCGCGGGGCGGCAAGGAGCTGATCGAGCGCCTCGCGCGCGACTCGCGCATCCCGATGATCAAGCACCTCGACGGCGTGTGCCACGTCTACGTCGACGACAGCGCCGATCCCGACATGGCGGTGAGCATCGCCGACAACGCCAAGACCCAGCGCTACGGCACGTGCAACACGATGGAGACGCTGCTGGTCGCGGAGGCAATCGCGCCCAGGGTCCTGCCCCGCATTGGAAAGATCTACGCCGAGAAAGGCGTGGAGGTGCGAGCCGATCCGGCGGCGCTCAAATTCCTGAGCGGCAAAAAAGCGACGGAAAAAGACTATTACACCGAGTGGCTCGCGCCGATCGTCTCGATCCGCGTGGTGAAGGGCCTGGACGAGGCGATCGGGCACATCGCCAAATACGGCTCGCAGCACACCGACGCGATCGTGGCGAAAGACCGCGCGCGCGCCGAGCGCTTCCTGCGCGAGGTCGACTCGGCCTCGGTGATGTGGAACGCCTCGACGCGGTTTGCCGATGGCTACGAGTACGGCCTGGGCGCCGAGATCGGCATCTCCACCGACAAGCTGCACGCGCGGGGGCCGGTGGGGCTCGAGGGGCTGACCACGCAGAAGTACGTCGTGCTCGGCCACGGCGAGGTCAGAAGCTGAAGATTGGAGTCCTGGGCGGGACGTTCGACCCGGTCCATAACGCGCACCTGGAAATGGCGCGCGCCGCGCTGCGCGAGCTCGAGCTCGACCGCATCCTGTGGATTCCCACCGGCGCTCCGCCCTACCGCGAGGCGCCGGTGGCCTCGGCCGAAGATCGCGTCGCGATGCTGAAGCTCGCGTTGAAAGGCGAGCCGAAATACCAGATCGACGAGCGCGAGCTCGCGCCCGGCGCGAGCGGATACACAGTGGATACGTTGCGCGCGCTGAAGGCCCAGTATCCTCGGGAGGAATTCACGCTGCTCATCGGCGCCGACCAATACGAGAAGTTCCGCGAGTGGCGCGAGCCCGACGAGGTCGCGCGCCTCGCGCAGCTGGCGGTTTTTCCGCGCCCCGGCTTCAGCGCAAGGGGCGCCCGCGTCGTGGCAATGCCGCCGATGAAGATCGCCGGCACGGAGCTGCGGAAGAAAGAGAAGCTCGCGGGCCTCGTGCCGCCGGCGGTGGCGAACTATATCGAGCGCAAGGGTCTCTACCGCTAGATGGACATCCGCAAGAAGCAGCGCGTGGTGGTCGAGGCGCTGGAGGACATCAAGGGGCGCGACATCCTGGTCTACAACACCGCGCGCATGCCGTCGATGTTCGAGCGCGTGGTGATCGCGAGCGGCGACTCGACGCGCCAGGTCAAGGCGCTCGCCGACAACGTGCGGGACAAGGTGCGCGAGAACGGCGCGCGCGTCTACGGCGTCGAGGGCGAGAAATCCGGCGAGTGGGTGCTGGTCGACCTGGGCGACGTGGTGGTGCACATCATGCATCCCACGGTGCGCGAGTTCTACAACCTCGAGGAGGTGTGGGGCGGCAGGCAAGTGCGCATGAAGAAAGAGCAGCCGCCCGCCAAGAAAAAGGCCTCGCGTGGCAAGGCTCCACGTCGTCGCCGTAAGCGCTAGGCTGCCCGGCTGGGCCGAGCAGGCATGCGCGGACTACGCCCGGCGCATGCCCAAGGGCTATGAAGTCGCCCGCGTTGCGGTCAAGGATGAACGAAAGCTCCCCAAAGGCGTGCGCATCATCGCGCTCGACGAGCGCGGCAAGGAGATGACCACGCGCCAGTTCGCCGCCCTGCTGCAGGAGCCGAGCGCTTTCGTCATCGGCGGGCCGGACGGCTTGTCCAATGAGCTTAAAAGCGCGGCAGACATGCTGATAAGACTTTCTGCGATGACCTTGCCGCATGCGCTGGCGCAGGTCATATTGCTCGAGCAGCTGTATCGCGCCGCGAGCCTGCTCACCCGCCACCCCTACCACCGCGAATAACCGCCGATAGAATCGGCCCATGATCGGCCCGCTCGAGCGCGGCGTATATCTCGCGTCGCGCAGCCCCCGCCGCCGCGAGCTGCTATCGCAGATCGCGGTGCGCTACCACCTGCTCCTGTTCCGCGCGCGTCCGGGCGAGGATCCGGACGTCAGCGAGGATCCGCTGCAGGGCGAGGCGCCCGACGCGTACGTCGAGCGCGTGGCGCGCGCCAAGGCCGAGAGCGGCTGGCAGCGCATGCTGCAGCGGAACCTGCCGCACGCGCCGGTCCTCGCCGCCGACACCACGGTGGCGCTCGACGGCAGGATCTACGGCAAGCCCGCCGACCGCGCGGAAGCCGCGCAGATGCTGAAGGACTTCTCCGGCCGCACCCACGAGGTGCTGACCGCGGTCGCGCTCAAGCACCACGACTGGCTGGAGAGCGCGCTGTCGCGCTCGGAGGTGCGCATGAAGACCCTCTCGCCGCGCGAGATCAGCGACTATGTGGCGAGCGGCGAGTGCGACGACAAGGCCGGCGGCTACGCCATCCAGGGACGCGCCGGGCGCTTCATCGTCGCGCTGAACGGCTCCTACTCCGGCGTGGTCGGCCTGCCGCTGCACGAGACCGGCGAGCTGCTCGACAAGCTCGCGCAGCGCCGCGGCTGATGGAGGAGGTCCTGATCAACGTCACGCCGCGCGAGACGCGCGTCGCGGTGGTCGCCGCGGGCAGCGTGCAGGAGCTCCTGATCGAGCGCAGCGCTAGCCGCGGCCTGGTCGGCAACATCTACATGGGGCGCGTGGCGCGCGTGCTGCCGGGCATGCAGTCGGCATTCGTCGAGATCGGCCTCGAGCGCGCGGCGTTCCTGCATGTCGCGGATGTTTTCGAAAACCGTGAGGCCGCACGGCCGATCGAGAAAATCCTCGCCGAGGGGCAGCCGGTGCTGGCGCAGGTGATCAAGGACCCGATCGGCTCCAAGGGCGCGCGCCTCTCGACGCAGATCTCGATCGCCGGGCGGCTGCTCGTCTACCTGCCCGTGTCGTGCAACGAGGACCCGCACATCGGCATCTCGCAGAAGATCGAGAACGAGAACGGCCGCGCGCAGCTGCGCGAGCGCCTGAAGGAGCTCCTGCCGGCCGACGAGAAAGGCGGCTTCATCGTGCGCACCCTGGCGGAAGACGCGGCCGAGGCCGAGCTGGCCTCGGACGTCGCCTATCTGCGCGAGCTATGGAAGGCGATCAAGCAGCGCTCGCTGGGCGCGCAGCCGCCGCTGCTGCTCTACCAGGACCTGTCGCTCGCGCAGCGCGTGCTGCGCGACGCGGTGGGCGGCGACACCGCGCGCGTGCTGGTCGATTCGCGCGAAAACCACCAGAAGCTGCACGCCTTCGCCGAGCGCTACATGCCGCAGCTCGCCGCGCGCATCGAGCACTACACCGGCGAGCGGCCGCTGTTCGAACTGTACAACGTCGAGGACGAGATCGAGCGCGCGCTCTCGCGCCGCGTCGACCTGAAATCCGGCGGCTACCTGATCATCGACCAGACCGAGGCGATGACCACCATCGACGTCAACACCGGCGGCTTCGTCGGCAGCCGCAATTTCGACGACACGGTGTTCAAGACCAACCTCGAGGCGGCGCAGGCGATCGCGCGCCAGCTGCGCCTGCGCAACCTCGGCGGCATCATCGTCCTCGACTTCATCGACATGCAGAGCGAGGAGCACCGCGACGCGGTGCTCGAGGAGTTCAAGCGCGCGCTGGCGCGCGACCGCACGCGCATGACGGTCAGCGGCTTCACCGCGCTCGGGCTGGTGGAGATGACGCGCAAGCGCACGCGCGAGTCGCTGGCGCACGTGCTGTGCGAGCCCTGCCCGACCTGCGGCGGGCGCGGCGAAGTGAAGAGCGCCGACACCGTCTGCTACGAGATCCTGCGCGAGATCCTGCGCGAGGCGCGCGCCTTCAACGCGCGCGAGTTCCGCGTGCTCGCCGCGCAGAGCGTGATCGACCGGTTCCTCGAGGAAGAGGCGGCCTCGCTCGAGATGCTGCGCGAGTTCATCGGCAAGCCGATCTCGGTGCAGATCGAGTCGAGCTACACGCAGGAGCAGTTTGATATCGTGCTGATGTGACGGACCTTTGCTACGCCCCGGCGGTGAGGCTCGCGCGCATGCTCGCGGCGCGGCGCGTCTCCGCCGTCGAGGTGGTGCAGGCATACATCGCCCAGGTCGAGCGCGTGGACCCCAAAGTGAACGCGATCGTCACCTTCCTGCCCGAGCAGGCGCTCGCCGCGGCGAAGAAGATGGACCGGCAGAAGCGCAAGACGCGCTACGGCGGCCTGCCGATCGCCTACAAGGACCTGATGCCGACGAAGGGGATCCGCACGACGTTCGGTTCCCTGGTGTTTGAACACAACGTTCCATCGGAGGATGGGGCGCTGGTGGAGCGCCTGTCCGCGCAGGGCGTCATCACGCTGGGCAAGACCAACACGCCGGAGTTCGGCGCCGGCAGCCAGACCTTCAACAAGGTGTTCGGCGCGACCAGGAACCCCTATGACCTGGCGAAGACCTGCGGCGGCTCCTCCGGCGGCGCGGCGGTGGCGGTCGCCTGCGGCATGCTGCCCTTCGCCGACGGCGGCGACCTCGCGGCGAGCCTGCGCAACCCGGGCAATTACTGCAACGTGGTCGGCTTCCGGCCGACGCCGACGCGCGTCCCGGCATGGCCCGAGGGCAACGCCTGGAACACGCTCTCGGTGCTCGGGCCGATCGCGCGCACTGTCGAGGACTGCGCTTTCATCCTTTCCGGCATGGCGGGGCCGGACGCGCGCTCGCCTACGACGATTGCGGAATCGGGCGACATCTTTCTTCGATCTCTAAGGAGAAACTTCAAAAAGACCCGCATCGCGTGGAGCAAGGACCTGGGCGGGCTGCCGGTCGAGCCGCAAGTGACGAAGGTAATCGAAGCGCAGCGCAGGGTGTTCAAGGACCTGGGCTGCGCCATCGAGGACGCCGAGCCGGACTTCGCCGGCGCCACCGAGTCGTTCGAGACGCTGCGCGCGGTCGGCTTCTTCCACAAGGTCGGGCCGCTCCTGAAAGAGCATCGCGACAAGCTGAAAGACACGGTGATCTGGAACGTCGAGGAAGGCCGCCGCCGCAGCGCCGAAGACGTAGCGCGCGCCGAGGCGCTGCGGGCGCAGCTCTACCAGAGGATGAGGAAATTTCTGGAAGCCTACGACTTCCTGGTCTGCCCGGTGAACCAGCTCGCGCCCTTTCCGGTCGATACCGACTGGCCGCGCGAGGTGGCGGGCGCGAAAATGGGCAACTACCTCGACTGGATGCGCAGCTGCTACTACATCACCATCACCAGCCACCCGGCGATCTCGGTGCCCGCGGGCTTCACGCCCGGCGGGCTGCCGGTCGGCATCCAGATCGTCGGCCGCTACCGCGACGACTTCGGCGTGCTGCAGCTCGCGCACGCGTTCGAAGCAGCTACCGAGGTCTGGAAGCGCCGCCCGGCGCTGGCCGACTGATGATCGTCGTCCACCACCTCAACAATTCGCGCTCGCAGCGCGTGCTGTGGCTGCTGGAGGAGCTGGGCGCCGCCTACGAGATCAAGCCGTATCAGCGGGACAAGAAGACCATGCTCGCGCCGCCGGAGCTGCGCGCCGTGCATCCGCTCGGCAAGTCGCCGGTGATCAGCGACGGCGGCAGCACGCTCGCCGAGTCGGGCGCGATCATCGAGTACCTGACGGAGCGCTACGGCGCCGGCCGGCTCGCGCCCGCCGCGGGCACGCCGGAGCGGCAGCGCTACACCTACTGGCTGCACTTCGCCGAGGGCTCGGCGATGCCGCCCCTGGTGATGAAGCTGGTCCTCGATCGTGTCAAGAAGGGGGCGCCCTTCTTCGTGCGGCCGATCGCGCGCCGCATCGCCGACCAGGTGCTCGATGGTTTCGTCCTGCCCAACCTCGAGCGCAACCTCGACTTCATGGAAAGCGAGCTCGCGAAAAGCGACTGGTTCGCGGGTACGGCGTTCACTTCTGCCGACATCCAGATGAGCTTCCCGCTCGAGGCCGCGCGCGCCCGCGGCGGCCTCGACGAGCGCCGGCCGCGCCTGATGGCGTGGCTCGAGCGCATCCACGCCCGGCCCGCGTACCGGCGCGCGCTGGAGCGCGGCGGCAAGTTCGAGCTGCTGCGCTAGGGATAGAATCCGCACCCACCCCTGAGGAGGAGGTAGCCATGGCCAGATGGATCGCAGGTGCAGCACTGCTTTTCGCTCTCGGCGCAGCACAGGCCGCAATCAAGGAAGAGCCGGTGACGTACAAGGACGGCGCGACGACGCTGAAAGGCTTCCTCGTTTTCGACGACGCCAGCAAGCGCCCGCGTCCGGGGATGATCCTCGCGCACGAGTGGTGGGGAATTACCAAGCACATGCACAACGAGGCGCGCCGCTTCGCGCGCCAGGGCTACGCCGTGTTCATCGCCGACCTGTACGGCGACGCCAAGACTGCCGACAACCCCAAGGACGCGGGCGCGCTGATGAAGTCGCTGCTCGGCGACCCGGCGGTGGTGAAGTCGCGCTTCGATGCGGCGCGCAATGAGCTCGCCAAGCACTCCGGCGTCGACGCGAAGCGCATCGGCGCCTCGGGCTACTGCATGGGCGGCACCGTGGTTCTGAACATGGCGAGTGCCGGCGAGGATCTCGCTGCCGTGGCGGCCTTCCATCCCAGCCTTGGCGGCTACAAGCCTGCCGGCAAGCCGATCAAGGCCAAGGTGGTGGTGCTGAACGGCGCCGACGATCCGTTCAACAAGCCCGACGCGATCGAGGCGTTCAAGAAGGACATGGACAACGCCAAGGCCGACTACAAGTTCGTCAACTACCCGGGTGCGGTGCATGCCTTCACCAACCCCGAGGCGACCGCGGCCGGCAAGAAGTTCAACATCCCGCTCGCCTACAACGCCAAGGCCGACAAGGAAGCCAAGGCCGAGGCGGACAAGGCGTTCGCGGCCGCGCTGAAGAAATAGCGCTCGAGCCGCAAACAAAAAGGCCGCCCGCGGGCGGCCTTTTTTATTTGCTCAGAGAAATCAGTCGGCGTAAACCCCGGCCTTCTTGATGAGCGGGGTCCACTTGTCGATTTCGCTCTTCAGGTGTGCCTGCAGCGCCTGCGGCGTCGCCTTATCCGGAGGATAGGTGCTCGCACCGAGGTCGGCGAAGCGCTTCTTCACGGCATCGTCCTTCACCGTGTCCTGCAATGCCGCGACCAGCTTGTCGATCGCCGGCTTGGGCGTGCCCTTCGGCGCGTAGAGGCCGTGCCAGATGGCGACGTCGGCGCCCTTCAAGCCCTGCTCCTGCAGCGTGGGCAAATCCGGCAATGAGGCCACCCGCTGCGCCGCGGTCAGCCCGTAGGCCTTGACCTTGCCGCTCTTGATCTGCGAGGTGGTATTGGTGGTCTGGTCGCACATGAACGTCACCTGGCCGCCCAGCAGGTCATTCATCGCCGGGCCCGTGCCCTTGTACGGCACGGTGAGCAGGTCGGTCTGGATGGCGCTCATGAACAGCATCCCGCACAGGTGCGACGCCGCGCCGATGCCGGCGTTGGCGTAGCTCACCTTGTCCTTGTTCGACTTGATGTAGGCGAGGAACTCCTGCAGGTTTTTCGCCGGAACCTTCTCGTTGGCGATGATCGTCATCGGCACTTCGTTGATCAGGCCGATGTACTCGAAGTCGGTGAGCGGGTTGAAGCGCAGCTGCCGGTAGAGCGCCGGCGTGGTCGCCATGCCGATGTGGTGGATCAGGATGGTGTAGCCGTCGGGCCTGGCGTTCTTCACCTGCTCAGGGGCGAGGATGCCGCCCGCGCTCGGCTTGTTCTCGACCACGATCGTCTGGCCGAGCGGCTTGCTCATCGACTGCGCGACCACGCGCGCCACCGTGTCGGTGGGGCCGCCGGCGGCGAACGGCACCAGCATGGTGATGCTCTTGGTCGGGTATTGCTGCGCGGCGGCGCCGCCGGCGAAGGCGAGCAATGCTGCGGCAGCGATCAACGAACGTTTCATGGTTCCTCCGGTGCTTTATTGATGGTCGGTCGATAAGAGTGGCGCGCCCGGCGGGATTCGAACCCACGACCCTTGGCTTCGGAGGCCAATACTCTGATCCGCTGAGCTACGGGCGCCGCGAAACGAAGCGAGGCGCAAACCCTTGCAGGACGCGCAGGATAGCAGACTTGCACGCTAAAATCATGCCCTTACCTGCCCTTTGGTCCTTGACCTAACTCAAACATACAGGCGACCGTGAGCACGCACGACGACCCGCACTCGAGCTTCATCAAGACGCCGCAACAGCTGATCACCGTCGTGCTGCTCGCATTCATCGTGCCGATCACCGGCATCGTGATGCTGGTGCAGCTCGTTACCAGCGGCCCGAGCGCCGACCCGAACGCGATGACGCCGGAGTCGATCCAGGCGCGGCTCAAGCCGGTGGGCACGCTCGAGTTCGGCGCCGGCGGCGCCGCCGCCGGCAGCCGCAGCGGCGACGAGGTATTCAAGAGCACGTGCGCCGCCTGCCACCAGAGCGGCGTCGCGGGCGCGCCGAAGATCGGCGACAAGGCGGCTTGGGCACCGCGCGCCAAGCAGGGCGTCGACACGCTGGTGCAGTCGGCGCTGAAGGGCAAGGGCGCGATGCCGCCCAAGGGCGGCAATTCCTCGCTCTCCGACGACGAGATCGCGCGCGCGGTGGTGTTCATGGCGAACCAGTCGGGCGCAAAGTTCAAGGAGCCCGCGGCCAGGCCGCAGGCGGCTCAAGCTTCAACCGGAAAAGGTGCTGCCGCGGATGGCAAGAAGGTCTTCGACGGCACCTGCACCGCGTGCCACGCGACCGGCGTCGCCGGCGCGCCGAAGCTCGGCGACAAGGCGGCGTGGGCGCCGCGCGCCAAGCAGGGCGTCGACGCGCTGATGCAGTCGGTGCTGAAGGGCAAGGGCGCGATGCCGCCGAAAGCCGGCAACGCGTCGCTCTCCGACGCCGACATCCGCGCCGCCGTGGAGTTCATGCTCTCGCAAGCGAAGTAGGTGCGGTTCCTCTTCATCGTCGACCCGCTCGAGTCGCTCAAGGCATACAAGGACTCGAGCGTGGCGATGATGCGCGCGGCGCAGGCGCGCGGCCACGCCATCTGGACCTGCGAGCAGACCGGGCTGCACTGGCTCAAGGGCAGGACCGCGACGCGCGCCACGCGCCTCTCGCTCGCCGACAACGACGAGGACTGGTACCGCGCGCACGAGACCGAGGCGGGCGCGCTCGCCGAGTTCGACGCGGTGCTGATGCGCAAGGATCCGCCGTTCGACCTCGAGTACGTGGCGAGCACCTGGCTGCTCTCGGCCGCGGTGCGCGAGGGCGCGCGGGTGTTCAACTCTCCCGACGCGATCCGCGACCATAACGAGAAGCTGGCGATCACCGAGTTCGCGCGCTTCACCGCGCCGACGCTGGTGACGCGCGATCCCGCGGCGCTTCACGCCTTCATCGAAGAGCAGCGCGACGTGGTGCTCAAGCGCCTGGACGTGATGGGCGGCGAGAACATCTTCCGCGTGCGCGTCGACGACCCGAACCGCAACGTGATCGTCGAGGTGATGTCGCAGGGCGCGGGCCGCACGGTGATGGCGCAGCGCTACATCCCCGAGATCACGCAAGGCGATCATCGTGTGCTGCTGATCGACGGCGAGGTCGTGCCCTACGTCCTCGCGCGCATCCCGAAGGCCGGCGAATCGCGCGGCAACCTCGCTGCCGGCGCACGGGGCGTCGCCAAGCCCCTCTCCGAGCGCCAGCGCGCCATCGCGGGCGCACTCGGACCGACGCTCGCCAAGCGAGGGCTGCTCGTGGTGGGCCTCGACGTCATCGGCGAGTGGCTGACCGAGGTGAACGTCACCAGCCCGACCTGCTTCCGCGAGATCCAGGACCAGACCGGTCATGACGTCGCGGGAATGTTTGTCTCTTCCCTAGAAAAAAAGCTCCGATGATCGGCGTGCTGCTGGTCACGCACGGCGAGATCGGCACGGCGCTGCTCGCGAGCGCGAGCCAGATCCTCGGCGGCGCGCCGCAGCAGGTGGCGACCCTCAGCGTCTGGCGCCAGGACGACCCCGACGACCTGGTGCTGCGCGCGACCGACTTGCTGGAGCAGATCGACGCCGGCGACGGCGTGCTGGTGCTCACCGACATCTTCGGCGCCACACCCGGAAACGTGGTGTCGCGCCTGCTCAACGACGGCCAGGTGGAGGGCGTCTCCGGCGTCTCGCTGCCGATGCTGCTGCGCGTGCTGACGAGCAGGAACGGCTCCCTCGGGGGCGCGGTGCAGCGCGCCCTGTCCGGGGGCGCCGAGGGCGTGGTGCACATGAACTCCGACCGGTGCCTGGATGGCTAGCGTCGAGGCCGAAATCGTCAACCGCCTCGGCCTGCACGCGCGCGCGGCGGCCAAGTTCACGCACCTCGCGAGCGGCTTCCAGAGCGACATCTGGCTCTCGCGCAGCGGCCGGCGCGTCAACGCCAAGAGCATCATGGGAGTGATGATGCTCGCCGCGGGCAAGGGCTCGAAGGTGATCATCGAGGCGAGCGGCGCCGACGCCGATGCGGCGCTCGCTGCCCTCACCAGGCTGATCGCCGATCGCTTCGGCGAAGGCGAATGAACTTCGTCCTGCACGGCTATCCGGTCTCCGGCGGCATCACCGTCGGCTACGCGCACCTGGTCTCAACTGCCCGGCTCGAGGTGGCGCACTACGAGATCGCCGACGACGCGGTCGAGGCCGAGCTCAAGCGCTTCGACCGCGCCATGCACGACGCGCAGGAGGAGCTGCGCGCGCTGAAGAGCCACATCGCGCCCGACGCGCCCTCCGAGTTCGCGGCGTTCCTCGACCTGCACCGCATGATCCTCAATGACTCGGCGCTGTCGGCGGTGCCGCGCGAGCTGATCCGCAGCCGGCGCTCGAACGCCGAATGGGCGCTGGTGCAGCAGATGGAACGCCTGGTGGAGCGCTTCGAGGAGATCGACGATCCGTACCTGCGCGAGCGCAAGAGCGACGTCGAGCACGCGGTCGAGCGCGTGCTGAAGGCGCTGATGGGCGCTCAGACGATCGTCGAGCCCGCGGTGTCGGAGGAGCAGAAGCTGATCGTGGTGGCGCACGACCTCTCGCCCGCCGACATGATCCTGTTCAAGCGGCATAAATATGGCGGCTTCGTCACCGACGTGGGCGGCGTCACCTCGCACACCGCGATCGTCGCGCGCTCGCTCGCGATTCCCGCGATCGTCGGCCTGCACCACGCGCGCCAGACGATCAGCGAAGGCGAGCTGCTGATCGTCGACGGCGAGCGCGGCCTGCTGGTCGTCAATCCCGACCCGCTGGTGCTCGCCGAATACCGCGAGCGGCAGGCCGAGCTCAAGGCCGAGCGACAGCGCCTGAAGCGCCTGAAGAAAACGCCGGCGATGACGCTCGACGGCACGCCGGTCGAGCTCTACGCCAACATCGAGCTGCCGCAGGACATGGCGCAGGTGCTCGATGCCGGGGCCGAGGGCGTGGGCCTGTTCCGCAGCGAGTTCATGTTCCTCAACCGCAAGGACCTGCCCTCGGAGGAGGAGCAGTTCGAGGCCTACCGGCAGGTCGCCGAGGGCATGAAGGGCAAGCCGGTGGTGCTGCGCACGCTCGACGTCGGCGCCGACAAGGCGATGAACGGGGGCGAGGGCGCGCACACCATGCCCAACCCGGCGATGGGACTGCGCGCGATCCGCTTCTGCCTCGCCGAGCCGCAGATGTTCCTCACCCAGCTGCGCGCCATCCTGCGCGCTTCGCACTACGGCACGGTCCGGATCCTGCTGCCGATGGTGGCGCACGCGCACGAGATCGACCAGACGCTCGCGCTGATCGGCCAGGCGAAGAGCCAGCTCGAGGAGCGCGACCAGCCCTACGACCGCGCGGTGCAGGTCGGCGGCATGATCGAGATCCCGGCGGCGGCGCTGGCGCTGCCGATCTTCATGCGCCGGCTCCATTTTCTTTCGATCGGCACCAACGACCTGATCCAGTACACGCTCGCGATCGACCGCACCGACGACGCGGTGGCGCACCTCTACGACCCGCTGCACCCCGCGGTGCTGACGCTGGTGGCGAACACCATCCAGACCGCGACGCGCGGGGGCATGCCGATCGCGGTCTGCGGCGAGATGGCCGGCGACCTGCAGCTCACGCGCCTGCTGCTCGGCCTGGGCCTGCGCAACTTCTCGATGCACCCCTCGCAGCTGCTGCCGATCAAGGAGCGCATCCTGCGCACCAACCTAGGCGAAGTGCAGGCAGCCGCGCAGCGGGTGCTGCGCAACACCGATCCGGCGAAGACCCGCGACCTGCTCGCCCGCCTGAACGCCTGATGGGCCCGCTCGCCGGCGTGCGCGTGCTCGACCTCACCACGGTGGTGATGGGGCCCTATGCGACGCAGATCCTCGCCGACTTCGGCGCCGAGGTGGTCAAGGTCGAGCCGCCCGGCGGCGACGTGATGCGCTACGCCTGGCCGTTCCGCAATCCCGGCATGGGCCACATCTTCCTCAACGCCAACCGCAACAAGCGCTCGATCGTGCTCGACCTGAAGCAGGCGGCGGCGCGCGAGGCGTGCCTCGCGCTGGCGAAGAAGAGCGACGTGCTCGTCTACAACATCCGCCCGCAGGCGATGGCCCGCCTGAAGCTGTCTTACAAGGAACTCCAAGCAGCAAACCCGAAGATCATCTACGTCGGCTGCTTCGGCTACAGCCAGCGCGGGCCTTACGCGGCCAAGGCCGCCTATGACGACCTGATCCAGGGCGCGGCCGGGCTGCCGGCGCTGCTCAAGATGCAGGGCGCGGAGACGCCGCGCTACGCGCCGATCATCGTCGCCGACCGCTCGGTCGGGCAGCAGGTGGCGAGCGCCGTAAGCGCGGCGCTCTACTACCGCGAGAAGACCGGCAAGGGACAGCGGGTCGACGTGCCGATGTTCGAGCACCTGCTGCAGATCGTGCTCGGCGAGCACCTCGGCGGCTACACCTTCGAGCCGCAGGTCGGCGAGCCCGGCTACGCGCGCATGCTCGCGCCCGACCGGCGCCCGTATCCGACGAGCGACGGCTACATCTGCGCGCTGATCTACAACGACAAGCAGTGGCAGGCGTTTTTCGGCGTCATCGGGCGGCCGGAGATGATGCGCGCTCCCGAATACGCGACGCAGGAGGCGCGCAGCCGCAACTACGGCGGCGCGTATGCGTTCGTCGCCGCCGAGATGAAGAAGCGCACCAGCGCCGAGTGGCTGGAGGCGCTCGAGCGCGCCGACATCCCGGTGCAGCGCATGAACAGCCTCCAGGACATCGTCGCGGATCCGCACCTGGCGGCCACCGGCTTCCTGAAAGTCGTGGATCACCCGAGCGAAGGCAAGATCAGATCCATGGCCGTGCCCTCGGAATGGTCCGAGTCGGCGCCCGAGTACCGCCGCCACGCGCCGCGCCTGGGCGAGCACACGCGCGAAGTGCTGCGCGAAGCGGGCTACGCCGAAGAGCAGATCCGCAAGCTGGTCGCGACCGGCGCGGCCGGCGTGCCCCCGGGCGGGGACATCTCCTAGCCCGTCGTGCCCGACGCGACCCTCGTCTTTCCGCTCGTGAGCGGCGTCATCGCCCTGCTCGGCGCGCCGCTCTGGATCGGCATGGTGCCGCCGAACCGGGTCTACGGCCTGCGCGCGCGCGGCGACGAGGCGGTCTGGTACGCGGTGAACCGGGCCACCGGCCGCGACATCGTCGTGCTCGCCGGCCTCGCCATGCTCCTTGCGCTCGAGCTGCCGGACATGGGCATCGGCGGCGCAGCCTACTCGGTGCTGATGAGCATTGCGCTCGCGGCCGGCGCGGCGCTGGTCGGGCTGATCGGAATGGCGCGCGTGCGCCGGTTATAATTCCTGCGCGCCGATTTGAGTCAGCTTGCGGGCGCCTAACAAATACCGCTAAAGAGACGATGAACGCTCCTCATGATCCCGGCTCGGTCGGCGCTGTCCAGGCGCGCAAGGCGCATTTCGATGCGCCGCTGAAGCTGAAAGGCGGCGCCGAGCTGCCCGCCTACGAGATCGCCTACGAGACCTACGGCGAGCTGAACGCCGCGCGCTCCAACGCGGTGCTGGTATGCCATGCGCTGAACGCCTCCCACCATGTCGCCGGCTACTACGAGGAGGACAAGAGCAACGTCGGCTGGTGGGACAACCTGGTCGGCCCGGGCAAGCCGCTCGACACCAACCGCTTCTTCGTCGTCGGCACGAACTACATCGGCAGCTGCTTCGGCTCGACCGGCCCGGCATCGACCAATCCCGCGACCGGCAAGCCGTGGGGCGCCGATTTTCCGGTGGTGACGGTGGAGGACTGGGTCGAGGCGCAACGGCGCCTCGCCGATCATCTGGGCATCGAGCGCTTCGCGGCGGTGATCGGCGGCTCGCTCGGCGCGATGCAGGCGCTGCAGTGGTCGCTCTCCTACCCCGAGCGCATCCGCCACTCGATCGTGATCGCGGCGGCGGCGCGCCTCACGCCGCAGAACATCGCCTTCAACGAGGTGGCGCGCCAGGCGATCATGACCGACCCCGACTTCCACGGCGGGCACTACTACGACAAGGGGGTGGTGCCGACGCGCGGCCTGCGCATCGCGCGCATGATCGGCCACATCACCTACATCTCGGGCGAGGCGATGGCGGAGAAGTTCGGCCGCGCGCTGCGCCGCGGCCAGCCCGGCTTCGACTTCGACATCGACTTCGAGGTCGAGTCCTACCTGCGCTACCAGGGCGACAAGTTCTCGAGCTACTTCGACGCCAACACCTACCTGCGCATCACCAAGGCGCTCGACTACTTCGACCCGGCCGCCGAGTACAAGGGCGACCTCTCGGCGGCGCTCGCGCGCGCCAAGGCGGCCTTCCTCGTGGTCTCGTTCAAGTCCGACTGGCGCTTCACGCCGGCGCGCTCGCGCGAGATCGTGCGCTCGCTGCTCGACAACCGGCGCATCGTCTCCTACCTCGAGATCGACGCCCCCGGCGGCCACGACGCGTTCCTGCTCGAGGACCCGCGCTACCACAGCGCGCTGCGCGCCTACTTCGGCAACATCGAGCTGTGAGAGCCGACCTCAGGGCGATCGCGCAGTGGGTGAAGCCGGGGGCGCGCGTGCTCGACCTCGGCTGCGGCGACGGCTCGCTGCTGCGCATGCTGTGGCAGGAACGCGAGGCGCCGGGCTACGGCGTCGAGATCGACGACGCCGCGGTGCTCGACTGCGTGGCGAACGACGTCAACGTGCTGCAGGTCGACCTGGAGAGCGGGCTGTCGCTGTTCGCCGATCGCTCGTTCGACTGCGTGATCCTGTCCGAGACGCTGCAGACCATCCACCGCACCGAGTTCCTGATGCGCGAGATGCTGCGCGTCGGCGACGAGGTGATCGTCAGCTTCCCCAACTTCGGGCACTGGGGGGCGCGGCTGCAGGTGCTCGCCGGCCGCATGCCGGTGTCGGAGACCCTGCCCTACGAGTGGTACGAGACGCCCAATGTTCACCACTGCACCATCGCCGACTTCGAGGACCTGTGCCGGCGCCTGGGCGTGCGCATCCGCGAGCGGCTCGCGCTGCACGCAGGCCGGCCCGTCACCTTCCTTCCCAACCTGCTCGGCAGCCTCGCCGTTTACCGCTGCGCCGCCGCCTGAGGCTGCTCCGGCCGGACTACGGCCCGGAGCGTGCTTCGGGCCGGCCATGCCACCCTCTACCGTCGCGCCCGCAGGCGTCAAAGCCGAAGTCGAATCGCTGTTCGACTCGCTCGCGCTCGAGTATGTGCGCAGCCGCGAGCGCCAGTTCTCGTTCGTCTGCCAGAAGCGCATCGTCATCGACATGCTGGGCGGCTCGCGCGGCCGGGTGCTCGAGGCGGGCTGCGGGCCGGGCATCATGCTGCCCGACCTGCTGGCGATGGGCTTCGAGGTGCAAGCGATCGATATCTCGAGCGAGATGCTGCGCCGCGCGCGCCAGCTCATGCACGGCCACCCGCTCGCCGCGCGCTGCCGCATCGGCCTTGGCGACCTCGAGCGGCTGCCGTTCCCCGACGGGTTCTTCGACGCGGTGCTGGCGATGGGCGTGCTCGAGTACCTGCCGGACTATGCCCAGGCGCTGCGCGAAACGAGCCGCGTGCTCAAGCCGGGCGGCGTCGCCGTGTTCACCGCGCCCAACCGCGTGAGCAGCTACCATCTGGCGCGCCGCGCGTACGTGTCGCTCAAGCGCCTGGCGCGCACGGCGCTCCGGCGGCGCAGCATGCCCGGGATGGCGCACAATCCGTGCGTGCCTTGGACACTGGATCGTCAGCTCGAGGCTGCGGGCCTGAGCAAGGAAGCGAGCCGCGCCTGCAATTTCATCTTCTTCCCCTTGAAAGAATTGCACGACCGGGCCTCCGACGCGCTCAACCGCACGCTCCTGCCGCTCGCGGCGACGCCGCTCGCGCCGTTCCTCGGGGCGCAGTACATCGTCAAGGTGCGCAAGAACGCTTGGCCGTCCGCGTCGTCCGTCTAGGGACGCGCCGGGCGCGCGGCGAAGGGCCGCGCCTCGGCACCGTTCGCCGCCCGCCGCGCGGCGTTCGCAAATCCGACTACGCGCGTCGCGACTTCTACGATGTCTGGCTGCCCGACCTCGCGCCGAGCCAGAAGTGGGTCAGCTGGGCGCTGTCGCAGCCCTGGACCGACGCGCGCTGGCGACGCTACGCGCGCAATTACCGCCGCGAGATGAGCGCCCCGGGCGCCGCACGGCTCATCGAGCTGCTGGCGCTGCTTTCCAGGCATGCCCATTTTTCCATCGGCTGCTACTGCGAGGACGAGCGGCGATGCCACCGCTCGCTGCTCAGGGATCTTCTGGTGGAAAAAGGTGCGCTAGTCCCTGCCCGCTGAGCCGATCGAGACGTCGGCGAGTCCGGAGCGCATCATGAACCAGAAGAGGAATACGCCTGGCAGCGCGATCGCCGTGGTGAGCAGATAGAAGTTCAAGTACCCCATGGCAGTGATCAGCTCGCCGGCGGTGGTGCCGGTGAGCACCCGCCCGGCGATGCTCGCGAGCGCCGACAGCAGCGCGTACTGCGTGGCCGTGAAGCGCAGGTTGCAGAGCGCCGACAGATAGGCGACCACCGTGACGCCGCCGATGCCGCTCGCGAAGTTCTCGAAGGCGACCGCCGCCGCCATGCCGAGGTTGGTGTGTCCGGCGGCGGCGAGCGCGGCGAAGCTCAGGTTGGAGACGGCCATGAGGACAAGGCTCACCAGCACCGAGCGCTTCATGCCCAGCCGCTCGTAGAGCATGCCGCCGACGAAGATGCCGACGAGCAGGGCGGCGAAGCCGACGCCGACGTCGTAGAACGCCACCTCGTCGTTGCTGAAGCCGAGGTCCTTGAACAGGAGCCGCAGCGTGAGGTTGGCCAGCGTGTCGCCGATCTTGTGGATCAGCACGAAGGCCAGGACGACGGCCGCGCCCTGGCGGCGCAGGAACTCCAGCAGCGGGCTGAAATAGGCGACCAGCGCCTCCATCACGCCGCGCGCGCGCGCGGGCTCGCGGTGGCGCGCCGGCTCGCCCATTACCGCGCCGACCAGCATCGCGGGAAGCGCGAATGCGGCGCACGCGATGTACGCCGCGCTCCAGCCGACGCGCGCCGCGAGCACCAGCGCAAGCGCGCCGGCGGCGGCCGAGCCGATGCGCCAGCCGTACTGCGACATGCCCGAGCCGGCGCCGAGCTGCCGCGGCTCGAGCAGCTCGATGCGGTAGGCGTCGATGATGATGTCGAAGGTGGCGCCGGCCACGCCGAGGGTGATCGCCGCGATCGCCACCAGCACGAGCGACTCCTCCGGATCGGCGACGCCGAGGAAGGCGACCGCGGCCATGACGAGCACGCCGACCAGCCACAGCCAGCTGCGCCGCTGCCCGAAGCGGCCGATGAGCGGCAGGCGCACATGGTCGACCAGCGGCGCCCACAGGAACTTGAAGTTGTACGCGAGGAAGGTGAGCGCGAAGGCCGTGACCTGCGTCTTGCTCACGCCGTGCTGTGCGAGCCGCGTGGTGAGCGTCGCGCCGATCATCGAGAAGGCGAAGCCCGAGGAGATGCCGAGGGCGAGCGCCGCGAGCGGCGCCCGCTCCAGGTAGACCCGGATCCCGCTAGAAGGGGTAGTCATAGTCGATCGTCAGCGGCGCGTGGTCCGAGAAGCGCCGGCGCTTGTAGATCGACTCGCGATGCGCGGTGGCCGCGACGCCCGGCGTGGCGACCTGGTAGTCGATGCGCCAGCCGACGTTCTTCGCCCAGGCCTGGCCGCGGTTCGACCACCAGGTGTAATGCCCTGGGTCGGGATTCAGCCTGCGGAACACGTCGACGAAGCCGATCTCGTCGAACACGCGCGTGAGCCATCCGCGCTCCTCCGGAGTGAAGCCCGGATTGTTCCGGTTGGAGCGCCAGTTGGTCAGGTCGATCTCCTTGTGCGCGATGTTCCAGTCGCCGCACAGGATGACTTCCTGCCCCCGCTCGCGCAGCCGCTGCAGATGGAGCAGGAATCGCTTCAGGAAGCGCAGCTTGGAGGCCTGCCGGTGCGGACCGGCCGAGCCCGAGGGCATGTATACCGAGACTACCCACAGGTTCCCGAAGCGGGCCTCGACATAGCGCCCCTCGGCGTCGAACTCGCGGCTGGCGAAGCCGCGGCGCATCTCGTCGGGCGTCTTGCGGCTGTAGAGCGCCACCCCGCTGTAGCCTTTTTTCTTCGCGAAGGCGTGGCAGGTCTGGTAGAGCTTGAGGCCGTGCAGCCTCGCGTCGAGGTCCGCCGCCTGGCACTTCATCTCCTGCAGGCAGACCACGTCGGGCTTCTGCGCCGCGAGCCAGCGGAACAAGCCCTTGTTCGCCGCCGAGCGTACGCCGTTGACGTTGAGGGTTATGACCCTCAAGCGGACGGGCGCGTCGCCACGCCGCCGTGCGACGCAGACCACTTGGCGGGCTCGCGCAGGAACTTCTCCACTTCCGCGATCTGCGCCGCCTGCAGGTAGCCGCCCTTCTTGACCACCGCAAGCACGTCCCACCAGGTCGCGAGGTAGTGCAGCCGCACGTTCAGGTCGGAGAGGATCTTCTTCGACTCGGGATAGATGTCGTAGTAGAAGTTGACGAATACGTGGTCGACGACCGCACCCGCGTCGCGCAGCGCGCGCACGAAGTTGATCTTCGAGCCGCCGTCGGTGGTGAGGTCCTCGACCAGCAGGGTGCGCGCGCCGGCGCGTATGTCGCCCTCGATCTGGGCGTTGCGGCCGAAGCCCTTGGGCTTTTTCCGCACGTACTGCATCGGCAGACCCATGCGGTCGGCGATCCACGCGGCGTAGGGGATGCCGGCGGTCTCGCCGCCCGCGACCACGTCGAACTGCTCGAAGCCCGCGTCGCGCGCGAGCGTCGCTGCGGCGAAGTCAACCAATTGGCTGCGGATGCGTGGATAGAAGATGAGCTTGCGGCAATCGATGTACACCGGGCTCGCCCAGCCGGAGGTGAAGATGAACGGCTTGTCGGCGGAAAACAGGACCGCCTCGACCTCGAGCAGCATCCGGGCGGTGACTTCGGCGACCAGCGCCTTGTCCGCAAAGTGCATGGGCGGCGCGATTCTAGCGCACCCGCGCAGGTTAGAATCAGGCATTCGCATCGGGGAATTGCGATGAAACAGGCAAACGTCTTCGCAGCACTCGCCGCCGCGGCGCTCTTCGCCGCGCCGCTCCTTGCGCTGGCGCAGGGCAAGGGCGGCCCGGGCACCAGCGTCACCTACCGCTGCACCGGCAAGGACGGCAAGAAATACTACGGGTCCACCATCCCGCCGCAGTGCTACGGCCAGCCGCTCGAGCTGCTCAACAACCGCGGCCTGGTGGTGAAGAAGATCGACCCGGAGGGCGACGAGAAGGCCAAGGCCGAGAAGGAAGCGGCGCTCGCCAAGCAGAAAGAGGAAAGCGCCGCGGCGCGCGAGGAGACCCGCCGCAACCGCGCGCTGCTCGCCACCTACACCAGCGAGCGCGACATCGAGGACCAGCGCGCCCGCGCCCTCAAGGAGCAGCAGAAAGCGATGGCCGAGGTCGAGGGCAAGATCGACGCGCTCAAGAAAAAGCGCGCCGGCTACGACAAGGAAGCCGAGTTCTACAAGGACAAGGACCTGCCGCCCAAGCTCTCCGAGGACATGAAGAACGCCGAGATCGACCTCAAGGCGCAGGAAGACCTGCTCTCGGTGAAGAAAAAAGAGATCGTCACCATCAACACGCGCTACGACGAGGACAAGCGCCGCTACAAGGAGCTCACCCGCTCCTCGAAATAGCTAGGCGCCGAGCTTGCGGCGCAGGATCTCGTTCACCTGCGCCGGGTTGGCCTTGCCCTTACTGGCCTTCATTACGTACCCGACAAGTGATTGCAACGCTTTTTCTTTACCCTGGCGGTAGTCGGCTACCTGTTTCGGGCCCGCGGCAATGGCCTCATCCACGAGTTTTTCTATCTCGCTTGAGTCACTGATCTGCTTCAAGCCGCGCTTTTGGATCACCTCTTTGGCTGATCCTTCACCCTGCCACATAGCAGCCAGTACTTCGCCCGTCGCGGTCGAGTTCGAGATTTCGCCGCTGGCAACAAAGCGATAGAGCTCTTTGAGCCCTGCAGGAGAAACTTTACTTTCGGAGAAATCGAGGTTCTCCCGATTTAGCCTCGCTTTCAAGGGACCCGTAATCCAATTCGCCAAGTTCAAAGAGTCCTTCTTGGTTTGTCCGGAAAAGGTGGCCAGCGCAAACGTGGACGCGGCATGAGTCGCAGTTAGCGATTGGACTAACGCCGGCGTGAATTCGTAGACCTCGACGAACTCGCGGCGTTGTTGCTCCTTTGGTTTCGGCATCGATTTCCGGACGCGCTCGATCATGTCGTCGGAGATCACGAGCGGAAGCAGATCGGGATCAGGAAAGTACCGGTAATCGTGCGCGTCCTCCTTGACCCGCATTGATCTCGTCTCGCCTTTGTCGGTATCAAAAAGGCGCGTTTCCTGAGCGACCTTGCCGCCCCGCTCAAGCACCTCAATCTGACGTTGTGCCTCGAACTCAATCGCTTTTTCCATGAACAGAAATGAGTTCAGGTTTTTTATTTCGCAGCGAGTTCCAAGCTGGCTATCGCCCATTCGTCGAAGCGATACATTTGCGTCGCAGCGAAAAGAACCTTCTTCCATGTTTCCGTCGCAGATCTTGTTCCATGTCACCAACTCATGCAGCGCGCGCGCGTAGGCGACTGCCTCCTTCGCGCCGCGCAGGTCCGGCTCGGAGACGATCTCGAGCAGCGGCGTGCCGGCGCGGTTGAGATCGATGCCGGTCATGCCGTGGAAGTCTTCGTGCAGGGACTTGCCCGCATCCTCTTCCAGATGGGCGCGGGTTAATCGAATGGTTTTCTCGGCTTCGCCCGCCAGGATGCGAATCGATCCGCCCTGCACGATCGGCCGCTCGTACTGGCTGATCTGGTAGCCCTTCGGCAGGTCGGGGTAGAAGTAGTTCTTGCGCGCGAAGACCGAGCGCGGGTTGATGGTGCCGCCGACGGCGAGGCCGAAGCGGATCGCGTGCTCGACGGCCGCGGCGTTCAGCACCGGCAGCGTGCCCGGAAGCGCGAGGTCGACCGCCGAGGCCTGCGTATTGGGCGGCGCGCCGAACGCGGTCGCGGCACCCGAGAAGATCTTGCTCTTCGTCAGGAGCTGCGCATGGGTCTCGATGCCGACCACGACTTCCCAGCCCGCGATCTCGCCCATGGCGAAACTACCTGACCTCGGGGCGCATCACGCGGCAGTTGCCGCGCCGGTCGACGAGGAACGGCTCGAAATACGCCTGCGAGCCGCATTGCTCCTCGCAACCCTCGGCGGCGATGCGCACGTAGTCGCCGAGCTCGCGCAGCGTCACGCTGCAGCGCCCGGCGGCGAAGCGCAGCCCGCCCTGGAACGGCTGCTGCTCGGCGCCGTTGAGGGTGCAGGCCTGCCCGCTCGCGGCGACCTTGGAGCTCCACTCGAGGCTGCGCAGCTTGCCGGACTCGACCGCGAGGCTGAGGCTCGAGGCATAGGCGCTGTCGGACGCTTCGCAGCGGATGTTCGCGCTGTAGGCGTCGAGCGAGGGGAACTCCTCGCTGAACTCGAAGCGCTCGCGCTCCTGCCCGCCCGGCGCGAAGCGCGCGCCCTTGAACGCCCCGCCGCGCCAGGTGCCGCGCAGCTCTCCCGTCGGGGAACGGCCGAAGAGGATCGGCGTGGCGCCTTCGCGCAGCGTGGTGACGCCGATCTCGGGGCTGGCCTCGCCCTCGAGGAAGCGCCGTTGCAGCGTCGGCAGCACGATGTATTCGCCGGCGAGACGCCAGCTGGCGTCGGGGTTCCGCGCCGCGTGCAGCACGAGCAGCGCGGGCCGACTGCCGATCTGCCCGGTGAGCTCGTGCGTGCCCTCCTGGGCGTGGGCCGCGAGCGGAAGCATCGCCAGGAGAAGGAGCCTCCTCACAGCGGAGTTTCCTTCGGCACGCGCAGGTGCCAGTCGGTCGCCTGCTGGTAGCGGTGCGCCGCACCCAGCAGGCGCGCCTCGGAAAAATGCGGCCCCATCAGCTGCAGGCCGACTGGCAGCCCCTTGCGGTCGAAGCCGCACGGGACCGAGAGCGCCGGCAGCCCGGCGAGTGAGGCGGGGATGGTGAAGATGTCGCCAAGGTACATCTGCACCGGGTCCTCGGTCTTCGCGCCGAGCTCGAACGCCGTGGTGGGCGCAGTCGGGCCGAGGATCAGGTCGCATTTCTGGAAGGCAGCGGACAATTCGCGCGCGATGAGGCGGCGCACCTTCTGCGCCTGCAGATAGTAGGCGTCGTAGTAGCCATGCGAGAGGACGTACGTGCCTACCAGGATGCGGCGCTTTACCTCGGCGCCGAAGCCTTCGGCGCGTGAGCGGCAGTACATGTCGAGGAGGTCAGCGTACTCGCGCGCGCGGTGGCCGTAGCGCGCGCCGTCGAAGCGCGAGAGATTGGACGAGGCCTCGGCGGGAGCGATCACGTAATACGCCGGCACCGCGAGCCGCGTGAGCGGCAGCTCGAGCGGCACGGTGCGCGCGCCCTGGGCGCTGAACCATTTCACCGCGGCTTCGACCGCGGCGCGCACTTCGCCATCCAGCCCCTCGCCGAAATACTCCTTCGGCAGGCCAATCCGCAGCCCGTCGAGGTCTAAATGGAGTTTTTTGGAATACGCCTCAGCCGGCCGCTCGACGCTGGTCGAGTCGCGCGCATCGAAGCCGGCCATCACCTCGAGGAGCGCGGCGAGGTCGGCGGCGCTCCTGGCGATCGGCCCGGCCTGGTCGAGCGAGGAGGCGAACGCCACCAGGCCGTAGCGCGAGACGAGGCCGTAGGTCGGCCGCAGCCCGCAGACCCCGGAGAACGCCGCGGGCTGGCGCGTCGAGCCGCCGGTATCGGTGCCGGTCGCCGCCGGCGCCATGCGCGCCGCCACCGCCGCGGCCGAGCCGCCCGAGGAGCCGCCGGGCACCCGGCGCTTGTCCCAGGGGTTCTTCACCGGGCCGAAGTGCGAGCTCTCGTTCGACGAGCCCATCGCGAACTCGTCCATGTTGCACTTGCCGAGCAGCACGCTGCCGGCGCGCTCGAAGCGCTCGACCACGTGCGCATCGTAGGGCGAGGTGTAGTTCGCGAGCATGCGCGAGCCGCAGGTAGTGCGCAGGCTGCGCGTGCAGTAGATGTCCTTGAAGGCGACCGGCACCCCCGTTAGCGGCCCTGCTTTACCCTGGGCACGAAATTCGTCGGCCCGCCGCGCCTGGCCGAGCGCCTGGTCCTCGTCGACGGTGATGAAGGCGTTGAGCTCGCCGTTCAGGCGCCGCACCCGCTCCAGGCACCGGCGCGTCAGCTCGACCGAGGAGACTTTCCTTGCCGCGAGCGCGGCCGAGAGCTCGGCAAGGGTGGAATTCAGCACGCTATTCCACCACCCGGGGCACGAGGTAGAGCCCGTTCTCGACCGCCGGTGCGACAGACTGATAAGCCGCACGCTGATCCTTTTCGCTCGCTTCGTCGCGCCGCAGCCGCTGCACTACGTCGAGCGCGTGCGCCATCGGCTCGACGCCGGCAGTGTCGACGGCGCGCATCTCTTCGATCAGGCGCAGGACCCGGTTCAGGCGCTCGAGCACCGCGGCCGATTCGTCGGGGCGGATGGCGATGCGCGCGAGCCGCGCGAGGCGCCGCACGTCGTCGGGGGTTAGCGACATTTCGGTCGGATCAGGGGGGTGCTGGGAGGACTGCCTTATCTCCCGTAGCGTCCTTGGCGTATCATAGCGGCCATTTTCAGGGGCCTCGGCATTGCGCTAAGGCCCCAAATAGTAACGAAAAAGCGCCACCTCTAAAGCTCAAAGGCTCATCCCCTTGCCCATGTTCGGCTTCCTGCGCAGCTACTTCTCCAACGACCTGGCGATTGACCTCGGCACCGCCAATACGCTCATCTATGTGCGCGGCAAGGGCATCGTCCTGGACGAGCCTTCCGTCGTCGCGATCAGACAGGAGGCCGGCCCGAACGGGAAGAAAACGATACAGGCGGTCGGCAAGGAAGCGAAGCAGATGCTCGGCAAGACGCCGGGCAACATCATCGCCATCCGCCCGATGAAGGACGGCGTGATCGCCGACTTCACCGTCACCGAGCAGATGCTCAAGCAGTTCATCAAGAAGGTGCACGACAACAAGCTGTTCTCGCCCAGCCCGCGCATCATCATCTGCGTGCCCTGCGGCTCGACGCAGGTCGAGCGCCGCGCGATCCGCGAGAGCGCGATCGGCGCGGGCGCCGGCCAGGTCTACCTGATCGAGGAGCCGATGGCGGCCGCCATCGGCGCGGACCTGCCGGTGGCGGATGCGACCGGATCGATGGTCGTCGACATCGGCGGCGGCACCACTGAAGTGGGCGTGATCTCGCTCGGCGGCATGGTGTATTCGGGCTCGGTGCGCGTCGGCGGCGACAAGTTCGACGAGGCGATCATCAACTACATCCGCCGCAACTACGGCATGCTGATCGGCGAGACCACCGCCGAGATGATCAAGAAGGAGATCGGCTCCGCCTTCCCGGGCTCGGAAGTGCGCGAGATGGAAGTGAAGGGCCGCAACCTCGCCGAGGGCATTCCGCGCAGCTTCACCATCTCCTCCAACGAGATCCTGGAAGCGCTCACCGAGCCGCTCAACCAGATCGTCTCGGCGGTGAAGAGCGCGCTCGAGCAGACCCCGCCCGAGCTCGGCGCCGACATCGCCGAGAAGGGCATGGTGCTCACCGGCGGCGGCGCGCTGCTGCGCGACCTCGACCGGCTGCTGATGGAGGAGACCGGCCTGCCCGTCATCGTCGCCGACGACCCCCTCACCTGCGTGGTGCGCGGCTCCGGCAAGGCGCTCGAGAAGATGGAGCATTTCGGCCCAATCTTCACGAACGACTAGAGAATAGCGGGGGATGGACCACACCCCCCCTCCGTTTTTCAAGCGTGGGCCAGCACCGCTAGTCAGGCTGTTCTTCTTCGCCTCGCTTTCGCTCGCACTGCTGGTGATCGACGCGCGCTTCCGCTATGTCGAGGGTCTGCGGGGCTGGATTGCGCTCGCCGCCTACCCGCTGCAGCGCGCCGCGACGCTGCCGATCGACCTCGGCGCCCGCGTCGCCGAGTATTTCTCCACCCAGGCGAGCCTGATCCAGGAAAACGAGCAGCTGCGCGCCAAGGCGCTCGCTAACTCGCAGGACGCGCAGCGCTACCAGGCGGCGCAGGCCGAGGCCGACGAGCTGCGCCGCACGCTCGGCACCGCCGAGCGCCTGCCGGTCGCGGCGATGCCCGCCGAGGTGCTCTACCTCGGGCGCGATCCCTACTCGCAGAAGATCTTCATCGACCGCGGCGCGGTGCACGGCGTGCAGCCCGGCAGCCCGGTGGCCGACGAGGCCGGCGTGATCGGCCAGGTGACGCGCGTGCACCCGCTGCTCTCGGAGGTGACGCTGCTCACCAACCCCGACCAGGCGACGCCGGTGCAGGTGGCGCGCAACGGCCTGCGCGCGGTCGCCTTCGGCGGCGGCGCCTCGGGCATGCTCGAGCTGCGCTACCTCGCCGCCAACGCCGAGATCCAGAACGGCGACCGCCTCGTCACCTCGGGCATCGACGGCACCTACCCGCCGGGGCTCGCGGTGGCGACCGTGGTGCGCATCGAGCGCGACGCCGAGCACACCTTTGCGCGCGTCACCGCGCGGCCCACCGCCGGCGTCGACCGCGGCCGCTACGTGCTGGTGCTCGGCGCCGGGGCGGCGCGCCCGCCGCGTCCCGACGAGGCGCAGGCGAAGGAGCGTCGCGGCGAGAAGACGCGCCGCGCGCGCGGCAAGGAAAAGGCGACCGATGATTCCCGATAGGTCGCAGATCCTGCTGCCGGCGCGCTGGAGCACGATCATCGGCTCCTTCGCGGTGGCGCTGTTCCTGGACTTCCTGCCTTGGCGCGACCTGCGGCTCGTGCCCGACTTCGTCGCGCTGGTGCTCGCCTTCTGGTGCGTGCGCCAGCCGCGGCTGGTGGGCATCGGCATCGCCTGGACGCTCGGCCTGCTGAACGATGCCGGCAACGGCGTGCTGCTCGGCCAGCATGCGCTCTCCTACTCGCTGCTCGCGTTCCTCTGCGTGTGGCTGTCGCGGCGCGTACTGTGGTTCGGGCCGATGCTGCAGTCGCTGCACATCCTGCTGATCCTGCTCGCCGCCGAAGCGGCGGCGCTGCTGGTGCGCCTCGCGGTGGGCCATCCCTTCCCGGGCTGGCCGATGTGGGTCGGGCCAATCCTGGGCGCCGTGCTCTGGCCCGTGGCCACCTGGCTACTGCTCCTGCCGCAGCGGCGGACCGAGCGCGAGCCGGCGATCTAGATGCTCTCCGCCACCGAGATCCGCGATTCCGAGCGCGAGCTGCGCCTGTTCCGCATGCGGGTCGGCGTCGCCGGCTTCGCCGTGCTCGCCGCCTTCGGCCTGCTCGCGCTGCGCTTCCTTTACCTGCAGGTCGTGCAGCACGACGTCTACCAGGCGAAGGCCGAGGAGAACCGCATCTCGATCGTGCCGGTGACGCCCAACCGCGGCCTGATCCTCGACCGCAACGGCGTGGTGATCGCGCACAACTATTCCGGCTACACGCTCGAGGTGTTCCCGCGGCGCGTCCCCAACCTGAAGGAGACCATCGACCAGCTGGCCGAGCTGGTCGACATCCAGCCGCGCGACCGCGTGCGCTTCCGCAAGCTGATGGAGGAGACGCGCAACGCCGAGAGCTTCCCGATCCGCAGCCGGCTCTCGGAGGAGGAGGCGGCGCGCTTCGCCGCCAACCGCTACCGCTTCGAGGGCGTCGAGCTGCGCGCGCGCCTGTTCCGCAAGTACCCCTTCGGCGACGTCGGCTCGCACGCGCTCGGCTACATGGGCCGCGTCACCACCAGCGACCAAGAGCGCTTCGAGGAAGAGGGCACGAGCGCGAACTACCGTGGCACCGACTTCATCGGCAAGGCGGGCGTGGAGGCGAGCTACGAGGCGGAGCTGCACGGCACCACCGGCTTCGAGCAGGTCGAGATCGACGCCGCCGGCCGCGGCATCCGCATGCTCTCGCGCACTGCCTCGCAGCCGGGCAACAACATCACCCTCACGCTCGACATGCAGCTGCAGCGCGTGGCCGAGATCGCGTTGGGCGATCGGCGCGGCGCGGTGGTGGCGATCGACCCGTCGACGGGGGGGATCCTCGCGCTGGTCTCCAAGCCCGGGTTTGACCCGAACCTGTTCGTCGATGGCATCGACCCGCAGTATTGGGCCGAGCTCAACGCCAACCCCGACAAGCCGCTCAACAACCGCGCCATCTCGGGCCTTTATCCGCCGGGCTCGACCATCAAGCCGTTCCTCGCGCTGGCGGCGCTCGAGACCGGCAAGCGCACGCCGCGCTCGAGCATCTTCGACCCGGGCTACTTCGACTTCGGCGGCCGGCGCTTCCGCGACGACAAGAAGGGCGGCCACGGCGCGGTCGACATGTACAAGTCGATCGTCGAGTCCTGCGATACCTACTACTACCACCTCTCCAACGACATGGGCATCGAGGCGATTGCCCGCTTCCTCGCGCCGTTCGGCTTCGGCGCGCGCACCGGCATCGACCTCGCCGGCGAGTACGCGGGCGTGCTGCCCTCGCCGGAATGGAAGATGCGGCGCTTCAAGAACAGCCCGGCGAACCAGAAATGGTTTCCGGGCGAGACCATCTCGATCGGCATCGGCCAGGGCTACCACTCCTACACGCCGATCCAGCTCGCGCAGGCGATGTCGATGATCGCCAACGGCGGGACCATCTACAAGCCGCGCCTGATCGCGCACATCGACCCGGCGCACGGCGGCGAGCCGCGCGCGGTGCAGCCCGAGGTCCTGCATAGCGTGAAGCTCAGGCACGACAACGTCGAGTTCATCCGCCGCGCGATGGCCGGCGTCAACAAGGAAGGCACCGGCGCGCGCGCCTTCGCCGGCGTCGGCTACACCGTCGGCGGCAAGACCGGCACGGCGCAGGTGGTGGCGATGAAGCAGGGGGAGAAGTACGAGGAGCACAAGGTGACCGAGCGCCACCGCGACCACTCGCTCTACATCGCGTTCGCGCCGCTGGAGAGCCCGCGCATCGCGCTCGCCGTGGTGGTCGAGAACGGCGGCTTCGGCGCGCGCGCCGCGGCGCCGCTCGCGCGCACGGTGCTCGACTACTTCATGCTCGGCAAGGTGCCGGCGGGCATGGAAGTGCCGGCCGACGACGCCGCCGACGAGGAAGACGAGAGCGACTGATGGAGCTCGCCGGCCAGCCGCTGCGCCGCATCGGGCTTCGCCTGACCGAGGGCATCGACGGCACGCTGCTGGTGCTGGTGCTGTCGCTGTCGATGCTCGGCCTCGCCGCGCTCTTCTCCGCCACTTACGAGAGCCCGGCTTTCCTGGTCAGGCAGCTGGGGAACCTGGCCGTCGCGCTGGGCGCGATGTGGCTCATCGCCCAGCTCTCGCCGCAGACCATGATGCGCTTCGCCGTGCCCGCCTACCTGGTGGGGCTCGCGTTCCTGATCGCGGTCGCGCTGTTCGGCGACGTGGTGAACGGCGCGCGGCGCTGGCTGCACGTCGGCGTGACGCGCTTCCAACCCTCGGAGATGATGAAGCTCGCGCTGCCGCTGATGCTCGCCTGGTGGTTCCACAAGCACGAGGCGACGCTCAGGCTGCGCGACTTCGGCCTCGCGGCGCTGCTGCTCATCGTGCCCCTGGGCCTGATCGTGCGCCAGCCCGACCTCGGCACCGCGGCGCTGGTCGGCGCGGCGGGCTTCTACGTCATCTTCTTCGCCGGCATCAGCTGGAAGGTGCTCGGCACGCTGACCGGCATCGGCCTCGCCGCGCTGCCGATCGGCTGGGGCCTGCTGCACGACTACCAGAGGAAGCGCGTGCTGACGCTGCTCGATCCGACCACCGACCCGCTCGGCGCCGGCTACCACATCATCCAGTCGACCATCGCCGTCGGCTCGGGCGGGCTCTGGGGCAAGGGCTGGCTGAACGGCACCCAGGCGCACCTCGAGTTCATCCCCGAGCGGCACACCGACTTCATCTTCGCCGTGTTCTCCGAGGAGTTCGGCCTGATCGGCAACCTGGTGCTGATAACGCTCTACGCGCTGCTCATCGGCCGCGGCCTGATGATCGCCGCCAATGCGGCGACGGTGTTCGCGCGCCTCCTCGCCGGCGCCATCTCGCTCATGTTCTTCACCTACGCGTTCGTCAACATGGGCATGGTCTCGGGCGTGCTGCCGGTGGTCGGCGTGCCGCTGCCCTTCCTGTCCTATGGCGGCACCGCGCTCCTCACGCTCTTCATCGGCGTGGGCATCCTGATGAGCGTCCATCACCACCGCAAGCTCGTCCAAACCTAGCCGCAACGCCGGTTGCGACCCAGGGTTTTTGCAAAGCAGCATTTTTTGAAAGTTGTTGCCGCATCGTGAAACGAAGGTGCGGTAAGACTATGTAAATGCTTGTTTTGTTGCGTCTCATATAGGCCACACGGCATGTTGCTGCGCGCCATGCGCGCCGCGCACACTGGCAGTCATCGACAACTGCCCGGAGGGAACGCCGGTGGACCAGCGACAACAAGAAATCTCAGCCCTAGAAAAAGACTGGAAAGAAAACCCGCGATGGAAAGGCGTCAAGCGCGGCTATAGCGCGGCCGAGGTCGTCAAGCTGCGCGGCAGCGTGAGGCTCGAGCACACGCTCGCGCAGCGCGGCGCGGAAAAGCTCTGGCGCCTGATGCACGAGCGGCCGTTCGTCAACTCGCTCGGCGCGCTCACCGGCAACCAGGCGGTGCAGCAGGTGAAGGCCGGCGTGCCGGCGATCTACCTCTCGGGCTGGCAGGTCGCGGCCGACGCCAACGACTCGCTGCAGATGTATCCCGACCAGTCGCTCTATGCGGTCTCGTCGGTGCCGACGGTCGTGAAGCGCATCAACAACGCGCTGGCGCGCGCCGATCAGATCCAATGGATGGAAGCGAAGGGAGACACCGACTACTTCGCGCCGATCGTCGCCGACGCCGAGTCCGGCTTCGGCGGCGTGCTGAACGCCTTCGAGCTGATGAAGGCGATGATCGATGCCGGCGCGGCGGGCGTGCACTACGAAGACCAGCTCGCCTCGGTGAAGAAGTGCGGCCATATGGGCGGCAAGGTGCTCGTGCCGACGCAGGAAGCGGTGCAAAAGCTGATCGCGGCGCGCCTCGCGGCCGACGTGCTCGGCGTGCCCACCGTGCTGCTCGCGCGCACCGATGCCGAAGCCGCCGACATCGTCACCACCGACGTGGACGAGAACGACAAGCCGTTCCTCACCGGCGAGCGCACCTCGGAAGGCTTCTACCGCACCCGCAAGGGCTTCGACCAGGCGCTCTCGCGCGGCCTCGCGTATGCCGAGTACGCCGACATGGTGTGGTGCGAGACCGGCACTCCTGACCTGGACTTTGCCAAGCGCTTTGCTGAAGGCGTGAGAAAGCGCTACCCCGAGAAGATGCTGGCGTACAACTGCTCGCCGTCGTTCAACTGGAAGCGCAACCTCGACGACGCGACCATCGCCAGGTTCCAGCGCGAGCTCGGCGCCATGGGCTACAAGTTCCAGTTCATCACGCTCGCGGGCTTCCACTCGCTCAACTACTCGATGTTCGAGCTCGCCTACGGCTACGCGCGCAACAACATGAGCGCCTTCGTCGAGCTGCAGCAGAAGGAGTTCGCCGCCGCCGAGAAGGGCTTCACCGCCGTCAAGCACCAGCGCGAGGTCGGCACCAGCTACTTCGACGAGATCACGCAGGTCGTGACCGGCGGCAAGGCATCGACCACGGCGCTGCACGGCTCGACGGAAGACGAGCAGTTCTTCGACGACAAGAAGAAGGCGAAGCTCGCCGCAGTTTGAGCGCCGTACCGCAGGCCGTACCGCCACAGGAGCGGCGCTCCAACCTGCCGCAGGACATCGCGCGCGCGATTCTGGCCGGCTTCGACAAGCACTACCGCCTGTTCCGCGAGGCGGCGGTGCACGCCAAGGCGCTCTATGAGCGCGGCGACTGGGCCGAGATGCGGGCCCTCGCCCGCGCCCGCATCCAGATGTACGACCGTCGCGTCCAGGAGGGCGTCGATGCGCTGCTCGAGCGCTTCCCGCAGGCCGCGCGCGACGAGTCGCTCTGGCCGGCGATCAAGCTGGCCTACATTCCGCTGCTGCACGAGCACCGGCAGCCGGAATGCGCCGAGACCTACTACAACTCGGTTGCCTGCGCGGTGCTGCACCGCCGCCACTACCACAACGAGTTCATCTTCTGGCGCCCGGCGGTCGCCACCGAGCACCTCGAGGGCGATTCGCCGTCGTTCGCCTGCTACTACCCGCGGGTCGACGGGCTGCGCCAGACGCTGCGCAACATTGCCAGCAGCTTCGAGCTGAAGAACGCGTGGGAAAACCCGCGGCGCGACCTGCGCAACGTCGTGCACGCGCTCCGCCGCCACTTCCCGCGCCCGGCGCGCGCCGCGCCGGATTTGCAGATCCAGGTGCTGCGCTCGCTGTTCTTCCGCAACAAGGGCGCCTACGTCATCGGCCGCATCATCAACGGCTCGAGCGAGGTGCCGTTCGCGCTGCCGATCCTGCAGAACGAGCGCGGCGAGCTGTACGTCGACACGCTGCTCCTGGGCGAGGACCAGCTGCTCGTGCTCTTCTCGTTCGCGCGCGCCTACTTCTTCGTCGACATGGAGGCGCCGGCGGCGTACGTCTCGTTCCTGCGCTGGCTGATGCCGAAGAAGCCGCGCGCCGAGCTGTACATGGCGGTCGGGCTCGCCAAGCAGGGCAAGACGCTCTTCTACCGCGACCTGCACTACCACCTGAAGCACTCGAGCGACCGCTTCGTCGCCGCGCCGGGCATCAAGGGGATGGTGATGCTGGTCTTCACCCTGCCCTCCTTCCCCTACGTGTTCAAGGTGATCCGCGACCGCTTCGCGCCGCCCAAGGACACCGACCGCGATACGGTGATGGCCAAGTACCAGATGGTGAAGCTGCACGACCGCGTCGGGCGCATGGCCGATACCCTGGAATACTCGCTAGTGGCCTTGCCGCTCGATCGCTTCGAGCCGGAGCTCGTCGACGAGCTGAAGCGCGAGTGCGCCTCGCTGATCCAATTCGACGGCGATCAGCTCGTCATCGGCCACGTCTATATCGAGCGGCGCATGCAGCCGCTCAACCTCTACGTCGAGCAGTGCCGCCAGGACGGCGACGGCGAGAGCCTGCGCACTGCGCTGCGCGAGTACGGCCAGGCGATCAAGGAGCTCGCCGGCGCGGGCATCTTCCCCGGCGACATGCTGCTCAAGAACTTCGGCGTCACCCGCCACGACCGCGTCGTGTTCTACGACTACGACGAGATCCAGCCGATGGAGGAGATGAGCTTCCGCAAGATCCCGCCGGCCAGGAGCTACGAGGAGGAGCTCGCCGCCGAGCCCTACTGGCGCATCGACGATGCCGACGTGTTTCCGGAGCAATTCGACTATTTCCTAGTCTCGGAGCCCGGGGCGCGGGAGATCTTCTACGAATATCACCGCGACCTGCTCGACCCGGTTTTCTGGCAGGCGAAGCAGGAGCTGGTGCGCTCGGGGGAGCAGGAGGACGTGTTCCCCTACCCCGAGGAAATCCGCTTTTCTAGGCGACCTCGCGGTTCTCGGACAGCCGCAACCAGCCCTTGACCACGCGGTAGATCATCCAGACCCCGGCGGCGGCAAGCACCAGGAAGCCGACGATCACGAAGGCGAGGATGAAGCCGATCGAGCACCACAACAGGCCCCACCAGAAGGTGCGGATCCGCCAGCGGAAGTGCGACTCGAGCCAGGTGCCGAGCGCGTCGTCGCGCTTCACGTAGTCGATCACGACCGCGGCGATCCAGGTGATGCCGAAGAAGAAGCCCGCGGCCTGCAGCGCGTACGCGACGGTGTTGATGGTCTTGAGCTGCTTGTCGTCCGCCGCTGCTTCGGCCATCGCTAGACTCCCTCGATCACGACCCGCTTGCGCCTGGACCTGAGGCCGGCTGCGATGCGCACATTGCGCTTCGGCACGCCGTAATGCGCGGCCAGGAACTCGATCAACGCCTCGTTCGCCCTTCCCTCCACCGGCGGCGCCGCGAGGCGCAGCTTGAGGCGCCCGCCGTGCTCGCCCGCGAACTCGGAGCGCTTCGCCCCGGGCTGCACATGCAGCTCGAGAATCATAGCCCTGCCGCGGCGATGCGCAGGTGGTTGAGCGGGATCAGCAGGACGTAGAGGATCACCAGCAGCACGAGCGGCGAGAGGTCCACCCGCCCGACGGGCGGCACCCAGCGGCGCAGCGGCCGCAGGAAAGGGCGCGTCACCAGGTCGAAGAGCGGGCCGAGCGGCGCGTCGGGGTTGACCCACGAGATCGCCACCTGGACGAACACCGCGAACACCAGGATGTACACGCTCAAGCGCACCAGGTCGACCGCCGCCACCGCGGCGAGGGGGGCGAGGCCCGGCGCCGAGCCGGCGATCGCGGCCTGCGCCCAGAGGCCCAGCCCCTGGATCACCCACGCGAGCAGCAGCGTGGCAAGGTCGAGCCCGGCCAGGCCGGGGACCACGCGCCGCGCGGGCATCACGATCCAGCTGGTGGTGGCGAGCAGGAACTCGCCCATCGGGTTGCGGAACGGCACGCGCAGCCACTGGAAGTGGAAGCGCGCGAGCAGGAGCAGCACCAGGAAGGTGACGATCGTGTCGACCAGGAACAGCGCGATCTGGGAAAACATCGCTAGTCGCGCCCCAGCTCCTCGCCCAGCTCGCCGCCGCGCCGGGTTGCCGCGGCAAGCGCGCGGGCGAAGCGCTCCGCGAGCTGCTCATTCTCGAAGACCTTGAGGGCGGCCTCGGTGGTGCCGCCCTTCGAAGTCACGTTCTTTCGCAGCTGGGCGGGACTCTCGTCGGAGCGGGCCGCCAGCTGGGCGGAGCCGAGCACGCAGTGCTTGGCAAGCTTCATCGCGTCCGCGCGCGCGATCCCGGAACGCTCGGCGAAGACGGCGAGCTGCTCGATGAGCCAGAACACGTACGCCGGCCCGCTCGCCGAGACCGCGGTCACCTCGTCGAGCAGCCGCTCCTCGGGCACCCAGACGGTTTCGCCGACGGCACCCAGGACGATTTCCGCGGTCTTGCGATCGGCGTCATTCACCTCGGAGGCCGCGAAAAGGCCCGCGATGCCTGCCCCGATCAGCGCCGGCGTATTCGGCATGCAACGCACGATTCGCTTGTGGCCGCCAAGCCAGCGCGACAGCGCCGCGAGGCGAACGCCCGCGGCGATGCTGAGGAGGAGCTTGCCGTGCACCGGGGCGGCCACGGAGGCGAGCGCGGCCTTGGCATCCTGCGGCTTCACCGCGAGCACCAGCACGTCGGCCTTGGCCGCAGCCGAATCGGGCGCCGTGGAGACGTGCACGCCGTGGCGCGCGATTTTCTCGCGCGCGGCGTCGCTGATCTCGATCACGCTGAGCGACGCGGCGGCGAAGCCCTTCGCCACCAGTCCGCCGACCAGCGCGCTCGCCATGTTGCCGCCGCCGAGGAAGCAGATTCTCATGGCTCGCACCTGTGGCCGGTCATGCCGCGCTCTTCTCTTTCCGCCGTGCGCCGAAGATAGCCGTGCCGATGCGCACCATGGTCGCGCCCTCGGCGATCGCCATCTCGAGGTCGTCGGACATGCCCAGCGACAAGGTATCGAAGCCGAAATCGGCCTTCAAGGAATCAAAAATCTCCCTGACCGCGGCATATCGCTCGCGCGCGGCGCCCGCCTCGGGGATCGCCATCAGCCCGCGCAGGCGCAGCCGGGGCAGCGCCTTGATCTTCGCCGCGAGATCGCGAACCTCGCCGGGCGCAGCGCCCGACTTTGACGCCTCCCCGGACACGTTGACCTGGACCAGCACATTCAGCGGCGCGAGGTGCGCAGGGCGCTGCTCGGACAGGCGCTTTGCAATTTTTTCACTCGCCACGGTCTGCACCCAGTCGAAGCGCTCGGCGGCGAGGCGCGTCTTGTTGCTCTGGAGCGGGCCGATCAGGTGCCATTCCAGGCGCGGCAGCTGCGCCATCTTGTCGAGCGCCTCCTGCACGTAGTTCTCGCCGAAGGCGATCTGGCCGGCGGCGCGCGCCTCGTCGATGCGCGTTGCGGCATGGGTCTTCGACACTGCCAACAAAGTCACCGCGTCGCCGGCGCGACGAGCGGCGCGCGCCGCCCGATCAATGCGCGCTCTCACGGCTTGCAGGTTGTCGGCAATTGTTGTCATAATGGCTTGAACCAGCGAAGAAAAAACCTTCGCGCCCGATCCGGGAGGATTGTAATGGATCTCACCGAGCTGCTCGCCTTCGTGGTCAAGAACAAGGCGTCCGACCTGCACTTGTCCTCGGGGCTGCCGCCCATGATCCGCGTGCACGGCGACGTGCGCCGCATCAACGTGCCTGCCATGGAACACAAGGAAGTGCACGCGATGATCTACGACATCATGAACGACGGCCAGCGCAAGTTCTACGAAGAAAACCTCGAGTGCGACTTCTCCTTCGCGGTGCCGAACCTGGCGCGCTTCCGCGTCAACGCGTTCGTGCAGCAGCGCGGCGCCGCGGCGGTGATGCGGACCATCCCGTCGAAGATCCTGTCGCTCGACGACCTGAAGTGCCCGAAGATCTTCGCCGACATCTCCGACCAGCCGCGCGGCATCGTACTGGTCACCGGGCCGACCGGCTCGGGCAAGTCGACCACGCTCGCGGCGATGGTCAATCACATCAACGAGAACGAGCACGGCCACATCCTCACCATCGAGGACCCGATCGAGTTCGTCCACGAGTCGAAGAAGTGCCTGATCAACCAGCGCGAGGTTGGGCCGCACACGCTGTCGTTCTCCAACGCGCTGCGCTCGGCCCTGCGTGAAGACCCGGACGTGATCCTGGTGGGCGAAATGCGCGACCTGGAGACCATCCGCCTCGCGCTCTCCGGCGCGGAGACCGGGCACCTGGTGTTCGGCACCCTGCACACCTCGTCGGCCGCCAAGACCATCGACCGCATCGTCGACGTGTTCCCGGCGGCGGAGAAGGAGATGGTGCGCGCGATGCTCTCCGAGTCGATCCGCGCCGTGATCTCGCAGACGCTGCTCAAGACCAAGGACGGCGCCGGGCGCTGCGCGGCGCACGAGATCATGATCGGCACGCCGGCGATCCGGAACCTGATCCGCGAGAACAAGATCGCGCAGATGTACTCGGCGATCCAGACCGGCCGGCAGATCGGCATGCAGACCCTCGACCAGAACCTGCAGGAGCTGGTGCAGAGGAACGTCATCTCGATGGCCGAGGCGCGCGGCAAGGCGGCCAACAAGGACAACTTCGCGGGAGCGTAACCATGGAACGCGAGCAAGCAACCAAGTTCATCTACGACCTGCTGCGGGCCCTCGTCGCCAAGAAGGGCTCGGACCTGTTCATCACCGCGGGCTTCCCGCCGGCGATGAAGATCGACAGCAAGATGACGCCGGTGTCGCAGCAGGCGCTCACCAACCAGCACACCGCGATGCTGGTGCGCGCGATCATGAACGATAAGCAGGCCGCCGAGTTCGAGGCGACCAAGGAATGCAACTTCGCCATCAACCCCACCGGCATCGGCCGCTTCCGCGTCAACTGCTTCGTCCAGCAGGGCAACGTCGGCGCGGTGCTGCGCGTGATCACCACCACCATCCCGAACTTCGAGGACCTGAAGCTGCCGCCGGTGCTGAAGGACGTGTCGATGACCAAGCGCGGGCTGGTGCTCTTCGTCGGCGGCACGGGCTCGGGCAAGTCGACCTCGCTCGCCGCGATGATCGGCTACCGCAACGAGAACTCGCACGGCCACATCATCACCATCGAGGACCCGGTCGAGTACGTGCACCCGCACAAGAACTGCCTGATCACGCAGCGCGAGGTCGGCGTCGACACCGATTCGTGGCAGATGGCGCTCAAGAACACCCTGCGCCAGGCGCCCGACGTGATCCTGATCGGCGAGATCCGCGAGATGGAGGTGATGGAGCACGCCATCGCCTTCGCCGAGACCGGCCACCTGGCGCTCGGCACCCTGCACGCCAACAACTCCAACCAGGCAATGGACCGCATCATCAACTTCTTCCCCGAGGCGCGGCGCCAGCAGCTGCTGATGGACCTGTCGCTCAACCTCAAGGCGGTGATCTCTCAGCGCCTGATCCCGCTCAAGGAAGGCAAGGGCCGCGCCGCCGCGGTCGAGGTGCTGCTCAACTCGCCCCTCATCTCCGACCTGATCTTCAAGGGCGAGATCCACGAGATCAAGGAGATCATGAAGAAGTCGCGCGAGCTCGGCATGCAGACCTTCGACCAGGCGCTCTTCGACCTGTTCGAGGCCGGGCGCATCAGCTACGAGGATGCGCTGCGCTTCGCCGACTCGACCAACGAGGTGCGCCTCAACATCAAGCTGAACAGCAAGATGTCTAAGGACAAGGACCTCAACAAGGGCATCGAGCACCTGGACATCGTCTGAGATGCGCGTCTGAGCGCTTCCAACTTCAAACTCAAAAAAGGCCGCCGGAGCGGCCTTTTTTATTTCCACGGGAGGTAAACCATGACGCTGCGCATAAGAATGATCGCGGAATTCATCGGCACGTTCTGGCTGGTCCTGGGAGGCTGCGGCAGCGCGGTGCTCGCCGCGGGCTTCCCGCGGCTCGGCATCGGCCTGCTCGGCGTGGCGCTCGCGTTCGGCCTGACCGTGGTGACCATGGCCTATGCGCTCGGCCACATCTCGGGCTGCCACCTCAACCCGGCGGTCACGGTCGGCCTCGCCTCCGCGGGCCGCTTCAAATGGTCCGAGGTGATCCCGTACGCGGCCGCCCAGGTGGTGGGTGCGATTGCCGCCGCGGCGCTGCTCTACCTCATCGCAAGCGGCAAGGCGGGCTTCGACGTCTCCAGCGGCCTCGCCTCCAACGGCTACGGCGCGCACTCGCCCGGCGGCTACTCGCTGCAAGCGGCGCTGGTCACCGAGCTGGTGATGACGTTCATGTTCCTGGCGATCATCCTGGGCGCCACCGACGCGCGCGCGCCGCAGGGCTTCGCGCCGATCGCCATAGGCCTTGCTCTTACCCTTATCCACCTGATCAGCATCCCGGTGACCAACACCTCGGTGAACCCGGCGCGCAGCACCGGCCCGGCGCTGATCGTCGGCGGCTGGGCGCTGCAGCAGCTGTGGCTCTTCTGGGTCGCGCCGCTCGCGGGCGCCGCGCTTGCCGGCTACGGCTACCGCTGGGCCGGCAAGCCCGCGTTCCAGGCGAGCTAGCCCGCGATTCGCGTCGCCTTGCTGATCACGCTGGGCTTGTGCGGCTGCGCGCGCCCGGCGTTCTACGACGCTGCGCCGATCGAGGATCCGGCACTGGCGCCCTGCGTATGGACGAAGCGGTTCACTCCGCCGATCGTCTATCAGGAGAGCGATTTCATCCGCGCATATTTCGAGCCGGCGGACCTCGCCGCCTACCGGCAGGCGATGCCGGCGCGCTTTTCGCTGCCGCCGCGTCCCATGATTCGTGTCAGCGTCCTCGACTTCTATGAGATGGCGAATGGACCGCTCTACCGCGAATCCGAGATCTCGTTGCTGGTGCTCAACGAGGGGCGCCCGGGCTGGTTCGTGCTGACCATGCCGGTGACCGACGCTGACGCCTGCGCCGCCGGGCGCAGCGCGCTCGGCACGCCAAAAGTGATGCGCCGGGTGACGCTCGAGCGCGCGGCCGATCGCTATGTCGGCACGTCGTACGCGCTCGGTGGCCGCACTGCCGAATTCACGCTGCAGCTCGAGGTGCGCGAGCCGGGCGAGGGCGCGCGCGAGATTCTCGACTTCGTTTCGCCACTACCCGAGTTCCACCTCCTGCGCGGGCGCGTGGTGACGCTGGGAGGCCTGCCACGCTCGGCGCTGACCCTGGCGAGGACGGCGCCCGAGGTCTGGAGAATGCGGCTCGGCGAGGCGCGCCTCGAGTTTCCCCGGGACAACCGCAGCCTGCTGCACCGGCTCGGCGTCGGAAGGCCGCTCGCGGCGTATTGGGGCCGGCTGCGCTATCGCTTCAGCATCACGCCTCGCTAGACGAGTCGGTCGCTGATCGCGTTTCTCGGCATCGCATGCATCGCGCTGCCGGCTCATGCGCAGCGCCGCGTGGCTTAGTCGGGCGCGAGGAACTCGACGGCGTGCCCGTCGATACGCGCCTCGACCACGCCGGCGATCTCCCTGGGCTTCGCTTTCGCCTTCGGACGAATCTTGTCGTCGATGTGCAGCGCGAAGCCGGTCCACTCGATCTCGAGGCGCTTGCCGCGACGCGTCGGCAGGACGGCGAGGCGGTCGCGGTTGTCCTGCCAGTGCTCGAGGTAGTAGAGCAGCCGGGCCCGCTCGTCCTCGGTCACCAGCACGACATCGAAGGCGCCATCTCCCGGCTTGCTGTCGTGAGCCAGATGCAGGTTGGGACCGATATAGGCGAGATTCAGCGCCTCCATCAGGAGGTATCGCCCCGAGATGTCTTGGCCGTCCAGCTTTGCGTAGAGCTCTAATGCCTCGCAATGGGCCACCGCGTTCTGCAGCCGCTGCAGGCCGCTCTCGACCGGGCTTGCGCCCTTCTTCAGGCCAGTGCCCGAGGGCTTGGCGATCAGCGTGGCGAAGACGCCGGCGCCCACGCCCTCGATGAAATAGCGCTCGCCCCACGGCCCCGCGACAACGCCGACGTCGAGCCTGACCCGGCGCGGGCTCGCCCATCCACGCACGATCTCCTCGAAGGGCCGCTCGAGCAAGCCGAGCGTGCGAGCGATGTTGTTCGCCGTGCCGGAAGGCAGGAGCCCGATCGGCACGCCGCGGCCGACCATGCGTCGCGCGACCTTTCCGACCGTGCCGTCGCCGCCTGCCACCACCACCAGGTCGGCCTTCTTCTTGAGCGCTTCCTTCCAGCCGTCTTCCTTGGACGAGCGGTAGCGCACCTCGTGGCCATGCTCGCCGAGCAGCTCGCAGAGGCGCGCGGCGTCGCGCGGCCTTTGCCTGCCGGCGCCAGGGTTGTGAATCAGCGTGACGCGCACGCTAATTGCTGGATCAGTGCATTCAAAGGAAAAGGCCCATGCGCATCCTCATCACCAACGACGACGGCGTCTACAGTCCGGGCATAGCCGCTTTGGCGCAGGTCGCGCGGCGCTTCGGCGAAGTGCGCATCGTCGCGCCCGACGTCGAGATGTCCTCGGCGAGCCATTCCATCACCGCCTCGCGGCCGGTCACTTACAAGCACACGCCGCTCCCGGGCGGCATCGACGCCTACCGCGTCAACGGCACGCCCGGCGACTGCGTGATGCTCGGCACCACGCTCTGGGAAAACGTCGCGCTGGTGCTTTCGGGCATCAACATCGGCGCCAACCTCGGCAACGCGATCTGGCATTCGGGCACGCTTGCCGGCGCCAAGCAGGCGGCGCTCCTCGGTTTGCGCGGCATCGCGCTGAGCGCGCCCGCCACCGACCGGGGGCAGCCCGATTTCGAGTCGCTCAAGCCCTGGGCCGTCACGGTGCTAGAGCGCCTGCTGGCGATGCCCGAGCCCTGCCTGATCAACGTCAACTTCCCGGCCAAGGCGCCGCGCGGCGTGCGCTGGACGAAGCAGTCGATGCGCCACTACGACGGCAAGGTAGTGCCGGGCCAGGATCCGATGGGCCGCACGCACTACTGGTTCACCGTGGTGCCGGTCGAGGGCACGGAGGAAGGCACCGACCGCTGGGCGATCGAGCAGGGCTACGTCTCGATGACGCCGGTCAACCTCGACCTCACCGATCACCAGCAGCTCGAGCAGGTGCGCAGCCTCGAGGCCTGGAAGAACCTGAAGTTCGGCTGATTCGCAACGGGTTCGGGTGATCCGCATCGGCATCTCCGGCTGGCGCTACGAGCCGTGGCGCGGCGTGTTCTACCCGGAGGGCCTGCCGCAGCGCCGCGAGCTCGAGTTCTGCGCCCGCCACTTCCCGACTGTCGAGTTGAACGGCTCCTTCTACTCGCTGCAGCGCCCGGAGTACTACGCGCAGTGGTATCGCGAGACGCCGGCGGGCTTCGTCTTCGCGGTCAAGGGCTCGCGCTACATCACGCATCTCCTGCGCCTGAACCGCATCGAGAAGCCGCTCGCCAACTTCTTCGCCTCGGGCATCCTCAACCTGCGCGACAAGCTCGGCCCGTTCCTCTGGCAGTTCCCGCCGATGTTCGCCTTCAAGCCGGAGCAGCTCGACGCGTTTTTCAGCATGCTGCCCCGCACGACGACCCAGGCTCTTTCCCTCGCCCGGCGGCGCGATGCGCGCATGATCGGCCGCTCGCGGCTGGCGATCGACGCCGAGCGGCCGCTGCGCCACGCGATCGAGATCCGGCACCGCAGCTTCATGACCGACAGCTTCCTCGAGCTGCTACGCAAGCACGCGATCGGCCTCGTCGTTGCCGACACCGCGGGCAAGTGGCCCAGGATGTTCCACGTCACCGCCGGCTTCGTGTACGTCCGCCTGCACGGCGACGCGAAGATCTATGTCAGCGGCTATTCGCAGCGCGCGCTGGCGGGCTGGGCGCGGCGCATCCGCTCCTGGGACCGCGAGGGGCGCGACGTCTATGTCTACTTCGACAACGACGTCAAGGTGAAGGCGCCGTTCGACGCGCTCAACCTGATGCGCAAGCTGGGCCTCGCTTGGGGCGAGCCGTTCCATCGGCCCGGCGCGCGAGTGCCGCGGGCCAAGTACGCGTACGGGCCGCGCGCTACCGGCGGGAATCCCGCGTGGGACGCCCTGCGACGATCCTGAACTCGTAGAGCCGGCACTCGAGCGCGCCGTTCCAAAGCGGCGTGCGCGCGGAAGGCTCCAGGCGGATCAGCTTCGGCAGCCGCAGGTCGGCGGTGAAGATGTAACAGCGCCAGCCCGTGAAGCGCTTTTTCAGCGCATCGCCGAGCTTGGGGTAGAGCGCGGCGAGCTCCTCAGGGCTTCCCATGCGCTCGCCGTAGGGCGGGTTCATCAGCATCACGCCCGACGCCGCGGGCGCGGCGCGCTCGAGCACGTCGGCGCGCTCGAGCTTCACCCAGCGCTCGACGCCGGCCTCGCCGAGATTGCGCCGCGCGGCGATCAGCGCTTTCGGATCGTCGTCGCTGCCATAGATCTGCGGCGCATGCTCTTCACCCCCCGGCTCGCGCTTCACTCGTTCCCATTCCGAAGGCTGGAATGCCGCCAGCCTCTCGAACGCAAAGCCGCGCTTCGCGCCGGGCGCCCGCCCGCGCGCTATTGCGGCCGCTTCGGCGAGCAGCGTCGCGCCGCCGCACATGGGATCGAGCAGCGGCTCGTGCGGCTGCCAGCCGCTGAGCGCGATGATCCCGGCGGCGAGGTTCTCGCGCAGTGGCGCCTCCGCCCTGCCCGTGCGCCAGCCGCGCTTGAAGAGCGGCTCGCCGGAGGTATCGAGGTACAGCGTGGCCCTGGTGCTCTCCAGGAAAGCGTGCACGCGCACGTCAGGGCTGGCGCGATCGACGCTCGGGCGCTTGCCCAGCGCGTCGCGGAAGCGGTCGCACAGCGCGTCCTTGATGCGCAGCGTGGCGAATTCCAGGCTCTTCAGCGGGCTCTTCTGCGCAGTGACGTTGACGCGGAGCGTGCGCTCGACGCGAAAGTAGCGCGGCCAGTCGAGTGCGCGCACCCTGGCATAGAGGTCACGCTCGCTCGCATAGTCGAACTGCGCGATGCGCCAGAGGATGCGCGAGGCGAGCCGCGACCAGAGATTGGCGCGGTAGCACGCCGCCCAGTCGCCGCTGAACGCGACGCCGCCCGGCAGGGCAGTGGCCGGTATTTCCAAACCAGCCAATTCCCGCACCAGCAGCGGCTCGAGGCCGCGCGGGCAGGTGGCGAAGAACGCCTCAGAACGGCTTGAGGACAACGACCAGGACCGCGGCGAAGAGGACGACGGTCGGCACCTCGTTGAACCAGCGGAACCAGACGTGGGACTTCGTATTGCGCTCGGCCGCGAAGTCGCGCAGCAGCATGCCGCACCACAGGTGATACCCCGCGAGCAGCGCGCCCAGCGCCATCTTCGCGTGCAGCCATCCTGCCGCGCCGCGGAACCAGACGAGCCAGAGCCAGACGCCGAAGACCAGCGTGAGCACGCCGCCCGGAGTCATGATTCCCCAGTAGAGCTTGCGCTCCATCACCTTGAAGCGCTCGCGCGACACCGTGTCCTCGGCCATCGCGTGGTAGACGAACAGCCGCGGCAGGTAGAAGAGGCCCGCGAACCACGTGACCATGAAGACGATATGCAGCGACTTGATCCAGAGCATCAGGTGCTCATTTACGTCGAAAACCGGCGGCGCGCGAAGAAGATGGCCATGGCGTAGCCGGCCGCAGCATAGCCGAGGAGCACCGCGACGTGCAGCGCGGCATGCTCGGGCAGCCGCCCGGCGACGAGCGGCCGCACCAGCTCGATGCCGTGGTAGAGCGGCAGCGCCTGCGCGACCCACTGGACCGGCCGCGGCAGCTGATCGGCCGGGAAGAACACGCCCGAGATCATAGTCATCGGCGTCATCACCAGCGTCATGTAGAAGCTGAAGAAGTCCCAGTTCCTGGCGAGCACCGTCATGATCAGGCCGACCGCGGCGAATGCGAGGCCGACCAGGAACGCGACCGGGAGCGCGAGGAGGACCAGCGGGGAATTCGCCAGCCCGGCCACCGCGGCCACCGCGAGGATGGTCGAGCCCGAGAGCCACGCCTTGCTCGCCGCCCAGACGATCTCGGCGGCGACCACGTCGTCGATCACCAGCGGCGCGTAGAGAATCGCGTCCCAGGTCTTCTGGCCGTGCATGCGCGAGAAGCCGGAGAACATCGACTCGAACGAGGCGGTGAACATCGTCGCCGAGCACAGCGTGCCGGCGGCGAAGAACGCCATGTAGGACATGCCCTCGACCGAGGGCAGCAGCGCGCCCAGTCCGTAGCCGAGGCCGAACAGCAGGATCAGCGGGTCGGCCAGGTTGGAGAGCACCGACGCGATGAAAAGCTTGCGCCAGACGAGGAAGTTGCGCCGCCAGACCGAGACCCAGCGCGGCATCAGTCCCGGCCCTTGCCCATTTAATCCCTCAGGTCCCTGCCGGTGAGCTTGAGGAAGACGTCCTCCAGGCTCGCGGGCCGATGCAGGTAGGAGAGCTCCGACTGGCCGCGCAGCGTGGCGAGCACCGGTGAGGCATCGGCGGTATAGACGAACACCGTGTCGCCGGCGCGCTCGACGCGCGGCGCGAGCGAGCGCGCGCGCTCCATCCACGCGTCGTGGCCGTTGCCGTGCACCTCGACCACCTGCGGCTCGATGTGCTCGGCGATCAGCGCGCGCGGCGAGCCGGCGGCGATGACGCGGCCGCGGTCCAGGATGGCGAGGCGGTCGCAGAGCCGCTCGGCCTCCTCCATGAAATGCGTGGTGAGGACGAGCGTGCGGCCCTCCTGCGTCAGGCGCCGCAGCCGCTCCCAGATCAGGTGTCGCGCCTGCGGGTCGAGGCCAGTGGTCGGCTCGTCCATGAAGAGGAGCTGCGGCTCGTTGATCAGCGCGCGCGCCAGCGTCAGGCGCCGCTTCATCCCGCCCGAGAGCGTGGTGATGCGCGCATCCTCGCGCGCGCCGAGCCCCGCGAACTCGAGCAGCTCCTTGATGCGCTCCGTGATCTGATGCTCCGGAATGCCGAAGTAGCGCCCGTAGACGACCAGGTTCTCGGCGACGGTGAAGTCCGGGTCGAGGTTGTCGAACTGCGGCACCACGCCGACGCGGCGGCGCGCCTCGCGCGCGCGTGCAGGGATCGGCTCGCCGAGCAGCTCGATCTCGCCGCCGTCGGGATGGGTCAGCCCGAGGCACATCCTCAGCGTGGTGGTCTTTCCCGCTCCATTGGGTCCCAGCAGGCCGAAGCACGCCCCGGGCGGCACGTCGAGGTCGACGCCGCTCACTACCTCGAGCGCGCCGTAGCGCTTGCGCAGCCCGCGCGCGCGTAGCGCACTCACGGGAAATGCGCGCGCACGATGGCGCGCAGCGGCTGCAGCTTGTGGTTGAAGAAATGGTCGGCGCCCGGCACCACGACCACCGGCAGCTCCTGGGGCCGCGCCCAGTCGAGCACCATCGCGAGCGGCACCGTCTCGTCGTTCTCGCCGTGGATCACCAGGGTCCCGGGCGGCGCCGGCGGCAGCTCGAAGCGATTCACGGCGACGCCGACCAGGATGGTGTGCGAGGGCTTGACGCGCTCGGCGAGCAGCGCCTGCACGCCGGCGCCGAACGAGAAGCCGGCGAGCACGGGTTGCGTCGCGTTGAGGTAGCGCAGGATCGCGTGCAGGTCCTCGAGCTCGCCACGGCCCTCGTCGTGCACGCCTTCGGTGGCGCCGACGCCGCGGAAGTTGGGGCGCCAGCTCTCGTAGCCTGCGTCGACCAACGCGCGCGCAAGCGTCTGCACCACCTTGTTGTCGAGCGTGCCGCCGAACAGGGGATGTGGATGCGCGACCAGCGCGATGCCCCTGGGATGAGCGCCGGCCGCGCCTTCCGGCGCGTCGACTGCGCACTCGATGCGGCCGGCCGGACCGGCGACGAATTCCCGGCGGGTGCTGGCTCTCACATCCTCAGGCGCTCGACCACGCGGCCGTGCCGGAGGTGCTCCTCGATGATCTCGTCGATGTCGGCGCGGTCGACGTAGGTGTACCAGACCGCGTCGGGGTAGACCACGACGCAGGGCCCCTCCTCGCAGCGGTCGAGGCAGCCGGCCTGGTTGATGCGGATCTGCCCCTCACCCGAGAGGCCGAGCGCCTTGATGCGGCCTTTCGCGTAGTCGCGCATCGCCGAGGCGCCCTTGTCGTTGCAGCAGGTGCGGCCACCGTCGCGCTGGTTGCAGCAAAAGAACACGTGGCGCGCGTAGTAGGACATAGCCGATTTTAACTGACGGCTTCGCGCCGCCTCGCGGCGAGGAAGATGAGGTAGGCGATCGCCGCGTACGCCCACAGCGCGCTCGCCACGCGCGTGAGGCCGTTGAAGTTGAGGAAGTGGCCCTGCTGCCAGAGCTTGAGCATGTCGGCGAGATAGGGATTGGGCGGGGCGAGGTTGACGAGCACCGTCGCCGCCATCAAGAGCACCGCCGCGGCGGCGAGGCGCGCGACGCGCGGCAGAGCCATCGCGGCAAGCGCGGCCGCGACGCCGCCGGCGAGGCCGAGCTGCGCGCCCGGCGTGAGCCAGGCGAACACGTTGTGCGCCTTCATGACGATGGCGAACGCGGCCACCTTCACGGCGAGCGCGGCGGCGACCAGGCCGACGAACATCGCGCGCACCGGCTGCGCCGGCTGCGCCAGCGCGGAGAGCAGCAGGCCGACGCTTGCCAGGTTGGCCGCTGCGGTGAACGCCTCGGTGAAGACAAAGAACTCGGGCCGCCTCGCGCGTCCGGCGCCGGCGGCGACCAGGTCGCGCAGGTCGCCCGCGGCGAAGAGCAGCGTCGCCGGGTTGAGCTGCGTGAAGAGCCACAGGCCCAGCAGCACGAGGCCGACGTCGATGCCCGCGCCGGGCAGGAACGCGGTGACGCGCAGCTCGCCGAGCGCGTGCAGGCGCGGGATCGCGGCGAGCCCGGCGGCCGCGCCGACGGCCGCGCCCGCCAGGTTGCAAAGCACGTCGAGGTTGGTGGCGACGCGTGCCGGGAGGTAGCTCTGCGCCGCCTCGAGCGCGAGCGAAAGCAGCGCCGCGCTGCCGAGCGCCACCGCGAAGGCTGCGGCGCCGCCGAGGCGCCGGCGCAGGGCAATCACGCCCAGGAAGCCGTAGGGCACGTAGCCGAGCACGTTGGCCGCGACGTCGAATGCCGTGACGTAGCGCGGCCAGGGCGAGGCGAGGTAGGCGAAGGCCGATAGCCCGTGGTCGTGCCAGCCTTCCAGCGGATAGAGCGAGGCGTACGCGATCAGCGCCGCGTAGACCGCGAGGACGATCCGCGCCAGCGGCGAAGCGGAGTTAGCCGTGCTCGCGATGCGCGTGCGGCAGCGTCCGCTCGCGCGGCAGCAGCGAGCCGAGCACCATGCCGAAGAGGGAGAAGGCGAGGCCGACGAGCGGCGGCGGCACCGTGGCGCCGGGCGCGGTGAAGGCGGCGACGACCCAGGCGATCAGGCCGGAGAGCGCCGAGACGATCGCGCCGGTATTGTTGGCGCGCTTCCAGAAGATGCCTGCGGCCAGGGGCACGAAGGCAGCGACCAGCGTCACCGTATAGGCGTTCTGCACCATGTCGTACATGGTCTGCTTCGAGTTGAGCGCGAAGATCAGCGCGGCGAGCGTGAACGCGACCAGCGTCACGCGCAAGACGAGCAGGAAAGTACGGTCGCTCATGCGCGGATAAAGCGGCCGCACGATGTTCTCCGTCGATAGCGACGTCGGCGCGATGATGGCGCCGCTCGCGGTCGAGAGGATCGCCGAGAGCAGCGCGCCAAAGAACAGCACCTTGATCCACATCGGCGTGTGCTCGAGGATGAAGCTCGGCAGGATGCGCTGCATTTCGCGCGCGTCCTCGGCGGAGAGCAGCTTGCCGAGCGCCGGATCGACGAGCAGCGCCGCGCACACGATGTAGACCGGCACGAACACGAACGAGAAATACACCACGCCGCCGAGCAGGCTGCCGGCGATCGCGGTGCGCTCGTTTTTCGCCGAGGTGACGCGCTGGAAGATGTCCTGCTGCGGGATCGAGCCGATGGCGAGGGTGAGGAACGCGTTGCCGAAGGCGAACCATTCCTTGCTGCCGCCCCTGGGCCAGAAGTCGAGGCGACCGCCCTCGAGCGCCGCGGCGATCACCTTCCCCGGGCCGCCCGCCATGTCGCCCACCACCCAGGCGACCAGCAGCAGGCCGACGATGATCATCACCGACTGGAAGAGGTCGGTCATCGCCACCGACCACATGCCGCCCCAGATGGTATAGGCCAGCACCACGACGCCGCTGATCAGGATGCCGGCGGTCAGGCTGATCTCGCCGGCGGTCAGGGTGGAGAACACCAGGCCGAGCGCGGTGAGCTGCGCCGCGGTCCAGCCGAGGTAGGAGATGGTGATCACCACGCTCGTGCCGAGCTCCATGGTGCGGCCGTAGCGCTTGCGGTAGAAGTCGCCGATCGTCAGCAGGTCCATGCGGTAGAAGGCGCGGGCGAAGAACACCGCGACCAGCACCAGGCACATCGAGGAGCCGAACGGGTCGGCGATGATGCCGCCGAGGCCGCTCTTCTGGTATTCGACCGACACCGAGAGCACGCTTTCCGCGCCGAACCAGGTCGCGAACACGGTCGCGGTGTTCATGTAGAGCGGCAGGCTGCGGCCGGCGACGACGTAGTCCTTCGAGTCGTGCACGCGCCGCGCCGCCCACAGGCCGATGGCGATCGTGACCACGAGGTAGAGCACGACGAAGGCGATCAGCATGCGCGCGCCATCATAGCCGCCGCTTCCAGACCTGCCAACGCTCGCGGCCGCGCAGCACCGGCACCGATTGCTCCGGCGCAACCGCCTCGTCCTCCTCGAGCGCGAACGCGCCGCCGATCAGCTCGTCGAGCCGGCGCTGCGAAATGCCGAACGGCGGCCCGCGCTCGTTGTCGTCGAAGAAGAAAAATCCCGCGAGCAGCCCGCCCGCGCGCAGCAATGCGGGTATGCGCCGTCCCCATTCGGGCCAGCGCGCGCGCGGCAGCGCGCACAGGAAGGTGCGCTCGTAGACGAGATCGAACGGCGGCTCCTCGAGCGCGAAGAAGTCCGCCTTTCTGGCGCGCCCGGCAAGGGGGCCGAGCGTGCGGCGGGCGGCCTCGAGCGCCGCGTCGGAGAAGTCGATGCCCAGCACGTCGTTGCCCCGCTCGGCGAAGAGCTTCACCTCGTAGCCCGAGCCGCAGCCGGGCACAAGGACGCGCATTGGATCAGGACGTGCGATGAGCCATTGCTGCAGCTTCAACGGCACGCGGCCGGCGTCCCACGGCGTGACGCCCTCGCGGTAGCGCGTTTCCCAGAAGTCAGGCCTGGAAGAGTCGGAAGCCAAGCAGCACGAGTCCCGCGAGCAGGGCGACGAGGATCGCCGCGAGCAGCCGGTTGCGCCGCCTGCCTTCCGCTTTAAGCGCTTCCACGGAAAGCTTCAGTTCCGCGAGCCGGTCCTCGGCGAGGGCGCGGTGCACGAGCCGCGGCAGCTGCGGCAGCGTGCCCGCCCAGTAAGGCGCCTCCTGGCGCAGGGTGCGCAACAGGCCGCGCCAGCCGAGCTGCTCGTTCATCCAGCGCTCGAGGAAGGGCTTGGCGGTGGTCCAGAGATCGAGCTCGGGATCGAGCTGGCGGCCGAGGCCCTCGATGTTGAGCAGGGTCTTCTGCAGCATCACCAGCTGCGGCTGGATCTCGACGTTGAAGCGCCGCGAGGTCTGGAACAGGCGCAGGAGCAGCCGGCCGAAGTAGATCTCCTTCAGCGGCCGGGCGAAGATCGGCTCGCACACCGCGCGGATCGCGGCCTCGAACTGATCGACGCGCGTCGCCGGCGGCACCCAGCCCGCGTCGAGGTGAGCCTGCGCGACGCGGCGGTAGTCGCGGTTGAGGAAGGCGAGGAAGTTCTGCGCCAGGTAGTTCTTGTCGACCTCGGTGAGCGAGCCCATGATGCCGAAGTCGAGCGCGATGTACTTGCCGCGGGTCTCGCCCTCGGTCGACACCAGGATGTTGCCGGGGTGCATGTCGGCGTGGAAGAAGCCGTCGCGGAACACCTGGGTGAAGAAGATCTCGACGCCGGCGCGGCCGAGGGCGCGCAGGTCGATGCCCCGCTCGCGCAGCGCCGCGATGTGCGACACCGGGATGCCGCTCATGCGCTGCATCACCATCACGCGCTGCGAACAGTAGTCCCAGTGCACTTCCGGCACCGCGAGCAGCGGCGATGCCAGGAAATTGCGCCGCAGCTGGCTGGCGTTGGCCGCCTCGCGCATCAGATCCAGCTCCTCGTCCAGGTGGCGGGCGAACTCGGCCACCACCTCGCGCGGCTTCAGGCGCCGCGCCTCGGCCGAGAGCCGCTCGACCAGCCCCGCCGCGGTCTCGAGCAGCGCCACGTCCTTCGCCACCTCGAGCTCGACCGCCGGGCGCAGCACCTTGACCGCGACTTCCCGCCCGTCCTTGAGCGTGGCGAGGTGCACCTGCGCGATCGACGCGCTCGCCACGGGCTCCCGGTCGATAGAGCTGAATACCTCCTCAAGGGGCTTTCCCAGGCCTCTTTCGATTTCCGCAAACGCCAATTCAGAGGCGAAAGGCGGCACGCGGTCCTGCAGCTTCGCCAGCTCATCGGCAATGTCGAGCGGCAGCAGGTCGCGGCGCGTGGAGAGCACCTGGCCGAACTTGACGAAGATCGGCCCGAGGCGCTCGAGCGCCTCGCGCAGGCGCTGGCCGCGCGGCTCGCGCCGGCGCCCGGCGAGCAGGCGCAGCACGAAGTCGCCCGGCATCGGCGGCACGAACTCGTGCAGGCCGAAGCCGAGCGCGATGGCGAAGATGCGCACCAGGCGCGCGAGCCTAAGCAAGGCGCGCGATCCGCCGCTCGAGCGCGGCAAGCCGCTCGTTCAGCCGTTCAATTTCTTCATCGAAATTACGGGATTCCGGGCGCTGCACCAGCATGCCGGCTTCATCGGTCGCGTAAGCGCCGAGCGCTTCGGCGAAGCGGCCCGCGGCGTCGGCCGGCCAGCGCGCGAGCGCGCGCGCAGTGGCGCCGATGCGCGCTGCTGCGACGTCGCCGACGATACGCGAAAGCTCCTCCTCGAAGTCCCAGCGCAGCTCGCGCGCGAGCGCGCGCACCTCCTCGGCGAAGGGCCCGCTGCCCCGGATCCCTTGAAGACTCATGACCACGTGGACCTCGTCGCCGCCCGCCTCGATGCGCCCGCCCGCGGCGACCGTGACGCGCAATGGCGGCAGCAGCGGCGCAGCGATCTCGGCCGAGTGGCCGGCGAAGGGCGCGAGGCGCTCGCGCGCCCATGCTTCGCGCTCAAGCAGCCGGTTGAGAAAAAAACAAAAGGCCACCGCAGGGGTGGCCTTCGCGGAGGACAGCTCCGGCCTCAATGCATCTGCTGGATGCCGGCGAGGAGCCAGCCGCTCGAGCCGTCGGCGGGCTTGACGAGGTTCCAGACTTCCTCGAAGCCGATCGGCTCGCCGTCCTTCTCCTCGCGCACGGTGCCGGAGAAGCGCACGCTCGCCCAATAGCTGTCCTTCTCCTGCGCGAGCTCGAGAAGGTCGGCGTTGAGCGCGACCACGTCGGTGCGCTGCCCCGACTGCAGGTCGGCGCGCAGCTCATCGAACATCTCCGGCGTGGTGAACTCGCGGATCTCGTCGACGCGCCCGGAGTCGTTGGCCGCCTGCAGGCGGATGAACTGCAGCTTGGCGGTGCGCAGGAAGCCGGTCATGTCGAAACCGGCCGGCACGTGCAGCGTCGGGGCGGACGAGACTGGAGCGCCCGACTGCTGCAGCAGCGGCCTCGCGCTCACCATTTCGTCGTGCATGCCTGCGAGCTGCATCGGCCGCGCCTCTTCCCTGCGGCGCCCAAGGGCACGCAGACCGAGCACCACGCCGAAGGCCAGCAATGCGAGAAGCGCCAGGCCCAGGAGGCCGTTGCCGCCGAAGAGGTAGCCGAGCAGGCCGCCGAGCGCGAGCCCGCCGAGAATCCCGCCAAGCATGCCCCAGCGGCTGCCCTGCGGGGCCTGCGGCTGCGGCTGAGCCTGCTGGGGCTGCGCCTGCTTGGCCGGTGGCGCGGTGACATTGCGCTGTGCGCCAATGGAGCGCCCGCCGCCGAGGCGACGCGCGTCCGCATCCGTGACCACGAGGGCCGCGCCGACAAATGCGACGAATAACGCCAGTAACCACTTACCCATGGCTCTACCTCCAGAACGTCGATGCTATCAAATGCGATGGCCGCGATGCACCGCCACTACGCCGGCGGCGAGATTGAAGTACTCGACCCCGGAAAAGCCCGCCGCCTCCATCATGCCCTTCAGCCCCGCCTGGTCGGGATGCACACGGATCGACTCCGCCAGGTAGCGATACGCATCCGCGCTGCCGGCGACGCGCGCGCCGAGCCAGGGCAGGACACGGAACGAATAGAGGTCGTACGCCGGGGCAAGCGGCCGCCAGACCCGCGAGAACTCGAGCACCACCAGGCGCCCGCCCGGCTTGAGCACGCGCGCCATTTCGGCGAGCGCAGCCTCCTTGCGCGTCATGTTGCGCAGCCCGAAGCCGACGGTGACGCAGTCGAAGTAGCCGCCGGGAAACGGCAGGCGCTCGGCATCGCATTGCACCGCGGGCGCGAGCACGCCGGCGTCGAGCAGCCGGTCGCGGCCGCGGGCAAGCATCGAGCGGTTGATGTCGCTCGCCCACACCTCGCCTTCCGCGCCGACCGCGCGCGCGAGCCGCGCCGCAAGGTCGCCGCTGCCGCTCGCCACGTCGAGCACGCGCTCGCCTCGGCGCGGGCGCGCCACCGCCACGGCGAACGCCTTCCAGTAGCGGTGCAGGCCGAACGACATCAGGTCGTTCATCAGGTCGTAGCGCCCGGAAACGCGGTCGAACACCTCGCCCACGCGGCCCGCCTTTTCGGCGGCGTCGACCTTCTCGAAGCCGAAATCGGTGTCCTTGGCCATCAGTCGCGACCCGCTCCCGCGGCCTCGAGGCGGGCGAGGTAGTCGGCCCAAAGCCGGTCCTGGTTCTCGCCCAGCTCGTAGAGGTAGTCCCACGAGTAGATGCCGGTCGAATGGCCGTCGGAGAACACGGGCTGCACCGCGTAGGAGCCGACCGGCTCGAGCGAGCGGATCTCGACCGCACGCTTGCCGGTCTGCAGCACTTCCTGGCCCGCACCGTGGCCGCGCACCTCGGCCGAGGGCGAATAGACGCGCAGGAACTCGTAGGGCAAGCGGAAGTTGCGCCCATCGGCGAAGGCGACTTCCAGCACGCGCGACTTCTGGTGCAGGGTGATCGCGGTTGGCAGCCGCTCCGTCAAGTGGCCGCCTCGTAATACACGCGCTCGAAGTCGGCGCCGCGCTCGACCATCTCGGTGAGACGCAGCTTGCTCGCGCGCTCGGTGTACAGCTCGATCACGCGCTTGGGCTTGAACCAGCCCGAGGGCAGCACCAGCGAAGGCGGCGAGTTGAGCGCCTGCACCGCCGAGAGCGCGAGCGCCGGCAGCCAGGCCTCGTTCTGCACGTTCAGGCCGGTGCCGCGCACCGCGAGCGGGCTGGGCAGGCCGGGAAGAAGCTTGAGCCCGGCGTGCAGGTCGCCGCTCTCGGCGGCCATGAGCCAGCGCACCTGCGCGAGCATGAACTGCTTGCCGGTGACCGGCCGCACGCCGATCAGCTGGCCATGCGCGAGCCGCTTACCCGGCGACTGCGCGGGGCGCACCATGCGCATGCCCTGCGCGTTCTCGTCCTCGATCCGCCACTGCTCGACGAGAAAGCCCTGCGCATCGCTGTAGTCCTCCTGCTCGCGCGTGCTGACGCGGCCGAAGGTGGCGATCTCCTCGCGCTGCTTCTGCGTGAGCTCGGTCTGCTGCTCGGGCGGCCGGAACGGACGCCCGGAGACGTAGTGATGGATCGCCGCCATGTCGGCGCACGCCTCGGCGGCGGCGGCGGCGGGCCGGCGCTCGAGCGAGCGCGCCGGCTTCGCCTGGCACCAGTGGCGGTAGAGGTAGACGAGCAGCTGCTCGCACGAGGGCTGCACGCAGTCCTCGCCCAGCCCGAGCTTCGCGGGCGATTCGTCCTTGCGCAGCAGCGCGACGCGGTTGCGCAGGCTCTTGGAGAGCTTGCGCGCGTCGAAATAGCGCGGCGCCTTCGCGCTCGACGCGTCGCCGCGCTCGGGGCAGGCGTCGCTTTCCAGGTCGGCGACTAGGGGCGGCACGCCTTCGCCCTCGTTCACCGGCTTGTCGGCAGGCTCCAGCTTGGAGGCCCAGCGCTCGAGCAGGTAGGCGACGAAGGTGAGCTGGCGCTGCGCCAGCTCGTTCGGGTTGCACATGCCCATCAGCACCGCGCGCACGTAGGCGATGCGCGGCGAGGTGTCCTGCACGTCGCGGTTGAGGAAGTCCTTGACCACGTCCTCCGCGACGTCGAGCTTCTCGGCCGCGGCGTAGATGCGGTTGGCGAGCCGCCACTCGGCGCGCGGCACCTCGCGGTAGGCCCGGTAGTGATGGAACATCTTGAGCCCGGAGTAGGCGAGCAGCCGCTGGCAGATGAGCGCGGCCTGCGAGCGCATGCCGGCGTCGCGGTTGAGGGCGGCGTCGAGGCAGCGCAGGTAGCCGAGCTTCATCTGGTTCCACAGCGCGATGGTCGAGTCGAACGCCGCGCTTTCCGCCTCGGCCATCGGCAGCGCACGGTTGGCGAAGCGCTTGGCCTGCTCGATCTGCACGAAGTGCACCGCCTCGCGCAGCGCCTCGAGCGTCGCGAGGCGCTGCGTCGACGCGGCCGGGAAGCGGTTGAACTCCTCGAGCTGGTCGAGAAAATCGCTCTGCGCAGCGGCGACGTTGGCGAGCGGCACGTTCTCCAGCCAGGCCTTGCACGATGCGGCGTCGACGAACTCGGGGGAAGCGCTCTCCGAGAGCTCGGGCAGCTTCATTCGGCCGAATGATACCCAAAGACGTCGCGGTAACTGGCGTAGAAGCTGGCGAACAGCGTCGGCAGAAGCAGCAGCAGCGACGTCAGCACGAACGTGAAGAGCTGCGCGCGCGAGGCCCCCGCCCCGAGCCGCAGCAGCGCCAGCGCGACGGCATTGACGATCAGCATCACCGCGGCGATCACGCCGCCGTAGGCGAGCAGGGCGCGCCAGTTGAGCAGGCAGCCGAAAAAGCTGAAGAACAGCGCCTTGGCCACGCCCGCGGAATGCCAGGCGCAAAGCGGCGGCGAGAACCAGAACAGCATCATGGTCGGCGTGTAGACGACGATGAAGGCGGCGAGCGGCGCGAGCAGCTCGCCGGGCTCGAGCGAGTCGGCCTCGCGCTCCCCGCCGAACACCGCGCGCAGCACGCCGTCGGCGTCGGCAAGCACGACGGCGCCGACCACCAGCAGGCAGCAGCCCATGTAGACGACGCCGAGCGCGAGCTGGCGGCGCGCATCGTGGCGGAACCCCTCGAACAGCAGGCGCGCGTCGATGGCGCCGTGCTCGGCGGCGCGCGCCACCGCCATGAACCCGAGCGTCAGTCCCGGGATCGCGATCGCCGCCAGCGCGCTGCCGATCACCGGCACCAGCGCCACCAGCTGCGTGGCGACGAAATAGCCGAAGACCAGCAGCAGCCAGACGAAGGGCGCGGCACGGAACAGCCGCCAGCCCTCGGCGAGCCAGTGCGCGCCGCGCACCGCGCCTACGATGCGCGCCTGCATTCGAGGATCTTGCGGAAGTGCTCCGGATCGTGCGCGTGCACCAGCATCCCGGGGCGCGGCAGGTGGAAGTCGTGCAGGCGCGAGAGCCAGAAGCGCAGCGCCGCGGCGCGCAGCAACACCGGCCACGCCGCGCGCTCGGGCGCGCTCAGCGCTCGCGCGGCGTCGTAGGCGCCGAACAGCGCGCGCGCGCGGCTATCCTCGAGCCGGCCCGCGGCGTCGATGCACCAGTCGTTGGCGCAGACTGCGACGTCGTAGAGCAGGCAATCGACGCCCGCGAAGTAGAAGTCGATCACCCCCGAGATGCGCCCGCCCTCGAACAGCGCGTTGTCGCGGAACAGATCCGCGTGCACCGGGCCGCGCGGCAGGTCGGGCAGGCGGTGCGCCGCCTGGAACGAAAGCTCGTCTTCCATCAGGCGCAGCTGGTCGCGCTTCAGGAAGGATTTCAGGTCGGCCGCCGCGATGCGCCACCAGCGCGGGCCGCGCGGGTTCTCGATATAGGCGGAATAGGAGCGCGCGGCGAGGTGCATGCGCGCGAGCAGCGCGCCGAGCTCGGCGCACTCCGCCTCGCCCGGCGCCTCGAGCGAGCGCCCGGGCAGGCGCGTCACTAGCGCGGCGGGCTTGCCGTTGAGCGTCTGCAGGTACTGGTCGGCGAGGTCGGCGATCGGCGCCGGCGCCGGGATGCCGTGGCGCGCGAGGTGCGCCATCAGCCCGAGGTAGAACGGCAGCTCCTGCGCCGGCAGGCGCTCGAACAGCGTCAGGACGTAGCGGCCCTGGCTGGTGGTGACGAAATAGTTGCTGTTCTCTATGCCGGCCTGGATCGGCTCGAAGGACTCGAGGCGCCCGACCGAGTAGCGCCCGAGCCAGCGCTCGAGCTCGGCTTGCGATACGGGGGTGTAGACCGACAAGTTATTGGAAGGTGTGGATCGGCCACATCGGCACGCGCACGCCGTCGTCGAGCGGCTCGCGGCGCACCCAGTTGCCGCTGCCGGCGGTGTCGACCAGGTAGTAGGGCTTGCCGCCCGGCGGCGTGACTTTCAGCATCACCACGCGCCCGCCGGCGCGAATCTCCTCGACCACATCGCCCTCGTGCACCTCGATCTGCACCGCGGGCTCGTCCGCCTCGGGCAGAGGCGGCGGGGGCAGCGGTTCAGGCAGCGGCTCCGGCGTCGGTTGCGCGGCGGCGGCGGCGGCCCACATGAGCATCGACACCGCCAGGAGGCGCATGCACGTGATTTTACTAGAGGTTGAGCAGCACCTCTCGCTCCGCGGGCGAGGGCTCGAAGCCGCGCTTCTCGTAGAAATCGAAGATCGCGTCGACCACTTCGCGCGGCTCGTTCACCAGCTGCACCAGCTTGCAGTCGGTGGCGTCGATCATGCCCTCGTCGACCAGGCGGCCCTCGACCCATTGCATCAGGCCGCGCCAGAACGGCTCGTGCACCAGGATGATCGGCATCTGGCGCGTCTTGCCGGTCTGCACCAGCGTCAGCGCCTCGAACAGCTCGTCGAGCGTGCCGTAGCCGCCGGGCAGCACCACGTAGGCGCTGGCGAACTTGGCGAACATCACCTTGCGCGCGAAGAAATGCTTGAAGCGCAGGCTGATGTGCTGGTAGCGGCTCGCGGGCTGCTCGCGCGGCAGGTCGATGTTGAGGCCCACCGCCATGCCGCCGCCTTCGAACGCGCCCTTGTTGGTCGCTTCCATCAGGCCGGGCCCGCCGCCCGAAAAAACGGCGAAGCCCGCTTCGGAAAGCAAACGCGCGGTCTCTTCGGCGAGCCGGTAGTACGGCGCGCCGGGCTGGGTGCGCGCGCTGCCGAACACCGACACCGCGGGGCGGATGCCGGCGAGGCGCTCGGTCGCCTCGAAGAACTCTGCCATAATCCCGAACAGCTTCCACGCCTCGCGCGGGGAAATCTCGTGGCCCAAACCGGCCGCCTTCAGTAGTCTCTCTTGTGTCATCGTGTCGGGGACTGATCCAGAAAAGTTGCTGTTGCTGGTCGACGGCTCTTCCTACCTGTACCGCGCCTACCACGCGCTGCCCGAGCTGAGGAGCCCGAAGACCGGAGAGCCGACCGGCGCCATCTACGGCGTGCTCAACATGCTACGGAAGCTCGCCAGCGACTACAAGGCGCAGGCGTGGGCCGCGGTGTTCGACGCCAAGGGCAGAACCTTCCGCGACGACGTCTACCCGGAGTACAAGGCGACGCGCAGCGCCATGCCCGACGACCTGCGCCGGCAGGTCGAGCCGCTTTACGAGGCGGTCCGGGCGCTAGGCTGGCCCTTCCTTTCCGTCGCAGGGGTCGAGGCCGACGACGTCATCGGCACGCTCGTCGAGGAAGCGCGCAAGCGCAGCTGGCGTACCGTCATCTCCACCGGCGACAAGGACCTGACGCAGCTGGTGGATGAGCGCACCCTGTGGATCAATACCATGTCGAACGAAAAGCTCGACATCGACGGCGTAAAGCGCAAGTTCGGCGTGCCGCCGGAGCGCATCGTCGACTACCTCACCCTGATCGGCGATCAGATCGACAACATCCCGGGCGTGGAAGGCGTCGGCCCGGGCTACGCGTCGAAGTGGCTGCAGCAGTACGGCTCGCTCGACGCCCTGCTCTCGCGAGTCGACGAAATCAAGGGCGCGCGCGGCGAGAATCTGCGCAAGCTGAAGGAATGGCTGCCCAAGGCGCGCGAGCTCCTGACGGTGAAGCGCGACGTCGCCCTGCCCTTTCCTTTCGAGAAGCTCGCGGAGTTCAAGCCCGATCCCCGGCTGCAGCGCGCGCAATACGAACGCTATGGCTTCAAGAGCTGGCTGAAGGAGCTCGAGGACGCGCCCGCCTCCGAGCTACCCGCGCCGCCGCCGGCCGCGATCGCCAGGCGCAAGTGCCGCGCAGTGCTCGACGAGGATGAGCTGAAGGACGTCCTTCTGAAGAGCGAGGCGGCCGACCTCGTCGGCTTCAACGCCGTCGGCAGCGGCGAGGATCCGATGAGCGCCCGGCTGGTCGGGATGGCGATCGCCTTCGGCGACGAGAGCGTCTACGTGCCGCTCGCGCACGACTATCCCGGAGCGCCGGCGCAGCTCGGCACCGAGAAGGCGCTGGCGCTGCTGAAACCGTGGCTGGAGCGCAGCGAACGGCGCAAGGTGGCGGAGGACGTGAAGCTCGACTCGCACATCCTCGCCAACCATGGCGTGCGCATCGCCGGCTACGCGAACGACACCATCATCGAGTCCTATGTGCTCGAGGTGCACGAGAAGCACGAGCTCGGCAGCCTTGCGCAGCGCCATTGCGGCTGGACGCTCCTCGCCAAGGACGAAGTGACCGGCAAGGGCGCCTCCCGCATCCCGTTCGCGTCGGTCGAGGTCTCGCGGGCCGCCGAGTACGCGGCGCAGAACGCCGACTGCACGCTCGCGCTGCACGAGCTGCTCTATCCGCGCATCTCGGCCGACGAGAAGCTGAAGCGCATCTACGAAACGATCGAGATGCCGCTCGTGCCGGTGCTGTTCTGCATGGAGAGGAACGGCGTGCTCCTCGACCGCGCCAAGCTCGAGGCGCAGAGCCACGAGCTCGGCAAGGAAATCCTCGCGCTCGAGCAGAAGGCCTACGAGGCCGCGGGCCAGCCCTTCAACCTCGGCTCGCCCAAGCAGATCCAGGAGATCCTGTTCGAGCGCCAGAAGCTGCCGGTGAAGAAGAAGACGCCCTCGGGCCAGCCCTCGACCGACGAGGATTCGCTCGCCGAGCTGGCGCTGGAGCATCCGCTGCCGCGGCTGATCCTCGAGCACCGCGCGCTCTCCAAGCTCAAGTCGACCTATACCGACAAGCTGCCCAGGAGCATCAACCTCGCCACCGGGCGCGTGCACACCACCTACTCGCAGACCACCGCGGTGACCGGCCGGCTCGCCTCGAACGAGCCCAACCTGCAGAACATCCCGATCCGCACCCCCGCCGGGCGGCGCATCCGCTCGTGCTTCATCGCGCCGCCGGGCTCGAAGATCGTGTCGGCGGATTACTCGCAGATCGAGCTGCGCATCATGGCGCACCTCTCCGGCGACGCCAGCCTGCGGCGCGCCTTCAGCGAAGGCCTGGACGTGCACCGCGCCACCGCCGCGGAGGTCTTCGGGGTTCCAGTCGACAGCGTGGATTCAGAGCAGCGCCGCGTCGCCAAGGTGATCAACTTCGGCCTGATCTACGGCATGTCCTCCTTCGGCGTGGCGCAGAACCTGGGCATCGACCGCGGCACCGCGCAGACGTACGTCGAGCGCTACTTCGAGCGCTACCCCGGCGCGCGCCGCTACATGGACGAGACGCGCAGGCGCGCGCGCGAGGAGGGCTATGTCGAGACGGTGTTCGGCCGGCGCCTGTGGCTGCCCGAGATCCGCAGTGGCGCGCCGGTGCGCCGCCAGGCCGCCGAGCGCGCCGCGATCAACGCGCCGATGCAGGGCACGGCGGCCGACCTGATCAAGCTGGCGATGATCGCGGTCCAGAAGCACCTGGAGGACGCGAAGCTCGAGGCCATGCTGATCATGCAGGTGCACGATGAGCTCGTGCTCGAGGTTCCCGACGACGAAGTCGAGACGGTGAAGCAGAACGTGCGCGAGCTGATGGAGTCAGTCGCGAAGCTCGATGTCCCGCTGGTCGCCGACGTCGGCGTCGGCGCAAACTGGGACGAAGCGCACTAGATCAGGGCGCCGACACCTTCTTGCTGATGGCGCTGCCCGTGTTCACCGAAGGATAGAGGATAGGAAATTCCTTCCTGTCGCCCCGCGTTATACGAATCGGTTTCTAATGAGTTATCGTTTTCTGATGAGTTTCGGGTAGGTGAGCACCTCATTTTGCTACGGTCGCTGATGCTTGCGGCTTCCAGGCCGTCGCCCAAGCGGCGTTATGGAGAATAAATCGCTCCCAGCCCAATCGCGACGCTCAAACAAGACTATTGCCCCTGATTAGTCCAAGCTTCGCAACGACTCTTGGCACTAGGGTCATCGTCTGCGAAGATGCACCACCTATGAGTGTCATTGGTGATGATGAAATCCCGCTGAAGTGCTCCCTCGTAGCTTGGATCCGCAGCTCTAGCTATCGCCTTGTGACTTCCGTCGGCGACGGGAATGGTGCATTGGGACCCAGCTGAAGTATTGCAGCCGAATATCCCGTCAACGTTCACGGTGATGGATGCGCCAGTCGCGTTCCAAACCCATAGGACGCCGGCGCCCACGGCGTCAGGCGCAAAGAGGAGCGGCGCCACAGTGCCTATGGCGTGGACGATTCTGCGAATGTGCACAATCCTCTGGATCGTCGCCACACTTCAAAATCGTATTTAGGAAACTAGAGGTTAGCGAAATACATCGCCGAGCGTTTTGCGCTTCTGCGTATCTTCTTTTTCCCACCCATCTAGGTATTGCTGAGCAGCTTCAGTTTGTCCGGCGCTGTTCTGAGGCGCTTGATTGCCTCCGACGAGAGATCTTCCAATCGTAGTACCCAAGCGCGAACCAAAATCCGTCAATGGCGCTGTGGTTGGTGCGACACGCGTACTCCCCCTGGCCGGAGCCGCTGGTGCATCGCAGTTATAAACACATTTCCCCGTAGCATTTGGAACGTTTTGCGCGTGAGAAGTACAGGTCAACAATAGCCCTATGATGCAACCGTAAATGCGTTGTCCCATGGTCGTTCCTCTTAATGCACCGAAAGCGCCAAGATCATCGAGCTGAGACTTTCAGCACATACAGCGCGTCAGCTAAGCGCTGTGCGTCCGAGGCGCTCGAAAAATACGCGGTAATCCTGCACATCGTCACGCCGTAGTCGTTAACCATTCCATCGCGTCTATGCTGAACGCTCGGGGTGTCCATTCCAGCGAAATAGCAGGTCTGCACGCTTGCCGAGTCGAAATTCCAGTCATGCGTCACCGCCCAAGTGAAATGGCCTTGCTGCATTAGGAAAGCCATGCCATCGCTTCGAAATCTGATGTCGTTTACTTTTATTCGACCTTCTGCCGTTTTCATTTCTCCCCTGCTCATCAATAGTCCCTTCACTTCTTGCTGAGCAGTGCGCACATCCATCCTTGCCGAGGTGGGTATATATGTTGTTGTGTTTGATATGCATGCGGAAAGGACGAGCGTGCAGGCCAGAGCGGCTGCATTTTTGGTCATAACCCCTCCCTCGCATAAATCATACACCTAGGCATTCATGGCTAGGGACGTAGGACGCGTTATTGCATTGCTGCTACTTCTCGCCTAAGTCCAAATACACCGGCACCATGGGCTAGATCAGCGAGCCGAACACCTTCCTGATGATGCTCGAGCCGGTGCCGAGCGGATCCTTGCGGATCTTCTTCTCTTCCTCGCCGACCATGAGGAACAGTCCGTCGAGCGCTTTCCGGGTGACGTATTCGTCGAGATCGGCATCCTGCTCCTTGACCAGGCCCAGCGCTCTGGCGCGCTCGGCGTAGCGATCGTACTTCTGCGCCAGCGACACCTTGGCGGTGGCCTTGCGCACGATCGGCAGGAAGCGCTTGTGCAGCTCGGCGCTGGTGGTGCGGCGGAAGTAGGCGGTGCCGGCGGTGTCGCCGCCGCTGACGATGCCCTTCGCGTCCTCGACCGTCATCTTCTTCACCGAGTTGACGAAAAACTCCCGGGCTTCGGGCACCGCGCTTTCGGCGGCGCGGTTCATGGCGACGTGCAGCTCGTCCGCGTACTTGCCCATTCCCACGCGGCGCATCACGCGCTCGGCCCGCTGCAGGCTGTCGGGCAGCGGGATGCGCACGCGCGCATTGCCCCAGAAGCCGTCCTGGCGGCCGAGGCTCGACACCGCGGCGAGGCTGCCTTTCTCGAGCGCTGCCTTCAGGCCCGCGGTAGCCTCGCCCGTGGTCAGGCGCTCCAGCTGCGCCATGGCCGGCGCGGCCCACGTCATCACCGCGGCGGCGATCCCCACGAGAATCGTGTTACGCATGCTCGGGATTATCGCTGCCGGCGTCGCGATCGCAATTGCCACGCTGCTTATGTCGCGCGCAGGCCAGGCGCCGCACCGCGATCGAGAACGCGCTCTAGGCGATTCCGGCGTCGTGCGCCTGCTGGTCGGCGTGGTACGACGAGCGCACCAGCGGCCCGATGGCGGCGTGACGGAAGCCCAGCCGCGCGCCTTCGGCTTCGAAGGACTTGAAACCATCCGGGTGGACGTAGCGCTCCACCGGCAGGTGATGCGGCGACGGCTGCAGATACTGGCCAATCGTGAGCATGTCCACGTCATGCGCGCGCAGGTCGCGCATGACTTGCAGGATCTCATCGTCGGTCTCGCCCAGGCCCACCATCAGCCCCGATTTGCTCGGGACGCTCGGATGAGCCGCCTTGAAGCGCTTGAGGAGTGAAAGCGAGTGTGCATAGTCGCCGCCGGGCCGCGCGCGCTTGTAGAGCCGCGGCACGGTCTCGAGGTTGTGGTTCATCACGTCGGGGGGCGCGGCGGCGAGGATTTGCAGCGCGCGCTCGAGCCGGCCGCGGAAATCGGGCACCAGGACCTCGATGGTCGTGCGCGGCGAGGCATTTCGCACCGCGCGAATGCAGTCGACGAAGTGCCCCGCGCCGCCGTCCTTTAGGTCGTCGCGGTCGACGCTGGTGATGACCACGTACGAGAGCTTAAGCGCGGCGATGGTCTCGGCGAGGTGGCGCGGCTCGTCGGCGTCGGGCGCGAGTGGCCGGCCGTGCGCCACGTCGCAGAACGGGCAGCGCCGCGTGCAGATGTCGCCGAGGATCATGAAGGTCGCGGTGCCCTTGCCGAAGCACTCGCCGATGTTCGGGCAAGACGCTTCCTCGCACACGGTGTGCAGCTTCTGCCTGCGAAGGATGTCCTTGATCTCGTGGTAGCGCGAGCCCGGGCTCGCGGCGCGCACGCGGATCCATGGGGGCTTGGGCAGGCGCGTTTCCGCGGGGACGATTCGGATCGTCTTCGCCTGGCCCTTCTCTTTTACGCCGGCCTCACGCATCGTCGAGATAACGGGCCACGTTGGCCGCGAGCTGGCTTCCCACGCTTTCCACGGAACCCTCTAGGCCCAGATCGCGCGTCTGCGTCACCGCCAGGCCGGGATAGCCGCAGGGATCGATGGCGCCGAACGGCGCAAGATCCATCGCCACATTGAGCGCGAGGCCGTGGTAGGCGCGGCCGCGCACCACGCGGATCCCGAGCGCGGCGACCTTCGCGCCGGCGACGTAAACGCCGGGGGCGCCGGCGCGCCGCTCGGCCCGCGAGCCGATGAGGTCGATCACCGCTTGCTCGAGCATGCGCACGAAGCCCTTCACCTTGATCTCGCGGCGCGCAAGATCGACCAGGGCATAGAGCACGACCTGGCCGGGACCGTGATAGGTGATGTCGCCGCCGCGGTCGGTCTTCACCAGTGGAATGCCGGTTTCGAACTTGAGCGCGCCATCGGCGCCCTGCCCCAGCGTATAGACCGGAGGATGCTCGAGCAGCCAGAGCTCGTCTGGCGTATCGGCGCCGCGCGCGCGCGTGAAGGCGCGCATCGCCTCGAGGGTCGGCAGGTATTCGGCGACGCCGAGGCGGCGCACGACGATGTCTTCGACCAGGGTCATAGCACCATCACCACGCCGGGATGGTCGCACAGCTCCTGGTAGAGGGCGTCGAGCTGCTCGCGCGAGGTGGCGCGCACCACGCAGGTGACGCTGAGATAGCGCCCTTGCCGGCTTGGCCGCATCGCCACCGTCGCCGGGTCGAAGTCGGGTGCATGCTTGAGCACGATCCCGGTCACGGCTTGCGCGAAGCCCTGCTGCTTGCGTCCCATGACCTTGATCGGGAAATCGCACGGGAACGCTAGCGCCGAGCTGTCGGCTACGGGCATTGCGGCTTGACCCTTCAGGCGGCGACGGACTGCCGGCGCCCGGCGCGCATCACCTTGTGCTTGAAGTCCTGGTAGAGGCGGTACATGCGGCGGAACGCCGGGCCGGGCTTGCCGTCGCCGACACGGCGGCCGTCGAGCTCGACGATGGCGAGCACTTCCTTGGACGACGAGCTCACCCAGATCTCGTCGGCGGCGCGCACCTCGGTCTCGGCTACCTCGCGCAGCTCGAGCGGCATGCCCGCGGCGCGCGCGAGCTCCACGACCACGTCGTAGGTGATGCCCGGCAGGATCAGCGAGCTCTTCGGCGGTGCCTGGATCACGCCGCCTTTGACGATGAACACGTTCGACGCCGACGCCTCGGTCAGCTTGCCATCGCGGAAGAGGATCGTCTCGGCGGCGCCGGCATCGGCCGAGAGCTGGCGCAAGAGCACGTTGCCGATGAGCGAGATCGACTTGATGTCGCAGCGCAGCCAGCGATTGTCGCGCGCGCTGACCGCCTGCGCGCCGCGCTCGACCTGCTCCGCCGGCGGATTGACGAGCGGGGTCGACATCATGAACACGGTCGGCGCGACCTCGCCCTTGGGAAACGCGTGCTCGCGCGGCGCGACGCCGCGCGTCACCTGGAAATAGACCGCCTGGTCTTCGAATGCCTGGCGCTCGACGACGCCGGCAATGAAGCCGCGCCACTGCTCGCGCGTGTAGGGGTTGCGGATGCCGACCGCGGCGAGCGAGCGCTCGAGGCGCTCGAGGTGCTCGTCGAGGCGGAACGCCACCTTGGAATACACTGGCACCACCTCGTAGACGCCGTCGCCGAAGATGAAGCCGCGGTCGAGCACCGAGACCTTCGCCTCGTCGGCTCGGACGAAGGCGCCGTTGAGGAACACCATTACCTTATCCACAGCCTGAGTGTATCCCAGGCACGCCCGAGGATTCCGGCCTGGGCCACCGGCTCGAGAGCCACCACCGCGTGCTCGCCGTAGGGCTTGCCGTCGAACGTCACGCGCACCGTGCCCACGCGCTGCCCCTTGGCGAGCGGCGCGACCAGCGGCTGCTGCGAGACGAGCTCGGCCTTGAGCTTGTCGGCCTCGCCGCGCGGCACCGCGACATAGAGGTCGCGCTGCACGCCCGCCTTCACCGTGGCGGCGGCACCCTTCCATACCTGAAGGCTTCGCACCGCTTCGCCGGCGGCGAACACCTTCACGCCGTCGAAGAACTGGAAGCCCCAGTTGAGGAGCTTCTGCGACTCCTGCGCGCGCGCCGACTCCGAGGTCGAGCCGAGCAGCACCGACAGGAGCCGCCGGCCGCTGCGGCGCGACGAGGCAATCAGGCAATAGCCCGCGGCCTCGGTGTGGCCGGTCTTGACGCCGTCGACGCTCGGATCGAGCCACAGCAGCCGGTTGCGGTTGGGCTGGGTGATGTTGTTGTAGCGGAACTCCTTGAGCGAGTAGTACTGGGCGTACTCGGTCGGGAAGTCGCGGATCAGCGCCTCGGTCAAAACGTACAGGTCGCGCGCCGTGCTGTAGTGCTGCGCGTCCGGAAGGCCGGTGGCATTCATGAAATGGGTATTGCTCATCGCCAGGCGCGCCGCCTCGCGGTTCATCATCTGCACGAACACTTCCTCGCTGCCGGCCACCGCCTCGGCGAGGGCGATGCACGCATCGTTGCCGGAATGGACCTCCATGCCGCGGATCAGCTCGTCGACCGTCACCGGGCGGCGCGGCTCGATGAACATGCGCGACCCCGGCGCGCGCCAGGCGCGCACCGACACCGGCACCTGCTGCTCGCGGGTGAGCTTCTTGTCGCGCAGCGCGGCGAACACCAGGTAGGCGGTCATCAGCTTGGTGAGCGAAGCCGGCTCGAAGCGCTCGTCCGCCTTTTGCGCGGCGAGCACCTGCCCGCTGGTGAGGTCGCCGACGATCCACGCCTTGCCGGCGATCGACGGCGGCGAGGGCGCGGCACCCTGAGCCGCGGCGGCGGCAAACAGCCAGAAAAATAAGATGAAGCGGGACATCGCGAACGCGGAAAAGCGGCGGATTATAAGCGCTGCGAAGACGCCCGCGTGCTGCCGGGCACGATGCTCTCGACGATCACTTCCGCGCTGCCGGCCTTGTCGATGCCGAGGCGGTGCGCGGCGGCGAACGAAAGGTCGATGATGCGCCCGGAGTGGAACGGCCCGCGGTCGTTGATGCGCACCACCACGCTGCGCCGGCTCGCGACGTGCGTGATGCGCGCGTAGCTCGGGATGGGCAGCGTCGGGTGCGCGGCGGTCATCGCGTACATGTCGTAGGTCTCGCCGCTCGCGGTCTTCTGGCCGTGGAATTTCCGGCCATACCAGCTCGCGAGGCCGCGCTGCGTGAAAGGCTGCACCGAAGAGAGCGGCACGTACTTCTTGCCGAACACCTCATAGGGCCGGTTGGCGTACTTGTGCAGCGGCTCGCTGCGCGGCTGCGCGTCCGGGATCGAGGCGAGGTTGGGCGGCGGCCGCTCGCCCGGGCCGTCGTCCTTGTAATAGGCGCCGGGCCGCTTCTGCGGCGAGGAGCTGCAGGCGGCCAGCACCACCAGGGCCATGAGTGGAAGCTTCCTCACGCCTCGTACACCAGGTGGCCGCCGACCAGGGTGTAGCGCACCCTCCCCTGCAGCTCGTAGCCGGCGAACGGCGTGTGCTTGCCTTGGCTCTTCAGCGCTTCGGCGCTGACGCGCAGGGTGGCGGCGGGATCGAAGATCGCGATATCGGCCGGCGCGCCCGGCGCGAGGCCGCTCGGCACGCCGAGCACGCGCGCCGGGTCGGAGGTGATGCGCGCGAGCGTCTTGGCAATGCCGAGCTTGCGCGACTCGCCCCACTTGAGCGTCAGCGGCAGCAGCAGCTCGAGGCCGGTGGCGCCGGGCTCGGCCTCGGCGAACGGCAGGTGCTTGCCGTCGTCGTCCACCGGCGTGTGGTCGGAACAGGCGCAGTCGATGGTGCCGTCCTCCAGCCCGAGCGCCAGCGCGTCGCGGTCGCGCTCGCTCCGCAGCGGCGGCTCAAGCCTGCAGTTGGAATCGAAATAGCCGATGTCACGCTCGGAGAGGTGCAGGTGGTGGACGGCGACGTCGCAGGTCACGGGCAGGCCTTCGCGCTTGGCGGCGCGCACCAGCTCGACGCCGCCCGCGCTAGAGAGCCGGCAGACGTGCAGCCGCGCGCGCGTCGCGCGTGCGAGCTCAAGCAGCGTGGCGAGCGCTATGGTCTCGGCGAACGCCGGGATGCCGGGCAGGCCGAGGCGCGTCGCCACCTCGCCTTCGTGCGCCACGCCGCCGCGCCCGAGCCACGCGTCCTCGGCGCGCAGCCACACCGGGAAGCCGAAGGTGGCGGCGTACTGCAGCGCGCGCCACAACACCTGCGTATCGGCGAGCGGCGAGTTCGCCTGCGAGAAGGCGACGCAGCCCGCCTCGGCGAGCTCCGCCATCTCGGTGAGCCGCTCGCCGGCGAGCTTCATCGTGAGCGCGCCCACCGGGTAGACGCGCGCGCGCGACAGCGCCAGCGCGCGCCGGCACAGCATGTCGACCAGTCCCGGCTCGTCGAGCGGCGGATCGGTGTCGGGCGGACAGGCGAGGCTGGTGACGCCGCCCGCGAGCGCCGCCTCGATCTCCGACTCCAGCGTCGCGCGATACTCGAATCCGGGCTCGCGCAGCCGAGCGGCGAGGTCGATGAAGCCGGGCGCGACCACGAGACCCTTGGCGTCGATGACGCGGTCCGCCTTGCCGATCTCCTTGGCGATGACACCGTCGGCGATGAGCAGCTCGCCCGTGCCGTCCTTGCCGCTCGCCGGGTCGACGATGCGCCCGTTCTTGATGTGGAGTTTCATCGGTTGCCCGCGACGATGCTCATCACCGCCATGCGCACGGCGATGCCAAAGGTGACCTGCGGCAGGATCACCGAGTGCGGGCCGTCGGCGACCGAGGAATCGATCTCCACGCCGCGGTTCATCGGGCCCGGGTGCATGACGATGGCGTCGGGCTTCGCGCCCGAGAGCTTGTCGAGCGTCAGGCCGTACTGCTTGAAGAATTCCTGCGCCGAGGGCAGTAGCGCGCCGTTCATGCGCTCGCTCTGCAGCCTGAGCATCACCACCACGTCGCAGTCCTTCAAGCCGGCGCGCATGTCGTGGTGGACGCGCACGCCGAGCGACTCGACGCCGCTCGGCAGCAGGGTCTGCGGCCCGATCACGCGCACTTCCGGCGCGCCGAGCGTGGTGAGGCCGTGGATCAGCGAGCGCGCGACGCGCGAATGCAGCACGTCGCCGACGATGGCGACGCGCAGGGCCCGGAAGTCCTTCTTGTAATGGCGGATGGTGTAGAGGTCGAGCAGGCCCTGGGTCGGATGCGCGTGGCGGCCGTCGCCGGCGTTGATCACGTGCTCGTGCGGCTTGACGTGTCGCGCGATCAGGTAGGGCGCGCCGGAAGAGCCGTGGCGCACGACGAAGATGTCCGCCTGCATCGCCGAGAGGTTGGCCACCGTGTCGAGCAGCGACTCGCCCTTGCTCTGCGACGACACCGCGATATTGAGGTTGATCACGTCGGCCGAGAGGCGCTTGGCGGCGATCTCGAAGGTGGTGCGGGTGCGCGTCGAGGCCTCGAAGAACAGGTTGAACACGCTCTTGCCGCGCAGGATCGGCACCTTCTTCACCTCGCGCTCGGTGACGCCGGCGAAGGACTCCGCGGTGTCGAGGATCTGCAGCAGCACCTCGCGCGGCAGGCCTTCGATGGAAAGCAGGTGCTGCAGCTCGCCGTTGGCGTTGAGCTGCGGGTTACGCTGCACGGCTCGGCTCCAGGGCGAGCGCGAGGCGCCCGGCGGCGTCGCGCTTGAGGGCGAGGCGCATGCCCGCGGGCACCTCGAGCTCGGCGCCGCAATGCTGCGCGCAGATCGGCAGCTGGCGGCCGCCGCGGTCGGCCAGCACCACCAGCGAGATGCTCGCCGGCCGGCCGTAGTCGAACAGCTCGTTCATCGCCGCGCGCACGGTGCGCCCGGTGTAGAGCACGTCGTCGACCAGCAGCAGCTCGGCGCCGTTCACGTCGAAGGGAATCTTGGTGCGCTTGGGATCGTGCTTCAGGCCGCGCGCGGCGTAATCGTCGCGGTAGAACGCGATGTCCATCAGGCCGAGCGGCTTTTCGATGCGCAGCTCTTTGTGGAGGCGTTCGGCGAGCCAGGCGCCACCGGTGTAGAGGCCGACCATGCCGGTCTTCGCGCCGACGCGCGGGCGCAGCGCTTTCACCAGCTGCTCGCAGAGCTTCTCGGCGTCAGGCAGCCTGGTCAAAGTATTGCTCCAGGATGAGTTGAGCGGCCACGGAATCGATTGCCTTGTTCTTCACGCCGCGCAGCCGGCTCTCGGCCTCGACCGAGGTGAAGCGCTCGTCGACGCGCGCCACCGGCAGCCGGAAGCGGCCCTCGAGCTGGCGCGCGAAGCGCTCGACGCGGCGCGCGAGCGGATGCTCGCCCGCCTCGCGCACCGGCAGGCCGACGACCAGCCGGATGGGCTTCCACTGCGTCACCAGGCGTTCGATCTGATCGATTTTCGAGATCGCCGGCAAGGGGTGCGCAGTGCGCAGCTCCGGTTCACCGACTGCAACTCCAATACGCTTGAGGCCGAAATCGAAGGCGAGGACGGTGCCTCGCTCAGGCATGTCCCGCCGAATCCTGCAGCCTCGCGTAGTCCAGGCCGAGGAGCTCCATCGCCGCCGGCAGCCGCTCTTCGGCCGGGGTCTCGAACAGGATGGCGTCGCGCGCCTCGACCGTGAGCCAGGCGTTTTGCGAGAGCTCGTGCTCGAGCTGGCCCGGCGACCACCCGGCGTAGCCCAGGGTCACCAGCATGCGCTCGGGCCCTTCGCCGCGCCCGACCGCTTCCAGGATGTCCTTCGAGGTGGTGAGTCCGATCAGGTCGCGCACGCGCAGCGTCGCCTGCCAGTTGCCCGCAGGCGCGTGCAGCACGAAGCCGCGGTCGGTCTGGACCGGCCCGCCGAAATAGATCGGCGCGTCCAGGATCTTCGAGTCGCGCAGCGAAAGCGACAGCCGCTCGAACAGCGCCTGCAGCGTCATGTCGATGGGGCGGTTGACGACCAGGCCGAGCGCGCCCTGGTCGTTGTGCTCGCAGATGTAGGTGAGGGTCTTGGCGAAGTACGGATCGGCCATGTTCGGCATGGCGATCAGGAAGTGATGCGTCAGATTGATCGAGGACACGTCCTTGCCCCCGATTTTACCGCATCAGATCTCCACCATTTCGAAATCTTCCTTGCGCGCGCCGCATTCCGGGCAGGTCCAGTTCATCGGCACGTCCTCCCAGCGCGTGCCCGGCGCGATGCCCTCGTCGGGCAGGCCCGCCGCCTCGTCGTAGACGAAGCCGCAGATGAGGCACATCCACGTCTTGTACTGCACCTGGTTTTCGGTCATTGCGCGGACAGTAAAATGGCGCGGGCGATATTAACCCATGCCGCCGTCCACTCCGCCGATGGTGCTGACTTTCGCCGCCTCGGATCCGACCGGCGGTGCGGGCATGCAGGCCGATCTGGTCACGCTCGCCGCGCTCGGCTGTCATCCACTGTCGGTCGTCACCGCCCTCACCGTGCAGGACACGCACGGGGTCGCCGAGCTCCTGCCGATCGAGCCGCGCTGGGTCGCGGCGCAGGCGCGCGGCGTGCTCGCGGACCTGCGCCCCGCCGCCTTCAAGCTCGGCGTGCTGGGCTCCGCGGAAAATGCGCGCGTGGTGCGCGAAGTGCTGGGCGAGCATGCGCGCGTGCCGGTCGTGGTCGACCCCGTGCTTGCCTCGGGGCGCGGCGATCCGTTGGGCGACGCCCGGGCACTGATCGAAACCATCGTGCCGGTGGCGACCGTGCTTACGCCGAACAGCGTCGAGGCGCGGCGCCTCGCCGAAACAGAAGATCTCGCGCGTTGCGCGGCCCGGCTGGTCGAAGCGGGCGCGAAGTACGTGCTGATCACCGGCAGCCACGAGGCCGGCGACGAGGTGGTGAACACGCTCTACGATGCGCGCGGCCGCGTCGACGAGGCGCGCTGGCCGCGCCTCGCCGGCAGCTACCACGGCTCGGGCTGCACGCTCGCTTCCGCGCTTGCCGCGGGACTCGCCAAGGGCGAGGACGTGGCGAAGGCGTCGCGCGATGCGCAACGCTACACGTGGCAGGCCCTCCAGCGCGGCTTTCGACCGGGCTCCGGCCAGGCGCTGCCGAACCGCCTCGAGCGCACATGAAGCTGCGAGGCTTGTATGCGATCACGCCCGAGCAGCCAGATCTCGCAAAAGTCCGTCTCGCCCTCCAGGGTGGAGCAAAGCTCCTGCAATACCGCAGCAAGTCCCCTGACCGTGCCCAGGCGAGCGCGGTCGTGCGCCTCGCGCGCGAATTCAAGGTGCCGGTGATCATCAACGACGACGTAGAGCTGGCACTCGAGCTCGGCGCCGATGGCGCGCACCTCGGGCGCGATGACGGCGATCTGCGCGCCGCACGCCGCAAGCTCGAGGGACGCATTCTCGGCGCCTCGTGCTACGGCGAGATCTCCCTCGCGCGGGCCGCGGCGCGGGCGGGCGTCGACTACATCGCCTTCGGCAGCGTGTTCCCCTCGCCCACCAAGCCGAATGCAGCGCGCGCTCCCCTGAGCTTGTTTTCGGAAGCAAAACCACTGGGCGTGCCGCTCGCCGCGATCGGCGGCGTCACGCTCGAGCGCGCGCCGCAGCTGGTCGGCGCCGGCGTCGATCTGCTCGCGGTGATCACCGACTTGTTCGACGCCCCCGACGTGCGCGCACGCGCGGCCGAATACGGCAAACTGTTCGCTTGAGCAAGAGCGACGAGCTTTTCGAGCGCGCCCAGAAATTCATTCCGGGCGGCGTCAACTCGCCCGTGCGCGCGTTCCGCGCCGTGGGCGGCACGCCGCGCTTCTTCGAGCGCGCGGCGGGCGCGCACCTGTGGGACGCCGACGGCAAGCGCTACATCGACTACGTCGGCTCGTGGGGCCCGATGATCGCCGGCCATACCCATCCCGAGGTAGTCGCGGCGGTGCAAGCCGCGTCCGCGCGCGCGCTTTCCTTCGGCGCGCCCACCGCGGCCGAGACCGAGCTCGCGGAGCGGCTCTGCCGGCTCGTGCCCTCCCTCGAGCGCGTTCGCCTCGTCTCCTCGGGCACCGAGGCGACCATGACCGCGATCCGCCTCGCCCGCGGCTTCACCGGGCGCAAGCCGATCATCAAGTTCGAGGGCTGCTACCACGGCCACGCCGACGCGCTGCTCGTCAAGGCGGGCTCGGGCGCCCTCACCTTCGGCCATCCAAGCTCTGCGGGCGTGCCCGAGGAAACCGCTGCGCACACGCTGGTGCTGGACTACAACGATGCCTCGCAGGTCAAGCGTGCGCTGCGAGAGAAGGAGTTCGCGGCAGTCATTGTCGAGCCGGTGGCAGGCAACATGAACCTGGTGCTGCCGGCGGCGGGTTTCCTCGAGACGCTGCGCGAGGAATGCACGCGCTCGGGCGCGCTGCTGATCCTGGACGAAGTGATGACCGGATTCCGCGTTGCGCTCGGCGGCGCGCAGGCACGCTACGGCATCAGGCCCGACCTCACTACGCTCGGCAAGGTGATCGGCGGCGGTCTGCCGCTCGGCGCGGTCGGCGGGCGGCGTGACGTGATGGAGCGCCTCGCCCCGCTCGGTCCGGTGTACCAGGCTGGCACGCTGTCGGGAAATCCGCTCGCGGTCGCAGCCGGGCTCGCCACCCTGCGGCTGGTCGAAGCGCCCGGATTCGACGACAGGCTGGAGGCGAGCACGCGCCGCCTGGTAGAGGGCCTGGACGCGGAAGCCGGGCGCGCGGGCGTCACCTTCTCCGCGCAATCGATCGGCAGCATGTTCGGCGTCTACTTCCGCGCCGCGCCGCCGAAGAGCTTCGCCGAGGTGATGCAGTCGGACGTCGAGCGCTTCAAGGGCTTCTATCACGCCATGCTCGAGCAAGGCGTCTACCTCGCGCCTTCAGCCTACGAAGCGGGATTCGTGTCGTCGGCCCACACGGCAGCCGACATCGACGCCACGCTCGCCGCCGCCCGCGCCGCCTTCACAGCAGGAAAAGCGTAGCCAGGCCGAGAAAAATGAAGAAGCCGCCCGAGTCGGTGCACGCGGTGATCAGCACCGACGAGCCGACCGCCGGGTCGCGGCCGAAGCGCGAGCGCAGCCACGGAATCGCCACGCCCATCAGCGCGGCGAGCACCAGTGTGAGCAGCATGGCGAGCGCCATGACGCCGCCCAGCGCCACGCTGCCGTAGAAGGCGTAGGCGACCGCGCCGAGCAGCGTTCCCCAGACCACGCCGTTCAGGCCGGCGAGGCCAATCTCCTTGCGCAGCAGCTGCCGCCAGTACGGCCCCTGGATCTGGCCGAGCGCGAGGGCGCGCACGATCATGGTGATGGTCTGGTTGCCCGAGTTGCCGCCCACGCCGGCGACGATCGGCATCAGCGCGGCGAGCGCCACCAGCCGCTCGATCGAGCCTTCGAAAAGACCGATGACGCGCGAGGCGACGAAGGCCGTCACCAGGTTCACCGCCAGCCATGCCCAGCGGTTCTTGAAGCTGTCGATGACCGTGGCGAAAACGTCCTCTTCCTGGCGCAGCCCGGCCTCGGCGAGGGCCGACTCGGCGCTGCGGCTGCGGATATGGTCGACCACCGCGTCGACCGTGAGCCGGCCGATCAGCGTGCCGGCCGCATCGACCACCGGCGCGGTCACCAGGTCGTAGCGCTCGAACGCGCTCGCCGCATCTTCGGCACGGTCCTCGGGGTAGAGCTTCACGCTCTCGGGCACCATCACCGCCGCGACCTCCAGGTGCAGGTCGGAGACGATCAGGCGCGCGAGCGGTAGGGTGCCGCGCAGCCGCTGCGCGCGGTCGACGACGAACAGCTGGTCGGTGTGGTCGGGCAGCTCGTCCAGGCGGCGCAGAAAGCGCGTCACCGCCTCCAGGGTCACGTCCTCGCGCACCGAGACGTGGCCGAAGTCCATCAGCGCGCCGACCGAGCCTTCGGGGTAGGACAGCGCGGCACGCAGCCGCTCGCGCTCCTCGGCGGGCAGCGAGCGCACCACCTCCTCGATGACCCCCGCCGGCAGGTCGGCGGCGATGTCCGCGAGCTCGTCGGCCGGCAGCGTCTCCGCGGCGGCCACCAGCTCCTTCGAGTCCATGCTGGCGATGAGCGACTCGCGCACCGCCTCGGACACCTCGACCAGGATCTCGCCGTCGCGGTCGGCCTTGACCAGGTCCCACACCGCGAGTCGCTGCTCGGGCGGCAGCGCCTCGAGCAGGTAGGCGATGTCGGCGGCATGCAGCGCATCGAGCCGCGCGCGCAGCTCGGCGCCGCGGCTGCCGTCGGCGATCAGCTCCTGGACCGCGCGCAGGCTTTCCTGCAGGTCTTCTATCTCGAGTCGCGCGGGTGCTTCGGACATGCGCGAAAGCGTATCAGGGTACCTGCACTGGGATCTGGGCTGATCCCATGCGCGCCCTGATGGTGGCGACGCGTCCCGCAAGGTAGGGCGTGGTGGCGCCGCGCTGGTAGCGGCGCGGGCTGGGCAGGATCGCGGCGAGCCACGCGGCCTGCTCGGCGTCGAGCGACCCGGCCGCTACGCCGAAGTGGTAGCGCGCGGCGGCCTCGGCCCCGAACACGCCTTCGCCCCACTCCGCCACGTTGAGGTAGAGCTCGAGGATGCGCCGCTTGCTCAGCGCCTGCTCGAGCATCCAGGTGATCAGCGCTTCCTGCCCCTTGCGCAGCCAGGAGCGCTCGCCCGAGAGGAACAGGTTCTTCGCCAGCTGCTGGCTGATGGTCGAGCCGCCGCCGGCGATGCGGCCGCGCTCCTCCATGCGCTCGAGCGCCCGCTGGATCGCCTCCCAGTCGAAGCCTTCGTGGTCGAGAAAGCGCGCATCCTCGGCGGCGACCACCGCACGCTTGAGCTGCAGCGAGATGCGCTCGTAGGGCACCCACTGGTGCCTGAGCTGTGCGCGCGGATTCTTGACCTGCAGCGCCTCGAGCCGGTGCTCCATGAAGGCGGTGCGCGAAGGCGGATAGTGCGCCCAGTAGAGGATATGCGCGAAGAACCAGAGCTGCGCGATGGCGAACGCGATGAGAAGCAGCGCGGCCGTGTAAGCGACCGCCCGCGACGCGACGGCCCTAAGCCGCACGCAGCCGAGCGAGGACCGAGCGCGTCCCGGGACGCACGCCGCGCCAGATGAAGAACGACTCCGCCGCTTGCTCCACCAGCATGCCGAGCCCATCGCAGGCGAGCGCGCCGGCGGCGCGTGCGGCAGCGAGAAATGCGGTCTCGCGCCCGTACACCATCGCGTAGGCGAGCACGCCGCGTCCGAGGATGCCCTCCGGCAGCGGCAGGGGCGCGTCGCCAAGCCCCGCCGAAGTGGCGTCGATGACCACGTCGAAGCTGCCGCCAAGCGCCTCGTAGGGGGATGCACTCACCCCGGGGAAGCGCGCGGCGAGCGCCTGAGCGCGCTCGACGGTGCGGTTGGCGATCACGAGACTGGCGACGCGCGCGTCGAGCAGCGCGGCGAGCACGCCCTGTGCCGCGCCGCCCGCGCCCATCAGCAGCACGCGCTTGCCGGCGAGCGGCAGCGCGAGGTTGCCCTCGATATCGCGGATCAGGCCGACACCGTCGGTGGTGTCGCCGAACACCTCTTCGCCGAACACCAGCGTGTTGACCGCTCGCGCGGCCGCGGCGCGCGGCGTCGTGCGTGCGCAGTAGCGATAGGCGTCCTGCTTGAAAGGCAGCGTGACGTTCAGTCCCTTGCCGCCGGCGGCGCGAAATGCCTCCACCGCGGCAGCAAAGCCCGCGACCGGCGCCTCGATACGGCCGTAGTCGATGTCTTGCCCCGTTTCGCGCGCGAACTCGGCGTGGATCCAGGGCGACTTCGAGTGGGCCACCGGATTGCCGATGACCGCGTATTGCGCCTTCACTCGGTCCAGAGCTTGTCGCCGCGGCCGAAGAACCAGGTGCGCGTGATGACGAGGAGATCCGTGTCCTTGCGGATCGCCGGCGGGAAAGCGGCGAACGGCTGCGCGAGCTTGACGATCTTGAAGGCGGCCGCGTCGAGGATCTTGAGGCCCGAGGAGCGGTCGAGCTCGACCGAGTCCACCGAGCCGTCGGGGCGGATGGTGACGGTGAGGCGCAGGTTGCCGTAGACCTTGCCGCGCGCTTCGGCGGGGTAATTCACCGTGCCCCAGCGCTCGATCTTCGCGCGCCAGTCCTCCTCGTACTGCGCGAAGCGGTACTCGGCGGCGTTGGCGCCGATGAACTTCTTGCGCGGCCGCTCTTGGTATTCCTTGAGCTGTCTGTCGATTTGCGCCTGCAGGCGCATCGCGGCGAGCGCCAGGTCCGCCATGTCGCGCCCGCTCTTGCGCGGTTCCTCGACCGCCGGGTTCTTTTGCGCCTCGGCGGCGGCGCGCGCCTGCGCCTCGTGCGCCTGCGCGAGGAGCTGCTGCTGGCGCGCCTCGAGCTCCTGCACCCGTTTCTGCGCCTGCGCGAGGTCGCGCCCCGGGTCGCGCGGCTCGGTCACGGGCAGCGGCGAGCGCGCGCGGCGCCGCTCGTCCACGTTGCCGCCGCGATCGAGGTTGGCCTGCGCGAGCACATCGGCCTTGGACGGGCGCTCGCGCGTCGAAGCGTTCACCAGCACCACCTCGAGGCGGGTGTCGGCGGCCTGCCAGCGAAGGGCGTTGGGGAAGGTGAAATGCACCGTCAGAAGAACCGCGTGCAGCACGATCGACACGCCGATCGCCCACGCCAGAACCCGGTCTTTCGCCGGCACTCTCATGTGCATTCTGAGTTCGATCCTACAAGCCTTTCATATTTTGGGCTTTTTGCCTAGCGGCTTTGGTCGTCCGCCGCCTCCACTACCCCCGCGCCTGTCAGCGTCTCCCGGTAAACGCAGCCGAGGCTGCGCTCGAGGAGGTCGATGCTTTTGACTTCCAGCCGCACCCGAGTACCCGGGCCGAGCTCCGGAGCCGAAGGCACGCGCACCACCAGCGGCAGGCCCTCCAGGCGCACCAGATTCTCGCGCAGCACGACGCCGGCCGGGGCCTGCACATTCTCTTGCAACAGCCAGCGCAGGCTCCAGTAGGACTCCATGGCGCGCTGATGGTCGTCGTAGCGCGCGTACGTCACCTCGAAGGCGCGCAGCGCCGTGAGCAGCGCCTCGGAATTGCGCGCGAAAGGCGCTCGCCTGCCCTGCAGCGCGGCGATCAGCTGCCACTGGTTGACGAGGTCTACGTAGCGGCGCAGGGGCGAGCTCATCCACGCGTAGCAGGAAACGCCGAGGCCCTCGTGCGGCTCGGGGTGCACGGAGAGGCGCACCTTGCCGGTCGACTGCACGCGATAGATCGCGGCGACGTCGCGCTCGGCGAGCAGCTCTCCCCAGCTCGAGTTGACGAGGATCATCAGCTCGGAAACCAGCTTGTCGAGCGGCGCGCCGCGCCTGCGCGGCACGATGCGCACGCGCTCGCCCTCCACGTAGAAGCTGTAGTCGAGGAACGCCGCGCCGGTGCTCGGCCGGCCGCGCCGGCGCTCGAGCGCGCAGGCCAGGCGCCAGAGCTCGCGCAGCTCGTCTTCGTAGGGCAAGCCGGCGACGCTGCCCGAGTCGAAGGCCGCGTTCAGCACGTCGTACTGCGCATGGCGCAGGTTCGCGGCGATCGCCACGCGCTCGATGCGGCTGTGCCGCGCGCGCGGCAGTCCGTCGTCGGCGCCAACGTCGAAATAAAGCGAGAGCGCGGGCTGCGCCGAGCCGTGGTCGAGCGAGAAGCGGGCAATCACGTCCTCGGGCAGCATGCTGTACTTGCGGCCCGGCATGTAGGCGGTGGAGAGCCGCTCGCGCGCGATCGCGTCGAGCGCCGAACCCGGCCCGAACCCCAGTCCCGGCGCGGCGATGTGGACCCCGACGCGCAGCAGGCCCGAGTCGAGCCGCTCGAGCGAGAACGCGTCGTCGATCTCGGTGGTGCCGACGTCGTCCAGGCTGAAGGCCTGCACGCGCGCCAGGGGTAGCTCGGCGTCCGCCGCGGGGACCTCGTGCGGCGCGAAGCCGCTGCCGCGCGGGAAAAACTCGTGCAGGAAGCGCTTCAGATGGTAGCCATGCGTGTCGGGCAGCATGCCGCAGCGCGCGAAGAGCGCCGGGGCGCTGAGTCCGGCGTCGCGGCAGGCCTGCTCGAGGGCCCGCGTCTCCGGCTTGTTGCGATCCGGCGCGTACAGCAGCTCGTCCTTCAAGACCGCGATCTCGGGCGGACATTCGAAGCGCGCGAGCGCCGCCGCCCAGGCCGCGATTTGCTCCTGCTGGCGCTTCTTGCGCTCGAGACCGGCGAGCGCGAGCTTGAGCGTCTGTTCCGGCGCGGCCTGGAAGCGGCCTTTGCCCCGGCGGTAGAAGTACATCGGCGCCGCGTGCAGCTTGACGAGCACCCCGGCGGCCTCGACCGGCGTGGGCTCGCGCCCGACGTATTCGCGCGCGAGGCCGCGGAAATCGAACTCGCCCGCCGCGGCGCACTGCCAGAGGAATTCGGCGTCCAGGCCTTCGGCGTAGCGGCCCGCTTCGCGCAACAGCTCAGCCGCTGCGGGCTGCTCGAAGGTGAGCAGCACGCTCGCCGCCTTGATCTTGCTGCGCCGACCGTGCGGGCTCTCGACCTGGAACGACGCCGGCGCCTGCGCGAGCACCGCGCCCACCTTCAGCTCCCCCTCCTCCTCGTAGAGCACCTGCATGTCAGTACCCGGCAAAAGCGAGGATGCGCGGCAGGTGCTCCGGGAAACTCTTCAGGCTGTGGTCGCCCCCCTGCACCACTGCCTGTTCGGCGCCCGCGTAGCGCTCGAGCGCCCGGCGGTAGTCGAGCACCTCGTCGCCGGTCTCCACCAGCAGCAGGTAACGGCTCGGCATGATGCGCGGCACGTAGAGCTCGCGCCATTCTTGGAGGTGCGTTTCGGTCAGCTCGTAGGGCTCGCCGCTGTACAGGTTCTTTTGCGCGCCGAGGTAGGCACGCAGGCCGACGTGCGGCTCGATCGCCGGGTTGATCAGCACCGCCCTTAGCCCATGCTTCTCGGCGAGGGAGGTCGCATAGAAGCCTCCGAGCGATGAGCCCACCAGGCAGGTGCGCTGATCGAGCAGCGGCTCGACGGTCTTGATCGCCTGCCGCGCCGATGGCGGGAGCGTGGGACACGCGTATTCCTTCGCCAGCCCCCGCTCGGCGAGGTAGCGCCCCAGGAACTGGGCTTTGTGGGACTGCGGCGACGAGTTGAAGCCGTGCAGGTAGACGATCACGCGGCGGCCTGGCTTTCCAGGCGGCCAAGCAGCCGCGCGTGGATGCCGCCGAAGCCGCCGTTGGACATCACCAGCACGTGGTCGCCAGGGCGTGCGTCCTCGACGATCGCCGCCACGAGCGAATCGAGATCGCCAGTCACGCGCGCCCGCCCTCCCAGTGGCGCGAACAGCGCGGCGGCATCCCACGTCACGCCCGCCGTGTACACGTAGGCACGGTCCGCAGCGGCGAAGCTCGCCGGCAGCGCGTCCTTCATCACGCCGCGGCGCATGGTGTTCGAGCGCGGGTCCAGCACCGCCAGGATGCGCGCCTTGCCCACGCGCTGGCGCAGGCCCTCGATCGTGGTGCGAATCGCAGTCGGGTGGTGGGCGAAGTCGTCGTAAACCGTGACCCCCCCTGCCCGTCCCCGGACCTCCATGCGCCGGCGCACGCCGCCGAAGCTCCCCAAGGCAGCGATCGTCTCAGCGGGTTGCACGCCGATGTGGCGCGCGGCAGCCACGGCGGCGAGAGCGTTCAGGCGGTTGTGCTCGCCCATGAGCTGCCAGCGCACATGGCCCAGTGCCCTTCCCCGCCAAGCTACCTCGAACGCGCCGTCCTTGTCGGGGGCGCCAGCCTGCCAGCCCTCGTTCACGCCGAAGCGCTCTATAGGGGTCCAAGACCCTTGTGTGAGCACTCGCTCCAAGACCGGATCTGCCCCGTTAACGACCAGTAACCCAGCGTTCGGCACGGTTCGCACGAAGTGGTGGAATTGACGTTCGATCGCAGCAAGATCGTCGAAGATGTCGGCATGATCGAACTCAAGATTATTCAGAATCGCGGTGCGGGCGCGGTAGTGTACGAACTTGGAACGCTTGTCGAAGAACGCGGTGTCGTACTCGTCAGCTTCGATCACGAAATACCGGCCGGTGGTGTGGCGCGCCGAGACCGGAAAGTCCATTGGCACGCCGCCGATCAGGAATCCGGGCGCGAGGCCAGCGCGCTCGAGGACCCAGGCGAGCATGGCTGATACGGTGGTTTTCCCGTGCGTTCCGGCCACCGCCAGGACATGCTTATCCGTTAGGACGTGCTCCGCCAGCCACTGCGGTCCCGAGACATACCTATCACTGCGGTCGAGGATCGCCTCCATTAACGGGTTGCCGCGGGTCACGACGTTGCCTATCACCCAAAGGTCCGGCTTCAGGCGGATCTGCTCGGCTGAGAAGCCCTCGGTGAGCTCGATTCCGAGCGCCGTGAGCTGCTCGCTCATCGGCGGGTAAACATTGGCGTCGCAGCCGGTGACGCGGTAGCCCGCCGCCTGGGCGATCGCGGCAATACCGCCCATGAACGTGCCGCAAATGCCGAGGATGTGGAGGTGCCGGGGCATCGGAAGAAAGCGCCCGATTCTAGTGGATGACCTATGATTGAACGGCTGCCATGGCCCGCAAGAGCAATCGCCAGAGCGGCATGCGGACGCGTATCGCCGCAGCCGCGGCGCGCCTCATGGCCGAGGACGGGATCGACGATTTCGCCTTTGCCAAGCGCAAGGCCGCGCGCCAGCTCGGCGCCGCGGACACCCAGTCCCTCCCGCGCAATGACGAGATCGAAGCCGAGCTGCGCGCCTATCGCGCGCTCTACCAGGCGGAGAGCCATCCCGAGGTGATCGCCGAGCTGCGCCGCGTGGCGCTTGAGGCCATGAGCGTGCTCGAGCCGTTCCGGCCCTACCTGACCGGACCGGTCCTCAAAGGGATCGCCGGCCCTTACGCCGAGATCGAGCTGCAGCTCTTCCCGGACAGCGCCAAGGATGTCGAGATCTTCCTGCTCGATCGCCGGATTTCCTTCAGCACCCACGAAGGACGGCGCTATTCCGGCGACCGCGCGCGCGCGGTCAGCCTCTTCTCGCTGACCTGGAACGGGGTGCCGCTCAAGCTTTCGGTCTTCGACCGGCGCGACGAGCGCATTGCCCTGAAAACCACCCTCGCGGGCCGGGTCGCGGAAAGGGCCGGGATCGCCGAGGTCGGAGCTTTGCTGCAGGGCAATAAGCCGCCTTAAAAGAGGTCATTCCGACAATAACTTCTGCGAAATTGCAGCTAAGTTTCGTTTTTGGCTGGCGCGCAGGACACCCCGGCTGGAAGCTCTCGAACGGGCGAACCGGAGCGAAAATGACTTTGGGCTAATATGCCGCGTTCTTCGGCGAACTGCCCGACATCTCTGTGGATCTACGCAAGCTCAAAAAGCTCATCGACCTCGTGCAGGAATCGGGCATCGCCGAGCTCGAGATCACCGAGGGTGAGGAGAAGGTCAAGATTGTTAAAGGCGGCGCGGTGAGCCTCGCGCCCGTGGCCGTGGCCCCAGCAGCGGCTGCGGCGGAGGCGAGGCCCGTGGCAGCAGTGACGCCCGCGCCTGCCGCCGCCGGGGCTGCGCCACCCCCGGCGCCGGAAGGCCATGTGGTCAAGGCGCCGATGGTCGGGACGTTCTATCGCACGCCGTCCCCCGACGCGAAGCCGTTTGTCGAAGTCGGGCAGGCGGTGAAGGAGGGCGACACGATCTGCATCATCGAGGCGATGAAACTGATGAATGAGATCGAGGCTGACGCCAGCGGCACGGTGAAGGCGATCCTGGTCGAGAACGGACAACCGGTCGAGTACGGGCAGCCTCTTTTCATCCTCGCCTAGATGTTCGAGAAGATCCTGATCGCCAACCGCGGCGAGATCGCGCTGCGCATCCAGCGCGCCTGCCGCGAGATGGGCATCCGCACCGTGGTGGTCCACTCCGAGGCCGACACCGAGGCGAAATACGTCAAGCTCGCCGACGAGTCGGTGTGCATCGGCCCGCCGCCGGCGGCCTCGAGCTACCTCAACATCCCGGCGATCATCAGCGCGGCCGAAGTTACCGACGCCGAGGCGATCCACCCCGGCTACGGCTTCCTCGCGGAGAACGCCGACTTCGCCGAGAAGGTGGAGCGCTCGGGGTTCGTGTTCATCGGCCCGCGGCCCGAGAACATCCGGCTGATGGGCGACAAAGTCAGCGCCAAGCAGGCGATGGTGAAGGCGGGCGTGCCCACGGTGCCCGGGTCGGACGGCGCGCTCCCCGACGACGGCAAGGAGATCGTGCGCATCGCGCGCAAGGTCGGCTATCCGGTGATCATCAAGGCCTCGGGCGGCGGCGGCGGCCGCGGCATGCGCGTGGTGCACACCGAAGCCGCGCTGCTGAATGCGGTCAACATGACCCGCGCCGAGGCGCAGGCGGCGTTCGCCAACCCGGTCATCTACCTGGAGAAGTATCTCGAGCGGCCGCGCCACATCGAGATCCAGGTGCTCGCCGATGCGCACAAGAACGCGGTGCATCTGGGCGAGCGCGACTGCTCGCTGCAGCGCCGCCACCAGAAGGTGATGGAGGAGGCGCCCGCGCCCGAGCTCGCGCCCAAGCTGCGCGACAAGATCGGCGAGCGTTGCGTCGACGCCTGCCGCAAGATCGCCTACCGCGGCGCCGGCACGTTTGAGTTCCTCTATGAGGACGAGGAGTTTTTCTTCATCGAGATGAATACGCGCATCCAGGTCGAGCACCCGGTGACCGAAATGATCACCGGCATCGATCTCGTGCAGGAGCAGATTCGCATCGCCGCCGGCGAAAAGCTGCGCTTCCGGCAGAAGGACATCCAGCTGCGCGGGCATGCCATCGAGTGCCGCATCAACGCCGAGGATCCCTACCGCTTCACCCCGTCGCCGGGCAAGATCACTTCCTATCATCCCCCCGGCGGGCCCGGCATCCGTGTCGACTCTCACGTCTACCAAGGCTACAGCGTGCCGCCTTACTACGATTCCATGGTGGGCAAGGTGATCGCGTACGGCGCCACGCGCGAGCAGGCGATCAGCCGCATGCGCATCGCGCTCTCGGAGATGGTGGTGGAGGGCATCCAGACCAACCTGCCGCTGCATCGCGAGTTGCTGAACGACACGCGCTTCATTCGCGGCGGCGTGTCGATCCACTACCTCGAGCAGAAGCTCGCCCAGGAGAGCGGCAAGAAGAAGTAATGCCTCGATTCGCGCTCCGCGCCGCAGTGCCCGGCGCAGCGGCCGAAGCGCTGGCGGACGCGCTGCTCGAGGCGGGCGCCGAATCGGTGAGCATCGAAGCGCCGGACGCGGCGCGGCCGCTGCTAAGGGCGCTGCTCGCCGATCGAGGTGCGCTCGAGCGCTGCCGCGCGCTGCTGCCGCAGCCCTGCGAGGTGTGCGAGCTCGCCGACCGGGACTGGGTGCGTGCCAGCCAGGCGCAGTTCGAGCCGCTCGCGATCGGCGAGCGGCTGTGGATTGGCGCAAGCTGGCACGAGCCGCCGGTGGCCAGCGCAGTGGTGCGCATCGATCCTGGGCTCGCATTCGGCACGGGGAGCCATCCGAGCACGCGGCTGGTCTTGCGCTTCCTTGAACAAGGACTCAAGGGCGGCGAGCGGGTCCTCGACTACGGCTGCGGCTCGGGCATCCTGGCGATCGCAGCCGCCAAGCTCGGGGCGGCGCGCGTCGATGCCGTCGACGTCGACTTCCAGGCGCTCGAGGCGACTTGCGCCAACGCCGCTGCCAATGCGGTCGCCGTGCGCGCGTGCGCGCCTGAAGCCCTCGCACCGGGCCGCTATGATGTCGTGGTCGCCAACATCCTTGCCCAGCCGCTGATCGTGCTTGCGCCCGCGCTCGCCGCCCGTACCGAGACCGGAGGCGTCATCGCGCTCTCGGGCCTTCTCGAGGCGCAAGGCACCGAGGTCGCGGCCGCTTACGCGCCCTGGTTCCGCGAGCAGTCCGCGGCGCGGGAGGAGGGCTGGCTGCTGGTCATCGGGAGGAAGGCATGAGCCTGGCGACGCGCTGCCCGGCGTGCGGCACGGCGTTCCGCGTGCAGAGCGCGCAGCTAGCGGCGCACTCGGGCACTGTCCGTTGTGGCAAGTGCGGCAGCCTGTTCAACGGCGTGGCGGCGCTCGTGGAGGAGGGCGACGAGCGGCTTGCGCTTGAGCCCAGCCCGCAACTGGGGCTGTTCGATCCATCGCGGCGCCCGGAGCAGGCCGCCGGTTCAGGCGGCGCGCCGCTGCCCGATTTCCTCGCGCACGAGGTGGCACCCCGGCGCTGGCTTTGGGGCTCGGTGGTGCTTGCCGCCGTCCTGGTCCTCGCGCTGCAGGCCGGATTCCGCTACCGCGCCGAGCTCGCGGCGGCGTGGCCGGGCCTGCGCGCGCCGCTGCTCCTCGCGTGCAAACCGCTCGGCTGCGAGGTGCCGCTGCCGCGGCGGCCCGAGCTGATGAGCATCGACGCCTCGGAGCTGCAGGCCGACACGCGCCGCGCCGGCCTGATCGTGCTCAACGCCGTGATCCGCAACCGCGCGCCGTTCCCGCAGGACTATCCCGCGCTCGAGCTCACGCTCACGGACGAGGCCGACCGACCGGTCCTGCGTCGCGTGCTGCGCCCGCGCGAGTACCTCGAAGCAGCGCGAGCCGCCGACCTGATCGCGCAGGGCATCGGCGGCAACGCCGAGGCGACGCTGCGCGTGCTGCTCGACGCGAGCCGCGCCCGCGCCACCGGCTACCGCCTGTATCTCTTCTACCCGGCGTGAAGATCCTGGTCACCGGGTCGATGGCGTACGACACCATCATGGTGTTCCCGGACCGCTTCCGCAATCACCTGCTCGCCGACCAGCTGCACATCCTCAACGTCTGCTTCCTTACGCCGCAGATGCGCCGCGAGTACGGCGGCACGGCAGGCAACATTGGATACAACCTGAAGCTGCTGGGCGAGGACCCGCTACTGATGGCGACGCTCGGCGAGGACGGCGGCCCGTATCTGGAGCGCTTCGCGAAGCTGGATATCGGCACGCAGCACCTGAAGCGCATTCCGGGCGAATTCACCGCGCAGGCCTTCATCACCACCGACCTCGACGACAACCAGATCACCGCGTTCCATCCTGGCGCGATGAACCGCTCGCACGAGAACCATGTGACGCGCGCTCTTGGCGCGGATCTCGCGATCATCGGCCCGGACGGCAAGGAGGGCATGCTGCAGCACGCGCGCGAATGCGCCGAAGCCGGCATGCGCGTGCTGTTCGACCCGGGACAGGGGCTGCCGATGTTCTCCCGCGAGGAGCTCAACGGCCTGCTCGAGCTTTCGGATTACGTCGCGGTGAACGACTACGAGGCGAAGATGCTCGAGGAGAAGACGGAGCGCAGCGTGGACCAGATCGCGCGCGGCGTGGACGCCGTGGTCTGCACCCTGGGCGCCAAGGGGTCGGTAATTCTTACCGGCGGTCAACGCCACGACGTGCCGTGCGTTAAGGCCGACGAGGTGGTCGACCCTACGGGCTGCGGCGACGCCTATCGTGCGGGCTTGCTCTATGGAATTGCGCACGGCTGGGACTGGCCGACAACCGGTAAAATGGCCTCAGTAATGGGAGCGATCAAGATCGCGCGGCGCGGCGCCCAGAACCATGCCGAGTCACGCGAGGCGATCGAGGCGCGGTTCCGCCGCGCCTTTGGCTACACACCCTGGAAAGGATAAGCATGAAGACCACAATCCTGGCGGCAGCGGCAGCAGCGGCGGCGGCGCTCGCCGGCTGCATCTCGCATGAATCACCCGACGTCTACAGCAAGCACGAGGCCGGCCGCGAGCAAACCGTTCGCATGGCCACAGTCGACTCGATCCGCAAGGTGAAAATCGAAGGCGGCCAGTCGGGCGTGGGCGCGGCGGCCGGTGGTGCCGTCGGCGGCATCAGCGGCGCCCAGGTCGGCCACGGCGCCGGTTCCAACGTCGCGGCAGTGCTCGGCGCCGTCGCCGGCGGCGTCGCGGGCAACGTGCTGGAGCACAAGGCGACGACCAAGGACGCGCTAGAGATTACCGTCAAGCTCGACTCGGGCGAGATGCGCGCAATCGTCCAGCAGGACGACCAGGTGTTCCAGCCCGGCCAGCGCGTGCGGCTGCTCAGCTCCGGCGGAGTGACTCGCGTAACGCCGTAGCGTATTCCGCCAGCTTCTCGCGGGGCGGATTCTTCGCCGGCCAGGTCAGCGCCATGCCGTCGCCTTCGTGGCGCGGCAAAAGGTGCATGTGGTAGTGGAACACCGACTGCCACGCGGCTTTGCCGTTCGCCTGGTAGACCGACAAGCCCTGGGGATTGAACGTGGCGCGGATGGCGCGGGCGACGCGCGCCGCCGCACGCAGCAGGGCTCCGGCCTGCGCGTCATCGAGCTCGTAGAGGTTCTCCGCGTGGCCCTTGGCCGCCACCAGCACGTGGCCCGGGTTGACCTGGCCCGCGTCCATGAAGGCGATCGCCAGCTCGTCCTCGTAGACCACCGCGGCGGGAATCTCCTTCGCCACGATCCGGCAGAACACGCAATTCGTCATCACTCTCCTCCCGCCGCCTGATAGCCGCGGCATGCTACCGCGTAGAGGCGGCGATCTTCGAGGCACATCGCCGTGAGCTTGCCGCCCCAGACGCAGCCACTGTCCAGGGCAGCGAGCTTCGGTGCGATCTTCAATCCGAGCTGCGACCAGTGCCCGCACACCAGGCTGGTCTTCTCACGCCGCCGCAGCTCGAACCACGCCCGATAGCCGCGCGGCGGCACGGTTCCCTTCGTCTTGAAGTCCATCTTGCCGTCTGCAGAGCAGAAGCGCATGCGGGTCATGGCGTTGACAATCACGCGCAGGCGGTCCCAGCCCCTTAGCCGATCGTTCCATCGATCGGGTTCGCTGCCATACATATGCTCGAGGAAGGTGCGGTAGTTGCGGCCGGCGAGGACGGTTTCCACCTCGCGCGCCAGCTTTAGCGCTTTGGCCACCGTCCAGTTCGGCAGGAGGCCGGCGTGCACCATCGCGTAGCTGCCCCCGGCGTGCATCATCGGACGGGTGCGCAACCAGTCGACCAGCGCCTCACGCTCGCGCGACCCGAGGACGTCGGCGAAGGTATCGTCCTTGCGCGCGCTCTCGAGGCCTTCGTGCTGCGTCACGAGATGCAGGTCGTGGTTGCCGAGCACGACGACCGCGCGCTGACCGAGCGACTTCACAAAGCGCAGCACCTCGAGCGACTTCGGGCCGCGATTGACCAGGTCGCCGACGAACCAGAGTTTGTCCCTGCGCCCGAAACCTATCCGCGCGAGGAGCCGCTCCAGTTCGTCATAGCAGCCCTGCACGTCGCCGATCGCATAGGTGGCCATCGCGGCCTAGAAGCTAGCATCCAAGCGCCGGTACTGTATCGCCTCGGCTACGTGCTCGGCGCCGATCGACGCCGTTCCCGCGAGGTCGGCGATGCTCCGCGCGACGCGCAGCACGCGGTGGTAGGCGCGTGCCGACAGGAGCAAGCGCGCCAGCGCATGGCGCAGCAACTGGTCGCCTTCGCGGTCCGTGACGCAGTGGCGGTCGATGGAGAGCGTGCCGAGCAGCGCATTGGGCTCGCCCTGGCGCTCGAGCTGAGTCCGGCGCGCCTGCGCGACGCGGGCCTTGATCGCCTCCGAGGGCTCTCCCGCCGGCGCGGCGACCAGCTCGCTCTCGCGCGGCGCGGGGACCTCGAGCTTGATGTCGATGCGATCGGCGAGGGGGCCCGAAACGCGCCCGCGGTAGCGCGCGATGCGCTCCGGCGTGCATCGGCAGCGTCCGCCGCGGTCGCCGCAGTGGCCACACGGGCACGGGTTCATCGCTGCCATGAGCTGGAAGCGCGCCGGAAATTGCACCTGGCGCGCGGCGCGCGCGATCGCCACGCGGCCGCTCTCGATCGGCTCGCGCAGTGCCTCCAGCACGTCGCGGTCGAACTCCGGCAGCTCATCGAGGAACAGCACGCCGTGGTGCGCGAGCGAGACCTCGCCGGGCCGCGGCAGGTTGCCGCCCCCGACCAGCGCCGCGCTGGAGGCGCTGTGGTGTGGCGCGCGGAACGGCCGCTCGCCCCAGCGGGCCGCGTCGAAGCCGCCCGTCGAGACCGAGTGCACTGCGGCTACCTCGAGGGCGTCGGCCTCGGAAAGCGGCGGCAGAATTCCGGGGAAGCGCGCCGCCAGCATCGATTTGCCGGTGCCGGGCGGGCCGATCATCAGCACGCTGTGGCCGCCCGCCGCGGCGATCTCCAGCGCACGTTTGGCGTGCTGCTGCCCCTTTACTTCGGCGAAATCGGGGTACGTCGGCCGCGCGCGGGCGGCGGCGCCGCGGTATTCCTCCAGCCGCGCCTCGTCGGCGAGATGGCCGACCACTTCGAGCAGCGATCGCGCCGGCAGGATGCGCGCGCCCTCGGCAAGCGCAGCCTGCGGCGCATTGCCCTCGGGCAAGACGAAGGCGCGGCCGGCGCCGCGCGCCGAGAGCGCCATCGCCAGCGCGCCGCGCACCGGGCGCAGCTCGCCGGTGAGCGATAACTCGCCGGCGAACTCCTGACCTTGCAGCGCACCGATGGCGAGCTGCCCGCTCGCGGCGAGGATGCCTAGCGCGATCGGCAGGTCGAATCGGCTCGAGTCCTTCGGCAGCTCGGCCGGCGCGAGATTCACCGTGATGCGTCGCGCCGGAAACTCGAAGTGCGCGTGGTTCAGCGCTGCGCGCACGCGGTCGCGCGCCTCGCGCACCTCGGCGTCGGGCAGGCCGACGATATGGAAAGCAGGCAGCCCCGGCCCGAGGTGGACTTCGACGGTCACCTCGGGCGCGTCGATGCCCGCGAGCGCGCGGCTCGCTACCGTTGCGACCGTCATGCATCCTCCCGAGAAGGAGAACGCGGCGCTGCCGCGGTAGGTTTACCGGCCTGGCCGCTTTTCGAGCTCGGCGATGCGCGCCTCGAGCTCGGCGAGCTTCGCCTGCGCGCGCTCGAGCAGCCTGCGCTGCGCCTCGAAGTCCTCGCGCAGCACAAGGTCCATGCGGTCGAACCAGCTCGCAAGCAGCGCGCGCAGGTTCTTTTCCAGATCGTGAGCCGGCGAGCCTCGCAACGCTTCGTCGATGCGCCGGCTCAACTCCTCGAAAACGCTCTTCTCGGTCATGCCGAAGACGGTACCACTGCCCTCCGCACCAGCATCGCGCGATCACCGCTCGCGAGCGCACCATTCTGGTGCCGGAGTTTTCCTTGAGTGGCTCAAGGCTTTGATTCATCTGGCAAACAGACCTTGGCATACGAGGTGCTAGTGATGCAGCGACTTTTTCTCCAAGGGAGTTCCGAATGCGCAAAACGATTGCTTCGCTTTCCGTAGCTGCTGTCTTGTCACTGCCAGGGTTGGTGCTCGCCCAGCAGGCGCCGGCCGCGCCCGCCTCACCGCACACGCTCACCGGCAACTTCGGCTTCTTCAGCCAGTACATCTTCCGCGGCCTGACGCAGACCGACCACCGGCCCGCGCTGCAGGGCGGCTTCGACTACGCGCACTCGAGCGGCTTCTACCTCGGCACCTGGGCCTCGAACGTGAGCTGGCTGACCGACTTCGGCCAGTACTCGAGCGGCAGCATGGAATGGGACTTCTACGGCGGCTACAAGGCCGCGCTCAGCGGCGATCTCGGCTACGACGTCGGCCTGCTGCGCTACCAATATCCCGGCAAGGTCGCTCCGGGCGGGAACACGGCAAACACCACCGAGGCTTACGGCGCGCTTTCCTGGAAATGGCTGAGCGCCAAGCTCTCGTACAGCCTGGGCAACAGGACCTTCACCGTCCCCAACAGCTCCGGCACGTACTACCTCGACTTCACCGCGACCTACCCGATGACCGACAAGATCAACCTGATCGGTCACTACGGATTCCAGAAGTTCAAGGGCACGACCGCGGGGACGGCGAACGACAGCGTCGCGTCGTACAAAGACTGGAAGCTCGGCGCGAGCTACGGCCTGCCGAAGGACTTCACCGTCGGCGCGTTCCTCAGCGGCACCAGCATGAACGGAACGCAGGAGGCGTTCTACACCTCGGGCACCGGCACGAAGGTGGGCAACACCACCACCACCGTCTATATCCAGAAGACATTCTGACCATGAAACTCGTCACTGCCATCATCAAGCCGTTCAAGCTCGACGAGGTGCGCGAGGCGCTCTCGGCGATCGGCGTGCAGGGCATTACCGTCACCGAGGTCAAGGGCTTCGGCCGGCAGAAAGGCCACACCGAGCTCTACCGCGGCGCGGAGTACGTGGTCGACTTCCTGCCCAAGGTGAAGGTCGAGGCCGCGGTCAAGTCGGAACTGCTCGAGCAAGCGATCGAGGCGATCGAGAAATCGGCGAACACCGGCAAGATCGGCGACGGCAAGATCTTCGTGTTCGATCTTGAGAAGGTCATCCGCATCCGCACCGGCGAGACCGATGCGGCCGCGCTCTGAGGGGGAAAGGCAATGAAGAAACTCTGTGCATTCCTGGCGGTCGTGCTCTCGCTGGCGTTCGCCGGCGTCACGCTGGCGCAGGACAAGCCCGCCGCCAAGGCCGACAAGTCCGCCGCCGAGGCGAAGAAAGAGGAACCCAAGAAGGAGGAGGCCAAGCCCGCGCCGACGCCCAACAAGGGCGACGTGGCATGGATGCTGACCTCCACGGCGCTGGTGCTGATGATGAGCGTGCCGGCGCTCGCGCTCTTCTACGGCGGCATGGTGCGCTCGAAGAACGCGCTCTCCATGCTGATGCAGGTGTTCGTGGTGTTCTCGCTGGTGACCGTGCTGTGGTGCATCTACGGCTACAGCCTGGCCTTTACCGAGGGCAACGCCTACTTCGGCGGCTTCGATCGCCTGTTCCTCAACGGCACCTTCGACCCCGCCAAGGGCGAGTTCTCGATGGCTGCGACCTTCAGCAAGAACACGCCGCTTTATGAGCTCGTCTACGTGGCGTTCCAGGCCACCTTCGCCGCGATCACCTGCTGCCTGATTCTCGGCGCCATCGCCGAGCGCGCGAAGTTCTCCGCGGTGCTCGCCTTCATCGTCCTCTGGTTTACGTTCAGCTACACGCCGGTCGCGCACATGGTGTGGTTCTGGATGGGGCCCGATGCCTACACGAGCGCGAAGGTGGTCGACGAGATGAACTCCAAGGCCGGCCTGCTCTGGCAGTGGGGCGCGCTCGATTTCGCGGGCGGCACGGTGGTGCACATCAACTCCGGCATCGCCGGCCTGGTGGGCGCCTATTTGATCGGCAAGCGCATCGGCTACGGTCGAGAGGCGATGCCGCCGCACAACCTCACGCTGACCATGATCGGCGCGGCGCTGCTCTGGACCGGCTGGTTCGGCTTCAACGCGGGCTCGGCGCTGGAAGCCAACGGCATCGCGGGGCTCGCGTTCATCAACACCTATCTTGCGACTGCGTGCGCGGTGCTGTCCTGGATCGCCGGCGAAGCCATCTTCAAGGGCAGGCCCTCGATGCTCGGCGCGGCTTCGGGTGCGGTAGCCGGCCTGGTGGCGATTACTCCGGCGGCCGGCAACGTCGGCATCCCCGGCGCCTTCGTCATCGGCCTCGCGGCCGGCCTGGTATGCCTCTGGGGCGTGAGCGGCCTGAAGAAGGTGCTCGGCGCCGACGATTCGCTGGATGTGTTCGGCGTGCACGCCGTCGGCGGAATTCTCGGCGCGCTGCTGACCGGCGTATTCAACTCGCCGGGACTGGGCGGCCCGAGCTTCCCGGTGGACTGGTTCGTCGCCACGGCCGTACCCGCCAAGGACTACTCGATAGCCGGCCAGCTCTGGATCCAGGCCAAGGCGGTGGGCGTGACGGTACTCTGGTCGGGCGTCGTCGCCGCGATCGCCTACAAGCTGGTCGACCTGACGATCGGGCTGCGGGTCAGCGAGGAAGACGAGCGTGAAGGCCTCGACACGACCTCGCACGGTGAGGCCGCGTACCGCATGTAGCAGGGAGCATCAACCCCAAGGGCGAAAGGGCGCTTCGGCGCCCTTTCTTTTTACCCGGCCAGCTTGGCAAGCAGCTCGAGTAATTGCGCCCGCTCGGCAGCGCTGAGGCGCGCCGCGACGCGACGTTCGTGCATCTCGATACGGCGCGAGAGCCTGACGGCGGCGGCGCGCCCGGCGCGCGTCAGCCACAGGCCGTTGGTGCGCCGGTCGGCGCCGCGGCGCCGCTCGACCAGGCCGCGCTCTTCCAGGGAATCGAGCACCCCCACCAGCGTCGAGCGGTCGAGTCGCACCGCCTCGGCGAGCCGGCTCTGCGTCACCCCGGGGTTGGCGTCGACGAGTAGCAGCAGGCCGACCCGCCCTGGAGAGAGGCTGCCGACGCTCGCAGCGAAGTCGCGGAACACGGCCTGCTGCGCGAGGCGCAGCCGATAACCGAGGAGCGCGGGCAGGAGACCTTGCTTGAGCGGCGGATTCATCGCGAAGCCATTATAAAATTGCGGGTTTTCGAGGAAGCCGATGGCCTACGCAATCCCCTTGTGGACCCCGCCCGCGCTGCCCATCGCGGGCTCCGACCAGCAATTCCCCGTGCGGCGCATTTTCTGCGTCGGACGCAACTATGCCGAGCACCAGAAGGAGATGGGCGGCGACGGGCGCGAGACGCCGTTCTTCTTCCTGAAGAGCGAGTTCGCGCTCATGCCCGCAGCGAAACCTAAGGGCGGACAGGTGCATTATCCGGCCAAGACCGCCAACTACCATTACGAGACCGAGCTCGTGGTGGCATTGCACAAGGGCGGGCGCCGCATCGACGCCAAGCGCGCCAACGACCACATCTTCGGCTACGCCGTCGGCCTCGACATGACGCGCCGCGACCTGCAGCAGTGGGGCAAGGACCACGGACGGCCGTGGGACTTCGGCAAGAACTTCGACGAGTCGGCGCCCTGCAGCGAGCTCATCCCGGCGGCGAAGGTCGGCCATCCGTCCAAAGGCGCGATCTGGCTGCAGGTGAACGGCAAGCAACGCCAGAAGGCCGACCTCTCCGACATGATCTGGTCGGTTCCCGAGCAGATAGCGTTCCTCTCGGAGCACTACACCCTCGAGCCGGGCGACATCATCTTCACCGGCACGCCCGCCGGCGTGGGACCGGTGAAGCCGGGCGACGAGCTCGTGGCGGGCATCGACGGCGTAAGCGAGCTCAAGGTGAAGATCGCGCCGGCGCTTTGAAGCTCTATACCTACTTCCGCAGCTCTGCCGCGTTCCGCGTCCGCATCGCGCTGAACCTGAAGGGGCTGCGCTACGAGCCGGTGTTCGTGCACCTTGCCAAGGGCGAGCACCGCGGCGGCGCCTACCCGCAGGTGAATCCGCAGGCCTTGCTGCCGACCCTCGAGCTCGACGACGGGACGCGCCTGAGCCAGTCGCTCGCCATCATGGAGTACCTGGACGAAAGGCACCCGCAGCCGCCGCTGCTGCCGAAGGATGCCCTGGCGCGCGCACGCGTGCGCTCGCTCTCGCAGCTGGTGGCCTCCGAGATCCATCCGCTGAACAACCTGCGCGTGCTGCAGCACCTGAAGCGCCTCGGCCAGACGCAGGAGCAGATCGATACCTGGTACCGGCACTGGATCGCTGATGGCCTGGCGAAGCTCGAGGCCGAGCTGGCGCGGGCCGGCACCGGCAAGTTCTGCCACGGCGACGGTCCGACCATGGCGGATTGCTGCCTGGTGCCGCAGATCTTCAACGCCAAGCGCTACAACAGCGACCTCCATCCTTACCCGGCGACGATGCGCGTGTTCGAGAGCTGCATGAAGCTCGAAGCGTTCGACCGCGCCCAACCTGCCAAGCAACCGGACGCCGAATGAAAAAACTGATCGGTTACCGCACGTTCCATCCCGGCACGCAGCCGGCCTACAACTATCCGCCCTACCGCTCGACGCAGAAGCGCTGCCCGACGCAGCCGCTCGTTATCCCGCCGCAGACGCTCTCGGAAATCACCGGCCCGATCTTCGGCTGGGACGAGGTGAAGAAGACCGACGCCGACCTCACGCGCCAGCACAAGGGCGAGCCGATCGGCGAGCGCATCGTGGTGAGCGGCCGCGTGCTGGACGAGAACGGCCGTGCGGTGCCCAGCACGCTGGTCGAGATCTGGCAGGCGAACTCTGCCGGCCGCTACCCGCACAAGACCGACCAGCACAACGCGCCGCTCGATCCGAACTTCTCGGGCGCGGGCCGCACCATCACCGACGGCGAGGGACGCTACCGCTTCATCACGATCCGGCCGGGCGAGTACCCGTGGCGCAACCATCACAACGCCTGGCGCCCGGCGCACATCCACTTCTCGCTCTTCGGCCAGGCGTTCCTCACGCGCATGGTGACGCAGATGTACTTCCCGGGCGATCCGCTGCTGCCCTACGACCCGATGTTCACCTGCATCGAGAACGAGGCGGCGCGCAACCGGCTGGTGTCGGAGTTCGACTGGGAGAACACCATCCCGGAGCAGGCGCTCGGCTACCGTTTCGACATCGTGCTGCGCGGCCGCGAGGAAACGCCGATGGAGAAGCTGCCATGAGCCTCTTCGCCAGCGGCAACCAGACCGTCGGGCCGTACCTGCACATCGGCCTGCTTTGGCTGAAGACCCCGGACATCGCGGGCAAGGGCTTCAAGGGCGAGCGCGTGGTGATCGCCGGGCGCCTGATCGACGGCGACGGCTTGGGCGTCAACGACGGCATGCTCGAGATCTGGCAGGCGAACGCCGAGGGCAAGTACGCCCACCCCGAGGACACGCAGAAAAAGGCGCTGGAGAAGGGCTGGCGCGGCTTCGGCCGCGTATTCACCGACCCGAAGGGCGGCTTTCGCTTCACCACCATCAAGCCGGGGCGAGTGCCCGGGCCCGACGGCGGCCTCCAGGCCCCGCACCTCGTCGTCTCGGTCTTCATGCGCGGCATGCTGAAGCACCTCGCGACGCGCATCTACTTCGCCGACGAGGCCGCGGCCAACGCGCAGGATCCGGTACTGAGGCTCGTCCCTGCCGCGCGGCGCGGTACGCTGATGCCGAAGAAAAAAGGCAAGGCTCTGGAATGGAACGTCGTCCTCCAGGGCAAGAACGAAACCGTTTTCTTCGACTACTGAGCCTCGAGCTTCTTTTCGCCGACGAAGCCTGCGCCGGGCTGCTCTCCGACGACGCGTTTCTCGCGGCGATGGCGCGCTTCGAAGGCGCGCTGGCGCGCGTCTCTGCCCCAGCGGCGCATGCCGAAATCATCAGCCGCGTCTGCGCGAGGGCTCGCTTCGATGCGAGCGCGCTTGCGCGGGACGGTCGCGCCGGCACGCTCGCCATTCCGTTCGTCAAAGCGCTGACGGCGCAGGTCGCCGCGGTGTCGAAGGACGCGGCGAAGCATGTCCACGCCGGCGCGACGAGCCAGGATGTGATCGACACGGCAATCGTGCTTTGCCTGAGGCCCGCGAGTGCCCGAGTGAATGAACTCGCTTTGCGGCTAGGCGACGCCGCAGCGCATCTTGCCCGTGAACATTCGCAGACGCCCACGGCGGCGCGCACGTTGCTCCAGCCCGCGCTGCCGGTGCCGTTTGGCTGGAAAGCGGCAATGTGGCTCGCGCCGCTATCGCGCAGCCTCGTCGCGCTGCGCCGCGCGGCGCGCGAAGCGTGCGTGCTGCAGTTCGGCGGCCCGGCCGGCACGCTTTCGGCTTTCGGCGGGCGGGGCGAGCAGATCTCCGTCGCGCTGGCCCGGGAGCTCGGCGTGGATGCGAGCCTCGTGCCCTGGCACAGCGCGCGCGACCGCTTCGCGCGGCTGGGCGCCGAACTCGCGATCCTCGCCGGCGCGGCGGGCAAGATCGGCCGTGATGTGGCGCTGCTCATGCAGCGCGAGGTCGGCGAGGCGGCCGAAGGCGCCAGGGCGGGACGCGGCGGCTCCTCCAGCATGCCGCACAAGCGCAATCCCGCCCTGTCGATGCTCGCGCTCGAGGCGGCGGGCCGCGCGCCCGGCCTCGCGGCGACGCTGCTCGGCCAGCTCGCGCCGGAGCACGAGCGGGGGCTCGGACAATGGCAAAGCCAGTGGTTCACGCTGCGCGAGCTCGTCTGTGCCTGCGCCAGCGGGGTAGCGGCGATGGCCGAGGCACTCGAAGGCCTCGAGGTCAACGCGGCGGCGATGCGGAGCAACCTGGAGGCGCTGCTGAAAGACCAGCTGCAGGAGTCTCCCGGAGCGGCCGGGGCGATGATCGAGCGCGCGCTCGCCGACTGGGCTAGCGCGCGCGAAAGCGGTGCTTGATGTCGTCGCTGATGGCCTGGCCCTTCATCGGCGTGCCCGGGCCGTCGACGTAGCGGCCCCAGACGCGGGTCTCCTTCGCCTTGGCGAGCGGCGTGCCGTCGGCCCGCACGATATCGTGCTCTACCACGAACGACTTGCCGCCAAAGCGCGCGATGCGCGAGCGCACTTCGCAGCGGTCTCCGTGCGCCGCGGGCGCGAGGAACTGGCATTCGGCAGATACCAGCGGCATCGCCATGTGCTGCTCGCGCATCCATTTCGCGCCGAAGCCCGCCTGCTCGAACAATCCCCAGCTCGCGGCGTCGATCCAGCGGAAGTAGGTCGGATAGAAGATGATTCCCGCCGGATCGCAGTCGCCCCAGTGCACCTGGCAGGGAAATACCGCGACGATGGAATCGAACTCGGGGGAGGCCATTCGGAGGGCGCGATTATAAGGCGCGCGATTGACAGCCTCGGGGCGAGTGGGCAGACTCCCACACTCGCGCCGATTTGATGTTCAGCTTGCGGGCGCGTTACAAATTCCGCTAAAGAGACGCCTCGTAGAGGCCCGTTTCTGCCCAAAGCTGAACGGGCTTTTTGTTTTCCGGAAATGATGCTCGACCAGCTTCTCGCCGAAAGAATCCTGCTGCTCGACGGCGCGATGGGCACGATGATCCAGCGCGCGCGCCTCGCCGAGGAGGACTACCGCGGCACGCGCTTTCGCGACTGGCCGCGCGAGCTGCGCGGCAACAACGACCTGCTGACGCTGACCCAGCCGGCGCTGGTGCGCGACATCCATCGCCAGTATCTCGCCGCCGGCGCCGACATCGTCGAGACCAACACGTTCAACTCCACCGCGATCGCGATGGCCGACTACGGCATGGAGTCGCTCGCGCGCGAGCTCAATCGCGCGGCCGCGGAACTCGCGCGCAGCGCGGCGCGGGAGTGGCCGGGGCGCCTCGTCGCGGGCGTGCTCGGCCCGACCAACAAGACCGCATCGCTTTCGCCCGACGTGAACGATCCCGGATACCGCGCGGTGAGCTTCGAGCAGCTGGTCACCGCCTATGGCGAGGCGATCGAGGGCTTGCTCGACGGCGGCGTCGACCTGCTCCTGCTCGAGACTATTTTCGACACGCTCAACGCGAAGGCCGCGGTATTCGCGCTCGAGAAGGCATTCGCCGCCCGCGGCACGCGGCTGCCGCTGATCATCTCCGGCACCATCACCGACGCGTCCGGGCGCACGCTGTCGGGCCAGACTGCGGAGGCCTTCTATAACTCGCTGCGCCACGCGCGCGCGCTCGCCATGGGGCTCAACTGCGCGCTCGGCGCGAAGGAGCTGCGCCCCTACGTGGAGGAGCTCTCGCGCATTGCCGAGCGCTTCACGTCGTGCCACCCCAATGCCGGGCTGCCGAACGCCTTCGGCGAGTACGAGGACACCCCCGAGTCGATGTCGCGCGAGATCGGCGAATGGGCGCGCGCGGGCTGGATCAACCTCGCCGGCGGCTGCTGCGGTACTACGCCCGAGCACATCGCCGCGCTCGCCGAGACCCTGCGCGGCGTCGCGCCGCGCCGGCCGGCCGAGCCGCGCAGGGCGCTGCGCCTCTCGGGCCTCGAGCCGCTCAACGTCGACGAGCGCTCGCTCTTCGTCAACGTCGGCGAGCGCACCAACGTCACCGGCTCGAAGGCATTTGCCCGCCTGGTGCTGGCCGGCGATTTCGCCGCTGCGCTGGCGGTCGCGCGCCAGCAGGTCGAAAACGGCGCGCAGGTGATCGACGTCAACATGGACGAGGCGATGCTCGACTCGGAGAAGGCGATGGCCACCTTCCTGAGCCTTATCGCCGCCGAGCCCGACATCGCGCGCGTGCCGCTCATGATCGACAGCTCGAAGTGGAGCGTGATCGAGGCCGGGCTCAAGTGCGTGCAGGGCCGGCCGATCGTGAACTCGATCTCGCTCAAGGAGGGCGAGGAGGCGTTCCTGCACCAGGCCGGGCTCGCGCGCGCCTACGGGGCTGCGGTGGTCGTCATGGCGTTCGACGAGCAAGGCCAGGCCGACTCGCTAGAGCGGCGCACGGCAATTTGCACGCGCGCCTACAAGCTGCTCACCGAGCGTGCCGGCTTCGCGCCCGAGGACATCGTCTTCGACCCGAACATCTTCGCCGTCGCCACCGGGCTGGAGGAGCACGCGCGCTACGGCATCGACTATCTCGAGGCGACGCGCTGGATACGCGAGCACCTGCCGCACGCCAAGGTCTCGGGCGGCGTCTCCAACCTGTCGTTCTCGTTCCGCGGCAACGAGCCGGTGCGCCAGGCGATGCACACCGCATTTCTCTACCACGGGGTGAAGAGCGGCATGACGATGGGCATCGTCAATGCCGGCCAGCTCGGCGTGTACGAGGAGATCGACCCCGAACTGCGCGAGCGCGTCGAGGACGTGATCTTCGCGCGGCGCGCCGACGCCACCGAGCGGCTGGTCGAGTTCGCCGGCCGCTTCAAGGGCGACGTCAAGGAGGCCGGCAAGGATGAAGCATGGCGCGCGGCGAGTGTCGAGGAGCGCCTGGCGCACGCTCTGGTCAACGGCATCTCGACTCACATCATCGCCGACACCGAGGAGGCGCGGCGCAAGCAGGCGCGCCCGATCGAGGTGATCGAGGGGCCGCTGATGGACGGGATGAACATCGTCGGCGACCTGTTCGGCGCCGGCAAGATGTTCCTGCCGCAGGTGGTCAAGTCGGCGCGCGTCATGAAGCAGGCGGTGGCGCACCTCGTGCCCTACATCGAGGCCGAAAAAGCGAGGAGCGGCGAGATGCGCGCCAAGGGCCGCATCGTCATCGCCACGGTCAAGGGCGACGTGCACGACATCGGCAAGAACATCGTCGCGGTAGTGCTCCAGTGCAACAACTACGAAGTGCTCAACCTCGGCGTGATGGTGCCGGCGCAGACCATCATCGACACCGCGCGCCGTGAGCAGGCCGACGCGATCGGCCTGTCGGGCCTGATCACGCCCTCGCTCGAGGAGATGGCGCACGTGGCGCGCGAGATGCAGCGCCAGGGTCTCGCGCTGCCGCTGCTGATCGGCGGGGCAACCACCTCGCGCGCGCATACCGCGGTGAAGATCGCGCCGAACTACGAGGGCGCGGTGGTGTACGTGCCCGACGCCTCGCGCAGTGTGCCGGTAGTGCAGTCGCTGCTGTCGGGCACGCGGGAGAGCTTCGTCGCCGGAGTGCGCGCCGACTACGAGAAAATCCGCGCCCAGCATCGCGACAAGAAGGGCCCCGGGCCGCTGCACCCGATCGCCGAGGCCCGCCGCCTCGGGCATGCGACCGACTGGACGCGCTACGCGCCCCCTGTCCCGCGCAAGACGGGCGTCACGGTGCTGCGCAACTACCCGCTCGCCGAACTGGTCGACTACATCGACTGGACGCCGTTCTTCCAGGCGTGGGAGCTCTCGGGCCCCTACCCCAAGATCCTGCAAGACCCGGTGGTGGGCGAGGCGGCGCGCAAGCTCTACGCGGAGGCGCAGGACATGCTCGCGCGCGTCGTGCGCGAGAACTGGGTGACGGCCAATGGCGTCTTCGCGCTCTACCCCGCGGCCCAAGTCAACTCGGACGACATCGAGCTCTACCGCGACGAGGCGCGCCGCGAGCGGCTCATGACCTGGCACAACCTGCGCCAGCAGAACCACAAGCCGGCGGGGCGTGCCAACCTGTGCCTGGCCGACTTCGTCGCGCCGAAATCGAGCGGGGTGGCCGACTGGGCCGGCGCCTTCGCGGTCAGCGCCGGCGGCATCGAGGAACGAGTCGCGGCCTACGAGCGCGCGCACGACGACTACAACGCGATCATGCTGAAAGTGCTCGCCGATCGCCTGGCGGAAGCATTCGCCGAGCGGCTGCACGAGCGGGTGCGCCGCGAATTCTGGGGCTACGCGCCCGACGAGCGGCTGGCGGCGCCGGAACTGATCGCTGAGGCCTACCGCGGCATCCGGCCGGCACCGGGATACCCGGCTTGCCCCGACCACACGGCAAAGGGGCCTCTCTTCCGCCTGCTCGAGGCCGAGCGCAATGCGGACATGCGCCTCACCGAATCCTTCGCGATGTGGCCTCCGGCGGCGGTGGCCGGCTTCTATCTGTCGCACCCGGAGTCGAGCTACTTCGCGGTCGGCAAGGTCGGCCGCGACCAGGTCGAGGACTTCGCGCGCCGCAGCGGCATGACCCTGGGTGTCGCCGAGAAATGGCTCGCGCCCTATCTGGCCTACGAGCTCGAGACCGTATAATCGCCGCCATGGGAAAAGGCGATAAACGCACGCGACGCGGCAAGATCTACAAAGGCAGCTACGGCAAAAAGCGGCCGCAGCGCATCAAGAAAAAGAACAAGCAGCCGCGCTGATCACTCCTCGCGCCTGCCGACCGGCAGGCCGAGCGCCTTGAGCTTGCGGTAGAGGTGGGTGCGCTCCAGCCCGGAGCGCTCGGCCACGCGCGACATGCTGCCGTTCTCGCGCGCGAGCAGGTTCTCGAAATACACCCGCTCGAAAGCTTCGCGCGCCTGGCGGTAAGGACGGTCGAGGGCGAGCTCCGGCGGCGTCGCCGGCGCGCCGCGCGCCGCCAGCACCCGCTCCACGTCGTGCAGCTGCACCTCCTCCTCGAGCGTGGTGAAGGCGAGGTCCTTCACCACGCTGTCGAGCTCGGCGAGATTGCCCGGCCACGAATGGTGGCGCAGCGAGTTGAGCGCCGCGATGCCGAGACGTCGCGGCGGGCAGGCGCGCGCTTCGACCAGCTGCGCGAGCATCAGCGACGCGAGATCCGGCACGTCCTCTGCGAACTCGCGCAGCGGCGGCAGCCTGAGGGTGAGCTCGGCGAGCCGCGCGCACAGCTCGGGGTCGAACTCGTGCTTCTCGACCAGCGCGCGCACGTCGAGAGGCGAGAACGAGACGATGCGCACGCGGTGCTTGTCGGCGCGCGGCAGCAGAAACTCCAGATGGCGCTGCTCGACGCGCTCCAGGCGCGACAGATCCGGCAGGAACAGCACGCCGCCCGCCGCCTTGGCGAGGAGCTCGGAGGTCGGCTCGGCCAGCGCCTCGGCGCCGGCGAGGAACGGCGCCCCTGGCGCGCCCAGCAGGCGCGCGAAGAGCTCGGCGCGCATGCCGCGCTCGCCGCGCAGCATGACCGGCGCGCCGAGCTGCGCGAGCTGCGCCAGGCGCTTCTTCGCATCGGCCAGTGCGCCCGAGCGGCCGAGCGCGCCGAGCGCGAGCTGCGGTGCCGCCGCCGCCTCGGGGTTGCGCAGCGCGCGCTTCACGGTGGCGAGCAGGCGCTGCAGCGCGATCGGCTTCTCGAGAAAGTCGAGCGCACCGATGCGCGTCGCTTCGACCGCGGTCTCGATGGTCGCGTGCCCCGACATCATCACTACCGGCATGGTGAGCTGGCCGCTCGCCGCCCATTCCTTGAGCAGCGTGATGCCGTCGGTGTCGGGCATCCAGATGTCGAGCAGCACCAGGTCGGGGCGCGCGCGCTCGCGTATCCGGCGGGCGTCGCCCGCGCTCTCGGCGAGCGCCACCTGATGTCCCTCGTCCTCGAGGATCTCGGAGAGGAGCTCGCGGATGCCGACCTCATCGTCGACGACCAGGATCTGCGCCATCAGGCCGCCTTGGCGAGCGGCAGCAGCACGCTCACCGAGGCACCGCTCGCCGGGCGGTTCTCGATCGCCACGCTGCCATGATGCTCGTCGATGATCTTTTTCACGATCGCGAGGCCAAGCCCGGTGCCGCGCGGCTTGGTGGTCACGTAAGGCTCGAAAATACGCGCGATCAGCTCCTCGGGGAAGCCAGCGCCGTTGTCTGACACGGCGAGGCGCACGCGGTCGCCGGCGAGCTCGGTACGCACCTCGATCGCCGGCGGCGAGCCGCCCGGGCGCATGTTCTCCAGCGCGTCCTGGGCGTTCTGCACCAGGTTGTGGATCACCTGGCGGATCTGCGCGCCGTCGGCCCATACCGGCGGCAGCCCCGGAGCGAGGCGCTTGGCGACGGGCACGCGCGAATCCTCGTACAGCGCCAGCACCTCGTTCACCAGCGCGTTCAGGTCGAGGCGCGCGAGCGCCGGCGCCGGCATGCGCGCGTAATCACCGAAGTCGTCGACCATCGCCTTCAGCGCGGCGACCTGGCTGACGATGGTGCCGGTGCCGCGCCTGAGCGCCTCGGCGTCCTCGCGCGGCAGGCGCTCGGCGAGCTTCATCTCGAGGCGCTCGGCCGAGAGCTGGATCGGCGTGAGCGGGTTCTTGATCTCGTGCGCGAGGCGTTGCGCCACCTCCGCCCAGGCCGTGGCGCGCTGCGCATGCACCAGCTGCGTGATATCGTCGAACACCAGCACGTAGCCGCCGCCGGTGGCCTGCGGCAGGCGCGCGCCGCGCGCGTGCACCGTCTTCGCCGCGGCCTTCAGCTGCACATCGAGCTGCCAGGCGGCGTCGCCATGCTCGACGAACTGGGCGCGCATGCGCGCGGCAAACTCGTCGAGCTCGGCGCCCAGGATCCCGGCCGCGCCGTGGTTCGAGATCGACACCTCGAGCCGCTGGTCGTAGACCAGCACGCCGGCCGAGAGGTTGGCGAGGATGCTCTCCAGGCGCACCTTGCTCGCCTCGAGCGCGGTGCGGTTCGCCTCGACCACGCGCCGCGCCTCGTCGAGCTGGCGTGTCATCGAGTTGAACGACTCGGTGAGCACGCCCAGCTCGTCGCGGCTGGTGACCGGCGCCCGGCGCGAGAGGTCGCCGCGCGCCACCGCCTGCATCGCCTGCGCAAGCGTGGCGAGCGGCTCGGCGAGCAGGCTCGACTGCGCCACCGCGACCGCCACGGCGAAGAACAGCGCGAGCAGCAGCGCGAAGCTGAGCGTGACGACGTAGATGCGCTTCAGTCCGTCGCGCGACAGCGCCAGCTCCCGGTAGTCGCGGTAGGCCACCTCGACCGCCTCGGCGTTGCGCGCCAGCGTCGGCGGCACCAGTGCGCGCAGCTGCAAGTAGCGCGGCTCGGCCGACAGCCCGCGCGGCGTGAGCGGCACGATCACGCGCAGCGCGAGCGGCCGCCCCGGCGTCGCGTCGACCGCCATGTAGCCGCGGTTGAGGCGCGCCTGGCGCAATAGCGCCGGCGGCGGCAGGTCGGGCATCAGCTTGGACATGTCCTCCGTAGCGCTCGCGAGCACGCTGCCGCCCTGCGTGAGCACTACCGCGTCGCGCGCGCCGGCCTGCGCGCGCAGGCGCTCCAGCAGCGGCACCAGTTCGGCCGGCGAGCGCTCGCCAAGCTCGAGCGCCATCGCGCGTCCCTTCGCCTGCAGCTCGGAGAGCATCTGGTCGATCGCCTGCTGCCCGAGATTCATGCCGCCCTCGAGCGCGGCGTCGACTTTGACGTCGAACCAGGACTCGATCGAGCGAGTCAGGAACTGCACCGACACCGCGTACACGATCAGCCCCGGCAGCACCGCCAGCGCGGCGAAGCGCGTCAGCAGGCGCAGCATGAGCCGCGTGCCGAAAACGCGCGCGCGGTAGCGGCGCGCCACGGCGAGCAGCTGGTAGGTGACCACGCCGGCGAGCAGGGCGGCGAGCGCGGCGTTGAGCGCGAGCAGCAGCGGGTACTGGCGCGCGAACAGCGTCGTGTCGCCGCTTGCGGTGGCGAGCAGGAACAGACCCACCGCCGCCACCGCGCCGCCGATGATGAGCAGCAGCTTCATCGCGGCAGCTCGCGTGGGTCGCGCGTCTCGACCGGCGCCGGCAGCTGGCGCGGCGAGCGCACGGTGAAGCGCTTCCAGACCGACTCGAGCTGCAGCTCGCGGCTGGTGAGCGCGCTCAGCTGGAACGGCTTGGGCAGCTGCGCCGGGTCGAGACGAATGCGCAGCGCGGCATCGTAGTCCGCGTCGGCGAAGGTCACCGTACGGTCGACCACCAGCCAGCTGCGGATGTGCCTGAGCACGTTGAGCGCCTCGTCCAGCGTGGCAAAAGTCTGCTGCACCAGCCCGGTGGAAAGACGGTACTGGCGCGACAGCGCATGATAGGACAGGCGCTGCTGCAGCTGCTGCGCGGCGGCGCGCTCGTCGAACCAGTACCAGCGCCGCCTCGTGAGCTCGAACTCGACCCTGAAGTACAGCGGCACGCCGTTCGCCACCAGCTCGCCCAGACGCGGCGAGAGCTCGAAGTCGAAGTCGGCGTCGAGCACCAGGCCCTCCTCGACGGCGCGCAGGTGCGCGTCGCGCACCTCGATCTCGTCGGCACGCAGCGGCGCGGCGGCGAAAAGCGCGACCAGCCCCATGCACAATGCGATGCTGCGCATTGCGATCACGTCAGGCGGGTTTTTCGATCAAAGCGTAGTAGAAGCCGTCGTGCTGCGCATCCGGCAGCCACTGCGCCTCGGCGCCGTCGGGCAGGGCAAGCCGGCGCGCGGGAGCATGCGCGGCAAGGAACGCCGCGACGACCGCGTCGTTCTCCTGCGGAAAGACGGAGCACGTGGCATACAGCAATTTACCACCCGGGGCGAGCAGTGGCCAAAGCGCGGCGAGCATCTGCGCCTGGCGCGCGGCGAACGCTGGCACGTCCTGCGCGCGGCGCAGCCATTTCGCGTCGGGCCGCCGGCGCGCGATCCCCGAGGCCGAGCAGGGAACGTCGGCAAGGATGCGATCGTAGGCGACGCCATCCCACCACGCCGCCGGCGCGGCTGCATCGCCTGTGACGACGCGCGCGGCGGCAAGGCCGAGGCGCTCGAGAGCTCGCCCGATGCGCGCCGCACGCTCCGCGTCGATGTCGAGCGCGGTGAGCTCGACTTCGGCGAGCTCGAGGATGTGCGCGCTCTTGCCGCCGGGCGCGGCACAGGCGTCGAGCACGCGCTGGCCCGGGCGCAGATCGAGGCAATGCGCGGCGCGCTGCGCGCCCGCGTCCTGCAACGATGCCTCGCCCGACTCGAATCCCGGCACCCGCATCACGGGCAGCGGCCGCTCGAGCAGGACGCCGTCCTCGCCGATGGCGCGCGCGGCGATACCCTGCGCCGCAAGCTTCGCCCGGTATTCAGCGACGCCGGTCCTGCGGCGGTTGACGCGCAGGCACATCGGCGGATGCGCATTGCCTGCTGCCGCGACCATTTCCCAGGCTTGCGGATAGGCCGCGCGCAGGAGCTCGAGCCACCATGTCGGATGCTGAAACCGCGCCTCGGGGTCGCGCTCGAGGCGCGCCTCGAGCGCGGTCCGCTGCCGCAGGAAGCCGCGCAGCACTGCGTTCACATAGCCCTTGGCGGGCCAGCGCTCGAGCAGCCCGCACGCGCGCACGGCTTGGTCCACCACTGCGTAGTCGGCGTAGCGTCCAGACTCAAGCGCGTACAGCGCGCACCACAGCAGCGCGTCGAGCAGCGCATCCGGCCGCCCGCGGCGCGAGAGCGCGGCGACGATCGCTGGCAGGCGACCATAGCGGCGCAGCGTGGCATAGGTGAGATCGAGCACCGCGGGCGCGAGCACCTGATTGGCGAGGCTGCGGCCGGAGGCGACGCCCGCGACCAGCGGCGCGGCCTCGACGAGCGCCGCAGCCAGCGTGCCGGGCGCGCTCATTCGAAGCGCGCGCCGGCTGGCAGCGGGTGCCCGCGCAGGAATTCTGCCGCCGGCATGCGCCGCTTGCCGGCGGGTTGCAGCTCCTCGATCGACAGCGCGCCTTCGCCGCATGCGACCTGCAACACACGCTCTTTTTCGAGAACACTGCCAGGCTCCCCGCGGCCGGCGACCAGCGTCGTGCGCCAGATCTTGAGTGGCTCGCCGGCGAGGCGCGCGCCGGCGCCCGGCGCCGGACGAAACGCGCGCACCGCACGCTCGAGCTCTGCCGCCGGACGCGTCCAGTCAAGCCAAGTCTCCACCTTGCTGATCTTGCGCGCGTAGCTGATGCCCTCTGCAGGCTGGGGCGCCGCCCGCGCGCGGCCGGTGGCCACTTTGTCGAGCACCTCAAGCAGTGCCGCCGCGCCAAGCTCGGCGAGCCGCTCATGCACCGTGCCCGCGTCGTCGTCGGAGCGGATCGGTACGCGGCGCTGCGCGTAAACCGGCCCGGTATCGAGCCCGGCGTCCATCCGCATGATCGAGACGCCGGTCTCGGCATCGCCTGCGAGCAGCGCGCGATGGATCGGCGCCGCGCCGCGCCAGCGCGGCAGCAGCGAGGCGTGGACGTTGATCGCGCCGTGGGGCGCGACTTCCAGCGCGGCCGCCGGAAGGATGAGGCCGTAAGCGGCGACGACGAGCGCATCCGCGTGCGTGGCACGCAGCCGCTCGATCGCCTGCGGATCGAGCTTCGCCGGCTGGAACACGTCCAGTCCGCGTGCGGCGGCGAGGGATTTGACGGCGCTTGGTGCCGAGCGCAGCCCGCGCCCGGCTGGGCGGTCCGGCTGCGTGACGACGAGGGCTACGGTATGCGCGCTGCCGAGGATGCGAGCGAGCGCTCGCTCGGCGAATTCAGGTGTTCCCGCGAAGATTAGGCGCAGGAACGGGAGAGCGTTACGCCGACTTGCGCAGCTGCTTGGCGAGCTTCGCGCGGATGCGCTGCTGCTTGAGCTGCGACAGATGCTCGACGAAGACTTTGCCCTTCAGGTGATCCATCTCGTGCTGGATGCACACCGCGAGCAATCCCTGCGCTTCGAGCGTGAAGACGTTGCCGTTCCGGTCGTGCGCGCGCACGCGCACGCGCTCGGCGCGCGGCACCAGCTCGTAGATGCCGGGTAGCGACAGGCAGCCTTCCTCGATGTCCGATTCGCCGATCGCTTCGACGATCTCGGGGTTGACCAGCACCACCAGCGAGTCGCGTCGCTCGGACACGTCGACGACGATGACCTGCTTGTGCACGTCGACCTGGGTCGCGGCAAGGCCGATGCCCGGCGCCGCGTACATGGTCTCGGCCATGTCGGCCACCAGTTTTTTCAACCCCTCGTCGAACACCATGATGGGCGCGGCGACCTTGTGGAGCCTGGCGTCGGGGTACCTTAGGATGTTCAGAATTGCCATCTCGAGACAGATTTACTTGCAAATTGAATAGATTATATGGACAATCTCAGGCGCCATATAAGCTATTGGAAAAAACGGCCGATCCAGGAGCCGCAAACGGGCGGGGTCACCATGGTCCAGCAATTGCGTAAGTCTA
>Ga0075424_100000002_pt1 | contig 156973 bp, 151 predicted proteins | sample SoiMethybrSBSTD3_FD_75301 | JGI IMG/M metagenome (GOLD analysis project Ga0075424, IMG submission 75301) | Bulk soil microbial communities from a Populus tree surrounding site in Tennessee, USA - Soil MetaG P. TD hybrid SBSTD3 | ecosystem: Environmental > Terrestrial > Soil > Tree plantation...
ACAAGCGGTGCTCGAAGTGCAGGAAACGATTACGGAACTCGTTCAGGCCGGGATGCTTTCGCTTGAAAGAGCCGTCATCCGGCTAACTGAGCGTGGACGCTTACTCTCAAACGAGGTTTTTGAAAGATTCATCCAGGTGGAGCATGAGGCAATATAATCCGGCGCTGCATTTGTGCCCTTCAACCGAGTGAACTATGAGCCTAGCATTCGGGGTAGGTTTCGATTCGATTCATGGTCGGCTGGTTCCACTGGATTGTCGGAGCCATGTTCTCCGAGGTGAGTTTGACCGGCGGTAAACGACTCCCGTAAAATAGCCTATTCGGAGCCCAGCAGGAATATTCTTCAGGAAAACGAAGGCAACGAGCAGATATGGCAAACCATTTTTCCGCGCTGAAACGTGCCCGTCAGACGGAAAGACGCACCGTCCGCAACCGCGGTAATACCTCGCGCCTGCGCAGCCAATTACGAGCTTTCCGTGAAAGTCTTGCGAAGGGAGATAAACAGGCTGCTGAAACAGCATTCCGCCAAACCGTTGCGGCTTTGGATAAGGCCATTCAGAAGGGTGTCGTTCACGAGAACACAGCCTCGCGATACAAGTCCCGCCTCAATTCGCGCTTGAATGCGCTGAAGTAGTTGTTCGGCCGCTTTCCCGGCACGAACAGCAGCTCAATATCCTCCCCGATCAGCCGCAACAGCATGTTATGGATTTCCTGCATAGTCGAATTCAGGTCGAGCAACTGCGGATCCCCCACTTGCTTCCGTCCAAAGGCCAGCAGCCGCCGGGTGAGATTCGCCGCGCCGTCGCGCGGTAATGTCGCGATCGTTAGAGATGAAGTGCGCGACCACCCTTCCCTCCGTATCTCGTAGTGCCGTAAATCGTCTTTTCCGCGTAGAAGATATCTCCATTTTTCTTGCGGTTTACCATGATTCCGCGAAATACATTTGCTGCCAGAATTGTTTGCCCGTCATGCTAGAGTTCCGGGGACCGGCTCGACTGCAACTCCAGCAGGCCCAAAGATGGGATGCTATAGGCAAGCTGGCCGGAGGAGTGGCACACGACTTCAATAACCTGCTGATGGTCATCAGTGCCTATGCGGAGCTCATGCTGGACCAACTATCTGGTGTCCCGACTTGAGCATATGTGGCGTGCGCCCGACTGCCTGTTTGCGGGAATAACCAGTTAAAGGCGGTCATCTTGGGATCGACTATGCGCCCTCGCCCGCGCGGGAGATAGTCGAAATCCTTCTCATCACCTCCGACCAGCAGCAACTGCATTTTCGCACTGGCCAGGGTGACGTTTTGGAAGTGGCCGTGATGCCGACTGTATTTCCAAGTACGTTGCGGCATAACAGATGCTCCGGAGCTTCAAAAGCAGGATTGACGTATTCAATCACGCCGGACCGGTCCGTGATAATCACCAAGTTAGCCGATTCGGGATACCTTGCGCAGAGTATCCTCGGCTTTCTGCCCTTGCCGTTCCTTGCAGGAAACGTCAAGTGGCATAGCGGATGGCACAGGTAATGGAAGCTTCATCAAGGCTGGAAGTCTGGAGACAGTCGCATATCCCGGCTTTGATGGCGGTTTCGACTGCCGCCTGATCCACGTGATCGCTGAGGAAGATGACCGGCGCCACAGGACCCTCCTTGCGGATCTCGTGCAGAAACCGCAAAGCTGTACGATCGCTCGATTTATAACTGCAAAGGAGAAGATCGTAAGTGGTCTGTCCCTTGCGCACCCAAGCTTCTTCCGGCGCTGTGCCATTCCGCCTACTTACAGCTCGCCGCGAGATCATTGCTGCACACGTAGCGGCTGCGAGAAGGAGTCGTATGACTCGGGTCTCAAATGGGACACACTCCATTGCAGGACTCATTAGTGGCGGGAGGACATGGCAAACCCTGCAGAGAGATTCCGCTCGTGGCCTGAATCCGCGATCTGAGGTGGTTCATCCGTTATCCTTATGAGCATGGCCACAAGGACGAATTCCTCTACCGGCGTATTGGCCGTTTCCACGTCGGAACGCGAGCGAGCGTTCGACGCATTCCGCCGCTGGGGGTATCTGGAAGCAGACCTCGATCCAATGGGATTTCTCCGGCCGGAGTCTCGTCCTGAACTGCAGATCGATGGCGAAGCGGCCCGTGAGGCTCGCAGAATCTACTCCGGGACGGTAGGTGCCGAGTTCGTGCATATTTCTGATCCGGAGAGGCGCACCTGGATTCAGGAACGCATGGAAGGCACACAATCCTCTGTGGATCATGAGCACCTGCTCGATCAGTTGATCCGCGCGGAGATCTTTGAACAGGTTCTGCAGCAGAGGTATTTGGGCAGCAAGCGGTTTTCGCTGGAGGGAGTCACCGCGCTGATTCCGCTGGTGGACGAAATTATCGAAGCCGCCGGTGAACGCGGGGCTATCGAACTGGTAATGGGCATGAGCCATCGCGGGCGGCTCAATGTGATTGTGCACGTTGCCCAGCGCGCGCCAGAGGAGGTGTTTGCAGGGTTCGAGGATGTGGATCCACGCAGCGTGCTAGGCAGCGGGGATGTGAAATACCACATGGGCGCGACTGGGGAGTATGTAACTCGCAACGGCGCGAAGGTTCATATTCATCTGGTTTCCAATCCCAGTCATCTTGAGGCCGTGGATCCAGTCACGATCGGGCGGACCAGGGCCAAACAGGATCGCGCGGGGGACAGCGGGACTGCGAGATTTTTGCCTTTACTCGTGCATGGTGATGCCGCGTTCGCGGGGCAGGGAATTACCGCCGAGACGTTGAACCTCGCTGACCTTGCAGGCTACACAGTCGGTGGCACTGTACATATCATCGCCAACAACCTTCTTGGCTTCACCACATCGTGGAATGAAGAACATTCCTCCCGATTCGCGGCTCAGCTTGCGCTGCGGCAATCGATCCCCATCTTCCACGTGAATGGTGAAGATGTGGATGCTGTGGTGCGCGTCGGGCGCATGGCACTGGATTATCGTTACACATTCGGCAGCGATGTTGTCGTGGACCTGATTGGGTATCGCCGGCACGGGCACAGTGAGGTTGATGATCCCACGGTTACCCAGCCGCTGCTTTACAAGTCAATTAAGAATCACCCGAGGCTGTGGGAAATCTACGCTCAAGACTCGGGGATTGAGAACGCGCAGGAAAAGGCCACCGAGATTCGAGCAGAATTCGAAGCGGCGCAGAAAAGGGCGCCGGCAATCACCAAAAAGCCTACGCTTCGCGAATTGCCTTCTTATTGGAACGAATACCAGGGCGGGCGCTACAAGCCGGAATACGAGGTGGACACCGGCTTGTCGGCGGAAGAATTGACGCAGCTGACTGAGAAACTCACGACGTATCCAGAGAGTTTCCACATTCATCCGAAAGTGAAGAAACTTCTCGAGCAACGCGCGGAGATGGGTGCGGGTAAACGTCCCGTGGATTACGGAATGGCTGAAGCGCTGGCCTTCGCGAGCGTGGTTAAGCAGGGAATTCCTGTCCGGCTCAGCGGGCAAGATACACGTCGCGGCACCTTTAACCAGCGCCATTCGGTATTGCTTGATGTCGAGAACCAGGCGGAATACGTTCCGCTGCAGCACATCTCCGGAAATCAGGCAGGTTGCGATATCTATAACTCTCCGTTGTCCGAAGCTGGCGTGCTCGGCTTTGAGTATGGCTACAGCCGGGATTATCCAGAGGCATTGGTGCTGTGGGAGGCGCAATTCGGCGATTTCGCCAACGTCTCACAGGCGGTGATTGATCAATTCATCAGCGCCGGAGAAGAAAAGTGGGGACTGCTCTCCGGTCTGGTGCTGTTGTTGCCGCATGGCTACGAAGGGCAGGGACCCGAGCACTCCAGCGCACGCATCGAGCGCTTTCTGCAACTGGCGGCGCGAGATAACTTCCAGATTTGTCAGCCGTCAAATGCCGCCCAGTATTGTCATCTGCTGCGCCGGCAAGCTCTGCGGCATTGGCGCAAGCCGCTCGTCATCTTTACCCCGAAGAGCATGTTGCGGCACCCCGATGCCTCTTCACCGGTCGAGGACTTCACTCATAAACGATTCCTTCCGGTATTGGAGGATAACGAAGTAGCTGACGCCGTGCGAATTTTGATCTGCACCGGGAAAATCGGCCATGAACTGCATACGGAGCGCAAGAAGAAGAAAGATAGCCGGACAGCCATCGTCTTCGTCGAACAACTCTATCCTTTTCCGGAGCTTGAACTCGCCGCGGCGATCGAGAAGCGTGCGTCAGCACGAGATGTTGTCTGGGTGCAGGAAGAGCCTGCCAATATGGGAGCATGGTTTTACGTGCTGCCGCGGCTGCGGAGAATTGCGGGCAATCGTCCAGTTCTGTCGGTGAAACGTTCGGCCGGCGCAAGCCCGGCCACCGGCTCAGCTAAAGCGCACGAAGTGGAGCAGAAGACTCTCATCACTCTCGCCTTTAGTGGAAATAAACACCACTGATGTAGCGCAGGTGCGGCTTCTCGTTACGTACTGCGAGCATGCAGGGAACTACCTTCTATCAGGGCGCTCGGAGACAGGCTTGCCCTCAGAACCCGGCAAAGGCGCCTTAGCGCCTCCGCGTGCTTCCCCTTCGAGCAGGGCCTCTAAATTTGCATAGGCGTAGATGGTAGGGGCCTGGTCCTGCATGAGACCGCCCGTATCTGCTGTCGGACCATAGTTACTACGCAGGTCGCGTCCCAGCATGCGCAGCATAGCCATCAATTGACCGCGATGGTGAGAGGAGTGAGTCAGGCGCCGCGTCATTACCCAAGCACGTGAACGCTGCACATCGAAGAATTTTGTGGTTTCGTCCCACCAGGGCTCAGGTTCTTGTCGGAGCGCAGCAAGCCGTTTCCCGCTGTCTTCGGCGTATTGCCTCATGAAATCCATCCGGGTTTCTTGCTTGGGCAGCGGAGGCGCGCCCACGTCAATTCCCAGCATGTTGCGGAACCAGAGATCCTCGCTGGCGCACTGATGCACCATCTGCTCATGCACACTGCGCCCACGCGGATCGCCGTGTCGAGGACGAACGGGAAGATCTTCCTCCTTGAACTCGCTCCACACGCTGACGATCTTCAGCCGCTCGGTCGCATAGGTCTCTATAAGGAACTCATATTTCATGCGGTGCCACCAACCCAGCGGGTTTAACGCAAACTCACACTCGAATGTTACCCTAACGTTCCCGGCTCATCTGATGTCACCCCGCAATCACACTCCAGGGCTGCGCATCGCCGTTGATACAGGCGGCACCTTTACCGATTGTGTATGGGTCGAGCGCGGGCACATCCGCATGATGAAGGTTTTTTCGACTCCGGCCGATCCATCGCAAGCAATTGTCGACGTGCTCGAAAAAATTGGAGCGCTTGATGCAGTGACACTCCTGCACGGTACAACCGTCGGCACAAATACGGTCTTGCAACGTAAGGGTGCACGGGTCGCGCTGGTGGCCACTTCCGGCTTCGAAGATGCTATCGAAATTGGCCGCCAGGCGCGACCGAAACTCTACGACTTTTTCTTCGACCGTGTAAAACCACTCGTGCCCGCCGAACTCCGCTTTGGCATGGAAGAACGGACCGCGAGTGATGGCGAAATCATTCAGGTACCCACGAGAGCGGACCTGCAGGCACTTCTCCAGCGCTTGCGAAAACAACATCCGGGAGCAATTGCAGTTTCGCTGTTGTTCTCTTTCGCCAATCCGAAGAACGAACTCGCAGTAGCTAATGCCTTGGGGCCACTCGTTATTCCACTATCCATTTCACATCGGATCCTCCCCGAGTTTCGCGAATACGAACGCACCAGCACAGTGGTGATCAACGCGTATTTGCAACCTGTAATGCAGAGATATTTGGAAAAGCTCGAACAGCGCGTCAAGGCCTTGGCACGATCTGGCACTGCGCAGTCGAGCATCTTTGTTATGCAGTCTAGCGGCGGGATTGCGACGCTGTCTTCCGCTGCAAATCAGCCCGTTCGCACGATTCTTTCCGGGCCGGCCGGCGGAGTCGTTGGGGCTTCCACAATGGCCCGCCGCAGTGGTTTCGAGCGAATCATTTCGTTCGATATGGGAGGAACTTCAACCGACGTTTCCCTGGTCGTGGGTCAGGTCGCGCTCGGCACCCAGTCTGCAATCGGCGGCTTGCCGGTTGGAGTTCCTATGCTCGACATTCATACCGTCGGCGCAGGCGGCGGATCGATGGCGCGCTTTGATGCCGCCGGAGCGCTGCGAGTTGGGCCGGGGTCGGCTGGTGCTGACCCTGGTCCGATCTGCTATGGCCGCGGCGCACAACCGACCGTTGCTGATGCAAATCTGCTGCTGGGGCGCTTGCAGGCGAATCGCTTCCTCGGGGGAGATTTCATTCTTAACGTTGAACGAACGCGGCGAATTACCCGGCAATGGTTGGGAAAGCAGCAATCAGTCCTCAGCTTGGAACAATTCGCAGCGGGAGTGATACGTGTAGTGAACGCCACCATGGAAAAAGCCATTCGTGTGGTCTCGATCGGGCGCGGACACGACCCACGCGATTTCACCCTGGTAGCCTTTGGCGGTGCCGGCGGCCTGCACGCGTGTGAACTGGCGGAATCGCTGGCGATTCCGCGAGTCATCGTCCCCGCCTTGCCAGGTGCCCTCTCTGCGTATGGCATTCTGGTTAGCGATGTGGTGAAGGATTATTCCCGGACGGTCGTTTGGAGCGTGAGCGATAAACCGCCACTTCGCAAACTGGAAAAGGAATTCGCTGTTCTCCGCCGACGTGCCGAAACGGCCTTCCGTGATGAAGCCTGGCAGGGAACAATCCACTTCGATCGCAGCCTGGACATGCGTTACCGAGGCCAAGGATACGAGCTCAACGTTCCGTTCAGCTCAGGCCTGATTCGAGCTTTTCATCGCGCACACCAACTTCGCTATGGTTACACCTACGAAGGAAGGGAAGTGGAGCTTATGACGCTCCGCCTGCGTGCGAGGATCAGAACGCCACGCGTTGCCCTGAATGAGCCGACACGCGTAACGCCAGCACCGCAGGTAGAGAAGATTCCGGTTACGCACGCAGGACAGCGAATCAAAGCCTTCCTCCACGACCGTGCGGCGCTCGGAGTTGGACGCAAATATTCAGGCCCTGCCATCATCACTGAATACAGCGGCACCACTTTTGTTCTCCCCAAGATGCATTTCTGGCTGGATCGCGCAGGCAATCTGGTGATTGAAACCACGCGTTCCGCTACAATACACAATAGGTAGTCTGCTGCTCCCCTCGCTACAATACAGCCATGAAACCGAGCATCTTCGTCGTTGAAGACGACCCGGACATCTCGCGTCTGGTGCGCCATCATCTGGAATCCGGCGGTTTCGCGGTGAAGCTGTTCCCAAGCGGCGCCACCGTGATCAGCGAATCCGAGAAGCAGCGCCCTGCGCTGTTCATTCTGGACATTATGGTGCCGGGGAAGGACGGTCTCGAGCTGTGCCGGCAGATTCGCCAGATTCCTTCGCTCGCGCCTACTCCTGTGATTTTTCTTACGGCGCGAAGCGGAGAAGCGGACCGGGTTCTTGGGCTTGAGCTCGGGGCCGACGACTACATTCCAAAACCTTTCAGCCCGCGTGAGCTCGTAGCGCGGGTTAAGGCAGTGCTGCGCCGGTTTGAGCGGCCGCTAACGCAAGGGCCACTGCGCGTCGGAGAGATCGAGATTGATCCCGGCGCCATGACCCTGAATGTACGCGGCGCGCCGGTGACCACAACCGCCACCGAGTTCCGCCTGCTCGAATACTTCGCGCGCCATCTTGGCCGAGTGTTCACCCGCGATCAGCTTCTCGATTCCGTATGGCGCGATACCGCTTTCGTTACGCCGCGGTCAGTTGATGTTTACGTTCGCCGAATCCGGGAAAAAATAGAACCTGACCCGGAAAATCCTCGCTATCTCAGAACCGTGCGCGGCGCGGGCTATCGCTTCGAGGCCCCGAAGTGAGAAATCAGATTTTCTTTAAGTTGCTGGGCGCTTTTCTGCTGGTGATCGCTGCTGCCACAGTCACACTGGATTTTTCCATTCGGCGGGCCTGGGAAAAATCTCTTCTCCAGGAGATCGAGCGCAACCTCCGTCAGAAGACTGTGTTGTTCGCGAACCGGGTTAACACTGATCGCCAAAACCCAGTGTCAGAAATCGTGGCGCAGGAGGGGCAGGCGGCAGGCGCGCGGGCTACCGTCATCGATGTCAAAGGCACGGTCCTGGCGGATTCGGAAGCGAGTGCCGCTTCTATGGAGAATCACGCGACCAGGCCCGAGTTTGTCGCTGCCCTCAGGGGCGAAGTCGGCAGCGATACGCGCCGCAGCCGAACTGTCGGTGTTCCCTTCTTGTACGTGGCTGCGCCAGTGGCAGGCGGTGCCGTGCGACTGGCATATCCCCTCTCAGATGTGGAGGCCTCGGTCTCGCAGGTGCGTCGCACTCTGTTGGGTAGTTCGCTGCTGGCGTTTGCAGTTGCTCTGCTGATCTCCGGAATCGTGGCGCAATCGACCGCGCGGCGCTTGAAACGGATCGTAAGCTTTGCTGATCGTATTGCGGTAGGCGATTTGACGGCGCGGATTGAAGAAACTTCATTTGATGAAATTGGAAAAGTTGCTTCTGCGCTAGATAAGACAGCCCATCAGCTAGAGGCCAGTTTTGCCGCCCTTCAAACCAGCCAGCGTCAGCTCGAAACCTTGCTCAACAGCATGCAGGACGCCGTCATTGCGGTGGGACCAGATCGGCGTGTGCAGTGGGCTAATCAAAGTATGGATAAGCTGCAACGCACTCGTGTCCATGCCTTGCTGGTTGAGACCGTACGCGATCCTGACTTCCTGAAGGCTGTGCAGAGTGCGAGCGAGAGCCGGAAGCCCTCCGTGGCGCGCGTTGCCTCCATTGCCCCGGGGCGGACCTTTGACGTAACTGCTGCACCGCTTCCCGGGGGAGGCGCAGTGGCCGTGTTGAGGGATCTTACCGAGAGAGAGCGAGCGGAGAAGACCCGCCGTGATTTCATCGCCAACGTCTCCCATGAATTGCGTACGCCCCTGACATCAATTCAAGGCTACACGGAGACTCTGCTGGATAGCAGTCCGGAGAATGACCACGTGCGTGATTTCCTCGAAATTATTCGCAAGAATGCCTCACGCATGGCGCGTTTGACCGAGGACTTGCTGACTCTGGCAAGGGTGGAATCCGGGGAACAGCGCTTCAGTCTGCAACCGGTTTCGCCGAGTGAAATGGTAGAGGAAGCTGCTCGCGACTTTCGTGAGACCGCGAAGGCGCAGAGCGTTGAACTTCAGATCGAGAATGGGGCACTGCCACCTGTCTACGCCGATTCCGAAGCCTTGCATCAGGTCTTTTCCAATTTGGTCGACAATGCACTGAAATACGGCGCTTCGGGTGGACGTATCGTGATTGGCGCCCGGCCATCGCCGGTTGGGGTGGAGTTCTACGTGCGAGACTTCGGACCCGGGATCTCCTCCGAGCACCTCCCTCGCCTTTTTGAGCGTTTCTACCGCGTCGACAAAGCCCGCTCGCGCGAGTCAGGTGGAACCGGGCTCGGCCTGGCCATCGCTAAACACATCATTCTCGCGCATGGCGGCACTATCCGCGCTGAAAGCGAGCTCAACCACGGCTCGGCCTTCCTGTTTACCCTCCCTGTTGCGCCACGGTGATAAGGTAAGGATATTCACAGGGCTTTAACCAAAACTGGACGAAAACGCCGTATCTTTGCGCTTTGAACGCTAAATACCTTACAGGCGCGAACGGGAACAGCCAGGCGTAAGCTAGCCGGCTCTCGAAGGAGTACATTGATGAGTACGGCAAGAATCGAAACCCCGAATTACCAGATCTCTTACTCCCAGCTGGTCAAACGCACTATTCACGCATGTTCCGTCGCCAAAGAGGCCGCCGCAGCGGCAGCTGAGAGCATTGCTACCGGTTCTTTGCCGCTGCTGGCAACCATTCGGGAGAGGGAAAAGGAACTCGACAGCCTCGACATGGAAATCGATGCGGGGGTGACGGAAACGATCACTCGCGTCACTGGATCGGAAGCGCGCGAGTTGCTGGCTTGCATGAAGATCATGATCGGCGTGGAGCGCATCGGGGATCTTCTTCTAAGTTTCGCCAGCAGCGCGCAGGCTGTGGGCGCACGCCTGGAGCCCCAGGACACCCGCGATCTCACCCATATGGCAACGGTGCTCGAGAAAATGCTGGCTGATGTTGGCTTGGCGTTCTCCAATCGTGATGTGAAGAAAGCCGTCGATGTGCTTCGTGCCGACGCCGAAATGGATCGTCTCCGTAATCTGATTTTTCTGCGCCACATTGAGAATCCGGAAAACTCACCCCGCAATGACAGCCTCCAGGTTATCTTCATGACGCAATCTTTGGAGCGCGCGGGCGACCACGCCAAGAACCTTGCCGAGGAAGTGTGCCATTTCGTGAGCGGTCACACGGTTCGTCACCTTCTTCTGAAGTATGACAAACCAATCGAGCAGATGTTCCTGGACTGGCTCCGTGCTAAAGATGAGCGTGCCTGACTTACAGCCCGTAACGGGCCCGCTACCGCGGTTGGATTACCGATCAAGCAGGTCGACGGGTTTGTTCACATCAGTAACTCGGAAGTACTGCTTCAACTCAGGGTGTCTCTGCGCGATGGCCTCAAACATGGCGTAGGACACTTTCCGATATGACATGTGCCCAGGCACTTTAGTCCTCAGCTCAGAGATGTACACAACTTCCGCGAAATCCATTTTGAACAGCGTGCGCTTGCGAAATGCCAGCGGAATGACGTATTGACCATCTTCTTGCGTTTCTACACCCGTGTGCTTTGACAACCCTTCGAAGGCTCCGGCTGCCTGTCGCATAGCCGCGGTATAGGCCGCCAGTGCGTCGGCTGGGGCTAACTCCTCGGGCGTGTCGTAGCCGTGCTTCGTCGTGAATTCCTGGCCTATCTGAATGCACCTGCGATGACGGTGCAGATCGCGGTAGCCGCCAACGTCCATGAGGATGTCGAATCGGAACTGCTGCCCGGCGCAGAACGCGCGCGACATCTCGTCATGCTGGCCGCGATGTCGCAAGCCGAGATCGATAATATCTTGGCGTTTTTTCTCTCCTGTGGACCGGAGAGCCTCACGAATCTGACGGTACGCATAATGACAATGCTCGTAGAGCAACGTAGTCGCCAGTTCAATCTGAAGCTCGTCCTCATCGAGCAAATCGACGACCGGTGCGCCGGCGATGGAAGTATTTCCCATCAATTCCGCAGCCGCTTGCCGCAATTCACGTCGGGTCTCGATTTCGTAGAGACTCGGATCGGCGTACTTCACTAACGTTGGGGCGACCCGCACCTCTCGCAACAACTCCTGCTCTGCTTGCTCGGCGAGTGCAGGAGACACGGAGCGGATCTGCTCAATCAGCCTGCGCATCGAGTCGTGATTGGCGTTGTAGGCGGAAGACGTTGCGGCTTTTTTCAGCAATTCTCCCAACTGACGTACCTCTTTGTGCGTGTGGGAGAGCAGGTGCGAAACCTGCGATTCCAGCGTGCGCGCGTTGACGATCTCCCCAAGCGATGTATTGGTGGCCAGAGGAAGCAGGTAACGCGAAATATCAAACGCCCTCGCCCGTAACGTGCGGTCGTAAGCTTCCTGCTTCATCTCCGCAGGTTTTGGCTTGACGCTGCACAGGTAGCGGAACATCTTCTGCGAGAGCGATTCGTATTCCGCAAACAGGTTCGCGATGGTTTGCCGGTACAGATCCCTTGCCTGCCGGTCATCGCCAAAATCAGGCGTGTAGTAGCCACTCTTCTTGAAATCTTGATAACGGGTGGAGCGTTCCTGGCCATCCCAGCGCTGCTCGTCGGCGACGGCGATTGCCGCGAGGATAGAAAGCCGCTCGATTGCCAGCGCAATATGCGCGAGGTCAGCGATCGAGCGATGTCCATACTGGAAGTAGAAGGTGTTGAGAAATTTTTCGGCTTTCTGCTGGCTGATCTCCTTCAGCGACTCCTTCATCGAGAGCGCCGAGCGCGAGTACTTGGCCATGGCATAAGCCTGGATTTCGGGCTCCACTCCGTAGACTGCGTAGACCTCAACTGAAGGAGGGCTGCTGGATTCACTATTCAAGCTTTCGGACGGCGAGGTGAGCGTGGCTTCTGGCATGCGTGTCGAGACCTCAGATCAGAGAAGATTCGATGTTACTTGCGGAAGCAAACGAAACGCAATCCATGAGTAGAGGAAGACATTGTCGCTGCGATCATTTATTGATTCCCGCCACAGCCATCATCCTGCCAGTCACACCTTTGTCGGCGCGATGCGAAAAGAGCAGGTCGGTGCGGCAAGAGGTACACAGCGGTGACAAGCTGATGTTTTCTGCACGAACACCCGCGCACACGAGCTGGCGCCGATTGGCTTCAAGAAGATCGAGGAACAATTTCTTTGGTAATTCACTGTGCCCTGGAGGACACGCTGAGAGAAAAAGAAGCGGGTACTTGTCACGAATCGGATCGGACTCCGTTACCTCGTGAAACAGCTCCGCGCCGTAGGTGAATTGCGATTCAAATTGCTCCCGAACCCCCGGGCCGACTTCGTAGCAACAGGCATGAATTCCAGGTCCAATGGCAGCTTTCAGGTCCCGGGCTCGGCTGCCAAAGTAGCGTCGCATCTCGCCCACACCTTTTTCGATGATGCGTTTCACCGTTCCACGCCACCCTGCATGGAAGATTCCCACTGCTCGGTGTTTCGGATCAAGCAGGATAATGGGAAGGCAATCTGCGGTGAGAATGCCTAAGACGATGCCAGGTGTTCGTGTGAGCAGTCCATCGCCCGTCAATGGGTGCTCGGGAATTGAGTCGAAGCAGTGGATCAGGTCAGAGTGAATCTGTCGCAGCGTGACCAGCGAGCTGTTTGTGGCGGTTCCGAGAGCCTGCAGAAATGAGCCGCGATTTCGCTCGACTGCTGGACGCGAGTCCTGTTTCGTGAAGCCCAGGTTGAGAGACGATCCGCCATAGACATTCGAGCAGCCGCCCTGGCGCGTGCTAAATCCATGAATCAGCCAGGGGATCGAGTTAAGCGGCTCGGCCCTAAACACCTGTAACGGAGAACCCTGGCCGAGCAAAGGCTTAGGCCAAGTCACCAGTTCTTGGCTCTTTTCTTCTTCCACGCAACCCACTGCTTGCGATGAACACGGAATGAATGGGCATCGAACTGTCTCAGAATATCGGCCTTGAACTCCCGTGAATCGTGGCTCACCTAGAACTTCTCTCCACAGACCGAACACCCACCTTGTGGAGCACCCCTCGTGTCGACCGCAAGGGGCGCAGATTAGCCTTGGGCATCGAACCCAGTTTCCCACAATAACCCGATTCAGCACAGCTGTTTGACACAGGCTTCAAACATCGGCTGACTTCAGCGCGGGAATTCGCTACACTGAGCCGCCATGGCCGTAAACCTCCATCGGCGAACGGGGCCGATGATTTTGCTTTTCGCAGTACTCGCCTTTCTTAGGCTAGCCACACACGCGCAGGAAGGCGATCTCGACAAATCTTCACCTAAGACCTTAACCCCTGCACAAATCATCAGCCGCTTTACTGCAAACGAGAAAGACTGGAAGCGCGTTCGCGAGCAATATACCTTCAGGCAGGAAATAAAAATCGAAGCACTGGACAGAGACACCGTCACCGGCGAATACCGGCAAGTAGCTGATATCAGCCATGCGCAGGGCAAACGCGTGAAGGCCGTAGTCTTTTCACCTCAGCCCAGCATCACATTGTCTCCGGAAGACACCGAGGATCTGGAAACACGCGCATCGTTCACCATCAGCACCGACGAGCTGCCCCAGTACAACCTGACCTACGTCGGTCAGCAGAAGATGGATGAATTGCAATGCTATGTTTTTGACGTAGCCCCGAAGATCATGGAAAAGGGAAAGCGATATTTTCAAGGGCGGCTCTGGATAGATGATCAGGATCTGCAGATCGTTAAGAACCGGGGCAAGTCAGTTCCCGACATCAAAATAATCAAGAAGAAGAAACTGGAAGAGAACCTGTTCCCCGAGTTCACGACGTGGCGGGAGCAGATCGATGGCAAATACTGGTTTCCCACTTACTCATCCGCAGACGACGTACTGCACTTTAACAGCAGCGATATACGCATGAAGCAATTGCTGAAATTTACCGACTACAAGCGCACGGTCACCGCTGCCCGAGAATAGCTTGCGACCGGCTGAATAATATACAAGGGAAAACGCCAAGTCAGGCTACCGCTGCGGCAGAGAGGTTCGCACTCAGGGTCACGTTCATTCCTGGTCCATTCCCCACAGATTTCTCCAAAGCCAATTCAACCCGGTTGATCACTTCTGTGACGATGTCGACTGCATCAAAATTTTGGCGTATTACTGCTTCAGCCATGCCGGCATTGAAGGGAAGCGGTTCCCCATCCGGTAGCTTGACCTCGGCAAGAAGTTTGCGCAATTTCTCCAGCGCCATGGTGGCTTCCTTTTCAGCGGTCTCACCTAGCACGAGCGCAATGGTCGTCATTTCGTAGCGAAACGCAAGATCGTTCTGCCGCACATTGGCGGCAAACAGCCTCCCAATCTGCTGGATGATTGCTTCTACTGCCTTCTCTCCGTATTCCTTCACCATCCTGGCGCTCTCGCCAAACTGCAGCAGCAGCACGGTCACGGGGGTACTCTGCTGCACAGCACGCCGGGACTCCGCTATGAGTAAGTCCAGATAGGAAGCTCGATTCAGCAGCCCGGAGTGCTCGTCGGTTACCGTAAGGCTCTTAACCAGCCGCCGCAGCCCGGCGTTGTTGAGCGCAATCACAATCTGATCGCTGATAGTCTTGAGCACTACGATGTCACTTGCCGGCCAGCTTCGGAAAGCGCTGTGTCCGAGAAGCAGCACTCCAACCTGATCCTGACCGTCGCTGAGCGGAAGCACCAGCAGCGAATTAATATTCAGATTCCTCAGAACATCGGAGACTTCCTGCAGCTCAGCCGATGCCGGAACATCGGAGATGGTGAGATTACCGCGGCTGATCGCCAAGTCGTGAACTGCCGAGATCACTCTTCCCAGTGCGCTTGTTTCGCTCTTCTTGGTGCCTTCCGCACAGCACTCCTTAACGGCACTGAGCATCAGGCCCGGCTTGCGCATGGCTACAATGCAGCGGCTCACTTTCCACTGGGCTGCAATTTCGTTGACCGCGGTCGTCATCACCGCATCTGCATTGCCCTGCCGGTAAAGCTTGCGTGTAATTTCGGCTACCCGCGTGAAGTCGCTGACATCACCGGACTCGGCCGGCGAGTGCGGTTTCGGCGCACTGACTTCAACAGAAGGGGCCGGCTTGGCAGGCGCTATCGCAACGCGGCGAGGGAGAGCGGCATGGGAATCCGCATAGCGAGGAGTCATGCCCGCCGCAAGATATAACTGCTGAAGTTCCTGGTTGCGATCCTCTTCGTGCGGAAACAGCTCCTGAATTCGGTGCAGGCGCTCAATCGCTTTCGAGCGCATTCCGTACTGCACAAGAATCTCGGCCTGGAGCATCAAATCCTGCAGAGTGCCGGCCCCGAGCGTCGAGCCCCCGCTGGCTTTTGCCGGCTCTGCATCTGCTTTGCCGAAGCTCGTGAATCTCGCGGCAATCACCTTGTACCGCTTGTCATCAATGTTTCCACGAAGCATTTCCAGGCGCTTCTGATGCCCGCTTTCGTACGGATCGACGTCAGCCGCCCGATCCAAACATTCGGCAGCCTTGGCATAGTTGCCGGTATTGCAGTGCAGGTCGAAGAGTTTGAGCAGAGTCTGGCAATAATCGCCCTCGCGGTTGGCGGTGTTGAACAGCTCGCTCATGAACTCCAGCATCTCCGCCGACGCGTGATGCTTGGCGGCCAAGTCCTGCATGGAGGCAAGAAGACCCCGCCGGTCGGATCGTCCGCGTTGTGACTTTTCCAGCTTGCGTGCCAGCGCAACCGCATCAGCATCCTGCTTAGCATCTAAAAAAGCAGCTATAAGATTCGTGACTTCCTGCAGCCGCGCCGGGCTCTGCTCGAACATCTGCCAGATCAGCGGCTCCGCTTCGGTTAGCCTGCCGGTTGCCAGCAGCGCCTGGGCGTAGGTCTCCCGCATTTCCGCAGAAGCAGCTCCGGCTCGAATCTGCGGCTCAAGGACGAATATAGCGGCACCGGCTTGTCCCTGCGTCAAGAGACTCTTGCCGTACCCCAGGGCAATCTGCGGATCCCCGGGGTCCTCAGCGTACGCACGCTCGAACCATTGCCCGGCGTTGCCTCCCGGCGCAAATTCCGCAAGTTTCAGAAAGGCCGCCGCCGATGCCTTTGCGTCTCCGCTCTCCGAAGAGAGTTCGGCGAATCGCTGTAAATTCTTCTCGCTTGGCTCCAGAGTGACAATTCGGGTCAGCAAGGGCAGACATTCTGCAGTCTTCCCCTGCTTCATCAAATCCACCAGCGCACTCTCATACGTCTCAACCGCGAGCCTTCGGTTCGAGGTCTCAAGGATCTGCGCAAAGCGAACTTTCTGATCGAAGCTGGGATTTACATAGCGGGACAGCTTCTTGTAAGTGAGGCTCGCACGAGTGTTGTCAGTATTGGAAACCTGGCGCTCAAACAACTCCGATAGAAGCTTTACTGCTTCATTGGTGCGCTGAAGAGAAAGGAAAAGATCGGCTGCGGTCTGGCGCACGGCATCGTTCTGCGGATCGACCGTGAGGATCTGCATGTATTCGTCGAGAGCATCGCCCGTCTTGCCTTTTTGCAGGAGTTTTTCCGCCCGCTCCACACGTTTGGCGATCTCGGCCCGATCCAGCCGCTTGGTAATTTCTGCCATGAGAGATGGTTAATTGGCGGAGTAACCCACCTGAAATTCTAGGAGGCAGGTGCCGGGGCCGACAACGCAAGGAGAGGTAAAGGTGGTTACGAAGGTCACATACGCACAAGCCGTTGGGTGGAATAAGGCTTTCTGGTATCGTGCGGCATGCCTCAAGTCGTCGCCGCGGCCCAAGAACAGGGCCTTCGGCATCAACTCTCCGCCGGGCAGATGGCGATGGTTGCGGTGGGTGGCTCCATCGGTACCGGCCTGCTCTTGGGATCGGCTGCCGCGATGGAAATTGCCGGGCCTGGAGTCGTCCTGAGTTATCTCCTGGCGGCGTTTATCAACTTCACCGTAGCGATGGCCCTCGGAGAACTCTCAAGCCTTCATCCGGCAGCAGGCTCGTTCGGCATCTACGGCGATATTTACTTAAACGACTGGGCAGGATTCGTTTCCCGCGCCGGCTACTGGGCCGCAATTGCTATTTCTATTGGCGCAGAGCTGGTAGCTTCGGCGCGCTATCTAGCATTCTGGTTTCCCTCGGTGCCCGCGCTGGTTTGGATCGTCGGTCTCTCCGTCCTGCTGCTGCTGATCAATTTCTCCAGCGTGGGCCGCTATGGAGTTTTCGAGTACTGGTTCGCAATGATCAAGGTGGTAACGATCGTAGCCTTCATTCTAGTCGGCGCGGCTCTGTTGTCGAGCGGCCGCGTGGCCCCGCAATACACCGCCCAAGGCGGGTTTCTTCCTCACGGAACCTTGGCGCCGTTGCTTGCTGTCGGTTTCGCCATTTACACCTTTGGCGGAATTGAGATGGTCGCGGTCACTACCGGCGAGTCGAGAAACCCACGTGAAATTCCTCGCGCTGTGCTTCTTACTTTCATGACGTTGTGTTTCGTTTACCTGGGCGCGATCATCGTGCTCGCTGGAGTGATGCCCTGGAACCGCGCGGCCGTTACTGAGAGTCCCTTTGTGACGGTGTTTCGACTGGTAAATATTCCCGCTGCATCCCACATCATGAATTTCGTAGTCCTCACAGCTGCGCTCTCTGGAGCAAACGCGGCTCTCTATATCTCTTCCCGGATGCTGTTCTCTCTGGCGCGAACCGGCTGGGCTCCCGCCGCACTAGGACGCCTGAATGCTGCCGGTTCGCCAAGGCTAGCTCTATTGTGTTCATCTTACGGAGCCGTCGTTGCGTTCGTACTCGAGAAGTGGGCGCCACAAACGGCTTTCGTCTCAATACTTGGAGTAGTCCTGGTCGGAATGCTGCTCTCGTGGCTGGTTTCGTTGGCCGCCCACGTCAGCTTCCGCCGTCGGATTTCTCCGGCACAACTCGCCAGCCTGCCGCTTCGTTCTCCGTTGGGCGCCCGGGGATCGATGCTGGGATTCGTGCTGATAATCGTCTCGATATTTGAGACCAACTCGAGCGTGGCTCTGATCTCCGGCGCCGTGTTCATGATCGTGCTGACGCTGGCCTATTGGTGGATCCGTCCGCGACGAGCTTTGTCGTCGGCTAAGAATTAGAATGATGCTATGGACGACTTGCTCCGCTACCGCTCCGAATTCCCCATCCTCGAGCGCACTACTTACCTGATCAGCAATTCCCTGGGCGCCATGCCGCGCGGGGTTTATGACGCCATGCACTCGTACGCCGATACGTGGGCAACACGCGGGGTGCGCGCCTGGGAAGAGCGTTGGTGGATGCTCGCCATCGAAGTCGGCGACCAGATCGGCGCCCTGATGAATGCGCCCAAGAATTCCGTTTCCACTCACCAGAACGTGACCACCTGCCAGGCCGTAGTGGCGTCCTGCTTTGATTTTTCGGGTAAGCGCAACAAGGTGGTCTATAGCGACCTGAATTTCCCCTCAGTGATGTATTTCTGGGAGGCGCAGCGCGCCTATGGCGCGCGCGCACACATGGTCAAGACTGATGACGGGGTCACGGTTCCTACTGGGCGTCTGCTTGATGCCATCGATGAAACCACGCTGCTGGTGCCCGTTTCCCACGTGATCTTTCGCAGCGCGTACATTAACGACGCGAAAGCAATTATTGAGAGGGCACACAACGTCGGAGCGTACGTCGTCTTGGATACCTTCCAATCTCTCGGCACCGTTCCGGTAGACGTGCAGGAGTTGAATCCCGATTTTGTTTGCGGTGGCGTTCTGAAATGGCTTTGCGGCGGCCCTGGTGTCAGTTATTTGTATGTTCGCCCCGATCTCGCGAAAATACTCGAGCCAAAGTTCACCGGCTGGTTTGCGCATCAGGACTCGATGGCCTTCGAGACCGGTCCGATCCGGTACGCCGATACCCCTTTTCGCTTCATGAATGGCACAACCCATATTCCGTCTTTGGAAGCCGCCGTCCCCGGCTTGAAGATCATCTCCGAAGTAGGGATCAACCGCATCCGCGCGAAGTCAAAGAGGCAAACAGCTCGTCTCATCCAACTGGCTGAGAAACACGGTTGGCGCGTTAATTCTCCCCTCGATTCCGAGAAGCGCGGCGGAACAGTTTCAATCGATATGCCTGATTCGCAAGAAGTCTGCCGCGAATTACTGAAGCGCGACATACTGGTGGACTGGCGTCCGAAAGCTGGTGTTCGCATGTCGCCGCATTTCTACAACACTGACGAAGAATTGGAAATTGGAATCAGCGCGGTAGAAGAAATTCTGAATCAGCGCGCACTCGCTACTCGCTAGCGCAATCCCTCCTTTGTGCACCCCCGTGGCCTCTGTGTTTTTCCCCTTTTTGCAGCCATTACCAACGTAAGCCCGAGCCGCCCTTTTCTACTGCGGACTAGGTTCCCTGCTGCCTATGCTCGACGCGAGCCCTGCCCTTCCCGTATCCGGGCTCCGACTGTGACCGCTATATTCCTGGCAACGAATGGCAAAGAGTTATTCTGGCCCATTGTCGGCCTGGGTGCGGGTCTGTATCTCTTCTATCGTGGCTTCCACATGTTGCAGCGCAAGCGGCTCATTGAGAATACACCCACTTCGAAAATCCGTAGCGCATCGCTTGGACTCGTAGAAATCAGCGGACTGGCAACCGGCCCCTATACGATGCCTGCCCCAATTACGGCTGTGTCCTGTTATTACGCCCGTACCATAGGCTGGCAATGGAAGCAACAAGGCAAGAATAAGCAATGGGTGAAATTCGCAGACGAAAGCAGGCACGTCCCCTTTTATCTCGACGACAACACCGGCCGGATGCTCATCGATCCACGCGGCGCAGAGATGGATATTCATTGCGACTTCAAAGAGGAATACAACAACAGCTCTCTTTTCTCGACCAGTAAAGACGTTCCGCTGGCGGTTTCCAGTTTCCTGGCGCGGCACGGGATTTCAGGTGATCGCAAAGTCAAAATTGAGGAATACTGCATCAAGCCGAAAAACGCTCTGTTTGTCCTGGGAACTCTGACAGAAAATCCCGGCCTGAACGTGAGCGCAACGCCAACTTATGGTTCCCCAGGCCAGCACACATTCACCCTGAAACTGCCGGGAGCGATCAGCCCGGAAGCCGCAGCCGCGATGGAATCTATGCCGGGCGTAAGTATCAGCAAGACGCTTAACTTAGGATTTGCCGATGGCACTATCCCGAAGCAAGTGATTCGCCTCTCATCTTCCAGCACCTCCGAGAATTCCGGTGACCTCACACAGCAGGGCAAGATCGCGGCTGCAATGATGAAGGCCGGCATTACAAATCCGGCAGCCTGGCAGGCTGCAGGTCTCGAGTATCCGCCAAGGGTGCCTACCGTGGAAGGTCAAACAGCCGCGACAGCTCCCGCCCAAGGATTTGACTTGACTCCCAACGCCGTGCTGATGAAAGGCACAAAAGACTCAACATTTTTCATCTCATGGCGAAGCCAGCGTGAAGTAGTAAAGTCCCTGAGCTGGAAATCCGTGCTGATGATCTGGTGCGGCCCTTTGCTGACAATTGTCAGCCTGTCTATCCTGGCCGCACAGCTTGGGTGGTTGTAACCCTTCTGTGGCACGGGCAGTCTAGCCCGCGAATCCGGAGAAGCGTGTTTGTCCCCAGTCAGATCTCAATGACCATGTCCTCGAGCCGAGTCGGGTATTTGTTCAGAACCTCTCCGTTGTCTTTGCGAACCACGACGGTATCCGAATGGCGAACTCCCCCCCAATCGGGGTCGTAGACTCCCGGCTCGCAACTGAAAGTCATTCCCTGCCTCAGCACCGTCTGGTCCCCCTCGGCAATCCACGGAGCCTCGTGACCTTCCAGGCCAATGCCGTGTCCGGTGCGGTGCTTGAGGAACTTCTCGAAACCAGCTTTTCGGATCTGGTCGAGTGCTTTCCTGTCGACCTCTTCGGCGACCGCTCCCTCTTTCAGATTTTCAACGCCAGTATCGTGGGCGGCCAGCATGGCGTCGTAGAGGCGCTTGGCATAGTCAGTGGGCTTCCCCACGATGAACGATCGCTCGCATTCAACAGCATAGCCACCAACTTGGCACGTATAGCTGAGGATTAGTGCGTCTCCCTTCTTGAGGCGGTCCTTGCTCGGAACTGCATGCGGAAAGGCCGAACGCTTGCCGAACGGCACCAGCCCGCCGAACGGCGGATCGATGGCCACGCCGACAACATCTTTTAGCTCTGCCGCCATTTTGTCGGCGAGTGCATCATCAGCAGCTTTCAGGATCTCATTTTCGGTCACTGCCCCATGCGCCTGCACAAAATCGCGCCCGGCTTGAATCGAGTAGTCATTGAAGAACATACCTCGGCGCATGATGTTGATCTCATCTTCGTCCTTGATGTAGCGCATTTCTTCGATCAGATCGCCGGCTTCAACAATGTCGGCGTCCGGGGCACCGAGTTTGATTTGCTTCATGCGGCTGGGCGTCGGTTCTTCTACACCAATGCGCCCCTTGCGCAAACCGCGGGCGGCAATGCGCTCGAAAATCCAGCGCACGCGATTTACCGGGCCGGGATAATCAAAATAAGCTTCGTAATTCTTCACCCACCAGGATTTCACCTGGTCGGATTCAAGTCCGGGAATGAACAGGCCGGGATCACCAGACTTCGGAATCAATGCGCCCAGCGGCCGCTCGGTCGAAAGGTGAAAATAACCAGTCGTGTAGATGACGTTCGGAGCGCTGAGCAGGACGAGCGCGTCCAGCTTGCGTTTGGCCATCGCTTGCTGCACCTGGCCGATCTTGCGCCGGTACCAGTCGGGTGGTAGCCGGTCGGGAAGATTTGGTGGCGCCCCGGTCAGCGCAGCATAGACGCTCAGCTCATGAGTGTGGCCGAAAAGCGACATGCGGGAAGTGAAGGTTAAGGCAGCCGCTCCGGCGGCGCTGCGGAGAAAGATGCGGCGTCCTGCGGGGTTCATGGCACCCTCCTGGATTGGGATCATTTGGTCAGGATCGATGGCGGATCATGGTAACGCAAGCCGGGGAGAAATCCGTTGGTAAAAAAACCGACTGGACCCGAAGGGATTGGGGCGCGCGCCGCTGAGCAAAGAATTTGAAAAAAGCTCGCCGCTTGGCTCTGGCTCAAGTAGACTTTGCAAAATGGTGGGCTAATCGCGGAACTATAACGATCCACGGGAAGCCGTCCGCGCTCGTTCGGCTCGCCATAATGACGGCGGTCCTTCTGGCTCTGCGGCTAATCGTTCCGGGCATTGGCTTCGCGCCGCCGGCATAGTCGCGGCGTTTCTTTTTGTAGCGTTCGTCGGCGGTAGTAATCCAAGTTCCAGCTCCGCTGTAGAATTCGTTTGTGCCCGCACCCATTCGCATCGGCATCTTGGGCGACTTCAATCCTGAGTTTCGTTCTCATCACGCCACCAACGATTCGCTTCAACACGCTGCCATAAAGCTGAGCATTGCCATGGAATCCAGCTGGATTCCCACTCCCTCGCTTCTCGAAGCAAACGCCGAGAAAACTCTGGAGAGCTTCGATGGCCTCTGGGCCTCCGCCGGGAGTCCGTACAAGAGCTTTGATGGAATGCTGACAGGCATTGAGTTCGCGCGCCGCCGCGACTGGCCTTTCGTGGCCACTTGAGGGGGCTTTCAATACACTCTGGTAGAGTGTGCGCGCAACGTACTGGGAATCAAGGACGCCGACACAGCCGAAAACAATTCCGCTTCAAAGAACATCGTCATCTATCCAGTCGCCTGCGCCGTGCCCAACCGAGACCCGTCTGCTCCAAAACTCTTCGGATTGATTCCCGAAATTCGGCTCAGACCTGGCTCCTATCTGCAATCGTTCTATATGAAAGATACGGTTGAAGAGGAATTCTTCTGCAACTATGAGGTGAATCCGGAGTACGAGTGGGCCACCATAGAAGCAGGGTTTCCGGTGGTCGCTCGTGGCGCGCAAAACGAAGTTCGCGCCATCGAATCGCCCACTCATCGGTTCTTCCTGGCGACTCTCTTTCAGCCCCAACTTGCTTCCAAGCCCGACAACCCACATCCGGTCATTCTCGCTTTCGTGCAAGCCGCAGCGGATTGGGCAAGAAAGAAACTTGACGACAGCGTGCTGGAGTAGATTCTTCCGTACGTCCCAATTGTTGAATCACCCACTGGACTGAACGAATCTGTTTCCCCGATTGACACGTACACTCAGATGAGATCAGACTGGATTGGCCTCATTCCCCAGTCACCTTTCGGTCAACTCAAACTTACATACCTTAAGGAGGAATCCATGCCAAACATTACCGGCGCTTTTTCCGGAAAAACCACCACTCAAACCATCCTTTCTTTACATGACACTTCTAACCATGATCTGAGCCTCATGGAAGTCCGAGGCGTCCAAAAATCGCAGGACGAGAAATGGAATAACGCCAGAATCATCTACTGGGGCACCGCCGACTTGACCGCCGGCAGCGGTCCGCAGCGCGGCTACTTTGTCAACGAACACGCCGACGGTGACCGCGATTTCGGCACCTTCGAAGGGCGTATCCAGACCAGTGGTCAGCAAGCGACGATGGAGGGCACCTGGAAGTTTACCGGCGGAACCGGAAAATATAAGGGACTCACTGGCGGCGGTACGTACCAAGGTCGCTTGACGTCCCCGACCGATGTCGAAAACAAGTGGGAGGGAACCTACCAGCTCGCGGCAAAAACCCAGGCTGCCTAGGCTCGCAACAGGGCACAACCTGAGACTCAAACCACATGGCCCACCCGAGAGGTGGGCCCTTCCGTTCTCAGGCAGGCGGCGTGGTTTTCTTGGGCTAGCTTGTGAGGCTTACTACATGGCGCGGTGATTTCAACTACAGCGCATCAACGCCCTTCGGTTGAATATCCCAGTGCAATTAGATTTCTAGTCTTCGCCCCACGTGATCGACGCTGGGAGACGTGGGGCTAGTCTTTTTCAGAGATGAAGCCGAGTTGGATGGAATTATGAACTCTTCTTCTCTTTTGCTCCGTTCCTTGCTGCCGCGCGCTCTTGCAGAGCCAAGGTCACCACCCGCAACATCTCATCCCAGGGAGCAGGCTTCCCAGTCCAGATTTCAAACTGCCGCGCCGCTTGGTGCACGAACATCTCAATTCCGGGAATCACCTGCAACCCTCGTTGCTGGGCATGCTTCACGAGACGCGTCTCCGCCGGATCATAGATCATATCGAAAACATAGCGGGCATTGATTTCGTTTTCGTTCAGCGGAGACTCGCGCGTGTTTCCCATGCCCACCGGTGTTGCGTTGATGATCACATCGAAGCTTGTCTTCTTCATATCGGCGCGCTTCATCATGCGCGCGCGAGCCGACCGCGCCAGCTTCTGTGCTGGCCCGGCGCTACGATTCAAAATGTAAACTTCAGCTCCGCGTTCTTTGAGACCGTAAACCGCAGCTCGTGCTGCGCCACCGGCGCCCAGCACAAGAATCCGCGCCTTCTCGATGGGGATGCGTTGCTCGAGAGGCCGTATCACTCCCGTAGCATCCGTGTTAAATCCGTAAAGCTTTCCATCCTGCGCCCGCACCACGGTGTTACACGCCCCGATTTTAGCCGTATGCGAATCTGTATTATCCAAGTACTTCAGAATCGCCTCTTTGTACGGCATGGTAATCGACAGCCCATGGATAGGAATGTCTCGTACACAGGCCAGCAGGTCCCTTAACTGTTTCGCATGAAGAGCAACGTAAACTCCATTTACATTCTCCCGCCGTAGTGCAGCATTCATGATGGCCGGCGAGAGTGAGTGCGCCACAGGATCTCCAGCGACACCATAAACGCGGGTTGCCGCATCCACCTGCTCGATGCGATACGTGGAACGCAGATCTTGTGCCGTCATCTGCCCAGGCGCGGTCTTGTCCTCAGAGCTGATTGCGGCGAAAGTGAAAGCACTGCCCGCACGCACCCCAAGTATTCGGCTGACGATTCCCTGCTCTCCCATGCACACGCCTATGAGAGAATGCCGGTCGCTTTCTTTTTCCAGAAACTTCATCATCGTGACATTGTCGTAGAGCGCCGTAGCCGTGCCCACGATCTTGTAAAAATCCGCCGGAAACTTGCGCATCTTTTCGAGCGTCTGCTCCAGCTTGCGCGTGCCACGGAAATCGTGATACGAGAGGATGAGAGCCGCGCGTCCTCGCAGTCGCTTCAATTGCTCCGGCTTGCTCCGCACGGCGCTCTGCAGTTCCAGATCGACCAGCTGGCATCCCGCCGCTGCTGCCTTGTTTAATATGTCCAGCTCTGAAGCCACAGAACCGCGAAACTTCCCCCCGGCAATCACCCTCCGGCAGGTTGCGATCGCCATGACGTGCGGCCGGTATTCCATAAAACGTTTGATCTTTGGCAGAACCAGGGCTGGACGGGACAGGTAGTCTAATCTGAACTCCAGAAAGGAGTTATCACGCGCCAGCGTCTCTGCCTTGGCAGTCATGTCCACCGGATCAGTGCCCGTCACTGAGACACAAACCTTAGGCAAATGATGGGGCAGCAGCCTGGGAACGTAGTTGCCAGTTGTCATGAATGAACGAGCGGGATATTACAGGCGCGTAAGTGGAGATGCAACAAGCGATTGTCAATTTGTTCCCAAACAGAAACGCACGTCGCAAGTGGCCGATAAACCAGCGTAACCTTGACCGGCCGTACCCCTCACGTTACTGTCCGGAAGAAAGCCATCAGTTTGCCGTACTTGCGCCAAGAAGCCGGGGTGGCCGGCCTAGATCAGGAGCTAACATGAAGAAAGTAGGAGTGTTACTGGTTATGTGCCTGGCCGTTGCAGGGGCGGCTCAGCAGGCCGACTCCAATTCGCCGGAGCCGGCTCCGCAGGGGACACTGCTGAATAATGCGGGTTTTCCAATCGAGCGGATCCAGACTCCTACCCACGCCGACCTCTACTGCGCAGGCTTCGTCAGTAAGCAGCTCCTGCCCAATGCCCACCTTGTAATCGGCGGTCTGCAGAGTCCGAACACTACCAAATTTGCTAATGCTGAACTGATCTATCTGACCGGTGGCGGCTACGAAACCGGCCAGCAGTACACCATCGTGCGCGAACTGGTAGACCCCAATCGCTATGAGCTATTCGCCGGACAGCACGCCATGTTGAAATCCATAGGCCAGCCATACGCCGAGCTTGCCAGAGTGCGCATCACCGACACTCGCAGCAAGTCTGCCATCGCCCAAGTCGAATTCAGTTGTGAGCCCGTGGTCCCTGGCGATATCGCCATACCTTACGCCGAGAAGCCAACGGTAAGCTTCCATCCGCCGCTACGCTTTGACCGCTTCCTACCCGCTAATGGGAAAACCAGCGCCCGCATCGTGCTCGCACGTGATTTCGATTCCGAGCTCGGACCCGGGGCTAAGGTTTACATGAATGTGGGTGCAGATCAGGGCGTTAAAGTCGGAGACTACTTCCGCGCTGTCCGGTCCTATAGCGCCGATTTGAGAGACCCGGTAGATTCACTCTCCTTCAAAGCCTCGACCAACGAAGATACCCAGAAAAGACCACCTTCGCTTGAGCCCCACATGTTCGCTGGTAGTGGCAAAGGCCCAGCGATCCACGTTGCTGACTTTCCGCGCCGCGCCGTGGGTGAAGTCGTCGTGATCAACACCACTCCCACAACTTCAACCGGAATGGTCGTTTTCGCGTTGGAGGACGTTCTCGTCGGAGACACTGTCGAGCTCGATCAGCAGTAAAGTTTGATTGCTTCTCTTCCCGTGGCGCCGGCGCCTTGCCCCCGCCGCCGCAGTGACAAATTGTGCTCTCCCGGCACTGTCAGCCACCTTCGATTCCGCATCCTAAGCCCCCTGAGGATCGCCAGATGGAACCTTCTCAGCGCCGGCTGCTTCTCCGCACATTTGTATTCTGCTTCGTGACCATTCCTCTAGCCGCAGATCCGGTCCCCGTCCGGCACATCGAAGGCGTCTCGCTCGGTTTCCTCGTGCTCCGGAATCTCGACTCACAATCAATCGCCTACGGCTACCTGAAGCAGGTCGTAAAAGAAGGCGTGGTCGTCGATGATCTGAAATTCGATTTCAAAGACGGCTCACTCTACGAGGAGATCACAAAATTCACCCAGCACGGCGAATTCCGGCTGATCAGCGATCAGGTAGTAGAGAAGGGCCCGTCGTTCAAACAGGACACTGAGAGCTGGATAGACGCGGGCAGCGGAAAGATAACTGTGCAAACCGTTGAAAAAGGCAAAGAGAAACGGATCACCAAACAGCTCGAGCTCCCCACCGACGTGTGCAATGGCTTGCTTTTCACACTGCTGAAAAACGTAGATCCCTCCGCGGAGACCACGGTTTCCATGGTGGCCGCGTCGTCGAAACCGCGACTCGTGAAATTGAACGTCGTTCCCGCCCAGGAGAAAACCATCAAGGTGGGCCTAGTCACGCTCAAGGCACAGCACTACATCATCAAGACAAAAATCGCTGGTTTCGCTGGCTTGATCGCGCCGCTCCTAGGCAAACAGCCTCCCGACATCCATTTTTGGATCTTAAAAAGCGAGGCGCCCACCTTCGTGGAATTCGAAGGCCCGCTATCAGAAGACAGCCCCATTTGGCGCATAGAAATGACTGCCCCCGAGCCCGACGCGCCCAAAGCCAAATGAACAGCTGTGTAAAATCCCGGGAGGAACGGCACAGAGCAACAACCTGTTTTGGTTAGCCTGCAGTGTCTCTGCTCAGAGGTTTTTCGCCACCCTGACTAGAGGATCACTCGCTCATCTCCCACGCGTCTCGTCACATGCTCGCGATCCAGATATTCGAGCAGCGGGATCGCGTACTTGCGCGTGACTCCGGTCAAGTCTTTGAAATGTGACACATCAATTCTTGGCGACCGCGATTTCTCCGCGTGCACAGTCTTTCGCAGCTCCTCCAGGGCGTTACGATGAAAAACAAGGTCTTCAGAAATTTTCAGCAGGGTTTTGTCCCGCAATAGCAAGGTAACGATTTTTTGTGCGCGGTTCTTATCCACCTTCAATCCGGCTAGCACATCTTTCAGTGCAGGAGCTTTCAGTCCGGCGGACAAGAACGCGTCTTCGATCAGCTTCTTGGATTCCGCCTCCTCGTCTTTCATCACCACGCCGCCCCCGGGCAGGCGAACGAGCTCTCCTGATATGTCCAGCTTCTTGGAGGAAATCAACTGCTGTAAGGCCAGCGCAAAGACGTCAGGCGAGAGCTGAAGCTTTTCACGCAGCGCCTCTTTGCTCATCCCCGCCACTAGGGGATTTTGTGAATGGAAGTCCGCAACAGTTTGCAGCAGGCGAAGCTTGAGACGCTCAATCACTTCGGGCCACATGAGCAAATCGCCCGCACGGGCGATATGGCCGTTCCTGGCGGTATCGCGCAGGTATTTTTCGATCACTTCCCGGCGCCAGCCAGTCTCGGCAACTGCTTGTGCTAACGCGAGTCCGGTCTCAGCCCGTCGGCTGATGCGCGCCTCCAAAATCGAGGCTCCATTGTTCTCGGCCAGCACTTTCAGGAATGACTGCTGAGCATCTTGAGCGGTTTTTAGCAAGGGCGCGGCGTCCAGCACCACGCCCCCACCAATGGTGATCACGGGAGAGAACTGCCGGATGATAAAGCGATCGTCGGGAAGCAGCAGCAAGGGATCAGCGAGACGCAACTGCGCGAAAACCGATTCACCCGGAGCAACTTGCTTTTTTCCGGAGAGCACAACGGTGGCTATGGTCTCCGAAGTGTAAGCGTGCAAGTGGACGCGGGCGCGGTCCTTCAAGGGTCTTGACGAAGCAAGCATTGAAAGTGAAGCGTCCGTCCGCAATGTGGAATGAAATGTTGCGGGGGGCGCAAGCATCATGCCGCGCGCGAGTTTTTCGGTGTCCGCGGCAAGATTCAAGGCCGTTCGCTGACCAGCGACAGCTTCCTCGGCTGGCCGCCCGTGTACCTGCATGCCCCGTACGCGCACTCGCTGTCCAGTGGGGAAAATCTCAAGCTCCTCGTCCTTGCGCATCGTGCCCGAAATCAGAGTTCCGGTAACCACGGTGCCAAAGCCCTTCATGGTAAAAACCCGATCAATGGGAAGACGCGCCAGGGCAGCAGAATCCTTGGCGGAAACCTGCGACCCGATCTCCGCCAATGCCAGCTTGAGTTCATCCAGACCTGCGCCAGTCAGCGAACTGACCGCAATCACGGGGGAATGCACGGGATCAAGAAACGATCCGCGGAGAAACTCTTCCACTTCGAGCCGCACCACATCGAGCGTTTCCTGATCCACCAGGTCGGACTTGGTCAGCACCGTAATACCGCTTCTGACGGAAAGCAGGCGGCAGATATCAAAGTGCTCGCGGGTTTGTGGCTTGATAGATTCATCGGCGGCGATTGCCAGCAGCACCAGGTCAATGCCGCCGGTGCCTGCCAGCATATTGCGCACAAAGCGCTCGTGGCCGGGAACATCCACAAACCCCAGCCGAAGTGGTTCCCCGGTCGGGGACGGCAACTCCAGATGCGCGAAGCCGAGATCGATGGTGATTCCGCGCCGCTTTTCTTCTTTCAGACGGTCGGCATCAATGCCGGTGAGAGCCTTCACCAGCGCGGTTTTTCCGTGATCGATGTGCCCCGCCGTGCCTATGATGACGGACTTCATCGCACACAGTATAGCTGCGAGGAGCGGATCAATTTGTCAGACAGTCCGGGCGGCGGGCGCAGGTGCCCCTTGCTTCAATCACGGCAACGGCCAGACCTGATTCCCCATCAAGTTGCACATCCTTCTTGCCTGTGCCAACTTCAAAGGGGAATGCTCATAGGCGTGATTTCCGATACACATGGCCTTCTGCGCAGGGAGGCCGTTGCTGCATTACACGGTTCCGATCACATCATTCACGCCGGTGATGTCGGTGATCCCGCAATCCTTCGCGAACTGAATGAGATTGCCCCGGTGACTGCCGTTCGTGGGAATGTGGACCGAGGCGACTGGGCCAGCACGCTACCTGAAGTAAACATTCTTGAATCTGGGGGAGTTTCCATCTACGTGCTCCATATTCTGCAGAAAATTGATCTCAATCCGGAAATGGCTGGATTCGCCGCTGTGGTTTACGGCCACAGCCATGTTCCCAAGCAAGAGACGAAGAACGGCATCCTTTACTTCAATCCCGGAAGTGCAGGGCCCAGGCGCTTTCGACTCCCTGTCACAGTGGGCACACTGATGTTAGAAGACGGAAATCTGCGCGGCAAGGTCGTGGAACTGAGGGGGTAGATTAGGGGACTTGGCCGGCTGCCTCGCGAATTAATTTACTGCCCCAAGCAGAGCATTCCTCCCTACCCTGTCATCCTGACGCTCAGCGTAGCGAGGCGGAAGGATCTATGCGTTTCCACCTGAAATGAAAGTTGCCTCGCGCCCGGTCATTTTGTCCTTCCGTCGATTGATATCGTGGTGTTTTAGAATCCTGGCCAGTGCCATTTAAATTTGAAATTGAAGCTAGGCATGGTTTAGCACGTACCGGCAAACTCCGAACACCGCATGGTGACCTACAAACACCCGTCTTCATGCCGGTTGGTACGCTCGCCTCGGTCAAGGGCGTATCCCAGGATGTTCTGGAGGAGCTTGGCATTGAAATCCTGCTCGGCAATACCTATCACCTCTATCTGAGACCGGGCGTTGAGGCAATCCGCAGAATGGGAGGCTTGCACCGGTTCATGGCGTGGCCCCGGGCGATCCTCACCGACTCTGGCGGATTTCAGGTCTTCAGCCTCAATGAACTGCGCAAGGTAACGGAAGAAGGAGTCACCTTCCGTTCCCATCTCGACGGATCCTCTCATTTCTTAAGGCCCGAGGATGCCATCGCCGCCCAGATCGAACTGGGTGCGGACATCATTATGGCGTTCGACGAGTGCACGGAATATCCGGCAGAGCCCCAGCGGGCACGCGATTCCATGGAGATGACTCTTCGTTGGGCCGCACGGAGCAAGAAGTACTTTGAGGAGCATGAGCAAGAGGTGCCGTGGGGCAGTGGCCAGTCCTCCGTCAGCAAACAGGCAGAGTCGACTCAGGCTCTCTTTGGTATCGTGCAGGGCGGGATGGAGCGGAACCTCAGAAAAGAATCTGCCGAGCGTACGGTCGCGATCGGCTTTCCAGGTTACGCAATCGGCGGCCTTAGTGTTGGAGAGCCCAGAGACCTCACTCGCGAGATCGTGGAGTCCACGCTGGAACATCTCCCAAGCGATAGGCCCCGCTACCTGATGGGCGTAGGAACACCGGAGGAAATCGCCTGGTACGCCAGATTAGGCATTGACATGATGGACTGCGTTCTGCCCACGCGTGCGGCAAGGCATGGGCTGCTCTTCACTTCGGAGGGCAAGATCTCAATCAAGCAGGCGCGTTACGTACAGGACAAAGCGCCCCTTGATCCCAAGTGCAGTTGCCAGGTTTGCAAGCGATACTCGCGCGCCTATCTTCGTCATTTGTATGCCTGCCATGAAGTCTTAGCCCAAGTCTTCAACACCATTCACAATCTGAGCTACTACCTTGACACCATGCGAGCGGTACGTCATTCTATTGAACTTGGGGGCTGACTCGTCAGGTACATAGTCTCTCCCGAGAGCGGAAAACCTGATTCGCCCGCAGCAACTACGTAATCCGGCCTGATTTTAGAATTCTGGTTGCAGAATTCCCGCGGTATACGCACAGCCTGAGTGCCGGTCTGGCGCTGGGCGGTTTGTAGCTGAAACGAATTCCACTTCCATATGAGCATGCATGTGTTGGCGCTGCAAACGAGTGGCGGTTCGATGGGATGGCTGGGTCTGGCGCCCCTGGTTTTTATTTTTGCGATCTTCTATTTTCTTCTGATCATGCCGCAGCAGCGGCGCCAGAAGAAATGGCAGCAGATGCTAAGTCAGCTGAAGACCGGCGATAAGGTTGTGACCAGCGGGGGCATCCGCGGATCTATCATCGCCCTGAAGGACGACTACGTTCATCTCCGTGTGCCGCCCGATAATTTGCGGCTGGAGGTGAGCCGCGCTTCGATCGTTTCAGTCACAACATCGGATGAGAAAACCAGGGCGGCATAGACATTCGGTGCGAAGGCGGCAAGCGCAGCAAATACTGTAAATAGGTCACATCAGAGGCATGAACAAAGATCTGGGCTGGAAACTAGGACTTACATTCGGAATTTTGATTTTATTCCTGTTTGGAGTATTTGGAATTCCCAAGAGCTTCTCGGGTGGCGGACTGCTCGCGGCTCTGCAGGACCGTATCCACCTAGGGTTGGACCTCAAAGGCGGAACTCACCTGATCCTGCAGGTGCAAGTGAACGACGCTATCAACGGCGACTCCGATCGGGCGGTGGAGCGCCTCAAGGATGAACTGTCCCGCAGGAAAATCAACTACACGGACATTAACAAGCCCGATCCGGCCAACAATCCTGATGAGATCGTCATTAAGGGAGTACCGACAGAATCAAACGCTGATTTACGCAGCATCGTGAATGACCGCCTGCCGGAATACGAGCTCAATTCGGGCGCCGAGAACTCGTGGACGCTGCGCATGAAGCCCCAAACGATGGCCGACCTCAAGAACCGCGCCGTCACTCAAGCCATCGAGACTATCCGTAACCGGATTGACCAGCTTGGCGTGAGTGAGCCGATCATCCAGGAGCATGGCCTCGGACAATATCAGATTCTCGTGCAATTACCGGGCATTGACGACCCCGCGCGGGTGAAAGAAATCATGCAGTCAACCGCAATGCTGGAGATCAAGCAGGTCCTCAGCGGCCCCTACGGCAGTGAGCAGGATGCCCTGCAACAGAACAATGGAGTGCTGCCGCCGAACTCCATGCTGATGAAAGGCACCAGCATCGGCGGCAGACGAGGCGAAGACACAGGGGAAGAGTGGTACCTGGTGACGCGCAGTTCGGCTGTTTCGGGCGCCGACTTGCGCTCAGGCGGCGCAAGCGTCGGGCGCGACTCCAACACCAACACCCCGGATGTAAATTTCTCGCTTACCAATGAAGGCGGCCGGAAGTTTGCCTCGTTCACCGGATCGCACGTTGGCGACAAGCTGGCAGTCGTTCTCGATGGCAGAATCCGCGAAGTGGCCAACATCCAGGAGCAGATTCACGATCAGGGGCGAATCAGCGGCGGCGGCATGACGGAACAGAACGCGAAGGATCTGGCTCTCGTCCTGAATTCAGGAGCGTTACCCGCAAGCATCAAGTATCTCCAGGAACTTACAGTTGGTCCTTCACTCGGGACAGATTCAATTCGCGCGGGAGTGAGAGCGGCAATTGTAGGCATGGTTGCGGTTCTGATTTTTATGCTGGTCTATTACCGTGGGGCTGGCATTAACGCAGATATCGCCTTGATCCTCAATTTGATCATCCTGCTTGGCTTTTTGGGTTTCAGCGGCGCCACTCTCACTCTCCCCGGAATCGCCGGTGTCATCTTGACTGTCGGCATGGGTGTCGATTCCAACGTCCTGATCTTCGAGCGAATCCGGGAAGAGCTACGCAACGGAAAAACCCCGCCATCTGCGGTGGAGCAGGGCTTCGGTCACGCCTGGGTCACAATCGTGGATACGCACGTGACGACCATCGTTTCGGCGTTTATTTTGTTCATCTTCGGCACGGGACCGGTGCGCGGTTTTGCAGTCACTTTGACCTTCGGTCTTCTGGCCAACCTCTTCACTGCAGTTTTTGTGTCCCGCATGATTTTTGACTGGATTTTGAGCCGCAAACAACGCGGAGAGGCGTTGAGCATATAACCGGTTCTCGATTTGCCTTAATGATTTGAGAAGGGGTTTTAGACAGCGTGGAACTTTTTCATAATCCAAACATAGACTTTTTAGGCAAGAAGTGGTATTTTCTCGCCTTTTCACTTGTGTTCAGCGTGGCGGGAGTACTTTCCATGCTGTTCTGGCATGGGATCCCGTTAGGGATTGACTTCCGAGGGGGCACGCTGGTGGAAGTGAAGTTCGCCTACCCCCCAGATGACAATGCTATTCGCGCGGCCATGGACCGCGCGGGCCTGCACCATGCGCGTATTCAGCGCTACGGACCGCTCGCGAACAACGAAGTGTTGATCGATCTTTCCCTGCAGGAAACCAGTGAACAGGCACTGGACCAGGGGAAGGGGCAGATCATCAATGCGCTGGAGACCAACGCTCCTGCAGGCAAGCAGGACCTGAACAACGGCAGCTCTATGGCCATTTCAAGTTACCTGCTGGAGAAAGATCCGCTTCGCGCCGGAACGGATGCGAAACAACGATACGACGCGGCGGCTCAGGCCATCGTCAATTACCGGGACAAAGTCAAGGGCGGAGTGCTCCATTCATTCGACGAATTGAAGGCCGCGGTTGATCCCGCTGTGGTGGCATCGCTGCAGGATGGTTTCTTTCTCTCGAATTTCGGAGTACGGAACGTGAACATCGTCGGTCCGCAGGTAGGCCAGCAGCTCCGCAGGCAGGCATTTTTAGCGACCGCGTACTCCCTTGCCGGCATGCTGGTATACCTGGCATTCCGGTTCGAGTGGATCTATGGTGTGGCGGCCGTGGTTACGGTGTTTCACGACACGCTGATTACGGTTGGCGCGTTTTCACTCACGAACAAAGAGATGTCGCTCACCGTGATTGCCGCCATCCTGACGCTGATCGGCTATTCGAATAACGACACGATTGTCGTCTTCGATCGCATTCGCGAGAACCTGAAGCTGATGCGCCGGGAGAAGCTTTCTGACATCGTCAATCGCAGTATTAACCAGACGCTGAGCCGGACTATCTTGACAGCGGGTTTAACCTTCTTGACGGTACTCGCGCTATATCTTTTCGGAGGCGAAGTATTACACGGCTTCTCGTTCGCCCTGGTGATCGGGATTTTGATCGGTACCTATTCTTCCATTGCGATCGCCGCGCCCATTCTGGTGGCTTATCAGGATTGGCGCAGCAGTCGTGGAAAGACGCCGGTCATGAAGGCTGGGCGGCCCGGCGGAGAAGGCCGTCCCAAAACGAGCTCGGGACCGAAGCCAAAAGCAGCTGTAGGTCCTTGAGCCAGTGGATTTAAGGGGGAGGTACAGAAGATAACAAGGATTTTGCATCCCAAGGGGGATTGCGGGAGCAAACAGCGAAGGGGCGGTGTCTAAAAGTAGATAGGGTCCGTGTAGGAGAAACCTTATGTTTGAAGACAGCCTTATCGAATCCGGAGGCAGGCTTACAACCAAACGGGGGTTAACCACCACTATTTCCTTCATTTTGCAGGTCGCACTTATAGGAATATTGGTGCTCATCCCGCTTCTGTTCACCGAAGCTCTTCCGAAAACGCAATTAATGACATTCCTGGTGGCGCCTCCGCCGCCACCCCCACCGCCACCGCCGCCAGCCGCAACACCGGTGAAGGTGGTCAAGCAAATTCAAACCGACATCATCAACGGCCAGCTGCGAACCCCCACGAAGATTCCCGAGAAAGTACAGATGATCAAGGAAGAGGAAGCCCCTCCTCCGATGTCTTCGATGGCGGGCGTAGTCGGTGGCGTACCTGGCGGCGTACCGGGTGGTCAGATGGGCGGAGTGATTGGCGGCATCATCAGCTCGACGCCAGTCGCCGTACCCAAAGTGGCTGCGCCGCAGCGAGTCCGGGTCTCGCAGGGCGTCACGCAGGGACTGCTCATCCGTAAAATACAGCCCAATTATCCGCCTCTGGCACGCCAGGCGCGCATCCAAGGGTCGGTGTTGCTGCAGGCCGTAATCAGCAAAGAGGGTGCCATCGAAAACCTGCGGCTGATCAGCGGGCATCCTATGCTCGCACCAGCAGCCCTGGAGGCTGTCAAGCAGTGGCGCTACAAGCCATACATTTTGAATGGCGAGCCGGTGGAAGTAGAAACGCAAATTACTGTGAATTTCACATTGTCCGGCGGTTAGAGCACAATCAACCTTGCGCCCCGCTGAAACGATGCCGTCCGGCACTGAGCGAATCTGAAAAGTTTCCTGAGGAGGAAAGCAACTCATGTTCGTGGCCAACTTAGCAGCAGTTATTTTGACTCACATTCCGATCGCTGCCCTGCTATTGCAGGAACAGCCGGTAGGTTGGGACCCGATTTCGCTATGGCATCAGATGGGTATGCTGGCGAAGTTCGTGGTTATCATTCTTTTCATCATGTCGGGCTGGTCGATCGGCGTCATGATCGATCGTGCCATGGCATTCAGCGCCGCCCGCAAACAGTCGCGGCAATTCGCTCCGGCGGTAGCTGGCGCGCTGCGTGACGGCAAGATCGACGAAGCCATCAAGGTGGCGGAGCGCAACAAGAAGAGCCACCTGGCAAAAGTCGTAACCGCCGGCTTGATGGAATTTCGCGCTCACCAGGAGAGCGGTGAGATTCCCGGCGAGACCATTGAAGCCTCCAAGCGTGCGCTGGAGCGCACCGAGGCCATCGTGCATGCCGAACTGAAACGCGGCCTGGGCGGCTTGGCCACGATCGGATCGACTGCCCCATTCGTCGGCCTGTTCGGAACCGTGGTCGGCATTCTGAACGCCTTCAAGGGCATTTCCGAACAGAAAGCCACCGGTCTGGGCGCAGTCGCCGGCGGTATTGCCGAGGCATTGGTGACCACCGCCATCGGCTTGTTCGTGGCGATCCCAGCCGTCATGATGTTCAACTATTTAACCGGCCGAGTGGAAGCATTCGACGTGGAGATGGACAACTCCTCGAGCGAACTGATTGACTACTTCCTCAAACGCCGTGGTTTGCGCCGATAATTTCTGGGTGGCGCAGGCCAGGACACGGACATGATAGCTGCTGCTGGCGCCACGGGCGCCGGCAGTGCCTGTTTGACGTGGGCATTACCCATTCGTCCGGCGAGTGTGTAGGAGACAAGTTATGGCAATGGCAACCCGCGATGAAGGCAAGAAGGTAAACTCCAACATCAACGTCACGCCCATGGTGGACGTGATGCTGGTGTTGCTGATTATCTTCATGGTGATCACGCCCATGCTGCAGAAAGGCGTGAGTGTCGATTTGGCCAAGGTGAACAACCCGGAACAGATGCCGGATGCGGACAAGGAAGATGCGCTGATCGTGGCGGTGATGCGTGATGGCAAGATCTTCTTCGGCAACGATCAGATCGCAGTCGACCAGTTGACAAACAAAGTTAAGGACCGCATTGCCAACCGGGTCGATAAACGGGTCTATGTTCGCGCAGATGCCCGAGCCAAGTTCGGATCCGTGGTGGGAGTTGTGGATAACGTGCGGGCGGCAGGCGTAGACCAGCTCGGACTCTTAACCGAGCAGCGCAAGAGCACGCCCAATGCTCCCGCTGCTCCGGCAACGCCACCGGCGGGACAGTAGCAATCAAGGATTAGAGGAGAATCTTATGGGAATGGCAGTTGGCCCCAGTGGAGGGCAAAGCGCTGATATCAACGTAACTCCGCTCATCGATGTGCTGCTGGTGTTGCTCATCATCTTCATGGTGATCACGCCGTTGACCCCGAAGGGACTCGACGCATTGGTGCCCCAGCCACCGCCGCCCAACGCACCCAAGAACACCCAGACCGACCGGACGATTGTGGTGCAGTTGATCGACCGTGGTGCAGGCCAGGCTCCGGCGGTAAAGATCAACCAGGAAGACACTACCTGGGAAAATCTTCAAGGCCGGTTGACCGATATTTTCAAGACACGCGCGGAAAAAGTGATGTTCGTTAAGGGCGACGACAATGTGCCCTTCGCCGATGTCGCCAACGTTATCGACATCGCACATGCATCCGGCGTAGATAAAGTTGGTTTGATCACGGCCAAGATCGAAGCGGGCGGATAGTGGAAATCACGGATTCTCGTCGCTGACGGACGTTCACATGGAGATTCAGAAGGCATGAAAACAATGACACGGATGCTGGGGCTTACAGCCGTGGGCGTGCTGCTGTTATCAGGCACGGCCTGCAACAAGCTGCGCGCGCGCGACCAGCTCAACAAGGGTGTGCAATCTTACAAAAACACTCGCTACGAAGAGGCGATTGATCACTTTCAGAAGGCGGTATCGCTGGATTCCAGCCTGATTAATGCCCGCCTGTACCTCGCCACAGCCTACGCCCAGCAATACATTCCGGGCGCTGACACGGAAGACAACAACAAGATGGCTCAGCAGGCAATCGATCAATACAAAGCGGTTCTTGAACGGGACAAGAAGAACATCAACAGCGTAAAAGGCATCGCTTATCTGTACCTGCAGATGAAGAAGTTCGAGGATGCAAAATCCTACTATCGCAAGGCTGCGGAATTGGACCCGAACGATCCGGAAGTGTACTACTCAGTCGGCGTGATAGATTGGACCGAGTCCTATCAGCCGCGCATGGAAGAGCGCGCGAAATTGGGTCTTAAACCCGAGGAGCCTCTTAAGGATAAGAAGGTGTGCGCAGGCCTCAAACAGAAGAGCTGGGATTCGATTCAGGACGGAATCGACAGTCTCAACAAGGCTTTACAGCTCCGCCCCGATTACGATGACGCCATGGCGTACATGAACCTGCTCTATCGCGAAAGGGCGGACCTGGAGTGCGACGATCCGGCGGCGCGCGCTGCCGATCTGAAAACCGCCGACGAATGGGTAGATAAGACTCTCGACGTTAAGAAGCACAAAGCCGAAAAACAGCCCGGCGCTCAGGGAATCACGATGGATCAAAACAAGTAGCATGTGATGTTTTCGCTGAACAAGCGGCCTCTTCCAATCAGGAAGAGGCCTTACTATTGTGTGCCGAGCATGTTCCGACAGCTTGAGGGTGAAAGTCCCTTTGACAACCTGAGGGAGGTGAAGTCATAGCGAAGCGCAAAGGTGAAATCACACTCGCCGTGAGGCGGGCCCTGAAAGAAGCGCGGAGCAAAGACGCGAGCCGATGAACAAGAACCGGATGCGAGGCCTACGGTGACGGGCGAGCGAGCCAATGATCGCGAAGCCCATATCCATCAAGCGCACTGGTGGTAAATCCGGCGGTTGCGCGTCGAAGGCGGTCGAACTTACCTCGGGAGTTCTGCGGCATGTCACACAACGTGACTGAGGGTGAAGTGATTTCATTCTGATCGTGCCGCAGAAGTCAGCAGAGGGCAAAGTAGGTCATGCAGTCGGCAAGGATATTGAGGCACTGCAAAGCCGAAAGGCGGAGCAAGGGTGCAATTCCCCGGGCCGACTCGGCGGAGGCGGGGTGACCCGTCCCCCTATGCCGATTGGAGACTAAATCTGTGGCGTATCGGTTTCAGCACGCCGTCACAGGCTGCGGAAAAACCTGTGATTTTTGGTGGGCAGTACTGCCAGTGGTGCAGCTTGAGTGAAGCCGTGAAGCAGCTCTCTCCCATCGAGCCGCAAAGCGGGCGCCTGCTAAATAGCCCGGCATTGCAGCGCCGGGTCAAGGGACAAGATTGCCGAGTGCCGTAGGGCACAAATGAGTTCCTACGCACACTTCCATGAATGCGATGTTTAAAAAAATCCTGATCGCGAATCGCGGCGAAATTGCCGTGCGTGTGATGCGCGCCTGCCGCGAACTTGGAATCACTTCAGTTGCTGTCTATTCCGAGGCAGACCGGGCCTCGCTCCATGTACGCAAAGCCGACGAGGCCTACCACATCGGCAAGGCAAACCCGACTGAGTCTTACCTGAATATCGAGAGAATTGTCGATACGGCGAAGGCCTGCGATGCAGAAGCGATCCACCCCGGATATGGCTTTCTTTCCGAAAATGCAAAATTCGCACAGGCCTGCGCAGACGCTGGCATAACGTTCGTCGGGCCATCGCCGGCTTCCATAGACCTGATGGGATCAAAAACCCGGGCTCGCCGTGAAATGCAACGAGCCGGGATCCCGCTGGTGCCCGGGACTTCGGCTGAAGTCGAATCCTGGGAACAGGGGCAACAGACGGCCCAGGCGATCGGCTATCCCATAATGCTGAAAGCAGCGGCTGGGGGCGGTGGCAAAGGCATGCGTCTCGTTCACACGCCCGAGGAGTTGAAGCCAGCCCTGGAATCAGCACAGAGCGAAGCTGGACGCGCCTTCGGTAATAGTGAAGTCTACCTGGAGAAGGCCCTCGTCAACCCACGCCACGTCGAGATGCAGGTGCTGGCCGACGAGCATGGCAATGTGGTGTATCTGGGAGAGCGCGAATGTTCGCTTCAGCGGCGTCATCAGAAAGTGCTGGAAGAGGCTCCGTCACCCCTCGTAGATGCGGAAATGAGAAGGAAAATGGGCGAAGTAGCCGTCCGCGTCGCTACCGCAACAGGGTACAGCAACGCGGGGACAATTGAGTTCCTGGTCGATGAAAACAAGAACTTCTACTTTCTGGAAATGAACACCCGGCTCCAAGTGGAACATCCGGTTACCGAACTCATCACCGGTTTGGATCTGGTCCACCTCCAAATTCGAATTGCATCCGGCGAAAAGTTGCCATTCCAACAGGACGACGTTCGCATTCGGGGGCACGCGATGGAATGCCGAATCTATGCCGAGGATCCGGACCATAACTTTTTTCCTAGCCCAGGCAAAATCAGTCTGCTGCTGGCTCCATCCGGCCCGGGAATTCGGTGCGACAGCGGCATGTATGAAGGCTGGACCGTCCCCTTGGAATACGACCCGCTGCTTGCAAAACTGATCGGCTACGGCACCGACCGTCAGCAGGCGATCGGCCGGCTCCGTCGAGCGCTCAACGAATACTTCGTCGGCGGAATCAGGACGAACATTTCCTTGTTCCGCCGAATTCTGAGCGATCCGGATTTTCAGGCGGGAAAGTTGGACACAGGCTTTCTTGACCGTCTCCTCGCCCGGGAAACTCCCGCGTCAGCAGACGGCAACTCTGAGATAGCCGCCATTGCCGCGGGAATCTTTGCTGTTCTGGATTCTGCGCCGAACTCCGGCCAGATGAGCACGGGTACGCTCAGCTCATCGCGCAACGGCATTGCCGCTTCAACGTGGAAAAAGGCAGGGCGAATGGAAGCTCTACGCCAGTAGGTTACAAATTCAATCCATGCACTACGAGATCCGCATCGATGACAAGCTGTTCCGCTTGGAGTTGGACCACTGCGAGGGCCAGTGGCGCTGTAAGCTGAATGGAACCGCATTCAACATCGACGCAGTTCTAACGCGAGCAAACCTCCTTTCCATCCTTCTACACGGAAAAACCTACGAGATCAAACGCGAGCTCACGACTAACGACTTGCATGTGTGGGTTGGCAGCTCACGCTACTCACCGGAAGTAAGAGATCCCCGTTCGCTCCGTCATCGCAAAGACGGTACTGTCGCCAATAAGGGTCCTCAGACTCTTAGCGCTGCAATGCCGGGGAAAGTTGTGCGTATCCTGCTACAGGAAGGCGCACAGGTTGGAGCCGGTCAAGGTATCCTCGTGATCGAGGCGATGAAGATGCAGAATGAGATCAAGTCACCGAAGGCCGGCAGAATTCAGAAAATCATGGTAGCCACCGCCGATGCGGTCAATGCGGGGGACATTGTAGCAATCGTGGAATAAGTCCCATCTGAGATGCTACTGAACTGCTCCGTTGCTTCCCATGACTTTCTCCGCATAATAATTTTCCACCTTGGACTGATCCCGCAGAACCTCGTAATACGCGGCCTTTAACAGCTGCTCACGGCGGTCGCGAAGTTGAGCCCTGATCGCCTGCTGCACTCGTGGATCAGCCAATTCGCGCTGCCCCGCAGGCTCCCTTGAAATTACTCTGACGATCTGAAAGCCAAAGAGCTGTTTTGTGGTTGGATTGCCCACCGGAATGATCGGGCTATACTGCCCCAGCTTCAATTTCATGATTGCGCTGCCTGCCTCGGTGTGCATCGAGGACTCCGGCTGAAAACCCAGATCGCCGCCGTTGGCAGAAGTATCCATGTCTTCGGAAAAATTCATTGCCAGCGTGGCGAAGTCGTCACCGCTTTCAAGCCGGTTCTGAATCATCTGGATTTTCTTGCGCGCTTCAACTTCGTTCCGGGCCTTGTCATTCTTGAGATTACGCACCTGCGGGTTTGGCGTAGTGGTTACGAGAATGCGAGCCAGGTGGTACTGAGGTTCAATGAGATTGAATTCGGAGCGGTGGGAGTTGTAGTACGACGTGATGTCCTGATCAGTAACCGTAATTTTGGAGGAAATCTCCTTGTTGAGAACCTTCTCAACCGTCAGCGAGCGCCGCAAATCCCGCTTGAAATCATCTAACGTAATCTTCTTTTCCTGCAATCTCTTATCGAACTCTTCCTTGGTGTACGGGGACTTGATTTCGTTGAGCTTGCTTTCCACTTCGTCATCTGCGGCCAGCAATCCCAGCTTTTCAGCGCGACGCATCAATATTTCATTGTCGATCAATTCCTTCAGGATGCTTAGACGCAAGCTGGTGGCCTGCTCGCCCGCTGGCTGCTGGTCCGAACCAGACGTTTGATTTAGATAATACTTATCAACGTCCGCACGGTAGATTTTGCGGCCATCCACTGAGGCGGCAACATCATCGGATACCGGCCTTGAACAAGCGGCAGAAATGATCAGAAGAAAGCCGACAAATCCTGGAACGAAATGAAAACGGAGCTTGTCAGGTCGCATCATTTGCCTGAAGCAGGCGATGGGGTAATAGATGCAACCGGGGCCGCAGAACCCCCCGCTTGTTGCAAAGCGCGGTCTAAAACTGCACGAAGCTCGTTTACGGGAAGCGCGCCATCGACCTTTTCACCATTCACAAACATGGTGGGTGTGGCCTCTACCCCAAGCGATTCGGCTTCTTTGATCGAAGCCTTTACCGCATCCTGCTGCTGCGCCTTGATACAGGATTGGAGCTTGGGCAGATCCAAATTGCGTTTCTGGCCTTGCTGCAGCGTCATGCGATCAAGAGTGCTGAATTGAGCCTCGGAGCCTTTCTCCGAGTTGACTTGGCCCTGATTATTGTGAATGTAATCGGCAAACTCCCAATAAGCATCGTTGTTCTGCGATGCCAGGCAGTTCGCATCTACAGCCGCATGTATCGCCCAGGGGTGAATCTGCGAAAGGGGGTAGTCTTTGTAGATAAACAGTACACGGTCCCCGTACTCCTTCAGCATTTGCGGAAACAGCGTCTGATGCATGCGCGAGCAGAACGGGCATTGAAAATCATCGTAGTTTATAGCCACAACCTTGGCCTCTTTGTTGCCACGAGTAGGACGGCCGCCTACATCGATTTTCTTCATCACGTCAGCGTAAGGATCCTTGGTGAGATCGAGCTTCGTCATGCGCAGCAAAGTCTTGCCGTCTTTTGAAAGCAGGAAGTCGTAATTCTGCTTCTTATCCCCGCCATCAAAACTGATATTCATCGCGTCGTAATTAGGAAACTCGCTGGGCTTCAGTGGCCCAAGATTGATCTTCACACTGCTGGGAATGTTGTAGAAAGCGCGAACCTGCCGCTCGATGCGCTTCGAGATCTCGGGCGGAGTCGATTGAGCCGAGCATCCGAGGCAAATCAGCAAAAGCAGCAAGATGGAACGTCGAAAAAGCATCACTAAAAACCGCCTGTACATGGGATGAAATACGATTATCTCACAATCGTCTGGCAGCTAAGGGCCTGAGAAGTCGCTGGAAACGGCGTAGAAACGGCTTGAAATCAACCCGCGCGGCGGACCAATTGGCCGGGAGAGAGCAGCAAGTTCATGGAACCGGAGCGAAATCCTTCCAGGTCGAGGGTCACGAATTTGAATCCCAGATTCTTAAAAATTCGGGTGAACTCAGCTGCCATGGCAACATTCAGTGCCTTCGGCATTTCCTCAGAAGCAATCTCGATGCGAACCGTCTCGCCATGATGGCGAACCCGGAATTGCCGGAAACCGAGCGCCCGCAGCACATCCTCACCTTGCTCAATAGTGCCGAGGACTTCGCGGGTTACGGGACGCCCATACTCAACGCGTGACGAAAGGCATGCCGATGCGGGCTTATCCCAGATCCGCAATCCGGCTTCCCGCGCAAGCTCGCGAATGTCCTGCTTCGTCAAGCCGGCTTCTCGCAGTGGAGCAGAGACTCGGTGTCGCTCCGCGGCAATCTGACCGGGACGGAAATCAGATTGATCGTCCATGTTCACGCCGTAGGCGATGGAATCGAAGTTACGCTTCTGCCGCAGATCCTCCATCAGCGTAAACAGTTCGTCTTTACAATGGAAACAACGAGAAGCGTCATTGCGGACATATTCCGGCCGATCAAATTCAGCAGTGGTAATTACTTCAAGCCGAATGCCTTCCTCGTTTGCAAAAGCGACGGCATCTGTGAGTTGAGCACGAGCGAGGCTCGGTGACTCGGCAATTACGGCCAGCATGTCAGCGCCGAGAAGTTGGTGAGCGGCCCAGGCCAGAAAAGCGGAATCCACCCCGCCCGAGTACGCGACGAGCGTGCGGCCGAGACTCAGGAGTTGCCTGTCCAATGCCGATTGCTTCGCCGCTAGGTCTCGCATGTCTTCATTCTATTACGGTCTGCCGCAACAGGGATTCACGAAGTCGTCTAGAACAGCTTTTCCTGCCTGCGAAGGTTCCCGAAAGAGCCAATATTCGCTAACGCGAAGTTGAAGCGGAACTGGTTCTCATTCCGCACCGAGCCCAGCGCAAAGCGCCGATATTCAACGCTGAACCCACAACAATCCCAGTTGTAAGCGATCTGCGCTGCAGAGTATTGCAGAAATCCAAGATTGGCGTCGAAACCAAGATTCACGGCGCCGCTGAAGCCAGGCTTATTCGTGCGTCCATAGCCGAGTAACACTCGAAATTGATTGAAGGCGCGTGCCGTCGGAGTTGGAGTCGACGCCGACTGCTCACCCGGTGCCTGCAGGTAAGCATCCCCGCCCCCGACCGTGAAAGCTCCAAATCGATAATTCACAAACGCCGTGCTAGTGCTGATTCTCCCCTTCTTGATGTCGTAATCTAGATCCCATTCAGCCTCGGCACGCGTCGTAGGCTGAATGCGCAGCCGCGAAATGATTGGCGAAAGCCGCCGCGCATCCGTTAGGAAAGCAATCCCCGTGAAGTCCGCTGTGGTAGCCAGCACATTCCGCTGCCCCGGAACCAAAGCCCCGCCAAAGGTTGGATCGGCGAAATACTTCTGCCCCAGTTCCCAGGTGAACACTTCCCGCACCTGCGGCCCAGCCTGACAGGGCGGCTGTTCCTGCAGTTCCTGCCTTTCCCACGGGATACGGCTCGGCGGCGGTGGACGGCCCACAACCAGCGAAGGCATTCCAGCCGCGCCACAATCTTCCCGCTGTTCAGCAGTGCGCTTGGCAAAAAAGCGATTTACCAGAGCGTATTCAACCTCATTGGTATCGCTCAGTATGTCGCGCCCGTCAAAGCGAAGAATTCTGGCAAAATTGTCAATCCCGGTAACATACCGATAAGTTATTCGCGGTTCGACCACGTGCTTCCACTTACGCCCCAGAAGCTCACGGTCAAAAATCCGCTCCAGTGATGGAGGACGCAGTTCAAACCAACCACTGAGCGCTTTGCGATTGATGGATTCGCTCAGCGCCTGCCCAAGTCCATTCGAAGACGAGAGCTGTTGGCTGTAGAAGGTGTCGCGAAGTGAAAACTCCGGCCGGATTGACCAGCCGTGCAACATGAGAGGGAGCGAGAGCACCGGACTGAGGTCAAGACGACCCACTAATGGCGCCGTTCGGAACGAAGGTTGACTCCGCGACAGGCCTTCCAGCGCCACATCATAGGACCAGTAGAACGGCGACTTTCCTATCTGATGGTCCACACTTGAAGACTCAAAACTGGGTGCGTGGAGAATGGTAATGACATCCCCGGGCGTGGTGCTTTCAAAATTTTGATATCGCTGGGTGGAGCCGTTGTAGAAAAAGCCACGCGTCGCATTGGACAGAAAAGCCAGCGATTTGACTTCCGAATTCACGGCTTGAATGAACACGTCATTAAAGGCCAGACGGAAGACAAACGAACTGAGATAGTCGATGTTCGTAACTCCCCGAAAATTGTGGCCGAACTGTGATTCGGCGATCAGCCGTATCTCGTGTCCTCCCTGATTAACTCTGGGATGACCAACCCCCCGATCAAGCACGCCGGAATAGCTAAGATCAACGAACGATGTCTCGGTGGGACGGGCGCGGAATTGCCCCTGCGGCGCAAACCCGCGCTGCGAAAAATATTCCGCCCCTATAGTCGCATCCATACTCCGACTTATCGCCCAAAACACTGATTCGCCAACTATCGTGCCTTTCGTTGACGAACGGCCGAGGTTCGGAAGCAAAAACCCGCTCTGGCGGGCAAGCCGCTCCACCGGATAGGTGACAAACGGAAGATATATAAGGGGCAGGCCTCGGATACGAAAGCTGCTGTGGTAGATGGTTGCATTTCCCCCGACGTCAACACTGACTTTATGGGCGTCGAATTGCCATTTCGGCCGCGGCAATTCACAGGTTGTGATGGTGCCGTCGTAGACCACATAGTGATCTGGAGCGGTTTTTTCGACGACCTTCCCCGTAAACGAAAACGGATTCGAGGACGTAAGAATCAGGCGCTTCTCCCGGAGCCGCATTCCGGTGGTGCCGCGCACATGTTCGAACCGCCCAGTTTCCGACCGGATGTTATACGTGGCATGATCGGCTTCTATGTGCTCATCATTCGCGCCACCTTCGATCACGACATGCCCGTCGGCGCTGATCTCTCCGCTGTCCGAGTTGTACTCAACCATATCCGCGGAGACCGTGTAGGTTTCGTACTCGATATGGACTTGCCCGTGCAGTTTGTACACGGGCCCGTCCTTCTCTTGCTCTAAAGCACGGATCATCACCTGTTCCTGGGCTGAGGGTGACGCCGGGGCATCCGGACCGCTATTTTGGGCAGAAAGCAACTGGCTGGTAACTAAGGCATGTGCGAGTAAGAGATGACAAACGAAACCTGTCGTGATAAGGAATCGTGTGCGGGGAATCATCGCAAGCGCACGAAACCCGATGCGAAATTCAACCGGGAGCACGGTGACGTTAGCACGCCGCTCGTCCGGCTGGCAAAGTGTCGGCAGTTCTCGCTTTAAAGTCCATCAGCGTGCACATCAGAACTCGCAATTCGATTTCGGCATGAAACAGATTCGACAGTCCTCAACCTCGAAGCGGCGACAGAATGCAGCCCAGTGCGCAAGCGCCGGGTCACAGGGAACTACCGCCCAGCCCCTGACAGGGCGAAGGACGGACTCTTATGCACCATCCCTAGCGCTTTCTTCATGAGACCACGATTCGAAGCCGATGTGCAGTCCCTCCCTGGTAGCGACAATAATTCCCAGCTGCTTGCTTCTGAAACATACGATGCCAGGAACGAGCAGTTTGCCGCAGGCACCGCCCAAGAGGGGAGGCCACGATTTATTGTCGAAGAGAGTTCAGACCTTGAGGGACCTGATTCAGAGGATCTCGTCGCGGGCGGTTCGGTTGATGTCCTAACCGATCAATCCGCAGCGTTGGGAGTACCTTCTGAGGGCGTTCGTGTTTCGTCGGCCAACCCTGCGGCTTGGCGACAGGAAATCACCTCCCGGCTGAACAGCTATCGTGCCCGGCGGCGGCCGCGCGCCCCACGATATCCTTCTTTGCAGCTAAAATTCAGTACTCCCGACTTACCTGCAAACAGCTGCACCACAACTTACAAGGCTTCTGCTCTTCCCGACACGCAGCCGCTCGAAGTTCAGGAACTGCCAACCGCGCCAGCTCCAAGATATGTTCCTTTGCCCGCCGCCGATACAACTGCAAAGATCATCGAATTCCCCCGCTCCACCGCCGTACCCAAGCCCCTGGACGAACTTGCTGAGCCGGTGCTGGACCGCCCCCGTATTTTGGAGGCTCCCGAGCCCACGCCCCCACCGCCAGCTTTAGGCGGAATCATCATCGAGCCTGTGCCCCAACCGGTAAATGACAGGCGGCCAGGCTTCGAGATTCCCTTGCAAGGCGCGCCAATGAAGCGTCGTATGGCGGCAGGCAGTATTGACGCTGCCATAGTGCTCTCCGTTTTTGCCGGTTCTGCCTACTTATTCTCGAGATTGGCGGCCGCCCCGCCCCTCTATCAGGCATTAACTGCCTCAGCCGACTTCATTTGGCTTTCCTGGTCTCTCTACCAGTACCTGATGCTCGTCTACACCGGCTGCACTCCCGGCCTGAAGCTGATGAAACTTCAGCTGCGCAAATTCGACGACTCCCCCGTCCCCCGCCGCCTCCGCCGTTGGCGAGTTCTAGCCTCAATTCTGTCAGGGCTGTCTCTTGGCCTGGGTTACGCCTGGTGCTTCCTGGACGAAGATCAACTCTGTTGGCACGACCGGATTACCCGAACCTATATGGCTCCGCGAATTATATGTTCCGAAAAACCTTGATTTTGGGTGGCGCGGGGCTTCCAGCCACTGCAGTAGGACTTCAAGATGAGCACAGACTTCACCGGCTCGGAAGTCTCATAAAACTACCAATCGCTGTTTCTCTCGGTTGATTTCTTGCCATTCCCGGTTGGCGATGGTGAGAGGCTAACGCCCTGATCGGGCCGATGACTGCTATGGCGATCTTGCGCCAACAATCACCAGCAACTTAAATGATTGCCGCCAGTCGCCATATGCTTCTGGTGTGCGCTACGAGAGCAACCTAATTCACCGAGCGGACGGAGTCGGGCGTGTACAGTACAAGACTGCATCCGGAGATCGAAGAGCGGCTCAGCACGCCTCGCCGTACAAGGCGCCTCGGCCATCGTCGGGGAATCGAATTTCGAATGTCGCAGAGCTTAGCACCTTGTCTGCCGCCTTCAACTTTTCCGAGCCGCTGGCGAATTTGAGCTCTTCCACCCTGGATCCCGGGCCAAACAGTAGGAAGAACTCGGCGCTGGCGGTATCCGGGATGATGCGGTCCAGTTTGAAGGTCCGCACTTGGCTGAGTTCCTCCACTCCGTTGACACGAAAGCGGCCTGTCTTTGCGGTGCCACCCAGACGATCGAGCCGCTCCCGGGTGCTCGTCATCCTCTCGGGTACTCATCCACAACCAGGCACGAGTGAACTTAGGATCGACTTCAACAGCGCGCTCAAGGCTGCGATCTCAGCTTCCGGGTCGCCTCTGTCATATTGGTCCTGTGCTTCTTCATATGATCGAGCCCGCGTCGGTCTTGTTTACTGTAAGGCGGAGAGCCCAAATCGCATCCTGATAAGGAGCCGGCGTGACGTGTCTCTGCCTTAAGCCGACATACACCTCATGATCGGCGTTCACGGCCTCGGCGAACTTCTTGTAAGCGCCGTATTCGTTGAGCGCAACCTCGCGAAGTGTTACGTTCAGACCGCGTTCGGTTTGCAGCACATCACCTTTGAATGAGTAGGCCGAGTGGTATTCCGCAAAGTCTTCATTAAGATCTACCTTGGGGGGCAGTTGCGGCCTGTAACTGTATTCGGAGTGGGCCCAGGGATAGGTGGAAGTGGTGAGCTTAGACGCCGCTGTGACCATTAGGGGAAATCCTTACGGTTGTAGGTATAAGTGAATTTGAGGGCATCGCCGGTTTCTGCAGGAGGGCTCACGGTTACTTCGCTCACGTCCCCCGCAAAGCCCGAAGCGTAGGAAATCTGCTGGATGAGATCTTTCCACTGAAGCTGGGGGCGGCCTCCGAAAAGCGTTGCGGCGGGAAGAAAAACATGTGGCTGTGAAGGAGCTAGGTTTGGGGGACGTGCTCGAGTATCACGCTCGCTGGCATACGGCCAAACCACCTTTCTACAGCGATTTGCACTAATGTCTGGTCAGTTCTGGTTGTCGCTTAACTTCCCCGAAGACATTATCGTTCTCCATTGGGAGATCCAGATCAGCGTCCCGGGGAATCGGCCGGTGAAGTGGAAGAGCCCGAATCTCAAGCCGACAATCGGCGAGGGGTAGTCGGCGCGTCATCACGTGGACCAGTTCGCAGCTGGAACACAAGTCTTCTGAGGAAGACAAGAAATCGAAGGAAGAGCGGGCATACCAAGTTGTCCTGGGCAAGCTTCCGCCCAGCCGGAGTGGGAATGATGGTTCCATCGGCTGTCTTTACACGGAGGTAGTCAATGTCTATGGTCTCGGTCGCACTCTGATAGGAAAAAGTCAGCACACCAAACCGCTGGATCCCCTGCATCGGACGAACGCGAACCCGAGTTGAGACCTCACGTGTACCAAGAATCGGAGGACAACCAGAGTATTGCCCAAAAAGTACAAGTAAAATTATCGAAAACGCTCTACTCACTTGATGCCGAATCTTTGTAGTCGCATAGCCTATCCATTCAACAGATCCTTTAACGCTTTCTTCACCTCAACATATTGAAACGGATAACCGCTCGTAATGAGGGACGCAGGCTCGACCCGCTGGCTGGCTAGTAACATCTCATCAGCCATCTGACCGAAAACCGCCCTGGCCGCAAAGGCGGGAACCGGAAAAATCGCGGGCCGCGACAGCACCGCAGCCAAACTCTTGGTGAACTCCCGATTGGTCACCGGCCTTGGCGACACGCCATTCACGGCGCCCTGCAGCAAATCACTCTTGATACTGTGGTGAATCGCTGCAACCAAGTCGTGCACATGAATCCAACTCCACCACTGCTCTCCGCTCCCAATGTCTCCCCCTAGCCCGAGCCGGAAAGGAAAAAGCATCTTGGGCAAGGCGCCCCCATCCCTACTCAACACGATTCCGGTCCGTAGACACACCGTGCGAATGCCCACATCAGCGGCGGCCTTGGTAGCGCCCTCCCACTCCCGGCAAACTTCCGCCAGAAAACCCCGCCCGGAAGAACTGTGCTCGCGCAGAATCTCGTCGCCACGATCTCCGTAGTACCCGATTGCCGAGCCAGAAACGAAGACCCGAGGACGCGCCGGCGTCTTCGCCAATGCCGCCGCCAGATTCCTCGTTCCCTGAACGCGGCTATCGAGGATGCGCCGCTTTTTCGCTTCGGTCCACCGCCCGAAGATGGTCTCTCCCGCCAGATGGACCACCGCATCGAAGCCGGAAACCGACTCTGGCGACAGTGGTTGCGCCGGATCCCAGGGAATCTGCCCGTTTCGCGCGGTACCACGGACCAACCGCGTGACCTCGAAGCCACGAGCCTTGAGCAGCGGCAAAAGCGCGGCTCCGATAGGGCCAGAAACTCCACTCACGAGAATGCGCGATGTATTCGCCACGTTGCCCAGCACAGAATGTACCAGATCAGACCCAGCGGGTAGCACAACAGCGAATCCGTTGCAGGAGAAGTTTTCCGCCTCTGTGCCCCCTCTGTATTACTAAGTCACGTGTGGTTAACGGTCGACGCGTGTCTCCTGACCTCTGCATTACGTTCGCCGAAAAGACATATAATCTCTGTCAAGAACAGCAGTTCACGGGATTACGCCCGCTCCTTTTCCACCGCTCCTTTCCCGCGAACTAGATCCCACATGCCGACTTTGCGCGAACAGTTCGCGACCAACGTCCTCACCGTCACCAAATTTCGCGAACTCATGCGCCGCATGCGGGCAACCCGTCCCAATGACGATCTGGGGCTGATCCGCAAAGCCTACGAGTACTCCCAAAGGCACCACGCCGGCCAGACCCGCGCCTCAGGAGAGCCATACCTCGTACATCCGCTCGAAGTAGCTCTCGTGCTGTCCGAAATGAAAATGGACCCGATGGCCATCGTCGCCGGATTACTCCACGACTCGGTGGAAGACACCTCGGTCACCATTGTCGACATTCGCAAGGAGTTCGGTGAAGAGGTCGCGCACATCGTCGAGGGTGTCACCAAAATCAGTGCCATCGACTTCGCCACCCGCGAAGAGCAGCAAGCTGAGAACCTACGCAAAATGGTTCTCGCAATGGTTGATGATATCCGCGTCGTCCTGATCAAACTCGCCGACCGTCTGCACAACATGCGGACACTGGAACACCTCCCGATCGAACGCCAGCAGAAGATTGCCCAGGAAACGCTCGACATCTATGCCCCGATCGCACATCGGCTGGGGATGGGCAAAATCCGCGGCGAACTGGAAGATTTGGGATTTAGATACGTCGACCCAATCGGTTATGAGCAAGTCCATCAGGCAGTGGAAACGCGCCGCAAAGCCGGAGAAGAGTTTCTCGCGCGTGTCGAACGAATAGTGCGCGACAAGCTGCAGGAAGCGGGAATCACCGCCCGAGTAGAAAGCCGCATAAAACGGATCTACAGCATTCACAAAAAGCTGCAGCGCCAGCGCATCTCCGTAGAACAAGTCTATGACTTGTACGCCATGCGCATCATCACACAATCGCTACAAGACTGTTACGCGGTACTGGGGATCATCCACAATCTCTGGCGCCCGGTTCCCGGCCGTATCAAGGATTTCATCGCCATGCCGCGGCCGAACCTGTACCAGTCGCTGCATACGTCGGTTATTTCGGAGGAAGGCCAGGCCTTCGAAGTGCAGATTCGCACCGAAGAAATGCACAAGATGGCGGAAGAAGGCATTGCCGCGCATTGGAAGTACAAAGACGGCCCCGTTTCCGCCAAAGACGAACAGCGCCTCTCATGGTTGCGGCAGGTGGTGGAATGGCAACGGGATGTCAGCGACCCGACAGAGTTTCTTTCCACACTCAAAATCGACCTCTTTCCCGAAGAGGTCTACACCTTCACCCCAAAAGGTAAAGTCGTAGTCCTGCCGCGGGATTCCACGCCAATCGATTTTGCCTATTCGGTGCATACCGAAGTAGGTCACACATGTGTCGGGGCAAAGGTCAACGGCCGCATGGTGCCGCTGCGCTTCAAGCTGCACAGCGGAGACATCGTTGCGATCCTCACCCAGCCCGGACACAAACCGAGCCGCGATTGGCTGGGCATAGTGAGGTCCTCGCGCGCCCGCAACAAAATAAAACACTGGCTCAACTTGCATCAGCGCGAGCGCGCCATTGAGATCGGCAGGAAGCTGATCGAGAAAGAAGCGCGCAAGTATCGAGTCGCCCTCAAGGAGATCAACGACGAGGATCTGCAGAAGATAGCCTCCGATTACGGTTTGGGACGTCCCGATGATTTAATGGCCGGAATCGGCTATGGCAAGTACTCCGCCCGCTCCGTGCTCGCGCGACTAGCCCCTTCGAGCAACGCTCCCATGTCCGATGCTGATGCGGAAAACGTTGGCGGAATCGCCAGCGTGGTCCGCCGTGTCTTTGGCGGCGACCACGATAACCATGCCATACGCGTGAAGGGCCAGGGCGACCTGCTCGTCTACCGCGCCCGATGCTGCAACCCGATCCGCGGCGAAGAAGTCGTGGGATACGTGACCCGCGGCAAAGGCGTCGCCGTTCACGCCCAAACTTGCCCGAATGTGGTAAATCTCATGTACGAACCCGAGCGCCGCATTGATGTGGAGTGGGCCCGCGACGAAAGCATCCCGAGTTCGTATCCGGTGAAGCTTACCGTCTCCTGCGACGACCGCTTCGGTATGCTCAAGCAGATTACCGCTGTGATCAGCGACAGCAAGACCAACATTCGGAACGTCGAGGCGCGCACCGGCAATGGTCAGGCGAATATCGATATCGTGCTCGACATCGCTGACCTCAAGCACTTGGAAAACATCATCAGCGGCGTGCGCAAAATCGCCGGCGTGCACGACGTGCAAAGATTGCAAAAGGTATAAACGCCAGAAAGCATCCCGTGAAGGCCTCCGAGGAGGCTCACATGACACCAAACGGAACTCAGCAGGTGTTGCATCATCGCGGAAATTACCTGGTCCGGCGGCAACGGCTCGCCCCTGGAGAAGCCACACCTTGGCATCGCGATCCGTTTCATCGTGTGACGGTTGTCATGAGCGGCGACTTGCTCCGGATCGAGTTCCGTGACGGCGGAGAAGCTCAGCCATGGAACGTTACTGTCGGCGAGGTCGACTGGGTGGAACCGACCAGTCGCATCCACCGCGCAGTCAACGTCGGCAAAGAAGTCTTCGAAGAGGTCGTGACTTTTTTCCTTGATCGCCCCGACGCAGAGCCGCAACCGGAGAACTAGCCACTGACTACTTCCATGCGAGAACTCATCACCACCAAAGACGCTCCCCAGGCCATCGGCCCATATTCCCAGGCCATCCGCGCCAACGGATTCGTATTTGTCTCCGGGCAGGTGGCCATCGACCCAACGACACAACAAGTGATTACGGGCGATGTCGCTGCACAGACCGAGCGTGTGCTGAAGAATCTTTCCGCAATCTTGAAAGCCGCGGGAACTGGACTTGAGAAAGTAGTCCGCGCAACCGTCTTCCTGAAGAACATGGGAGACTTCACAGCAATGAACGAGGTCTATGGCAAATATTTGGCCTCCGCTCCGCCGGCAAGGTCCACAGTAGAAGTCTCCCGCTTACCCAAAGATGTACTGGTGGAAATTGATGTGATTGCGTTAGCGTAGCTGCATCCGCAGTTTCCAATTGGCGATGTACTTCGGAGAAGACTGATGCGAAACAAGACAGTTCTGATTGCAGTGCTGGGAATGCTTATGGCTGCTGGCGCGCAAACCAACACGAAGAAACCTGCGCCGGCAGGTTCAAGCGCCCCCAGGAAGTCAGCGCCGGCGCATCCAACCAGCGGCCCCGCGAAGGTTACGGGCGATGGAACGAGAACTCCTTCCGGACTCGAATATTGGGACATCAAGCTCGGCACGGGCCCAACAGCTCAAAAAGGCCAAACCGTAAAAGTGCACTACACCGGCTGGCTGACCAACGGCAAAAAGTTTGACAGCTCGGTTGGCGCCAAGCCATTCGAGTTCACATTAGGCGCGGGAGAAGTAATCAAAGGCTGGGACGAAGGTGTTGATGGAATGAAAGTCGGCGGCAAGCGCCAGCTTAAGATCCCACCCGACCTGGCCTACGGTGACCGTGGCGCAGCCGGGGTGATACCTCCGCGAGCAACGCTGATATTCGACGTTGAGTTGCTGGGAGTGCAGTAAACAAGATCCAAGTTACACAGCTTAGTAGGAGAGCGATCGAAGACCAGCGGTTGCGTGAGCCTATAGATTTTCAAGAACCTCGACTTTCCCGACAACTTACCCTCCTCTTTTGGGTTTCAATAATAAGGTTTCCGATTGCGCCACTAACCCTGACGAGGTCTTGCCATGAAATTCTTCGCCACTTTGCTCGTGTTTGCAGTAACACTCGGTTACGCCCAATTCTTTCCCGGCTCCAACAGCATCGATGTCACAGGCGATGCTGCCATCAACGTCGCTCCTGATCGCGTCAGACTGAACCTCGGCGTGGAAACGCGGAACCAGGATCTCGACGCCGCGGTTACGCAGAATGACGCCACCGTGCGCTGACAAGATCGAGCATTGCCAGCCTGCTTTCTGCACGCAGAATCCCGCCGCTATTCACTTTCCTGTTCCACATGCGCACGAACCGGGCGAGATCGCGAGCCGGTGAAGGCTTTGCCGGTGCGCGGCGGCACGTTGATGATCAGGCGGGTGTTGACCCAGGCCTGCGGCGGGGCAACGTCTTTCTCGGATAATGGCTGCAATCCGCGATTTTCAGGTGGACGCCGGCGATATCCAGAGCGAAGACATCCACGTAACGCTTGGCTATGACGACCACGACAGTGCGCTTGTCGAGTATTACGATGTCACCAAGGGAGTGCAGGTATTCCTGCGCGACGTTTCCAAATTCGAGCCCCTACTCACCGCAGTGCTCCGCGCTGGGGCCAATCACATTTACGACGTGGACTTCAGCACGTCCGAGCTGCGCAAATATCGCGATCAGGCGCGGGCCCTGGCGATCAAGGCCGCAATTGAAAAGGCGAATGACATGTCCTCCTCGTCTGGCCTTAAAGTTACCGGCAAGCCAGTGGCATTAACGGCCTACAATTACGGTGGTGGCTCGTGGTATAGCGCCTGTTGCGGCAGCCGATACGGCGCACAGGGATTCCAAAACGTAATCCAAAACGGGGGCGGTGGAGGAGCAATCGGCAACGATAGCACCGTGGCCCTCGGCAAAATAAGTGTTACTGCGAATGTAACAATGAAATTCCGGGTGGAGTAATCGTAAACGCGGTTACTGATAAAAAATGAGCCCCACCACTGGGGCCATTCTCGTTTACAGCACCCTGCGACAACTTTTCGGTTCCTCAACTCTTTCTCGGCCGATAAATATGGGTACTGGTCCCAAAGAAAACCTCGGCCGATTCCATAACCGTTTCTGACAGCGTTGGGTGCGGGTGAATAGTAAGCGCAATGTCTTTGGCTAGCGCGCCCATCTCCATCGCAAGCACACCCTCCGCAATGAGTTCGCCCGCGCCAGCCCCCACGATTCCCACGCCGAGAATGCGTTCAGTCTGCGGATCGATGATCAGTTTGGTCATGCCTTCGGGGTGGTCGAGACTCATAGCCCGTCCTGATGCCGCCCAGGGGAATCTTGCGGTCTTGATCTCACGGCCGTCCTTTTGTGCTTGCGTCTCCGTGACTCCACACCATGCGATCTCAGGATCAGTGAACACGACTGCCGGTATGGCGTTCGGTTCGAAAGCAACTTTATGCCCGGCAATCGCCTCAACAGCAGTTCGTCCCTCGTGCGAAGCCTTGTGGGCCAGCATCGGCTCACCAACGACATCGCCGATCGCGTGGATCGAGGGATCATCCGTTTGCAATTGTTTGTTCACTTGGATGAAGCCCTTGGCGCCGACTTGAACTTTTGTCTTCTCGAGCCCTGAAATCTCCGAATTCGGCTTTCGCCCCACTGAGACCAGGACCTTGTCGAACACTTTTCCTCGTTCGCCAATTTCCTCTCCCTTAAACGTAACCCGAATGCCACCACTCTCCTCTTTGATCGCAACGACTGTTGTATTCAGCAGAATGGAATCGAAGATCTTCTCCATGCGTTTGTGCAGAGGAAGAACCAGATCACGATCCGCTCCAGGCAGCAACCCGGGAAGCATCTCAACCACCGAGACCCTGGACCCGAGCGCCGCATACACCGTGCCCAGCTCCAGACCGATATAGCCACCACCCACCACGAGCAGGCTCTTGGGAACATCGGTAAGCTCCAAGGCAGCCGTGGAATCCATGAGCCGGGGACTATCCAATTTCAGGCTGGGAATGATTGCGGGGCGCGAGCCTGTCGCAACAATGATGCGGTCGAAAGCAAGGCTCTCTTCGGCTCCGTCACTTTTTGCCACGCATAATGTGTTGGAATTCTCAAATGACGCTCGTCCCCGAACGTACTCGACCTTTCGCTGTTTCGAGAGCTGTCCGAGCCCTCCCGTGAGTTTCTTGACGACATTTTCCTTCCAGCCACGCAAGCGGCCGAATTCAATCTTCGGCTCGCCAAATTCAATGCCCCATTCTTTGGCGCGTCGGGATTCTGACAGCAAGTTTGCAACCTGAAGCAAGGCTTTAGATGGAATGCATCCGCGATACAGACAAACTCCGCCAGGGTTGGCCTCAGGATCGATCAGCGTTACTTTCATCCCGAGATCAGCGGCAAGAAACGCCGCGGCGTAACCTCCCGGCCCGCCACCAACCACGGCAACCCGCAAATTCGAAGTCTCTGTCATATCTAACAAAAGAAACTAAACCACAAGAAGGAAAGCACGGCTAATCAAAAAGAGATCTGCGATATCCGCGCATCTGACGTTCCCTTGAGTTGCCAGTAGCTTGTGGTTTTCATCCCTGAACGGACAACAGGAACGGCTGTTCGAAAGCCTCTGCAATCCAGCGCAGAAACCGGGCGGCGTCGGCTCCATCAATCAGGCGATGATCGTAAGACAGCGAGACCGGCAGTACCAACCTGGCCTCAAATTTCCCATTCATCCAGACAGGCTCCATGCTGGATCGTGATAGTCCCAGAATCGCAACTTCCGGGTGGTTGACGATCGGCGAAAAGCCGGTGCCGCCGATTCCGCCAAGATTCGTAATAGTGAAGGTACCGCCTTCCATCTCTTCCGGAGTCAGTTTCTTCTCGCGGGCCTTTTTCGAAGCCTGGGTAAGCTCGGCCGCCAGTTCGACAATATTCCTCTTGTCCACGTCGCGGATCACCGGAACCAGCAGGCCGCGGTCAGTATCCACGGCCACGCCAATATGGATGTACTGCTTGTAAACGATCTCCTCTTTCGCCATGTCAATGCTGGCGTTGAATTGCGGAAAAACTTTGAGCGCTGATGCGCAGACCTTCAGCGCGATGGCGGTTACTGTCATCTTTCCGCCCGCCTCTTCAGCCTTAGGTGCGAAGCGCGCCCGCAACTGCTCGAGTTCCGTGATATCTGCCTTGTCTTGCTGAGTGACATGGGGAATCGTGTTCCATGCTTCCCACAAATGTTCAGCGGTTTTGCGCCGCACACCACGCATGGAGACCCGCTCGATCTTGCCCCACTTCGCAAAATCGGGCAGCGCCGGCTCGTCGACGTGCGTTCGAGGCGCATGCGCTGCCGCCGAGGCAGAAGCGAGCAGGGACTTTGAGTGCGCCTTGACGTCGTCTTCACTGATGCGCCCACCCGGCCCGGTGCCCTTTACATCGTGAATATCAATCCCTAGCTCCCGGGCTAATCGGCGCACATGCGGCGCGGCAGGAACTGGCTCTCGCTGCTCCGTGCCCGCCACCTTGCCAAGCTGCACGGGTAGGGTGAATTCAGGCGACGGGGGCAGGGGCTGATCCGGCGGGAGCGCCTGCTCTTCGGTTTTCCCTTCGGCCCGAATCGCTGCTTGAAACGCAAGCCGTGCTCCGTGCTGACCGGAAACGTGCTCGACCGGCGTATGCCGCACCGGCTCGGTGGGAATAGCTGTCCCACCCTCGAGCGTAAAAATCAGCTGCCCGACTCTTACTTTTTGTCCCTCTTTGACCTTAACTTCCTTTACCACTCCACTGACCGACGATGGGACTTCTACCACCGCCTTGTCGGTCTCCAGTTCCATTACCGGCTGGCCTTCTGACACTTTCATGCCAGGTGAAATCATCAGTCGCACAAGATCGCCCTGATCAATGTTTTCACCCAGCTCGGGGAGGTTGAAATCGCTAGCGCCGCTGCTCACGACACGCGTGGCCGCAGGGGGCGCAACTCGTTTCTGAGTCTCAGGCTGAGAAGCCGGTGCCGGGGAGTTAGGCACTGCGGATTTGTCGATCTTTGGTTTAGCTGCAATCGCGGCCTTGGCTTCAGCGGCTTTGGGCCCGGCGCCATTCTCCACGGTAAATATAACCTGCCCGACTTTGACCTTCTCTCCCTCCTTGACGCAAACATCTCTCACCGTTCCGGCCACAGAAGACGGAACCTCAACCACCGCCTTGTCGGTCTCTAACTCCATGACCGGCTGACCCTCGCCAATGCTGGCCCCCGGCGCAATCATCAGCCGTACGAGATCTCCCTGATCAATGTTTTCGCCGAGCTCGGGAAGCTTGAATTCAGTCAAAATCACGTGCTCTCTACAATTCTCTCCTGCGGTTCACGACCTACGTTCAACCGGTCATCCTGACGCTGAGCGCAGCCAGGTGAAGGATCTATGTATTTTGTTTACAGCATCAATTCTGTTCGCATCACCCAGCGTGGCAGCGGATTCTCCCACTAGCTGATAGCCGGATTCGGTTTCTCAGGATTGATTCCCAGGTTCTTGATCGCTTGCTGCACAACTTCAACCTTGAGTTTTCCTTCCCGCGCCAGTGCATTCAAAGTGGCAAACGCGATGTGCTTGGCATCCACTTCAAAAAAGTCGCGTAGTGACGCCCGGTTCTCACTCCGGCCGAAACCATCGGTGCCTAGGGCGACTACTGGCCGCGGCGTCCAACGCGAAATGGATTCCGGAAGCACCTTCATGTAGTCTGACGCGGCCACGAGCACTCCGGGAGCATCTTGGAGGCACTGTGTCACGAATGGCACCCGCGGCGCTTCGCCCGGATGCAGCATATTCCAGCGTTCGCAATCATTCCCGTCGCGGTAAAGCTGCTTGTAACTCGTGACGCTCCAGACGTCGGCAGCAACGTTGTACTTCTCTTCCAGAATCGCTTGCGCCTTCAGAACTTCGTACATGATCGTCCCGCTCCCGAACAGTTGCGCGCGCAGTACGGCGTCTTTCTTTTTCGATGGCTTGAACCGGTACATTCCTTTGAGAATGCCTTCACGAACTTTCGCTCCGTGCGGCATCTCCGGCATGGCAACCGGTTCATTGGTCACCGTCAAGTAATAGAAGATCGACTCCTGATCAATGTACATGCGTTTAATGCCGTCCTGAATAATGATGGCCAGCTCATAAGCAAATGCCGGATCGTAGGCGAGAAGATTGGGAACAGAAAGCGCCAGCACATGGCTGTGCCCATCCTGATGCTGCAGTCCCTCGCCGGCGAGCGTTGTTCGGCCCGCAGTCCCGCCAAGCAGAAATCCTCGAGTACGCATATCGGCGGCGGCCCAGATCAGATCGCCAATCCGCTGAAATCCGAACATCGAGTAATAAATAAAAAATGGGATCGTGTTGATCCCATGATTGGCATACGCCGTCCCGGCGGCGATAAATGAGCACATGGAACCGGCTTCGGTAATGCCTTCTTCCAGAATCTGTCCGTCCTTCGCCTCTTTGTAATAGAGCAGCGTGTCCATATCCACAGGTTCATAGAGCTGCCCCACGCTCGAGTAAATTCCCACCTGTCGAAACAGCGCTTCCATGCCAAAGGTGCGAGCTTCATCCGGAATAATGGGTACGATCAGCTTGCCAATATCCGGATCACGCAACAGCTTCCCCAACAGCCGCACAAAGACCATAGTCGTGGAGACTTCGCGTCCTTCCGTGCCTTTATGAAATTCTTCGAAAGGAGCGTCCGAAACGTGTGGAATCGGCTTGGAACGGATCTTGCGTTCGGGCAGATACCCGCCCAGTTGCTTGCGGCAGGCCTGCAGGTATTTCCCCTCCGGACTGTCGTCCGCCGGGCGATAGAAAGGGGCGTCATGCAATTCTTCGTCGGGAATAGGTATTCCAAAACGCGAGCGGAAGATGCGCAGTTCATCTTCATTCAACTTCTTCTGCTGATGAGTGATGTTCTTGCCTTCACCCGCCTCGCCCAGCCCATAACCCTTGATGGTTTTTGCCAGAATGATCGTGGGTGAGCCTTTGTGCTCCACCGCCGCTTTGTAGGCGGCATGTACCTTGATCGGATCGTGTCCACCCAGCCGCATACGGGCTAGTTGCTCATCCGAAAGGTGCTCCACCATCTTCAGCAGACGCGGATCAGTGCCGAAGAAGTTCTGCCGGAAGTACGCACCGCTTTCAACGAAATATTTCTGATACTGGCCATCGGTGATCTCGCCCATCCGCCGCACCAGCAATCCGTCGCGATCGTTCTGGATGAGCATGTCCCAGTCTCCACCCCAGATGACTTTGATTACATTCCAGCCCGCGCCGCGGAAAATCGCCTCCAGTTCCTGAATAATCTTTCCATTCCCCCGCACCGGGCCATCCAATCGCTGCAGATTGCAGTTGACGACGAAGATCAGGTTATCCAGCCGTTCCCGCGATGCCAGGGTGATTGAGCCCAGAGCCTCAGGCTCGTCCATCTCGCCGTCCCCGATAAATGCCCAAACCTTCCCGCCTGTAGGCTGCTTCAGCCCCCGGTTCTCCAGATATCGGATGAACCGCGCTTGGTAGATTGCCTGGATTGGCCCCAAGCCCATGGAAACCGTGGGAAACTCCCAGAAATCCGGCATCAGCCATGGATGCGGATAGGAAGACAATCCCCCGCCCGGCTTCAACTCGCGGCGGAAATTTTCCAGTTTTTGACTCGGAATCCGGCCTTCGAGAAAAGCGCGGGCGTACATTCCCGGTGCAGCATGTCCTTGAAAGTAAACAATGTCTCGATCTCCGCTCTCCGTCTGGGCACGCAGAAAATGATTGAAGGCAACTTCGTAAAGCGTCGCCGCCGAAGCGTAAGTCGAAATATGCCCGCCAATTCCCTCCTGAATCTTGTTAGCGCGAACCACCATGGCGAGCGCGTTCCAGCGCACCAGGCTCTTTATGCGCCGCTCCATCTCCTGACTGCCCGGAAACGGCGGCTGCTGGCGGGAGGGAATGGTGTTCTGGTAAGGAGTGGTGGCGGTAAACGGAAGGTTGACCCCGGCCTGACGCCGTGCGTGCAACGAGAGCTGCTGCAGCAAGCGCCCAGCCCGGTCGGGGCCACCTTTGGAGAGCACATAATCAAGGGAATCGATCCACTCACGGGTTTCAAGGACTTCTAGTCCATCAGTCTGGGTTTCTGCCACTCCGGATAACTCCATTTTCTAGTGGTTGAATCTTCAATCATAGACAATCGCGCAGAATTTTGCTGTGCGGAATGCTCCAGCGGTAGGAGATTCGTTTCAGCACCCGTGCAAACCAGTTGGAGGTCGCCCGAACTGGGGCTGAAACAAGCGTTGGTAATGTCTTAATCATTGTTTTGCTGCTCTGCGTCTGAGGATGCCTATTTGAGGCAGCGCCCAAGCGCTAGTGGCTTGACACGCACCAACCCCTCGGCTACTGTATGGAACCGTTTTGTGGAACCCCCTTTCATACTGGCTCGGAGCGATGTTCGTGACCCAATCCCTACGCTCCCGATACTGCGTGCCGATAGTGGTTCTTCAGTGCATTCAAACGCGCCAGTGCTACTCCAACTAAGCGGCGGGCGAAGGGGTTGTGTGAGCCGACCGCCACAATGGCATTGCCGGGTCTACTTTTATGTGGCAGAGGACGAGCACGGCCTGCTGCGTAAGAAAGCTGAGGTTTCCTAGAATGCAGACTGAGCCTCGGAGATTTCCAGTCTGGCTTTGGTACGCGTTGCTGTGCGTTTTCTGGTGGGGTTTGTGGGGGTTTTTTTCCAAGATTGGATCAGTTTCGGCAAATCCGTTACAGCTGCAAATATTATTCACCCTCGGCATGCTGCCGGTGGCTTTTGGCATGCTGGTGCAGATGCGGGGTAGGCTGGACCACAACCCTGGCGGTGCTGCATTCGGCATGTTGAGCGGCCTTTTTACCGGACTCGGAGCTCTGGGATATTTCGCGGCCTTACGTCAACAAGACGCTTCGGTCGTCACTCCGGTCACCGGACTGTTCCCCCTGCTCACGGTGGTACTGGCGTTCATCGTGTTGCGCGAGCGTTTGAACAAAGTACAGATGGGCGGCATAGTTTTGGCGCTGGCGTCGATCGTAATCCTTTCGATTTGAGGAACTTCCCATTCCCTGGATGGCAAACGCCGGCTTCGCAATTCTGTTGTGGGGAGTTTGCGGATTGTTCATGAAGCTGGGCACCAATCGTATCTCCGCCCGCTCGATGGTCATCTGGGTAACCATCGGCTTTGTTATCCTCGTCCCTTTCATGTGGAGGATGACAACTCTCGCGGGCTTGAGCGCCGGCGCGATTTCAGCCGGACTGATCGCCGGAGGGGTGAACGGGCTGGGGAATTGGGCCATTTTTGCCTCCCTCGAAAAAGGCGCAAAGGCCAGTGTAGCAATTCCGCTGACAGCCTTATATCCACTGTGTACCGTCATTCTGGCCACGGCATTTCTCAGAGAACGCCCTTCATCTCTGCAATGGCTGGGAATTGCACTGGCGCTCGCAGGCGGCGCCATGTTGTCCTATGAGCCACCAGTTGCCCCGGCACTCGAGGAGCGCCCTCAGTGCGCCCAGTAAAGGTAGGAATCATCGGCGCCGGTAATGTGCTCTGGGCGTATCTCCAGGTCCTCGATCGCCTAATCCCTCGCGGTATTGCGCAGCTCGGACCAGTCTGCGCACGGCGTCAGGAGAATTGGCCTCATCTTCAAACTCGCCGTCCCGGAATCGAACTGGTTGCAGACCCGCTTCAGGTCTTGCAGGCGGACGTGGGTGTCGCTCTGATCATCACTCCTCCGCAAAGCCATTCCGAGCTGGTGCGAACCGCCCTCGAATACGGAAAGCATGTGGTCGTGGAGAAGCCTGCTGCATCCACTCGCTGCGAAGCCCAGCAACTTGCCCAGCTCGCGCACAACCGCCATTTGCAGTTGATGTGCGCCCCTTTTGTGCAGCTTGCTCCGACATTTCGAGCCCTTTGGAGTCGGATACGAGACGGCGCAATCGGCAGAGTGCACTCCGCTCGCGCCCTCTACGGCAACGCCGGTTCTACCTGGGCCCGCTGGTATCACGATGGCAGCGTCGGCCCGGTGGCCGAAGTCGGAATCTACAATCTCAAGAGTCTGACCGCGGTTCTTGGCCCAGTGGTTGAGGTCCAGGCGGCTGAAGCCCGCGCCGTGGAACATAGGGAAATTAGCGGTGAAACGATTGGAGCGGGGGGTACGGACGTCGCACACGTGCTGCTAAGGCATCAGGACGGTGCGTTATCGTCGCTCATTTCCGGTCATTGTATTCAGCGCTATCGGCGGCCGGCCCTCGAGTTTTACGGCACCGAAGGCACCGCCAACCTGCTTGGCGATGATTGGGACCCCCGAGGTTTCGAGATCTGGCGAAATAACGTAGGTTGCTGGGAAGAGTTCGAGCCGATCGATCCCACTTGGTTGTGGGCCGATGGCCTGGCCGAAATGGTGAATGCCTTACAGGAGAATCGACCGCCTCTTCATAACCTCGACCACGATCTCCATCTGCTCGAAGTCATAGAAGCCAGCACCATGGCGGCGAAGGAAAAGCGGGCCATCGCCGTTGAATCACGCTTTGAGCCGCTTGATCTCCGACTTGAGGAGCGGCAGGATCGCCATCATCTCCACGACCATACGAGGCCCGCTGACGAACAGTGAGCCGAATATGAGCGGTAAACAACAACTCGCGGCGATCGGGCTGGACATCGGCGGCACTAAGATCGCCGCCGGCGTAGTGTTGTGGCCCTCCGGCGAGATCCTCAATCGGAGGGTAATTCCAACAAATCCCACTCGCGGCGGCGAGCCGGTTCTAACAGACACCCTGGATCTCGCCAAACAACTTTACGATTGGGCACTGTTCGAAGGAATCCAAGTCGCCGGCATGGGCGCCGGCGTTCCAGAATTCGTGGACACCGAGGGAAACGTTACTAGTAGTTGCACGATCCACTGGCGCGATGTCCCCGTGCGACAGAGATTATCCCAGATCGCTCCCGCAGTAGTCGAATCGGACGTTCGCGCTGCGGCCCTAGCGGAGGCGACTTTCGGTGCAGGCAAAGAATGTCGTCTTTCCACGTACGTCACCGTCGGTACGGGGATCAGTTACTGCCTAATGCAGCATGGGCATCCGTTTACAGGCGCGAACGGCAATGCGATTACTCTAGCGAGTAGCCCGCTAAGTACCCTGTGTACCCACTGTGGGGCCAAGTTGCACCCGGTGCTCGAAGAGTTCGCTTCCGGCCCAGCGATTGCGAGGCGCTTCGCCGAAGCGGTCGGCAAAGCGAGCGACAACGGAGACTGCACCGAGGGAGGCGCGAAGGAAGTCTTTTCCGCCGCATCGAATGGAAACAAGGTAGCTGCTGAGATTCTGAATTCTGCTGGCGAGGCGCTTGGAGTCAGCGTGGGGTTTCTCATCAACGTGCTGGACCCGGAAATGGTCATCGTCGGTGGCGGTGTGGGGATGGCCGGCGGTTTGTATTGGGATGCATTCGAACGAAGTTGCCGCGAACACATTTTCGCCGATAACAGCCGCCAGGTGCCCATCGTCTCTGCGAAGTTGGGTATCGACGCCGGTATTGTAGGAGCGGCGGCCACGCTATTCGCGAAACAGCAAACTCAAAAAACCCACTTTGCTCATGAAAAAAACTGAAAACATACTGGACTGGATCAAAAAACATGGCATGGTCCTGGGCGACGGCGGGTACTTGATCGAACTCGAGCGGCGCGGCTGGGTCGACAGCGGCTCCGGACGCGAAAAGGTTGGCACAGGGAAGGGAAGTGGCCAATTCACGCCCGAAGTAGCAATCGAACATCCTGAAGCCCTGCGCGAACTGCATCGCGAGTTTCTCAACGCAGGCTCCCAGGTGTTGCAAGCCCTCACGTTTTTCGGCACCCGAGAAAAATTGAACCGCGCCGGCTATGGAGAACAGACCGAAGCCATCAACAGCGCCGCCGTCCGTATCGCCCGCGAGGTCGCCGGAAGCAGCGCATTCGTCGCAGGCTCAGTCTCGCGCACGCAGCTTTTCGAACGCGAAGGCCCTTCATCTGCGGACCACGTGCGTGATCTGCTTACCGAACAGATCCGTCTGCTGGCTGACGCCGGAGTAGACTTCCTCATCCTGGAGACTTTCTTTCACCTCCAGGAAATGTTGATTGCGATCAACTGCGCCCGGGCGAGTGGTTTGCCGATTGTAGCCACCATGACTTTCCGTCCGAAATTGAGTGCGTGTTCCGATGGCCATTCCCCTGCCGACTGCGCGCGAGCCATGGTGGATGCGGGAGCGCATGTCGTAGGAGCGAATTGCGAGCAGGAGCCCCAACGCATCCTGGCGATCACCCGCGAGATGCGGCACGCCGTCAACGTTCCCATCGCCGCGCAGCCCGCCGCATTCCGAACCACTGACGCCACTCCTTGTTTCACTCGTTTGCCGGAATTTCCAGATGAGTTGGAATCCATCCAGTTGCCTAGAAGCTCGTTCGAACGCTTTGCGGTGAGGGCAAAGACGGAGGGAATTCAGTTCTTAGGCGGATGTTGCGGATGCAACGCCGCATATATTCATGCCATATCACGAGCCGCACCCCTGAACGTATTAGCACCCGCCCGAAAAACTGAGAACAGCAACTCCGGCTGATTTGACGGTCGGAGCGGCGAGGGTGAGCGTGCCGCTGCGAGCGGTGGTGGAGTTGTTGAGGACCACAGAAGTAGGTGACTTTGCCGCCAGCACTGCCGCTTGCCACAGCGGTGACGCTGATCCAAGTAGCATGGCTTACTGCCGACCAGGCGCAGCCAGCGGTAAGTGCTCATGTTTACAAGAACTACTGGGTGGATAATTGCATTGTGCGTTTCGTGAGCGTCCCCCAACTTCCGGAATAGACTGCCCTTGGCTTTCAGGTCAGCTACCAGATGTAAATAAAAGGGAAGGGCCGAGACTTGCCCATGCATGCCCGCTTGACGTAAACTAGACCATGTAAACTTAGTTCATATAGGCCCATGAAAACAGTTAACATCCACGAGGCTAAAACCCAGCTCTCAAAACTGGTAGAAGAGGCTTCCAAGGGTGAGCCGTTCGTCATTGCGAAGGCTGGTAAACCACTCGTCAAGGTCACAGCCCTCAGTGCTCCCACCGGTGCTCAAGTACGTCGGCTCGGTTTTCTGGCGGGGCAGATCTCGGTGCCGGACGACTTTGACCGAATGGGCAAGGAGGAGATTGAGCGAATCTTCGACGGTGGTACATGAAACTGCTGCTGGATACGCATCTTCTCCTCTGGGCTGCTGGTCAACCTGAGCGGCTCTCCACAGAAGCTCGAAGCTTGATTGACAATCCGAATAACGAACTTCTTTTCAGCGCGGCCAGCCTATGGGAGGTGGCGATCAAGCGCCGGTTGGGCCGGGTTGATTTTGAAGTGGATGCGCGGTTACTGCGCCGCGGATTATTGGACAACGGCTACCGCGAGTTGCCAATCATCAGTGACCATGTCGTTGCCACCGAGAGCCTACCGCCGATTCACAAGGACCCGTTCGACAGAGTGTTAGTAGCACAAGCGGCCGTCGAGGGCATTACGCTCTTGACCATCGATTCCCTGATGTCGCAGTATCCGGGTCCAATACGGATAGTGTAGAGCTCGAAGGGGGCAAGGCCAAGGCCACTCAGGAATCACGACTCATCCTCTCCATGCCTGCACCCCACTTGTTTGTGATCCGTTGATTGGAAATCAGTGGATTTATGGTTCGGTTTCCCGATTCTAGGCGCGCTCCAAGCCAGACGAGGTCAAGACATTTCCTGCAGGACGTCCTTGGCATAGATCGCGCCTTGCGGAGTTTCTTCGTGCTTGAAATAGGCGAAGACGTCGCGCCCCTGTCCGAGATGTTCACGAATCCTATTTACCATGGCGTGTCGCTCTTCCGGTGTGTACGTTGGCTTGCGATAGCGGTAGTAACAAAAGTCGGCAGTCACAACATCGGGAGTCACGCGTTCTTCCGTTTCCGCCACACATAATGCGCGCTTGTGCGTGCGCAGAAGATCAAAGATTTGGTCTGTAAACCAAGACTGATGCCGAAATTCGAACGCGCACGGCACGCCACGGGAGAGCGTGGAAAGAAATTCTTCCAGCAGTGCGGAGTCTGCTTTCATGTTTGGCGGCAGCTGGAACAGCACTGGTCCCATCTTTCCCGCCTGGGCCAGCGGCTGAACCGTACTGAGAAAGCGGGGAACGAACTCTTCCGTTTTCTTGAGGCGCTTGATATGCGTGATCACCTGGTGCGCCTTCACCCCGAAGCGAAAACCAGCCGGCGTTTCGGCGATCCATTTTTGAACGGTCGTGTCCTTTACTAATTGCCGAAAAGTGAAATTCACCTCCACTGTGTTCAGTTGAGAAGAGTAGTACTGCAGGAAATTTTTTTGCGCGAGCTTCTCCGGATAGAATTCCGGCTTCCAGCTGGGATACGCCCAACCGGAAGTGCCGGCGTAAAGTTGCGCCATTTTGTCCTCAACTTTCGCTGAGGATTATAGCTTTCGGCGCCGGGCGGGAGCGGTTGGTCGCGACACAGATCTGCTTGGCGTTCGTTTGACATGGCTTCGCTTTGGGCCTTGTGCGACCAATTCCACTCCAGCCTTGATCACCTCAGGCGGAGCTTTTCGTTCCAGACCGGGCAGGTCTGGCAATTTCTGCTTAAGCGTGAGCAGAGGCTCGAACAGATCCCCGTGTTTTTGCACGCGCTCGAGAACCTGTTGCGCCTCGAAGGCGAGCAATTTCGGATTTTTCTTTTTGAAGGCCAGTTCGACTTCCTCCCAGGTAACCGGCGTCGAAACCGTGGGACGCTCCCGCGCGCGCAGTGAATAGACTGCGATGGTCGTTTTGTGCTCGTCGTTCTGGCTCCAGTCCACGAGAACCTTTCCCGTGCGCAGGGCTTTTTTCATATCCGACACGACCAGATCGCGGTGCTCATCTTCAAGCAGACGAGCCAAGGCGTGGGCGAAAGGCTTGGTCATGTCGTAGCTAGTTTTCGAATTCAGCGGGACATAGATCTGCAGCCCTTTGGAACCGGAAGTCTTGGGAAAACTCTCGAGCCCGAAACGCTGGAAAATTTGCCTTAACCAAAACGCAACCTGACAGCACTGGACGATGTTGGCCGGCGGCCCGGGGTCAAGATCGAAGACGATCATAGTTGGACAGGAGATGTCGTTAGCCAGGGAAAGCGATGGGTGCAGCTCGATCGCGGCGAGATTGGCAACCCACACCAGCGTGGGCAAATCGTTCGCCAGAATATAATTCACATGGCGGCGATTGCCTTCGCTCCAGATGGGAGCCGTCTTCACCCATTCCGGGCGATGTTTCGTGGCATTTTTCTCGAAAAAGAATTCTTCGTCTACTCCGTTAGGATAACGCTTGAGGGTCAGGGGACGATCTTTGAGGTGAGACGCCATCACCGGCGCGATCCGCGCGTAATAGTCGATTACCTGGCCTTTGGTGAAGCCCGTAGCGGGATAAAGGACCTTATCCAGATTGGTGAGTTTTAGATGCCGGCTCTGAACTTCGACCACGGGTGAGTTGCTCACGCTACCCTCTTTTAGGCGGCTAACAGCCGCCGATAGTATAGCCATCAGTTGTCTCCATCTCCTGCAACACTTGGATGCCAGTTCTGATGCGGACTAGGGCACTGCGGCTGGTTTGACAATCGACCAGTCCCACACGTAATTTCAAACTTCTGCTCCCGTGGTCCGTCCAATCCCTGTGGAGGTCCGATGGAATATTGTGCGAAGAGAGTTCCGCTTCTGCTTGTTTTGCTCACCACCTTTGCAGCCGCCCAGGACCGGGCTTCCTTCGAAAAGCGGCTTACGGTGAAAAAGCTCGACAACGGGCTGACCGCAATCATTTGTGAACGTCCGGAGGCCCCGGTTTTCTCATTCTTTACCCATGTTGATGCCGGATCGGTGCAAGATCCCATGGGTAAGACCGGGCTGGCGCACATGTTCGAGCATATGGCCTTCAAAGGGACGGACAAAATTGGCACCAAGGACTACGCACAGGAAAAGCTAGCATTGGAGAAAGTGGAGCAGGCGTATGCTGCCTACCTGCGCGAGCGGGACAAACCCATCGGCCGCGATGAACAAAAATTGAAACAACTGGAGAAGGCCTGGCAGGACGCGATCGCGGAAGCGCAGAAGTACGTAAAGCCTAACGAATTCTCACAGATCCTCGACAGCAACGGCGTGGAAGGCATGAATGCCTTTACCAATGAAGACGAGACTGCTTACCATTACTCACTGCCGGAAAACCGGCTGGAGCTGTGGGCTTATCTCGAATCCGAGCGGTTCCTGCATCCGGTGATGCGCGAATTCTACAAAGAACGTAACGTAGTGATGGAAGAGCGGCGCTTGCGCACGGACAGCAATCCCATCGGTCGGCTGCTGGAGCAGTTCGTGACCGCCGCCTACCGGGCGCATCCCTATCATCGGCCGACCATCGGCTGGATGGACGATCTGAATTCATTCTCGGCAACCGACGCCCAGAATTTCTTTCATCAATACTACATACCATCCAATATGGTCGTGGCCGTAGTGGGCGATGTAAAGCCTGCACAAGCCATGCCGGTCATCGAGAAGTACTTTGGAAGAATTCCTTCGCAAGAAAAACCAGACGAGCGAACCACGGCGGAGCCGCCACAGAATTCAGAGCGACGCGTCTTGCTGCAAGAGATGTCGCAGCCTATCTACCTTGAAGGCTATCATCGTCCGGATTACCGCAGCAAAGACGATGCGGTTTATGACGCCCTTGCAGACTTGTTGTCGAACGGGCGAACGTCGCGCGTTTACCGCGCCCTGGTTCGTGACAAGAAAATCGCGTCAGATTCCGCCGGGTTCACAGGATTGCCAGGAAACAAATATCCTCACATGTTCGCTTTTTATGCGATTCCGCTGCCCGGCCACAAGCCGGAAGAGATGGCGGATGCTATCCACATTGAGATCGCGAAGCTGAAGAATGAAGACATCAGCGACGACGAACTGAAAATGATCAAAACGCGCTCCAAGGCCAACCTGATCCGGAGCCTCGACAGCAATCCCGGACTTGCCCAACAGCTGGCAATCTATCAATCGCGTTACGATGACTGGCGCGAGCTTTTCTATACGGTCGATCGGATTGACAAAGTAACCAAGGCCGATGTTCGCCGAGTCGCAGCCCTGACCTTTAGTCCGACGAACCGCACAGTAGGAGTCATAGAGACGGCCAAATCTGCTGCCAGCCGACAAGGAGGTGAGCAATGAAACGAAGCAAGCTCATTTCCTCACTCCTGATCCTCCTGGGTACTTTGAGCATGCACTCAGCTCTCGCTCAGGTTGCCGATTGGCATCAAATCAAGATTGCTCCCCTCCCGCCGTTCCAGCCAAAAGAACCCCAACGGATCGAACTTCCTAACGGCATGGTGATTTTCCTGCAAGAGGATCATGAACTCCCTCTCATTGATGGCACTGCCCGCGTCCGTGGAGGCGCGCGCTCCGAGCCAGCCGACAAAGCTGGGTTGGTTGATATCTACGGGGAGGTTTGGCGCACCGGCGGAACAAAGGCTCAGACTGGCGACCAACTAGATGATTTTCTGGAAGTCCGCGCTGCAAAGGTGGAAGCCGAGAGCTCCGCTGATTCGACAACCCTCAACTGGTCGTGTCTGAAGCAGGATTTCGATGACGTTTTTCAAGCCTTCAAGGATCTACTTCGCCAACCCGAATTCCGCGCTGACAAGCTCGATCTCGCGCAAAGGGAAATGTTTGATGCGATTTCCCGTCGTAATGATGATGTCGGGCAAATCACAGCGCGCGAATCTACGAAGCTGGCCTACGGTCCGCAGAACCCCTATGCGCGCGTTCCCGAATATGCCACCGTGGCCGCTATAACCCGTCAGGATCTTCTCGACTGGCATAAGGCTCACGTGCATCCCAACAACATCATCTTGGGCGTGGTGGGCGACTTCGACTCAGGGCAGATGGAGGCCCGGCTGCGGGAGGCATTCGCCGCATGGCCGAAGGGGCCCGCCGTACGAGAGCCGGAAATCAAAGCCGATCCTGCCAAGCCCGGCTACTATCTGGTGACAAAGACGGATGTGAATCAGAGTTCCATCCGCATGGTGGAACTGGGCACCACCCGGAAGAATCCCGACTTCTATGCAATTCAAGTATTCAATGAGGCTTTTGGCGGCGGATTTTCTTCACGCCTCGTTCAGCAACTTCGCACCGCGAAAGGCTTGGCTTACGGCGTCGGCGGAGGCATCGGGACTGCTTTCGATCATCCTGGCATCACCCGACTCGCGATGGGCACCAAGAGCGAGAGTACGGTCGAGGCGATTCAGGGCCTCTATGGCGAGATCGATCGACTGGCAAAGGACCCGCTTACCGACGAGGAAATTCAGCGCGCCAAAGATTCCATCCTGAACTCGTTTGTCTTCAATTTCGATTCGCCGGATAAGGTCCTTCGCGAGCGTATGGCCTATGAGTTCTACGGATATCCGCCAGATTTTCTGGAGCGTTTTCGCACTGGAGTAGAAAAAGTCACAACCGCTGACGTGGGACGAATCCCCTCCAAATATCTGCATAAGGAGCAGCTCGCGCTGTTGGTGGTGGGAAACCCTTCCGAATTTGATAAACCGCTTTCTTCACTCGGGCCGGTAAAAAATGTCGATATCACCATCCCCCCGCCTCCGGGTGAGCCGCAGCAGGCGCCAGCACAACCCGGGCGGTAGAGGCCGAGCATTTCTGTACCGGATCTACTTTAAGCAATGACCGCGTTTGTCCTGCGATCAGAAGAATTCCCCATAGCTGCCCTGCGCGACGCCCTATTCTGGGGCCCCATAGGATTGTTCATTGACGTACGGCTTTTCTTTCGCGGCTTTAGTTAGCGCGCGGCAACGCAGAGAGTGGGTGCTGACTACGCCCACTTCCGCGGTGCGCAGTGCTGCCATCGGCCCACTGGAGGTAACCGGCAAAGCAGCCGGTCCTTACACGCTCGTGGCGCCTCTCTCCAAACGGGACTGCTTGTATTACCGAATAGCTGTTGCGGGATCGCCTCAACACATTGTAGAGGAAGAATGCGCGCCCCTGTTTCTCGACGATCACACAGGTCTTCTCATGATTGCTCCCGACGGCGCTAACCTGGAATTGCCCGTGGCATCGCAGGAGGTTTCCGGAACCAGTTCCGAGTATTTGCGTCACGTGCTCTCGCGTCATGGCCTTTCAAGCGACACAAGGGTTGACGAGTTCTGCATCTGCCCGGATGACGGCCTCTACATTCTCGGCACTCTCAGCGAAAATCCTTGGGCCGCCGAAGCGCCGGGAGGCACATTCCACCGTTTCGGTCCCGGGTTTGTGAGTGAGGCCGAAGCCGATCTTCAGCGCCGCAGGGCCTTCACCATGCTGGATCCCAATGCTCCCTCTGGCGCGACTCAAGTCTCGGCTGGCGACTTCGATCCGCATCCGCCCACGATCCTGATGAAAGGATCTTCGCTGTTTCTGATATCAGAAAAAACTGAGCGGGATGTTGTGGCCGAACTGAGCTGGCAAACTAAGGCTTATATCTGGGGCGGCCCGGTGCTGGCGGTCTTCTGCCTTTGGAATCTTCTGGTCCGAATCGGTCTGTACCGGTGAACCCTCTCAGAAAGAGATTGTCGACCGGATGCCCGCTCAGTCAGCGGAACCAGACTGATCCACAGCTAACTGTGGACTGGGCGAGGGGACCGGCCAACTCGCAGTGGCGAACGCTACTGCGTAGACCATCCCGATAATTGAGAACCCGGCAACCAGATTCCATTGCGCGACCGCGCCAACCAGGAAGCCGAGAACGATCTGCAGGAAAGTTCCCGCGAAATAGAACGTGTTCTGCACGCGTCCCATAAAGTGTTTCGGCACTTGTTCCATGAGGCTGGTGTTCATGGCAATGCCGCTGATGCCGCGTCCCGAGCCCATGATTCCGTACAGAGCAACAGCGATGCCTAACAGCGGCGAGACAGGCGCCAGGATCACGCAGATCGCCAGCGAGCCTAAAGCTATCGCCGCAGATCGCCGCGCGCCGATCCAGCCGATGAATTGCGGAGCATAGAAAGCGCTGAGAAAGGCGCCGCAGCCCCATCCGGCATTGAGCCATCCATAACCCACGGCACCGGCATGAAAAATGCGATCGCTGAGCGGAGCCGTGACCACGTAGCCAGTAAGCATTGCTCCCAAAAAAAAGGCCCAGCTAGTGCCGAGCAGGACCACGCTGCGATGCTCGCGGAGAAATTGGATGCCTTCTCGCATTTCGCGCACAAAGCGCTCGAAAGCGGTTTCGGCGGCTAAGATATCCGCGTGTAACTCCACCGGGCGCGGCACCACGTGGCGTCCTTTGCGAACAGTCAAATAGAAGCAAAACGATACCAGGTACGTGGCGAAGTCAATGAGCAGGACGCCACCTAACCCAATGTGGTTGTACACAAAGCCCACAAGGGCGCCGGCAATGAGCCAGCCTCCCTGGACACCTGCCAACAAAAACGTGTTGGCATGGACGAACTCTTCATCCGGGGTGAGTTCTTGGATCAAGGCGGTGATCGTCGGCCAGAACATCCAGAAACCAGCCGCGACCAAAGTGTTCATGAGATAGATTTCCCAAACCCTGACTCTTCCTGTGAAGGCGAGAATTGAAACCGTCAAGATGATGATGGCGCGGGCGGCATCGAGCATCATCACCAGTCGGCGGCGGTCCTCACGGTCAATGATCACCCCAGTGAGGGGCAAGAGAAGCATTGCGGGAATGGTTTGCAGAACCGTCAGAATGCCCAAAGCCATTTCTGAGTGAGTTGCCTGCAGAACGAACCAGGCCACGGCAGCGGAATTCATGCCGCTGCCCAGCATGGAGACGAGGTTGGCGGCAAAAATGAAACGCAGCCCGCGCTTCTGCAGAATGGCGCGCACCTATCCAATGTAAACGATGGTGAGGAACCGGCCAATTCGCTTGCAGGCTTCAACGAAAAAGGTGTCATGGAATTGCATTGCAACCTTGAGTGGGAGGCCGCGACGATTTCCCCAACAAGGACTCAGGGATTCTTGATTGCACTGAGACTTTCGTTCCTTCGTGACTTCTTTCTGCCACAAAGAGATGGTATCGTTTATTAGAAGGTCTTCTTCAAATCTAAGGTTGAATCTGTTGCTGCACAGGGCTTCTCCATACATCGGGCGGCTAGGGGTTTATTTATTACTCTCCTGCTCGGGCGTGCTTTCTCTCCAGTCCCAGGAATCGACGGCGGTCGTGCAGTCTCTGCGGGTCATGCCCGAGCAGAGCGGCCCTGTCGTGGAGATTACTTCCACCCGTCCGATTGTTCCCGCCATTCAAAAAATAGAGGGTCCTCCCCGTCTTGTTGTTGATTTGCCGGGCGCCAACTTCTCCCTGCCACGCAAGCGTTACGCGGTTAGCAGCGAAGAGGTGAGCGCAGTCAGGGTGGACCAGTTTGAAAAATCGCCACCGGTCACGCGCGTAGTTATCGACCTGCTGAAGCCGATCAAATATTCCTGGGACGCCAACGGCAATCGGTTGATGATCCGCCTGCACCCTGAAGATGCGGAAAATCCTCCGCCGCCGCTCTCTGCGCCCACGTTTACGCAAGGCGTCGAAGCAGCCATTGTGCCTTCAATCCCTGGGGCATCGGGAACGCTGGTTCAGGCTGGGAGCCGAATCGCAGCCGGTTCTTCGCTTACTGCCGGCGTGGATACCGCGATTCTCAACTTGACGCGCGGGGGAGAAGTGCGAGTGTGCCCAGGCACTACCGTTTCAGTAACTACCTCCCGCAATGGTCAGGACCTGATGCTTGGCATGAGCATTGGCTCTTTGGAAACGCATTACACCCTCAGAGGGTCGGCTGATTCGGTCATTACCCCCGACTTTCGCATCCTGCTCGCCGGTCCCGGCGAGTTTCATTACGCGATGAGTGCGGATTCCAGAGGGAACACCTGTGTCCGTGCCTTGCCAGGGAATACAGCCCCCGTGACCGTGTCGGAGCTTACAGGTGAAAGCAGCTACGAGGTCAAGCCCGCGGAACAGATCGTCTTTAAATCGGGACATATAAACTTAATGGAAGCAGCGGGAAACGAAGAGTGCGGTTGTCCTCCACCCGAAATTCCTGTCCTGCGCGCTGGCACCACAGAAACACCTGCAGCTTCGGAAGACCAGTTGCCCTCCAGCGCGCGCCTGGCACAGCCGGGTGATCCGAGCGGACCACTGCCAGCTCCCGCCGCTGACTCCGGTTCAGCATCCGAAACACCAATCACGACGCCACCGTCAGAAACTGCAGCCGCGAGAGCCGGAAGCCCCTCTTCTCAGCCCGGCGGGCTGCACGTCCAAGTGGAAGCGCCAATTGTCTTCCGTGCTTCAGAGCTGCCATCCGCCCCTGCGGCTCCCAACTTGCAATCGCAATCTTTGCCCCTGGCCGATTCAAAGCGTCAGCCACCGGTGATTACGATTGTTGTCTCGCCAGAGAATGCGAAATCGCAGCGGCGCGGTTTCTTCGGCAGGATTAAGGGATTCTTTTCCTCTTTGTTCGGATCGAGCGGCTGAGCTGTCGCCGTCCCCGCCACGAATCTAGGGCAAGTTTCGGTTGCACCTGCTCTAAACAATCCCTCTCAAATGTCGATTTGTGATTACGCCTGCCAGTACTATACTTACGTAGGCTCGCCGTCAGATCATGGCGCAAAGCCCGCTCATGCCGTCGGCTGTCCTTGCGCAGCCTGCTCTCATCCCTTCTCTTTTCCACGAAGGCTATGGAGCTTACCGCACCCGTCGCTCGGCGTTCGTGATTTCTTACGCCGCCAACGCTGTGATACTGGCCCTGTGTGTCTGGTCTGGACATTGGATTGTCGAACACCGTCATGAAATCAAGCAGCGTGTGACGGGGCTGGTCACCGACATAGTTCCATTTCTGCCGCCCTCGACCAAGGAAGCCGGAGGCGGAGGTGGCGGCGGCGATGGTAGTAGAGTGCCGGCCCAAAAAGGGTCCCCACCAAGGTTTGCCAGTGAGCAGTTGACACCACCCGCGGTCGTCCTCCGCGTCGAGAACCCGAGATTAACGGCGGAACCGACGGTCATCGGGCCTCCGCAGATTCAACTGGCACAGCTCGGGAACATGGGAGATCCCCTCTCAGTGGTGATGGCGTCGATCTCCAACGGCCCAGGTTCCGGAGCAGGAATCGGCACCGGCTGCTGCGGCGGCGTGGGCCCGGGTAACGGCCGTGGTGTCGGTATCGGCTCCGAAGCGGGAGTTGGTGGCGGCCCCTATAAGCCTGGGCTCGGAGTTACGGCTCCCCGCGAGCTGTATGCGCCCGATCCCGAATACTCCGAAGAGGCACGGCGCGCAAAATTTCAGGGCTCAGTGTTGCTGTGGATGATTGTCGGCAGTGACGGCCTGCCGCGCGATATCAAAGTTGTACGTTCAGTAGGTCTCGGTCTCGACGAAAAAGCGTTGGAAGCAGTTCGCACGTGGCGCTTTGAACCAGGGCGCAAAAACGGGCAGGCCGTGGCCACGCAGATCCACGTGGAAGTCACTTTCAGGCTCTACTGAGATTTCCGCGACTTTTGGGATTCTCAACTAGCCCCGCCGCAAATTCCGCGCGAGCGGTGCAACTCTCTCTCGAAAATCTTCGGCAAACTCGGCGCCGCGATCAATGGCCTCTTCCGCGACTTCTCGTGCCTGCTCAGTCCAGTCATCGAGCGTCTCACGCGCGTCCTCGTATTTTCGGCGGAGCTCCTTTCGCATCTGTTTGCCAGGCTTGGGAGCGTAGAAGAGTCCGATCAGCGCGCCCGCGCCCAGACCAATCAATAGGAATGTAAGAGCCGTGCCTACGGTGCTGCTGCCCTCAGATGCTTCATATCTGCCATATCGCATACAAAATCCTTTCTCATCGGTTGGCGGTTTTGTCTTTGGATTCCCCTTTTGCGATTTTAGCTGTCCGAGGGCGGCTGGTCGCCGAGGGTTTGCAGCATCGTGGTTTATCTCGAGTGCATCAGTTCCCAAATCGGCTCAACTCTGTATAAAATAAAGGTTTAAATCCTCGTGCTCGGCGGAACTTGTGGCCTGCCCGCGACCGCTGGGCTATTTGCCTGCAATCAAAGGAGATTCATCGCGCAATGGCTATTCCTGCCACCCAACTTCGCCCCGGCATGATCATCAAGCACAACGGTGACCTGCATTCGGTATTCAGCGTTGAGCACCGCACTCCCGGCAACCTGCGGGCTTTTATCCAGGCCAAGCTGCGCAACCTGCGCACTGGCGCTATGTTTGAGCACCGCTTCCGCTCGCCTGATCCCATTGAGAAGATCACCGTTGACGAAGTGCAAATGGAATATCTCTACAACGACGGGGATGCCTACTACTTCATGGATACTTCGAACTACGAGCAGACACACTTGGGCAAGGATATTCTCGGCGATGCTGTGGATTACCTAATCCCCAACCTGCAGATCAGGGTAGAGTTCTTCGACGGCAAGGCGGTAGGGATCGAACTGCCGCAGACCGTCGATCTGACCGTAGTGGAGACCGAGCCGGGCCTGAAGAGCGCTACTGCTTCCAGTGTGACAAAGCCGGCAAAGACGGAGACCGGCCTGGTGGTGCAGGTACCGCCGTTCATTAATGAAGGCGAGAAGATCAGGGTGGATACCTCGGAAGGCGTGTACTTGTCGAGAGCATAGTTTGGACCCTCGTCCAATCCAGTTCAGAAAGGTTGCGCGCCATGGAGGATAGCAGTCGCGACAACCGCAAGCGGGCTTGGTTTCTCTGGGGGTCGCTTCTCACTTGGGTGCTGTCCGTTCCATTTCCTGGTCGGAATGTTCAATGCGTTCCGAGGAATATCCGAGCAGAAGGCAACCGGCTTGGGTGCAGTAGCGGCATATCAGCTGGAACGCATTCATGCTTGTTGTGATTAGCCTGCTTGCGTGGCTATCTCTCTACTATATGCCTCATAAAATGAGTGGCGTTCGATAGAACGGGAACGGTTGCGGTGAGTTCCACGATCAGTCACATCTTCAGTCATGAGCTGGCTCGCAGCTTAGTTCTTCGGTCGAACTTCTGAGTTCTGCATTTTTGTGGACATGGCTTCGGGTGACAAAGCTGATCTGGCTCGCCGCTTCGTGGTCCGCGGCCGTGTGCAGGGCGTGGGCTTTCGCTGGTTCGTGGAGAGAGAGGCGCACGTTCTCGGCATTGCGGGATGGGTGCGCAATAACGCTGACGGCAGCGTGGAAGTCCTGGGCCAGGGATCGCGCGATCAGTTGCTTGGGTTGGGCTCACGTCTCCGCCAAGGTCCCCGGGCCGCCCGCGTCGACGATGTGGAGGAATTCGAAGCCAAACCCGTGCCCGGTCTCACCCTATTCCGCATTGAAGGAGCCTGGTAAATGTCGAGCCGTCCGGCCGTGAATTGCGAGCCGCTGAAGAACCTGATCCGCGAAGTTCCCGATTTTCCCAAGTCCGGTGTTCTCTTCTACGACATCACCACTCTGCTGAAAGACAAACTCGGCTTTGCCACGCTGATCGATGCCTTATCGGAACACTACCTGCCGCAAAAGGTAGATCTCATTCTCGGGATCGAGGCCCGTGGTTTCATCTTCGGACCGGCGCTTGCGTACCGCCTGAACGCTGGCTTCGTTCCGGTGCGCAAACCGGGCAAACTCCCTGCCGCCACCATCAGGTTCGAATACGCACTGGAATATGGCCAGAACACCCTCGAGGTACACAAAGACGCAATCCAGAAAGGCCAGCGCGTGATCATCGTTGACGATCTGCTGGCTACCGGCGGCACTGCCGAAGCCACGGCCAGGCTGGCGGCTTCTCTCGGCGCTGAAATCGCAGGTCTGGGCTTTGTAGTAGAACTCGATTTTCTTCAAGGCCGAGAAAAGCTAAAGCAGTATGACGTTTTCTCGTTACTGCACTATGACAGGTGAGGGTCGGAAGCTGTGGTTTCCCCGAAGTGGCCGGCAGAGTTGAATTGTCATCCTGAGCGAAGCGAAGGATCGATGCATTTCAATACGAGCACTGCTTCTTTCCCAAGATATCCTTTCCTGCGGAACCAATCCTCCATAGCAGCCTTGAGGTGATCGAGTGGCACTTTGGCCCCGATCTCCATCACACCGTCAGTAAGCGGAAGTGTGTCATCGAAGACCGTGGCATTGGTGAAATTACGCATGGAGAAGTTGTCCAGCCACTTCAGCGGACAGGCAAGGCGCTGACCGTTGTCTTCGTACTCCACCCGAATTTTACGTGCGAACATAAGCAAGAATAGTTAGCATAAATCAACCCATATAGAGGGACCCAGGAGGACCGAACTTGCTCTACACAATTTTGGTCGGACTGATCGCCGGCTGGGCGGCTGGCAAGATCATGAAAGGCTCCGGTTACGGAGTGCTGATGGATATCCTTCTAGGCATTGCAGGAGGTCTTTTCGGCGGCCTGGTGCTGAGGCTCCTCGGCTTCTACACCACAGGTGGATTGTTACCTACCATTCTTGTTGCCATTCTTGGGGCTGTGTTGCTGGTTGCGATCGCCCGCAAGCTGAAGAAAGGTTGACATCCCAAAACCGTCCCGGCCCATTCAGGATCCCGGTTTCACTGCCACGACAAAACGTCAATGCCAGCATTACAATGCAAGGACTATCGCTAGCAGATATGCCTTCCGTCCCCGATCTCGGCAGTCTCAAAGACGATATGGTCGCCTTCATTGAAGGCCACGGCATGCGCCGCTTTCCGGGCTATATCGATTACGAAGAAGTGCAAACCGTGATCTGGAAAGCAGAGGACAATCCTGACAGTTGGAAAGACTTCGTGGAGTTGGCGAAGACTTCGGGTACACCCTTCCTTACTATGGATTCCTGGGTGCTGCGCAGAGAAGAGTTAGATGAGATGCTGGAACGCCTGGCGAAGGCCGAGTTCACCAACGATGAAGATCTCGAAGAAGCGCGCTGGCTGCGAACTTACGTAGGAAAGACGGGATTCGTGCAGTTGGGTTTTGCCTATCAGGGCGTGATGATGGTTTATGAGACTTCAACGGATTGGTACGACCACTACCAGCATCTGAGCGAATTGTCGGAGGACTTCGGCGGAATCCCAATCGACGAGCCCGACCAGGACGAAGAAAGTTAGCCGTGCGCTGGGAGTACGCCAACACCAACGCCGAGCAAGTTGAGTACCTCGCCCAGGCCCTTCGCGGTAGTTCCTCTATTACTGGAATAGACGATCCCCAGAACTTAAACAGCCTCGCCCGCTTGTTGGTGGCGCGAGATATCGTTGAACCGGAAGCCGCCACGCGCTTTCTCGCCCCCTCCCTTGCACACCTTCACTCACCGTACTTGATGGCCGGAGTAAGGGCCGCAGTCGACCGCATTGCCGCTGCTATCGAGCGCAAGGAATCCATCCTGATTTATGGCGATTACGACGTGGATGGCACGACTGCGATCATCATTCTGAAGACTGCGATTGAACTCTGTGGCGGCGCCGCCGATTTCCACGTTCCCCATCGTATTCGCGACGGTTACGACATCAAGGGCGATGTGATCGAACGCGCTGCGACCTGTGGCGTACACCTGATCATCAGTGTGGATATGGGCATTCGTGCTTTTGGTCCTGCAGAGACCGCGCGAAAGCTGGGCGTGGACCTGATCGTCACCGACCACCACTTGCCCGGCCCCGAGGGTGTGCCGGCAGCGTGTGTTGTCGTGAATCCGAATCAGGCTGGCTGTGCTTACCCTTGCAAGGCGCTCTGCGGCGCAGGGGTGGCATTCAAGCTGGCTCAAGCTCTGATGGAGCGGAAGCTCACTGAGAGAGACATGTCGCCGCTGCTGCTGTCATTCATGAAAGTAGTGGCGATTGCCACCATCGCCGATTCGGTGCCCCTGAAAGACGAAAACCGGGTATTCGCCAAACTCGGTTTGGAGGCTTTACGTTCGGCAATAAACCCGGGGTTGAAAGCCGTGCTGGAAGTGGCACAGGTCGGCGGCCGTCCACTTACGGCCGGCGAAGTTGGATTTCGTGTTGCGCCGCGCCTGAATGCCGCCGGACGCATGGATGTGGCGCGGGATGTAATCGAATTATTTAGCGTCAAGGATTCCGCCCGGGCTCGCGAGATCGCCACACGGCTGGATCAGCTCAATGCCGAACGCCAGGAAGAAGAGCGTCGGATCCTCGCCAATATCGAGTCGCGCCTCGAAGATGAACCCTCGCTACGCGACGCGTTCTGCATGGTCATTGATGGCGACGAATGGCACCGTGGCGTCATCGGGATCACGGCAACGCGAGTTGTCGAGCGCTATGGACGCCCTGCGCTGGTGATCTCTCGTAACGCAGAAGACGCGCACGGTTCCGGACGTTCGATCCGGGCCTTCCATCTGTTAAATGCCTTGGAATCGTGCTCGGGGCTTTTCACGCGTTACGGAGGACATGCGTATGCAGTCGGTTTTTCCCTGCCGGTAGCACGTATTCCTGAACTGCGCCGCCATCTGGAAGAATATGCCCGCGCTCGCATGACTGCCGCCGACCTGGAACCAGTGTTGGCGATCAGTGACGAATTGCTGCTCGATCAGGTCAGCCCGGGGCTTTTCCATGTGCTTCGCCGACTGGAACCCTTCGGAGCTGGTAACCACGAACCAATCTTTTCGGCCAAAGCCGTGCGTCTGGTTGCGCCACCGCGCATCGTCAAAGATAAGCACGTAAAGTTGAAGCTTGCGCCCGCGACTGAGAACCGGGAACTGAGTACTGAGAACTGCAGCTACCAATCACGCCAGGACTGGCGAAAGTCTCTTGTCTTCGACGCTCTCGCCTGGCAGATGGCGGAGCGAATACAGGAAGCACAACATCTTCCCGGCGATACCTTAGACATAGCCTTCACGCTGGAGAAAAACGACCACTCCGAGTTTGGCGGGCTGGAGCTACGCCTTCGGGATTTCAGGAGAGCAGGGCAAGAAATGAGTACAGAAAAGAGCGCCGCCGCGGCAGACGGCTCCTGAGTTGTTATTTACCGCACGCACAATGTGCAGCTAAGCTTCCGCTTCAAGGCGGAGGTTGTATGTGCTGTCGTGCATTCTTGGTTTTGGCTACAGTTGCTGTATCTATTTCGACTACCGCTCAGAAAAAACCAATCCAAGCACAGGAATCGGGGAGCGCTGCAAAGCGATCAGATCAGTGCCGATCAAAACCGCACGCGGGAAAATATGAAGGCGCAGAAGGGCAGCACGGAGGAGAATCGCTGATTCAGCGTTATACCAAGCAGCTCGATTCACAGGAAGACCGTCTGGCAAGGTTGTGCGCCGAAATCATGGACCTGCAGAAGCAGCGCGACTCTGCCCAGGCCGAGTTGGGATCGATGATCTTGGATGTCAACGTCGACGAACACTTCCAGAATTGACTAATGGGAATGCCCCACGCTCAGCACACGATGTAGTATCCGTCACGGCGTATCACTTCGAGCTTCGCCCTAAACAGAGATGAAAGGCGCTCCGACTGCAGAATGTCCTGCTTCGGACCATCAATTACCATGCGCCCTTCTGACATCAGCACGACACGCTCGATCTCAGGAATGATATCGGTCAGGTCATGAGTCACCAGTACGATTCCGATGCCGGACTGGGCCAGAGCGCTCATAGCTTTCCGCAGACTGCGATGGGCAGATAAATCGAGGGAATTGCTGGGTTCGTCAAATAACAAAGTGCGTGGCCGGTGGACCAGCGCCCGTGCGATCAGCACGCGCCGCGCCTCGCCGGAGGACATTTCGCAAACAGGGCGCTCGGCCAGGTGCGAGACTTGCAATTCAGCCAGGGCGGAATCGGATAGCTCACGATGAAGCGTCTCCACCCTGTGATGAGGGAATATTCGCGTGCTGCTGAAAAAACCGGAGAGCACGACATCACGTCCAGTGGCATTACCTGTGCAGGAGGCCATGACATCGTTCGAAACAATACCCAGCAACGTCCGAAGCTCGAATACATTCCATAACTGCTTTCCCATGATGCTCATGCTTGAGCCGTCGCGGACCACCGGGTAGCATTCACGGCTAATCGTTTTCACCAGCGTGGACTTGCCGCAGCCGTTTGGACCGAGTATCGCTACGTGCTCTCCAGCCTGAATACGGAGCGTGAAATCGTCGAGGGCGATCTTGTCGCCCCGCATCACGCGAATGTTTTTGAAGTCGAGTAAAGCAGGCAAAGGGGCAGCCATAAACGAGTGCTGGAAGCAGAATCTTACAGGCACGGTGAACTGCGTGTCACACGCAGATCGCACTCATGTAGTGAAGATAACCTGGTGGTCAAGGCAGTCGGGGTGGATGCAGTCGTACAGCTCCCCCAGAAGCTCGCGGCCGTAACGAGAGATGAAGTAGATGCCCGCAACCTCACGTTCCTGAAGTGACTTGGTTGGATAGAGCGTATTGCTAAGCAGATTTGCATGACGTGCAAGTACTTCAGATTGCCGCAACTCGGCCCGAGCCGCACGCGCACGTAATTGTTCGAGTTGATGGCGGATCTTAGAGGCGGCGTTCTCCGCGGACTCCACCAACGTTCTGTCGAGCCGCGAAAGCTCTCTGGCAATCGACGCCAACGAATCCTTGAGAGTGCTTTCCGCCCGCTCAAATGCAGCCTGCAAATCCTGAGGCAATGTACGCCGCGCCAGTTCCTCGCGCAGGAGTTCCGGACCATGGAAAATATCCTGCAGCCCGAGTCCATAGCGCTCGAGCAATGACTGCGCTCGTGGCTCAACCACAGTCGCTGAGAAGCGGGGAACCGCAGGCGTAGTTCTTCCCAGAAGTGCACGGTAGATGACATCAGCTTGAGCGAAGTACGCGATCTCGGCGGAACCTCCGACGTATGCAATCGTGGGCAGCACATAATCTTGAATGATGGGCCGCAACAGAACATTCGGGCTGAAATCACCCGGGCGTGCTTCGATTCGTTGCAGCAAGTCTGAGCGCGAGATCTTCTCTTTCCCAGCGACGAAATCCTCAGCACCCGACCCGCGATGCACCGGCACGCGCGCGCCTTCCTGCAGCGTGAACAGCAAAGTGGAAGGTGGCGTGACCTTAACCTGCTGATGGTATCCACTCTGTTCCAATGCTTTGCCACGAGCGAGAAGTCCGTCGTTCAGTTCGCCTGCCCGATCGACGGCAGAGCGGTAAATGGGACTAGCGAGGGCGTGCAGCTCCGGGTCCGAAGCGTCTAACAAGACTACGCCCCGGTCGGCAAAGAGGCGACTGAAAAGACGAGCAAAGGCGCTGCCCAAATTTTCGCCGGGACGATACGATTCGCGCAGATAAGAGCTTGCTTCAGTCTCGCCCAGTAGTTCTATGGCTGAGTTCAGGGCGGCTTCAATTTCCGGCCCGAAGGTGACATTACCAACGGGCGCGTCTGGCACCCCTTTCGTAGCAGCGGTCAGGGTATGCAAAACGCCGTCACTGCCTGGAATCTTGACGTGATTGACTTCATCCAGGTCGTGGTCGATCGTGGCCAGCCAGAAAACCGGCACGCATTCGATACCATCAGCGGTCGCCTGCTCGGCAAGCTTGATTGCGGTTAGCGCTTTAAAGATGGCGAAGGCAGGACCGCCAAACAATCCCACTTGCTGTCCGGTAACGATTGCGGCGGCGCCGGCCCGGAAGCGGGCAATATTCTGCCGGGTCTGCGAAGAAGCATCCCAACTCTGGTTTTGCCGATCGAGAATGGCTGCAACCCGCTCGCGACGTGAGCTGTCGTAGCCGAGCCGTTGCGCCTCGTCTTTCATCCATTCCGCAAATTGTGGCGGTCTCGAATGGAACTCTTGTACGGAAGGGGACCAGGAAAGAAAGTCAGTGAAGAGCCGGGTGGTGTGCGGAATCTCACTAAAAGGAAGACACTGCGCTCTCACCTTGGACACCCCTGACATGGTTGGACGAAGGCGGACATGCTATGGTCACCCGTCCGATCGCGAAAGGCCTGTCGTGAATCAGATGTCTCAGGAATGAGCAGGATGCAAAGACTTTGGCAACTGCTGTCATCTAACCCTTTGAGGAACCAAGCAATCGCAACATGCGTATGGCATAAAATTGTTTAAGCCACGCGTTCATCGGAAGGAATGCTATGTGCAAGCGAAAATCTGCGGCGCTCATTGTGCTGCTGTATACGACAGTCCTTTTCTGCCAGGGCCCCACACAATTTCATCCCGGCTTCAATCTGTTCTCGAAAGATCAGGATGTACAACTGGGAAAAGAATCGGCTGCGCAAGTTCGAAAGCAGATGCCAGTGATAAGGGATCCTGTGCTTACCGATTACGTGAATCGGGTCGGGCAGCGTTTGGCGAGTTCTCACGAAGCGCGTGCCAGCGGTTTCCCGTTCTCCTTTGAGGTGGTCGCCGACCCCTCGATCAACGCATTTGCTCTCCCCGGGGGACCGATGTTCATCCACACTGGCCTGCTCAAAGCAGTGGACAACGAAGCCCAACTAGCCGGCGTGATGGGGCATGAAATGTCGCACGTGATCCTGCGCCACGGCACAAATCAGGCCTCCAAGGCGCAACTGATTCAGCTCCCGGCGCTCTTAGCCGGACAGGTCGCCGGTGGTTCCATGCTAGGAAGACTGGCGCAGGCAGGGATTGGCCTCGGCGCAAATAGTGTGTTGCTGAAGTTCTCGCGTAGCGCCGAAAGCCAGGCCGACCTGATGGGATCGCATCTGATGGCTGAGGCGGGGTATAACCCGATGCAGATGGCGCGATTCTTCGAGAAGCTCAACTCTCAAGGCGGCTCGCGCACTCTCGAGTTCCTGTCGGACCATCCCAATCCCGGTAATCGCGAGCGTGCGATCGAAGAGGAGGCCGATCGTCTGCCACAAAAAAACTACACTTACCAGACCGGCCAGTTCGATCGCATGAAGCAGGTGGTAAGCCAAATCCATGAGCCCCCGCCACGGAGGAGAGAGTAGTTGTCCTTGCAACACGCATACCGACGTAGGCTGGAACAGGGACGGAACTCCTCGTGAGCAGGGGGATTTAGCGAGTCTGAGTGTGTGGTCAATGCGATTTCGTCCCAACCGTGATCCACTGGTTTACCTCCGTTTGCGCAGACGAACTTCCAACTGCAATTTCAAATGCGCCCTGTCCACCTGCCAGCGTTTTGCACTGACGTCAGAGTTTGATCCGGATCACCAAATGCGGGCACACCATCGCGCACTTGCCGCACTGGATGCACGTCTTCGTGGCCCATACCGGAATTTCGAGCGCGATGTTGCGCTTCTCCCATTTGGCGGTTCCGGTGGGGAACGTACCGCCAACCGGGAAGGCGCTCACCGGAGCTCATCGCCGCGTCCGGCATAGATAGTGCCGAGTACACCGCGCTCAAAGCTTGGCGCTGCCGGCGAGAACGCCGGCGGCATTTCTATGGTGCTGCTCGCAGTTTCTGGGATCTTGACTTCGTGGAGATGCGCCAGCGTCTCATCGACCGCCTTCAGATTCTTCTGCACAACTTCGTCGCCCTTCTTTCCATGCGTTTCACGAACAGACTCGCGGATCGCCTCAAGCGCCTGTTCCCGCGGCAGCACTTTCGAGATCGCGAAGAAGCATGTCTGCATGATCGTGTTCATGCGCGACCCCATCCCGGTCTAACGAGCCACATCATAAGCGTCGATCACATAGAATTTGGCTTACTTGGCAATCAACTCTGACTGCATTTCCCGCGGCAAGTGCTCTTAGACCTCGTCTGCTCCGAAAGGACTCTTCAGCAAAAAAACTCCGCCCGGAACCAGCGCGCTGAGCATGTCGTAGCGCTCGAGGAAAATCCACTGGTGGCAGGCAACGAAGTTGGTGCTGGAAATCAGGTAACTGGAGCGAATCGGCTGCGGCCCCAAAGCGCAAATGCGAAACCGTCATTGCCCCGGACTTCTTAGAGTCGTAAACGAAATAAGCCTGCGCGTTATGCACTCCCCATACTCGTCGTCATGGCTCAGAGCCTGTTGCAACCGTTACCGAACCTGATTGGAGATAACCGGCGTAGCGATCAATTGCCAGTGTGGATGTTCAAGACTCGTTCCAGCATCTTTTCCGTGATTCTTAAAAATTGTGACCTGGGCGATCCGCGGATCGTGGCTGAGTGCATCGTGGCGCGACTTGTAAACCGCCAAAATTTTTGACACTTCGAGCTGCGAGAGTAATGCCGTGACCTGAGAAGGATCGGGAGTCGAGATAATCACATCGAACACCCCGAATCCGGTTCCGCTGCGACGCGAACGATGAATGATACGAGTGGGCTGAACATTCGGGGCCAGCGCCGCAAATTTGTTAGGCACAACCCGTACCGTCCAGGGCTCGACCGGGTCCACAGGCATCCGTGGGACTTCCGGGGGTGTTTTTTCTTCATTGCCGGGACAGGTTCCCCTCAACATGTCATCGACAGGATCGAAGCTTTCAATAGGCCGAAACGCTTTTGGGAATACCTGACACCACTCCGCCGTCTGTTTCCTGATTAGAAATCGAAGGTAACGTAGCCGGGGCCACTGCCCGTCAAGTCGTGTTGTAAAATCCAAGGTCTACTATGCAGGCGAAAATTCCAGTCGGAATCCTCGGCGCTACCGGAATCGTGGGGCAGCGCTTTGTGCAGATGCTGGAGCAGCATCCCTGGTTCGAGGTTGGCTGGTTAGCCGCTTCGGACCGCTCGGAAGGCCGTCCCTACGGCGATGCGGCCCGTTGGCGTTTAAAGACTGCCATTCCCGAGCGCGTGGCGAAAATGCAGGTTTCCCCGGCAGACCCCAGTGGCGCTCCCAGGATAATTTTTGCCGCCCTCGAAGCCTCGATTGCGGCCGAGCTGGAGCCAAAATTTGCCGAAGCCGGTTGTGCCGTGGTTTCCAATTCCAGCGCTTTGCGCATGCAGAAGGACGTGCCGCTCGTGATCCCGGAAGTCAACGCTGATCACATCAAACTGCTGGAATGCCAGGCGTGGCGGCGAAAGTCAGGCGGGTTCGTGGTTACAAATCCGAACTGCTCCGCGATAGGCTTGGTAATGGCGCTGGCTCCGCTGCAACAGCGATTTGGTCTCACAACCGTTATGGCCGTCACCATGCAAGCCATCAGCGGCGCGGGATATCCGGGTGTAGCTGCCCTCGACATTCTGGGAAACGTGATCCCGTACATCGCCAAAGAAGAAGAAAAAATGGAAGAGGAAACCCTGAAGCTCCTCGGCAGCTTGAACGGTGCAGGCGTTACCCCGGGATCATTTGGTATGAGCGCGCAGTGTAACCGCGTTGCCGTCGAGGACGGCCACACCGAGTCGGTTTCGGTGAAATTCAAGAACAAAGCGCGGACTGACGAAATCGTGGCGGCCTGGAATGATTTTCGCAGCCTGCCGCAGGAATTGCGCCTGCCCAGTGCGCCCGAACAGCCGGTCCGGTATCTTCCCTTGAGCGACCGCCCGCAGCCCCGTTTCGACGCCGACCTCGGCAATGGCATGACCGCCAGCGTCGGCCGCCTCCGCCCGTGCAGCGTGTTGGATTGGAAGTTCACCGTGCTTTCTCACAACACTATCCGCGGCGCCGCCGGAGCGGCCCTGCTGAATGCGGAATTGTTGAAGGTGCAAGGCTATCTCGGGTAAGTCCGTGCTGCGGACGTCAGTTTTTTCAGTTGACCTTTTCTGTTCCAGAGCCAAGGAATCTGCGCCGATGATCGTCATGAAATTCGGTGGCACCTCGGTGCAGGACGCCAAAGCCATCGAGCGCGCCGCCTCCATCGTTCGCGGACGCCTCGCGCAAAAACCTGTCGTAGTGGTCAGCGCGATGGCAAAGGTGACCGATCAACTTCTTGCCATGGCGCGCGCCGCCGGCACCGGCGATCGCAAGAATGCGCTCAAACTCTGCCGCACCCTGCAGGAACGCCACTACGATACCGCCGGCGAACTCCTGGGCACCGCGCTCTTTACCCGATTTCATGGAGATCTGGCGGCTGATTTTGAAACTTTGGATGACCTGCTGCGCGGCATCGCGGCGGTGGGCGAACTCACTCCCCGCACCACCGACTATGTGGCCGCCTTCGGCGAACTGCTCTCCAGCCGGATTGTGACCGCCGCTTTCTCCGCACTGGGCATGAAATCTGCGTTGATCGATTCGCGGGAGTGCATCGTAACTGACACCGCCCACACCAGAGCGGCTCCATTATTTGACGAAACCAATGAGCGCCTCCGCACAAAACTCAGTCCCTTGCTCGCCGATGACAAAGTCCCGGTAATGGGAGGCTTCATCGGCGCCACCAAGGCCGGCATCACTACCACCATCGGGCGCGGCGGTTCCGACTACTCGGCTGCCATCGTGGGCGCCGGTCTCGATGCCGAGCGCATCGAGATCTGGACCGACGTCGACGGCATGATGACCACCGATCCCAACCTCTGCGGAGACGCCCGGCGCATCAAGATCATCAGCTTCGATGAAGCAGCCGAGCTGGCGTATTTCGGAGCCAAGGTGCTGCATCCGGCCACGGTGCTGCCGGCGGTGCAGAAGAATATTCCGGTTTATGTTCTGAACTCGCGCAATCCAACTTGCGAGGGCACGCAGATCACCGCTCGCGCTCCGCGTTGCCGCAATCCTTTTAAGGCGATTGCTGTGAAGAAGCGCGTCACCATTGTGGATGTTGCCGCGGCCCGCATGCAGCTGGCTCACGGATTTCTTCGCGCTATATTTGAAACCTTCGACCGTCATAAGGCGGCCGTAGATGTGGTTACAACTTCGGAAGTAAGCGTTTCGCTTACTTTGGATTCGACCGAATCGATTCCTGCTTTGGCCGCAGACTTATCCAAGCTGGCGGACGTAAAATACGAAGGGCGCAAAGCGATCATCTGCCTGGTGGGAGAGAATCTGCGCGATATCCCGGGGATCGTGGGTTGCGTCTTCTCGGAACTGAACGATGTCAACATTCGAATGATCTCTCAGGGCGCATCTGAAATAAATCTCACCTTTGTGATCGAAGAAGACACCGTTCCGGAGGTGGTCCGGCGGCTGCATAAGAAGTTCTTTTCAGATCTGGATCCTGAAGTATTTGCGTAGCGCAAAACTAGAAGCTGTCGATCCTGATCGTATATTCGTGTCAGGGCATAACTTTCAGTCGTGCAGACATCAGTCTCACAAATCTGGCTTTACAGATTGCGGAAAAACCATACGATTCGTATCAGGGCATCGCTTCAGCGATGCCGTACGCAGCAAAATCAATTGCGGCTTCAGCCGCTGAGGGATTCTCATGAATAATGCAGCGGGAGGGCCGAGGAGAAGTACGAGGCGGACCTGAGGATCAGCGCCCTCCATGCAGATTCTCATTCTCGGTCGTGGGAAAACCGGTTCGCTGGTAGCCGAGCTGGCTCATCGCCGCAAGCATGAAGTTCGCATTTTAGGTGCGGCTGAGAACCCGCATGCTTCCGCCCTCAGCAAAGACAGCCTACGCGATTTCGATGTAGTAATCGATTTCACTACTCCAACCGCTATCCTCGAGAATATGCAGGCATGCGTGAGCGCCGGCAAAAACATGATCGTAGGTACGACGGGTTGGTACGCTGAACTGAACCGCATCCGCAAACTCGTGGACGAGAACGGCACCGGCTTCCTCTACGGCCCAAATTTCTCAATCGGGATAAATCTGTTTCTTGAAATCGCGCGCTCAGCCGCTCCCGCGCTCCAGCACGACTACCTCGGACAGATTTTCGAACGCCATCACGTCCAGAAAAAAGACGCGCCCTCCGGCACAGCACTGACCCTGCAGCACCTCATTCGAGCTGCTTCCGGCACCGAACTGGAGATCATTTCCTTCCGTGAAGGTGATGTGGTCGGCATGCACGAAGTCGTCTTCGATTCCCCCAGCGACACGATTTACCTGTGCCACGATTCGAAATCCCGCCGCGGCTTCGCCGAAGGCGCAGTCCGCGCCGCTGAGTGGCTTGTTGGGAAGAAAGGGTTCTTCGAGTTCAAGGACGTTTGGCGCGAGCTTTAGTCGCGCGCTCACCATCGCTGGCAGCGCTGCAACTCTAGCTAAAGAAGCGCGACCTGGTCCCCACAGCGGACCGTACCTTCTACCAACACAGCGCCGTAAACGCCGGCCTTGCCATCGTGGGTGCGTGCAAGATGCCGCATGATTTCGGGGTTTGCCTCCCCCGTGTCGGGGTCAAGAGTGATCATCTTGCACCGGGGATCGCGTTCAGTAACCGCGATGACCGCCTTCTCCCCAACCTTCAACGTTCGTCCAACGAACGCGTCCTCTCCAAAGCCATTCCTCGAGGTGAGGTCTACGTAAATATTTGCCCGAAAGCGCCTGTGGTCCAACTCATGTTCCGATTCCTGGCTCAACTGTCGCATCGTCTGCAGCGAAAACAGTGAAATAGGGCGGCAGTCCGTCATCGCTCGATCGGAACGGATTACCGTCAGTTCATGTGTCTCGCGGATCCCCCCTCGCAGCTTGGACATGAGCTGAGGATCGTCAATCGGAAGCAGTTCTCCCTCCGGCGCCTCCACATCCACCATGGAGTCGGCGGGGCTCGGGTAAAGGGGAGTGAGCCCGAGACCCATCGCGTCCGCCTCCGCAAGGTTGGGCGGCTTTGCCATAAGTTCGGCATGCCGGTATCTTGGCCCGTACAGCAGCATTGCTTGCTGCTCACGTCCGGTCAAGTAGGGGAAGCCTTTCGCGGCGGCTGAGCTGTGAAGAGCGTAGACGCGGTCACCGTACACGCCCGCAAATCCGAGAAAGCTTTCCTGCAGCCGTTCACCGCGCATGCTCTTGACGGGATAGCGCCAGAGGCTATCCACATGACCGACCACTTTCATCCGAACTCTCCCAACCTCATTAATTTCTGATTACCGATGATCAACACCGCAATGCTGCTTGTTCTACCGGGAGATTGAGCCTCGATGTTGTTCCAACCAGGCGCCTCACTGTTGATCCGAAACCTCCGCCGTCCCCTTCTCCGGCCTCAGCAGAGGGAACAGAATCACATCCCGAATCGTGCGCGAATTGGTGAGCAACATCGCCAGGCGATCAATCCCGACGCCAACGCCACCCGCCGGGGGCATCCCGTACGAAAGCGCGCGGATGTAGTCTTCATCCATCTGATGAGCCTCTTCATCCCCGCGCTCGCGTTCTTTTAGCTGCTGTACGAAGCGGCCCCTCTGATCTTCGGGATCGTTCAGTTCGCTGAAGCCGTTGGCGATCTCCATCTGTCCGGCAAAAATCTCCCAGCGCTCCGTCCAGTCCGGCTCATCCGCCTTCTGCTTAGAGAGTGGCGAAACGGTAGTGGGAAATTCGTAAATGATGGTCGGCTGGGTGAGCTGTTCTTCGGCAACGGCCTCGAACAGGTTGGCAATCGTCTTTCCCGCGGGTTCATTGAGATCATAAGCAACATGCGCGTGCGCCGAGTTGAAGCGCTGGACTAGAGCTTTCACCGAATCGTGAGTGGCAAAATCCGACATCTGGGGTTTCGCTCCAGCCCCTGCCGGCCAGAAATTAATAATCGCCTCGCGCATGGTCATACGCCGCCAGTTCGGCTCGGCCCAGTCGATCTCCTGCTCTCCCCATTTGCTGTTCGTGCCGCCCGCCACCTCTTTCGCCGCCTGGATGATCAACTGCTGCGTCAGATCCATGATGCCGCGGTAATCGGTGTAAGCCTGGTATGCCTCCAGCATCGTGAACTCCGGATTCCATCTCCACCCCAGGCCCTCGTTGCGAAAGTTGCGATTGATCTCATAAACTCGGTCGAAGCCGCCCACCGTCAGCCGCTTGAGATACAGCTCGGGCGCAATTCGCAAAAATAAATTCATATCCAGGGTGTTGTGGTGTGTGACAAACGGCCGCGCCATGGCGCCACCTGCGATGGGCTGCATCATCGGTGTTTCCACTTCCACGAATCCGTGTGCATCCATAAACTGCCGCATCGACTGCACGAGTTTGCTCCGTTTTAAGAAAACCTCCCGCACCTCAGGATTCATGATCAGATCGACATAACGCTGCCGGTAACGAAGCTCAACAGCTGTCAGCCCGTGCCACTTCTCCGGCAGCGGCAGCAGATCTTTGGCGAGAAAGGTAATTTCATCCACATGGATGGTGAGTTCATTCGTTTTCGTGCGAAACAAATATCCGCGAACCCCAATGTGGTCGCCTAAATCAAGAAGTTTGTACAGCTCGAATCCCTTATCGCCGACCGCATCTTTCTTAACGTAAATCTGCAGTCTCTGCCCACCCTGCTGCAGGTGCCCGAATCCAGCCTTGCCCATCAGCCTTATGGCCATGATCCGGCCCGCGACGCGAACCGTGACCCGCGGATTCTCGAGTTGTTCCGCAGTCTTGCTCTCATATGCAGACCGAATGTCCGGAATTGTGTGCGTGAAATCGAACTTCGTGGGATAAACCTGCTGGCCCAGGGCTTCGATCTGCTTCAATTTGTCAATCCGTAGCTTGTAGATGTTCTCGTCGAGTGCCAAGAGTTAACGTTCCGGGTGTCAGGGATTCAGGGTTGGTCGCCTGGGAACTGCGATTATAAACAAGGTCTCCGATTTGCCGGGCAACGCCGCCGGATGGTGCGGTTTAACAACCCCAAACTTGTGCTCACTTTTCTCAGGTAAATCGGGTAGACGTGTCGGCCAACTCCTGTCTAAGACCGGACGTCTCAACATTGTTAACCACGCAAGAGAACGGCTCGTAACCAGTTCCCTTCTGGAGGACAACCATGAAAAAGCTTCTTGGAATCTTTGTACTACTCGCAGCGTTCACCCTGCCCGCACTTGCCCAGTGGCAAGGTCGTCTTTCCGCCGACGACCAGAAGGAATTCGACAAGGCTTACGCGAAATGGGTGAACGACAGCCGCAAAAACGACCGCGACGATATCGATAAAGATGTGCGACGCATGCAAGAAATCATGGCGCGTTACAACATTCCGCCGGACGTGCCTTTCGACCGGATCGCGTCCCGTGCGTATCCGAACTCGTCCAGCACTAGCTATCCCAGCGCCGGATACCAATCCTACGCAGGACGGCTCTCCCCTGAGGACCAGCGCGAATTCGACAAATATTATTCAAGATGGATGGAAGACACGCGCAAGGGGGATCGCGACGACATCCAGAGTGACGTCACCCACATGCAGGAGATCATGGCGCGTTACAGCATCCCCACCGATGTGCCCTTCGATCGGATCGCAACCGCGGGTTACGGCAGCAGCGATTATGCCGGAGAATCTGGTTCCTACCACCGTTCGTATGAACCCTGGCAAGGACGGCTCTCCGCGGAGGATCAGCACAAGTTCGATAAAGCTTATGCGGAATGGGTAGAGGACACGCGTAAGCACGACAAAGACGACATCCCCAAGGACATGCGGAAAATGCAGGACATCATGGCTCGCTACAACATTCCGCCGGACGTACCATTCGACGCCATCGCGTCTCCAAACGCCGCTTTAACCAAGTAAGCTGGAACAAACTGAGGAGGTGCAGATCTCTGCACCTCCGGCTTCATCCCAAATCTCCCAACGCAGAACAGAACGCCTCACTGTCGTAGCGTCAGCATGCCGAGGATCGCCTGTTGCTTCGCGATTAGTTGTTGTACGCCCATCCGCGCCAATCCAATCATCTTTCCCAGTTGCTGCTCGTCGAAGACCTGATGTTCCGCCGTGGCCTGGACCTCAACAAACTTGTGCCCAGCAGTCATGACAAAGTTCATGTCGACCTCGGCCCGGGAATCTTCTTCATAGGAGAGATCGAGCAAAATCTCTCCGTCGACAATGCCGACACTGATCGCAGCCACAAAGTCCTTCAACGGAACAGAAGTCAGAGTTCCGGCATCCACCAATTTTTCGAGCGCGAGGCCCAGAGCTACGAATGCGCCTGTGATGGAAGCGGTCCGCGTGCCGCCGTCGGCTTGAATCACGTCACAATCGATCCAGATAGTACGCTCACCGAGTCGCTCCGTGTCGGTCACGGCCCGTAGGGAGCGCCCAATCAGGCGCTGAATTTCATGGGTGCGGCCGCTAGGGCGTCCGCGATTTACCTCGCGCGGGGTACGCGTCAGGGTCGAGCGCGGCAACATCGCATACTCGCTTGAAATCCAGCCCTTGCCGCTGTTGCGCAGGAATTGGGGAACGGTCTCCTCCACCGAAGCGGTACAGATGACTCGCGTGTTCCCCACCTCGATGAGAACTGATCCCTCCGCAGTGTGGATGTAATCGGCGACGAGATTCAGAGGGCGCATCTGATCCGGAGCGCGATGGTCGGAGCGATAGACCATAGTCCGCGATTGTAAACCTCACCATAAGGTGCGGCGCACGACGAGCTCCGTCTTTACGAGAGATATATCTTACGATATAGTATGCGTCATATCTTAGGTTAGGAGGAGGTATGTACGGCAGATGCGGCAATTGGTGGGCGTCGGCGGGAAATTGGACGCCCTTCGTAGCAGGCTTCATGCCTTGGGCTGGAGCGCGTTGGGGTCGCTGGAGCCGCTTCTTCGAGCAGGGAGAAGTGCGCTTGGCATTGCTTTCCTTGCTGGAGGCCGGTCCTAAGCACGGCTACGAATTGATGAAGGACCTGGAGGCCCGCTCCGGCGGAATCTATAAAGCCAGCGCGGGAGCAATTTATCCGGTGCTGCAGCAGCTTGAGGATGAAGACCTGGTCACATCGGAGCAAAGCGGGGGCAAACGAACTTATGGGCTGACGGAGGCAGGGAAGCAAGAGCTGAAAAACGAAGCCGAGACTGTGCGCCGCATCTGGAAGCGGGCAGAGCAGTGGGAGGCTTGGAGTCCGTGGATCGGCCCGGACGCTGCCGAAGTCGCGCGGCCTGCGGCTGAGGTGATGAAGGCCGCCTTACGTGCGGCGACTCGCGCCAGCCACGACTCAGCGCGCATCGCCAAAATCCGCGAAATTCTCGAGCGCACGCGCCGGGACTTGGATGCGATGGAGAAAAAATGAACCGCTAATACAGACGCAAGCAAGCCCGGTCTACTGGCCCGTCTGCATCTGACTGATCATGCGGTCCACTCCCCCGACGTCGTAAAAACGCGATAGATCAGCATGGCCGGCGAGCGACTCGCGTTCGTTGCCTTCAACGAGAATCTTGACTCGGTTGATGCTGCGAATATTGGCCGAGAGTGTTTCCACCAGCGACGCGATACTGAGTTCCTCAACCAAGATGCCGGAGCGGTGTTTCTCGGCGAAAGCGGCATTTAAGTCGATCACGGCCAAGCCAGGGTCCACCAGGTACACGGCCCGCACTGCTGCACCTTGCGCGAGCGGATGAGGACTGGATCCTGCCAGATAAACCTGCAACAGCGTTTTCAAGAGCTGTTCGGCACGCTCCTGACGTCCACCCGCCAGCGGGATTTGCGCTGACTGAGGCCGCAAAGATCCAGTTTCGTCGTGAGCGACGTAGAGCGTCACTTGTTCGGTTGGACCGTTTCCAGGAGGCGGCAAAGGAGGCGTCTGAGCGGCATCAGCCACGGATTTTGCCAAACTCCCTTGCATATGCCAGACGTATACCCCGGTAATCAGCGCAACCACGGACATGAGCGCGATGCCGATGATGAGGTGGCGCGGGATCATGGTTTCACTTCCAGCTTGTCGCGCACAGCCAGAATTCCCGCAACTACCGATTCCGCGATTTGTTTCTGGTAGTCGTCCGAATTCAGATCGGCTACACCCCCGTTCAAAGGCGCCACTTCAACCGCGACTGCGGCACTGGTAACGTTATTTAGCGGACGAAGAGGGGCCAGAAGCGAGCGCGCGGGCAATCGCCTTCTGCTGAATTCAGCCGCCAGGCTCGTAACTGCGTTCTGACTTGCCGCTGTGAAGGCGTTCTGTGCCCCGTCCCAACCGATGAACAAATCGTGCGACTCGCCGGCTTCTGCCACAAGGCTTGTATAAAGACGAATGCCGTTCCCCTCCGACGTTGCATGAATGCAGACATAAACGGCGGGACGCGCCTGATTCGCAATACCGGCACGCTGATCCAAGGTCAGAGTTTCGTCTCCATTACGTGCCAGCAGAGTTGTGAGCCCATGCGATTCGAATTGCTGGCGCACCCGGAGCGCGAAGTTCAGGGTTGCGGTTTTCTCCGCCAAGTCATCAGACAAGACCGCTCCTCGTTCGCTCCCGCCATGACTGGGATCGAGCACTACGAAGTAGTGCGCAGGACTGGGATTAATGTTGGGGTTGGCTCCAGTTTGTGCTGGCGTGGATGTTGGGGCTGGAGATGGCGCGGGAGCCTGCGCCACAGTTTGTGGCGAAGCTTGCGGCGCCGGAGCGATCGTAATGGTCCTCCCCCCGTTGCTGAAACTGGCGAACAGCGGAACGGCAGCGCTGACGGCGATCTCGGCGCCGCCGTTGTTTTCTGAATAGGTCGCTGAAGGAATGACTTTGTTCCCGAACGTCAGGGTCTCTGAACCCGGCGCGACCAGGGGCTCACGTTGAAAGACCATGTGCAACTTGCCTGGCTCGGTAGCAATCATGGGACTGACGGGCGAAGTGAAGTGGATGACCAGATTTGCAGGAACCGCATTGTTCATCTGCGCCGTGAAATGCACCGCGGTATTGTCGAGGAACAGGCGGCGTGAAGGTTCGTGAAAACTAATCGGTCTCTCCAGTACCTTCGGCAGAAGAATGGGTAGGGAACTCACGGGGACCAGTCCGCGCCCGTTCTCTAAGACAAAGCTCATGGGAAGGTCCATGTCTCGACCACGAATGCGTACCCGAGTCTTGCCGTTCTCGAATTGCACTTCTGAATTGTTGAAGTGCAACTTCCATCGCGAACCATCGGCCCTGGCGGCGACGGGTCCCAGCCGCTGCAGAATTTCCAGCAATGCGACGTAATCTTGCGCGTTCCGTTGTGAGACGGAGACGGAGTAACTAGTGCCGCTTGAGTAGATCGATAGGCGCTTTTCTTCGCTTGATGCTGAAAAGAGGATGGCAGAAGCTGAACTAAGAATGAAGGCACAAGTGAGAATTGCATTCACGCTTCGACTGCCAGTCTTGTTGTGAGTTGGCCAGACCCTAAAATTGACGAGGACACTACTCCAACGCATAAATCGTAAGTCCACTCAGCAGCTTGGGACAAAAATCAGTGGACTTCTGCGGCAAGACCTCCGCCGCAAAAGCGATATCACGCACATGCTTCATGGCAACCGGATTCATGAGAAAGGCTATGTTCGCTTCACCACTGCGAACCTGTTCGAGTGCTTCCTCAGTGCCGCGAATATATCGAATGTTCTGCTGCTCGCGAATGGATTCTTCGGAAAGCCCGAGCGCATCTTCCAGCAGGCACTTGTGGAGTTGCACCACATCAAGTGATTGCTGGCGGAACGAAACGCTGGCGAGGGTGCCCGCGCTGTCGCTCTTCGGCCGATCAAATAGAAAAGCTCGATCCTTCATGACCCCAAGCAGAGCCGTTCCCATCTTGCCGGCTTCGCGCAGAATTGCAGTTGCACGCCCGGGGCTGATACTGGGATCGACCTCGTCCACGCTGAAATACCGGCAGGCGCGATCGCGAAGCGTATCGGACGAAAAGCTCGTGAGACCGTGAACCACGCGATGCGTCGGCAGAATCGCTAGGCCGGGGCTATCCATGTTCACGAAGGTCATCATCACCCATTCGTAGGGCGGGCCTGCTCTCGAAGCTTTCCACCCTGAAGCTCCGCCAATCCCTGCAGAGGCACTCAGGGCGCGCCGTTCGTCACGATAAGCGAGCGCAGTCTCGTAGCGGTGATGCCCGTCGGCGATGATGAGCTTCTTATCCTTCATTTTGCTGCGAACTAGGTCAATTAGAGCAGGATCGGAGATCCTCCAGACCAGGTGCCGGACGCCATATTCGTCGGTAAGTTCCAAAGTGAAACGCGTCGGCGCTGCCAGTACCCCATCGATCTCAGCCGAGGGGTCGCTGTACAGCATGAAGATCTGCCCAAAATGGGCACGAGTAGCCCGAAGCAGCTCCAGTCGATCTGCTTTCGGCTTGGCTAAAGTCTGCTCGTGACGGAACACGACCCCGGCGGAGTAGTCCTCTATCCTTCCGAGCGCGATGAAACCCCGCCGCTCCTGTTCAACTTTCTGCCCAGGATTCGTGAAGCGTTGCGAGTAAATGTAAATGGATGGTTCAGCATCCTGAACGAAGATGCTCTGCGTTCGCCACTCCCGGAAGAACTGCGCGGCGCGAGTGTACGTGTTGTCGCCCGAGTGGTCCGTGGGTTGCTGCTTACCAAGAATGATGCGGACGAGGTTATGCGGACTGGCAGAGTAATATCGCTCGCGCATCTCTGCCGTGATCTTGTCATAGGGTTGGGTTACGACCTTATCCAGAGCGACTTTTGAGGAATCGTAGCGGAGGGCACGAAATGCGGCGATGCTGGCCATGTTGGGGCTTGGCAAAAGATTGTACAGGAGCCAGCACTGTCCTGTCGGGCACGATTGGGTTCGAACCTACTCACTGTGGACAAACTTTTGCGTAGCTCCACCATCGTAAGAAGCACCAAGAAGTTCTTTAACAAAAGAGTGACAAAACGCCGGTGTAGCTGTGATAGTATCGGCGTCAATCTTGCAGTCATGGCCCGTCCGGGATGGGCGCGGGTCAACCATTCCCATCACCTAGGCCAACAATCTCCATTCGATGGCAGCGTCGAAGCGGAGCAAAGTCATGCTGGGTAGACAGCGTGTTTTCGGTCTCGTCGGTTTCCTCGCGTTAGCCTCCGCAGTGCTGTGTGCAATTCCCATTTTGGCCCAAGTTGACGACGTGCATGTCAGTCCCAGAGTGGAACCAGCGGCCCCGCTGAAAGCCATGGATGAGGTCGACCCGGCTCTCAGAACTCATACCAAGCCGCTCAAGACGAATGTTGATCTGGTCCTCGTTCCAGTAACCATTACCGATCCCATGAACCGCCTGGTCACTGGCCTCGACCGGCAGAATTTCGCGGTTTACGAGGGCAAGGACGCTCAGGAAATCCGGCACTTTTCCAGCGAGGATGCCCCCGTGTCCCTGGGTGTGATCTTCGATATGAGTGGCAGCATGAGCAGCAAGATCGAGCGCGCTCGTGAAGCAGTGGTTGAATTCTTCAAGACGGCCAACCCCCAAGACGAATTTTTCATGATCACCTTCGCCGACAAGCCGGAGGAGATCTCAGATTTCACTCAATCGGTCGAAGACATACAGGGCAAGCTGGTCTACACGATCCCCAAGGGACGTACCGCGCTGCTGGACGCCATCTATCTCGGCGTCAGCAAGATGCGGCAGGCCAAATACCCGAAGAAAGCCCTTCTGATCATCTCCGATGGCGGCGACAACCACAGCCGCTACACCGAAGGCGAGATCAAATCGCTGGTTAAGGAAGCCGACGTTCTGGTCTATGCCATCGGTATTTACGACCGTTACATGTCCACGCCCGAAGAACAGCTGGGCCCCGCCCTTCTGACCGATCTCTGCGAACTCACTGGTGGGCGGGCATTTACCATAGACAATCCCAATGACTTAGCCGATGTAGCTACAAAAATCGGGATTGAGCTACGCAACCAATACGTACTCGGATATCGTCCAAAGAACCCGACGCACGACGGCAAATGGCGTAAGATAAAAGTAAAGCTGCTTCCGCCCAAGGGATTGCCGCCACTTCGCGTGTATGCCAAAACGGGTTACTATGCACCTTCGGAATAGTCCTTTCCTTGTCCTGCTAATTACCTTATTTTCTTTGCACTCAGGAACACGAGCCCAGAATACGAGTGGGCAAAACCCGCCTCCGGCCAATCCTACTGCCCCCACTCAGACGCAACCGGCGCAGCAGCCCACTACTGCTGGCCAGCAGCCGGCTCAACAATCAGCTCCACAACAACAGCCAACTCAGCCGCCTGGACCAGGGCAGACCCCGGTACAGGGGCCGGTACAGCAACCAGACCAGAAGCAGCCGCCGCCACCGGGCCAGGAGCCGGACACCGAGGGCGGAGGGTTCACGTTTAAGGCCGAGGCACGGGAAGTTCAGCTGCACGCGACCGTAATCGATGACAAACAGCACCTGATCACGAACCTGGACAAGAACGCCTTTACGGTTTTCGAAGACGGCAAGCCACAGACTATTACTTCCTTTCGGCATGAAGACATTCCCGTGGCGCTGGGCATCGTGATCGACAACTCCGGTTCCATGCGGGAGAAACGCGATCGCGTGAACAAGGCCACGCTGAATCTGGTGCGCGCGAGCAACGCGCAGGATCAGGTTTTTATCGTCAATTTTAATGACGAGTACTATCTCGATCAGGACTACACCAGCGACGTAAACAAGCTCAAAGAAGCGCTGGATAAGGTTGAAGCCCGCGGCGGAACCGCGCTATACGACGCGCTGGTGGCTTCCGCTGACCACCTCAAGAAAAGCGCCAAGCTGCAAAAAAAAGCTCTCCTCGTTGTAACAGACGGCGAAGATAACGCCAGCCGTGAATCACTCGAGCAGGCTGTACGCCGTTTGCAGGAAGAAAATGGCCCCACGGTTTACGCCATCGGTATTTTAGGCGATGAAAAACAGCGCCGCGCCCGCCGCGCTCTGCAAACCTTAGCCGAGCGCACCGGGGGCATTGCCTTCCTTCCGAAAACCGCAGACGAAGTGGACGAAATCAGTCGCACTGTGGCGCACGACATCCGCAATCAGTACACCATCGGTTACAAGCCCAGCACTCCTACAAACGCGGGCGGATACCGCACGATCCACGTAGACGCGCGCGCACGGGGCTACAACAAACTCACGGTACGCACCCGCAGCGGCTACTATGCCGGCCAGGAGCAGGCGGCCGGCGGCGGGAACTAGCTTTCGTCCGACGGCGCGTTTTTCTCTGTGGCCTCTGTGCCCTCTGTGGTTAAGAACTCAGGCTAGGGTGTCCCTATCCCCGTCGCTGTGACCTTGGATTCATTCTCAACAATCCTTCGTTGACGCCCTCCCGACGGCTTCCGTACCCTGTAGGGTGCGAACGAAAACGCTGGAAAGCGCGCGCCTCCGCGTCGCCGACGACATCACGCAGCTCGTCGGCGAGACTCCGCTTCTCCAACTAAAAGCGCTCACCCCGCCAGGCTCCGCCGACGTTTACGCCAAGCTCGAATACCTGAATCCAGGAGGAAGTGTAAAAGATCGCGCCGCCATCGGCATCATTCGCCGCGCAGAAGCGCAGGGGTTGCTAAAGCGCGGCGGCACTATCGTCGAAGCGACCGCCGGAAACACGGGCATTGGACTGGCGCTGATCGGCGTCAATCGTGGTTATAAAGTGGTGCTGTTCGTTCCAGAGAGATATTCGGAAGAGAAAGTTATCATCATGCGCGCTCTTGGCGCGCAAGTAATTCGCACGCCCGAAAGTGAAGGCATGAAGGGCGCCATTCAGCGCGCCAAAGATCTGGCTGCGCGCGATCCCAAGGCGTTTGTTGCCGCACAGTTTGAGAATCCTGCCAATCCGGATTTCCACTTTGAGACCACGGGAGCTGAGATTTTCGAGCAGATGGAGGGCCGCATCGATGCGGTCGTCATTGGCGTGGGAACTTCGGGGACATTTACGGGAGTAGCTCGCTATGTAAAGGAGCGGATTCCGCGTGCGCTGGCGGTCGCAGTCGAAACCCAAGGCTCCGTCCTGGGTGGCGGCCCACCCGGCGACCATAAGGTTGAAGGAATTGGCGCCAGCTTCATTCCCCAGAACTTTGATTCTTCTGTGTGCGACGAAATCCTGATGGTCACGGACGACGATGCATTCGACATGGTGAAGCAGTTGGCTGCGCGCGAAGGCGTGCTGTCCGGATCGAGCGGCGGCGCAAGCGTCTTCGGCGCTTTGCAGGTTGCGCGGCGGCTTGGGGCAGGGAACCGCGTAGTCACGATGGTGCCCGATTCGGCCGAGCGCTACCTGTCAAAGAAAATCTTCGAAGGCGGCATCTAGGCGCCGCCTCCTCGCCCTTCAATTCTTCAACTTGTGACGTTCGCACGCAGCCACGATCTTGGTGGGATCGATAGCTTCGTTGTCGATCTGTTCTTCCAGAATCTTCCCATCTTTACCGATGAGGAAATTCACGCGACGGGCAGCCTTGTACTTGTCCACGTATAAGCCGTACTTGTGAGTTACTTCTCCGCCCCAATCGCTCGCCAGCGGGAAGGTAACACCGATGGAATCGGCAAATGCCTTGTTGGCGAATGGACTATCCATGCTCACACCCAGGACCTGGGTGTCGGCAGCTTCCAGCTTCTGTAGGTTCTGCTGGAAGTGCTTCATCTGCTCGGTTCAACCACCGGTGAAAGCAAAAATGTAGAACGCCAGGACGACGTTCTTCTTGCCTTTGTAATCGTTGAGAGTGACGTCTTTCAGGTCACTGCCAGTAAAGTACTGCAGCTTGAAGTCGGGAGCTACATCGCCGACCTTCAATTTGGGAGGAGGCGGAGTCTTCTCTTGTGCGGCTGCCTGCCAGGGCAGTGACAAGATCGCCGCTGTAAGTAGCAAATACCTCAACAAAGCCCGTGAAACCGGTTTTCGCATCGGAGGTTTCCTCTTGGAAAGCAAAACACGTAAGAGCCTAATCTGTTTGGCCGTTTGAACGCAATCCGCGTGGCGGTTCGTGTGCCCAGTTACTCTCGGGCAATTGCCTGGCGCAAGCAGAAACAGTACATTTTTGCGGAGACGATCACCTCACTTTCCTATGGGTCTTGAGACTCTGAACGACATCTTCTCTGCAGTCGTCAAGCGCAACGCTGCTCGCGTCATGCTCCAGCGCGGTGCCATCGAATGGATTCCTATCTCCTCGCAGGAGCTTCATCGCAACGTGATCGGTGTAGCTGGTGCGCTACGCAGTTGGGGCATAGACAGGGGAGACCGGGTCGCAGTCTTGAGCGAGAACCGGCCGGAATGGACAACCGCCGATTTTGCGTCATTGCTTCTGGGCGCAGTTGTTGTTCCCATCTACACGACTCTAACACCTGAGCAAACCGCCTACATTCTCCACGATTCCGGGGCGCGAGTGATTTTCGTTTCCACCGAGCAGCAGCTACAAAAGATTTTGGCGATCCTGGATTGCACTCCGGTCGAAAAAGTTGTGGTCATGGATCCGGTTGAGACTACCCCCGCTACTCACATGTACCAGCTGATGAAATCCGATGCGCCCATGGATTTCGAAGCCGCTGCCGGCGGCATCTTCGCGGACGATCTTGCGACCATCATCTACACTTCGGGAACCACGGGCACACCGAAAGGCGTGATGCTGACGCATGGGAATATGGCCTCGAACCTGGCGTGTTCGCTTTCCGAATTCGGCGTGAGCTCTGGCGATGTCAGCATTTCCTTTCTTCCTCTCTCGCACGTCACGGCTCGGCACGTGGATTTCGCCATGCTGTACCACGGAGTTACTCTTGCCTACGTGCCTGCCGTTGAGCAGCTTCCGCAGGCGCTGCTGGAAGTGAGGCCCAGCATCTTTGTTGGTGTGCCTCGCGTTTACGAGAAAATCCATACCCAGGTGGAAATAAAAACGAAAAGTGCTGTGAAGCGGCTGGTGTACGAAGGCGCATTGAACTTGGGCCGCCGCCATAGGCCGGAGACCTTGGCTGGGCAGCAGCCGCGAACTCTCGCGTGGCGGATTGCAGATCGCCTGGTCTTTTCGCAAATCCGTGCCGGGATGGGAGGGCGCGCCAAAATTTTCATCTCCGGTGGAGCCCCGCTGGGGCGCGAGCTGGCAGAGTGGTATGCCGACGTCGGAATCCGCATCCACGAAGGTTATGGGCTTACCGAAACTTCGCCCGTTATTGCGGTCAATACACCGAAGGCGCACAAAATCGGAACTGTCGGCAAGCCACTCGCGAATGTTGAAGTCAAAATCGCTGACGATGGTGAAATATTGGTGCGGGGCGCTTCCGTGTTCGAGGGCTACTGGAACAAGCCCGATGAAACCCAGAATGCATTTGCGGATGGATGGTTCAAGACTGGGGATATCGGCAAACTGGACTCTGACGGGTTTCTCTCAGTTACCGACCGCAAGAAAGACTTGATCAAGACTTCTGGGGGAAAATTCATCGCGCCACAACCGATCGAGAACTCGCTCAAGCACAATGCTCTCATCGCCGAAGCGGTAGTTCTGGGAGATCGACGCAAGTTCCCAGCGGTTCTCATCCTGCCCTATTTTTTGCTCCTGGAGGACTGGGCGCGCACGAACAATGTGAACTTTTCTTCGCGTGAGCAACTCATCGCCGAACCGCAAGTCCAGGCGCTTTATCACGGAATCGTCGCAGATCTCAACCGAAACTTGGCGCAATTTGAAAAGCTGAAAAGGACGGTGCTCGTCGCTGAGGAATTCTCGGCCGCAAACGGTACCCTGACCGCCAGCATGAAGGTGCGCCGGCGAGCCATAGAAGAACGCTACCGCGAGCAGATTGAGAGAATGTACGCCGAAGCGGAAATGTCTAGCCAATGATGTGCCACACTCGCTGTAGCAGCATGAACCGGCGATTGCGGCCACTGCAATAAGCTACTTGTCAGCGACTTGTGTTTTGACCTGGCTGAGCACGTTGTCCAGTTCCGGGCGGGTCAGCAACCTTCCCGCCACTATGACTGCTTCAACCCTGCGGACATTTGCGATGTCTTCCAAAGGATTCGCCTCCAGCACGACGAGGTCCGCTTTGCCGCCGACAGCTACAGTTCCAATATCCTCACGACCGAAAAATTCCGCCGGCTCCGAAATCGCGGCTGCAGTGCCTCGCGCGGGGTCAGACCTGCCTGGGTCAAAAGTTCCAGTTCATGGGGGGCACGTTATGCGGATCGAGGGAATCCGTTCCCGCCAGAATTCTTACGCCCGCAGCGTGCTTTTGACCAACCCGCTTTCGCTGGTTTCGCAGTTCGCGCCTCGGGCCTTGAGTTCGGCCACTCGCTCCCGCGCTTCTTGCGGGTTTCTGGTTTCCAAGACGTTCGGTCATCGAACTCTCCATCGAGCATCGCCCCGGGTGCCACAATCTCAGGGTCCAGGATGTTCTTCTCTGTGATGTCCTTTTTCCATCGCCGCAATATCTCAAGGTCGCCGCCCATGTCGCGAACGCCGGTCACGCCATTTGCGACCCGCAATGGGAGAAGCAGGTCCCGGCTCCAGGCGGGATCAGCGCTCAAGCCCGCAAGATGGACATGCATATCCCACAGACCGGGGATCAGAAACTTGCCTCGACCTTCGATCTGCGTCGCACCATGCGGAGCGGACATGTGAGTCTGGACCTGGGCAATCCGGCCATTCGTGACCAAGACATCGTTTGCTCGACGAACTGAGCCAGTATTCAGGTCAATGATGTGGACCGCCTTGACGAGCAATGGCGGATCAGAGTAAGTCTGAGCAGCGAGAAATACCGATGCAACCGCCAACAGGAATCCGGTCATCCTCATAGATTTACTGGTCACTAGACTGGATTAAGCGTGGCAGGTAGCAGCTGTTTGTTGCCCAATGTCGACATGACCACAGTCACCCGGATATCGTCCCGGAGCTCTATCATTCGGTACACTAGAATCTGTGGAGGCCCAACAAGTTTGAACTGAACAATGGTGACCAACGTCCAAACTCCTGCAGTTCGCACTGATGTGGGCCTGCTCACCCCAGACGATCTTCATCTGTTTAATGAGGGCAGAAACTACCGCGCTTATCAGAAGCTGGGCGCTCACCTCATGGCAGCAGGAGACGAGCCGGGCACATGCTTCAGCGTGTGGGCGCCGAATGCCCGCGAGGTGTCGGTCATCGGCGACTTCAACGGCTGGGATGCCCGATCGCACCCCCTTCATGCACGTGGAAATTCGGGAATCTGGGAAGGTTTTATTCCGGGTATCGGCAAGGGCACGCTCTATAAGTTTCGTGTCCTCTCGCATCGTCACCGCCACGTAGCGGACAAGGCAGATCCATTCGGAATGTTCCACGAAAAGCCTCCGCGTACGGCGTCCGTGGTTTGGGATCTCAGTTACGAGTGGGGCGATCACGAGTGGATGCGGACTCGCGGCCGGCACAATTCACTGCATGCCCCGATGTCGATTTACGAGGTCCATGTCGGCTCTTGGATGCGTGTGCCCGAGGAACACAATCGCCCTCTGACATACCGCGAGATGGCGCCGCGTCTGGCTGAGTACGCGCGTCGTCTGAACTTCACGCATGTGGAGTTTCTGCCAATTATGGAGCACCCTTTTTACGGCTCATGGGGGTATCAGACTACCGGCTACTTCGCACCAACAGCGCGCCTCGGCACTCCTCAGGATTTCATGTATTTGATCGACTATCTGCACCAGCAAGGCATTGGAGTGATTCTCGACTGGGTGCCATCCCATTTTCCCTCTGACGCGCACGGGTTGGCCTATTTTGACGGCACTCACCTCTTCGAACATGCCGACTCGCGCCAGGGCTTTCATCCCGATTGGAAAACGCACATCTTCAATTACGGGCGCACTGAGGTTCGCAGCTTCCTGCTTTCCAGCGCGATGTTCTGGCTGGATAAATACCATGCTGATGGTCTGCGCGTAGACGCGGTCGCATCCATGTTGTATCTGGATTACTCGCGCAAGCAAGGCGAGTGGCTTCCCAATAAATTCGGCGGACGAGAGAATCTGGATGCGATCGAGTTTCTGCGTCAGTTCAATCTGGCAGTGTACAAAGAACATCCCGACGTCCAGACCATCGCGGAGGAATCCACCGCGTGGCCGATGGTGTCACGGCCCATCTACGTCGGCGGTCTCGGTTTTGGCATGAAGTGGGATATGGGCTGGATGCACGACACGCTCTCCTATTTCTCGAACGATCCCATCCACCGCAAGTACCACCACAACCTGCTCACATTTCGCATGCTGTACGGGTTTACGGAAAACTTCGTTCTGCCTCTCTCGCACGATGAAGTTGTGCATGGCAAGGGCTCGCTCATCGGCAAGATGCCGGGAGATGAATGGCAGAGATTCGCAAATCTTCGGCTGCTGTTTGGCTATATGTACGCGCAGCCAGGAAAGAAGCTGCTTTTCATGGGAGACGAGTTCGGCCAGGTGCGTGAATGGGCGCACGACACCAGTCTGGAATGGCACGTACTGCAATATCCGGTTCACTCGGGCGTGCAGCGCTGGGTGGAACAGTTGAACCGGGTCTATCGCGAACAGCCGGCGCTGCATGAATGGGATAACGATCCAGCCGGATTCGAATGGATCGACTGTAATGACAGCGGAGCGAGCATCATTTCATTGTTGCGTAAAGGAAAATCAGAGCGAGAGCGCATTGTGATCGTGTGCAACTTTACTCCTGTGCCAAGGGAGGGTTATCGCTTGGGGGTGCCGTCCGGGGGGTTCTGGCGGGAACTCCTGAACAGCGATGCGCACGACTACGCCGGCGGGGGGATGGGGAACAAGGGAGGCGTGCAGGCTGAAGCCAAACCAGCGCACGGCCGACCGTTTTCGCTGCGGCTTACCTTACCGCCTTTAGCGGCTCTGTTCTTGAAAGCCGAATAGCCGTCACCGATGCCGATTTCTCGGCACTGATCCGAGGTGAATCCGGTTACGTTGCTGCGGCTGCCGCTGCTTTGGAAGTAGCGACCTGGCCTGTTCCATTCGGGCTGACTAAGGCTTTGATCTGATTCAAAATGGTTTTCGAGCGAAGCACCTTTGGATAGGGATGCGTCGACTCGGTGATTCTCGGCCAATTACTGGCTGGTACCCGGAGATGAGGATCACCGGAAGGTTTGGATCTCGGCGTTTCAGCTCCGCTGCCAATTCCAACCCCATTCATCTCAGGCATGGAATAATCTGACATCACCGCGGAGATTTCATCTTTTCTCGAATCAAACAGTTGGAGAGCCTGGCGGGCATCCCGTGCCAGCAGCACTTCGTAGCCTTCACTGGCCAGCAGGGTCGCATAGAACTCCAGGATTCCAAGGTCGTCGTCGACACCGAGTAGCGGCGCGCGTCTTCATCGTTCATTTCCCCAACGCCGGATTACTCAGGACAAGGCAACCAAGGAAGGTTCTCAATATCAGGCATCTCGCTTGCCAAACATGCGGACTTCGCAGGAGCCCCCAAGACCTCCATGCTAGACTCCAAGCATTGCTACCCGATGCGCATTCTCACTCGCTACATCCTCGGGGAAATCACCTCACATGCCGTAATCGGCGTAGCGGTGTTTACGTTCATTCTGTTCACCCGTGACCTGGGTCGGCTGCTCGATCTGGTGGTACGCAACAGCGCTCCTCTGCCGAGCGTCTTTGAAATCTTCTTTTTCACCCTGCCGGTAGCTTTCACGTACACGATCCCCATGGGTGTTCTGGTCGGAATTCTGATCGGATTAAGCCGGCTGGCTGCGGACAGCGAAGTGACCGCGATGCGTGCCAGCGGCATTGGCGTCTGGACATTCTTGCGAGTGATTGCGGTTTTTGCCGGGGTGGCGTGGCTGTTGGGAATTGCCAACGCGGTGTACCTGGCGCCCGCGTCGCAGGCCGGCCTGGGGCGGCTGCAGGACCGGCTCAAGAACTCTCAGGTCTCTTTTGAAGTTCAACCCCGGGTGTTCTATGAGGGCTTTCCCAAACTGGTGCTCTATGTCCAGGACGTAAAGAGCGCACAAGGTGCAGCGATCTGGAAAGGGGTGTTCATCGCCGATACGAGTACGCCCGCTTCGCCACGAATTACACTCGCCCGCCAGGGCATTCTGGTGAGTGAAGGTCCTCAAACCCTGCACCTCCATCTGACGGATGGGTCCACCCACGAGACCGACCCGCAGTCGCCCGACAATTATCAGATTTCGACCTTTCAGCAGACGGACATCCCCATACCCGTGCCGGAAACCGAGAACAAGGAGCAGGAAGCCACGCCCGTCTCACAACTGAGCACCCGAGAACTGCTGGCGCAAGCTAAGACAGCCAAGAAATATATGAGGCCGTGGTACCAGATTGAATTTCATCGGCGCTTCGCCTTGCCGACTTCGTGCCTCGTGCTGGCACTCGTGGGAATTCCTCTCGGCTTATCTTCCAAGAAGGGAGGAAAATCAGCGGGCTTCGTGCTCACGATCCTGCTGGTGTTCGCGTATTACTCCGTAAGTCTGGTTGGAGTCTCCCTGGCCCGCCAGGGGCGCGTCTCGCCTGGCGTGGGCGCGTGGCTGGCGGACATCGTCTTCTTTCTCGCAGGAGCGTTTCTGCTCTGGCGCAGTGAACGCAGACCCTTGGAATTTTCATGGTTGCGCGGGCGCTTTCACCCGATAGGGGCGCGATTGAAAAACGCCGGCCGCGGATTGTTTCGCCCCAGCGCGGCCGAGGATGCCTTTTCCCGCGCTTCCACGCGCCGCCGGTTCCTCAGCGCACGCTTCCCCATGATCCTGGACGACTACGTGATGCGCGATTTCTTCGTCTACTTGACGATGATCGTTGCCGCATTTCTTACGCTGCTTCTTGTGTTCACAATTTTCGAACTGCTCGGCGATATCCTGCGCAATCGCATTTCGCCCTTCGTTGTAGGCGAATACCTGCTCAACGTCATTCCCTATTTTTTTTACAACAGCACACACTTAAGCATGCTTCTCGCTGTGCTCGTCACCTTTGGCGTACTGCAGCGCTCCAATGAGATTACCGCCATCAAAGCCACGGGCGTGAGCGTTTATCGAGTAATAGTCCCGGTACTGCTGGCATCGGTGCTGATCGCGGGTGGGCTGTTCCTGTTCGAGCAGTTTTATCTGCCTCATGCCAATCGGCGGCAGGATGCCTTACGAAACCTGATCAAAGGCAAACCGCCCCAGACCTATCTCAATCCCGATCGACAATGGATCTTCGGGCAGCACTCGAATATTTACTATTACCGGTTTTTCGACTCCGACCGCGATCAGTTCGGCAATCTCACCGTCTTTCAATTTGATCCGGCGACACTTCAGCTGGTAAATCGCATTTACGCGGACCGGGCGCATTGGGACGAAGGTTTGGACCGTTGGGTCTGCACCAAAGGATGGCAACGCAGATTGCGGGGCTCCGGGCTTGAAGACTATCGCTCATTCGACGTGGCCACATTCAATGCCATCAGTGAGCCGCCGGCGTACTTCAAGAAAAAAGTTGAGCCGTATTCCGAGATGAATTATCAGGAGTTACGCCGCTACATCCATGACCTGCAACAGAGCGGCTTTGATGTGGTTCGGCTCAAAGTGCAATTACAAAAGAAAGCCGCATTTCCGCTGATAACCTTTGTCATGGCCGTGCTGGCGATTCCGTTTTCACTCTCGGCAGGCCGGCGGGGTGCCGTGACCGGGGTTGCGGTCGCGGTTGGAATTGCGGTTGTCTACATCACCATCTCTGGGCTGTTCGAGTCCATGGGGAATGCCAGCCAATTGCCTCCCCTGCTGGCCGCCTGGGCGCCGGACATCCTGTTTGGGCTTGTTGGAGGTTATTTGATTCTGAAGGTGCCAACGTAAAGCCGAAAACTCTTCACCTGGCTCCCAAAGCCGCCGGCTGCCCACCTGTGGTCACGGGCTGGCCCACCACGCTGAGCGTACCGAGAGTCGAATCAAAAGAAAACATTGAAATTGAACTTGCACCCTGGTTTGCCGTGTAGACAAAATCCGTTATGCCGCCCGTGCCGGTGATGGCGGCGCTCCCAGCGCGAACTGCTACCCAGACCGGATTCAAGCCGGTGGAGATGGCCCCCTCAGCAAGCGCTGTCAGCGCGCCGCCTCCCGCGCTGACCTTGTACTGTGAAACTTGATTGGAAGATTCATCTGCAACGTAGACAAACTCGCCGTCAGGGCTCGCCGCGATGGAAACCGGCTTCAGCCCGGCTGAAAACGGAGAACCTGTAACTTCCGTCAGAGTGCCGTTGGCTGCGCTGCAAGTCGCACTGACCTGCGTACAGATCGCATATGCCGATACATTGTTCGACCCGGAGTTGGTGACGTACAAAAAGTTGCTCCGGTCGGACGTAACAACGGTTGCTGCGGCCGAAGGCGTAGTGCCGGCGATATACGACGTGACGCGGGTCAGCGTCCCGTCGCTATTAACCGAGAATTGAGTAACAGTCGAATCGAATTTATTCGCCACATAGAGAAATTTTCCATCCGACGCGACCGCCACAGCGGCCGGCCCCGGCCCAGTCAAAGCACCCGGCGAGACAGGAAACGGCGAACCCGGAACTTCCGTGAGCGAGGCGCCTGACGCCGAAAATACTGAGATTGTGGCCGAAGCGGGATCTGATTGAGTTCCCTGATTCGCGACAAATAGATGCCCAGCGGAATCAACCGCCATGCTTACGGGAGTCTGTCCCGCAGCGGTGGTGCCGCCGGCTGCGGTGAGGGTGCCGTCTGAATTCAGTGTGTACGCGGAAATATCGTCGCTGCCGGAATTGGCCACGAACAAGGCGTCCCCGGCGGACGAGATCGCAATTGCGGCAGGCACGCTGCCCGTTCCTACAGATTTACCGTTGCTACTGAGTTTGCCAGTGTTCAGGTCGATGAGAAAACCTGCAACTGAACTGTCGCCCTGAGTGGCCACGAACAGCGCGCCGTTTCCGGAGGGCGACGTGGATTTGCCGGTCGTGCACGCCGCAAAATTGAGCACCGAAGCCGCAGCCAGCAGAGCTAGAAACAGACGCATTCTTTCCAGTCCTCTTGTGAAAGGATTGCCCAAAACGAAGCCTCTCCCCGATGTTGAGCTTGAGAGTCGATAAATAATCTCATCTGTGTATCAGGAATACTAGGGAAGAGCAAACGTCCAGAAAGGTTGGAACCATACTGGCGGAACAAAGTTGTCAATGAAGAATATGCGCCTGAATGTTTCAACGATTCTCGAGAGTGCCTGCACTTGCCAAAACCGGCGCAGCCTCGACTTCAGGCACTGGCGCACAGGGCAGTCGAATCTCGACGGTAAGCCCGCCTTCGGGACGGTTCCATGCTTTTACCGTTCCCCCGTGCAACCGGACCGCGCGTTCTGTAATCGCCAAGCCCAGACCGACGCCGCCCGTCTCGCGCCCCCGCGCATCGTCGATCCGGTAAAACGGCCGAAACATCTTTTCCAAAGCTTCATCGGGCACGCCGGGTCCCGAATCGCTTACACGGATGATCGCTTCCGGAGAGCCGGCGTTGTCCCCCTGCGCAAGCGAAACTTCCACCACCGTGCCCTCGGCGGTGTAGTGCACCGCATTGCGAATAATATTTTCGATCGCGCTGTGCAGCAGAATTGCTTTTCCCGAAATTTGGCAATCATTCACGATCCGTGCCTTTACGTGGCAGTGACGCTCCTGCGCCTCGTAGTCGGCATCGTTTGCGATCTCGATGGTCATCTCTCCCAGGTTCAGTTGGGACTTTCGGCTCGTGTGATCGCCGCTCTCGAGCCGTGCGATTGTCAACAAACCGCCAATCAACTGGTTTAGACGATCCGATTCCAGTTCCATGCGCTCCAGCGCGCTCTGTGTTTCCGGCCCAGACCGTTGCCGCGCCAGCCCCAGCGCCACATTCAAACGCGCCAGGGGCGACCGCAATTCGTGCGAAATGTCATTCAGCAAGCGCGACTGAGCTTTGACCAGATTCTCCAGGCGTTCCGCCATGATGTCGAAGTCGCGAACCAATTCGGCGATCTCATCACGCCGTCTTGATCCGGCGCTGCCGGCCCTCGCCGTCAAGTCGCCTTCGGCTAACCGTCGGGTTGCGGCTCGCAGCCGCACCACGGGAGAGGTCAAGTAGCGGGCAAGAAAGTAGCAGACCAGACCAGAGGAAATAATGCCAATCAAAATGCCTAGCCCAGGAACGCCCCCCGGTCCAAACGGCCCCGGAGGTAACATCACCACTAGGGTGTAAGAGTGCCCGCCTGCGGAGGCGACTGGCAGGCGACGGAACGGGCTCGGCGTCAGACGTTGCCAGAATTCGCGGGGAGGGGGAGTGATGCCCCGCGACAGCGAATCTGCCCAGCGCGGGACAGGCCGGGCTGAGAGCTCTTGTCCCTGCTCATCGAACAGATATGCCCGCACGTGCTGCGTCTCGCGCAAATCCTCGAGATAACGCCGCAACTCCGCAGGCCCGCCCTGCTCAAACACGTCCGCCGCGCGCTGCGATGCTATGGACTGTTGCGCCTGCCACTCGGAAAATTCGCCACGCTGCCGGAAGGCGAAGATCACAAGGATCGTGAGCACCAGGAATAACGCCTGCGCCAGCCAGTAAGAGACGAAGATCTTGAGGAACAGGCTTCTCATGAGCGGCTGCTCTCCGACTAAACCGCATCCGTCTGCGGCTGGGGACGAGCAAAAATGTAGCCCACGCCACGGACGGTCTTGATGTGATCCATGCCGCCCTCGGAATCACCCAGCTTCTTGCGGATTTTGCTCACATGCATGTCGATACTGCGATCGAAGGGCGAGAACTTGCGGCTCAGCACGATATCCACCAGACGTTCGCGCGGAACCACCCGCCCAGCTTCGCGCAGCAACGCATGCAACAGATTGAACTCCACCGAGGTCAGTTCCACCGGTTTTCCGTTCTGACGCACGGTGCGCGTTGCCGGATCGAGTTCAACGTCGGAAACACGTAAGACCTGCTCTGGAGGAATGCCCGAACCCTCCGATGTCCTTGTCCGTCGCAAGATGGCGCGGATACGCGCTACTAGCTCCCGAGGATTGAATGGCTTAGGCAGATAATCGTCAGCCCCGATCTCGAGACCCACGATGCGATCGACGTCTTCTCCACGAGCCGTGAGCAGTAGTACCGGGACTCGCGACTTGTCGCGAAGCCGGCGAAGCACTTCGAATCCATTCAGATTTGGCAGCATGACGTCGAGTACCACCAGGGCATGCTCGTTGCTTAGGGCACGTTCCAGCCCGAGATTTCCCTGGTGAACAGCTTCAACCGGAAAACCCTCAGGCGCGAGATACTCACCCACCAGGCTGCAGAGCTCCACGTCGTCGTCAATGACCAGAATGCGGTCCACGATTTAATTGTAGTTCCACTATCGCCGTTCGGGAGAAGCGTAATGGCATCCAAGTTTAGCTTTTACAAATCTTTACTCCGATTGACCAACTTTTTACCGCTGGGTTGGCCCGCAAGTGCTTCTATGTAAGTAAGACTGGCTGATCGAAAGAGATGTGGGAGGCAAAAAACCAACAATGAAAACCAGGCAAATAAGACTTTTGGTTATCGCCGGCATTATCACGATTGCCGCGGCGATCGCCGTCTCACAAACGGTGAAACGTGCTCACATGCACGGTGGTGGAATGTTCGGTGAACACCAGCTTCAATTCTTCACCGATTATCTCGACCTCACGGACACACAGCAGGCGCAGGCAAAGGAAATCCTCGCCAAGGAAAAGCCAACGATCCAGCCGCTGGTACAGCAACTGAAGGACAGCCGCCGGCAACTGCATCAACTCGAGATGAGCGGAACCTTCGATGAGGGCAAGGTCCGCAATCTGGCCGCGCAGCAAGCCCAAACGATGACCGAATTGATCGTGCAAAAGGCGCGCATCCACTCTGAACTTGCGCAGATTCTGACTGCGGATCAGAAGTCCAAGCTAAACAGGTTCATGGAGCGTCACGAGCAGCGTTTCATGAAGCATGCGGCTCCGGAGCCGCCGCCGACCGAGTAGGCTCTGGCTGAATGAGGGCGGCGCGCGCTGAGGCGCTGCCGCCCTCTGCTTCAACGCGAGCACATCCTTCGTTCAAGAAAAGAGGCGACTTCATGGCAAGCGCAGCCGTTAATCGGGATTTTGTGAGTGCAGTAATCGACGAACTGGCACTGGGAATCGACCATGCTGTTGAGTGCTGGATGGCGAAGGTCGAACAAGCTCTAACTGACACCAGACTGACGACGCTCGGGCGATTGAATGCCGTCCGCGAGGTCCTGGAAGATTACAAGTGCGTGACCGGCAAAGCCCGCCTGGGCTGCCGAATAGGCGCAGACTTCCAGTCCTGAGATCCAGACAATGGGTGCGCTTTTCTCCTTCCTGATGGATTCGAGCTGGTTCTTCCTCCTGGGTTGGTGTCTGCTGTTGGTCGTAGCTTACCTTTTAGCATTTCCGCGGGAATCGGCGTAATTCGAACTGGGTTCCGCAGGTACAACTTGAACCCAGGGCTGCTAGAATCTCATCTATTAGAAGCAGATGCTGCCCAAGAGTCTCCGTCCTCTCCTTCCTTACCTTAAGAAATACCGCTGGGGATACGTCTGGGGAACGATCTGCGTCTTCTGCAATAACGGAATCTGGATTTTCTTCCCCCAGGTAATCCGGCGCGCCATTGATGACCTGCATCTCGGGGTTACGCGCCACAAGCTGTTTACCTATGCGCTGCTTTTGATGGCCGTGGCCGGTGTGAAGGGTATTTTCCAGTTCCTGACCCGATGGGTCGTGATCGGTATTTCCCGTGAAATCGAATTCGATTTGCGGAACGACCTGTTCCAACATTTGGAAAAACTCTCATATTCTTACTATCAGCGGACGCGCACTGGCGACATCATGGCGCGTGCCACGAACGACCTGAATGCCGTGCGCATGCTGCTGGGCCCGGCAATCATGTACACAGCAAACACGGTCGTGTTCACCGCTGGCGCGCTCGCGTTCATGCTCTCGATTAGTCCCAAACTCACCATCTACGCCTTCATGCCGCTGCCCGTCGTGAGCGTCGTCGTGCAGTACTTCGGAAAGCGTATTCACGAGCGCTTTGAACGAATCCAGGCAATGTTCTCCGATATCTCGGCGCGCGCGCAGGAGAACTTCTCCGGTGCGCGCGTGATCCGGGCCTATGTGCAGGAGGAACCAGAGATCACGGCGTTCGAAGTTTCGAACCGCGAATACATCGCTCGCAGCCTGAAGCTGGTTCGGCTCATGGGCATGCTGTGGCCAACACTTGAGACCATGCTAGGGTTTGCGATCGTGCTGGTCCTGTGGCTTGGCGGGCGCGAAGTTCTGTATGGACGCATCAGCGTCGGCGATTTCGTTGCCTTCAACACCTACATGGTGCAACTCACCTGGCCGGTGATCGCACTGGGGTGGGTGATCAATATTTTCCAGCGTGGCACCGCTTCGATGGCGAGAATCAATGAAATCCTGGTTGAGAAACCAGAGATTCGGGATGGCGCTGAGGCGCGAGTCGCGAGTAGTCGAGATGGCATACCCGAGCATGTGGCCGGTGCAATCGAATTTCGCGATCTGAATTTTGCCTACAACGGTACCCCCGTGCTACATGACGTCAATCTGCGGATTCCTGCCGGCAGCAGCCTTGCAATCGTTGGTCCCACCGGATCTGGGAAAACCACGCTCGTCAGCCTGATCCCCCGCATCTACGACGCCTCACCGGGAACCGTGCTCATCGACGGTAAGCCGATTCGCGAGTATCCGTTGGAGACCCTGCGGCGGCAAATCGGTTTCGTACCCCAGGAGACCTTTCTCTTCAGCGAGACGGTGCGTGAAAACATCGCGTTCGGCAGGCAAGAGGCAACAGATGCGGAAGTACATTCCGCTGCCGAAGCAGCCAGCATTGCGGCGGAGATTGAAGAGTTCCCCGAGCAGTATCGGACGCTGGTGGGTGAGCGTGGAATCACGCTGTCCGGAGGCCAGAAACAGCGTAGTGCGATCGCGCGCGCCGTAATTCGGAACCCTCGAGTCCTGATCCTGGACGATGCCCTTTCCAGCGTCGATACACAAACCGAGGACAAGATCCTCAATCATCTGCGCGAAATCATGCAGGGCAGGACTACGATTTTCATCTCCCACCGCGTCTCCACGGTGCGTAATGCCGATCGCATCGCCGTTCTCCACGGCGGACGCATCGTCGAAATGGGCACTCACGAGGAACTACTCGCCCTGAACGGCTATTACACCGATCTTTATAACAAGCAGCTTCTGGAAGAAGAGCTGGCGGAAGTGTAAGAACAGACCAGGCCGGACCCTGACAGCTCCGAGTGACTGAGCGAAATCCCACGTGAAACGCGTTCCCACAGCCGAGTTGCTTGATAGCGACGCCGGCACACCAGCGGAAATTGCTGCGTCCTTAGACGATCTGGAGTTCTTCAATCGCCGCTTCGGCGGTGTGCCGACGACAGAGTCCTTGATCACGCATGTTGCGCAGAGCCTGGGAGTAGCCTCGCTCTCGCTTCTGGAAGTCGCTTCCGGAGCCGGATACGTGACAGCCACAGCCCGCCGCCGACTCAAAAAACGTGGTATTCGGCTCGAAGTCACCTTGTCGGATCGTTCCAGATTTCATCTAACAAACGGGAACCGCGCCGTGGCTGCCGACGCGCTCGCGCTCCCATTCCGCGACGAAAGTTTCGATCTCGTGAGCTGCAATCTGTTTGCCCATCATCTCGCGCCAGCGGAACTTCAGCGATTCGCGGATGAAGCGCTGCGCGTCTGCCGCGCCGCCTTTCTGATCAACGATCTGGTCAGGCATCCGCTGCATCTCGCGCTTGTATACCTGGGCATGCCGCTCTATCGCAGCCGGCTAACGCGTCACGACGCCCCGGCATCGGTTCGTCAGGCCTACACTCCGGAAGAGATGCAGCAGTTGCTGGCCAACACCGCAGCGGGGCGCGTGGAAATGCAACGTCATTACCTGTTTCGCATGGGCGTAATTGCGTGGAAACAAGACAGCTCATAACCGCCAGGTTCTGATGCACGACCTGATCGTCATCGGTGGAGGACCTGCAGGTACAGCCGCAGCGATTACGGCTGCGCGCGCCGGCGGCCGTGTACTTCTGCTCGAACGCGGACGCTTTCCGCGGCACAAAGTGTGCGGCGAGTTCGTCTCGGCGGAGTCTCTGGGGATCCTTCGAGAACTCTTATCGTCCTCACCGGCAAATGCACCTCATTGTGCCCCCTGTCATCCTGATGCCGGGCGTAGCAGGGCAGAGGGATCTATGTATTTTGGCGGCAGCCACGCCAGCTCACGAGTCGGCAATAGCGACTCCCTACTCGCCAATTCACTCCGCATTCCACGTGCCCGCGTGTTCCTAGACGACCAGGTGCTCGAAACCCCGGTTGATCCTCCAGCGGCCAGTATCGCTCGCATTGATCTCGACGCAGCGCTCTGGAATGCAGCCGAAAGCGCCAGCGTGGACGCGCGGCAGCAGATTGCGGCACAAAACATCTCTGGTTCCGGCCCTTTTCTGGTGAGCACGAGCCCAGGGGAGTTTGAGTCGCGTGCTGTGATCAATGCTTCAGGCAGATGGTCAAATCTAAACTCGGGCGCGCCCGGCGAAAAGAGTAAGACGAAATGGCTGGGACTCAAAGCTCATTTCGCCGAGCCCTCACCCGAGCTTTCCGTCGATTTGTATTTCTTCCAGAACGGCTATTGTGGCGTGCAGCCCGTCGGTCCTGGCAGGGTAAACGCTTGTGCCATGGTTCGGTCCGATGTCGCCAGTAGCCTGAGCGAGGTGTTCGCTCTTCATCCGGCTCTTTATCAACGCAGCGCCGCATGGAAACCGCTCATTGATCCGGTCAGCACATCGCCGCTCATTTTCCGCGATCCTCAACCTGCACAAGATGGCGTTTTACTAGTAGGTGATGCTGCCGGCTTCGTTGATCCCTTCATAGGCGACGGCATATCGCTGGCGTTGCGGAGCGGGACGCTCGCCGCCCAGTGCCTGGAGCCTTTCCTTCTGCGAAACGCGACTTTCTCCGAGACTGTATCCCGTTATCGTGAAGCTTACGTCAGCTCGCTGCTTCCCATTTTTCGCGCCTCGTCGACCATTCGCCGCGCCCTCCGTTTCCCGCGCACAATTCGCCGCCCATTGCTGCGGCTCCTGCGGCGCACTCCGGCAATGACCCGATACTTGGTGAACAGAACACGGCAGGCGAACTGAAGCGGAATTACCGGACCACCAGCACTTCGCGCACATTGTCGCGCGCCAGAAAGAATTTGATGGAACTGAAATCGCGGAATAGATTTTCGATATGCCGATTATTGAACACCCGCTGCAGACGAAAGCGCCCAGGGCTGCCGGCAGGGTTTTTACGGTCACGTCTGGGTTCAATGTGCTGCATCTCCAGCGTATCCGTACCCACGATGTGATAGCGGTAACAGGGCGCATCGGGTCCAGCTTCACGAGTATGAAAAAAGGCCAGCAGCATTCCCCCGGGCTTCAGTAGTGACCAGAATCGCCCAACGACAGGCTTCACCAGACTCTCATCGAGGTAGTCCGGTAAATTCCAGCACAGCACCAGATCGAACTGTGAATTGGGAAAAACCAGGTTTTCAGCAAGAAATCTTTTGCCGTCAACCACCGTGTTGCCTTCGTCATCTTTGGTGAGAAGGTCAGGATCGGTCGAGGCAACCAGCAAATCGTCGCTGTAGATCTTGTGCCCGTGCTCGGTGAAGTAACGGATATTTGCGGGCGATGTCGAACCCAGGTCGAGCACACAAAGAGGATCGCTGGATTCCAGGAGCTTGGAAAGTTCCGCCAGTCCGCTGGATCGCCGATTGGGACGCTTGATCGCCTTTGCGGCTGCCGGATTCTGAGGTGCCTCTTCCGATGACCCACGAAACAGTTTCATGAAGCTATGCGCAACCGACACCATAACAGCAACGTTCTAGGTTTGAGCACCATCTCCATCTGAGCCAGAGGCAGACTGGAGCCATCCAGTTACTTGCCCTCGCTTGCAGAAGACTTGTTCGTCGATGTCCCCGTTCCGGCCGCCGCAGCTACTCCAGAGGAAGCCACACTCGCCCCACTCACGCCCGGCCTGCCGATCTCTCTTTGCACATCGATCTTGCCCTTGAAATAGGCGCCATCCTCAATCGCCAGCCGCCTGGTAACAATATCGCCCACCGCGATCGCTGATTTCTTCAATTCGGCGCGTTCCGTGGCGTTGATATTACCTTCCAACTTACCTTGGACGATCACGCCTTTCCCGCTCACATTCGCCCGCACCTGCCCGTTTGGGCCGATGGTGAGACTGTTGTCGTGCAGTTCTATCTTGCCCTCTACCTGGCCCTCGACATACAAATCCTCACTACCCGAGAGCTCTCCCTTGATGGTGACGGACTTTCCAATATGCGCAAACTCCATGGTTTTCGGCGCGTCCATAATTGTGGCCTCCTTCGGCCCGTGGTCCCGCAAAACGAACAGAGTATGTCTGGATTCTAAATCATACTTGCGACTGGCCGAACGTCCAGAAGAGACGGCGCGGGAGCTGACGCCAAATCGGAACTTGCCACGACTATATCCCACCTGCTTTGAATCCGGCAAACCACGCACGAAAAATCTTCTGCAGCGCGGCCGGTACACTTTTGGTATATCCGCGGACAACAAGAAGGCATTCAGTTCTCGTCTAACACTTATATCCTGGTCTCTAAGATCATGAACGCTTTGCCACGCGGAATGTCCCCGGTGCTCTCGATTGCGCTGGCAGCTTTCGCCGTCGGCCACGTTCAAAGCGCAACCGCCGCGCCAACTCCCTCTGTTCCTCCTGTCGAACTGGTTAAGCGTACTGTTCAGAACGAAATTAAGAGCAACCCCGATGATACAAAGTTCATGTTTCGGGTTCGCAGGGAGACCCCGCGGGGTTCCCAGACCAGGTTGATGGTCCAAACGAAGGAAGCGATAGCGGCGGTGACGGTCGCTATCAATGATCGTCCTCTGAGTCCTCAACAGATTCATGCGGAGGAAGAGCGGCTGCAGCACCTCATGGAGCATCCAGAAGAACTGAGCAAGAAGCGCAAGCAAGAGAGGGATGACGCCGAGCGCGTCACCCGCATCATGAAAGCTCTGCCGGATGCGTTTCTTTATGAGTACGCTGGAACCGAGCAAGGTAGGCCAGGTATCGGCAAGGAGGGCGACGAATTGGTGCGCCTCACCTTCCGTCCTAACCCCGATTACAATGCACCATCACGAGTCGAGCAGGTTCTCACCGGAATGCAAGGGACGATTCTCATCGATAAGCCAAAGCTGCGTATCGCCCGAATTGATGGCACGCTGGCGAAACAAGTCGGATTCGGCTGGGGTATGTTAGGCCACCTCGACCGCGGTGGACACTTTCTGGTGGAGCAGGGCGACTTGGCCAACAATCACTGGGAGATCACCCATATGGATCTCTCGTTTACCGGCAGGCTACTGCTATTCAAGGGCCTCAACATAAAATCCAACGAAGTCTACGACGATTTTCATCGCGTGCCCTCGGACCTTACCTTTGCGCAGGGAGTTGAGCTTTTGAAAAAGCAGGAAGCGGGGTTGGCGCAGAAGTTGGCCAGCGACGACGCACCAAAATAAGAAACACTTACACCTCGCTGCCTAGGCTAGCTCGCTAAACCTTACCAGCGCGAATTGTTTCCTTCCGCACCGTAAATCTCTCGATCAAATCTTCCCGGACGCGGTATCCCGTGCCCGGCTCATCGCTAATCATGATTGTGCCCTTGCGGCTAACCTCAACTTCGGGTTCGATGATGTCTTCCTTCCAATAACGTTTCGAGGAGGACACATCTCCCGGAAGACGGAAGTTTTCGAGCGTCGACAGTGCAACATTGTGGGAACGACCAATCCCTGATTCGAGCATGCCCCCACACCACACCGGGATATTGTGGGAATGGCAGATATCGTGCACTTTCTTCGCCTCCGTGAAACCGCCCACCCTGCCCACCTTGATATTGATAATGCGGCACGCCCCCGTTTCGGCAGCCACGGCAGCATCACGCGCGTGCCGGATCGACTCGTCAAGGCAAATCGGGGTGCGCAATTGTTTTTGTAACCGGGCATGCTCGAAGATATCGTCATTCCACAGCGGCTGTTCCAGCATGAGCAGTTTGAAATCATCGAACTTCTGCAGGTGTTCGAAGTCCTCGGCTCGATAGGCGGAGTTGGCGTCACAGCTAAGCACAATCTCCGGCCAGCGCGGGCGGACACCAGAGAGGATCTTAAGATCCCAACCAGGTTTCACCTTTAGCTTGATGCGGCGATACCCGGCGGCCAGTTCGGTTTCTATCTTGTCGAGTAGTTGCTCTATGGAATCCTGAATTCCGATCGATACGCCGCACTCGATCTCTCGCCTCGTACCCCCGAGCAGTTTCGATAGCGGTTGATGCTTCTGTTTCGCTTCGGCGTCCCACAATGCGTTCTCCACGGCAGCTTTCGCCATCCGATGTCCGCGTACTCTGGCCAGCAAGGGCACGCTCTCGCGCCCGGAGCTTAGCTTCTTTCCAAGCACCGCTGGCGCCAGATACTTCTTGATCGTAGGCCATGCGCTTTCGATCCATTCCGAGCTGTAAAACGGATCTTCGCCGGCGACGCACTCCCCCCATCCGTCAATGCCTTCGCAATGAACGGTCAAGAGAAGGATGCGACGGCTGTATGTGCGCCCAAAGCTGGTCTCAAAAAAATGCACCAGCGGCATCTGCAATTCGCGCAGCGTGATCGCTTCGACTTTCAGTTGTGTGGATGCAGGAGTTTCTTTGCTGATCTCGGCTTGTATCATCAGTGCAGCGCCCCCGTGAACAACGTCACTAGTTGCTGTACTGCCAGTTCTCGTCCCATTTCCCCAGCAGGAATTTTCCATTTCCGCTGGGATCTCGCTCATAACCGAGTACTGCCAGGCCCGCTGAAAAGGCATTCAGAAATTCAGCCCGGTTCCGGTCTTGAACCTCTTTGGCCCAGTGGCGGCTTTCGGGCAGGGACTTCCATTGATAAATTTGCGCGGGGACGGGAATCGTCCTCAGCGTTTGAATTTCCGGCTTGCTTTCGTTTTTCAACAACGCCTGCACTCGCCCGGATTTCAGCCACCATTCTGCAACGAGGCGATCCGAAGGCAATCCCCCTTGAAGGGGAGAAGAGGTAATCCCGTACTGATTCAGGTTATATCGCCGCGCGATTGCGCCCAGTTTCTCCACGTTGAGATAGGCATTCTTGATTTCCAGCGGATCGAATGTCCACTCTATCAGTTCAAAGCCCCGAGACAGGGCGTCTTGCCGCTGAACCAGCTTTAGGCGGCGCCCTAGTCCGCTGTTGCGATACTGTTCGCGCACTGCCAGCATGTGCGAGTGCAGATAGGCATGTCCGGCCCGCACGCCAGGAATCGACAGAGCAAACCCGACTAGTTCACTGCCGTCAAATGACCCGATCACTTGCCCGCCAATCTTGTCGGCTACCACGAACATGCGAAGCGGAACCAGGTCCAGGTCGCTGAAGTTCCAGACTTCCTTTTGCAAGGCCACACCGGCGCGCAGCTCTTCCAGGTCGCGGCATTTGCGGATCACGATGTGATCCGCTTTCACCCGCTCGCCCGCTCCTGTTGCTTCGCCCGCTGCCATAGGGATTCCAGTTCTTCAATCGACGCTTCTTTTGGCTTGCGCTGCGCCGCGCTTAGTTGTTCCTCCATCCATTGAAAACGGCGCTTGAACTTCCGGTTCGTCTTGCGAAGCGCGGACTCCGGATCGAGTGCCAGATAGCGGGCGATGTTCACCAGCACAAAGAACAGATCGCCGACTTCAGCCTCCAGGCGTTCGCGCAGGCTGGAGTTAATCACTGGACGCCCGGCGCCCGCAACTCCAGAACCCGCCGCCGTTGGTGGTGAGGGCAACTGGTTGATTTCTTGCTGGAGTTCCTGGATCTCCTCGTTCAACTTTTCAAACAAGCCCTGCAGATTAGGCCAATCAAAGCCCACGTGTGCCGCGCGTGAACTGAGCTTATGGGCTTCGAGCAACGCCGGAATCGCGCTCGAAACTCCCGCCAGCACCGAATCGGGCGAGTCTTGAGTTTTTCTTGCCTTGCCGCCGCCCTCTTGCAGGCGCTTCTTTTTCTCCTCGGCTTTCAGAGCTTCCCAGTTCCGCAGTACATCGGAAGAGGTCTCTGCGTGCACATCTCCGAAGACATGCGGATGGCGGTCCACCAGCTTATTGCAGAGTCGTTCCAGCACATCGTCCATCGAGAACCTGCCGTCCTCCTGCGCCATCTCCGCATAAAACAGCACCTGCAGAAGCAGATCGCCAAGCTCTGACGTCAGCTCCTGCCAGTCGCGATTGTCGATTGCTTCCAGAACCTCATAAGTCTCCTCCAGCGTATACGGCTTGATCGAATCGAAGGTTTGCTCGCGGTCCCACGGACAGCCGCCCGGTCCTCGCAATCGAGCCATAATCGAGACCGCGCGCTGGAAACGTTCTCCTGTGCTCGACATAGAACAAGACACTCTAAATGAGCGATGTAGCGTTGGCAACGACGGCCGAAGACCGGCAATGTGCTAATTTGAAGCAGTCTTTGCGTTCATTGCAGCTTTTCTTCGCGAACTTTGCGGTTACGATTTTGCCGGTATTCACCGCAAACGAAACTGACCTCCTGCGAAATTCAGAAGGAAACCCGATCAGCAACTTCGGACAGAACCCGCAAATGCACGTACTAAACCTGCCCAGATTGACGTACGTGCCTGGTTACCGGATTATCCAAAGTTATCTTTCCTTGTCCCAGTCTGTGTACTGCAGAGTTATCATCGATACTAGTCGATACCATTGAATCTGCCCCGAACAAAGCGCCCCATGGATCAGCATCTATCCCGAAAACCGCTAGAAGGCGAGCGCTTCCCGATCGTGGTGATTGGCGGCGGGATTAACGGCGTTGCCATTGCCCGCGAGTGCTCTCGTGGCGGTCGACGGACCTTGCTGGTTGAGCAACACGACTTTGGCTCAGGCACCACCAGCCGCTCTACTCGCATTATTCACGGGGGCCTGCGCTATCTGGAGCATGCGGAGCTGGGCTTGGTCCGCGAGTCTTTGTGCGAACGTGCAAACCTTCTCCGCGAGCGCCCTCACCTGGTACACCCCTTGCATTTTCTAGTCGCCCTGCATGAACAGAGCCGCCGCAGCGCGCTCACCGTGCGGGCGGGCCTGTGGCTCTACCGTCAGATGGCTGGGGGAGGCGTGGGCATCGGCTCTGCTCGCGATGAGCAACGCAAGCTGGAGCGGTTGCTCGACTCCGGTCATCGCTGGTCCGTTCTCAACTTTGAAGATGCGCAATGTGAGTTCCCGGAGCGCCTCGTCGCTGAGTGGTTGGTCGAAGCTATCGCGGCGGGTGCGGTCGCCCGCAACCACACTCAGGTCCTCGCCGTCGATATCCGTTATGGCCGTGTTGTGGGTGCGCTCTTAAGAGACCGTCTGAGCGGGAGGGAAGAGCGCGTAGAAACCAGTTGGATCATCAACGCCACCGGCCCCTGGGTTGATCGGATCTGTCAAAGATCCCAGATCAAGCTCCAACAGCCGATGCTGGGCGGTGTTCGCGGTTCGCACATCGTGCTGCCTATTTTTGCGGGCGCGCCGGAGGCGGCAGTGTATACCGAGGCTGCCGATGGCCGGCCCATTTTTGTCATCCCCTGGAACGAACAGATCCTGGTGGGGACAACCGAAGTGCCCGACACCGCCGATCCAGCCAAAACCCAACCGGCTCCCGAGGAGATTGATTACCTCCTTACTTCGTTCTCCCACTTGTTTCCGAGCGCCAGGTTTTCTACGCAAGACATCCGCTACAGCTTTGCCGGAATCCGTCCGCTTCCATTTTCACCCAATGGCAACATTTCAGCCATCAGCAGAAAGCATTATCTGCATGATCACGCGGACGATGGCGCAGCGCACCTGATCTCCGTCATTGGCGGGAAGCTGACTACCGCCGCACAACTCGCGCGCGAGTGCGCGGCGATGTTGGGTCTCTCCCGTGATCCTGTGAACCCAGCCGGTATCGCTCCAGTCAGCGATTTGAACTCGGCGCTGGATCAGTGGGTGGTTGAAATTGCCAGTTCAGGTGGGATCAGCGAAACAGCGGCTCGTTCGGTTGTTGAGTGGCACGGCAAGCGCTCACAGCCCATCTCGCGCCTGATCTCCAGCCGGCCGGAATTGCGGGCGCCCCTATGTCAGCATAATTCGCACATCGTAGCTGAGGCAGTCGACGCATTCTCCACCGAATGTGCGGCCACCCTGGCAGATGTCCTGCTGCGGCGTGTGCCGGTTGCACTGGGTGCCTGCTGGTCAAAGGAATGTAGCCGTGAAGCGGTAATCCGTATCGCCGCCGCCATGGGTTGGGATGATATGCAACTGGGGATGGAGCTTGAAGCCTTTGAAAATGAGCGCGCCGCCTTCCTCCGGAAACCTGGCTCAACCGAACCGATCCTGGCGGCCGCCGACTAATTGCCAGATCCTCTGACGACAACGTCCACTCAAGTGTTTCCTTTTGACCTCGGCTGGTCACCATGAAACGCGCGCACGAGCAGTTGCGTGTCGTCCGATATGATTCCGTCTACTCCCCATTCAGCGTGTCTTAGCATGGTGTCTTCGTCGTTCACAGTCCACACGAAGATCTTTCTTCCAGCGTGCTGGATTTCGCGTACCAGTTCCCGATCGAGCAGTGAGCGGTGAACCATTAAGAACTCGGCTGACAACGTCCGGGAGCGCGCGAGCTGGCCGGGCTTTTCACAAATGATGCCGGTCGGGACGGTAGGGCTGCGGAGTCGCAGTTCGACCACGACTTCGGGGATGAAAGATGAAACTACGAAGCCACGTTCCGGCGGATGTTCGCGTAGGGCAGTGAGTACCTTGGATTCGATCCCGCGAACCTTAAGCTCGATATCGAGAAATGCCATCGGTCCATAGCGCTGTAGCACATCCTCCAATATCGCAAGATCGGTCAGTTCGTTGGCTTCAGCGCGCGCAACTGTAATTCCCCTGGCCGTGGCGTCGTGGCAAACTAACGCGCGCCCACAGCCGGTCACACGAACGTCGAACTCAAACCCGTCACACCCGTGTGCAAGAGCGGTATCGAACGCCCCAAAACTATTTTCCGCAACCAGGGCCGAAAAACCGGTACCCCGATGGCCCAACAACAGAGGGAGATTGGGCATCGTTTCGAGCGATTCTTACAGAGAAGCAGTTGTTGATTTGTAAAGATTAGTTAACAAAACGAGGAAAACTAGTCGAGATCGAAGTCCCGGATAGGCTTTCCAGTATCAGGCGACTCTTTCGCTTTCTTCACTGCCTCCTGAAACTTCTTCTCCAGCAGGTCGGAGGCGTGTTTTTGCGCCTCCACAGATTGTCTAAAGATTGACTCCCGGCGGCTGTCCTGTTCCTTCATCGCGCGCGCTGCTTCCTCGATGTCCGCAAACATCTTCGGCTTTATCGGAGCAACATGCGAAATGACCGCCTGATCAGCAGGATCAACCTTCAATACCGCGCTGCAGCACGGGCAGGTCACTTCGAACGCCGGTGCGTTCTTCGCCATGCTTCCGATGATACCTCACTTAATCATGCTGTTGCAGCTGGATCGGAAGAACGTGGAAGACGTAAAGCATCTCCCAGCCGAGTAGAAATACGGAAACGACGACGACCATAATGGCCAGAGTCTCACCAAAGTTCATTCGGGTGCGGCTTGGCTCAAGGCGCTTGGTTACCAATCCTAAGATGTTGATGGTGGCGAATCCAAAAACCAATGCCCAGAGAATGTTGTAAACATCCCCCTTTTTCTCTGAATATTGCAGGATGGCGGCCGCCAGAAGTGGTAACTGGAAGATGGCCTGCGCAGGCCACGCCAGTACGCGAACCAGAGTCCGTGTTGCAGAAACCGAAACGAGCATGGAGCCGTGATAGACGAAGGAGAAACCTTCAGTTCAACCAAAGGGGTGCAATGTTACCCCTTTTTACCGAAGCCGTGCCAATCACATTAACACACGACTCGGCGTTCCGATCCGCACGGGGGGCCTCAGCTGCACTCCGGAGGAACATGCTCCCTTTGCGTGATCAGGGAGGTTCACCTCGGCTAAACTGAGATTTCGGCTTTAGTGACTTTCTCATGAGAACGCACCCGAAAGCGATTTTCTTTGATGTGGGTAACACGCTGTTGTTCCCGAATCGAGAGCGAATTCTTGAACCGCTTCACCAGCGCGGTCTGGTTCCGACTGATGAACAGTTGCGTGCGCTGGAACGGAAAACAAAGAAGGAGTTCGACACTCTGCTGGAGCACGACGGCAAACCGGACCATGGTTTCTGGTATCTCTTTTACTCGCATTTGTTCGAAGAGCTCGCGATCGAAGATGAGCTGCTGCGTGACACGCTTGTCGCAGCTACGCGAATTTCTGCTAACTGGTGCGATATCCTGCCGGGCACGCGGGAAATCTTGCAGTGCCTTGCCCGGGCTCATCAGATCGGCGTGATCTCGAACGCAGACGGCAAGATTGCCGAGGTGCTGGCGCATTGCGGCATTGCCGATTACTTCCGAACCATTACCGACTCCGGGGTTGTGGGATGCGAGAAACCCCACGCCGCAATATTTCAGGCTGCCTTGCGGGAAATGGGAGTGCCGGCGGAAGACAGCCTCTATGTGGGAGACGTGTACTCCGTTGATTATCTCGGCGCAACTCGTGCAGGTATGCAGGCGATCCTGTTTGATGTCGCTGGGGTCTACCGGGATGATGATGTTCCCCGCGTGGAGTCGCTGGAAGAACTGAAACTTGGACTGCAAAGTGGGTCGATTCTGTAGTTTTCGCCTTAGAAACACCTGAATCTCGTGTTCCGAATCGAACGGCCGACGGACTGAATCTGCTACCATCCCATTCTCGTCTGACGCCTTGAACCATGCAGATCTTTGGCAGCCTCGTAGGCCTGGCCATCATTCTCGCTATCCTGCTGGATGCGTTTGAAACCGTCGTACTGCCGCGGAGGGTCACGCGGCACTTCCGGCTGACTGCCTGGTTTTATCGAAACACCTGGAGGCCGTGGGCGCGACTGGCACGGCAGATCAAATCAAATGCCCGCCGCGAAGCCGTGCTGAGTTATTTCGGGCCGTTTTCGCTGATCCTTCTGCTCTGGCTGTGGGCGGTGGGGCTAATCTTTGGATTCGCATTGCTGCAGTACGGCGCGGGCGAACACTTGCAACTTAGCAACGAACCAATCACTTTTGGGCGCATCCTTTACCACAGCGGCGAGACGTTCTTTACTTTGGGCTATGGCGACATCACACCGAATTCCCCTCTGGCACGGGCGCTGGCAGTCCTCGAAGCCGGAACGGGCTTCGGTTTTTTGGCCGTGGTCATCGGTTATCTGCCCACAATTTATGCGGCCTTTTCTCGCCGGGAAATCCAAATCTCGCTTCTTGACGCGCGCGCCGGTTCACCACCGACTGCGATGGAGTTGCTTGCTCGTTTTGGTAATTGCCCCCAACAGACTGTTCTCGATCAAATCTTCCGGGATTGGGAGCATTGGTCGGCCGAAGTGCTGGAAAGCCATCTCTCGTACGGGGCTCTTAGTTTCTTCCGGTCGCAGCATAGCAATCAATCTTGGTTGGGTGCGCTGACTACAATTCTCGACGCGAGCGCGATCGTGCTGACGGGAGTGGACCGGCTGCGGGCGGAACAAGCCAGGCTGACCTTCGCCATGGCGCGACATGCGGTGGTCGATCTTGCGCAACTACTCAACGCCCCATATGATCCGCATGCCCCCGACCGTTTACCGCCTGCCGAACTCGCGCACCTGCGCCAAACCTTGCTGGATCGCGGCGTCACGTTGCGCAGCGATGCCCAGGCGGAAGAAAAACTAAACTCTCTGCGGTCCCTTTATGAACCCTACGCCATCGCGCTCGCGCGACGTCTGTTCATTACCTTGCCGCCGTGGATTGATCCCGAGAAGACAAAAGACAACTGGCAAGCTGGGCCGTGGGACCGCCTGATTCAGGCAAGAAGCCTTGGCGGGAAAGTGCAGACAATGGATGATCACTTCTGATCACCGGGAACCAGAGGCTGTGTGGCCGTCTGTGGTATTTGTTGTTGATCGGCTGATTGATGATTCCGGCTGCTCCGCACGACATGAACAACATCGGTGAAAACGTAGTGCGAATAGAAGCCGAAGCGCTGCGTACTTTGGCCGACCGCTTAGCCGGGCCAATGGCCCAGGCATTCGACTGCGCTGTTGCCGTGCTGTACGACTGCCAAGGCCGGGTTGTCGTCACAGGCATGGGGAAGAGCGGCCTCATCGCGCGCAAAATTGCTGCGACCCTGAGTTCGACCGGAACGCCCTCCCTGTTTATGCATCCGGTCGAGGCTTTGCACGGGGATTTAGGAATGATCGTGCCCGGCGACGTCGCCGTTGCACTCTCTGCAAGCGGCGAAACGGAAGAGATCCTGCAGCTCGTGGCCACCATCAAGCGCCTGCAGGTGCCGCTGATCGCGTTGACGTGCAACGAAGGGCATGGAAAGGAATCGAAGAAACTCTCCACCCTGGCTGCGGCTGCGGACGTCACGCTTGACTGCTCCATCGTGCAGGAAGCATGCAATCTGGGCCTCGCTCCCACGGCGTCGACCACGGCAATGCTTGCGCTCGGCGACGCTCTTGCCGTGGCCCTTTCTCACAAGCGCGGCTTCAAAGAAGAAGACTTCGCCAATCTGCATCCCGGGGGGAAGCTGGGCAAGCGGCTGGCACGAGTGGAATCGCTGATGCACGCGGGTGACCAGGTGCCCCGCGTGAGTCCGAAAACGAAAATGCCTGATGTGATTTATGAGATGTCTAGAAAGAAGCTGGGGGTGACCACGGTCGTTGAAGGGGAAAAGCTGATGGGCGTGATCAGCGACGGCGACTTGCGCCGGCTGCTGGAAAAGCGCGGCAAGGACGCCCTCGACCTAACCGCCGGCGAGTGCATGACAACGGCGCCAAAAACCATCTCTAGGGGCGAGTTCGCGGCCACCGCGCTGGCTATCATGGAGGAGAAGAAGATCACCTCACTGGTTGTGGTAGATGGAGAGCGAAATATTCTCGGCATGGTGCACCTGCACGATCTGTGGGGAACGGAGATGGTGTAGTGCGCATCAGATCGGCACCTGATCCAAGGCGATGATGAACTCAATGCCTTCAATATGTTTTCCTTGCAAACGCCGATCATTGGTGACAAACAGATCCACGCCCGCGCTCGCAGCACAGGCAAGCTGCAAGGCATCAGGAGCGCGCAACGAGCGGTCGCAGCGAAGGGCAGCGTATTTCCATGCAGCCTTCGTGTCGAAGGTAAGGAGCAATGCCGCTTTGCTTATGGCTTCGGCGTACGCACGGCACTGATCGTCCTCCCCTCGCTCCAAAGGCTTCACCAGGATTTCGCCTAACGTGAGCGTGGAAGTCATTAATTGATCCCCCCTGCGCAACATGTTTTGGCGTAGCCGTTTTGTCGCCCGCGATAATTCGTCGTTTCCCACAAAGAAATAGATGAAAAGATTGGTATCCCAGAAGATGCGGCTCATTCCCACCCTTCGCGCAGACGCCCGACGTAATCGTCGGCATGCTCGTCCGCCCAGAGATGCTTGCCTGAACCGTACAGAGCCAGCAAAGGATCATCTTGTTGCGCGCGGTTTACAGTCTCTGAACACCAGGCCCGATACCAAGCCAGCAAACCCCTTAACCAGTTCTCAGGCAATTCTTCTGCGGCGGGCGAGCTCTTACCCCGCTCGCGTCTGGCATCGTAAGTGTCACCAGGCCGAAAAAGTCGGCGCCTTCCGGGTGCACTTTCAAAAAGCATCCTGTAACGTGCCGGATTCGGAGGGCGGTTGGCCACGCAATGCTGTATGACATGCACGTAGAATCCGGGACGTAAGGCGGCCAAAGACCTCAGTTCCTTCGCCTTTACTGCGAAGTCCATTATTTCTTCGACAGAGAAATCTGCGCGTTCAGGGTGGCGCTGATGAAGCAGGGCAAGAGCGATCCAGACTTCATCGGCCAGCTTAAGCGTTGTTGTAGCCGTCGCGCTCATAAGTGCTCATCCGTAGTGCTCATCCGTTTAATTACATTATTACATTGAAATAATGATTATTCAATAACGCCTCCCGCATTCATTTTGCTCCCGTAACTCGCAGTTACCGAAGATACCCGGAACGCTGTTCATCACTCGACTCTCGCAAAGGCGGGTGCTAGCATCGCGCCGTTATGGGTACCGTCAAAATGGTCCTTGGCGTAATGGCTATCGTGGCCGTTGTCTACCTCTCTGCCACGCTGATCCCACCGTACTTCTCAAACTACGAGTTTGAGGACGCCATCAAGACAGAAGCGCAGATGAGCACCTACAGCACCAAGACTGAAGAGGATATTCGCAACAGCGTCTTCAAAAAAGCACAGGACCTCGAAATTCCCATCACCAAAGACGACATCAAAGTGCAGAGAAGCGGCAATCAGGGCAGCGGTGTTGTCAGCATTCAGGTGGCCTACACGGTGCATGTCAACTTGCCAGCTTATCCGTTAGACCTGCATTTCGACCCTTCTTCAAGAAACCGGGGTGTCTTCTAAGGCGCACCCTCATTTCTGGTTGGTTTAAAATGGGATGCGAGGGTTCCCGATCAATACAGATTTTGCTCTGCGTCGATCGTGTGAAGGCGTTGTCCTAGGGGGCACGGCTCCGCGGCATGAATCCCCCGGATAACAGATTCGCCGACCGCGTCATCTCACTGAAATGAAGACGTTTTGGTTTCATGGATGGTGGGGTGATTCCGTCAAAACAACGTGTCGATTAAGTTAAAAATCCCGAGAAGGGCCGGCCCTGCCTCAGGTGGAAGGAGAGGCTTTCTTCATGACCCCGTATTCAGGGTTGCCCTGTTGGTATTTGTTGTTTTAGCAATTACCAGCGGCGGGACTTTCACATACTACTACATCAAATTCGACCGGATCATCGACCAGAAATTCAAAGGGCCGGTTTTCAGCAACTCAGCCAAAATCTACGCCATACCGCAAGCAGTCCGCCTAGGCGAGAAGATCGACCTTAAGGAGATCGCCGTCCAGCTTCGTCGTGCCGGCTATTCCGAGAAGGATGGCCAATCGCGTATGGGCAGCTTCAGGCTGGCCGACCACAGCATCGAGATCAAGCCCGGCCCCGACTCCTACCACAGTCCGGAAGCGGCAGCCATCAGGCTACGAAGTGGCCAGGTGGAGAGCATTACTGGCCAATCGGGCGACCTGGCAGCATACGAACTCGAACCGCAGATGATCACGTCGCTGTTTGACGCTGAGCAGCGTTCCCGGCGGCAGTTGGTCAAATACGATCAGATCCCCAAAGTCCTCGTGGATGCCGTACTCGCCATCGAAGACCGCCGCTTCTTTCAGCATAGCGGCGTGAACTTCATCCGCCTTGCTGAGGCGATCTGGGTCGATTTGACCCGAGGCCGCCATGAGCAAGGCGGATCAACCGTCACCATGCAACTCTCGCGGGCCTTTTTCCTGACACCCCAGAAAACCGTCAAGCGCAAGCTGACGGAAATCCTGATTGCCATGGAGATGGAGCAGAAATTCAGCAAGTCCCAGATTTTCGAGTTCTATGCCAACCGCGTCGACCTCGGTCAGCGAGGCTCGTTCACCATCAGCGGCGTTGCCGAAGCCGAGCGCGCCTACTTCAACAAGGATTTGAAGGACATCACACTGCCGGAAGCCGCGCTGATCGCGGGCCTCGTTCAGGCGCCCAGTTTTCTTTCGCCCTACCGTCACCCCGAACGCGCCCTCGAGCGCCGCAATCTCGTTCTGGACAGTATGGTCGAGACCCATGCCATTAGGAGGGATGAAGCCGAGAAAGCCAAAGCCACAGCCTTGAAGCTGGCCCCGCCCAACGTAGAGGCCAGCGATGCGCCCTATTTTGTAGACCTCGTCCGCGAGACGCTGATCAGCAAGCTTGATGAGCGGCAGATGAACGATCAGTCGTACCGTATCTACACCACGGTTGACCCCGAGCTGCAACGCGTCGCCGCTGCCGCCGTCGAAACCGGCATGAAGCAGGTGGACGAACAGGTCAGCAAGCTGAGAACAAAGCGCACAAAGATTGCAAAGGGGAAATACGAAACCAAGGTCCAACCGGGACCACAGGCCCAAGTAGCTCTGGTCGCGATGAATGCTCATACCGGGGAGGTTCTGGCCCTGGTCGGAGGCCGCAATTACGGCTTCAGCCAGTTGAACCACGCGGTCGCAAAGCGTCCAACGGGATCAATCTTTAAGCCTTTCGTCTATGCGGCGGCAATCAACACCGGCCTGGACGGCAGCAACCCGGTTCTGACCGCGGCTTCCATGGTCGAAGACCAGCCGAATACTTTCACGTACGGCGATCAAATCTACGAGCCCCGCAATTACAAAGAGGAATACCACGGTGAGGTGACGCTTCGGTACGCCTTGGCGATGTCGCTGAACAATGCAACGGTGAAGCTCGCCGAGGAAGTGGGATACGACAAGGTAGCCGACTTGGCTAAGAATGCAGGAATCACTTCAGTCAAGGCGACCCCTGCCATGGCTTTGGGAGCATATGACGCCACTCCCTTAGACATGGCGGGCGCCTACACGATCTTTGCTAACGGCGGCACGCGCATCTCTCCCACGATGGTGGATTCGGTTCGCAACAATAACGGCGACGTGGTCATGGATTTCAAACCGGATACACGCCAGATTCTCGATCCCCGGGTCGCCTTCGTGACCACCAACATGATGGAAACCGTCATCAATAACGGCCTGGCTTACAGCGCCGTGCGTGGTCGCGGCTTTACCGCGCCAGCCGCAGGGAAGACAGGCAGCTCGCACGATGGATGGTTCGCCGGTTATACCAGCAACCTCTTGTGCATCGTCTGGGTGGGATATGACGACTACAGCGACCTTCGCCTGAGCGGCGCTCAAACCGCCGCCCCCATCTGGGCCGAGTTCATGAAGAAGGCAGTCGCGCTTCCGCAGTACTCGGACGTAAAGCCTTTCACTCAGCCGTCCGGAATCGTCGATGTCCAGCTGGACAAACAAACAAACCTGCTGGCGACCCCCGCTTGTCCCGAGACTTACAGCGCGGCGTTTATCGCGGGAACGGAGCCAAGCCAGACCTGTGATGAGGGCACTGGCATTGGCGGCTTCTTCTCCCGCATATTCGGCGCGGGAGGGGACAAAGCGCTTCCTCCGCCACCACCGGGTGCGCAGGCCGCCAGCCAACCCGGAACCGACGCGGACTCGGGCACGCCGGAGCAAAAGAAAAAAAAGGGTTTCTTTGGCCGCTTAGCGGGTATCTTTAAGGACGACAAATCGTCTAACAACCCGCCGCCCAAACCTCCGGACAGCGACGGCAACAGCCCTCACTAAGATTCCTCCAGGCTGGGCGCGGGTCTCGCCAACTAAAAGCGGGAGGTGCGTATGCGTCATCGACTCCTGTCCGGTCTCCTGGTTGCTGTCGTTTGCTCTGCACCGTCATGGTCCCAGACGTCTTCCGCAGAGCGGGTTCAAATAAATCCTCCCACTACCCGGCGGGCAGAAATACCTTCCCCAAACGCAACCGCGGAGAGCCTCGAAGAACGCGGTGATTCACTCAAAGCAGAAAAGTCTTTCCTGGATGCGCTCGACTTCTACCGCGCAGCCATCAAGAAAAAGCCCGACAGCGCGTCCCTGTATAACAAGGCGGGCATCACCGAGCTGATGATTCAGCGCTTCCGGGAAGCCAGCAAGGATTTCAACCGCGCCACCAAACTGGACCCCAAGTTCGCCGATGCATACAACAATTTGGGCGTGATCTACTACCTGCAGAAGAAATACGGCAAAGCTGTGAAGCAGTATGAAAAGGCTATCACCCTCCGCTCCGACGCCGCTTCTTTCTACAGCAACCTGGGCTCTGCTTACTTTTCAAAGAAAGAATTCGACAAGGCGATCCTCGCCTACAACCAGGCGGTCAAGCTGGAACCTGACATATTCGAACGTACCTCCCGCAACGGCGTAACCGCCCATATGTCATCTCCCGAGGATCGTGCCCACTTCGACTACGTCCTCGCCAAGCTGTTCGCCAAGGAGGGGAATGCCGATCGTTCCCTGCAATACCTTCGCAAAGCGATGGAGGATGGGTACAAGGCAATCGACGATGTCTATAAAGACACCGAATTTGCCGCCCTTCGCAAAGATCCTAGGTTCACAGAGTTAATGGCCGCCCGCCCGCCGGGTATCCCCGAGTAAAATGTGTGGAACTTGCCTGGAGGCATGGCGTTCCGAGGAACTCACAAAATTTTTTCGCCAGGCCGAAACTTTTCCACGTAGCCGGGTTAGAGTTGATAAATACTCCTGAAAACAACAGGGTGAGTAAGGAGAAACGGTAGCCCATCGGTCGCCGACCCGAGCACGCCCCAAGCAGGCGGCCGGTGGGTTTTTTTGCTGCGATCGCCCTCAGACACGAGAACTCAAGGGTTGTCAATGTCTGTAGGCACGGACTGACAGTAGCCGCGGCGGAATTCATTAGCCCAGCGCGTGAGCGCTGGGTGGAGTGGCGCAGAATAATGGAGTGCCGCAGGCACGGTTTCTATGCCTTCAAATCGGGCGCAGAGAAGAGGGAAAAAATTAACTAGCTGGCTCTGGCGCGTCAAGCCTCCGAGCAACACTAGCCCCCACTGCTGCTGCGCTCGGAAATGTATTCTCTAACTACCTCTTCCCACTTTCCCTGGGCTTTCAAGATGTACTCCACCGCGTCGCGCAATGCGCCATCTCCCCCCGCATGAGGCGTTGCGAAATCGGCCTCCTGCTTGACCTCTGCGCGCGCATTGGCAACTGCGATGGCCAGCCCGCAGTTGCGCATCACAGGCAAGTCAATCACGTCATCCCCCACGAAAGCGGCTTCATCAGCGGTCAGGTTTTCTTGCTGGAGAATGCCTCGAAAGACCGTCAGCTTGTCCTGAATACCCTGGTGAACATGCTCAAGCTTCAGGTCGCGCGCGCGTAAGGCGACTGTCTCGGAAATCCGTTTGGTGATTAGGCCGGTCTTGATTCCTGCCAAGCGCGCCAGCGAAATGCCGGTGCCGTCATGAGCGTGAAAGCCTTTCGCCTCGATCAGCGTCTGGCTGTGCAGGCCGAATCCGCCCTCTCCCCCCTGCTTTGCGGCTTGGTCCTGTATCGACTGCTGCGCACCCGCAGGCGCTGGAAAGATGAACAGCTTCCCGTCGGTGAGGACGCCATCTACATCGAACAGCAGGAGCTTGATTCTTTTAGCGCGTGCTTTGGACATGGCGGGGATTCTAGCATCCACGTTTGGGGCGGGCGCCCTTGCCCGTCTCGCGGAACAGAGCTAGAACATCAGCCATCTATTTCTGTTCTGGCTTGACCTGTAGCTCTTCCGGGGCAATCGATTTGACCTTGATGGGCTTGGCCGGAATCCCACCCACGATGTGAAAAGGCGCTACATCCTTCGACGCCACGCCCAGCGATCCCACCATCCCATGCTCGCCTACTCTCACTCCGCTCAGAACCGTCGCGTGATACGTAATCCGCGCCTTGGGCCCGATCTCGGTCTTCTGATCAGTCACGATCATGCCGTCATTGAGGTCATGCGCGTGCGAATAGAGGTTCGCGTAATCAGAGATCGAGGAGCCTTGGTGAATGATGATTTCGCCGCGGTCATCCAGCAAAACGTACTTGTGAATCGTGCAGTTGTCTTCCACGGTCAGGTTGTAGCCGAAGGAAATCTCAACGCCGTGGAAGATCTTCACGTTCTTGCCGCAATGCTTAAACACGTGGCGTGCCAACATGTGGCGCATGCGATATCCCAGCCAGTGATTCAACCCAACGGGGGATCGGTCGTACATCATCCAGAACCAGATCAAAGGCTTGCGCTCGGCATACTTCACCGCATCGATGTCGCCGTAGTATTCAGGCTCAAGAGTCGCATTGCGCGGATCGAACGAATGAAGCAGCGCTTGCTGCGCAAGGCCGGCAGACGGCTCGGGCGAAGCATAGCGCCGGCCGAGATAGAGTTGATGTAGCGCCTCACGTACGACATTGCTGCGATGCTCAGGGCCGCGATTCGTGAACTCCTCATCCAGCTTTTCGATCCACTCCATGAAGACCCGCTCTGCGGCTGGCGTGGGTTTCAGGGGACGATATTCGTATCGCGGCATGTTCGCTGGCGCTCCTGGAAGAGAGCGTAATCATGATACACGCGCGAGCAGAAGTTCCCTGAAGGCGGAGCGGCCTGCACGAATGCTTTATAATGCCGCCCCACGATGAAAGCGAAAAAACGTGTAACGCCGCATCCCAAACCGGTGGATGCCCTGGTGTATCCACGTTTCTCCGGCATCCCGACCTTCATGCGGCTTCCTCACATTCCGCGGGCAGAAGAACTTGATATCGCGCTGATCGGAGTGCCGTTCGACGGAGGCACTACCTATCGCCCCGGCCCACGCTTCGGCCCGCGCAACGTCCGTGTGCAGTCTGCCATGATCCGTCCGTGGAATCCGGTGCTGAAGCTCAATCCCTTCGAGAAGTGGCGCATCGCTGATTTCGGCGATCTCTCCATCAACCCGCTTTCGATTGAAGACACCTACCAGCGCATCACTGAACAACTCGATGCCGTGCTGCGCGCGGGAGCCCGCCCCGTATGCGTGGGCGGAGATCACTCCATTCTGCTTCCCATCTTGCGCGCGATCCACAAGCATCACGGACCCGTTGCTTTCGTGCAGCTCGACGCTCACGGTGATACTTGGGGCGGATACTTCGGTAGTCCCCATTCCCACGGAACGCCAGTGAAGTACGCGATTGAAGAAGGCTTGATCGAAAAGCGAAGAGCTCTGCAGGTCGGATTGCGCGGACAGGTGTACGGCGAAGAGGACTTCGACTTCGCTCGCAAACACCGCATTCAAATCATCACCTCCGAGGAGTTCCACCGCGGCGGCGTCGATCTGGTGAAGCGGCATCTGGTTCGCTTGCGCGGCCGCCCCGTTTACCTCACGCTCGATATCGACGTAGTCGATCCCGCGTTTGCGCCAGGCACCGGAACTCCCCAGGTTGGCGGCCTTTCCAGCGCCCAGATTCTTGGCCTGGTGCGCAGCCTGCGTGATTTGAAGCTGGTGGGTTGCGATCTGGTAGAAGTCTCGCCACCTTACGACACCGGCGAAATCACGTCGCTATTAGCCGCGAACCTTCTCTATGAGCTGCTCTGCCTCTTCTAGGTATTTTCATTCTGACCCTGAGCGCCGCGAGGCGGAAGGATCTATGCATTTCAGTCCCACTGCCGCCTAAATGACCACCCTCGCCCGCAAGCTGCGCGTGGTCGATTACTTCACCCTCGGCTGGGGTACGATGGTCGGCGTCGGTTGGCTAGTCGTCATGGACGACTGGCTGCTGCGCGGCGGAGTCCTCGGCGGCATTCTTGGCTTCGCCATCGGAGGCGCACTGCTCTTGCCGATCGGCTGCGTTTATGGCCGCCTCGTGGCAGCAATGCCAGACGCCGCGGGTGAGGTGGCGTACACAGCCAAGGTCTTCCCGCGCTATGTCAGTTTCGCCGCCGGCTGGATGATGCTGCTGGCATACTTCATCGTCTGTCCTTGGGAAGCTGTGGCCGTCGGGAGAATTGCCGGTTACATATTTCCTGCTCTCGATTCGATGCAGATCTACCAGATCGCCGGCAGACCCGTGTACTTCCCGCACCTGGTCGTTGGATTGAGCCTCACGGCTCTGCTTACTGTCCTGAACTATCGCGGCATCCGGTTGAGCGCAACGTTCCAAACCTGGGCCACCTTTGGCACTCTTGCGCTTTTCGCGACATTCGTGGCCTTGGGCGTCACCAGGGGGTCGTCACAAAACCTGCCGCCCTTATTCACGCATACAGGATTCGTCTCCGTCTTGCTGGTCATCCAGATCGTTCCCTATTTCATGACCGGCTTCGAATCCATTGGTAAAGCCGCCGAGGAGGCCAGCCCCGAGTTCAAGTCCCATCGCTTCTTCCAGGCGATTGCCATGGCGATTGTGGTTGGGATTCTCTTTTACACGATCGTGATTGCTGCCGTAGCCTACGCTGCTCCATGGCGGCAGCTGACCTCAATGAAATTCATGACGGCGGTCGCTTTCGAACATGCAACCGGCTCGCGATGGATTGTCCGCGTAATCCTGGCTTGCGCCTTGCTTTCTCTCTTTAAAGTATTCAACGGAAATTTCGTTGCGGCCAGCCGTCTGCTGTTTGCCATGGCCCGTCGCGGCTTGCTTGAGAAGGGCATTGCGACGGTGCACGAACACAATCAGACGCCCTCGATTTCCGTAGTCTGCGTCGGCATTGCTACCGGTGGTTGCATGTTGCTGGGAGACGCGATTCTGGTGCCAATCACGGAGGTTGGGTCCGTAGCATCAGCTCTGGGGTGGCTGGCGGCGTGTGCCGCATACTGCCGGATCGCGCAGGCTTCGATGCAACGCCTCCTTGCAGTGACGGGCGCCGTAATCGCGGTGGTCATGGTTGTAATAAAAGTAGTACCTGGCATTCCCGGGAATTTCAGTGCCTATCATTGGATTGCATTGGGCGCATGGATTCTCCTCGGGGCAGTGATGGCGAGAAGGAAGTCAGCGACAATAATCTGAACTGAGCGGAGACACATGAAAAAAATTCAACAGCCACTGCTGATTGCGACCTTCGCTGCTCTGTGTAGCATGGCGATTTGGGTCACGGCTTCCGACACCCTGCCGTTTGATGTCGTTATCACCAACGGCCACATCATCGATGGCACCGGCTCACCCTGGTATTCCGGCGATGTCGGCATTAGCGGGGGCAAAATTACGGCCCTAGGCAATCTGAGCCAGCAGCCCCGCACACGCACCATCGATGCGCACGGCATGGTGGTCGCGCCCGGATTCATCGACATGCTGGGCCAGTCTGAACTAACCATCCTCGTCGATCGTCGGTTGCCGTCCAAGATCTACCAGGGGATCACAACTGAAGTCACGGGAGAGGGTGGTTCCGCGGCTCCGCTTAACGACTCCATTATCCAGGCGGAGCAGACAAAATACACTCACTATCAGATCACCCCCGACTGGCGCACGCTCCGCCAGTACTTTGCGCGGCTCGAAAAGCAGGGAATGGGAATAAATCTCGCGTCCTACGTCGGCGCGACTCAGGTTCGACGCATGGTTCTCGGCGATGAAGACAAACAGCCGACGCCACCCCAACTCGAGCAGATGAAAGATCTCGTTCGCCAGGCCATGCGCGATGGAGCCGTGGGTGTTTCAACATCACTCGAATACGCGCCCGCCCCGTACGCCAAGACAGAAGAAATCATCGCGCTCGCTGGCGAAGCCTCGAAATTTGGCGGCATCTACGCCACTCACATGCGCAGCGAAAGCGATGCCGTGCTGACCTCTATTGATGAATCTCTTCGTGTCGTCCGCGAAGCCCACATTCCAGTGGAGATCTGGCATCTCAAAGTAGCTGGCAAGAACAATTGGGGGCGCATGCCCGAGGTTGTGGAGAAAATCAACGCCGCGCGTGCCCAAGGTGTCGATGTGACCGCAGATACCTATGCCTATCCTGCGTGGTTCAACGACTTCTCAGCTTTCATTCCGCCGTGGGCCCATGATGGCGGCGATGCGAAACTTATCGACCGCCTGAAAGATCCCGCTATGCGAGCTCGCATCCGCAAAGACATGATGACGCCTTCACAGGAGTGGGACAACGAGTGGCAGGAGATACCCGGCCCTGAGGCCGTACTGATTGGCGTAGTGCAAAATCCCAAACTCCTGCCGCTGCAGGGAAAAACTCTCGCTGATGTCGCCAAGATCTGGAACAAAGATCCCGTGGATGCGCTCTTCGACCTTCTCATCGAAGACAAGGCATACACCTACGTCGCCGTCTTTGGCATGTCGGAGCCGGACGTTCTGTTAGCCTTGCAACAGCCCTGGGTTTCGATTAACAACGATTCGTCCGGTTCGTCTCCTGAAGGGCTGCTTGGCAAAGAGCATCCGCACCCAAGAGCGTATGGAACATTTCCGCGAATTCTGAGAAAGTACGTTCGTGAGGAAAAGAAACTCTCCCTGGCAGATGCAATCCGCAAATTTTCCGCCCTACCGGCGCAACGGATGCGCCTCACAGATCGCGGCGTGCTCAAGCAGGGTATGTGGGCAGATGTCGTGATTTTTGATCCGGAAACAGTCCGCGATCTCGCCACCTTCGAAAATCCCAATCAGTTGTCGCAAGGCATGGAATACGTGCTGGTGAACGGTGTACCCGTGATCGATCAGGGCAAGATGACGGGGGCGTTGGCGGGCAAAGTGCTGAGAGGTCCGGGATACGTGCCATGAACGTATTTTAATATCCTTCAAAACCTTCTACGACATTGCTTCCGTATCCAAGCCCTCATCCCACGCGATATAGAGGACAGCTGCCCAAATTGTTAGAAGCATAACCGTTAGGCGCCCGAAGTGTAGTCCGCGGAAGAGCCCCCGTTCCCGCCCTATGCGGAACATGCCGCCGAAGAGACCTTTGGTGGTCAGAACCTTTGAGGACCTAAGAAGCCGAAGCGCCACAAAAACAAGAGCAACAACCATCAGCACGTAGCTAAGCTAGCGGCGGTTGGGAATGGAACTCCGTATCCGCCCCTGGGCATTTTGAATACCGACAACTGGGTCACCTAGTTTGGCAGGAGCATCGCTGCTTACAACTGGATCAACGGTCACGAGCGGCGCAAAGAATGTGAGAATACCGGCTGTAAGCGCCATTAGAACCAGCACCCGTCTCTTGTTCCCAAGCGGCATTCGCTGCCTCTGCTTCGAAGGTCCTTGGTACTGGTCTCCAAACGGAGGCGGTCCCACTGTGACGCCCACCAATACCGACAACGTAGCATCAAGAAAAAGAAGCGCCGACGTTGCACTTGGTGTAGGCAACATGGCTAATCGGCGAAGCACATTTTGCGCCAGTTCCTGAGAAAGTACCTAGCTCCAAAATCAATCCCGGGTCGCGGGGTGTGTTTTTCGACTACGTTTGGGAACGCAGTTCTTCGGAGCTTGCGTTGGTTAGCTTGAGTGGGATGAGCCTCTGCAGCGTGAACGCCAGTAGCCCGACCCCGCCACTCCACAGAACAAAAACAGCGTTAACCACCCATCCCGGCGCTTCTCCCACTCTTCGCAATACGAACGCCAGAAAATTCCAGGTGGTGATGTGCACGTAATCCCACGAATCCTCCGTCATAGCATGGTTGTTCAATCCCCACGCGTCCATCTTCCCCAGGGCGAAGGCCACAATGTTCTTGAACCGCAGACCAATCACAAACGTCGGGTGCCCCATGGTTTCCATCTGATAGATCTCGAGCGGTAGCCAGAAGGCCAGAGAAGCCAGTTGAATTACCGTGCTGATCACGATCAAGCTTATGCCGGCGATCCAGACCGGCTTCGTCAGAGTGATGCGATAACGCAATAGCAACGGCACGCAGATGAAGGCTGCGAGTTCCACTGCAGTGGAGACATACCGGTCTCCCCACGCGAAATCGCCGCTCCAGACCGTGTACCTCGCGTAAAAGCAGATGTAAGCAAGCAGCAGAACAAAGGCGGTCACGAGGTATGCCTTAACCTCGGCATGGATACGCTTCCAGATCACAAGACTGATCACGATCGTCAGCACGATGAGAGGATCGAATAGAAAGATGGATTTCTCCGGAGTAATGAGCGGACCAAGGAACCCGACGCGAAAGGGGGTTTCGAAAGGATAGGCCGCCGGCAGCGATGCATCGAGCTGTTTATATTTCTGCGCGAACAAAGAAACGTAGGTGTTGAGGAAGGATCCAAAGCGCTCGTACTGATATATGCGATCAATCAGCAGAAATGCTGCGTAGACTGGCAGCACCGTCCTGACGTATATAAACAACCGGTTCCGGAGAGTCCCCCGTTTCTGTGCCAGCAGCAAAATGACAAACAATCCTCCAGCCACTAAATCCAGCACCGTCGTTAGTCGCGTCAGCAAATTCAATCCCAACGCAGCGGCGCCAATCAGCAGCGCCCGATGTTCGCCGTTCCGAACCCATTCGTATTGAAATGCAAATCCGGTGAGCGTCAGCAGCATGATGTAGTTGTTCTCCATCATGTTCTGTGTGTAGTGAAGGTGTGTGGTGCAGCAAAGTAACGCCAGCACTCCGGCTATCGACTCCCGAATGCCGAATCCCAGGAGTAGAAGAAAGCGCAGGCAAACCAGCGCAGTCAAAATATTCACGAGGATATTTGTGCTGTAGCTGACCACGATGCTGCGCACGCTGGGATCATTGCCACGGTAATTACGGAAAACCGGCAGGCGCTCAATGCCGGTTGCGACAATATCCATCGGCAGCATGAGCAACGACTGCCCCATGCCGTACCAGTCGTAAAGTTTTCCTCCGCGACCATACAAGCCGAATTCGGGATATTCATTGGGAAAGACCGGTGGCTCGGATGTCCAGAACGAATGTGCAGTCTGCAGACGGTGCATCGTGTCAGCCGAACCGAGCTCGCCCGATTGCACCACGACAGCTGTGAGACCAGCCGCCAGGCTGAGCAGAAACCGTGAATTACGAAGCATTGACGCTGCTCTTAACTCAGATGAATCCTGATTCGTACGCAAACATCATCTAAGAAATATGTCTTCCGCTCCAATATCTTTTCAGCGACCTTCGTCTGCCGAGCGTGTCTTCAACCGCCTCTTTGGTTTTCTCGTGGCATGGGATCGGCTTCCGCTACAACTATCCTCGGCAAGTTCGTGGACGAAAGAGTAGCCGTATCTACTCCACACCCGTCGACCTTCTCGAGATCGAAGGTCGGCAATTTCTGGCGCCACGCGGACAACGCAATGGGTACGCAATGCGAGGCCGCAGGAGAAGTCAGGTTGATAAAGGGAAGCCTGAGCCAGAAGTCTCGCATACGACCGCTCACCGACCAGGCGAACCCGGATATTCTGAAGGCATATCTGGACAACTTCAAGCGCGAGGTATAGCGATATTTCCCTGTGCCTGCCGGTTCTCCTGCTGAGGCTTTCCGTAGCCTGGTCCAGTTCTATCCTGCATTCGAACTTACGCGAGTTCTTTGCGCGATTTTCTTTGCGACCTTTGCGGTTAAGGGGTTCGGCATGGGAACAACCGCAAAGTTCGCGCAGACGTCGTAAACAGCCCGTAGTCGCCTCTTGGCCTTCCTTCCCGAATCTGCTTAAATCGAAGATAAATATTGTCCAGCTCGGGAATCCGTCTCTTGATCGACATTCATTGCCACATCCTTGCGGAAGTTGACGATGGCCCGCGTTCCTGGGACGTGGCGCAGGAAATGTGCCGCATGGCGGCCGCCGACGGCATCGAGCACATCGTCGCCACGCCGCACGCCAACGATCGCTACGCCTACGACAGGCCATCTCTTTTGAGCAGCCTGGAGCACTTACGCCAATTGATCGGTCACACCCCGCAACTCAGCCTCGGCTGCGATTTCCACGTCTCCTACGAAAACATGAAAGCCGTTTTGGCGCGTCCACACGATTTCACCATCCAGGGCACGCGATATCTGTTGGTCGAGTTGAGCAATTTTAGTATCCCCACCCAGGTGGATGAATTTTTCACCCAGCTCAAGAACGCACGCCTGACACCCATCCTTACCCATCCCGAACGCAATCCGATCTTGCAGCAGAGCGCTAAACGCGTCTTGCAATGGGTGGGATTAGGGTGTGCCGTTCAGGTCACCGCATCGGCACTTACCGGAGGTTGGGGGGAGCGCGCCTGGCGCTCCGCCAAGTGGCTGCTGGAACGCAAAGCGGTGCACGTCCTGTCGACCGATGCTCACGATACAAAGCACCGGCCGCCGGTCCTCTCTGCCGGGCGACAGGAAGCGGAGGAAATCTGCGGCTCAGAAGTTGCCAAGGCGCTCGTGGATGATAATCCCCGCGCCATCATCTGCGGCGCTCCCTTGCCGTACTTTCCGGATCCAGTCCTTGAGACCTGATCCCGGGATCAGCTAGAACTGCTGTGGTGGAGTGGTGCTGGCGGGTTCTGAACGTGTGGCAGGTGTGACGATTCCTGTCGATGTGCCTGCTGATCTTGCCGCCTGTGCCTCTGCCGTCATTGCGCTATCGGGATTCAGCAGATGTTGCTGGTCCGGCCCCAGCCCGAGCTTGATAAGTGCACGTGAATCGGGAATGACCTTCGTCTGCCAGCCATTGTCAGCCTGAAAGCGTTCCATCGCCTTCTGCGACTTGTCATCCCATACGCCCGAAGGTTCGCCCTGGAGATAATGTTCGCGAATCAGTGCTTGCTGGATGGAACGAGCTCGTTGCCCATCAATTTTCTGTTGTCCGCGGCGCGCCTTCGCCTTTTTGCGCGATTTCTTGTGCTTGTCTGAAGATGCACGAAACCCGGACTGCTTCACCACTGCGTCATTAGATCCCTTTCCAGATAAGGCAAGCGAGGGCGCACACAACAACGCCAGCACACACCCCCCACTCACCACTGTCCTGGAAAACGCAGAACCCATCTGCAAAGCGGCGCCTCCGAAACATCCAGCAAGAACTGGCACTACTATGATCCCTGATTCAGGAACTCCAGCGCCAGTGTCCGACGGGCCAGGTAACCATTACGGAAGTGTCCCGGCCAAAAAGATGGTTCCACCCTGGCGCCCGGCTCCGCGCTGCCGAACCAGGAAGACTACATCCTGCCCACTCTTCAGCGAAGAGACCGCCCGGTTGAATTCGTCCTCATTGTTCACCGGCTGTTTATTGACCTCCAGGATGATGTCACCTCGAGCTATCCCAATGTCCTCGGCGAATGACCCGGCCTTTACGTCCTGGACGATCACCCCCTTGCCGGACGGCACATCCAGCCGGTCCGCCATGTCTTGGCTGAGCCCACGCACGGTGATACCCAGTTTGCTCTGCTTGGGTTCCGATTCGTCGCTACCCTGGTCGTCGTCTCCCAATCGCGAAGCAAACAGCTTGGCCCGGTCTGCAACCGTAATGGTTGTCTCCTGCTTCTTGCCGTTGCGAACGAAGCCAAGCGTAACCTTGCTGCCTGGTTTGCGGCTGGCAATATCAGATACCAACTCGTCCCCATTCTTTACGTTTTTGCCATCGATGGAAACGATGGTGTCACCCACCTTCAGCCCCGCCTGTTCCGCTGGACTACCGGCGGTGATGTCCGAAATCGTAATGCCGGAACCAGCGCCGTAGACACGCGCAATCGCCGGATTCTCCTGCGCATTGAACATGATCCCGATAGAACCGCGCGAAACGCGGTGTTCAGGCCCAATCAGCTGGTTATAAACCTGCACGATCGTGTTGGAAGGAAGAGCAAATCCCACGCCGGCGTAGGCATTTGTTTCCGTAAGGATGGCGGTATTGATGCCGATTACCTCTCCCGCCATATTCACCAGCGGTCCGCCTGAGTTACCGGGATTGATGGCGGCGTCCGTTTGAATAAACGACTGGAATTGCCGGCCGGGCACAATATTGCGCCCCTTCGCCGAGACAATTCCGGCTGTAACCGTTTCCTGCAAGCCAAACGGACTGCCCACTGCCAGCACCCAGTCACCCACCTGCATGCTATCGGAGTTGCCCAACTTGGCTGAGGGCAGAGGCTTATCCACGTCAATCTTGATTACCGCCAGATCGGTTTCCTGGTCCGTGCCCACCACCTTCGCATCGTGCAGCACGCTGCCAGGATCATCCTGCAGCTTCACTCGGATACGGTCGGCCTTCTCGACGACGTGTCGATTTGTAAGGATGTATCCCTTGGAGTCGACAATGACGCCCGAACCCAGCGAGCGCTCACGCAGCGAGCCTCCACCCGGTCCGCCGCCCTGCCCTCCAGGCCCGCCAAAGAAGCGATCAAAAAAGTCGTCGAAAGGATTCTCGTCTTCTCCGCCGGGATTGCTACGCCGGCGACGCTGAGTCTTGACGGTGGACTCAGTATTGATGTTGACGACACTAGGCTCCAGTTGTTTCGAAATCTGCGCAAACGTGCTCGAGAGTTGTTGCGGCGATGGGACGCTGAGAGCGGCGGCGTCGGAAACTTTCTTGGCTTCCTGCCCTTTCACGCCGTTGGAAACGATAGTCCCAATCAGGATACCGAGAGCCAAAGTGGCCAGAATGGTGAAGGTATACGCGAGACGATTTGCCTTCAAACGTACCCATAAAGCGCTTGCGCGCGCGTTCATAGTAACTTCCTCCAAAACATTGTTAGCTTAGGGATTATACCTTTCGTAAAAGGCAGGTACCAACCGCGGCGGAATACCATTTCCCCTGTAGTTAGACGCGCGAGTACCGGAAAAGTGTTGGCTGGAATACGGCGCGGCACATCGATTTTAAGCGCGCTGCAGCACGGGAATTTGATAGTCGCCAAGTTCGGGCAGGTTCACGCGGCCCTTTTCTTTCCTGCCCAGTAAAGCCCTGCGCCAATGGCTAACAGCACCACTGATCCGCCGACAACTTTGAGCACCGCCAACGGCTTATTCAGTTCGTCCGGTTGCGGCATGGTGGAGAGCACAATGGTCAGCGTGGTGGTGATGAGTCCCACCACCGCGACCAGAACGGCTATTGGTCTCCCCCCCGGCACGCGGATTACTGCCTGCCCGGCGGGCTCGCCCTGCAATTTGATCATCGCCGCGAACAAGTACAAATAGGGAATGAAATATGTGATGACAGTCATGCTAGCCATTACGTCGTAAGCGCCCTTGACGCTCGTACCCGCTTGACCCAGAAAGATGAAGACAACTCCGATGACGAACTGAACCAGCAGCGCTACCCAGGGAGTCTTCCAGCGGGGATGCAGCGCGCCGAAGGCTGGCGGGAGAAATCGGTCAATGCCGGCCACAAACGGCAAGCGCGCCACGGCCGCCAGGTAGGCGCCCGCGGCAGACACATTGCTCAGCGAGATGAGAACGGCGGCAACTGGAAGCGTCCAGGCATATCCCACGCGATCTACACTTCGTGCAACCGCCTGCACCAGTCCTTGCAGGCTGCTCACTTCGCTCGAAGGCAGCGCAACCAGAACGCCGACGGTTCCGATGATGTAGCAGAACGCTACCGTAAGACCTGCCAAGAACAAGGCCCACGGCAAAGTGCGCCGCGGATTTTTGATTTCTTCCCCCATGAAGGAACCGGTTTCGCATCCCCCAAACGCAAAAATCAGCAGCGACCAAAAGATCACGTCTTTGAAATGCAGGCTGGGCGTCAGCGACTGCACTGTGAATGATGTTGCCGATCCGTAACGATGCAGCGCGATTGCTCCCATCACGATCACAATCGTCACTGGGATCCACATGGCCAGCGCGCCCAGGTTGTGCAGCCATTTGCCCACATCAAGTCCAATGATGTTAAGCAGTGTTGCGAGGGTAAGAGTCAGCAGTGAGAAAATGATGTAAAACGATGCGTTCGCTGAGAGATGTCCCCAGGCGCCCTGCCGCATGTAGAGGATATTGCTGGCGGCGAAATAGAGCACCGCCGGGAAGTAGGGAAGATTGCTGGTCCAGTAAGTCCAGGCTGACATGAATCCGGAGAAGTCTCCGAAGGCGCGCTTACTCCACACGTAAAGCCCACCCTCGTTCGGATACCTTGAGGAGAGCTCGATCACCGACAACGCCAGCGGCGTGTAAAAACACAGCCAGGCCCCAAACCAGATAACGATTGAACTCGGTCCCGCCGCTGCGGCCGTCGCAATCCAGCGCAGGCTGATACCAGTAACCGCGTAGAACAGAAAAAGGTCGCGAAACCCCATGACTCGCTTGGGCCGATTGGGATCCTCAGACACACTGGCGACCACGCCGGTGGAGACACTCTTGGCATCGATCGCTGGATCAACTCTTGCCACGCAGGCGACTAGTGTACTGGTTCACCCAAGCTTCCCGGGTATGTAGCGTGCGGGGAACTTCGAGAGCTTACAGTCGAACGGCTCGCATCAGAGACGTAAGCCAGGCGAACTGGGCGGCAGAATTTCGCTCAAAAGGCGCGGCATTGGAAAGGCCGGCATGGCAGTACCCGGAGAAAAAGCGGTTGTGATGAGTCCCGAGGTGCCTGGGTCATAGCTGCCAGAGCGTTGGCAAAGTAGAACAAAGCCGCCCTTCTCCGAAATGCCATATGCCGAAGTGGGCCGGCAAGCGAGGCCAAGAAAAGACTGAGAAAAATAAGTGAGTTACTTCAGATTCTTCTGTGCAAACTGCCGGAACTGAAACTCGAACTCCTCGGGCGAGTAGATTCCCTTCTGTACCAGAAGAGTGTTCATGGCGTAAACAGTTGCTCGAAAGCGCTCTTCGCGGGACAACTTCTGCATCGCCTCTTCAAAACTTCCGCCCATGGAATGTACCAGGCGCTCTAAACCATCACGATGAGTTCAGCCTAGCGCAGTTACACCAGTGTGCGCTTGCTTTGCTTTACGTAACCGAATCGATAGCCCTATTCACGTGATATCCGAGTACGCCGACGAAAAAAAGTCTGGCCGGTTTCAGAATTTTTGGTAGCACTCAGTGCATATCCATTCACGGCCGTTCGTGTAAGCCATCCCGTGTCTCGGATTATCCTTGGATTCGAATAGCGCCCAGCCGCAAATCGCGCAGTGTTCGGTCTTCCAGCCGGCCTTCATCAGTTCGAAATTGTTTGGGTCGCCGGCCAGTGACAGATCGAAGGAAACTGCGCCAGTCTGGCGGTTCAGAACAATATCTCTGGGTTCCCAAAGCTGCTTGCCAGTGCCAGTTATGCGTCCGGCATCGCTTTACGGCGTGTGAATGAACTCGGCGTCGAAGTGCGAGCCATGCGTCTCGACCGTGCGAGAGACGCGAGCTCGTTCCCTTAGACCTCCAGAAGCTGGGTATCGGTTGAGAGATCGCTCTGGTAAATCTTTAACCTTGTCGCGTAGAGTAAGCAGCTACGCACCATGTTTGCTTAGCCGCCTGGCAGCGCTAGATTTCTCCTCCCGCAACCATGCGAGCAGAAGGTGTTGCGTTCCGAAATGCTGGTGCTGCAGCCGATCAGCTTCGTCCTCGCCATATTTCAGCACCCGTTTTGATTCCTCACTCAGGGGCAAATCGACGCTGAGGGCAATCGGCTTCCCAACCTGCATTTGTGCGGATAGCTCTCTCTCGATGGATTCGTGGGCCAGTTTCAGGGAAAGTGAGTGAAATAGTGCCTTGTCCTCGCGCGCGCTAACCCAAGAAGAAGATGCTCCGTGTGGATGTACTCGGAACCGAATTGGCTAGCTTCGTAGCGCGCGAAGAAAATCGTCCGCCGCGCCTTCTCCGTATAACGCTCGAACATCTACTACTCTATTTCTGCTTGCCGCCTGCCGCTCCGCTTCCAGTACAAATATCCCGGCACGCCTAGCAGCACAATAATCGTCCCTGCCAGCGACTGCGTAGGCCGCGTGACGATCATATTCAGCGTCCACACGCCGCTGATCAAAACATAAATCGCCGGTAGCCAGGGATATCCGGTGCAGCGGTACGATCGCGGAATCTCCGGCCGCCTGCGCCGCAGCACAAATACGCCGATCACCGTCATCATGTAAGAAAGAATCATCCCAAACATCACGTACGTATAGAGCTGGTCATAACGTCCGCTCACCGTCAAAACCGCGCCCCACACCGCCTGCCCGATCAGGCTGAATGCCGGAGTGCGCCACCGAGGATGTACCTCCGCCATGCGCTGAAAGAAAACTCCATCCCGCGCCATGGCGAAATACACCCGCGCGCCACACAGCGTGTTGCTGGCCATCGCGCCAAAGCACGAGAGCGCAATCAGACCCGAAAGCCAGATCGCCGCCGTCGGAGAGAACAACGCCGCAGCCGCTGCATGCGCGATGGTCTCGTGTTGCGCAATTTCGTCGAGTGGAAGCGCATAAACATAAGCCAGATTCATCGTCACATAAATCAATCCGACCACCAGCAATCCGAGAATCATCGCGCGCGGAACATTGCGCCGCGCATCCTTCACCTCACCCGACGCCCAGGTGATGTACACCCACCCGTCATAGGCCCAGAACACGGCAATCAACGCCACTCCAAAGGCCGAGATAAGCTGGCTAGGCGTAAGCCCCAGGTTCAACTTCGCACCCGCCGGCGCGACAAAGTGATGCCAATCGCCCTTGCCAATCGTGAACCCCAAAATAATGAATGCCGCCATGGCGCCAAACTTCGCCCAAGTGGCCAGATTCTGCAAAATCGCCCCGCGCCGCAGCCCGATAACATTGATCCACGTGACTACGGCGATCGAAGCCAGTGCGAACAGGTGAGCCCGCGTGACCACCACTCCTGCTGCTGCAAACACCACGTGCTCCTGCGAAATCGCGGGAATAATGTTGCCCAGGTAAGCCGCTGACGCCACCGACAACGCCGCAATCGTCCCTCCGTTCGCCACACTGAACAACATCCATCCATAGAGAAATGCCGGCAAATCTCCGTAGGCTTCCCGCAGGTAAACGTACTGCCCCCCGGAGTCGGGAAACATCGACCCAAGCTCCGCAAACGCGAAGCACCCGCACAGCGAAATCACTCCGCCCGCAACCCACACCAGCAGAAACAGCGCCGGATGTGGCAAGGGGCCCGCAATATCCTTGGCGGTAAGAAAGATGGACGATCCGATAATCCCGCCGACCAGCAGCAGGACTGCATCCAGCAGTGACAGCCCGCGGACAAGCCCCGGCCTGCCCTCGACCTCGGCGGCAGCGGCCGGCTGCGGAACTACGGTTTGGCTCATCGCTTATCCGATGCCAAGTTCATCAGGCGACTCCAGCGGCGTGCCGCAGCGTCGGCAAATCACCGCCCCGCAATCCCCACAAGTGAGCGGATCGCTGACCTCCTCGGCGCATTGCGGGCAGTAGAACGCTGCGGGGTCGGCTTTGGGCTGCGGGTCGGGCACGAGGAGGAGACTTTAGCACACTTAAGAGGGCTATCGCTTCGCAGGACGCGTGCTGTAGGGCACCGCTTCCGATATGCGATTCATAAACAGCGGCTTCGCCACCATCCGCACGTAAATGTTCCACGTACCGGGGGGAAATCCGCCCAATTCAAGAGACGTGGTGTTTACCGGAATGTTGTCGCGCACAACGTACAAATTATCGTGCCGATCACCGTAATAGACCGTGAAGTGATCAATCGTCGCCGGAGTGGCGTAAGAATCGGCAGCATTAAGAGACCAGCTCACAACATTCCCAGAAATCGAAGTCGAAACCGTGTAGCAGTTATCAATCCCGGTTTCCACCTCACTCCCCTCTTCATAATCATTCCACGTCGGCACGCCCAGGAACTCGAGCGGACGGCGCGAATCATAGTAGTTCCCGATCAAGCCGCCGGTTTTTAGCAGGGTCTGTCCGCATTGCTGCGCGGTAACGCGATTCGTGCCCCAACTCGCATTGTTATCGTCGAACCCCTTCTTAATTGCGGCGATTGCGATCTTGTCCGGGTTCGCCACCGCGTTCTTATAAAAATCCTGGTAGTAAACCGGCTTGGCATTGCTGCTCGCCCCCCAGAAAAATTGCGCTGAAGGCGACCACTTCGCCGGATTCATCCACACATAGCATCCGTCGCCCTGTGTGTGCTTCCAGCACTTCACATCTTCTTCCTCAAAAACAAACTTGAACGGGTGCGGATAGTTGCTCGTATGCGCCTTCACCTCCGCCCAAATCCTGTTCCAGTCATTGCTTTTCCAGTCCGGCTCATGCAGAAAAAACAGCACAATCGGATTTTCGCCCTGCGTCAGGTACCACGGCCTGCTTGCGTAATGCTTCTCAATGTAGTCCATGTCCTCATTCAGGTTCGCGGCCAGGCATGAGGTCTGGTCTTTGTTGCCCTTCGGGCACTGGCGCGAGAGCGCGCCTTTATCCTCCATGATCGCCATGCGAAACGGGCAGCTCCCAGGAAAGCAACTGTTCAAATACCGCGCAATCACATTCGCCGCATCCAGGTGATGACGTTGCGAAGGATGCCTGCCGTACCAATCCACGATCACGCCGTAACCACCCAGCGCAATCATCTTGGCGATCTGGTTCCGCACGGTTGCCTCATCCGTTTCTTCGTAACCAACGCTTATATGCTCGCGAGTCTCAAACCACGGCTGATAATGAAACAGGATCTTGCTGACTGTGCCCGGCGGAAATAGCGCGTGCAGATCGGAAAAATTCACGTTCCTCGGAACCGGATTCACAGTCTGCGTTTGCGCCTCAACATTCGACGGCCTGGTCCGATTGCCCGTGAAGCCCGATCTGCAGTAGGGTGGAACGCCTCTCGCAGTGCAGGCGCTGGTGTTGTTCGAGATCAGATCTGAGAGCGGAACCTGAGCCCGCGAAAACGCAGAAAGGAACAAAATCAGCAGGCAGATGCACAGGGCCCTCGCGTATTCAACAAAGAATCGGCTCATTCTCAAAATTTGGGCTCGACAGCCTTCGTGTTCTTCGTGGCCATAAATCCTTTGATGCGATCTATCCTGAAGTAGTGGTGGTCGCGGGAAACGGGGTGTGGAACGGCCTCAAGTCTTGTACTGCCGACTGGAGAATCAAATTACAAGACGTGGGCCACTCCCCGAACTCTAACTAACCACGTGACCCCGTCTTGAACCTTGTGGCCGCTTCTAACGTACCCTCATGCTGAACTCCCCACATTGGAGGACGTATGACCCCACTTGGCAGGAACGCCAGGGTCGCAGGGCTCCTTTACGTTTTGGCCTCAGCGGTTGGGTCGTGCGCCTCCTCTACATTCTCACGGTCTTGATGGTGCGCGGGAACGCGACAGCGACGGCTGACAATATCGCCGCGCACGAGTCGCTCTTCCGCTTGGGCATTGTCTGCGAGCTGCTCTCCGCTGCTCTGTTTATCTTCGTCACCTTGGTTCTGTATCGATTGCTCAAGGGAGTCGACCAGGGCCTCGCTGTGCTGATGGTGATCCTGGGCAGCCTGATGCCGGTGCCCATCTTCTTTTTCAACGCCGTGAACGATGCCGCCGCCCTGCTGTTCGCCCGCAGCGGCGATTTCTTGACCGTATTTGACACGCCGCAGCTCGGCGCATTCGCCCCCGCATCCTGGGCGTTTGGCTGATGGCCGGCTGCTTCGGCTATCTGGCCCTCAGTTGCACCGGTTTCCTGTTCCCGCACTATGAGGACAAAGTCTTCGCCTACGCTCAGCCACTCATGATCGGCGAGCTGGCAATCATGCTATGGCTCGTGATCAAGGGCGCGAAAGAGTCGCGCCTAGCGGCGGCAAAAGCCTAAAGGCATCTATTTCAGGATGGATTTTGTCGCACCAAAGGTGGACTAGCCCCCAATCAGTCCACCTTGAGTAAGTTCTTCTGAACTCGAACGTAGGCGAATGAGGGGCCATGTCTGCCAGCTC